>ERZ791785.3-NODE-3-length-597171-cov-36.290870_pt1 | contig 597171 bp, 509 predicted proteins | sample MGYA00509947_ERZ791785 | MGnify/ENA primary metagenome ERZ791785 (study PRJEB30046, sample SAMN00791982) | human gut metagenome | study: EMG produced TPA metagenomics assembly of the A metagenome-wide association study of gut microbiota in type 2... | reverse complement strand
CAATGTCAGCCATACCCATCGGGGCCCCCGGGTGGCCGGATTTGGCTTTCTGTACCGCGTCCATGCTCAGGGCGCGCAGCGCGTTGGCGCATTGGCAGCGAATGGTTTTTGTCGTCTTCATCAGTCTTTATCCCTGCGGCTTACAGCATCTGCTGAATCTGTTGTTCCAGTTTCACCTGATCGACAGCAAACAGTCGGATCCCTTCCGCTAGTTTTTCCACTGCCATGGGATCCTGATGATGCTGCCAGAGGAACTCCGCCTGCGTCATCGGGCTGGGACGGGTTTCCGTCACGCAGCCGGGGGTCAACTGGCGGGTCAACACTCCTTCGCTGGCCGCCAGCTCGTCCAGCAGTGCCGGAGAGATAGTCAGGCGATCGCAGCCCGCCAGCGCCTGGATCTGCTCAATTCGACGGAAGCTGGCACCCATTACCACCGTGTCATAGCCATGGGATTTGTAATACTGATAAATCTGGCGCACAGAGACCACGCCCGGATCGCTGTCCACCTGATAGGCTGACTGCGGCTGGTGCTTCTGATACCAGTCGTAGATGCGGCCCACAAAGGGCGAGATGAGAAAGACGCCCGCTTCGGCGCACGCCCGGGCCTGAGCGAAAGAGAACAGCAGCGTCAGGTTGCAGTTTATACCGCTCTGCTCCAACTCTTCGGCAGCGCGAATGCCCTCCCAGGTGGCGGCGAGTTTAATTAGAATCCGCTCGGGACCAATGCCATTTTTTTCATATAACTGGATGAGCTTGCGCGCCTTCGCGACGCACATCCCGCGATCCCAGGCAAAGCGAGCATCCACTTCGGTGGAGATACGCCCGGGCACATGGCGCAGCGCCTCGCTGCCGATATCCACTGCCACCTGATCGCAGGCGTTAATCAATTGCGTTTCTGCGCTGCCTCCCTGGCGGCGTGCCTTGCCAATCGCATCGGCAATCAGCGGCTGATACTGCGGCAGCTGCGCGGCCTTCAGCACCAGCGAGGGGTTGGTGGTCGCATCCTGGGGTGCAAACTTTTTAATCGATTCAATATCGCCGGTATCAGCAACAACCGTGGTGTATTTTTTCAGTTCGTCTAACTGGCTCATCATCTGTTCCTTATCTTACGACTGCGGAGATTAATCTCTGGCATGCTGGTGTTCGTAATAATCAATACGTTCCACTTTGGGCGCGGATCCGCCGCCTTCATATTCGGACTCAAGCCACGCCTGAATAATTTTTTTGCCCAGCTCAGCGCCAATCACCCGCGCGCCAAGGGTAATAATCTGCGCGTTGTTACTTTTACGCGCTCGCTCGGCGGAGAAGGTATCGTGACACTGTGCGGCGCGGACCCCGGGGACTTTATTGGCCACAATACTCATCCCAATGCCGGTACCGCAGATCAGGATCCCACGCTCGTGTTCGCCCTGTTTAATCGACATCGCCACCGCATGGGCAACATCCGGATAAACGGTACTCCCCTGGCGTTTATCGCTGCTGTAATCCGCGACGTTAATTCCCAACCCATTCAAATAAGCGACGATGGAATCGCGAAAAGCATAGGCGGCATCATCCGCACCAATAGCGATTGTTTTCATGGTTATTTCCTTAATTTAACAGTACGTCTTAATGACAATTCGGGTAAAACGAAATTTGGTCGCCAGGCTGAATAATTTGTGGTGGTTCGCCGTAAAGGTGTACCGTCCCGGGTAATTCAGCGATATCTGCGCCATCAAAATTTAGCGTGATATGGCCAAGCTGTCGTAAATTTGCCGTTGCCACACGGCCTACCGCGGTCACCCGATAATTTTTATCATTTAATTTCATTTGCTGACCAAGCGATAACTCGGCGGTCAGTTCGCTGGCCTGGTGTACAGCGCAATAACTCGCAATATCGTCGGGAACGGCATCGGAGAATAAAATAAGCCGCAGCTCCCGCAGAGAGTACTCAACATATTCCCCGACGGCGGTAATCCGTAATGAATACAACGGCACGCTCATACTATTTGTGTCCTTTGGCGGCAGGGGAAGATAATGTCACGCTCTCTTCACTTTTCACCTCTTTCAGCGGTTCAGCGGCTGGCGCACGCTTTTTCAGCCGTTTATCAAACCAGGCGACCAGTATCGGCGCGGTGATCATGGTGATAATGCTCGCCGTCGCCAGCTGCGCGGTGGCGGCATCCACGTACATCGCCAGCGAAGGATCCGCCTGGGCAACCATCGCCGGCGTCAGCGCCGAGCTGGCGGCGGTGGTTCCCAGCGCGGCGCCCAGCGCGCTTTTCTTCTTCAAAAACAGGTTGTAGATAAAGTAGAACACAATCCCGGTTAGCGCGGAGATAATCCCCAACAGGATCCCGGACAGCCCGGCGGTGAACACCGTATTGATACTGGAGTTGGCGCCGATGGCGAACGACATAATAATGATCACCAGCGGCTGCGCCGCAGCGCATAACTGTTTAAAGCGTTCGTCCAGATTGCCCCACAGCATGCCAATCAGCAGTGGGATCAGCATCGACAGCAGCGCGGCGAAGGGAATATTGGCCAGGCCGCTGACGCCCAGCACCATCATGGTAACAAACGGACCATCCTTGATGCAGAATACGGAGATCGCCCCGGCATCACTGGCATCGCCATAGTTGCTGCACAATGCGATATAGAGGGAGCTGTTCGAGCTGGTCAGGCAGGCAATCAGCGCCAGGGTCGATATTCCGAGAAAACCGCTCGGGCCAAACAACGTTCCCGCAACCCACACCGCCAGTGCCCCGGCCAGACATTTGAGAAACAGCAGCACGGCGCCTTTATAGAGCGGCAACCCGGCCTGACGGATATTGATCGAGGTTCCGCAAATGAGCAAAAATATGCCCATCATGGCGCTGGAACCGACTTTAAATAAGGCGGTGGTCGGGCCGCCAATGCTGAGCACCTGGGGCGCGAAAGTATTAATTAATATAGCCACCAGCAGTGGAATAATAATTAACCCACCGGGCACCTTATTCATTTTTTCAAGTATATTAATATTCATAGGGTAACTCTTAAATTAAGATTTAACAGAGATAACGACGCAATACTACCCTGACGACCATTACGTCGTTTATTAGTTATTAGATTACTGGGTTATTGCTGTGCTTCCTGATAAATTCGGTCAACAATGATGCTAATAATATCTTCCGGTCCGGTTAGCCCTCCTTTCCCGACGCAAATTAAGCCGGCATAATCGCCGCCAATGATCCGCACCATATCGGTTTGCGGGATGACATAGTCAATCATTTCTATTCCGGTGGCGCCCAGCTCTTTTAGTACATTGACCATGGTGTCACCACCGGTCATATACAATCCTTTAATTTCACCCGACGCACAGTTAAGCACCTCGCGCACAATACTGCCCAATCCGTGGTTAATATTTTGCGCAGCCTCACCGTGGGCCAGACCAAATCGCTGCTCCTCTTCCTGAAGGTTTAGCAACCGCCCGGTCAAGGCGGACTCAAAAACAAAGAGCGCGTTGTGCTGCGCCGGAACGCACTGTCGGGCATGCTGCACCACGCGATTGACTTCAATCTCAGCGGCGTTTTTCCGGTCAACCAACAGCTCGGCATCCACCGGGATATGGCAGACCCGGGCATCATTAGCGATCAAATACTGGAGCTGTTTTTTGGTTACTGGCGTTGCGCTGCCGGCAACGATCAAAATCGAGCCGCGCTGGCCGTCCGCTGTCAGGCTCGCGGGCGCGCTGCTCCGCGCTTCGCGCATCAGGCCGCGACGAACCGCCAGCCGTTCGGTAAAGGGCCCCGGATCGACGGCCAGCACGTTCCAGTTCAGGGCCACTACCGCCCCGGCGATGGCATCGACATCGTCGACGGTTATCGCATCGACCACTATCACCCGCACGCCGCGCTGTTGTTGTTCCTGTAAATCCTGCTGGATTTGCCCTTCGCCTTTCATCACCGATGTCAGCGCGATATGCCCGACCTGATGATGGGTCTGCGCCGCCAACAGTCCCGGCACCCACGACTCGGTGACCGGGGTACGTACATCGCGAGCCACATCGGTCCGCGACAGGGCTACCGAATCAATCACCGAGTAACCGCCGACGAGAATACGCCGTGACTGCGGCATCGCCGGCACCACAACCGCCACCGTCTCCTGCGGCAGTTGTTCCAGCATGGCGTCGATTTCAAATCCGATGCCGCCGCGCAGCGTGGTATCAATCCGCTTGGTGAAGTAATGCGCGCCGCGAGCCTGCAGCTGTTTCACCGCAGCGCTCACTTTGTGCTGGGCCTCCGCTTTCGGCAATGGGCGGCTGTCGCTGCTGACCACCATCGCCGGATACTCTACCTCATTGCGGGCGAAGGATTCGGTATCGAAAAACGCGGCGGTTTTTAAACCACTGCGCGCCAGCAGCACCCCGACGGTAGTTGCCCCGGTCAGATCGTCAGCCACGATCCCAAGCTTTCCGCCTTCCCCTTGCGGCCAGACCATCTCAATGCAGGCTGGCGTCACGCCGGAGACGTAGATCCCTTCGTGTATAAATTCCGCCAGCGGGCCGCTTTTACCGGTGGGATGCAGGTTAATGGTGGGAATTCCCCGCTTCGGATAGAGTCCGCAGCGCAACGTGCCGCCGCAGTCGATGACCATTAAACCAATCTCTTCCGCCGGCGGTTCGCCATTCTTGAATACATCAATGGAAGGCCAGCCGGTCAGTTCGCTCAGGCGGTCGACGACCGGGGGACGGATCCCCCCGGTGATGTACGCAATCTTTTTCCCCTGACCTGGCGTGATAGTCAGCGGCCCGCCCCAGCCCTTACAGCCCTTGCTAATCAACAGATGTTTTTCCATTTCTCTGTCCTCGTGATTCGCATGAACCTCAGCGATTATTGATGCTTCATTTTCCAGTAACGGGCCGCCACCAGCGTCGACTCCAGCATACTGACGGTACCCGCCTTACCGGTACCGGCGATATCAAACGCCGTCCCATGGTCGACGGAGCTGCGCATAAACGGCAGGCCGAAGGTAATGGTGATCGAACGTTCAAAGTCGAGGGTTTTGCAGGCAATATGCCCCTGATCGTGATACAGCGAGAGAATGGCGTCGTAGCGCCCCTGTTTGCCGAGATGGAACACGGAATCGGCCGGAACCGGCCCGATAGCGTTGATCCCCATCTCCTGGGCCGCTTTCACCGCCGGGATCAGATTGTCAGCCTCTTCGTGACCAAACAGACCATTGTCGGAACCATGCGGGTTCAGGGCGGCCACGGCAATGCGCGGATTTTTGATGTTCAGGGCGGTAAATTCATGGTGGATCTGCTGAACGCAGGCCAGCACTCGCGCTTTGTTGGCATAGTCACAGGCTGCTTTTAGCGCCATATGACGGCTCACGAAGAAGACGCGCAGGTTGTGGACGTGGAACATGGTCAGACCGTAATCAGATTGGGTTTCCACCTGATAGATTTCGGTATGGCCCGGGAGCTTACATCCTGCCAGCTTGATGGCTTCCTTATGAATTGGTGCAGTAGAGACCACGTCGATCAGCCCCGCTTTGCCCAGCTCGATCGACTTCATCACATAGTCCAGCGACATTTGCCCCGCCAGTTTCTGCACCTTGCCCCATTCGATACTGTCGCAATCGTAGTCGCCAGTTTCCAGAACATCCAACGTCCCCCAGCTAAAACGGGCCTCCTGCGGATGGGCAATTTTATGGATAGCAAAATCGCAGCCCATGATTTTCATCGCCCGGCTGATAATCGGTACCGAGCCGATCAGGAACGGTTTGCACTCGTCATACACGCTTTTGTCCATCATGGTGGCCACGGTGATCTCCGGGCCGATCCCTGCCGGATCGCCAATGGTAATCGCCACAACGGGTTTTTTCTCTGCTGACATCATGCGCCTCTCATTTTTTCAGTTGATTGTTCATATGTTCAATACCAAATCATATGCTCAAAACATTACCTGATGAATGAGCCGCCATGAGTGATGAAGATCACATAAAAAAATTCATAGATTTTTTTCATCGAAAAATGTGATCTAACATATGTTCATACAGTGATAAAAAGTTCAACCTCAATACAGGGTATGGCCCCGTTTCTGGCAAGCATTTGATTTTATTAAGAGGAGAAGCAATGATGACCCCGATATGGTTAGGAACCAGCTGGAAAATGAACAAGCCGCTGTCCCAGGCGATGGCCTGGTGCGAAACGCTGGCAGCGCGGATGCCGGAGGGCTGTCACCCTGCTATTCAGCCCTTCGTCATTCCCTCCTTCACCGCGATCCAACCCGTCAGCCATTTTCTGCAAACGCATCAGTTACCGCTTCTGACCGGCGCGCAGAATATGCATGAAGCGGATCAGGGCGCCTGGACCGGGGAAATCTCGGCGGCCATGTTGGCAGAAACCGGCGCCACGCTTGTTGAGCTGGGACATTCAGAACGACGCGCCGCCTTTAATGAAAGCGATGCCGCGATTAATCGAAAAGTGCATAGCGCCTTAGGTCATGGCCTGCGCCCGCTGATCTGTATTGGCGATAGCGCCGAGGAGAAACGCTGGCAGGTGTCGCGTGAAAGCGTGGTGCGGCAGATGAAGATCGCCCTGTATGGCCTGAGCCACCAGCAGGCGCTGCGGACCCTGATTGCGTATGAACCGGTGTGGGCCATTGGCGAACATGGTACGCCCGCCTCACCGCAGGAGGCGGGTGTCATTCATCAGGCGCTACGTCAGGCGCTTTGCGAGCTGTTTGGTCACGAGACGGGAACCCGTATCCCGCTGCTCTATGGCGGCAGCGTAACGCTGCAAAACGCGGTGGAATTGCTGCGCCAGCAGGAGATCAATGGGTTGTTTATCGGCCGCGCGGCCTGGGACGCGCAAGGCTATTGCGACATTGTTCAACGCGTTACACAGGAATTTATTTTGCAGGCGCAGTAATATAAAAGGGACACCAGAGATGGAAATTCCAGGCCATGATTGAACAAGACTCAGATTACGCCCTGCTCACTGAAATTGCGGTGGCTTATTACGATCAGGAACAAACGCAGGAAGAGATCGCCAAACGATTCGGCATTTCGCGTATCAAAGTCGGGCGCCTGCTGAAAAAAGCGCGCCAGGAAGGGATTGTTGAGATCAGCGTCAAATACCATCCGGTCTTCAGCTCCCAGATTGAGCAGCAGTTTATTTCGCACTTTGGCATTAAGCGCGCGCTAATTGCCCTGGATCACCATGATGAAGATGAACAGCGCCAGCAGGTGGCGGCCCTGGTCAGTAACTACCTTGCCGGGGTGTTAAAAAACGATATGACCGTCACCGTTGGTCAGGGGCGCAATGTGGCCGCGGTGGCGAATCACGTTGGCGTGTTTCCTGAGCGCCACTGCCGCTTTATCTGCGGCATCGGCGGAACCAAGCGTGACAATCAGCTGATTGACGCCGACCACATCAGCCGGAATCTGGCGCGCAAATTTAACGGCTTCAGCGAAACGCTTTACGCCCCGGCCTATGTGGAAACCCCGGAGCTGCGCGCGGCCTTTATGCAAAACCGCCTGATTAAGGCCACGCTCGAACAGGCCAGCAAAGCTGACGTGGCGATCATCGGCCTCGGCGATATGAATGAAAACAGCTTTATGGTGCAGCTCGGCTGGTTTACGCCGCAGGAAATTGCCACCGCGCGTCAGGAACAGGGGGTGGTGGGCGATCTGGCGGGGTACAGCTTTTTCAATATTCAGGGCAAACCCGTCGATACGGTGATGAATGACCGGGTCATTGGCTTAAGTCTCGAACAGCTGCGGGCCATTCCCTGCGTCATCGCTATCGCCTCCGAAAGTACGAAAGCGACGGCGATCCTGGGGGCATTACGCACCGGGGTTATCGATGTGCTGGCTACCAGCGCCTCGAACGCCCGTTCGGTCATTAATATGCAAAAGGCGCTATAAATAAGCCACGGCGCAGGCGGCGGATCAGCGTTGACCGCCGTCGCGCTGGCCTTTACCCTTCTCTTTTTCGGCTCGCCGCTGCACAAAATCTTCAATGATGCCGACAACCCAGTTGAGAGGTTTCCACAGCACCACCAGCAGCAGCAACGGGCCGTATATTCGCACACCGCCCGTCGCGAACTCAGCGGTCAACAGCAGGGCTAAGATATCCAGCAGCAGGCACAACGCGCTGCCAGTGCCGAGGAACAGACATAGCAGGAAGAGGATCGGTCGGCTATCGACATGTAGCGGTAAAGCGCGCTGGCTCCAGACGCCAACGATAATGGCCGCGATCAACATGATCGCTTCGATAACCAGCGGATTATGCATGGTCTGACTCCTGTCATGACGTGACATCCTTGTCAGCAGCGCTGCCGGCGGCTGTGGGCTGCGCCCTGGCTACCGGCAGGCTGCTTCAGTTTACAGCGCGTTTTCCTGCAGCAGCTTATCGATAAAGGCGGGTACCACTTCGCTTGCCAGCCCGTAGTGCTTCTCGGCAAACTCGCTGCCCACCTGGCTGGGCTCCAGGTTCAGTTCAACGGTATGGGCGCCGTGCAGTCGCGCCTCGTGCACAAAGCCAGCCGCCGGATAGACATGGCCGGAGGTGCCGATGGCGATAAAAATATCTGCGTCGGCCAGCGCGCTGTAGATCTCATCCATCCCCAGCGGCATTTCGCCAAACCAGACCACGTGCGGACGCAGCGCCGCCGGGAACTGGCAGCAGTGGCACTTGTCCTCGGCGGTGACGTCGCCGGTCCACTCCAGCACCTGGCCGCTCCACGAACAGCGCACCTTTAGCAGCTCGCCGTGCATATGGATCACCCGGCGGTTGCCGGCGCGCTCGTGCAGATTATCAATATTCTGGGTGACCAGCAGAAAATGGTCGCCCAGCAGATCCTCCAGACGCGCCAGCGCCAGATGCGCCGCGTTCGGCTTGATTTCCGGACTCTGCAACTGACGACGACGGGCGTTGTAGAACGCCTGCACCAGCGCCGGATCGCGGGCGAAGCCTTCCGGCGTCGCCACATCTTCCACCCGATGCTCTTCCCACAGGCCATCGGCCGCGCGGAAGGTTTTGATCCCCGACTCTGCCGAGATGCCCGCGCCGGTTAACACCACCACTCTCGGTTTTGCCATCGCTTCAGGCTTCATCCTGTCCTCCCTAAAGAAAATCCGCTGACGCAGACGGTCACGCAACCGACGTTTATTGCGACGAAAACGGCTCAATCGATGTAAACGGCGCGACTGCATAGCTACCTCTGTGATTAATGGGTCAGGTGAAGGAAGGCCGCACCGCGCATTCCCCCGGCATCGCCGTGGCGCGCGCGCTCAATGCGCGGAACCCTGGCGACCGGCAGAAGATGGCGCGGCAATCGTTGCGCCAGCCCTTCGCTAATGGCCGTAAAGTTAGATAATCCACCGCCGAGCACCAGCAAATCCGGGTCGACAATGGTCAGTATATTCCCCAGACACACCGCCAGCAGATCGAGATAGCGCTCAACGTGCGCCTGCGCGCGTGGATCGTGCTGCTGCCACTGCGCCACAATCTCCGGCGAGGAGAGCGGTTGCTGATAAAAATGTTCGTACAGCCAGGCGAAACCGCGACCGGAGAGATAATTTTCAATACAGCCCAGCTGGCCGCAGCCGCAGCGCAGCAGCGGAAAATCGCGCCCAACCACCTCCAGGGCATCCACCGGCAGGCGAATATGACCGAACTCGCCGGTGATATAGCTATGGCCGGTAATCGATTTACCGTTCAACACCAGGCCGCCGCCCACGCCGGTGCCGAGGATCAATCCCATCACCAGCGGGTATTGCGTAAACTCATCGTCCCACGCTTCCGACAGCGCGAAACAGTTGGCGTCATTATCGAGACGCACATCGCACCCCAACCGCGCGCTGAGGTCAGCGCGCAGCGGCCGGCCGCTGGCGGCTGGCACGTTAGCGGCATACAGCGTGCCGTCCGCCGTTTCCGGCATTCCCGGAATACCGATCCCCACCGAACCCTGCTGGTCGAAGCGCTCATCGGCCTCGCGGACCAGCGCCTCTACCGCCTGGAGAAAATCCTCATAACTACTTTTCGGCGTGGCGACGCGTTTTTCCCACTGCAGTCGCCGCTCCTGATTAAATACGCCCAGCGCTATCTTGCTGCCGCCAATGTCAAATCCATAATACATTTCAGCAATTCCTCTTTTGTCGTCAGCCAGGCCGACGATGACGATAAATTACTGGCCACTCAGCACCCTCGCCGGGTCGATGCGGCTGGCGCGGCGGGCGGGATACCAGCTGGCCAGCAAACTCAGCAACAGTGCTGTCACCAGCACATAAAAGACGTCCAGCCAATGCAATTCTGACGGCAGGAAGTCAATAAAATAGATGTCGCCGGAGAGGAATTTATGCCCAATCAGGTATTCGATGCCGTTGATGATCGACGTCAGGTTCAACGCGCAGATCACGCCGATCACCACCCCAAACAGGCTGCCTACCGATCCGGCTAATAAACCATACCACACGAAAATCGCGCGAATTAAGCCGTCTTTTGCGCCAAGCGTGCGCAGCACCGCAATATCGCCGCTTTTGTCTTTGACCGCCATCACCAGCGTCGAGACGATGTTAAAGCAGGCCACGCCGATCACCAGCACCATCGCCAGGTACATAATGGCGCGGATCATCTGGATGTCGCGATACATATAGCCATAGGTGCCGATCCAGCTCTTGATGTAGACGTAGCTATTGGTCACCTCGCCGGCGTCGCGTACCAGCTTGTTAGCATGGAAAACGTCGGTGACCTTGATGGCGATGCCGGTCACGCTGCCGGCCATCTCCAGATACTGCTGCGCATCCTGCATCGGGATCATGGCAAAACTATGATCGAGCTGGCCGCTCAGCTGTAAAATTCCGGTCACATGCAGCCTGACGCGTTTTGGCTGCAGCAGCTGATGGTCGGCGTCGGCATTAGGGATCATGATCGACACCCAGTCCCCCTGCTTCACGTGCAGGGCATCGGCGACCCCTTTGCCCAGGATCACCTGCTGTTCGCCAGCCTTGAATCCGGCCCACGCGTTATTCTGCACAAAGGTAGGCAGCGCGCTGAGCTGGCTCTCCTGCTGCGGGTCGACGCCTTTCACCTGGATGGCGCGCATATTGCTGCCGCTCTCCACCAGGCCGGTGAAGTTAATATAGGGTGCTGCCGCGACAATCCCCTTCACCTTCTGCACCTTCGCCAGCGCTTCCTGCCAGTTATTCCACGGCTGATTCACGGGTTCGATTTCGCCGTGCGGTACCACCGCCAGCACGCGGTTATTCAGCTCGCGCTCAAAGCCGTTCATCGCGCTGAGGCCGACGATCAGCACCGCCACCCCCAGCGCAATGCCGATGGTGGAGATCACCGAGATCAGCGACACCATGCCGCCGCGCCGCCGGCCGCGGCTGAAACGCAATGCAATCAGTAACGATAACGGAGACGCCATTACTCGGCCCCCATCAGGGTCAGGTCGGCGGTCAGACGGCCATCGCGCATCTCCAGCTGGCGGCTCATGCGCTTCGCCAGCTGCAGGTCGTGGGTCACCACCAGAAACGCGGTGCGCTGCGCGACGTTCAGTTCGCCCAGCAGCTGGAAGATGCTGTCGGCGTTGCGAGCGTCGAGGTTACCGGTTGGCTCGTCCGCCAGCACCAGCCGCGGTTTATTCACCAGCGCGCGGGCAATCGCCACCCGCTGGCGCTCGCCGCCGGAGAGCTCCGACGGACGGTGATGGCTGCGGTGTTCAAGCCCGACCGCCTGCAGCATCGCTTTCGCCTGGCGTTCAATATCCGCCGGCTTCTTTTTGCCAATCAGCAGCGGCATCGCCACGTTTTCCAGTGCGCTAAAGTCCGGCAGCAGATGGTGGAACTGATAGATAAAGCCCAGCTCGCGGTTACGCAGGTCGGCGCGCGCGGCGGTGGATAGCTTGCTCATCGGCTGACCGGAGAAAATCACGTCGCCAGAGGTGGGCGTATCCAGGCCGCCGAGCAGATGCAGCAGCGTACTTTTGCCAGAGCCGGAGGTGCCGACGATAGCCATCATCTCGCCTTCACCAATGCTGAAGCTGACATTGTGCAGGACATCGGTTTGCACATTGCCTTCCTGATAGCGTTTGCACAGGTTGTCGCATTGCAGCAGGATCTTATTCATAACGTAAAGCCTCAGCGGGTTGGGTGGCGGCAGCGCGCCAGGAAGGGTACAACGTAGACAACAGGGCCAGCACCATCGCCACCAGGGCGATAACAATGACCTGCAGCGGCTCAATCGCCACCGGCAGCGCCGCGCCGTCAAGGAAGGCGCCGATGATCGGCATTAAATTATTCAGCTGGCTGGCCAACAGGGCGCCAAGCACCGCTCCCAGCAGCGCGCCGACGATCCCGGCGCTGGCCCCCTGCACCATAAAGACGGCCATAATCTGCCGCGGCGTCAGCCCCTGGGTCTGCAGGATCGCCACTTCGCCCTGCTTCTCCATCACCATCATCCCCAGCGAGGTAATAATGTTGAAGGCCGCGACGGCGACGATCAGGCTCAGCAGCAGGCCCATCATATTTTTCTCCATGCGCACCGCCTGGAACAGTTCGCCCTTGCGCTCGCGCCAGTCCTGCCACTGAGTTCCCGGCGGCAGCGTCTGCTGACTCAGGGTGTCGACCTGCAGCGGTTGATCCAGCCACAGGCGCCAGCCGGTGATATTCCCCAGCGGATAGCGCATCAGACGGGAGGCGTCGTCGATGTTGGCCAGCATCTGATAGCCATCGACTTCGCTGTTGGCGGCGAAGGTGCCGATGACCGTGAACAGACGCTGGCTCGGCACGCGGCCCATCGGCGTAAACTGACTCGCGGAAGGAACCATCACGCGAATTTTATCGCCGCGATTAACCCCCAGCTGGCCCGCCAGCTGCTCGCCGAGAATAACGTTATATTTGCCCGCCTGCAGATCGCTCTGTTTGACGTTCACCAGGTATGGAGTCAGGGGATCGTTCTGCGCCGGATCAATGCCCAGCATAACCCCGACCGCCACGCTGCGCGCACTCTGCAGCACCACGTCGCCGGTGGTGATCGGCGCTACGCGGGTTACCCCATTAAGTTTCGCTTCGCGCTCCGGCAGTTGCTGAGGGTTCACCGAACCCTGTTTGGCGCTAAGAATGGCCTGTGGCATCAGCCCCAGGATGTTGTTTTGCAGTTCGCGTTCAAAGCCGTTCATCACCGACAGGACTGTCACCAGCGCCATTACGCCAAGCGTAATACCGATAGTTGAGAGCCAGGAGACGAAACGACCGAAGCGGTCGGCTGCGCGCCCGCGCATATAGCGTAGGCCGATAAAGAGTGCGGCAGGTTGGTACATGTCATCCATCTGGTTGCTGATAGCCGATGCCCGAGTATATAAGCGATTAGGGGCAGCGTAAACGACTGATACATGACGACTTTATTAGCAATAAACCTAAAAACCAAGTAAATACAAACGGATAGATAAGTACTTACTTATTTATCTTTACGCTTATCGACAGCGCTGACCTTTCTTCACCCAATACGCGATGGCAATTCGGGTTGGCGAACCCAGACCAATCGCGGATAATCTCACTATTGAATATCAGCGAGTTGCCCTCCATATCGGCAGAGCGAATCCCTAAGAGATCATGAAACCGTCTATGCCTGAACAATATCGATACTCATTGCCGGTCAAAGCCGGCGATCAGCGCCAGCTTGGCGAGTTGACCGGCGCAGCCTGCGCCACCCTGGTGGCGGAGATGGCCGAACGCCACAAGGGCCCGGTGGTGCTGGTGGCGCCTGACATGCAAAACGCGCTGCGTCTGAACGACGAGATCAGGCAGTTCACCGACAGCATGGTGATGGGGCTGGCGGACTGGGAAACGCTCCCTTACGACAGCTTCTCGCCGCATCAGGACATCATCTCCTCCCGTCTTGCCACCCTTTACCAGTTACCCACCATGCAGCGCGGCGTACTGATCGTCCCGGTCAGCACCCTGATGCAGCGCGTCTGTCCGCACAGCTTCCTTCACGGCCACGCGCTGGTGATGAAAAAGGGCCAGCGCCTGTCGCGCGATGCGCTGCGCGATCAGCTGGAGGGGGCCGGCTACCGCCATGTCGATCAGGTGATGGAGCACGGCGAATATGCTACCCGCGGCGCGCTGCTCGACCTGTTCCCGATGGGTAGCGATCAGCCCTACCGCCTTGATTTCTTTGACGATGAAATCGACAGCCTGCGCCTGTTCGACGTTGACAGCCAGCGCACGCTGGAGGAAGTGGCGGCCATTAACCTGCTGCCGGCGCACGAGTTCCCCACCGACCAGACCGCTATTGAGCTGTTCCGCAGCCAGTGGCGCGACCGCTTTGAGGTGAAGCGCGATGCCGAGCACATCTATCAGCAGGTCAGTAAAGGGACGCTACCTGCCGGTATCGAATACTGGCAACCGCTGTTCTTCAGCGAGCCGCTGCCGCCGTTATTCAGCTATTTCCCGGCCAGCACGCTGATCGTCAACACCGGCGATCTCGAGGCCAGCGCGGAGCGATTCCAGAATGAAGCCCGCGCCCGCTTTGAAAACCGCGGCGTCGACCCGATGCGCCCGCTCCTGCCGCCTGAGCTGCTGTGGCTGCGCAGCGATGAGCTATTCAGCGAACTGAAAAAATGGCCGCGCGTGCAGCTGAAAACCGAACGTCTGGCGGACAAAGCGGCGAATACTAATCTGGGCTACCAGACGCTGCCGGACCTCGCCGTCCAGGCGCAGAACAAAGCGCCGCTGGATAATCTGCGCCGCTTCCTCGAGTCCTTTACCGGTCCGGTGATCTTCTCGGTGGAAAGCGAAGGCCGCCGTGAAGCGCTGAGCGAAATGCTGGCGCGGATTAAAGTTGCGCCAAAACATGTGCTGCGTCTGGAGGAAGCCACCGGCAACGGCCGCTATCTGATGATTGGCGCTGCTGAGCACGGGTTTATCGACAGCCAGCGCGGCCTGGCGCTGATTTGCGAGAGCGACCTGCTCGGCGAGCGGGTGGCGCGCCGTCGTCAGGATTCGCGACGCACCATTAACCCTGACACTCTGATTCGCAACCTCGCCGAACTGCATATCGGCCAGCCGGTCGTTCACCTGGAACACGGCGTGGGCCGCTACGCGGGCATGACTACCCTGGAAGCCGGCGGCATCACCGGCGAATATCTGATGCTGACCTACGCCAACGATGCCAAGCTATACGTTCCGGTATCGTCCCTGCATCTTATCAGCCGCTACGCCGGCGGGGCGGAAGAAAACGCCCCCCTGCACAAGCTGGGCGGCGATGCCTGGACCCGGGCGCGACAAAAAGCGGCTGAGAAAGTACGCGACGTGGCGGCCGAGCTGCTGGATATCTACGCCCAGCGCGCGGCGAAGGCGGGTTTTGCCTTTAAACACGACCGCGAACAGTATCAGCTGTTCTGCGACGGCTTCCCATTTGAAACCACGCCGGATCAGGCGCAGGCGATCAACGCCGTCCTCAGCGATATGTGCCAGCCGCTGGCCATGGACCGCCTGGTGTGCGGCGATGTGGGCTTCGGCAAGACCGAAGTGGCCATGCGCGCCGCCTTCCTCGCCGTGGAGAACCACAAGCAGGTGGCGGTGCTGGTGCCGACCACCCTGCTGGCTCAGCAGCACTATGACAATTTCCGCGATCGTTTCGCCAACTGGCCGGTACGCATCGAAATGCTCTCCCGCTTCCGCAGCGCTAAAGAGCAGGCGCAGATCCTCGAGCAGGCCGCGGAAGGCAAAATCGATATCTTGATCGGCACCCACAAGCTGCTGCAGAGCGAGGTGAAGCTGCGCGATCTCGGGCTGCTGATCGTCGACGAAGAGCACCGGTTTGGCGTGCGGCATAAAGAGCGCATCAAAGCGATGCGCGCCGATGTCGATATTCTGACCCTCACCGCCACGCCGATCCCGCGGACGCTGAACATGGCGATGAGCGGGATGCGCGATCTGTCGATCATCGCCACGCCGCCGGCGCGCCGCCTGGCGGTGAAGACCTTCGTTCGCGAATATGACGCCCTGGTGGTGCGCGAGGCGATCCTGCGCGAAACGCTGCGCGGCGGCCAGGTCTACTATCTGTTTAATGACGTTGAGAACATCCAGAAAGCCGCCGACAAGCTGGCGGAGCTGGTGCCGGAGGCGCGGATCGCCATCGGTCACGGTCAGATGAGGGAGCGCGAACTGGAGCGGGTGATGAATGACTTCCATCACCAACGCTTCAATGTGCTGGTGTGCACCACCATCATCGAAACCGGGATCGACATTCCCACCGCCAACACCATCATCATCGAACGCGCCGACCATTTTGGCCTCGCCCAGCTGCACCAGCTGCGCGGCCGCGTTGGCCGTTCGCATCACCAGGCCTATGCCTGGCTGCTGACGCCGCATCCGAAAGCGATGACCACCGATGCGCAAAAGCGCCTCGAGGCCATTGCGTCGCTGGAAGATCTCGGCGCCGGCTTTGCGCTGGCAACCCACGATCTGGAGATTCGCGGGGCCGGGGAACTGCTTGGGGAAGATCAGAGCGGTCAGATGGAAACCATCGGTTTCTCCCTGTATATGGAGCTGCTGGAGAACGCAGTCGATGCGCTGAAAGCCGGGCGTGAACCCTCGCTGGAAGATCTCACCAGTCAGCAGACGGAGGTTGAACTGCGCATGCCTTCCCTGCTGCCTGATGATTTCATCCCTGACGTCAATACGCGCCTGTCATTCTATAAGCGCATTGCCAGCGCCAAAAACGAACAGGATCTGGAGGAGATCAAAGTCGAGCTGATCGATCGTTTTGGCCGCCTGCCCGATGCCGCCCGCAACCTGCTGGATATCGCCCGTCTGCGTCAGCAGGCGCAAAAGTTAGGGATCCGCAAGCTGGAAAGCAACGAGAAAGGCGGCGTGATCGAATTTAACGAGAAAAACAACGTCAATCCGGTGTGGCTGATCGGCCTGCTGCAGAAGCAGCCCCAGCACTTCCGCCTGGACGGTCCCACGCGCCTGAAGTTCATGCAGGACCTGGAGGAGCGTAAAACGCGGATGGACTGGGTTCGCCAGTTTATGCGCCAGCTGGAAGAGAACGCCGTCGCCTGACTGGCAGGAGATACGGCCCCGCTGCCGTATCTCCCTTCCCACATATCTGGCAATCTTTACAAACATTTTGCAATCCGCCTGGATTTCCCCACACAGACTCACGCCATAATCTCATCTGCTTTTCGTATAAAAATAACCACTTACATATTTTGGAGTTATGGTAATGAGAAACCGTTTCCCCGTGACGCTTTGGCTGACGCTAGTCGCGTTAGTCGCCGCGCTGGCCCTGCCCGCGCGCGCTAACACCTGGCCCCTTCCCCCGCCGGGCAGCCGGCTGGTGGGTCAGAATCAGTTTCATGTGGTACAGGATGACGGCGGTTCGCTGGAAGCGATTGCCAAGAAGTACAATGTCGGCTTCCTGGCCCTGCTGCAGGCCAATCCCGGGGTTGACCCCTATGTTCCGCGCGCCGGCAGCGTGCTGACCATCCCCCTGCAGACGCTGCTGCCCGATGCGCCGCGCGAAGGGCTGGTGATTAACCTCGCCGAACTGCGCCTCTACTATTACCCGCCGGGCAAGAATGAAGTGACCGTCTACCCAATCGGCATCGGCCAGCTGGGTGGAACCACCATCACACCGACGATGGTCACAACCGTGTCCGACAAACGGGTCAATCCGACCTGGACACCTACCGCCAACATTCGCGCGCGCTACAAGGCTATGGGGATTGAGCTGCCGGCGGTAGTGCCTGCTGGTCCTGACAATCCGATGGGCCATCACGCCATCCGCCTCGCCGCCTATGGCGGAGTCTATCTCCTGCACGGCACCAATGCCGATTTCGGCATCGGTATGCGCGTCAGTTCCGGCTGCATTCGTCTGCGCGATAACGATATCAAGGCGCTGTACAACACTATCTCGCCGGGCACGAAGGTGAACATTATCAACACGCCGATCAAGGCGTCGGTTGAGCCGGATGGCCGCCGTCTGGTTGAGGTCCATCAGCCGCTGTCTGAGCATATCGATGACGACCCGCAGACCCTGCCCATTACGCTTAATGCGGCCATGACTGCGTTCAAACAGGCGCCGCAGACCGACGGGACGGTGATGGAGCGCGCGATGAATTACCGCTCGGGCATGCCGATTGACGTCACCCGTCATGCTGACCCAGGACCGCAGTCGTTGTAGTCTTACGCTGCACAAAACAAAAAACCCGCCTGATGGCGGGTTTTTTGTTGGCAAGGGTCAAACAGGGGTACAACAGGGTCTTACTCATCGCTGTCCGGTGAAGGGGGCCGGGCAGCGACGCATCGGGCTTACTTGTAGATAACGGCGGTACCGTGAAGGGTATTCGGACCGGTTACCGAAGTAATACGGTATGAAGTGGCGCCCATCTCATCCGCTTTCTGCGCCAGCTGGTCTTCCAGCGAGCCCAGGTTAGTCCCGGCAGAAGCAGAGATAGTGCCTACTTTATGCTGTCCTGCAGGGGTGGACTGCACCTCTACAGCGGCAAAGCTGGCGAAAGAAAGGGAACTTAAAACGGCGGCAATAGCCAGAGTATTAACGGTTTTCATGATTATTATACCTGTGCAGATGAATTTTATAGTAGGGTCGCAAGCATTAACTTAACGATCGATAGGTAAATAATAATGTGATCTATATCACACGTCAATGCATTTTTATAACGATCGTTTAACTATTTATAAAATGCTTAAATTTCATACATATATGAATTATTTATTTTTAAACCGACAGCGCTGGCCCCGGCGATCGTTTATTTTTATAATGGCCTTTCACCAAACCAACATAGGTACAACGGCACCATGACAACTGACGTTCAAAGTTGCGCCAAAAAAAGCCGTGGCCGACCGAAGGTGTTCGACAGGGATGCGGCGCTGGACAAAGCCATGACACTCTTCTGGCAGCACGGCTATGAGGCGACCTCGCTCGCCGATCTGGTCGAGGCGACAGGAGCAAAAGCCCCCACCCTGTATGCGGAATTTGTGAATAAAGAAGGCCTATTCCGCGCAGTGTTGGATCGTTACATTTCGCGCTTTGCCGCGAAGCACGAAGCCGTGCTGTTTGCCGAGGGAAAATCCGTCGATCGCGCGTTGCGTGACTACTTCACGGCGGTCGCCACCTGCTTTACCAGCAAAGAGACGCCGGCCGGCTGCTTTATCATCAATACCTCCGCCGCGCTGGCCGCCTCCTCGACGGACATCGCCAATACCATCAAATCCCGCCATGCGATGCAGGAGCAGGCGCTAACCCAGTTTCTGCAGCAGCGGCAGGCGCAGGGCGAACTGCCCGCGGGCCGCGATGTCGCGCAGCTGGCGCAATTTCTTAACTGCGTTCTGCAGGGGATGTCGATTAGCGCCCGGGAAGGCGCGGATTTCGACAAGCTGATGCAAATCACCGACACCACTCTCCGTCTCTGGCCGCAGGTCCTCGAGTCCTGATGCGCCCTGCTTCCGGCGGTATTCTGCCGCCGGATCCGCTCTCCTGTTGGCTTTATCCCCACAAAATAGATTGATTTTTATTACCTTTTCTCGCGCAAGATAAACGCAAATGATATTGATTGCGATATTCATTATGTGCAAAATCCTTTTTTGAGTTTTTCCAGATGTTTCGCATTGTAACGAATACCGGCCGACGCCGGCCCATAACAACGACAAAGCAACTTGCTCATAAAAGGAATGGATATGAAAAAGCGCCTCTGGGTGCTCCACCCTCTGCTGCTGGCCAGCACGCTGCCTGCGCTGGCGGCTCAGTCTGATGAAGACAGCATCATCGTTAGCGCAAACCGCACCCATCGCACCGTGGCCGAAATGGCCCAAACCACCTGGGTCATTGAGGGCCAGGAGATTGAGCAGCAGGTCCAGGGCGGGAAAGAGTTCAAAGACGTGCTGGCGCAGCTGATCCCCGGCATCGACGTCAGCAGCCAGGGGCGGACCAACTATGGGATGAACATGCGCGGGCGCGCAATCGTCGTGCTGATTGACGGCGTCCGGCTCAACTCCTCACGCACCGACAGCCGCCAGCTCGACGCCATCGATCCATTCAACATCGAACATATCGAAGTGATCTCCGGAGCGACCTCGCTGTACGGCGGGGGCAGTACCGGCGGGCTTATCAACATCGTTACCAAAAAGGGGCAGCAGGATCGTCAGGTCGATCTTGAGGTGGGCAGCAAGAGCGGTTTTGCGAACAGCAACGATCATGATGAGCGCGTCGCGGCGGCCGTCAGCGGCGGAACAGACCACGCATCCGGCCGCTTGTCGGTAGCCTATCAGCGTTTCGGCGGCTGGTACGACGGCAATAACGATGCGCTGATCCTCGATAATACCCAAACGGGGCTCCAGCACTCTGACCGCCTCGACGTGATGGGGACGGGGACAATTGAGATCGATGATAACCGCCAGCTGCAGCTGGTCACCCAGTATTATAAAAGCCAGGGCGATGATGACTACGGTCTGTGGCTCGGGAAGAACATGTCCGCGGTCACCAGCGGCGGCAAAGCGTATACCACCGACGGGCTCAATTCCGACCGTATCCCCGGCACCGAACGCCATCTGATCAGCCTCCAGTACTCCGATGCCGACTTTTTCGGCCAGAATCTGGTGAGCCAGGTGTACTATCGCGATGAGTCCCTCACCTTCTATCCGTTCCCGACGCTCACGAAAGGTCAGGTCAGTAGCTTCTCCTCGTCGCAGCAGGATACCGATCAGTATGGGGCCAAGCTGACCCTCAACAGCCAACCGCTGGCGGGGTGGGATCTCACCTGGGGTCTCGACGCCGATCATGAGACCTTTAATGCCAACCAAATGTTCTTCGATCTGCCACAATCGATGGCCTCCGGCGGGTTGCACAACGAATCGATCTACACAACCGGCCGCTACCCGGGATACAGTATTTCCAATGTCGCGCCATTCCTGCAATCCAGCTACGATCTGAACGATATCTTTACCGTCAGCGGCGGGGTACGCTACCAGTGGACCGAAAACCGGGTCGACGACTTTGTCGGCTACGCCCAGCAGCAGGATATCGCCAACGGCAAAGCGCGCTCCGCCGACGCCATCAAAGGCGGCAAAACCGATTATGACAATTTCCTGTTTAACGCCGGGATCGTGGCCCACCTGACCGAGCGTCAACAAACCTGGTTTAACTTCTCGCAGGGTGTCGAGCTACCGGACCCTGGTAAATACTATGGCATCGGTAAATATGGCGCTGCGGTGAATGGTCATCTGCCGCTGATCTCCAGCGTCAACGTCGATGACTCGCCGCTGCAGGGGATCAAAGTTAACTCGTACGAGCTGGGCTGGCGCTACACTGGCGATAACCTGCGCACCCAGCTGGCGGCGTACTACTCGACCTCGGATAAGACCATTGTCGTCAACCGCACCGACATGACCATCGACGTTCAGTCCGACAAACGGCGTATTTACGGCGTTGAGGGGGCGGTCGACTACTTTATTCCGGATAGCGACTGGAGCGTCGGCGGTAACTTCAACGTGCTGAAATCCCAGGTGCAGACCGACGGCCGCTGGCAAAAATGGGACGTCACCCTCGCCTCGCCGTCTAAAGCCACCGCCTGGGTGGGCTGGGCGCCGGATCCGTGGAGCCTGCGCGTGCAGAGTCAGCAGGTATTTGACCTCAGCGATGCCGCCGGTAACAAGCTGGAAGGCTATAACACCGTCGATTTTATCGGTAGTTACGCGCTGCCGGTGGGGAAACTGACCTTCAGTATCGAAAACCTGCTTAACGAAGACTATGTCACTATCTGGGGCCAGCGCGCGCCGCTGCTCTACAGCCCAACCTACGGCAGTTCATCGCTGTATGAGTACAAAGGTCGTGGCCGCACCTTTGGTCTGAACTATGCCTTAACCTTCTGATAAAAAAAGCCCCTCAGCCTGAGCGATTGAGGGGCTAATCACTACACAAATCTGTTTTTAGATTTTGTTGTTCAGGACCAGCTGGCCGTTGTTGTCCAGCGGGATCTGGCTGCCGGGATCGTGATCCATGCGGATTTTCCCCTGCTGATCGCCTATCTTATAGGTCACATCGTAGCCGAGCATTTTATCGGATTTGTCATACACCGTTTTGCAGCGCTGCTGGGTGGTGGTGTAGGTATCGTTGTCCTGCATCGCGCCCTGGATCTGGTTGCCTGCATAGCCGCCGCCCAGCGCACCTACAACCGTCGCCACGCTGCGTCCGTGACCGCCGCCAAACTGGTGGCCAATCACCCCGCCCGCCACCGCGCCCAGCACCGAACCGGCGATGCGGTTTTCATCCTGTACCGGACGACGATGAGTCACCGTGACATTGCGGCATTCCTGACGCGGCGTTTTCACGGTTTCTTTAATCGGTGTACTGGAGACCACTTGCGCATACTGCGGGCCGCGATCCAACACGTTGAGACCAGCGACAGCTGCAACGCCCAGCGCGGCAGCCACGCCTATCCCTATACCCGCCAACATAGATTTATTCACGGGAGTTCCTCCTTTGTTGCTGTTGATACAATTTTGCAACCGGAGCCGGGAGGGCGCAAATCAGATAGCGGATGAAAAGTGCGAGAATTCGCTGCAAATCGAAGGGATTCAGAGGATTCCGAGCGGGATCTCTGCGGTTTCAGCAGAAGAGCCCGGAGGCGCCCTCAGAGCGCGCCTCCGGGTCGCGACAGCGATTAGTGCAGCTTCAGGCGCGGGCGAATGATGCGGTTGATGCGCCCGACCAGCATCATCAGGCCGGTCTTGAAGTAACCATGCAGAGCAATCTGGTGCATACGGTACAGGGAGATGTACACGAAGCGCGCAATGCGCCCTTCCACCATCATCGAACCGCGCATCAGGTTACCCATCAGGCTGCCGACGGTGGAGTAATTTGACAGCGACACCAGCGAGCCATGGTCTTTATAGGTGTATGCCTTCAGCGGTTTGCCTTTCATCTGCGCCAGGATGTTGTTCAGCGCGCAGGTAGCCATCTGGTGCGCCGCCTGGGCCCGCGGAGGCACAAAGCCGCCTTCCGGACGGGCGCAGGAGGCGCAGTCGCCGATGGCGAAAATATCCGCATCGCGGGTAGTCTGCAGCGTCGGCTCGACCACCAGCTGATTGATACGGTTGGTTTCGAGGCCGCCGATCTCTTTCATGAAATCTGGCGCTTTGATCCCCGCCGCCCAGACCATTAGATCCGCCTCAATATATTCGCCATCTTTAGTGTGCAGGCCGCCCGCATCCGCGCTGGTGACCATGGTCTGCGTCAGAACCCGTACGCCCAGCTTAGTCAGCTCATTATGCGCTGCCCCGGAAATGCGCGGCGGCAGCGCAGGCAGAATGCGCTCACCCGCCTCGACCAGCGTGACGTTCAGCGCTTCGTTGGTCAGCCCTTTGTAGCCGTAGCTGTGCAGCTGTTTCACCGCATTGTGCAACTCAGCGGAGAGCTCCACGCCGGTGGCGCCACCGCCGACGATGGCGATATTTACTTTACCGTTAGCGCCGAGGTTAGCAGAGTATTTAAGGAACAGGTTGAGCATTTCCTGATGGAAGCGACGCGCCTGGTGCGGGTTGTCGAGGAAAATGCAGTTCTCTTTTACGCCAGGGGTATTAAAGTCATTCGAGGTACTGCCCAACGCCATGACCAGCGTGTCGTACGGCAGTTTACGCTCAGCCACCAGCAGCTCGCCTTTTTCATTGCGCAGCTCGCCGAGGGTGATGGTTTTCCCTTCGCGGTTGATATCAACCACCGAGCCCAGCTGGAACTGGAAACCGTGGTTGCGGGCATGGGCCAGATAGCTCAGCGCATCAACGCCTTCATCCAGAGAACCGGTGGCCACTTCGTGCAGCAGCGGCTTCCACAGATGGCTGTGGTTACGGTCCACCAGGGTGATTTTCGCTTTCTTATGGCGCCCTAACTTTCTCCCCAGCTGAGTTGCCAGTTCCAGTCCGCCAGCGCCGCCACCCACAATTACGATTTTTTTCAATGGCGTAGTCATGTGTACCCCTAAAATTATTAACCAATTGTTAAATAAAAGTTATTGAAATAGCCTTTATTTAACAACAAGTTACGTTAATGAAACCATTCAGCACTGTCGAGAATACCATGAACGGTGCATTGGTCATACCAAAATTGATGTGCATCAAGTTTTGTCGCGTATTTTTTCAGCGAAACCAATAAGTGTAGACATGAAAAAACCCGCGTGGTGAACCCGACGCGGGTTTGGGAACAAGGGAAAAGCAGTTAGCCGAGGGTTTTAAACGCTTTCAGCCGCTGCAGATGCGGCGAGATATTTTTAAACTTATGGGTCTGCTCTTCATCCCAGATAATTTCATAATAGTGGTGCAGGAGATCGGCGGAACGCTGGCTGTCCAACGCCTCGTCCTGGCGGGAAAGCACCACCAGGCAGCGATCGCGGTTCTTCTCGCGGAAGTTGGTCACGCACTTGGTGGCGATGTCAGCATACTCTTCCGGTCGGTCGATTTTGCCTTCCATGTTCTCATACGGAAACAGGTTTGGATTGAACACCGCCTGGCGGATATCGCACAGAAAACCAATCCGCTCCGCCCAGTAGCCGCCAAGGCCGACGCCGCAGATCAGCGGCCGGTCATCGGCAGTGAGCTGCAGCATTTTATCGACCTCTTTCAGCAAATGCTGCATATCGTGCTTGGGATGCCGCGTGCTGTAGCTAATCAACCGCACGTCCGGGTCGATAAACTGCAGCTGCATCACCTTCTCATGGTTACCGGGGCTGTTCGAGTCAAAACCGTGTAAATAGATAATCATCGCATCCTCACCAGACAACAACGCCCCGTAGAGCGTTACGCGGACTTCGCCTCTTGCCAGCGCGCATGAAGCTGCTCCAGCTGGGCACTCACCGTTTTCCAACGGGCTGAATCCCTTAACTCCTGACGGGAAAAGGAACCTTTATGATACAATTTCGTAACACGCTCTGCTTTGATCGGCGACAGGTTATCCAGCACACTGACCGCGCCTTTACGATTATTGCAGACGAGGATCATATCGCAACCGGCGTCGAGCGATGCCTGACCGCGTTCGGCATAGCTGCCCATGATCGCCGCCCCTTCCATCGACAGATCGTCGGAGAAAATCACCCCGTCAAAGCCCAGTTCGCCGCGCAGCACCGTTTTCAGCCAGTACGCCGAGCCGCTGGCCGGACGCGGATCGAGCTCCGGGTAAATCACATGCGCCGGCATAATGGCATCCAGACGCTGCTCGGCGATAAGGCTTTTGAACACCGCCATATCATGGTCGCGGATAACCGATGCCGCCCGCGGATCGAACGGCGTCTCTTTGTGCGAATCGGCAGTCACCGCCCCGTGACCCGGGAAGTGTTTGCCGGTGGTTTTCATGCCCGCGGCGTGCATCCCGTCAATGAAGTGACGCGCCATCGTCAGCGCTTTCTGCGGATCTTCATGATAAGAACGTTCGCCGATTGCGGCGCTGATATGGCCGACGTCCAGCACTGGCGCAAAACTAATATCGATATCCATGGCGATCATTTCGCTGGCCATCAGCCAGCCGGCTTCGGCGGCCAGTTTGCCCCCCTCTTCCATCCCCAGCAGCGCGGCGAAAGACTGGGCCGCCGGTAAACGGGTAAACCCTTCGCGGAAACGCTGAACCCGCCCCCCTTCCTGATCGACCGCTACCACCAGGTGGTTCCGGGAGGCGTCGCGGATCTGGCGCACCAGCTCGCGCAACTGCGCCGGATCGTGATAATTTCGGGTAAAGAGGATCAACCCTCCCACCAGCGGATGCGCCAGAATTTCTCGCTCTTCCGCATCCAGCTCATACCCTTCGACATCCAACATCACTGGGCCCACACTGACCTCTCTTATCCTTTACGTTCGTTGTCTAACTGACACCATGTTTCATCTGCCAGCGTGATAAATTGCCGGTCCCCGCTCTGCCGCCAGCGCATTTCATACCAGCCCGCCATCAACAGCAGTACCCACGGGCGCCAGAGTACAACCTGCCGCCAAAGCAGCTGCGCGTCGATGGCCGCCCGCCGGGCATACGCTTCTACCAGCCGACGGCGCTCGCCAGGCGTGATCCACACCGCGGCCAGCTCCAGCGCGATATCGCCATCGCCGGCATATTCCCAGTCGATCAGCCTCAGGCCGGACTCATTATGAATAATATTGCCGGCATGGACGTCCATGTGCAGCGGCGCCAGCCGCAGGGGACGGGGCTCGCCCTGGCGGCGCAGCCGCTGATGCCAGCGCAGCCAACGCGGCTTGCGCCGCGCCGGATCGCACCTCTGCCAGTACTGGGCCAGCAGTGGTGTGAGGCTAACCCGCCAGCCAAACCGCGGTTGCTGATGCAAATCATACAATAAGCCTGACAGCTGCGGGGAGGCCGGTAACTCGCTTTTCACCTCCCCTGCGCAATACTCCACCACCATCCAGCAGGGTGAGTAAAACAGCGGGGTTGGCGCCAGCCTGGCAGGCAGTCGGCGGAGTGCGTGATACTGACGGCGAAAATGGTAAGTGGCGGCAGACGGATCGTGCGGCTGACGCAGCACGTGCCGCCGGTTGCCGTCGCTGATAATCACACTGCCGCCGCTGAGGCCACTCTGGCTCAGCGAGGCGACAGGATGATAATGGGGAAAGAAGCGCGACAAGAGCTCGTCGCGCGTTAGCTTATTGTTGCTGAACAGCACCTTTACCTGACCAGATTATCTCACCGGTTTGCACCAGCATGAGCTGCATTTTCAGCTCAGGCGCGTTGACGTTGCCGGTGGCATTGGAGTAAAGCACATACTGCGCGCCCACGTTGCGGGCGATGCCCATGGCTTTGCTGCGGCTGCCGAGGCTGTCCTGCGGCGACAGGCCCAGCTGCTGCTTGGCGACCGCCAGCTGCTGCGCCGATACCAGGGTAAATTTGCCGTTACCGGCCAGCGCACTACGTAGCGCAGTGGTGGCTTCTCCAGCATTCAGCGAACCGTTGGTGCGGTTGTTCACGCTGTCAACCAGCAGAATACTGCCGGCATTGACCCCACTCGCCTGCAGCATCTGCCCCACCAGCGGCTGAACCGCGCCGTTCCAGTCATAATGACGCACGCGCGGCGCCGGCTGACCCGACTGCTGATCCTGATGCTCAATCGGCCCAGGCTGCGCCGGGACAGAGGGCACCGCCGGTACGGTCGGCACCGTGGGCTGCGGCTGCGCAGGCTGCTGCGGCTGCGGTTTGGCCTCTTCTACCGGCGCGGGCTGCTCCCGCAACCCCGCACAGCCTGCGAGGAATATCGCCAGTGCTGTGATTAACGCATAGCGACACATTTTCATCATTATAATTACCCCTTACAGATAAAGATAAAGGCGGGCCTTATGCGCCCCCAGGATATTGGCGCTGCCATATAACGTGACCGAGGAGCGGGCCGGTACCACGATGGTGCGCGGCGCGTCCAGCGGATGCATCTCCAGCCCTCGGGCGTCATACCAGAAAAAACGATAGTGCACGGTAACCGGCTGCTGGCGCTCGTTATATAGCGTTGAGGAGGCGGTAGCCTGAATCTCTGTCGCCACGACGGCAGGCTCGCTGGCGCTGATCCCCGCCGCCAGCACGCTCGACTCCATCACCAGCGCCTGCTGGTCAGAAACCGGGATCTCCGGGTGTGAACTACACCCGGCGAGTAGCCCCGCCGCCAGACACGCGCCCAAAAGGGTCCTGAGCATGACGTTAGCCTTTGTGCGCCAGCATCGGGCCAAGCGGACGACCGCCCAGCAGATGCATATGGATATGGTACACTTCCTGGCCGCCGTGGCGGTTGCAGTTGACGATCAACCGATAGCCATCGTCGGCAAGACCTTCATCGCGGGCGATCTTCGCCGCGACGGTCATCATCCGGCCCAGCGCCAGCTCATGTTCAGCGGTGACGTCATTTACGGTAGGAATCAGAACATTCGGGACAATCAGAATATGGGTGGGCGCCTGCGGGGAGATGTCGCGAAAAGCGGTCACAAGCTCATCCTGATAGACAATATCCGACGGGATCTCCCGGCGAATGATTTTGCTGAAAATCGTTTCTTCTGCCATGACTGATTCCTTATAAGTTTTATCCCGTGCGCTGGCCTGCTTCTGCAGATAAACGCGGACGCACAGGTTCCGCTAAGAGTATGAGCGACATTCTCCCTCTCTTTCAACCTGAAAGCTCTTTTTCTTATTCAACTATAGACTTAGCTGCTGAGGGAATAAGCATATGGCGGACTGTTTTCAGGGTTATCGCTTGTGGGGCACCGACTTTAGCGCATAAAAAAGGCAGCCAGTTGGCTGCCTTAGTCTCCCCGATACTACGCCTTAACTGTTACGGATGTACTCATCCATTTCAGTTTTCAGGTTATCGGACTTGGTACCGAAGATGGCCTGTACGCCAGAACCGGCCACTACCACGCCAGCGGCGCCCAGTTTTTTCAGGCCAGCCTGGTCAACTTTCGCTACATCCGCCACGCTAACACGCAGACGAGTAATACATGCGTCGAGGTTGGTGATGTTCTCTTTACCGCCGAAAGCGGCGACCAGAGCCGGAGCCATCTCGCTGGTGGCGCCAGCTTTGCTCTCTTCGGTGGTGTCTTCACGACCCGGAGTTTTCAGATCCAGGGCTTTAATCAGCACACGGAAAATGACGTAGTACACGATCGCATAGCAGATACCAACAATCGGGAACAGCCACAGCTTGCTGCTGTTACCGGACAGCACGATAAAGTCGATCAGACCGTGAGAGAACGAGGTACCGTCACGCATACCCAGCAGGATACAGATCGGGAACGCCAGGCCCGCCAGAATGGCATGGATAACGTACAGGATCGGCGCCACGAACATGAACGAGAACTCGATCGGCTCGGTGATACCGGTCAGGAACGAGGTCAGCGCGGCGGAGATCATGATACCGCCCACTTTGGCGCGGTTTTCCGGTTTAGCAGAGTGCCAAATAGCGATAGCCGCTGCCGGCAGACCATACATTTTGAACAGGAAGCCGCCAGACAGTTTGCCCGCCGTCGGGTCGCCTGCCATGTAGCGCGGGATATCGCCGTGGAACACCTGACCAGCCGCGTTGGTGTATTCGCCGATCTGCATCTGGAAAGGAACGTTCCAGATGTGATGCAGACCAAACGGCACCAGGCAACGTTCGATGAAACCGTAGATACCAAACGCCACCACTGGGTTCTGATAAGCAGCCCACTGGGAGAAGGTTTGGATCGCGGAGCCGATCGGCGGCCAAATGAAGGAGAGGATCACGCCGGTGAAGATAGCGGCCAGACCAGAGATAATCGGCACAAAACGCTTGCCCGCAAAGAAGCCGAGATATTCTGGCAGCTTGATGCGATAGAAGCGGTTGAACATGTAGGCGGCGATAGCACCGGAGATAATACCGCCAAGCACGCCGGTATCAGCAAGGTGTTTTGCCGCAATCTCGTCAGCAGGTAAATGCAGCACCAGCGGCGCAACAACCGCCATGGTTTTCACCATGATGCCGTAAGCCACGACTGCAGCCAGTGCGGATACACCGTCGTTATTGGTGAAGCCGAGGGCCACACCGATAGCGAAGATCAGCGGCATATTGGCGAAAACTGAACCGCCTGCTTCTGCCATAACGTGGGAGACCACGGCTGGCAGCCAGCTGAAGTTAGCGGAACCGACGCCCAGCAGGATACCTGCGATAGGCAGTACGGATACCGGCAGCATCAGCGATTTACCGACCTTCTGCAGGTTAGCAAATGCATTCTTAAACATAATTGAGAGTGCTCCTGAGTATTTGGTACTTTTTTACGCTTTCACGCATTGGCCCGGGGGGAGAACCGTGCCGTGGACAGGACATCTAAGCGCCCTTTATTTATTACACAGAGTAAAATAATTAACGGGATGATTGTTTGACGGCTATCACGTTTCAATCAGCCTTCCGGTAAAAATTTACATCAACTTACATAAATTGTATCCAGATGTTGCTAAAAAACCTTCACCGCCACTTTTGTGGCGGTGAACTTTACTCGCTTTGGCTATTAATTACGAGCCTTAAAATAATAAGCAGATCAAGCAGGTTGCAAACGGGCGGGGTCGATGTGGAACAGGGTGGCAAAATTGTCGGTGGTCTGCTGAGCCAGCTGCTCAAGCGACACCCCCTTCAGTACCGCCATATACTCGGCAACGTCACGGACCAGCGCCGGCTGGTTCTCTTTGCCGCGGTGGGGGACCGGCGCCAGGTACGGCGAGTCGGTTTCAACCAGCAGACGATCCAGCGGCACGTAGCGCGCCGCATCACGCAGCTGCTCGGCGTTACGAAAAGTGACGATACCTGAAAACGAGATATAGAACCCCATATCGAGCAGCTTGCCCGCTGTCTCCCTGTCCTCAGTGAAACAGTGTAGTACGCCACCGCAATCCGTCACCTTTTCTTCGCGCAAAATAGCCAGAGTATCGGCACGCGCGTCACGGGTATGGACGATCACCGGCTTATTGAGCTCACGGCCGATACGAATGTGGTCGCGGAACGAGCTTTGCTGTTGGGCTTTAGTTTCCGGGGTATAAAAATAATCCAGACCGGTCTCCCCCATCGCCACGACGCCCTCTTCCGCTGCCAGCGCGCGCAGAGTCTCTACCTCCCAGGGCTCGTCCTGGTTTAATGGGTGTACGCCACAGGAGAAGACGACGTTGTCACGCGTCCCCACCAGTTCGCGCATACTGCGGTAGCCAGGCAGCGTCGTGGCGACGGCGAGGCAAAATTTCACATCGCGTGCGGCCGCTTTTGCCAGCACGTCGTCGACGTTTTTGTGTAGAGTTTGATAATCCAGACCATCAAGATGGCAGTGGGAGTCGACTAAAAACATAATGTCTCACTCAGAGGTGGGAGACGGGTAAAACCGTCCCGGGTTGCAGGTAATGTTCCCAGCGCAGCAGGCGCTCGGTAAGCAGCAGTTCGCGGTTGACACCGACAACGTTGAGCAATTGCTCGCGGCAGGTACAGACGTCATGGGCAATCGCCTGCAGCCGGGCGGCGGGCAGGCTGTGCGCCAGCTGCTCCAGCAGCGGCCAGACGTCAGGGTTACTCACCAGGGTAATCCCCTGCTGTCGTTTTTGCGCATCGACCAGCAGCGACGCCAGCCAGTGCAGGCGAACCGCCGCCTGTTCATGATTGAGTATCGGCAGCAGCGCCAGCCAGTCACCGCTCGCCAGGGTAGCCGCCAGCGCCTGACACAACTGCTGCCGCGCCGTCCACAGCGGTTCCTGTAACAGTTCGAGCGCCGCAGCCGGCGCGCTGGCGCACAGGCGTAACGCGGTCAACAATGACTCCTGCGGCAGGCTCACCTCACGCTCCAGCCAGGCCAGAGCATAAGGCTCAGACGGCGGCGCCAGATGATGCAGGCGACAGCGGCTGCGCAGAGTGGTCAGCAGACGCGCCGGCTCCTCGCAGGCGAGGAAGAACCAGGTATTCTCCGGGGGCTCCTCCAGCGTTTTCAGCAACGCGTTGGCGGCGGCATCGGTCAGCAAGGCAGCATCGCTAATCCAGACCACTTTTGCCCCACCAAGGCGCGCATGTTCATAGAGCTTTTCATTGACATCGCGCACCGCGTCAATACCCAGCGCACTCTTGCCCTTCTCGGGGCTGAGCGCATAGTAATCGGGGTGCGTGCCGGCCTGCATCAGCTGACAGCTATGGCAGTGGCCGCAGCTTTTATGTCCTTCGGGCTGGCGGCACATCAGGAAGCGGCACAGCGCGTAAATCAACGCCTCGCCGCCCATCCCGTTCAGGGACTGTAACAGTAAGGCGTGGTGGCCTCGTCCGGCCTGATAGCTACCGACCAGTTGCTCGAACGAGGGGCGCAGCCACGGATACCATTTCATGCCGCTTGCTCCGCCATCCACTGGGCGATCGTGGCGCGAATGTCGCGCGCCACGGCATCCAGCGGCTGAGTTGCGTCAACCGTGCGGATAGAAGGATCGGCGGCGGCCAGCTCAAGATAGCGCGCGCGGGTACGGTTGAAAAAGTTCATGGACTCCTGCTCAATGCGATCCAGCTCGCCGCGGGCCCGGGCGCGCTGCAGCCCCACTTCCGGCGTGACGTCGAGATACAGCGTCAGATTGGGGCGAAAATCACCGAGTACCGCGTCGCGCAGCGTCGCCAGCATCGTGCGGTCAATTCCCCGGCCGCCGCCCTGATAGGCCTGCGTCGACAGATCGTGACGATCGCCGATCACCCACTGGCCGCGGGCCAGCGCGGGCTTAATCACGGTCTCCACCAACTGGACGCGCGCCGCGTAAAACATCAGCACTTCCGCTTTATCGTTAATCACTTCATCGCCTGTGGACTGGATATCCAGCACCAGGCTACGCAGTTTTTCGGCAAGGATTGTGCCCCCCGGCTCGCGGGTAAACACCATATCGTGAATACCCGCCGACTGCAGCGTCTCCACCACCAGTTGACGTGCGGTGGTCTTCCCGGCGCCCTCCAGCCCCTCGATGACGATATAGTTACTGCGCATTTTTTTCCTTAAGTACTTTCAGATAATCCTGCACCGCACGGTTATGACTGACCAGGTTTGTGGTAAACGTATGGCCCCCTTTCCCGTCGGCGACGAAATAAAGATATGGCGTTTTCGCCGGATGGGCGGCCGCCTTCAGCGAGGCCTCGCCCGGCACCGCGATAGGGCCCGGCGGCAAACCGCTGATGGTATAAGTATTGTATGCGGTCGGCGTCTCGAGATCCTTACGCGTTAACTTACCAGTATATCCTTCGCCCATCCCGTAGATTACGGTCGGATCGGTCTGCAAGCGCATACCGATGCGCAGGCGGTTGATAAATACCGACGCGACGCGGTCGCGCTCTTCCGCTACCGCGGTCTCTTTTTCAATAATCGAGGCCATGGTCAACAGCTGGTTCTGATCGGCATAGGGCAGATTCTCCATCCGTCCTTCCCAGACCTTCGCCACTTCGGCGACCATTTTCTGATGCGCGCGCTTGAGGATGGCGATATCGCTGGTGTTGGCGGTGTACATCCAGGTATCCGGCCAGAACCAGCCCTCTACCCAGTCGGCATGCTCAAGACCTAATGCCTTAGCCACCGTCGCGTAGCTATCGTCTTCAAGCGTGTGCTTCACGTACGGGGCATCGCGCAGCTGGCGCAGGTAGTCGCTGACGCGCATGCCTTCGACAAAGCGCAGCGGAAACTGCGCCTCTTTGCCGCTGGCCAGCAGCTGCAACATCTCGCGCACCGTCATTTGCGGCGTGAAGCGATAGGTCCCGGCCTTGAAGTGAGACAGCTCAGGTTCCACCCGTAGCAGCCACTGGAAAACGCGCGGGCGATTGATCACCTTCTCGCGATAGAGATCCTGGCCCAGCGCCAGCCGGCCGGTGCCGGCTTCGAGGGTAAAGATGGTCTCTTCCTTAATCAGCAGCTTGCTGTCCGCCAGCTGGCGTACCTTCCACATGCCTGCCGCCGCGGCGATGCCCAACAGCACGACCAGCAACAGGATAAAACGTAACATTTTCTTCATACTAACCAGACAGCTCACACAAAGGGGCTAAAAAATGGTAAAGCTCACGCGAGGACCAGGTGGTCTCCTCCCAGCGGCGAACCGGCACCAGCGGCATCAGCGCATTGCAGATCAGCACTTCATCGGCCTCCCGCAACGTCTCGGGACGCGCTGTCACTTCGACAACGCGAAACGTCGATGGTGCCAGCTGCGTGATACAGCGCTGCCGCATAATGCCGTTGACCCCGGCATAATCGAGTCGCGGAGTAAATACATCACGTCCCTGACGCCAGAATAAATTCGCGGCACAGCATTCCGTAAGCCACCCGTCACTGTCAAGGACCAGCGCCTCATCGGCGTCCGTCTGCTCAAGATGAGAGCGGATCAGTACCTGCTCAAGGCGATTAAGGTGCTTCAGGCCGGCAAGCCAGGAGTTGCGCCCCAGGGGCACCGGACTCTGGGTCAGAGTAATGCCCTCCTCCCGCCAGCGCGCATAATGCGCCGGGTATGGAGAGAAGCTGAGAATGCGAGTGGGCGACACGCAGCCCGCCGCACTGTATCCCCTTCCCCCAACGCCGCGGGTGAGAGTCACCTTGAGCACGCCCTGCGCGTGCGGCCGAGCCAGACGCTGCATCTCTTCGCTCAGCGTCAGCCAGTCGTTAAATGGGATATGTAATTTTTCACAGGTTGTCTGTAAACGCTGCAGATGGGCGTCCAGTAGCGCAACCTGCCCTTGCTGGATGCGGGCGGTGGTAAAACAGCCGTCGCCAAACTGGATGGCGCGATCGTTCGCTGCCAACGTGTCCTGTACAACGCCGTTTATCAAGAACATAAAGGACTCCTTTTCACTGGTCGGTCAGTGTGTCAGGACCCAGAGCAGAGAACAAGGGGAGAAAGCTGAATAAAAAAGGCCCGACGAACGGGCCTTTTGTTAAAGCAGTGCCGGGGCAAGCCCTGTCACACTTTTTTGAAGATCAGCGAACCGTTAGTGCCGCCAAAGCCGAAGGAGTTGCACAGGGTGTACTCCATACCGGAAACCTGACGCGCTTCGTGTGGAACGAAGTCGAGGTCGCAGCCTTCATCCGGGTTGTCGAGGTTGATCGTCGGCGGAACCGCCTGATCGCGCAGCGCCAGGATAGAGTAAATCGACTCTACCGCCCCTGCCGCACCCAGCAGATGGCCGGTCATGGATTTGGTAGAGCTCACCAGTACGCGGCTCGCCGCATCACCGAAGACAGACTTAACCGCCTGCGCTTCCGCTTTATCGCCGGCCGGCGTCGAGGTGCCGTGGGCGTTGACGTAGCCGATCTGGCTTGGTTCGATGCCCGCATCGCGAATAGCATTCACCATTGCCAGCGCGGCGCCCGCGCCATCTTCCGGCGGTGACGTCATGTGGTAAGCATCGCTGCTCATGCCGAAGCCAACGATCTCGGCGTAGATTTTGGCGCCGCGTTTTTTGGCATGCTCGTACTCTTCCAGCACCACCATACCCGCGCCGTCGCCCAGCACGAAGCCGTCACGATCTTTATCCCACGGACGGCTCGCCGCCTGCGGGTTGTCATTGCGCGTGGAGAGCGCACGCGCCGCGCCGAAGCCGCCCACGCCAAGCGGGGTGCTGGCTTTTTCCGCGCCGCCTGCCACCATCGCATCGGCATCGCCATAGGCGATGATGCGCGCGGCCTGGCCGATGTTGTGCACGCCTGAAGTACACGCGGTCGCGATAGAGATACTTGGCCCACGCAGACCAAACATGATGGTCAGATGTCCGGCCACCATGTTAACAATTGTGGAAGGAACGAAGAATGGGCTGATCTTGCGCGGTCCGCCGTTAACCAGCGAACTGTGGTTTTCTTCGATCAAGCCGAGACCGCCGATACCGGAGCCGATAGCGGCGCCAATACGGGTTGCATTCTCTTCCGTCACTTCAAGGCCAGAATCCTGCATGGCCTGAACGCCAGCGACAATTCCATATTGAATGAAGGCATCCATCTTGCGCTGTTCTTTGCGCGAGATAATGTCATCACAGTTAAAATCCTTTACTAAGCCAGCAAATTTCGTTGCATAGGCGCTAGTATCGAAATGGTCGATCAGGCTGATGCCACTCTGACCGGCAAGGAGAGCTTTCCAGGTAGACTCTACGGTATTGCCGACAGGAGACAACATGCCCAGTCCGGTCACAACTACACGACGCTTAGACACGTTTGTCCTCCAGGGAGGGAAAATAGATTCTTGTGGGACAATAAAAAGATAAAACTCAGGCGGTCGAATGACCGCCTGGAGATGTTCACTTACGCCTGGTGGCCGTTGATGTAATCAATGGCAGCCTGAACGGTGGTGATTTTCTCAGCTTCTTCGTCCGGAATCTCAGTATCAAACTCTTCTTCCAGAGCCATTACCAGCTCAACGGTGTCAAGAGAATCAGCGCCCAGGTCTTCAACGAAGGAAGCATTGTTGGTAACTTCTTCCTGCTTAACGCCCAGCTGCTCGCCGATAATTTTCTTAACGCGTTCTTCGATAGTGCTCATACTCTTAAATTTCCTATCAAAACTCGCTTTCGCGATGGTTTTCGTAGTGTATAAAATGTTGAAAAATTTGCAACTAAATCCCGGCAGGTCTTACCACGATTTTGCGCTATTTTGAGGCCGTTTGCCCTAAGAACGCAAATCTTTTCGCACAAAACCGCACAGAGAACCGTGCGAAGTGCGCGGTTCCTGAACGTTTTGCACAAATCTCGGTCAGACCATGTACATTCCGCCGTTGACGTGCAGCGTTTCACCAGTGATGTAACTTGCTTCGTCAGAGGCTAAAAATGCAACCGCGCTGGCGATTTCATTTGGGGTGCCAAGGCGCCCCGCAGGAACTGCCGCCAGCGTACCCGCACGCTGCTCATCGGTCAGCGCACGCGTCATGTCCGTTTCAATAAAGCCCGGAGCAACAACGTTTACAGTAATACCGCGGGACGCAACTTCACGCGCCAGTGATTTACTGAAGCCGATCAGACCCGCTTTCGCCGCGGCGTAGTTGGCCTGACCCGCATTTCCCATGGTACCAACCACAGAACCGATAGTGATAATACGTCCATGACGCTTTTTCATCATAGCGCGCATTACCGCTTTTGACAGACGGAAAACCGATGACAGGTTGGTTTCGATAATATCGTTCCACTCGTCATCTTTCATGCGCATTAACAGATTGTCGCGAGTGATCCCGGCATTATTCACCAGGATATCCACTTCGCCAAACTCTGCGCGCACATTTTCCAGAACAGATTCAATAGATGCCGGGTCGGTCACATTCAACATCAGACCTTTACCATTGGCGCCTAAATAGTCGCTGATCGCCTGCGCGCCGCTTTCGCTGGTCGCAGTACCGATAACTTTCGCGCCACGGGCGACGAGCGTTTCAGCGATAGCACGGCCAATACCGCGGCTTGCACCGGTAACCAGCACGATTTTTCCTTCAAAACTCATGGTTTTCCTCTTTTATTGCTCAAGCGCCGCAGACATCGCCGCCGGCTCGTTAAGCGCGGAAGCGGTCAGGGTGTCAACAATACGTTTGGTCAGGCCGGTGAGGACTTTACCCGGGCCAACCTCATACAGGTGCGATACGCCCTCGGTAGCCATAAACTCAACGGTTTTGGTCCACTGCACCGGGCTGTACAGCTGGCGCACCAGCGCGTCGCGAATGGCGTCCGGCGCGGTTTCGCACTTCACGTCGACGTTATTCACCACCGGAATCGTCGGCGCGTTGAAGGTGATTTTCTGCAGCTCTACCGCCAGTTTTTCTGCGGCTGGCTTCATCAGCGCGCAGTGGGACGGCACGCTCACCGGCAGCGGCAGCGCGCGTTTGGCGCCGGCGGCTTTACAGGCGGCGCCAGCGCGTTCAACGGCCTCTTTGTGCCCGGCGATAACCACCTGGCCCGGAGAATTGTAGTTCACCGGAGAGACCACCTGCCCTTCGGCAGACTCTTCACAGGCTTTGGCGATAGCGGCGTCGTCCAGACCGATAATAGCGGACATGGCGCCGGTACCTTCCGGTACGGCTTCCTGCATGAATTTACCACGCAGCTCAACCAGGCGAACGGCATCAGCGAAACCGATAACGCCCGCGCATACCAGCGCGGAGTATTCGCCGAGGCTGTGACCCGCCAGCAGCGCTGGCGCTTTGCCGCCCTGCTGTTGCCAGACGCGGTACAGCGCCACGGAGGCGGCGAGCAGCGCCGGTTGAGTCTGCCAGGTCTTATTCAGTTCTTCTGCCGGGCCCTGTTGCGTCAGCGCCCACAGATCGTAACCCAACGCTGCGGAAGCTTCACCGAAGGTCTCTTCAATGACCGGCCAGGCGGCAGCCATTTCGGCCAGCATGCCTACGGCCTGAGAGCCCTGCCCCGGGAACACAAATGCGAATTGCGTCATGTTTAAATCCTTATACTAAAAACGAACCAGCGCGGAACCCCAGGTGAAACCGCCACCAAAGGCTTCCAGCAAAATCAGCTGACCGCGCTGAATACGGCCATCGCGGACGGCCTCATCCAGCGCGCAAGGGACTGACGCCGCGGAGGTGTTGCCATGGCGGTCGAGGGTCACAACGACGTTATCCATCGACATACCCAGTTTCTTCGCCGTCGCGCTGATAATACGCAGGTTAGCCTGATGCGGCACCAGCCAGTCCAGCGCTGAACGTTCAAGATTATTCGCTGCCAGCGTCTCATCAACGATGTGCGCCAGCTCGGTGACCGCCACTTTGAAGACTTCGTTGCCGGCCATCGTCAGATAGATCGGGTTTTCCGGATCGACACGATCGGCGTTCGGCAGGGTCAGCAGTTCGCCATAGCTGCCGTCGGCATGCAGATGCGTCGAGATAATGCCCGGCTCTTCGGAGGCGCCCAGTACAACCGCGCCGGCGCCGTCGCCGAAAATAATAATCGTTCCGCGATCCGCCGGATCGCAGGTGCGCGCCAGCACATCGGCGCCAACAACCAGCGCATAATCTACCGCGCCGTTCTTCACATACTGATCGGCGACGCTTAGCGCATAGGTGAAACCGGCGCAGGCGGCGGCGACATCAAACGCCGGGCAACCCTTAACGCCCAGCATTGACTGGATCTGGCATGCAGAACTCGGAAACGCGTGCGTGCCGGAGGTGGTCGCAACGATAATCAGACCAATTTGCTCCGCGGACACGCCCGCCATCGCCAGCGCCTGCTTTGCGGCTTCAAAGCCCATCGTAGCAACTGTTTCATGCGCTGCGGCAATACGACGCTCACGGATACCTGTGCGGGTGACAATCCACTCGTCAGAGGTTTCTACCATTTTTTCCAGGTCGGCGTTTGTACGCACTTGCTCGGGCAGATAGCTGCCGGTACCAATAATCTTCGTATACATGTACGCTCAGTCACTCTTGGGTGATATACCCGCCTCGTTCAACCGCCGCGGCGTCAATCGTGGCCATTCGTCCCGCTTTGCTGTCGGGCGTTCACGTCACTGTCGCTTTCCGGCAGCTCGAAACCAGCTGGGTATAAAGATTCCAGGCGCGCGGCGATCCGCTGAGGGATCTGCCGCTGCACCGCCTGCACTGCCTGCTCTATCGCGACGCTAAAGGCGCGTTGATTGGCAGCACCATGACTCTTGATCACGGAACCGCGCAATCCTAACAGACAGGCGCCATTATACTGGTCGGGGTTGAGGTGACTGAATCGCCTCGCCAGGCTTTTTTGTAACCAACGTTTTAGTAACAGCAGCCACCACGACCGTTTTTTGCCCTCTCCCTGAGATTTCAGCAGTGAAAGGAACATTCTGACAACACCTTCCATGGTTTTTAATGTGACGTTGCCCGTGAATCCATCACAAACCAGCACATCGGTTTTTCCGGTCAACAGTTCATTGGCTTCAAGATAGCCGATGTAGTTGAGGGAAGGCAGCGTTTTGAGCACTGCGGCAGCATCGCGGATGCTGCCGAGGCCTTTCATCTCTTCTTCGCCGATATTCAACAAAGCGACGCGGGGGTTGGCAATGCCGACCACTTCTTCCGCCAGCACCGCGCCCATTACCGCGAACTGCACCAGCATCGTGCTGTCGCAATCGACGTTGGCGCCGAGATCCAGCACCACGGTTTTGCCCTTCTGCTGGTGCGGTAAAACCGTCACCAGCGCCGGCCGCTCAATACCTTCGATCGGTTTGAGCAGCAGTTTCGCCAGACCCATCAGCGCGCCGGTGTTGCCAGCGCTGACGCATGCTTGCGCCCGCCCTTCTTTCACAAGCTCCAGCGCCACGCGCATTGAGCTTCCGCGACTGCTGCGGATAGCCTGTGCGGGTCGCGCATCACTGGCAATAACTGACTGCGCAGGAATGATCTGCAGACGCGAACGTTGTTCGAAATCAGCTTTGGCGAGTAATGGCGTGATGGCGTCGGGATCGCCGACTAAAAGAAGTGTGAGTTGCGAATTAGAGTTCAGTGCCTGCAGTGCTGCAGGCACCGTCACGGATGGGCCGAAATCGCCCCCCATGACATCTAACGCCAGGGTTAGACGTGTCAAGGTATCGTCGCTGCCCGGTTCGGTGATTCCCCAGTTGCCCGGGGAGTCCTCACTAAGCTTCATCACGCTGGCACCCGCGAATATTCACGCTGCAGACGCAACAATCCGGGCATAAATGCCCCCAGCGACCGGGTTAACCGAGTTTCCAGGGACGCACACGCCCGCCATGGCCTGCAACGGGAAATCCTGCGAGTATCGCGTGATTACTTAGCGATAACCTTGCGACCGCGGTAGAAACCGTCGGCAGTGATGTGGTGACGCAGGTGTTTCTCACCAGAAGTTTTGTCTACAGACAGGCTGGTGACTGCGGTCAGCGCGTCATGGGAACGACGCATGCCACGTTTGGAACGGGTTGGTTTATTCTGTTGTACGGCCATGGACCTTACTCCTCAATTACTTACGCTTTAAGCTGGCTAATACGGCAAATGGGTTTGGTTTTTGTGCCTCTTCAGGCAGTTCGCCAAAGACCATGTCCGCGTCGGACACTTCACAGTGTTCAGAATCATGCACCGGAACTACGGGCAGGGAGAGGATAATTTCATCCTCGACCATTGCCTGCAGGTCGATTTCACCGAATTCGTTAACCTCAATCGGCTCATACGCTTCCGGTAGTGCTTCGGCCTGTTCGTCATTTCTGACGGGGCTAAAACAATACGTGGTGTGGACGTGATGGGAGAACGGTTTCCCGCAACGCTGGCATTCGAGAGTTACCGTTACCTTTGCATCGCCAGTAATAACGGCGAGACGCTGGTTATCGATAGCGAACGACATGCTGCATTCCACATCGCTGTCCACGCTGACTACAGAATCGGTTACACGTTCAACCTGATCGCGGGCATAGATGCCTTCGTAATCAAGGCGTTTTTGAGCCGTGCGTACCGGATCAAGAGTCAGGGGTAATTTTACCTTTTGCATAGGGCGCGCATATTAACTTTGTAATGTCATAGAGTCAAAGAAAAAGGCAGCCTCAGGTTGCCTTTTGCCATTTATTCGCACACATTGCGGCGCATAGTTTAAGATGATGCTCTGCGAAGCGCTATATGTGGATGAAAAAATATGTCTGATCTTATCCTCGCGTCAACCTCTCCCTGGCGGCGCATGCTGCTGGAAAAACTGGGTTTACCGTTTGAATGTGCCGCGCCTGACGTCGACGAAACGCCCCGGCCTGATGAATCCGCACGTCAGCTTGTCACCCGGCTGGCGCAGGCCAAAGCGCAAAGTCTGGCCACACGCTTCCCTAATCACCTTATTATAGGCTCCGATCAGGTTTGCGTACTGGACGGTGAAATCACCGGCAAACCGCACACCGAGGAAAATGCCCGCAGGCATTTAAGAAAGGCCAGCGGATCAATCATTACCTTTTATACCGGACTGGCGCTGTACAACTCTGCCAGCGGCCATCTACAAACCGAATGCGAACCCTTTGACGTTCACTTTCGCCATCTCAGTGATAAAGAGATAGAAGGCTATGTGCGCAAAGAGAACCCGCTGCAGTGCGCCGGGAGTTTCAAGAGCGAAGGATTGGGCATTACGCTGTTCGAACGGCTGGAAGGCCGCGACCCGAACACCCTGGTCGGTTTACCCTTAATCGCGCTCTGTCAGATGTTGCGCCGTGAAAACTACAACCCGCTGTTAGGCTGAGGCAAAAAAAACGGCGGAACTGATTCCGCCGTTGCGCTTATTTGCTCTTCCGTAGCACCTGTAAACAGTGCTTCAGCTGGTTGTCCAGCGGCGCCTCAACGCGAATCATCTCCCCGCTCCCCGGGTGGGTAAACTTCAGCGCCGCCGCGTGCAGGAACAGGCGGTTTAAGCCGGTAGCGGACAGCTGCTTGTCGAACTCGCGGTCGCCATAGCGGTCGTCAAAAGCGATAGGATGGCCGGCATACTGGGTATGAACGCGGATCTGATGCGTGCGGCCGGTGACCGGGCTGCAGCGCACCAGCGTGGCGAATTCGTAACGCTCTTCCACTTTAAAGCGCGTCTCCGACGGCTTGCCTTCCTGACTCACGCGAACGATGCGCTCCCCGCTCTGCAGAATATTCTTCAACAGCGGGGCCTGGACCACTTTGGTATGCGACTGCCACTGGCCGCGCACCAGCGCCAGATAATCTTTCTGCATGCCTTTATCGCGCAGTTGCTCGTGCAGCGAACGCAGCGCTGAGCGCTTTTTCGCCACCAGCAGCACGCCGGAGGTATCCCGGTCGAGACGATGCACCAGCTCAAGGAAGCGCGCCTCCGGGCGCAGGGCGCGCAGCCCTTCAATCACGCCGAAGCTCAGGCCGCTGCCGCCGTGTACCGCGGTACCAGAAGGCTTATTGAGCACCAGAATATGATCGTCTTCATAGAGGATCACCTCAGAGAGCGCGGCCACTTTCTGCAGGTGCGGCGATACCGCCTCTTCTTCACGCTCCGCCACGCGTACCGGCGGGATACGGACTTCATCGCCCGCTTCCAGCTTATACTCCGGCTTCACGCGCTTTTTGTTTACCCGCACCTCGCCTTTACGCAGGATGCGATAAATCATGCTCTTCGGTACGCCTTTCAATTGCGTACGCAAAAAGTTGTCGATACGTTGCCCCGCTTCATCAGCAGCAATGGCAACCATTTTTACGGTTGGGGTCTCAGTTTTCATGGTGCGCGATTCTAAATAGCCGGACGCATTAGCGCCACTCATTTTTATATGCTTATATTTATCATTATCCTGTTTTCACGGTTTACCTGACCGCCATTTTGTTTGTTATTAGAACAATCTGTATGGGCAGGTGATAAAACTGTGAGTAACCGGGTGATAAAAGGTGAAAGTCAACTTGCTATAACAAGGTTAGCAATGGAATAATGAGACCGTTTTCCGTATTGCATCTTGTTAGAACAAGACATTAGCGGAATGACCAATTTTGTCTGACCGATCGCCCACGCAGCAATGGCGTAAGACGTTGTGATCTTTCAGACAGTTAGCGGGCTGCGGGTTGCAGTCCTTACCGGTACAGGCTCTATGGATTTCAAGTCGCAGGAAGGCGTCAACTCCGGGACTCCCGGGAGCTCATCTGGATCGCCAGATCGAGGTGAGCAGGTTAAGCCACCATGCCTGCAACGCGAAAGACGACGAGTATAAATGGAATATTCTCTGGTGATACATCCCAGGCTGTTCCCCTGAATAATTGCGCTGTGTTTCCGTTTGAAACACAGGCGACCGACACTCTGCGCCTCTTAAGCGCGCGACAACCGTGAGGTTGGCGACGTGAACCAGACACGAGGCCATCGGTTTTCCCCCGGAAAGGCATTACTCTGCCCGCAGCTTAGTCGTCAATGTAAGAATAATGAGTAAGTTACGATGAAAAGAATGTTAATCAACGCAACTCAGCAGGAAGAGTTGCGCGTCGCCCTTGTTGATGGGCAGCGCCTGTACGACCTGGATATCGAAAGCCCCGGGCACGAACAGAAAAAAGCGAACATCTACAAAGGCAAAATCACCCGCATTGAACCCAGCCTTGAAGCCGCGTTTGTTGATTACGGCGCCGAGCGTCATGGTTTCCTCCCCCTCAAAGAAATCGCCCGCGAATACTTCCCCGCCAACTACAATGCGCATGGTCGTCCTAATATCAAAGACGTACTGCGGGAAGGTCAGGAAGTTATCGTGCAGATTGATAAAGAAGAACGCGGCAACAAAGGCGCTGCGCTCACCACCTTTATCAGCCTGGCGGGCAGCTATCTGGTACTGATGCCGAACAACCCGCGCGCCGGGGGAATTTCCCGCCGTATCGAGGGCGACGACCGTACCGAACTGAAAGAAGCGCTGGCGAGCCTGGAGCTTCCGGACGGCATGGGCCTGATCGTTCGCACCGCTGGCGTCGGCAAATCCGCCGAAGCCCTGCAGTGGGACCTGAGCTTCCGCCTGAAGCACTGGGAAGCGATTCAAAAAGCCGCGGAAAGCCGTCCGGCGCCGTTCCTGATCCACCAGGAAAGCAACGTCATTGTCCGCGCCTTCCGTGACTACCTGCGCCAGGACATCGGCGAAATCCTGATCGATAACCCGAAAGTGCTTGAGCTGGCGCGCCAGCATATCGCCGCGCTGGGTCGTCCGGATTTCAGCAGCAAAATCAAACTGTACACCGGTGAAATCCCGCTGTTCAGCCATTATCAGATCGAATCGCAAATTGAGTCCGCCTTCCAGCGCGAAGTGCGCCTGCCTTCCGGCGGGTCTATCGTTATCGATAGCACCGAAGCGCTGACCGCGATCGATATCAACTCCGCCCGCGCCACCCGCGGCGGCGATATCGAAGAGACAGCCTTCAATACCAACCTCGAAGCGGCTGACGAAATTGCCCGCCAGCTGCGTCTGCGCGACCTCGGCGGCCTGATCGTTATCGACTTCATCGATATGACCCCGGTTCGCCACCAGCGCGCCGTGGAGAATCGTCTGCGCGAAGCCGTCCGTCAGGACCGGGCGCGCATTCAGATCAGCCATATTTCGCGCTTCGGCCTGCTGGAGATGTCCCGTCAGCGCCTGAGCCCGTCGCTGGGCGAGTCCAGTCACCACGTCTGCCCGCGCTGCTCCGGCACCGGCACCGTGCGTGATAACGAATCGCTGTCGCTCTCTATTCTGCGTCTGATCGAAGAAGAAGCGCTGAAAGAGAATACCAAAGAAGTCCACGCCATTGTTCCGGTACCGATCGCCTCCTATCTGCTGAACGAAAAACGTGCCGCAGTGAGCGCAATCGAATCCCGTCAGGGCGATGTGCGCGTTATTATCGTGCCAAACGACGAAATGCAAACGCCGCACTACTCCGTCCTGCGCGTGCGCAAAGGTGAAGAAACCTCAACGCTGAGCTATCTGCTGCCGAAGCTGCATGAAGAAGAGATGGCGCTGCCAGGCGACGATGAGCCGGCGGAGCGGAAACGTCCGGAACAGCCGGCCCTGGCCGCTTTTGTCATGCCAGATGCGCCGCCAGCCCCGATGCTCGAAGAGCCTGCCGCCGCGCCTGTCGCCGCAGCGGCACCGGTCGCGGCCGCCGCACCGGCGCAGCCTGGCCTGCTCTCACGCTTCTTCAGCGCGCTGAAGAATATCTTCTCTGGCGCCGAAGAGGCCAAACCGGCTGAAGTTCAGGTCGAGAAGAAAGCGGAAGAAAAACCGGAGCGTCAGCAGGAGCGTCGTAAACCGCGCGCCAACAACCGCCGCGACCGCAACGACCGCCGTGATAACCGCGACAATCGTGACAACCGCGATAACCGTGACAATCGCGACACCCGTGCGGACAATGCCGAGGGCCGTGAACCGCGCGAATCGCGTGAAGAGAACCGTCGCAACCGTCGCGAGAAGCCGTCGCAGAACGTGGAAGCCCGTGATGTTCGCCAAACCTCAGGCGACGACGCGGAGAAAGCGAAATCCCGTGACGAGCAGCAGCCGCGCCGCGAACGCACCCGCCGCCGCAATGACGACAAACGTCAGGCGCAGCAGGAGGCCAAAGCGCAGACTCGCGAAGAGCCGGTTGTGCAGGAGACGGAGCAGGAAGAGCGTGTACAAACTCTGCCGCGTCGTAAACCGCGCCAGCTGGCACAGAAAGTGCGCGTTGAGTCCGCTGTCGTCGAGCCAGTTGCCGAGATCGTGCCAGAAGCCGTAGTGGCTGAAGTTATCGCTCCGCACAGCGAGCCGGTGAAAGCCGAGCTGCCGGCAGGGGTGGAGAGCGTGGCGGACCAGGACGAAAATGGCGAATCCCGTGAAGCGAACGGTATGCCGCGTCGCTCACGTCGCTCCCCGCGTCACCTGCGCGTCAGCGGTCAGCGTCGTCGTCGCTATCGTGACGAACGCTATCCGACCCAGTCGCCTATGCCGCTGACCGTAGCCTGCGCATCGCCGGAGATGGCTTCCGGTAAAGTCTGGATCCGCTACCCGGTGGTTCGTCCGCAGGATCAGCAGCCGGAAGAGGTTCAGGTTCAGGACGCCAGCGTCGCGAAAACTGTCGAGGCCGTAGCGGCCCCGGTTGCCGTCGTTGAAACCGTTACCGCTGCGCCGGTCACCGTCGAGCCGGCTACCATGGAACCAGTAACCGCTGAGCCGGTAGTCGTTGAGCCGGTAGCGGCCGCCGAGCCGCTGGTCGTTGATGCTGCGGAAGTTGTCGCGCCAGCAGCCGTCGAGCCAGCGCCTCAGGAGCCGGTCACCGAAGCACCGGCTGTCGAAGCGCCTCAGGCTATCGCGCCAGTGACGCTCGACGCCGAGCCGGTGGTGGTAGAACCTGAAGCGGTGGAAACGACGCCTGTCGTTGCAGCGCCAGTGGAAACTATCGCCCCGGTCGCAGAAACCGTGGAGCAAGCGCCAGTGACCGAAGCGGCCCCTGCCGAACCGGTCAAAGCCGAGCCCCCGGTGAGCAAGCCGGTCGTAGTGGCGGGTCATCGCCATGCCACCGCGCCAATGACCCGTGCGCCAGCTCCGGACTATGTCCCGGAAGCACCGCGTCACAGCACCTGGGTGCGCCCGCCGTTCGCCTTTGAAGGTAAAGGCGCCGCCGGTGGTCATAGCGCGACCCATAAAGCCACCGCTGAACCGACTCGCCCACAGCCCGTCGAGTAAGCGTGCTTAATAAAAAAACCGGCCTTTGGCCGGTTTTTTTATGCGCTTTGCGGACGCTGCATCCCGGCGAGATCCGGCATGATCTCCCGCATCAGGTCGAGGAACTTACGCAGGCGTGTCGGGTAATAGCGCGCCCAGGGATAAACCAGATGAACCGGCAGCGAGGCGGGTCGCCACTGCGGGAACAGCTCAATCAGCCGTCCGGCGGCAATATCCTCCACGACCGTCCAGCTGGACACCATCGCCACCCCCAGCCCCGCCAGCGCGGTGTTGCGCGCGACGTAAAGACTGTCAGTGCTCAGACAGGGAGTAATCGCTGTAGAGACAATCTGCCCGCTTGCCTGATGCCTGAGCCGTACCTCATGCTGATAAAAGGTATTAATGGCGATCCATGGCAGGCCCGATAACGCCTCCAGCGAGGTTAACGGCGGATACTTCGCCAGCAGCTCAGGAGAAGCCACTACGCAGCGCGGCACTTCCGCCAGCAGTACGGATACCGTTGCTGGATCCACCTCCGCCCCCACGCGAATAGCGCAGTCGATATTATCGCTGAGGAAGTCGACGGTATTATCGTTTAGCATCCACTCCACCGACAGCTGCGGATGGCGCTGTAGAAATGCCACCAGCGGCGCCAGCAGCTGCTGCTGGCCAAACGCGTGGGGCGCCCGCACTCGCAGAACGCCCACCGGCCGATCGTCGGCAATACGCAGGTCATCCTCCAGCGCCAGCCAGGCGTCCACCACCTGACGGGCGTGACGATAACAGCGTTCGCCATCGTCAGTGAGCTTCATCGCATGGGTGGTGCGCAGGATCAGCTTAACCCCCAGCAGCCCTTCAAGGGACTGCAGGCGGCGGCTGACGGTCGCCTGGGTAGTGTCCATCTGCCCTGCGGCGGCGGAGAGCGATCCGGCCTCTACGATGCGGATATAGGTGCGCATCAGCTCAATGCGGTCTATACGCTCTTGTCTTTTCATTTTCCTTTTGCCTATACGTGCTACGTATAACCGTTTTACCACCAGCCCGGCTACCGCGCCAGTCGCGTTCAGGGAAAAATAGCCCCATCGCATCTATGAGGCATTGAACATGACACCGACTTCCCTTTCCACCCGCGACGCAGGCTGGATTATCTTCATTCTCGCACTCGGCGCCGGCTTTAGCGTCGCCTCTATTTACTACGCGCAGCCGCTGCTGCCGTTGATGGGCGCCAATCTCCACCTGACTGTAGAAGGTATGGGTCTGGTCCCTACCCTGACGCAGGCGGGTTATGCGCTCGGCATTCTGTTCCTGCTCCCGCTCGGCGACCGCCACGATCGCCGCCGGCTGATCCTGGTGAAAAGCGCGCTGCTGGCGCTCCTGCTGCTCCTGTGCAGCCTCACCGGCCAGCTCAGCTCACTGCTGGTGGTCAGTCTGCTGATCGGTATGGCGGCGACCATGGCGCAGGATATCGTCCCGGCGGCGGCGATCCTCGCCCCGGCGGGCAAGCAGGGAAAAATGGTGGGCACGGTGATGACCGGGCTGCTGCTGGGGATCCTGCTCTCCCGGACGGTCAGCGGCGTGGTGGGCGCCGTATTCGGCTGGCGGGTGATGTATCAGGCGGCGGCGGTCAGCGTCGCGCTGATTGGCCTAGTAATGTGGCGCGTCCTGCCGCGCTTCGCTGTGCACTCGACGCTGAGCTATCCGCAGCTGATGGCCTCGATGGCGCATCTGTGGCAGCGTTACCCGGCATTACGCCGCGCCGCGCTAGCTCAGGGCGCGCTCTCCATCGCCTTTAGCGCCTTCTGGTCGACGCTGGCGGTGATGCTCTCCGAACACTATCACATGGGCAGCGCAGTAGCGGGCGGTTTCGGTATCGCCGGGGCCGCCGGGGCGCTGGCCGCGCCGCTTGCCGGCGGTCTGGCCGATAAATTTGGCGCCGGTAAGGTGACACAGATGGGTGCGGCGCTGGTCACCCTCTCCTTTGCCCTGATGTTTATGCTGCCGCTGCTGCCAGTGCACGCTCAGTTGGCGCTGATTGCCCTGTCGGCGATTGGCTTTGACCTTGGCCTGCAGTCAAGCCTGGTGGCGCATCAGAACCTGGTATATGGCCTTGAGCCACAGGCCCGCGGCCGCCTCAACGCCCTGCTGTTCACCGTGGTGTTTATCGGGATGTCGCTGGGGTCGGTGCTGGGCAGTAAGCTGTACGTGCTGGCCGGCTGGAACGGAGTGGTCACGCTGGCAGTGATCACTGGCGCGCTAGCCCTGGCGATCCGCCTGCTGGAGAATGCCCGCATCCTCGCTGCCGAACGCAGCGCATCATAAAAAAAACCCCGCTTCGCCTGAGGCGAAGCGGGGTTTTTCTACCCTCACAACCGCTTACGCCGTGCGACGGACAAACTCTTTCACGCGGAAGCCCAGCACCAGCAGCGTGGCGAAATAGGCTACCACCCCGGCGATAACCACCGCCAGCAAACGCATCAGACGGAACGGCATCGTCCCCAGCGACCACTCAGGCATGAGATGCATGACGCCCAGCAGCGCCGCGGCCATAACCAGCACTGCAATAATCAGACGTAGCAGGAAGGCCAACCAGCCTGGCTGCGGGGTGAAAATTTTCTGTTTACGCAGCTGCCAATAGAGCAGCGCGGCGTTCAGGCAGGCCGCCAGGCCGATGGACAGCGACAGACCCGCATGCTTCAGCGGGCCGATAAACGCCAGGTTCATTACCTGGGTCATAATCAGGGTGATAATAGCAATCTTGACCGGGGTCTTGATGTCCTGACGGGAATAGAAGCCCGGCGCCAGCACTTTCACCACGATAAGGCCCATCAGCCCCACGGAATAAGCCACCAGCGCGCGCTGGGTCATCGCCGCGTCAAAGGCGCTGAATTTGCCGTACTGGAACAGAGCCACGGTTAGCGGTTTGGCGAGGATCCCCAGCGCCACCGCGCTCGGCAGCGCCAGCAGAAAACAGAGACGCAGTCCCCAGTCCATCAGCCGGCAATACTCGTCATGGTTACCGCTGGCGAAGCTTTTTGACAGCGATGGCAGCAGGATAGTGCCGAGCGCCACGCCCAGCACGCCGGAGGGAAACTCCATCAGGCGGTCGGCATAATACATCCACGACACCGAGCCCGACACGAGGAATGAGGCGAAAATGGTATTGATGATAAGGGAGATCTGGCTTACCGACACGCCAAGGATCGCCGGCCCCATCTGCTTCACCACCCGCATCGCGCCGGCATCTTTCAGATTAATTCGCGGCAGGACCAGCATGCCAATCTTCTTCAGATGCGGCAGCTGGTAAGCCAGCTGCAGCACGCCGCCGACCGTCACCGCCCAGGCCAGCGCCAGCACCGGCGGATGGAAATACGGCGCGGCAAACAGCGCAAAGCCAATCATACTGACGTTGAGGAACGTCGGCGCAAAGGCCGGCACCGAGAAGCGGTTCCAGGTATTGAGGATCGCCCCCACCAGCGAAGCCAGGGAGATCAGCAAAATATAGGGAAAGGTAATACGCAGCAGCTGGGTGGTTAGCGCAAACTTATCGGCGGTATCGGCAAAGCCGGGCGCAGTAATGGTGATTACCCACGGCGCCGCCAGCATCCCGATAACGGTAACGATAGCCAGGGCCAGGGTCAGCAGCCCGGAGACGTATGAGACAAACACGCGGGTGGCATCTTCGCCCTGCTTGCTTTTATATTCGGCAAGGATCGGCACAAACGCCTGTGAGAAGGCGCCTTCGGCAAAAATACGCCGCAGCAGGTTAGGCAGTTTGAAGGCGACAAAAAAGGCATCAGTCGCCATCCCGGCGCCAAAAATACGCGCCACAATCGCATCGCGGGCAAAGCCCAGCACGCGCGAAAACATGGTCATCGAACTGACTGCCGCCAGTGATTTTAAAAGGTTCATTACGCTGTTATTCCAAACCCTGGAGTAAAACGCCCGCAAATGCGGTCGCTGGAAAGTGGCGATAGTCTACCGGGTTCAACATGAATTACTACTGTCAGTTGTTACAATGGATTATTCGCTAATGGCGTCGCGCCACAGTTTCTCAACGATCCGCTGAGCCAGCAGCGCCTGTTCGCCTGCAGTTTCAGGAACTGTCTGATTTTGCACGCATTCGATAAAATGGCGCGCGCAGCCGACAAAGCCGCGCTGCTCAAGGGTGGTTTGCCAGCCGGCAACCGGGCGCTGGACCACGCCATGACCGCACTCCTCCTGCCATTCGCGCATCTCGCTGACGGCATATAGCCCGCCATCCGTGACCGCCTGCACCCACTCGCGCTGGCTGCCTGCGCGACGATGCATGCTGGTGGTGACCTGCAGCCGGGGCGAACTGAACTGATGTTCGGCATAGAGCATTTCGCCCTGCGGGGTGATCTTCAGCGCGCCGCCGCGCAGACGTGCCTGACCGTCGGCCAGCCATAGCGCGGTATCCACCACATGCAGATAGTCATCAAGCAGCGTAAAGCGCAGATCGTTGCCGACGCTATCGCTACGGTGTTTATCCATCCGCAGCGAGGCCGCCTCGCCCAGCCGCCCCTTCAGCTCCCGATAGAGCGGCGCAAAGCGGCGATTGAAACCGACCATCAACGTCAGTCGACGTCGCGCCGCCAGCTCGACCAGCGTCTCCGCCTCACTCAGCTTGTCCGCCAATGGTTTATCCACACAAACATGAACCCCGGCATTCAGTAAGTGATTCACTACTTCATAATGTGAAGCCGTCGAGGTATGGACAAAGACCGCATCGCACTGTGCCGCCAGGGCATCGAGGGAATCAGCGTATGGCATCCGCCAGGTTTCGCAGATCCGTAGCGCCTTCTCTTTACCCGGCGACCAGGCCGCCTGCAGCGTCCAGCTTTCCGCCGCCCCCAGCACCGGCAGCCACGCTTTCTGCGCAATGCTGCCTAAGCCGACCACCCCAATGCGCAATCTTGTCCCCACGTTTTAGTCTCCCAGATGGTGTAACAGCGAATCGAGGCGCGCTTTCAGCTCCGCCACCTCGCCCTCCAGCGCTTCAACCCTGGCGCGCAGATCGCCGTCATCGTCCAGCGGCGCGAGAGCTTCCACTGTGGTGATCAGCGTGTCCATATCGTCGCAAAACAGATGCATATAGCGGCTTTCCCGTTTTCCCGGCTCCCGGGGCAGCCGGGCGACGAAGGGGCCATCTTCGCGCGTCGCCAGCCCTTCCAGCACGCTTTCCACTTCCGCCATATCGCTGAACTCATACATCCGCTGCGCCCGGCTGCGTAGTTCGCCCGGCGTCTGAGCACCGCGCAGCAGCAGCGTCGTGACCACCGCAACCTCGCCGGCGCTAAGCTTCAGATCGCCAAATTCAGAGTTGCAAAAGCGGTGTTCATACTTGGTGACGCGATTACCGAATCCGCTGACCGTACGCAGATAGTGCCGTTTCACCAGCGTATCCAGCAGGGCCTGGACCTCGCTTTCGCTCAGCGACATCACTGGCTCGCGGTTGGTTTTCTGATTGCAGGCGGTCACCACAGCATTTACCGACAGCGGATACTGCTCGGGGGTGGTGACCTGCTTTTCCAGCAGGCAGCCAATGACGCGCGCTTCATGCGCAGTTAACTGATATTTCATCCTCTCTCCTTAACGTCCCGCAGACCAGTCCGGCGTCGTTAGCGCCGTCAGTACATGGTCACGCCACTGCCCGTCAATCAGCAGATAATCTTTGGCGTAACCCTCTTTTTCAAACCCCAACCGCGCCAGCAGCGCGCCGCTGCGCTGATTATGCGGCATGTAGTTGGCCATAATGCGATGAATATGCTGCGTGCGCTGCATATAGCGAATCGCCGACGTCAGCGCTTCAAACATCAGCCCCTGCCCCTGCCACTTCTCGCCAATGGAATAGCCAAGATAACAGGCATGGAAAGATCCGCGCACCACGTTGGAGAAATTCGCCACACCGATGATCTCTTTTTCCTCAGGGTCGAGCAGCGCGAAATAAAAAGCTGACCCCTGCTTATGAAACTCAGCGATCATCGACAGACGCGCCTGCCATCCGGAGGGATAGCAGTGGCTGTCGTCACGAACCGGCTCCCAGGGTTTTAAGAACGCTTTATTTTCGGCGTAATAATCGGCCAGACGCCAGGCGTCACGATCGTGAACCAGGCGCACCACCAGCCGGTCCGTCGTCAAACGCACCTTCGGCACGTTACTGCGATAGCCAAACATTTCCTTTTTCAGTCCCCCTGACTTCACTCTTGCTTTCATCACTATACCTTTCCTGCACGATAGTGTGAAAACAGCAACATACCATTTTCTGCGCCATCTCCTCTTTTCGATGAATAGGCTCAATCGATCTTGCTTTTTGATAAAAAAATATTGTCGCAAGGGTGCTGGGAAAAGCAGCAGATTGCCCGCAGAATATCCTCGCTTATCTCTATTTTTCCCTGGAGGGGAAATGTCCCGCGTCTCGCAGGCAAGGAGCCTGGGTAAATATTTCCTGTTAGTCGATAACATGCTGGTCGTGCTGGGCTTTTTTGTCGTTTTTCCGCTGATTTCCATCCGCTTTGTCGATCAGATGGGCTGGGCAGCGCTGATGGTCGGCATTGCGCTCGGCCTGCGCCAGCTGGTACAGCAGGGATTAGGCATCTTTGGCGGCGCCATCGCCGACCGCTTCGGCGCGAAACCGATGATCGTCACCGGTATGCTGATGCGTGCCGGCGGTTTCGCGGCGATGGCCGTCGCCCATGAGCCGTGGGTGCTGTGGTTCTCGTGCATACTCTCCGGACTCGGCGGTACACTGTTCGATCCGCCGCGGGCGGCGCTGGTGGTTAAGCTGGTGCGTCCGCATCAGCGCGGCCGCTTTTTCTCCATCCTGATGATGCAGGATAGCGCCGGCGCGGTGATTGGCGCGCTGCTGGGCAGCTGGCTGCTGCAGTATGATTTTCGCCTGGTGTGCAGCGCCGGCGCCGCGCTGTTTATCGCCTGCGCCGCGTTTAACGCCTGGTATCTGCCGGCATGGAAGCTCTCGACGGTGAAAACGCCGATTCGCGAGGGTCTGGGCCGGGTGCTGCGGGACAAACGCTTCGTCACTTATGTCCTGACGCTAACCGGCTATTATATGCTGGCGGTGCAGGTGATGCTGATGCTGCCGATCATGGTGAATGACATCGCCGGCTCGCCGGCCGCCGTGAAATGGATGTACGCCATCGAAGCCACCATTTCGCTCACCCTGCTCTATCCTATTGCCCGTTGGAGCGAAAAACGCTTCCGCCTTGAGCACCGGCTGATGGCCGGTCTGCTGGTGATGACCCTGGCCATGCTCCCCATCGGGATGACCAGCAGTTTACAGCAGCTGTTTACCCTGATTTGCCTGTTTTACATCGGCTCTATCATTGCCGAACCCGCCCGCGAGACGCTGGGCGCTTCGCTGGCGGACGCCCGGGCGCGTGGCAGCTATATGGGTTTCAGCCGTCTGGGGCTCGCCTTCGGCGGCGCGCTGGGTTACGCGGGCGGCGGCTGGCTGTTTGATGCCGGGAAAGCCGTCGGCCAGCCCGAACTGCCGTGGCTGATGCTCGGCGCCATCGGGGTTATCACCTTCCTGGCGCTATGGTGGCAATTCAGCCCGAAACGCTCTGCCTCCGGTATGCTGGAGCCGCGCACCTGATGCGCGCGGCGGCGGTTTCTCCTGCTTTCAGCCTATTCTGCTGGCGCGATGGGTGCTGACAGGTCATGATGCTTTGTGTCAGGATGAAGGAAGGTATGAGCTTGAGGAACCCCATGAAAAAGATATTGATCGCCGCCGCGCTAATTGTCAGCGGCCTGCTGAGCGGCTGTAATCAGCTGACCCAATACACGGTAAGCGAGCAGGAGATTAACCAGGCCCTGCAGAAGCGAAACCATTTCGCCAAAGATATTGGTCTGAAAGGCGTTGCCGACGCCCATATCGAACTGCAGAACCTGACCAGCGCTATCGGGCGCGAGGAGCCGGGCAAAGTCACCCTGAGCGGGATCGCCAACGTCGATCTTAACTCCCTGTTCGGTACGCAGAAAGCGACGATCGATCTGAAGCTCAAAGCGCTGCCAACCTTTGACCGAGAGAAAGGCGCCATCTTCCTGCAGGAAATGGAAGTGGTCGATGCCAAAGTGGCGCCGGAGAAGCTGCAGTCGGTTATTCAGGCCCTGCTCCCCTACCTGAATCAGTCTCTGCGCAGCTACTTCAGCCAGCAGCCGGCTTATGTCCTGCGTGAGGACGCCAGCACCGGCGAAGCGCTGGCGAAGAAATACGCCAAAGGTATAGAGGTGAAGCCAGGCGAGATTGTCATCCCCTTTACCAATTAATCTCCAGGGCGCTACGGCGCCCTGAATTTTTTACGGAAATGAGTGCAAAGGAAAACGTTTACGCTTATCCTTAGTGCCCGGCAAAAAACAGCCCTGATGACTGAACCTATTAGCCGGAGCCTTCCATGACAGCACAATCCCAGGTATTGAAAATCCGCCGCCCAGACGACTGGCATATCCATCTGCGCGATGACGATATGCTGAAAACCGTCGTGCCTTATACCAGTGAGTTTTATGGCCGGGCGATCGTGATGCCGAATCTGGTGCCGCCTGTCACCACCGTCGCGGCGGCTATCGCTTACCGCCAGCGCATTATGGACGCCGTGCCGGCCGGGCATGATTTTACCCCGCTGATGACCTGCTATCTGACAGACTCCCTCGACCCAGCGGAGCTGGAACGCGGCTTTAACGAAGGGGTGTTCACCGCCGCCAAGCTCTACCCGGCCAATGCCACCACTAACTCCAGCCACGGCGTCACCAGCACCGACGCCATTATGCCAGTGCTGGAGCGGATGGAAAAACTGGGGATGCCGTTGCTCGTTCACGGCGAAGTCACTCACGCCGAGATTGATATTTTCGATCGTGAAGCGCGCTTTATTGAGACGGTGATGGAGCCCCTGCGCCAGCGCCTGCCCGGCCTGAAAGTGGTTTTTGAACATATCACCACCAAAGACGCCGCCGAGTACGTGCGTGACGGTAATGAACTGCTGGCTGCTACCATCACCCCGCAGCATCTGATGTTCAACCGCAACCATATGCTGGTGGGCGGCATTCGCCCTCACCTGTACTGTCTGCCGGTACTTAAACGCAATATTCATCAGCAGGCTCTGCGGGAGCTGGTCGCCAGCGGCTTCAGCCGCGCCTTCCTCGGCACCGACTCCGCACCGCACGCCCGCCACCGTAAGGAAGCCAGCTGTGGCTGCGCCGGCTGCTTTAACGCCCCGACCGCCCTCGGCAGCTACGCCACCGTGTTTGAAGAAATGAACGCTCTGCAGCACTTTGAGGCTTTCTGCTCGCTGAACGGCCCGCGCTTCTACGGTCTGCCGGTCAATGAGAGCTACGTTGAACTGGTGCGTGAAGAGACGACCGTTGTGGACAGCATTGCCCTGCCTAATGACACCCTGGTGCCCTTCCTGGCGGGTGAAACCGTTCGCTGGACCGTGAAGAAATAAAAACGCAGCCCCCTGTTGTCAACGCTAACCGGATACTGTATAAATAACCAGTATCGAACGCAGGGGGCAATTATGCGCATTGAAGTGTCTATCGCCAAAACGACCGCCTTACCTAACGGCGCGCTGGAAGCGCTGAATAACGAACTCTCTCGCCGTATCGCCGAGCAATTCCCGGCCATCGATAGCCAGGTGAGCGTCCGCTACGCCAGCGGCAATCAGCTCTCGGTGTTTGGCGCCCTGAAAGAAGACAAAGACCGGATAAGCGAAATCCTGCAGGAAACATGGGAAAGCGCGGACGACTGGTTTGTCCACGATCTCTCCTGAAGCATGGCGGGATCCAGTTACTCTGGTTTGCTCCCTCATTGTGCTTTTTTTGCCGGGTCGCCCCGGCTTTTTTTATCCCCTCTTCTGTTCAGAATAGTCCTGATTATTCTGCTCAATATCGACTAAAGTGGCCATTTTACGCGCTTATCTTGAGTAAAAAAGCGGCAAAAGAAGAAAATCATGCTGCCTTTCATTTAATTTCTCGAGTTTATTCTTGATCCCTGATATAATTAACTTGCTTCAAAAAATATGCATTAAACCTCGAGAATTGTTGTCTTTTAACATATGAATAAGGGGTTATGATGGAAAAAAATAATGAAGTCATTCAGACCCATCCCCTCGTTGGATGGGACATCAGCACCGTTGATAGCTACGATGCGCTGATGTTGCGCCTGCACTACCAGAACCCCACTCAAGAAAACAGTAATGATGCTGAGATCGGCCAGACGCTATGGCTAACGACGGACGTCGCACGTCAGTTTATTTCAATCCTGGAAGCAGGCATTGCGAAGATTGAATCTGGCGAATACCAGGAAAACGAGTATCGCCGACATTAACGCGGCTTGCGAATGACTTAACATTAAACTTAACAGGCACCTGCGGGTGCCTGAATTATTTTCGGGCTTGTATAAGCACAGGGAGTTAATTACCCTGCTAACAAGGCAATTACCCGGAACTCACCATGCAATACGATCTTATCATTATTGGCAGCGGCTCCGTCGGCGCCGCCGCTGGCTATTATGCGCGCCGTGCCGGACTCAATGTTCTGATGACCGATGCCCATCAACCTCCCCACCAGGAAGGCAGCCATCACGGCAGCAGCCGTCTTATCCGTCACGCCTATGGCGAAGGTGAGAAATATGTTCCGCTGGTGCTGCGTGCCCAGCAGCTATGGGACGAACTGGCAGAGATCAGTGGCGAAGCCGTGTTTGAACGCACCGGCGTCATTAACCTCGGCCCCGCCAGCTCCGCTTTTCTCGCCAACGTCGCCGCCAGCGCCCGTGCGTTCCAGCTTGAGGTGGAAGAGCTTGATGCCCAGGCCGTGATGCAGCGCTGGCCGGAGATACGCCTCCCCGATGACTATCGGGCGATTTTCGAACCCGCTTCCGGCGTACTGCGCAGCGAACTGGCCGTCGAAACCTGGATCCGTCTGGCGCGGGAAGCAGGCTGCGCGCAGCTATTCAACTGTCCGGTCTCGGCTATTCATCACCATGCTGACGGGATCACCATCGATACCCTCGACGGTGAATATCATGGTAAAAAGCTGCTGGTCAGCGCCGGCACCTGGGTCACCCGCCTGCTTCCGGACCTCCCTATCCAGCCGGTACGCAAGGTGTTCGCCTGGTACCAGGCCGATGGCCGTTACAGCAGCAAGAATCACTTCCCGGCCTTCACCGGCGAGTTGCCCAACGGCGATCAATATTACGGTTTCCCGGCGGAAGATAATGAACTGAAAATTGGCAAGCATAACGGCGGCCAGCCGATCTCCACCCCGCAGGAGCGGGTAGCGTTTGGCGCTGTCGCCAGCGATGGTTCCGAATCCTTCCCGTTTTTGCGTAACGTCCTGCCTGGCATCGGCGGCTGCCTGCACGGCGCCTCCTGTACCTACGACAATACCGTCGATGAGGACTTTATTATCGATACGTTGCCAGGCAGGCCAGACACGCTGCTGATCACCGGGCTGAGCGGCCACGGCTTTAAGTTTGCGCCGGTGCTGGGCGAAATTGCCAGTCAGTTTGCTCAGGGCGAAGCATCGAGCTTCAATCTGGCCCCCTTTTCTCTGGCGCGCTTTAACGCGTAATGGAATGCGGCACTTTTGCCGTTGGGTAAAGAAACGGCCTCTGCTGAGGCCGTTAGTGATTGAGAGCGGTTATGCGTCGCCTGTTTAATATGCTGGTCAACAACGTGCGCGAGCATTTTATGATCTACCTGGCGCTCTGGCTGCTGCTGGCGATCATCGATCTCGTCTGGTTATGGTTTTTCTGACGGCTCCGGGTCGAGGATCCCGAGTTTGGTATTCAGCCGGCCACGGGATTTATTAAAGATTTTGTTGCCGTTTTCACGCCCGGCGCGCAGCTTACGCTGCTCCTCTTCCGGTAGCTTATGCTCTTCCATGCAGGCTTCGCTACAGCAGCCGGCAAACTTCTCGGCGCAGCTCGGGCACTGGATAAACAGCAGATGGCAGCCATCGTTCAGGCAGTTAGTATGGGTGTCGCACGGCGCGCCGCACTGATGACAGTGCGCGATAACGTCATTGGAGATCCGCTCGCCCATCCGCTCATCAAAGACAAAGTTTTTACCAATGAAGCGCACCGGCAGCCCCTGCTCGCGGGCGCGACGGGCGTACTCGATGATGCCACCCTCGATGTGCCAGACCTTATTGAAGCCGTTATGCTTCATCCAGGCGCTGGCTTTTTCACAGCGAATGCCGCCGGTGCAATACATGACAATTTTCTTGTCTTTATGGTCCTGCATCATTTCCACGGCTTTCGGCAGCTGGTCGCGGAAGGTATCCGCCGGGATCTCCAGCGCGTTTTCGAAATGGCCCACCTCATATTCATAGTGGTTACGCATATCGATAAACACGGCATCCGGATCGTCAAGCATCGCGTTGACTTCCGCCGCCTTGAGATACTCCCCCACATTGGAGGCGTCAAACGAGGGATCGTCGATGCCGTCGGCGACGATACGATCGCGAACTTTCAGGCGCAGCACCCAGAAAGACTTACCATCGTCCTCCACGGCGATATTGAAACGCAGCCCCGCCAGCGCCGGATCGAAGCCATAGAGAAACTCACGCAGAGCCTCAACGTTGCTTTGCGGCACGCTGATTTGCGCGTTGATCCCTTCCCGGGCCAGATAGATGCGGCCAAAGACCTTCAGCTGGGTTAAGGCAACCCACAGCGCATCACGGGTCGCCTGCGGGTCGACAATGGTGAAATATTTATAGAATGAGATCGTCGTGCGCGGCTCGGTCTCAGCCAGCATTTGCGCCTTTAACGTCTCATTTGAAATGCGGTTGTGTAACACTGGCATGGTGTACCTGCTCGACATAGAAATGAGGAAATAAACGGCGGGCATGATATAGCAAAGCTAATTAATTTACATCCCTACATTTTACGCTACATTTCTCTCACCCGGTCGCGCCCCGCTTAACAAAACGAGCTGACTGTCGCCGCCTTTGGCTGGCCGGTAAAAAAATGCGATAATATAAGACGTTGCTCACTGATACGGGTATGAAATGACTCATTTGCCTAAATTTTCTCCGGCGCTGTTGCATCCGCGCTATTGGCTGCTGTGGCTGGGTATCGGCCTGCTGTGGCTGGTTGTCCAACTGCCCTACCCGCTGATCTACCGCCTCGGGAACGCCATCGGCCGTCTGGCCATGCGCTTTATGAAGCGCCGGGCGAAAATCGCCTATCGCAACCTTGAGCTCTGCTTCCCCGAGAAAAGCGAGCAGGAACGCCACCGAATGGTGGTGATGAACTTTGAATCGGTGGGCATGGGGCTGATGGAGACCGGTATGGCCTGGTTCTGGCCGGTTCGCCGTATCGCCCGCTGGACCGACACCATCGGCTTTGAGCATATTCGCGATGTGCAGGCGCAGCAGCGCGGCATTCTGCTGATCGGTATTCATTTCCTCACTCTCGAGATGGGAGCGCGGATGTTCGGTATGAACGAGCCGGGGATTGGCGTCTATCGCCCCAACGACAACCCGGTGATCGACTGGCTGCAGACCTGGGGCCGCTTGCGCTCCAACAAGGATATGATTGACCGTAAGGATCTGAAAGGCATGATCCGGGCACTGAAAAAAGGCGAAGTGGTGTGGTACGCACCGGATCACGATTACGGCCCGACCGCCAGCGTCTTTGCCCCACTGTTTGCGGTCGACCAGGCGGCGACCACCTCCGGCACCTGGATGCTGGCGAAAATGTCCAAAGCCTGCGTCGTGCCCTTCGTCCCGCGCCGCAAACCGGACGGTAAAGGTTATGAACTGATTATCCTGCCGCCAGAGTGTTCCCCGCCGCTGGACGACGCGGAAACCACCGCCGCGTGGATGAACAAGATCGTTGAGCAGTGCATCATGATGGCCCCGGAACAGTATATGTGGCTCCATCGTCGCTTCAAAACCCGCCCCGAAGGCATGCCCTCCCGCTACTGATCCCTTTTCCCGGCCGCGCTCATCCCGGCCGGGAAGCTTCGCCGCTCAGGCTTTAGGCTCTCCTTTAGCTTTAAAAGCTCCCCTCCATTGCGGCATCTATTTCTCAGGCGCATAATTAGCAGGCTCATATTTTCTCTTAATTTGACCTGCCGCGCAGGCCAGTGGAACCCTATGTCGTCTGCTGAAACCCCCATTAACTGGAAACAAAACCTGACCGTGACCTGGCTTGGCTGCTTTTTAACCGGCGCCGCCTTCAGCCTGGTCATGCCCTTTCTGCCACTCTACGTCGAACAGCTCGGCGTCACCGGGCATAGCGCCCTGAACATGTGGTCCGGGCTGGTCTTTAGTATTACCTTTCTTTTCTCTGCCATCGCCTCGCCGTTCTGGGGGGGGCTTGCTGATCGCAAGGGGAGAAAAATCATGCTGCTGCGTTCCGCCCTCGGGATGGCCATCGTGATGATGCTGATGGGAATGGCGCAGAATATCTGGCAGTTTCTGCTGCTGCGCGCACTGCTCGGCCTGCTGGGCGGCTTTATTCCCAACGCCAACGCCCTGATTGCCACCCAGATCCCGCGCCATAAAAGCGGCTGGGCGCTGGGGACACTGTCTACCGGCGCGGTAAGCGGCGCCCTGCTCGGCCCGCTGGCAGGTGGCTTCCTGGCCGACCACTGGGGATTGCGCACCGTCTTCTTTATGACCGCGGCGGTACTATTTATCTGTTTCTTGTTTACCCTGTTTTTAATCCGCGAAAATTTTGTGCCGATCGCCAGGAAAGAGATGCTCAGTGCCAGAGAGGTGTTCTCTTCGCTGCAGAATCCCAAACTGGTGCTCAGCCTGTTTGTGACCTCGCTGATAATCCAGGTGGCCACCGGTTCCATTGCGCCGATCCTGACGCTTTATGTACGCGATCTCGCGGGCAACGTCAGTAACATCGCCTTTATCAGCGGAATGATCGCCTCGGTGCCGGGCATTGCCGCGCTGATGAGCGCCCCGCGGCTGGGCAAACTGGGGGATCGCATCGGGCCGGAAAAAATCCTCATCGTCGCGCTGATTATCTCGGTGCTACTCCTGATCCCGATGTCGTTCGTTCAGACCCCGCTGCAGTTAGGTATCCTGCGATTCCTGCTCGGCGCCGCGGACGGCGCGCTGCTGCCGGCGGTGCAAACCCTGCTGGTGTACAACTCCACCAGTCAGATCTCCGGGCGAATCTTCAGCTATAACCAGTCGTTCCGCGATATTGGCAACGTTACCGGCCCCCTGATTGGCGCGTCGGTTTCCGCTAACTATGGCTTCCGCGCTGTATTTCTGGTCACCGCAGGGGTGGTATTGTTTAATGCGATCTACTCCACCCTCAGCCTGCGTCGGCCAGCCGCGGATACTTCGCATTCAGTAAATTAACGTCGAGAGGGGCTCTGTCCCTTGACGCCGTGCGTACCGCCTTCTATAGATTGAATCGTGTTCAATTCATATTCTTCTCAGGAGATTCGCTATGCCAAAGGATTCGATGTTCTACGCCACGCTTGAAGAAGCTATTGATGCAGCACGTGAAGAATTTCTCGCCAACAACCCTGACAGCGATGAAGAGAGCGCCAACGTTGAGCAGCTCAACATTCAAAAGTATGTGCTGCAGGATGGCGATATCGCCTGGCAGGCCGAATTTTTTGCTGACGAAGAGGAACAAGGCGAATGCCTCCCGATGCTCAGCGGCGAAGCCGCGCAGAGCGTCTTCGACGGGGATTATGATGAGATAGAGCTGCGTCAGGAGTGGCTGGAGGAAAATACGCTCCACGAATGGGATGAAGGCGAATTTCAGCTCGAGCCCTCGCTGGACACCGAAGAGGGGCAGACGGCAGCCGACGAGTGGGACGAGCGTTAATCAGTTATAGGGTCCGTGGCTGGCGTCCAGAGGCAGCAGAAGCGTATCAAATACCAGCGAGAACGGCAGGTCGAGAATGGTGAGATAGCGCCATGCCGAATCGCGAACATCCCACTGTACGCCCGGGTAATATTGATTGCCATGCCCCTGCCCGGGCACCGTACGGCTGATAATGCTGCCGCAGCCGCTGAGCAGCAGCGCCATGGCAATGATCGGTAGTATTCGCATCCACATCCTCGTATTTCAGATAAAAAAATACCGGCATCGCTGCCGGTATTTTCCTTAACGTACGGCTTATTTCGTTTTCAGCGCCAGCGGGTTAAGCGCCAACTGCTGATAGGCGTTCACCCATGAAGAGTATTTCTCCGGCGCGGCCCATACGCGATAGTGCAGACGCGACATGGTTACCGGGTCGCTCAACAGCACCAGTCGGCGATCGCGGTTCAGCTTATCCGGCGTTTCATTCAGCGCCTGCTCGACATGGCGCTCGCGGGCGATCTCCAGGATATGACCCTGACGGTGGCGCGCAGTGGCCATTGCGGTGGCGAGGGCGTTAAACGACGGGTTAAACACCGCGTGCATAAAGCCATCGTCCAGCGAACGCTGACGGTTCATCGTCAGGTACGCATCGGTATCCTTGAGCACCTGCGGCGGCGAATACTCTTCCGGGATCAGGAACAGCTTCCAGCGCTTGGTGCGCAGGCCCACTGTCGCCCGGCTGGAAATTGCCGATACGAACGGCGAGAGGATCAGCGAGACGACGATCGGCGCCAGCCAGAACAGGAAGCGCAGATCCAGCCATGCCATCCCGACCGCCCACACCAGCCCCAGCAGCAGCTGCGAGCCGTGGCGCATAAAGGCTTCCCCCCACGGCGTGGAGTCATCATCACGCTGCGGCGAATTCCATACCACCTCCCAGCCGAGGAAGGCGCTGACCACGAAGACGGTGTGGAACAGCATACGGACCGGCGCCAGCAGGACCGAGAACAGGACCTCCAGCAGCAGTGAAAGCGTGACGCGGATAAATCCTCCGTACTCTTTCGGCCCTTTACACCACACCAGAATAATACTCAGCAGCTTCGGCAGGAACAGCAGCACCATGGTCGAGGCGAACAGCGCGATGGCCAGCTCAGGCCGCCACTGCGGCCACACCGGGAACAGCTGACGCGGCTGCAGGAAGTACTGCGGTTCGGTCAGGGCATGCACCACCTGCAACGCCGTCGACAGGGCAAGGAACATAAACCACAGCGGCGCCGACAGGTAGGACATCACGCCGGTAAGGAACACCGCCCGGTGAACCGGGTGCATCCCTCTGACAAGGAACAGGCGGAAGTTCATCAGGTTGCCCTGACACCAGCGACGGTCGCGTTTCAGCTCGTCCAGCAGGTTCGGCGGCAGCTCCTCATAGGAGCCCGGCAGATCGTAGGCAATCCACACCCCCCAGCCAGCACGGCGCATCAGCGCGGCTTCGACGAAGTCGTGCGACAGGATCGACCCGGCAAAGTTGCCCTCGCCCGGCAGCGGCGCCAGCGCGCAGTGCTCAATGAACGGCTTCACGCGGATAATGGCGTTGTGGCCCCAGTAGTGGGACTCCCCCAACTGCCAGAAGTGCAGACCCGCCGTAAACAGCGGACCGTACACCCGGGTGGCAAACTGCTGGCAACGCGCATACAGCGTGTCCATGCCCGAGGCGCGCGGGGAAGACTGAATGATCCCGGCATTCGGGTTCGCTTCCATCAGGCGCACCAGGCTGCTCAGACACTCACCGGTCATCACCGAGTCAGCGTCCAGCACCACCATATAGCTATACTGGCTGCCCCAGCGGCGGCAGAAGTCATCGATGTTGCCGCTCTTACGCTTCACTCGACGACGACGGCGGCGGTAGAAGATCTGCCCTTCGCCCTGCACTTCGGCAATCAGCTCCATCCACGCCTTTTGCTCAGCCACACAGATATCGGGGTTATAGCTATCGCTGAGGATATAGACGTCGAAATGAGCGGCGTTACCGGTCGCTTTCACCGACTCCCAGGTCGCCCGCAGGCCGGCGAAAACGCGGTCAACGTCTTCGTTACAGATCGGCATTATCAGCGCCGTACGGTGCGCCGGGTTCAACGGTTCGTCACCGACCGTCGAGGCGGAAATACTGTACTTATCGCGGCCGATCAATAGCTGCAGGAAGCCCATTAACGCGGTCCAGAAGCCGGCGGAAACCCAGCAGAACAGCACCGCGAAGAGGATCAGAATGCCGCTCTGCAACACGTACGGCAGCAGCTGCATGAACGAGATCCACAGGTTCTGCCCCACCATGTCGGCCGGGTTGATCAGCGCCCAGCCCTGATAAGGCAGAATGGTTTTCATATACCAGGTGGCTACCACGGTCTGCGACAGCGTCAGCAGCAGCAGGATATAGCGACGAATGGTGCCGACGGTACGCCATTTTTGCTCACTCTCGCGCTCTTCTTGCGTCAGACGGGAGAGATAGCGCGGCGTGACATCGCGTCCGCGCAGACGGTCCCAGAAGCGGCCGACCGGGTTGGTACGCCACGGGTCCGGGATCATTGAGGAGCGCTTGGCTTTAGGCATCGCATGCAGCTGAGTACGGCCTTCATCGTCCTTCACCAGCTGATCGCCAGACAGCGAATCCGGCCAGCTATGCGCCAGCCGTGCCTTGACCGACCCCAGCGGGGAGTCGTCTTCGCGGGCGAAGGTCTGATGGTCGTCATCCAGGGCCTGATGAACGGCCTGCAGGCTGGTGTCCGGCAGCGCCGATTTCTCGGCGTCCGACAGCGGCAATGCGTCAATGTACTTTGTTATCTTATTCATTGGCAGGCAGCTGATAGCTCCAGGTTTCGCTCAACGTGTCATCACCGTTAACCAGCGCGGCGCGCATTTCCGTCGTTTTCTTCGGATCTTTCACCTTCAAACGCAGGATCATTCGCCAGCCTTTGGTCACCGGATTGTAACGCACGGTATTTTCAACGATTTCAGCGTTATCGCCGGTACTCGCCTGGGCGGCGACCGGGGTATCCGCCGGCAGTTTTTTCATATCGGCGCCGGTGAAGTCGACAATGAAAGCAATGGTGCCGTCCGGCTGGCGGATCAGGTTCGACTGCTTCACGTCGCCGGTAGAGCGGCGGGTCTGCATAACGTAAGCGTTATCCGGCGCATGCAGCTTGTCTTCATCGCGGCTGAAGGTGATGGTGTACTTGAAGTTCATCTCCTTGCCCGGCTCCGGCAGCTGATCCGGCGTCCAGTAAGTCACGATGTTATCGTTGGTTTCATCGTTGGTCGGGATTTCAACCAGTTCGATTTTCCCTTTGCCCCACTCCCCTTTCGGGGTGATCCAGGCGCTCGGACGCAGGTCATAACGATCGTCGAGATCCTCGAAGCGCGAGAACTGACGGCCGCGCTGCAGCAGGCCGAACCCTTGCGGGTTTTCCATCGCATAGCTGCTAACGGCAAGGTGTTTCGGGTTGTTCAGCGGACGCCAGATCCACTCGCCGTTACCGGCCAGGATCGACAAACCATTGGAGTCGTGTAGCGCCGGACGATAGTTAAGCGCCGGAGAAGGCTGGTTAGAACCGAACAGGAACATGCTGGTCAGCGGCGCCACGCCCAGTTTGCCCACTTTGTCACGCAGGTAAACTTTGGACTGGACATCTACCACGGTGTCGCGTCCCGGCATGATGACAAAGCGATAAGCGCCGGTTGCCCGCGGGGAGTCCAGCAGCGCATAGATAGTCAGACGTTTGTCGGAGGCTTTAGGACGCTCGATCCAGAACTCGCGAAAACGCGGGAACTCTTCGCCGGACGGCAGCGCGGTATCGATAGCCAGGCCGCGCGCGGACAGGCCGTAAACCTGACCCTGACCCAGCACGCGGAAGTAGCTGGCACCGAGCATGCTGACGATCTCATCGTTCTTATCTTTGCTATTGATCGGATACAGTACTTTGAAGCCGGCGAAACCGAGGTCTTTCACCGTGTCTTTATCGTGCTGAACGTTACCAAAGTTAAAATAGTCCGGGCTATATTTAATTTTGCGCACGCTGGTGGCCGTCACTTCATTGATGGTGACCGGCGTGTCGAAGTACATACCCTGATGGTAAAATTCAAGCTTGAATGGGGTTTTCTGGTTATTCCAGTAAGCTTTATCGTGATTAAACTGAATTTGCTGGTAATCCGCGTATTTCATGTCGCGGAAAGCGGAGGGCAGGTTACTCTTCGGCGCTTCATAGCCTTTCCCGGCTAACGTTTTGGCCTCTTTTGCAACGTCATCAATGCTAAATGCCCATGCAGATGAAGTACACAGGGACAACATTACGGCTGCGCTTAACCAACGCATTTTCATCATCTGTGGTTTATGTTTCATATAAGTAAGCACTTCCCCCTTTGTGTGCTTAAATCGATCCGATCTATTTTAATGGAAACTCAGGCAATCCGACAACATAATCCCTGCTTTGTTCAGCGTAGCGGCGCAGGGAATAAACAGTTCGCTATCCCGTTTGCACTTTGCGTGCTTATCCTGGAGACAGGTACCCCGAGTTCATGTAGGGTTGCTGATAATGTAAGCGTTATCATCTTGAGTGATAAGACGAATTATCTGAGATTGTCGTGAATCGTATGAATAATACTCCGGTACAGCGTGAATATTTCTTCGACAGCATCCGCGCCTGGCTGATGCTGCTGGGGATCCCTTTCCACATTTCGCTGATCTATTCCAGCCACAGCTGGCATGTCAACAGCGCTGAGCCCTCGTGGTGGTTGACGCTGTTTAATGACTTCATCCATGCCTTCCGGATGCAGGTCTTTTTCGTCATCTCCGGCTATTTCTCCTACATGCTGTTCATGCGCTACCCGTTGAAAAAGTGGTGGAAAGTGCGCGTCGAACGGGTCGGTATTCCGATGCTGACCGCTATCCCACTGCTGACGCTGCCGCAGTTTATTATGCTGCAGTACGTCAACGGCAAGGCGGAAAACTGGCACACCCTTTCCGGGTACGACAAATTTAACACCCTGGCGTGGGAGCTTATTTCCCACCTGTGGTTTTTACTGGTGCTGGTGGTGCTGACCTCGCTGGGCGTGGTGCTGTTTAAATGGCTGACGCGCCGCCCGGCAGGGGGCGCCTCAGCCTTTGGTGACACTGTCACTATGGGCCAGCTAACGATGATTTTCCTTGCGCTCGGGGTGCTTTACGCGCTGATCCGCCGATCGCTGTTCCTGATTTACCCGCCGCTGCTTAGCAATGGTCTGTTTAACTTTGTGGTGATGCAGACGCTGTTCTATCTTCCCTTCTTTGTGCTGGGGGCGCAGACCTTTATTAATCCGCGTCTGAAGGCGATGTTTACCACCCCGTCACCATGGTGCTGCGCAGCGGCGCTGCTGGGATTTATCGCCTACCGGCTGAACCAGCAGTACGGCTCTGGCGACGGCTGGATGTATGAAACGGAATCGGTGATCACCATGGTGCTTGGGCTGTGGATGGTCAATGTGGTCTTTTCGCTCGGCCATCGCCTGCTGAACTTCCAGTCGGCGCGCGTAACCTATTTCGTCAATGCTTCGCTGTTTATTTACCTGGTGCACCATCCGCTGACGCTGCTGTACGGGGCGTGGATCACCCCGGTCATTAAGTCCAATACCTTAGGCTTTATTGGCGGGTTAGTTTTTGTGGTGGGTATTGCCCTGATCCTGTATGAAATTCACCTGCGCATTCCGCTGCTGCGTTTCCTGTTCTCCGGTAAACCGATGAACAAACCGGCCAAAACCCCAGCCTCGGCCAGCTAACCACTAGCCTGTGCGGCACGCCAGGCGTGCCGTATTATGCCTGCTCGTCAAAAAGCCGGTCGAAAATCATATTGTACAGGGCTTCTAAATCTGCCTTATCGACCGGGGTGGAGGCGCTCAGCTCACAGCGGTAAGCTGCCCCCTCTGTCAGAACGGCGATGAGCTCTGATGCGGCATTGCGTCGCGCATCGCTGAGCCCGGGATGGTAGCGCTGCGACAGGCGACCGCCCTCCTCTTTCAACCGCCGATCGGCCTGCATCAGGATCTCACGCAAGCGGGGGTTACGCGAGGCCTCGGCATTGATCTCCATCAGCAGATAATTATCGCTTTTGGTGGCTGCCGACGTCGGGATCCTGCCAGCCAAAACCGCCGCTTTACGCGCCAGATTGTGGTTCTCATCGATCATCTCCCCGACTCTGGCGTTGACGATTTCGCTAACAATCGCTTCGATGATCGCTTCCTTGCTGGCAAAAATGCGATATAGCTGACCGACGCTCAGGCCCGCTTCCCGGGCGATATCGGCGACGGAAGCGCCGTGCAGCCCCTTTTCAGCGAAACATTTTTGCGCAGCGACAACGATCTCCGCGCGGCGCGCCTGCTGTTTCTGCTGGACTTTTCCTTCTGACACCCTGCTCCCTCCTGCTACCCATCATTCCCGTCAAGACTGGCGGTTATCATAGCCTATTCTGTTGAATCAGGGGTATGACGCCAGCAGGCGGCGATAGATAGCCGCCGTTTCCTCGTCAAAACAGACGAACAGGACGCGCTCAAGAGGGTTATAGCGAGTGAGAAACGCGGTGACGGTGCGCACGGCGATCGCCGCCGCTTCCTCTTTCGGATAGCCATACACGCCGGTGCTTATCGCCGGAAACGCAATGGAGCGATAGTTGTTTGCCGAGGCCAACTGCAGACTGTTTTTGTAAGCATCGGCCAGGGTTTGCGCCTCCATGCGGTCACCGCCGTGCCAGACCGGGCCCACGGTGTGGATCACCGCGCTGGCCGGCAGATTGCCGGCAATAGTAATTACCGCATGCCCGGGAGGGCATTCGCCCTGCTGCTGCAGCACCTGCTTGCAAGCCGCCAGCAGCGCGGGACCGGCCGCCCGGTGGATGGCCCCGTCTACTCCGCCACCACCCAGCAGCGAGGGATTTGCCGCATTAACAATCACATCGACATCAAGTGTCGTAATATCGCCGAGAATTACCTCAGGTTTAACAGCCATTTCTCCTCCTGTCGGCATAGCGTGTGGATACGGCTTTCTGCCGATACTAGGGCATTCTCGCCTGCGGGAGCAAGATTATCGCTTTGTCCGGTGACGAGAAGATAAAAAAACAGGACCCGTAAGGTCCTGTTTTTTAGTCGTCCCGCCGATCAGGCGTTGTCGTTGACGAACAATTTATGCTTATCCGCACGGGCCGCCAGCCACAGGCCACTATTTTTCATGGCATAGCCAAAGACCAGACCCAGCGCCAGGGAAGGGATCACCAGACGCCAGTCGCCGTCTGCCGCGAAGGTCGCGCAGGCGCCGATAAAGGTGCCCGGGACAAACGACAGTAGCGTCCGTCGCGCCTGAATGCACATCAGGAAGGCGACCACACCGGTCATCATATAGCTGAGGATCTGCACCTGTGGCGCCAGCGCGCTACCGTGGATAATCACTAACGCCCAGGCCACGCCGCTCATCACCGTGCAGGACGAGATGGCCAGCCCTTTCAAGCCGCCCTGCGGGCAGGCGAAATAGGCCGTACAGCCGAGGAATCCGGCCCAGCTCAGCAGGCCGAGAGCGACCGCCACCCACCCCCAAATCCCGGAGAGGATGCCTGTCGTTAATGCGATTGCGAAGAGTATGTTCATGGCGCGTATCCTAGCAGATACGCGCCGGAAGAATGCGATCTAAAACACAGTATATGAATGAACTTTCTTTCAGTTGCATTCATATGGTGATTTGCATCACATATTATTGCTCATCTTCTTCCTGCAGCTCGTCCCACATCGCGGCGATGGCGTCGCGGGTCAACGGCGCCATGGTGCGCCAGAACGGCGTGTGCGCATGGGCTTCGACTTTCCCCAGCATCGTCCCGCACCACGGCAGGATATAGTCGGCGAACAGGAGCTCCAGCGTCTCGCTCTGGTCTTCTGCGGCATGATCCTCCAGCCAGGAGGCGGCCAGCAGCAGCGAGCCGAGATGATCCGCCGGACCTTCCCCTGTCGGGATGCCGTGTTCGCTCAGAAAAGCCCGAACTTCCGCTTCCGAGGAACCCTCCACCCACGCGCTACGGTACGGCGGGACGCTGCAGGCTTCACCGACGAACAGCGCATTATAGTCCGTCGCCAGGGACTGCATTTCACAGCTTTTCTGCAGACGCGCCAGCAGCTCGTCCTGCTCAAGCGGCCAGCTGGCGGCCAGTTTGCCCTCGCGGATCAGGGTAAACAGCGGCACCAGCAGCGGGTCCTGCGGTTGACGGTAATACAGCGAACCCAGCACGCGGCAGAGGATTGAAAACTCGTTCATTCAGTTATTCCAGTTATACAAATTAAAGGTCAGCAAATTCCGGGATCGCCGGCATGCCCCGCGACTCGAGAAAGTTAAGCAGGCGACGCGGAGAAACGTTGAGGATCCTCTCCTCCGGGAAATCGACCGCATCAAGGATCTTGCGGCATTCGGTAAACTCCCCGAGGGTAAAGGCGGTGTGAGAGTCCGAGCCCAGCGCCACCCATCCCCCGGCATCACGCACTGCGGCGGCGATGGCCCGGCAGTTGTCTTCACTGCCCACGCGCGATGATACGAACGAGGAGTTATTAATCTCCAGCGCCACCTGGTAGCGAGCCGCCGCTTCGGCAATCGCCGGGATATCCACTGGGAATTTCGGATTACCCGGATGGCTAATCATATGCACTTTACCGCTGGCCATCGCGGCTATCATCGCCTGTGTATGGGTGTCACGATCCTGCGGCGGAAACACCGGCTCATGAAATCCGGCGATGATCAGATCAAGAGAAGTCAACATCGGTCCGGAACAGTCGATCTCGCCTTCAATATTTTTAATATTCGACTCAATACCGCGCAGGATCCCCACCCCGTCTACCAGGCGGGGCCAGATGCGCATATTAACGAAGTGCCAGTAGTGCGGAGCATCCGCCATGTCCGGGCCGTGGTCGGTGATGGCGAAGAGTTTGATCCCTTTACGCTTTGCTTCCGCAATATAATCGTGCAGGGTGCTGTAGGCATGGGTGCTGGCGACGGTATGCATGTGCAGGTCAACGGGATACATCACATTCTCCTCTTCTGTTTGCCGCAAGAATAGCAGGAAACCGGGCTATTGATTAGCAAAAACCCCGCCGTGGCGGGGTTCTCTCGTCTTAATAACCGCGCTGGCGGTCGACCTGACCGCTTACCGGCTCCCCTCGCTCAAGCCGGCTAATGGTCTCCGCAATGTAGGTGATAGCTTCCATTGGACGGGTCACTGCCGCCACATGGGGGGTCATGGCCACCCGCGGATGCACCCATAGCGGGCTCTCCTGCGGCAGCGGTTCGCGACTGAAGACATCGAGCATCGCCCCTTTGAGCTTACCGCTGTTCAGCGCCGCCAGCAGATCCTCTTCAACGACATGCACGCCGCGAGCAAGGTTGAGGACATAGCTCTCATCAGGCAACTGCGCCAGCAGCGTCTAGTTAATAATGCCGGCGGTTTCGGCGGTATTCGGCAGCAGGTTGATCAGCACGCGAGTGCCCTGCAGGAATTCGCCCAGCTCGGCCTGGCCGGCGAAGCTCTGCACCTGCGGCCAGGATTTGCGGCTACGGCTCCAGACGCGAAGCGGGAACCCCCAGGGTTGCAGACTTTCCGCAACCTTCGCCCCCAGCACGCCGGCGCCCATAATCCCGACGGTGAATTCGTCGGCGCGGTACTCGGGCAGCGGCTGCCAGCGGGAAGCCAGCTTCAGCGCCTGATAGTCATCAAAGCGGCGGAACCAGTGGAGCACCTGGCTAACGGCATACTCCTGCATCTGCCGTCCCATACCGGTATCTTCGAGACGAAACAGCGGAATCGACAGCGGCAGCATATCCGGATGGTCGCGCAGCTTGCTGAGAATAGAGTCCACCCCTGCCCCGAGGGCGAACACGGCCTTCAGCGCCCGGCCCTGCAGCATCTCTACCGGCGGATGCCAGACCAGGGCATAGTCCGCCGGCCGGTTATCGCCCGCTTTCCACTCGCGCACCCGCGCGCCGGGTAACTGCTTTTCCAGCTCACAGATCCAGTATTGGGTATCAAAGGTCGGATGGTAAAAAATAATCTCCATAGGGGCTCCTGATAGCAGACGCCTTTGGCCGATTGACGCTGGCGTCTTATTTTACTCATTGTTTTCTATTGGTTTGCCAGCATAACAAATTTCCCCCGAGCGAAAAGGGAAAAGCTACTGGCGACAAAAAAAACGGATTTCGCACGTTTAAGGAGCAAGTTGCTCGAAGTTTGTCTAAACGCGCTTTTTTTGCAAAAAGTTGATTGACGGGCGATACGTATTTCCCTACATTAGCGCCCGTTCCCGACAACAACGGGAAAGACAATATGGTGAGGTGTCCGAGTGGCTGAAGGAGCACGCCTGGAAAGTGTGTATACGGCAACGTATCGGGGGTTCGAATCCCCCCCTCACCGCCATATTTTAAGAAGAGCTCGTACGCAAGTACGGGCTTTTTTTTCGCATGTGGCACCCACCGGGGGGATGAGAACCCCCGACCGGGGTTCGACAACTGGCGCAGCCAGTTGGACAGACCGCGCACGCAGTAAGCGGGCTGCCCCTCAGGGGCGAGCGAAGCGAGTCAATCCCCCCCTCACCGCCATATTTTAAGAAGAGCTCGTACGCAAGTACGGGCTTTTTTTTTCGCATGTGGCACCCGCCGGGGGGATGAGAACCCCCGACCGGGGTTCGACAACTGACCACAGACATTACGCAGTATTGTCAAAGCCAGACTCTTCTTCACACGATTAACAGCGCAGCGAAGATGTTCGCCAACACTATCCCCTCTTCCGCTTTGAGCCACCCGGCATAACGAAAATCATATCGCTCCGGATGGTGTACGTTAGCATTAACGAAAAGTGCTTTGTTACTTGCGTATCGACCGTAATTCAATGTAAAAGTGAATGAACGTTCATTCACTTTAGCGCATGACAACACAGAAGGTACCAATGACTAGCAAAACACTGCGACTTATATTTCCTCAATGGCAAGGCGGTAACAATCCTCCCTACTATCTTGGCTCGCAGCTCCTCTCGTTTCTCTCTCCTGAAGCAAAAGGGCCCGTTGAGATCGTTCCTGTTGAGTTACCAACAACAGAGCCATTGCCAAGGATTAATGACATCACGGCTAAGCCATCCCTCATCAGGCAACTCAATAATGCTGCCGCACTGATTGAAAAACATGATCCCAATAGCATTGTCATTTTAGGCGGAGACTGCCTGGTTTCGCTGGCGCCTTTCGCCCACCTGCTCGATAAGTTCGGAGACAAACTCGGTGTGCTCTGGATTGACTCGCATCCTGACGTGCAGACGGCTGAACAATATCCAAACGCGCATGCCCATGTGCTTGGTGCGCTAATGGGTACGGGTGATAACGATTTAGTTGCCCATGTAAAAACCAAACTTAATCCGTCAAAAATAATGATTGCCGGTATCCACGCGCCACTTCCTTATGAAGCTGAATACCTCACTCGCCATAACATTACGACGCTAGCACCTGAACAGGTTAAAAGCGGTGCAGATGAAGTCCTGGAGTGGATAGCGAAAGAAAAGATTGCGTATCTGGCGATCCATATCGATCTGGACGTACTCGACCCATCTCTGTTCCGCTCCATTCTTTTTGCAAAACCGGGGCGCGGAAAACACGATTTTGGCGACGTTGCTGAAGGCAAACTGACGATTGAGGATGTACTCAATCTGATAGCGGCAGCGACGACAAAAGCAGTCCCCGTTGGCCTGACAATCGCTGAACATTTGCCCTGGGACATGCTGAATCTCAAGAACATGCTCAGTGAATTACCCCTTCTAAAGTAAGACGAAATCCAGGAGCCAGACGACAGAGTTTAGCTCTGGCTCCTTGCATAAAAGCGCGTTAAAGTCTGGACACCGAATTTACCAAGATGCCGATATGTTAAAAAAAACCGAAACCTACCATAAGTTGATTACGGCTGCTGCTGCCTGCTTTGCGGAAAAAGGCTTTAGTGCGACAAGCGTACGTGAAATCTCTACCCGGGCAGGAATTAGTCAAGGAGCAATGTATACGTATTTCAAAAGTAAGGATGAGCTTGTTAAGGCTATTGTACTGGAAGAACAGAACTCCGCGCTGACTGCCCATAATGCGACCTATGCAGGCTCTTATTTTGATCGCCTTTGTGCACAAGTCACGTCCTGTATTAGCGAGATCGGTTACCCTATCACGCATCAACTTTGGGTTGAAATCATGGCTGAGTCTGCGCGTAATCCAGAACTGCGAAAAACGTATATCTCCAGTGATGACATCATGCGGAAAAGCTTCGCGCGGCTCATCCAGGAGGGTATCGCTGCCGGAGAGTTTCGCCGTGATATTAACCTTGAAGAAATCACGATCATTATTTTTGCCCTTATTGACGGTTTAATCGCTCGTCAGGCAATAAACACGACCTTCTCATTCAAGGATGATCTGCCAATGTTTTTTGACGTTATGGCAAAATTGCTTAAATAATACCAGACGGTCATAGTAAAACGATGTATCGAAAAAACCAGAGGTTGCTTATAACAGCCAACGCTCTCAAGCGGCAAACGACTCACACAGTGAGCAATCTTTCACGAGCCTACGCGATTGCGAAGAGTGCGTGAAAAAGTACGGACGCTTTTCACATATGAGTTCCGACAAAAAACCTCTGCCTACCCATCAATCTTCCTCCATCCGCTGATACTCTTCGCTGAGGTAGTCCACCAGCGCCCTGACGGAGGGCAGCAGCCCGCGCCGTGAGGCAAATACCGCATGGATCACTTCCCGCCGCGGCTGCCACTCGTCCAGAACCACCTCTAATTCACCTGACGCCAGCTGATCGCGCACCATTAATAAAGGAAGCTGCACCACGCCTACGCCGGCCATCGCCGCCTCGCGCAGCGCCAGCATATCGGTGGTCACCATTCGCGGCGTGAAATACACCTCCGCTCTCGCTCCCCCGGGCCCGGTGAGCTGCCATTTATGCTGATGCTTGTTCGCACCCAGGCTGAGGCCCGGCCAGGCGCTCAGCTCGGACGGCGCCTGCGGACGTCCGAGCCGGGAAATGAGATCCGGGCTGGCCACCAGCCGGTGCCCGCGGTCCGCCAGCACGCGCATCACCAGGTCGCTATCCTCGATGGGCCGGGGACGGACGCGGATCGCCACATCAATGCCCTCCCCGACCACATCCACCCGGCGGTTGGTCGCCTCAAGATGCAGCGTTACCCCAGGATAGCGCGCCATAAATCGCGCCAGCATCGGTCCGATATGGACATGCAGCAAGGTGACCGGACAGGTGATCCTGACGCTACCGCGCGGCTCGGCGCGCAGCGTCTCGACCGCCTGCTGCGCCGCCTCGGCCTCAATCAGCATCGCTTTGCAATGCTGATAAAAGGTCTGCCCGACCTCGGTGACCGCGAACTGACGGGTGGTTCGCTGAATCAAACGCACGCCCAACCGCTCCTCGAGTTGCGCAATGCGGCGGCTGAGTTTGGATTTCGGCTGGTCAAGCGCTCGCCCCGCCGCGGCGAAACCGCCATGGTCTACCACCTGGACAAACCAGGCGAAGTCATTGAGATCCTGCATCCTTCCTCCATTGTTCCATTTTTGGAACAGTATAGGTCATTTTTGCTCACTACCGCATACGTCGTCCCGGATATAAGCTTATTCACATCAGATACCGATACACAGGAGAAAGCCATGAAACAGATCACAGGAGTCTACACCGCGCCTGCGCAGCATTGGGTAGGCGACGGCTTCCCGGTTCGCTCGATGTTTTCCTATCAGACGCACGGCCAGCAGCTGAGCCCCTTCTTACTGCTCGACTATGCCGGGCCGTACACCTTCCCGGCGGGCAGCGAAAAACGCGGCGTCGGTGAGCATCCGCATCGCGGATTTGAAACCGTCACCATCGTCTACGCCGGTGAAGTAGAGCATCGTGACTCCACCGGACGCGGCGGGGTGATTGGTCCAGGCGACGTGCAGTGGATGACGGCGGGCGCCGGGATCCTGCACGAAGAGTTCCACTCGGAGGCCTTCACCCGCAGCGGCGGCGAGCTGAAGATGATCCAGCTGTGGGTCAACCTGCCCGCGAAAGACAAAATGGCGACCCCCGGCTATCAGAGCATTACCGCCGGGACGATCCCCACCGTGGCGCTGGCGAACGGCGCGGGACAGGTTCGGGTTATTGCCGGCCAGTATGACGACGTCAGCGGCCCGGCCCATACCTTCTCACCGCTTAACGTGTGGGATCTGCAGCTGAATCAGGGGCACGACCTCACGCTGCGCCAACCGGAGGGCTGGAGTACCGCGCTGGTGGTGCTGGAAGGGGAAGTGATCATTAACGGTTCCGAATCTGCTCGCGAAGGCCAGCTGGCCGTCCTGAGCCAGGCAGGTGACGCAGTGCATCTGGAGGCGACCGCCCCGGCAAAAGTTCTGCTGATGGCCGGAGAACCGCTACAGGAGCCGATTGTGGGCTATGGCCCGTTTGTCATGAATAACAAAACGCAGATCGCAGAAGCTGTACGCGATTTTAACAGCGGCCGCTTTGGCCAAATCTAACTGATTGAGGTGAATACTATGTCTACTCCCGCTAACTTTAACGGTGCTCGTCCGGTAATTGATGTTAACGATACCGCAATGCTGTTGATTGACCATCAGAGCGGTCTGTTCCAGACCGTCGGCGATATGCCGATGCCAGAGCTGCGCGCTCGCGCCGCCGCGCTGGCCAAGATGGCGTCGCTCGCCGGGATCCCGGTGATCACGACCGCCTCCGTGCCGCAGGGGCCAAACGGTCCGCTGATCCCGGAGATTCATGAAAACGCGCCGCATGCGAAATACATCGCCCGTAAAGGTGAGATTAACGCCTGGGATAACCCGGAATTCGTCGCCGCGGTGAAAGCGACCGGTCGTAAAACGCTGATTATCGCCGGGACCATCACCAGCGTCTGCATGGCCTTCCCGGCTATCGCCGCTGTCGCCGACGGTTATAAAGTGTTTGCCGTGATTGACGCTTCCGGCACCTACAGCAAAATGGCGCAGGAGATCACCCTGGCTCGCGTGGTACAGGCCGGCGTAGTGCCAATGGATACCGCCGCCGTCGCCTCTGAGCTGCAGCGCACCTGGAATCGCCCGGACGCCGCAGAATGGGCGGAGGTGTACACCAAAGTCTTCCCGGCCTACCAGCTGCTGATCGAAAGCTACAGCAAAGCGCAGGACGTCGTGAAGAATAACGAACAGCTGGATTCCCAGCGCTAAAACGCCCGCCCCGCTGAGCCGCAGCGGGGCATTGTTCATTGCGTGAGCGAACGGTAGAGAAAGAAGAAAATATGCTTGACCGTTTTAACGCAACTCCCTATAGTAGCGCCCCGTTGCCCACCCAAGGTGAGCAGCAAGACAATATGGTGAGGTGTCCGAGTGGCTGAAGGAGCACGCCTGGAAAGTGTGTATACGGCAACGTATCGGGGGTTCGAATCCCCCCCTCACCGCCATATTTTAAGAAGAGCTCGTACGCAAGTACGGGCTTTTTTTTCGCATGTGGCACCCACCGGGGGGATGAGAACCCCCGACCGGGGTTCGACAACTGGCGCAGCCAGTTGGACAGACTGCGAGCCTGCGAGCGGGCTGCCCCGACAAAAACGCCGGGAGCGTTTTTGAACAACGCCTGCGTTGGCCCCGCAGGGGCGAGGCCCAGGGATGGGCCGAGTAACGGCGAGCGAAGCGAGTCAATCCCCCCCTCACCGCCATATTTTAAGAAGAGCTCGTACGCAAGTACGGGCTTTTTTTTCGCATGTGGCACCGCAGACATCCCCGGGGTCGGCAGCAATGCCTCTCCCGGGCTACCAGACCCTACCCGCCAGGTAGTCCGGCCACGCGCAGTACCGCCGGGAAGCGAGTCAATCCCCCCTCACCGCCATATTTTAAGAAGAGCTCGTACGCATGTACGGGCTTTTTTTTCGCATGTGGCACCGCAGACATCCCCGGGGTCGGCAGCAATGCCTCTCCCGGGCTACCAGACCGTACCCGCCAGGTAGCCCGGCTAAGCGCAGCGCCGCCGGGAGGATGCCCAAAAACAACAAAGCCCGGGCTAGCCCGGGCCTTACTCACAGTATGACGATTAATAATAGGCTTTCAGCGTCCGCTGGCAGAGGGCCGAGCGCACGCAGTCATCGGTGGTGAAACGCACAATGCCGATCATATCGTCTTCCTCAAAACGCGCCAGCGCATCGCTCAGGCCAGATCTCACGCCAGAGGGCAAGTCGCACTGGGTGATATCGCCATTGACGATGACCGTCACGTTCTCCCCGAGGCGGGTTAAAAACATCTTCATCTGCGCTGCGGTCACGTTCTGGGCCTCGTCCAGAATCACCACCGCATTTTCAAAGGTACGTCCGCGCATATAGGCGAACGGCGCGATTTCCACCTTGCCGATTTCCGGACGCAGGCAGTACTGCATAAAGGAAGCCCCCAGCCTTTTCACCAGCACATCGTAAACCGGTCGGAAATAGGGAGCGAACTTCTCGGCGATATCTCCCGGTAAGAAGCCGAGATCTTCGTCGGCCTGCAGAACGGGACGGGTAACAATAATTCTGTCCACATCCTTATGGATCAGGGCTTCAGCTGCCTTCGCCGCACTGATCCAGGTCTTGCCGCATCCAGCTTCGCCGGTAGCGAAAATCAGCTGCTTATTGTCGATGGCATTCAAATAATGCGCCTGAGCCTCATTGCGCGCCTCAATTGGGGAAGTATCACGGCTGTCCCGCGCCATGCCAATTGCTTCTACGCCACTCATTTGCACAAGCGATGTGACCGATTCTTCTTCACGCTGCTTATGGCTGCGTGAATCCCGTCTCAGCACACGTTTTGCTTCACGACGAGCTTTGATCACTGCTTTTTGTCTTCCCATGGATAGCACCTTGCGTTGTTGGTTTACATCACACGCGTCAACATCGACGCGACTATGCGCACGAACGATTGAGGTTTGGCTTCCTTGTAAGCCATTGCTTGCCGGTAGAACTGACAACGAGTCGCGGCTACGCGCACCGCGTACCCTGCCAAGGTTGTAATAATGCGAAGCGGAGAGAGAAAGAGTAAGAAAATCGCTGCCGGAAGCGGGGCTTCCGTGCTGAAGAGTACGGTCTGAGGTTTTACGTTGTCCGGTACGGGACCTTACCATTCGCGATCTCCATAGTGAAACGTCACACTGCCGGGAACTACCGCGTATGTAATAAGTACATCAAAAAAGATTCTTAATGCAACTTATTTTTCACAATGACGCAACAAATAGTTCTTAAGCAAGTGTAGGAGACTATCGGTCATTTGTATTACAGAAATATAACACATGGCAGGAAATATAAGAAAAATGAGAAAAACAGCAGAAAACGCCCTGCCCTTACGGGCAGGGTCGGTATCAGGCCTGCAGCAGCGACTCTCCCAGATAGTGTTTATCATCCACTACGCCGGGTAAAACAAAGAAGTAGCCCCCGCCGATCGGTTTGACATACTCCTCCAGCGCCTCGCCGTTAAGCCGTTTCTGCACCGTCAGAAAACCCTTTTCCAGATCGTGCTGATAGCAAACGAATAACAGCCCCATATCCAGTTGTCCGGCGTTAGTAACCCCCAGCGAATAGCTGTAGCCGCGGCGCATCATCAGGCTGGACTGGGTTTCCGGCGTGCGGGGATTGGCCAGACGAATATGGCTATCCAGCGCAATGACTTCGCCGTTAGGATCTTTACTGTAATCCGGGGTATCGTGTTCGTTTTTCATCCCCAGCGGCGCACCGGTGTGCTTGTCGCGACCAAAGATCGTCTGCTGCTCCTTGAGCGGCGTCCGATCCCAGAACTCCACGTGAAACTGGATAATTCGCGCCGCCTGATAGCTGCCGCCCACGGTCCAGGCCGGCTCGTCCTGATCGGCTGTCACCCACACTACCTTATCCATCAACGCGCTGTCGTGGCTCGCCGGGTTAGCGGTGCCGTCCTTAAACCCCAACAGGTTGATGGGGGTCTCTTTGCCTTTGCTGCGCGCCGCGCTGTCGGAGATAAACCCTTCCCGCTTCCAGCGCACGCTCAGCAGATCCGGCGTATGTTTGATGACATCACGCAGGGCGTGGATCACCGTATCCTGAGTATTGGCGCAGATCTGCAGCAGCAGGTCGCCATGGCACAGCGCGGCATCCAGCGAATCGTTGGGGAAGCGGGTCATCGGCTGCAGCTTTTTCGGTGCTTTATCCGCCAGGCCAAAGCGCTCATCAAATAGCGAATGGCCGACCGAGACGGTGATGGTCAGGTTATCTGGCGCAATCCACGGCCCCAGGATGCCGGAATCCATCGGCGGCAGCCGCGGATTCGGCGTGTCCGGCGCCGGGCCGCCCTGGGTTAAAAAGGCGATACGCTGGGTCAGCAGTCGAAACAGCCGCTCGAGGTCGGCTTTATCAGCCGCCAGCACATCGAAGGCCACCAGCATCATCGAAGCCTGCTGCGGCGTCAGAATGCCCGCCTGATGCCGGCCATAGAATGGCTGCTTTTCCTGGCGCGCGTCGGGTGTGAGCGTCCCCGGGGAACTTTCCGCTTTTGCCGCATGCGCTACCGGGCAGCCGCCGGTGATGGCCAGCGCGCCGCCAAGCGCGCCGATCCCTTTCAGTAAGCGACGACGTGACGGCTCGTTCACGTCGTGGGGTTTCTGCTGTGCCATCGACTTAGTCCAGCCCCAGGATCCCGCGCAGCTGAGCCAGATCTTCCGCCAGGGTGGTGATCGGCCCTTTCAGCGCATTACGGTCGGCGGTGGTCAGCTTATCGTAGGTCTCGAAACCGTCTTTGGTGCGATATTTGCTGAGGATGCTGTCCACTTTCTTAAAGTTGGCGTCCACTTTCGCCAGCAGCGCGCTGTTCTCTTTTTGCAGCTGCGGGCGCAGCAGGTCGACAATTTTCTGCGCGCCGTCAATGTTGGCCTGGAAGTCCCACAGATCGGTATGGCTGTAGCGATCTTCTTCACCGCTGATCTTGCTGGCCGCGACTTCCTCAATTAATCCTGCCGCGCCGCCCACGACTTTTGACGGCGGGAACGCCAGCTCGCTGATACGCTTTTGCAGCTCCAGCACATCGCTGTTCAGCTGATCGGCATATTTTTCCATCCCCTTGACGCTGTTATCGCCAAACAGCGCTTTTTCCAGACGGTGGAAACCGGTAAATTTCGGATCTTCCGCTTTTTTCTCGAAGTCGTCTTCGCGGGCGTCGATGCTGCCGTCAAGGTCAGAGAACAGCTCGGCAATGGGCTCGATGCGCTCGTAATGCTGACGCGTCGGGGCGTACAGCGCTTTCGCTTTTTCGATATCGCCGGCTTTCACCGCGTCGGTAAAGGCTTTGGTGCCGCTAACCAGCTGCGCGGTTTCCGCCGTCACATAGGCTTTATAGGCGGTGATCGCGTCGCCGAGGCTCAGCACCGCATCCGCTTTCGCCGCGTCTTTGGTGGCGGCGCCGGTGACGATCAGTTTGCCTTTCGGGTTGGTGAGCAGGCCACAGGTCATGTCATATTCGCCCGGCTGCAGGTTCGCGGTGAGCTTCTGAGTAAAGCCCGGCGCGATGTTTTCGCGCTCTTCCACCACCATCACCCCTTTCAGAATCTCCCACTCCAGCGCTTTCTGGCTGTGGTTCTGAATAATAAACTGGGTTTTACCCGCGTTAACGGTCACCTGCATCGGCTCGCACTGCTTGTCGTTGACGGTGACTTTGACCTGCGGGATATCCGCAGCCTGAGCACCAAATGCAGAGCTGAGCAGCGCGGCCACGGTCACCTGCAGCGCATTACGGCGAAAATGAATCATCATGATCATCCCTTTCGGTAAGTAGAGTGTCGCTTATAAGCTCGCAGCGCCCGGTCAGGCAGCCCGCGAGGCAGTGGTATTATTCCGCGGCGGCAGGGCAAACAGCACCAGCGCCGGGATCAGATAAAGCAGATAGACAGCCACTTCGCTGACGCTCGGCGTCTCCTGATAACCGAAGATCCCTTCCAGCAGCGTGCCGAACAGCGTATGCGTCGACAGCACGTTGCTCAGATCGAAGGCGGTATCCTGGAACAGGTTCCACAGGCCCGCCTCGTGGAAGGCGCGGATCGCCCCCGCGGCCAGGCCAGCGGCCACCAGCAGAATAAACAGGCTGGTCCATTTGAAGAACACGCCAAGGTTAAGGCGGATACCGCCCCAGTAGATCAGGAAGCCCAGCACGATAGCGGTGGCCAGACCCAGCAGCGCCCCCAGCGGCGGCCAGATGCCGACATCCTGCTGGAAGGCCGCCAGCAGAAAGAAGACCGACTCCAGCCCCTCACGGGCGACTGCGAAAAAGACCATCATCACCAGCGCCCAGCCGTGGTGATTACCGCGCTGCAGCGCCTTGTCCACGGCCTGCTCCAGCTGCTGCTTGACGTTGCGTGAGACATTGCGCATCCAGAAGACCATCCACGTCAGGATCACCACCGCAATGACCGCGACGATCCCTTCGAACAGCTCCTGTTCACGCTGAGGAAATTCACCGGTGGTTTCGTTGATAAAGATGCCTAAGCCAAGACACAGCGCCGCCGCGAGGATCACGCCAATCCACATCACGCCAATCCAGTTGCCGCGCTGGGTGCGTTTCAGATAGCTGGCGATCAGGCTGACAATCAGCGCCGCCTCCAGGCCTTCGCGTAACATAATGAGAAATGGGACAAACATGCCAATACCCTTAAATGTAAAGCACCGTCAACGAATGCAAAAACAGGTAATATTTATGATAGTGATTATCATTACAATGCTCAGAAACACAAGCGAAATGTGCAGAGAATGATGATCAGTTGTAAATAAATCGCTGACAAATAATGACTTATGAAAATATTCGCCTGTTATGAAGGGAAAGAATAAGCAAAGGATTTTTTACGCCAGATATTTACCCGCCGTAGCGGCTATGGCTAAATGGCGGCCTTATTGACTTGCGAAAAGAACAACATGACTGCATTTTTTCATTTACTGCTGGCGCTGGCGGTGATCCTCGCCCTGGCCTGGCTTGTCAGCTACGACAGACAAAAAATTCGTATTCGTTATATTCTCCAGTTGATTATTATCGAAATAGCGCTCGCTTTCTTTTTCCTGCACGCCGAAAGCGGCCTGTGGCTGGTAAAAAATATTTCCGGCTTTTTTGCTTCGCTGTTAGGCTTTGCCGCCGAAGGGACCAATTTCGTCTTTGGCGGCATGAGCGAAAAAGGCTTAGCCTTTATTTTCCTGGGCGTCCTGTGTCCGATTGTGTTTATTTCCGCGCTGATTGGTATTCTCCAGCACTGGCGGATCCTGCCGATTTTTATTCGCGTGATTGGCACCCTGCTGTCGAAAGTAAACGGCATGGGTAAGCTGGAATCTTTCAACGCCGTCAGCTCGCTGATCCTCGGTCAATCAGAGAACTTCATTGCCTACAAGGGCGTACTGGGCGACCTCTCCTCACGGCGACTGTTCACTATGGCGGCGACGGCCATGTCGACCGTATCGCTGTCGATTGTCGGCGCCTATATGACCATGCTGGACGCCAAATATGTCGTCGCAGCGCTGATCCTCAATATGTTCAGCACCTTTATCGTGCTGTCGGTAATTAACCCGACGCGGCCGGGCAGCGAGCAGGAAATAAAACTCGAGAAGCTGCATGAATCGCAGAGTTTCTTTGAAATGCTCGGGGAATATATTCTGGCCGGCTTTAAAGTGGCAATGATTATTCTGGCGATGCTGATCGGTTTTATCGCCCTGATCAGCGCCATTAACGCGCTGTTCGCCACCCTGTTTGGTCTCAGCTTCCAGCAGATCCTCGGCTACGTCTTTTATCCGCTGGCGTGGCTTATCGGCATCCCGCTGAGCGATGCGCTAAACGCCGGCAGCATCATGGCCACCAAACTGGTCGCTAACGAATTTGTGGCGATGATTGAGCTGCAAAAGATTGCCGCCAGCATGACCCCTCGCGGGCTCGGCATTCTCTCGGTATTCCTGGTGTCGTTTGCCAACTTTGCCTCGATCGGCATTATCGCCGGGGCGATCAAAGGCCTGAATGAACCGCAGGGCAATATCGTCTCCCGCTTCGGCCTGCGGCTGGTGTATAGCGCCACGCTGGTAAGCCTGCTTTCCGCCAGCTTCGCCGGGCTGGTGCTGTAAAACAAACGGCGGGGCTGCCCCCGCCGTTTACTCAGAACTGCACGCAGACCGGCTGGTCGACACGCATCACCGACTCCTGCGCGAAGCGTGATTTATAGCCCTGGCGCAGAGCCTCAATACCCGCCTCGCTCTGCGCGTCATGCCCATGGATCACCATCAGCGCCTTGCTCTGCTCCCGCACCACCTGACCATTCTGGCCAAGCCACTGGCCGTGGGCATCAAACACCGTCAGCCCGTCGCGAAAGCGCGGCGTGACGTCACGGTCGACAAACTGTTGCCACTCTTCAGCGGTGATGTCTTTCCCCGCCGGGCGGCTCAGACCGAAGTAAAGCGTGGTTTGCACCATGGACTTATCCGCCGGGCAGACGCCGGGCTTCGGCGCGCTGGTCGATGAACTTCCACCCGCCACGCAGCCGCTGAGTAACCCTGCCAGCACCAGCGCCATTGCACCCTGTCTGAACGTCATCTTTGCTATCCTCATTGTTATTAGTCAGGAAATATCAGCGGATTTTCAGATAATTAGCAAGGGTTATAATATTCCGGCACGGCACCAGGCAATAAAAAGCCCGCCAGCGGCGGGCTCGTGAGCATTAGATGATCTTACTCAGCCGTGGCGCGTACCGGCGGCGGCGTATGGTAGTGGGCATCCGCTTCGGCAAAGCGCTGCTGCATGCTGGCCGACGGCGCTTTATCCAGCAGGCTAAAGACCACAATCCCGATGCTGCCGAAGACAAAGCCCGGAATGATTTCATACAGGCCCAGCCAGCCAAACTGCTTCCAGACGATCACGGTCAGGGCGCCAATCACCATCCCGGCCAGCGCGCCGTTACGGGTCATGCGCGACCACATTACCGAGAACAGGACCACCGGGCCAAAGGCGGCGCCGAAGCCAGCCCAGGCGTAGCTCACCAGACCCAGCACGCGGTTTTCCGGATTGGCCGCCAGGGCAATGGCCACCAGGGCAACCACCAGCACCATCATACGGCCCACCCACACCAGCTCTTTCTGACCGGCGTTTTTACGCAGGAAGGCTTTATACAGGTCTTCGGTAATTGCGCTCGAGCAGACCAGCAGCTGACAGCTCAGGGTGGACATCACCGCCGCCAGAATCGCCGACAGCAGGATCCCGGCAATCCACGGGTTAAACAGGATTTGCGCCAGTTCGATAAACACGCGCTCGGCGTTCTGGTTAACCGCGCCCGCCAGGCTCGGGTTGTTATTGAAGTAGGCGATGCCAAAGAAGCCGACGGCCACCGCCCCGCCGAGGCAGAGGATCATCCAGGTCATACTAATGCGACGTGCGTGAACGATACTGTGGTGCGAATCCGCCGCCATAAAGCGCGCCAGAATATGCGGCTGACCGAAATAACCCAGCCCCCAGCCCATTAGCGAGATAATCGCCACGAAGTTCAGCCCTTTCAGCATGTCGATATTTTCGATGCTCTTCTGCTTAATCACTTCCAGCGAATCGCCAAAGCCGCCGACGGAAATAATCACGATCACCGGGGTGAGGATCAGCGCGAAAATCATCAGGCTGGCCTGCACGGTATCGGTCCAGCTAACCGCGAGGAAGCCGCCGACGAAGGTATAGATAATCGTCGCCGCCGCCCCGGCCCACAGTGCGGTTTCATAACTCATGCCGAAGGTGCTTTCAAACAGACGCGCCCCCGCGACAATTCCTGAAGCGCAATAGATGGTAAAGAACAGCAGAATAACCAGCGCCGAAATAATTCTCAGCACCCGGCTTTTATCTTCAAAACGGCCGGTAAAATAATCGGGCAGCGTCAGGGCGTTATTATTCACCTCGGTATGCACGCGCAGGCGACCGGCCACCAGCTTCCAGTTAATCCACGCCCCCAGCGTTAAGCCAATGGCGATCCAGCTTTCGGAAATCCCGGAGAGGAAAATCGCCCCTGGCAGGCCCATCAGCAGCCAGCCGCTCATATCCGACGCCCCTGCGGAAAGCGCGGTCACAAATGGCCCCAGACTCCTTCCCCCGAGAATATAATCATCGAAGTTTTTGGTCGAACGCCAGGCAATAAACCCTATCAATACCATACCAAAAATATAAACAATAAATGTCACCAGCATCGGTGTGCTAATAGCCATGCAAAGTCTCCAGAATTTTTATCGACAGCGTCCAACTTCGTCGTTTTTTTCCACTACCGGAACGGGGTAATGGCGCATTGTTTAATTGGGCGACCGTATCCTGACGGAAGCTTCGGTTTTTCACAAACGATTTAACACAGCATTTACACGAAAAACCGACGGCGCAAAACGTCAATTTGTTAGAGGTTGCACTCTCTCACGTTTTTAAAGGTTGCACCAAACAAAAGTGTTAACTCACGCATACAAATACCCTATGAGCCCGGGGTTAAATTTCTGCTATTTTAGGGGTTATTTTTAACAAATTAGCCATTTCACGGCTTCCGTCACAAGCCACAATTAACAAGGTTGCACAAAGTTGCAACATAGTGGATATTTCCATGCAACCGCATAAGCCTAACGATAAATGACAGGAGTTTTGAGCATGGGCACCACCACCATGGGTGTTAAGCTTGACGACGCAACCCGCGAGCGCATTAAATCCGCCGCGAGCCGTATTGACCGCACGCCGCACTGGCTGATTAAGCAGGCCATCTTTAATTATCTGGAAAAACTGGAGAACGACGAGACGCTGCCTGAGCTGCCGGCCCTGCTCTCCGGGGCCGCCAATGAAAGCGATGACGCCAGCGAACCAACGGAAGAGCCCTATCAGCCGTTCCTCGAATTCGCCGAGCAGATCCTGCCGCAGTCGGTGAGCCGCGCGGCGATCACCGCCGCCTGGCGACGTCCGGAAACCGACGCGGTACCGATGCTGCTGGAGCAGGCCCGTCTGCCGCAGCCGCTGGGCGAACAGGCGCACAAGCTGGCGTATCAGCTGGCGGAAAAACTGCGCAACCAGAAAACCGCCAGCGGCCGCGCCGGCATGGTGCAGAGCCTGCTGCAGGAGTTCTCCCTCTCTTCACAGGAAGGGGTGGCGCTGATGTGCCTGGCGGAAGCCCTGCTGCGTATTCCGGATAAAGCCACCCGCGATGCGCTGATCCGCGACAAAATCAGCAACGGCAACTGGCAGTCGCACATCGGCCGCAGCCCGTCGCTGTTCGTCAACGCCGCCACCTGGGGGCTGCTGTTCACCGGAAAACTGGTGTCGACCCATAACGAGACCAGCCTCTCCCGCTCCCTGAACCGCATCATCGGCAAGAGCGGAGAACCGCTGATCCGCAAAGGCGTGGATATGGCGATGCGCCTGATGGGCGAGCAGTTCGTCACCGGGGAAACCATCGCCGAAGCGCTGGCCAACGCCCGCAAGCTGGAAGAAAAAGGGTTCCGCTACTCCTACGATATGCTCGGCGAAGCCGCCCTGACCGCCGCTGACGCCCAGGCCTATATGGTTTCTTATCAGCAGGCGATCCATGCCATCGGCAAAGCCTCCAACGGCCGCGGCATTTATGAAGGTCCGGGTATCTCCATTAAGCTTTCCGCGCTGCACCCGCGCTACAGCCGCGCGCAGTATGACCGGGTGATGGAAGAGCTTTACCCGCGGCTGAAATCGCTGACCCTGCTGGCGCGCCAGTATGACATCGGCATCAATATTGACGCCGAAGAGGCAGACCGTCTGGAGATCTCCCTCGACCTGCTGGAAAAACTGTGCTTCGAGCCGGAACTGGCCGGCTGGAACGGGATTGGCTTCGTGATTCAGGCCTACCAGAAGCGCTGTCCGTTTGTCATTGATTACCTGATTGACCTCACCACCCGCAGCCGCCGTCGCCTGATGATCCGTCTGGTGAAAGGCGCCTACTGGGATAGCGAAATTAAACGCGCGCAGATGGAAGGTCTCGAAGGCTATCCGGTATACACCCGCAAGGTTTACACCGACGTCTCCTACCTCGCCTGCGCGAAGAAGCTGCTGGCGGTGCCGAACCTGATTTACCCGCAGTTTGCCACCCATAACGCCCATACTCTGGCGGCTATCTACCAGCTGGCGGGCCAGAACTACTACCCGGGCCAGTATGAGTTCCAGTGCCTGCACGGCATGGGCGAACCGCTGTACGAGCAGGTGGTGGGCAAGGTCGCCGACGGCAAACTGAATCGGCCGTGCCGGATCTACGCCCCGGTGGGCACCCACGAGACGCTGCTGGCGTATCTGGTGCGTCGTCTGCTGGAGAACGGCGCCAATACCTCTTTCGTCAACCGTATCGCGGACAATACCCTGCCGCTGGACGAGCTGGTAGCCGACCCGGTCAGCGCGGTAGAAAAACTGGCGCAGCAGGAAGGCCAGGCCGGCCTGCCGCATCCGAAAATCCCGCTGCCGCGCGATCTCTACGGCAGCGGCCGGAGCAACTCCGCCGGTCTCGATCTGGCGAACGAGCACCGTCTGGCCTCCCTCTCCTCTTCCCTGCTCAACAGCGCGCTGCATAAATGGCAGGCATTGCCGATGCTGGAGCAGCCGGTGGCCGAAGGCGAAATGCAGCCGGTGGTTAACCCGGCAGAGCCGAAAGATATCGTCGGCTACGTCCGCGAAGCCAGCGACGCTGAAGTGCAGCAGGCGCTGACCAGCGCTATCAACAATGCGCCGATCTGGTTCGCCACTCCGCCGCAGGAGCGCGCCGCCATTCTTGAGCGCGCCGCGGTGCTGATGGAAAGCCAGATGCCGACCCTGATGGGGATCCTGGTGCGCGAGGCGGGTAAAACCTTCAGCAACGCCATCGCTGAAGTGCGCGAAGCCGTTGACTTCCTGCACTATTACGCCGGCCAGGTGCGCGACGATTTCGATAATGAAACTCACCGCCCGCTGGGTCCGGTGGTCTGTATCAGCCCGTGGAACTTCCCGCTGGCGATCTTCACCGGCCAGATTGCCGCCGCGCTGGCGGCCGGCAACAGCGTGCTGGCGAAACCTGCCGAGCAGACGCCGCTTATCGCCGCCCAGGGCGTGGCGATTCTGCTGGAAGCCGGCGTGCCGCCGGGCGTTATTCAACTGCTGCCGGGCCGCGGGGAGACCGTGGGCGCCGCGCTAACCTCCGATGAGCGCGTACGCGGCGTGATGTTCACCGGCTCCACCGAAGTGGCCACCCTGCTGCAGCGCAATATCGCCAGCCGCCTCGATCCCCAGGGCCGCCCGACGCCGCTGATCGCCGAAACCGGCGGGATGAACGCAATGATCGTCGATTCGTCGGCGCTCACCGAGCAGGTAGTGATCGACGTGCTGGCTTCCGCGTTCGACAGCGCTGGCCAGCGCTGCTCCGCCCTGCGCGTGCTTTGCCTGCAGGAAGAGGTCGCCGATCACACCTTAACCATGCTGCGCGGCGCCATGAGCGAGTGCCGGATGGGCAATCCGGGGCGCCTGACCACCGATATCGGTCCGGTTATCGATGCGGAAGCGAAAGAGAATATCGAACGCCATATTCAGGCGATGCGCGCCAAAGGCCGCACCGTCTACCAGGCGGTGCGTGAGAATAGCGAAGACGCCCGCGAATGGCGTCACGGGACCTTCGTGCCGCCGACGCTTATCGAGCTCGACAGCTTCGACGAGCTGAAAAAAGAGGTCTTCGGCCCGGTACTGCACGTGGTGCGCTACAACCGTAACGAGCTGGACAAACTGGTCGAGCAGATTAACGCCTCTGGCTACGGCCTGACCCTTGGCGTGCATACCCGTATCGACGAAACCATCGCCCAGGTCACCGGCAGCGCCAAGGTGGGCAACCTGTACGTCAACCGCAATATGGTTGGCGCGGTGGTCGGCGTGCAGCCGTTCGGCGGCGAAGGGTTGTCCGGTACCGGTCCGAAAGCCGGCGGTCCGCTGTATCTGTACCGTCTGCTCTCCAGCCGTCCGCAGGACGCGGTTGGCGTGACCTTCGCCCGCCAGGATGCGGAGCGTCCGCTGGACGCCCAGCTGAAAACGCTGCTGGAAAAACCGCTGCAGGCGCTGCAGCAGTGGGCCGCGGGCCGTCCTGAGCTGCAGGCGCTGTGCCAGCAGTACAGCGAGCAGGCGCAAAGCGGCACTCAACGCCTGCTGCCGGGGCCAACCGGCGAGCGCAACACCCTGACGCTGATGCCGCGCGAGCGCGTGCTGTGCGTAGCGGATAACGAACAGGATGCGCTGATCCAGCTGGCGGCTGTGCTGGCGGTGGGTTGTGAAGTACTGTGGCCGGACAGCGCCCTGCAGCGCGATCTGGCGAAGAAACTGCCGCGGGAGGTCAGCGAGCGCATTCGCTTTGCCAAAGCGGAGCAGTTGCCTGGCCAGGCCTTCGACGCGGTTATCTACCACGGCGATTCCGACCAGCTGCGCGAGCTGTGCGAGCAGGTGGCGGCGCGCGACGGGGCGATTGTCTCCGTGCAGGGCTTCGCCCGCGGCGAAACCAATCTGCTGCTGGAGCGGCTGTATATCGAGCGTTCGCTGAGCGTTAACACCGCGGCGGCAGGCGGTAACGCCAGCCTGATGACCATCGGCTGAAACGGGCTCCCCGGTGGCGCTGCGCTTACCGGGGCTACCTACCACCGCCAAAGGGTAGCCCGGATAAGGTGCGGTGCGCCGCCATCCGGGCAATCAGTCTGCGCTGCGATCAGCTAATGACAGCCGACGTCAGCTGTGTTTAATTAAGGCTCCCGGACGGGAGCCTTTTTTATGGGAGCAGAACAATGAAACGCACGTTATTTGCCGTGATGGCCCTGCTGGCCAGCGGCGCGGCGCTGGCGGACGAGTGCAGCAGCGCCAACACCCAAACCGAAATGAATCAGTGCGCGGCCGCGCAGTATCAGGCGGCCGATAAAAAACTGAACGACACCTGGCAGCAGGCCCTGCAGCGGGCGGTGGGTAAACAACAAACATTACTGAAGCAGGCGCAGCAGGCATGGATCGCCTTACGCGACGCCGACTGCGCCTTTCTCGCGTCCGGCGCCGAAGGCGGCAGCATGCAGCCAATGCTGGTCAGCCAGTGCATGACCGATAAGAGCGTGGAGCGGGAGTCTTTCCTCGCCTCGCTGCTACAGTGCGAGGATGGCGATCAAAGCTGCCCGCTGCCGCCCGCCAATTAACGGACGCGAATGCCTTCGATAATCATCCGCTGGACATTATCGACCGTTTGTTCAAAAAAGGCCGCATCCTGCAGCGTGGCGCCGGTGACCGCCTCCACCTGGGTGGCGAAGTCGGCGTAATGCTGGGTGGTAGCCCAGATCATAAAGATTAAATGCTGCGGATCGACCGGCGCCAGCTTGCCGCGGTCGATCCAGCCGGAGACTATCGCCGATTTTTCGTCGACCAGCGCTTTCAGATCCCCGGTCAGTTCGCCCATCAGCAGCGGCGCCCCCTGCAGCATCTCGAGGCAGAAGAGCTTCGAGGCCTGGGGGTGATCGCGGGACACCTCCAGCTTCAGGCGAATATATTCACGGATCGCCACCAGCGGGCTGATATCCTCACGAAAGGCCTTCAGCGGCGCCAGCCAGATGGCGAGGATCTGCTGCAGGACTGCCACATACAGCGCCTCTTTCGAAGGGTAGTAATAGAGCAGATTGGTTTTCGATACCCCGGCGCGCTCAGCCACCTGCTCCAGCCGCGTACCGTGAATACCAAATTGCGAAAATGCCTCCAGCGCGGCGGCCAGGATGGCCTCCTTTTTGGCGCTGACCGCTTGTGAACGTTTGCCGCTTTTCTTCACCGCGCCCTGTGCCATACATCCTCTCCTTCAGTTGACGCCACCAGCATAGCAAAAGCCCTGCGCCGACACGACCCCATGCACCCTGATTGCGCATGACTGCCGTTTTTTCGTGCACTGATTTTGACCATCCAGTCCACTTTTTTATCGTCCTTTTTAGCAACTCAAAAGTAACACATTAATAACATTAGCATTTATAAAACTGGCATCGCCTTTGCTTTACCTTTTCTGCGAGGTGGTCCAGGGAGAGGCAGGATGCCGCACCATCGCAACCCATCTTCCATGACTGCAGAGAGGTAGGTATGAAAATTGGTGTTTTCGTTCCCATTGGCAACAACGGCTGGCTGATCTCCACCCATGCCCCGCAGTATATGCCGACCTTTGAACTGAATAAGGCCATCGTGCAGAAGGCCGAGCACTACCATTTCGACTTCGCGCTCTCCATGATCAAACTGCGCGGCTTCGGCGGGAAAACTGAATTCTGGGATCACAACCTGGAGTCCTTCACCCTGATGGCCGGCCTGGCCGCGGTGACCTCGAAGATCCAGATCTACGCCACCGCCGCCACCCTGACGCTGCCGCCGGCGATTGTCGCCCGGATGGCCTCCACTATCGACTCCATCTCCGGCGGCCGGTTTGGCGTCAATCTGGTGACCGGCTGGCAAAAACCGGAATATGACCAGATGGGCATGTGGCCGGGAGATGACTATTTCGCCAGCCGCTATGACTATCTCACCGAATACGTCCAGGTGCTCCGTGACCTGTGGGGCACCGGGCGCAGCGATTTCAAAGGTGACTACTTCACCATGAACGACTGCCGGGTCAGCCCGCGCCCGTCGCAGCCGATGAAGGTGATCTGCGCCGGGCAGAGCGATGCCGGGATGGCCTTCTCCGCCCAGCATGCGGACTACAACTTTTGCTTTGGCAAAGGGGTCAACACGCCAACGGCCTTTGCCCCGACCGCCGCACGCATGATGCAGGCGGCGGAAAAAACCGGCCGCGACGTGGGGTCCTATGTGCTGTTCATGGTGATCGCCGACGAAACCGACGAGGCGGCGCGCGCCAAATGGGAACATTACAAAGCGGGCGCCGATGAAGAAGCGCTGGCGTGGCTCACCGAGCAGAGTCAGAAAGATACCCGCTCCGGCAGTGATACCAACGTGCGCCAGATGGCCGACCCCACCTCGGCGGTCAACATTAACATGGGCACCCTGGTCGGATCGTATGCCAGCGTCGCCCGTATGCTTGATGAAGTAGCGAGCGTGCCCGGCACCGACGGCGTGCTGCTGACCTTTGATGATTTTCTTGCCGGCATTGACGCCTTTGGCGAACGCATTCAGCCGCTGATGCGCTGCCGGAACCACATTGCTTCTGTTACCCGTGAGGTGGCCTGATGATTACCCTTCCCGCTCGCCCGGAATCCCTGACCTTCGCGCCGCAGCAGAGCGCGCTGATTGTGGTCGATATGCAGAACGCCTACGCCAGCCAGGGCGGTTATCTGGATCTCGCCGGCTTTGACGTCTCCGCTACCCGGCCGGTTATCGACAATATTAATACCGCCGTCGCCGCCGCTCGCGCCGCGGGTATGTTGATTATCTGGTTCCAGAATGGCTGGGATGATCAGTATGTTGAAGCCGGCGGCCCGGGCTCGCCGAACTATCACAAATCCAACGCGCTGAAAACGATGCGTCAGCGTCCGGAGCTGCAGGGCAAGCTGCTGGCGAAAGGCGGCTGGGATTATCAGCTGGTGGACGAGCTGACGCCGCAGGAAGGCGATATCGTGTTGCCGAAACCGCGCTACAGCGGCTTCTTTAACACCCCGCTCGACAGCATTTTGCGCAGCCGCGGCATACGCCACCTGGTGTTCACCGGGATCGCCACCAACGTCTGCGTCGAATCGACGCTGCGCGATGGCTTCTTTCTCGAATACTTCGGCATCGTGCTGGAGGATGCCACCCATCAGGCCGGCCCGGCCTTCGCCCAGCAGGCGGCGCTGTTCAATATTGAAACCTTTTTCGGCTGGGTCAGCGACGTCGAGAGCTTCTGCCACGCGCTGTCCCCCGCCACCCCGCTGGCTTTAGCCAAGGAGAAACGTTATGCCTAAACAGGTGATTATTCCGCCAGGCACCACCGCGCCGATTGCCCCCTTTGTTCCGGGGACGCTCGCCGACGGGGTGGTCTACGTCTCGGGCACCCTGCCGTTTGATAAGCAAAACAATGTGGTGCACATCGGCGACCCAAAGGCGCAAACCCGCCACGTGCTGGAGACCATCAGGAGCGTTATCGAAACGGCGGGCGGGAGTATGGCGGATGTGACTTTCAACAGCATCTTTATCACCGACTGGACAAATTACGCCGCGATTAACGAGGTCTACGCCGAGTTCTTCCCCGGCGATAAACCGGCGCGCTTCTGCATTCAGTGCGGACTGGTGAAGCCCGATGCGCTGGTGGAAATCGCCAGCGTCGCCCATATCGGTACCCCGACATGATGAGGCTCAATATTGCTCCGGCTCCGTGGCCCGGCGCGCCGGTGGTGGTCCTCAGCGCCGGTCTGGGCGGGGGCGGCGGCTACTGGCTGGCGCAGCGCGCGGCGCTGGAGGAACAGTATCAGCTGGTGAGTTATGACCATAACGGGACCGGGGAGAACGCCGGTCCGCTGCCCGCCGACTACAGCCTGGCGACGATGGCCGGGGAGCTGTTCAGCGCTCTGCAAGCGGCGGGGATCGCCCGCTTCGCGCTGGTGGGCCACGCCCTGGGGGCGCTGATTGGCCTGCAGCTGGCGCTCGATCGCCCCGAGGCGGTGAGCGCCCTGGCGCTGGTCAACGGCTGGCTGTCGCTGTCGCCGCATACCCGCCGCTGCTTCCAGGTGCGCGAGAGTCTGCTGCATGCCGGCGGCGCACAGGCGTGGGTCGAAGCGCAGCCGCTATTTCTCTACCCGGCGGAATGGATGGCCGCGCGCCAGCCGCGCCTCGAAGCGGAAGATGCGCTTGCCATCAGCCATTTTCAGGGCAAAGAGAATCTGCTGAAGCGGCTACAGGCCCTGAAGCAGGCTGATTTTTCACGCCGTGCGTCGGCCATCGCCTGCCCGACGCTGATTATCAGCGCCGCTGACGACCTGCTGGTCCCCGCCTCCTGCTCCCGCGTGCTGCAGACGGCGATCCCCGGCAGCCAGCTCGTGGAAATGCCGTGGGGCGGCCATGCCTGTAACGTCACCGACGCCGATACCTTTAATACCATTTTACGCGACGGGCTGTCCGCTATGCTGCCGGTCGCCAGGGAGACCCGATGAACGACGCGATAAACCACACGGCCTGCGAGACGCTGTTTACCCAGGCCCGGACCCACAACGGCTGGCTGGATAAGCCGGTGAGCGATGCGCAGCTGCAGGCCGTCTGGGACCTGATGAAAATGGGGCCGACTTCCGCCAACTGTTCGCCAGCGCGCATCGTGTTCGTGCGCAGCGCGGAAGGCAAAGAGAAACTTCGCCCGACGCTCTCCAGCGGCAATCTGCAGAAAACCATGCAGGCGCCGGTGACCGCCATCGTGGCGTGGGATAGCGCCTTCTACGACCGGCTGCCGACCCTGTTTCCCCACGGTGACGCCCGCAGCTGGTTTACCTCCAGCCCGCAGCTGGCGGAAGAGACCGCGTTTCGCAACAGCTCCCTGCAGGCGGCGTATCTGATTTTTGCCTGCCGGGCGCTGGGCCTCGACACCGGGCCAATGTCCGGTTTTGACCGGGAAAAAGTCGACGCGGCATTTTTTGCCGACAACGGCTGGAAAAGCAACCTGCTGGTGAACATCGGCTATGGCGACCCCGGCAAGCTGTACGGCCGCCTGCCGCGCCTGTCCTTTGATGAAGCCTGCCTGCTGGCATAAGGAGTTTACGATGGAGTTAACGGACAAAGCGAGTTTCCGTGACGCCATGGCCCACGTCGGCGCCGCGGTTAACATTATTACCACCGATGGCCCGGCGGGCCGGGCGGGATTCACCGCCAGCGCGGTCTGCAGCGTTACCGACACGCCGCCGACCCTGCTGGTCTGCCTGAACCGCTCGGCTTCGGTGTGGCCGGTGTTCAGCGAACACCACACGCTATGCGTCAATACCCTGGCGGCCGGACAGGAGACCCTGTCGACGCTGTTTGGCGGTAAAACGGCAATGGACGAGCGTTTTGCCGCCGCCGACTGGCAGACCGGCGCCACCGGCTGTCCGCGGCTGGAGGCGGCTCTGGTCAGCTTTGACTGCCGCATCGACCAGCGCGTCAGCGTCGGGACGCACGACATTCTGTTTTGTCACGTCGTGGCCATTACCCGTCACCCGGAGCCCCGGGGACTGATGTGGTTTGACCGCGGCTATCACACGCTTATGCGACCCGCTTGTTAACCTTTAACCCGGGATATCATCATGGCACTCTTCGATTTTCCTCGCTGGAAGCTGACCTCTCCTGCCGCCGAATCCGGCGTTGTCGCCCCCGATGAACGCTTGTCGGCCGGGCAAACGCTGGTGATGGGCGTGCAGCACGCCGTTGCGATGTTCGGCGCGACGGTGCTGATGCCGTTGTTGATGGGGCTCGACCCGAACCTGTCTATTCTGATGTCGGGCGTCGGCACCCTGCTGTTCTTTGTCGTCACCGGCGGACGGGTGCCGAGCTATCTCGGCTCCAGCGCCGCTTTTGTCGGGGTGGTGATCGCCATTACCGGCTTTAACGGCCAGGGGCTGAACCCTCATCTGAGCGTCGCCCTTGGCGGGATCATCGCCTGCGGGCTGGTCTACACCCTGATTGGTCTGGTGGTGATGAAGATCGGCACCCGCTGGATCGAGCGCCTGATGCCGCCGGTGGTGACCGGCGCGGTGGTGATGGCTATCGGCCTGAACCTGGCGCCGATTGCCGTGCGCAGCGTCTCCGCCAGCGCCTTCGACAGCTGGATGGCGGTGTTAACTGTGCTCTGCATCGGCATAGTGGCGGTATTTACCCGCGGGATGCTGCAGCGACTGCTGATCCTGGTCGGCCTGATCGTCGCCTGCGCGCTGTACGCCCTGCTGGCTAACGGCCTGGGCCTTGGCAAACCGCTGGACTTCTCCCCCCTCGCCCAGGCGACGTGGTTCGGGCTGCCGCACTTTACCACCCCATCCTTTAACGGCCAGGCGATGATGTTGATTGCGCCGGTCGCGGTGATCCTGGTGGCCGAGAACCTCGGGCACCTGAAGGCCGTCGCCGGGATGACCGGGCGCAATATGGACCCGTACATGGGGCGCGCCTTCGTCGGCGACGGGCTGGCGACCATGCTCTCCGGTTCGGTGGGCGGCAGCGGGGTCACCACCTATGCGGAGAACATCGGCGTCATGGCGGTGACCAAGGTCTACTCAACGCTGGTGTTTGTCGCCGCGGCGCTGATTGCCATGCTGTTGGGTTTCTCGCCGAAGTTCGGCGCATTAATCCACACCATTCCCGGGCCGGTGATCGGCGGCGCCTCGATCGTGGTATTTGGCTTAATTGCCGTCGCCGGGGCGCGGATCTGGGTGCAAAACCGGGTGGATCTGAGTCAAAACAGCAATTTGATCATGGTGTCGGTGACCCTGGTGCTGGGCGCCGGCGATTTCGCGCTGTCGCTGGGCGGCTTTACGCTGGGCGGGATTGGCACGGCCACCTTCGGGGCGATCCTGCTGCACGCGCTGCTTCATCGCGGGACGCGCGAGGCGAAGGAGGCCAGGGTAACGCCGGTGTAAGCCACATTAGCGCGGCGTTGGCGCAGGGAGCGGTGTGGGCCTGGGTGGTGTGATCCTGTAGGCCGGATAAGGCATTTATGCCGCCATCCGGCACCACCACGGGCACGGAACCTGACCGCCCGGCGGCGCTGCGCTTGCCGGGCCTACAGACTGCCACGGCCTTCCGGGAATGTCTCAGCGATTTTGAGGCCGTCAGCACCGGCAGTTTCAGCAACAATGGTGAATAAATTAACGGCAGGTCGTACGAACGTAGGCCGGGTAAGGCGCAGCCGCCACCCGGCATAAAAGCGACGCCGTGCCTAGAGCCATCGCCCGGCGGCGCTGCGCTTGCGCGGGCCTGGAGACAATCAGAGCCGGACGAGTACCAGCCAGGATAAGCGCCGCTGTCGGGTCAGAAGGAAAATATTATGGCTCGCGGCGATCGGCCAGGTCCGTGAGCGGCTGCGCATCGTCGTTTGTGGAAACCTGCGGCGGCGACTTGCGCTTCCACTTCAGCTCGCTCACCAGCACCCCCGCGAGGATCAAAACGCAGCCGAGCAGGGCCAGCAGCGGCAGACGCTCACCGGCCAGCCGGCCAAAAATACCGGCCCATACCGGTTCACCGGTATAAATAAGGGTGGCCCGCGTCGGCGAGACGCTGCGCTGCGCCCAGTTCATGGTCACCTGAATGATCGCGCTGAAAATCCCCAGCCCCAGCGCGACGCCGAGCAGGGCCGGCGTCAACGACGGCACCGATTCACCCGCCGGCTTCATGGCGGCGAAAGCCACCAGCGACGCGGTCGCCAGCTGCACCACCGTCACCCGGCGGACATCGACTTTTCCGGCCCAGGCGCTGATAAGGATAATCTCCGCCGCGATCGCCACCGCGCTTGCCAGAGTGATCATCTCCCCCACGCCAAGCGCCAGCAGATTATTTTCCGGCCCGGCCAGCAGAATTAAACCAATAAAGGCCAGCACAATCCCCACGCAGGACATCACCCCCGGCATACGTCCCAGGCACAGCCACTGCAGCAGCGGCACCAGCGGCACATACATCGCGGTGATAAAGGCAGATTTACTGCTGGAGATGGTCTGTAGTCCCCAGGTCTGCAGGCCATACCCCAGCGCAATCGCCACGCCAATCGCTACCCCGGCCTTCACCTCCAGCCACGTCAGACCGCGCAGAGTGCGCAGCGAAAGCAGGCCCACCGCCAGCGCGGCGGTCGCGAAACGCAAACCGACAAAAAACAGCGGCCCGCTGAGGCTCACCGCGTACTGTACGGCAAGGAACGTCCCTCCCCAGAACATGGTGATCATGATAAGGAGCGCTTCCTGGCGGCTAACGGAGAATTTTAACGAAGACATAAGACAGCCATGACGATTAACGGGCGACCAGTGTGCAATCCGCCCGGCGGGAGCGCAACCACCGACAGATAAAAAAACCGCCGGCAGATGCCGGCGGCGAGGGCGATGCGGTTGGGTCGGGGAGATTAACACCGCATCAAAGAGAACAGTGCGAGTCGCGCGTTAACTTTCACGACTACCATGACTGTTTTTACCCCCTTTTTTGCCAGCCTCTGAGGCGCGCTGAGGGTCATTTTTAAAATTCCCCCCGCTATGCTGGCCACCTTTACGTCCTGCTTCTGATGCTCTTTCACGGTCTTCGGCAAAGTTGCCGGAACCGCCACGATGGTTTGCCATTACTGACCTCCATTAGGTTAGACATCATAGTGCATTACGCGGGAGCGGCGACGCCGCTGTCCTGCCGCGTATCTATAAGGTTAGTGAATGACTGCGGCTGACGGCGGCGAATGTAATATCCAGAAACAAAGCCGGGCGAAAAAAGCTTCCTCGCGCCGCGAACAGCTCCTAACCGACTCTGCTGGCGAAGAAAAAATAGTCAGCAAAAATGTATCCTGATGCTACATCCTCGCCGCAGCGGCCAAAATAGCAGGCGCAACGCTTCCTCCTTCACTTCCTTTCAGGCCGCGCGGTGCAAGGAAAAGTAAATAACGCTTTGTCATTTTGTTATAAATCAAACAAATGCCCGTTGGATTTGCACTCTCCGGCGGAGGCTTTATCTTTAAAGGTACCAGCTATTTTGCTGGCTTATAATGCAACCGAGGAGTGATGGAAATGGCTAAAATTCTGGTGCTTTATTATTCCATGTATGGACACATTGAAACCATGGCTCACGCCGTCGCCGATGGGGCGAACCGGGTGGACGGCGTTGAGGTGGTTGTGAAGCGCGTGCCGGAAACCATGCAGGCTGAAGCATTCGCCAAAGCAGGCGGGAAAACGCAAAACGCGCCCGTCGCCACGCCGCAGGAGCTGGCAGAGTATGACGCCATCATCTTTGGTACCCCGACGCGCTTCGGCAACATGTCCGGTCAGATGCGTACTTTCCTCGATCAAACCGGCGGTCTGTGGGCGTCCGGCGCTCTGTATGGCAAAATCGCCAGCGTATTTAGCTCAACCGGTACCGGCGGCGGCCAGGAACAAACCATTACCTCGACCTGGACGACGCTGGCCCACCACGGCATGATCATCGTCCCGATCGGCTATGGCGCCCAGGAGCTATTCGATATCTCCCAGGTACGCGGCGGTACCCCTTATGGCGCAACCACCATCGCCGGCGGCGACGGCTCGCGGCAGCCGAGCGAGGAAGAGTTAGCCATCGCCCGCTATCAGGGTGAACATGTCGCCAAACTGGCCGTTAAACTGCACGGCTAATCTTCTGCAGGAGGAGCACTATGCCAACTCAAGAAGCAAAAGCACATCGCGTCGGCGAATGGGCAAGTTTACGTAACACCTCACCGGAAATTGCCGAGGCGATTTTCGAAGTCGCCCACTACGATGAAAAACTGGCGGAGCAAATCTGGGAGGAAGGCAGCGACGAAGTGCTGGCGCTGGCCTTTGCCAAAACCGATAAAGACAGCCTGTTCTGGGGCGAACAGACGATTGAGCGTAAAAACGTCTAGGAGGTTTATCCCCACCTGGGCTCATCCTAACCTGCTAAAAAAACCCGGAGTACTCCGGGTTTTTTTCGTTATTTCGCCGCCTCGTTGATCACCTTTTTAAAGGTCTCCAGCGGGCAGAATCCCTGGTCATCAACCGGACAGCCGTTAAGCGCCAGAGTGACCCGCTGCGGCGGGGCCTGCAGGGTTAACGCGTCGGCGTTACGCAGTTGCTCGGTACTTTGATAGACATACTCAATCTTCATCAGATCGCGATTGCCGGCGCTGTCATGCCAGCGCTGAAACAGCAGTTTGCCGCCGATAGGAGTGCGCTCATACTGGCCGGGCAGTTGATAGGGCTTAAAGTCCAGGGCGGTGAGCAGCGAAGCGATATTCGAGTCGTGTCCCACCAGCAGCGTGACTTTCGCCTTGCTGGCTCCCTCGCCCACCAGCGCGTTATCGATATATTTAACCAGCGGTTTGGCGACGTTTTGCGCCACCGCCACCGAGGTAAACAGACTATCCTGATAGCCATTTTTCAGCTTCGACAGCACTTGCCACTGCTTATCGCTGGCGATCTCCCCCCACGCCACCTGATCTTTCGGGAAGCCTTCATAATATTGCAGGGTGAAGGCGTCTACCAGCGAGTTGCCCACCTTCAACGGTCCGGACACTCCCGGCTCCTGCTGATAACCGGCGCTAAAGGTATCTTTACCCTCGCTCAGGGAACAGACCTTCTTCTCTTTGCAGGAGGGCGAGTTGCGGTAGTCAATCATCGTCTCCAGCAGCTTGTAGCTCTCGGTCAACTGCATTCCCTGGCGCTCTTTTTCCATCGCCTGCAGCGCTTTCTCGCGAAACGCCGGGGAGTCGTCGGTAATAACCGGGTTGAAGGTCGGGTCCATGGTGCCCATCTGAGGCTGGTGATGCACCGGGATGCCGCAGCCCGGGAACGCGCCGGTGATAAAGAACTGCGCGGTGGTGACGGTGCGCTGCAGGCTGTTAGCGTAGGCATAAACCGCGTTTTCCGGCGGGCACTCGCCGCTGGTCACCAGCTTCTGCTGCGCCAGCCATTCGCGCATATAGTGGCCCATATACACCTCCAGCACACCGCCTTTGGTGGTCAGCTGGCCGCCCGGCACATCCCACTGCGGCCAGGCCTTGGCGGTGGACTGTTCCAGCACGCTGCCGTTATTGGCCAACGGCGCACGCAGGTTGTGACGGCTCATGATCAGCACCTGCTGCAGCTGATACCCCTCCGGGGCGGCCTTGTCCTGCGCCTGAGCGCCAGCGGATAACATCACCGCGCCGGTAACGGCGGCGGCAAGTAGACGTTTTTTCATCCCTTCATCCTTAGTCATTTATTATCATCGCGTTAATTGTGCCGGATTTATGACATTTTTCCTGGTAATCGCTCGCAAACTTAGACCGTAGCCGAAAATTTCCCCTGCCGGGCAAAGAGTTTTATAATGAAACAATTAACCTGGAGGCTTTCGTGAAACGTACCCGTCTGGAAAACAGCTGTTGCCCTATCGCCCGCTCCCTCGACGTTATCGGCGACTGGTGGTCGCTGCTGATCGTCCGCGATGCTCTGCGCGGGGTGCGCCGTTTTAGTGAATTCCAGAAAAACCTCGGTATCGCCAAAAACATGCTCGCCGGGCGGCTGAAAATGCTGGTGGATGAAGGCATCCTGCGCCTGCAGCCGGCCTCCGACGGCAGCGCCTGGCAGGAGTATGTCCTGACCGATAAGGGCCGTGCCCTGCAGACGGTGCTGGTCGCCCTCTCCCAGTGGGCAGACGACTATCTGTTCGATCCTGACGAACCGGCGACCCGGCTCATTGACCGCCAGCAGCGCCAGCCCCTGCGTAAGCTGGTCCTGCAGGCGGCGGATGGCCGTGAGCTGGCCCCGGCGGACATCACCATCGCTATCCCGTTGAACGACTAAACGCTGCCCGCGACAGGCAAAAATGAAAAAGTCCTGGCAAAATGGTTGCATTATTAAACCTAATATCTCATGCTGAATTTGGTTTAATAATGCAACCTTTTACGAGGCATTTCTCATGACCCAACCATCGCACACAGCTTTTATCACCGGCGCGTCCTCAGGTATCGGCGCGATCTATGCCGAACGACTCGCCGCCCGCGGCTACAACCTGATCCTCGCCGCCCGTCGTGAAGACCGTCTGCAGGCGCTCGCCGACCAGCTGCAGGCGCGCTACGCCATCCAGGCAAGCATCCTCAAAGCCGATCTTAGCGAAGAGCACGGGATTGCCGCCGTAGAGCAGCGTCTGCAGCAGGATCCCGCCATCGACCTGTTCATTAACAACGCCGGCACTGCGAAATTGGCGGGTTTTCTCGCCAGTACGCCACGCGAGCACCAGGCGATTCATACGCTCAACACCACCGCGCTGCTGCGTCTGAGCTATGCCGCGCTGGCCGCTTTCACCCCACGACGCCGGGGGACGCTGATCAATATTGCCTCTATCCTCGCGCTGCATACGCTGCCGGGCAGCGCAGTCTACAGCGCCAGCAAAGCCTGGGTGTTGAGCTTCACCCGCGGCCTGCAGGAGGAGTTTGCCGACAGCGGCGTGCGTATTCAGGCGGTATTGCCGGCGGCGACCGCTACCGATCTGTGGCCGACCTCCGGCGTGGCGCTGGACGCTCTGCCCAGCGGCACGGTAATGACCACCGAGGATCTGGTTGACGCCGCTCTCAGGGGGCTGGAGATGGGGGAACAGGTCACCTTACCACCGGTTCATGACCTGGGACTGTGGGAGACTTTTGAGCAGTCCAGACTGGCGCTGTTTACCAGCGCGCGAACCGGACAGCCTGCGCCGCGGTATCGATAAGCGGCACCGTGCGGCGGGCGCTACTCCGGTAGCGGAACCGCCGTCAGGGTACAGATCGCCTCGTGCTCGCCGCCGCGGCGATCGGTAATCACCACCTTATCGCCCGCCTTTTTGCCTTCACACGGCTTGAGGACCTGCTCCACGATCCGCTCGCGGCTCGCCTGACGTTCACTTTCAGCCTGACTGGCGAAGGCAGACAGCGCCAACGCTACGCCCAGCAGGCTGAGGGTTTTCTTATACATGACTGACTCTCAGATCGTTCTTATTCGCGGTCAGCGTAACTCGCTATAGGCCGCACTTCTGTAAAATCACTTAACGGAGTGTTACGCCATTTCAGGTGAAACCCAGGCGGTCACATCCCTGCGGGAAATATTTTATCACAACCCCGCCGCCGGATATTCTCGCGATGAGGCGTCATCTTTCAGACATATCCCGATGTTATCTTCACACAGAGCCCTGTATCTTTTTCCCTTTCCAAACAGAATATTAGGTTGGTCTATGTCGGGTCTTATTCTCTTTATCGTCGCGGTGGCGCTGCTGGGCGTCGCCATCTACAGCCTGGTGTCGTACCTCAAAGAGCGGCGCGCCAGTCAGTTACCTGTCCATAAAAAGAAGAAATAATACCTTCCGTTCCCCACCGTTTTCTGCTGATTTCTTTACCGTCCTGTACTGTCCCTTACCGAAGCCAAAACGAAAGCAGGCCTGCGGGCCTGCCTTCGTTCAGTTTATGCCTCAGAACCTATGACTCCCAGGCCTGCTCCGCTTTAGCGGCATCAAACTGCGGCGGCGGTTTGCGGAAGCGTCGGGTCAGATAAGTCAGGTACAGCAGACCAAGCGCCGCCCACACCAGGCCGAGCGTCAGGGAGGTGGCCTCGAGATTGATCCACAATACCCCGACCGTCAACGCCCCGACCATCGGCAGCAGCAGATAATGCAGTCGATCCTTCCAGGTTTTGTTGTACCCCTTGCGCCGCCAGAAGTGGTTGAACACCGACAGGTTAACGAAGGTGAAGGCCACCAGCGCGCCGAAATTAATCAACGCGGTGGCGGTCACCAGGTCGAAGAACAGCGCCGACAGCGCAACGATGCCCACCATAATCACGTTCAGCGCCGGGGTACGCCATTTCGGATGCACATAGCCAAAAATGCGCTCCGGGAAGACGTTGTCGCGGCCCATCACGTACAGCAGACGGGAGACGCTGGCATGGGAGGCCAGGCCGGACGCCAGGGTGTTAACAAAGGTGGTGCACAGGAAAATCGACTGGAACAGCTTGCCGCCCACGTACAGCGCAATCTCCGGCAGCGCGGCATCGGGGTCTTTAAAGCGATGAATATCCGGGAAGAACAGCTGCATAAAGAACGACGCGACGATAAAGATAATGCCGCCGTACATCGCGGTGAGAAAAATTGCCTTCGGGATCACCCGCGCGGCGTCAGGGGTCTCTTCCGACAGGGTGGTCACCGCGTCGAAACCGAGAAACGAGAAGCAGACAATGGTCGCGCCGGTAATAATCGGGATCAAATGCGCATTCTGGCTGATAAACGGCTGCAGCGACCAGACGGTACCCACCCCCTCGCCTTTATGCAGCCCCTGCACCACCAGAATGACAAACACCACCATGATCGAAATCTGCACCAGCACGAACAGGGTATTGAAGTTGGCCACCAGGTTAACGCTTTTCAGGTTCGCGGCGGTCAGAATAGCGACAAAGGTCACTACCCACACCCACGGCGGCACTTCGGGGAACAAGGCCGAGAGATAGATCTTCGCCAGCAGGACGTTGATCATCGGCAGAAACAGATAATCCAGCAGCGACGACCAACCGACCATAAAGCCGACGTGCGGACTGATGGATTTTTGCGCGTAGGTATAGGCGGAACCGGCTTCCGGAAACTGACGCACCAGTTTGCCGTAGCTGATGGCGGTGAACAGCACGCCAGCCAGCGCCAGCAGATAAGACGCCGGAACGTGGCCATTGCTGATGCCCGAGACGATGCCGAAGGTATCAAACACCGTCATTGGCGTCAGATAGGCCAGCCCCATCATCACCACTTGCCAGAGTTTGAGGGATTTACGCAGACGCGGTCTGCCCGCCTGAGCGGCGTTATGCGCCGGAGGATTAATAGCCATCGCCCATACCCCCCTTGCTGTTAACAGTTTGCGGGCCCAACGTCCGCGTGACAAACCTGCTTAGCAAAGGGGTAAGGCATAGATAAAAGGGTAAGACGGACCGGTAAGCGGTAGCTGGCTGGCATCCAATGCGGCCTGAGCGGCCTCCCTCTCCCTGCGGATATTTGAACATCTGCATCATCTCATTTCCTCGTCACACACTGTGTCGTTAACTGAAGCCCCGTTGCCGCCTGCGCTCCTTAACGCGACATCCGGGAAATGGCTGGGCTCCCAGCAAAAACGTCGGCCAGGCTCCGCTCAGGCCGTATGATGCTACTGATTACCAAACTTATGGGCCCCTCGCGGGGCGACCATCAGGCGTTTTTCAACATCCACTCAATTTCGGTTTCTGTGATAAGACGCTCAAACTGCAGTAATTCATCATGCTTACAGGCATGGAAAACATGGCAGAAACGCTCGCCGAGGCGCTCACGCAAGTGATCGTTCTGCATAAACTCCCACAGCGCATCGCTCTGGCGGATCGGGAACGGCAGGCCCTCTTGTTCCAGACCGTTACCTTCCACCTCTTCCTGTAAAGGCAGCTGGGGGTTATCCAGCCCGTGCAGAATGCCGGCAAAAATCGCCGCCATCACCAGATACGGGTTGGCGTCCGCCCCCGCGACGCGATACTCCACGCGGTGGTTCTGCCGCTCGCCGCACGGAATACGCAGCGCGACGGTGCGGTTGTTATGCCCCCACGAAGCCTGCGTCGGGACGTACATCCCCGGCTGGAAGCGGCGATACGAGTTCACGTTCGGCGCCAGCAGCGCCATCGAGGCCGGCATCAGATCGATCATCCCGGTCAGCGCGCGTTTGAGGAGCGCAGAGTCTTCCCCATCGCCGTCCACCAGCACGTTTTCCCCTTTATTGTTCAGCATGCTGATGTGGATATGCATCCCACTGCCGGCATGCTCTTCATAAGGCTTCGCCATAAAAGTGGCGTGCATCTTATGCTTCTCCGCCATCAAACGCACGAGACGTTTTAACGCCAGCGCATCATCGCAGGCGTCCAGCACGTTATCGGTATGGTGAAGGTTGATTTCAAACTGGCCCGGCGAGGCTTCCGCCACCGCGCCATCGGCGGGGATCAGCTGCAGTTTGGCCAGCTCGTCGATGTCGTTGAGCACGTCGGCGAAGTGGTTAAGGTTATCGACCGAGTAGACCTGGCTTTGGGTGTTGCGATCGTCAGTGCCCGGCGCACACGGCGGCTGCAGGTAGCCTTCGGCATCGCGTTTGCGGTCCAGTAAATAGAACTCCAGCTCTACCGCTACCACGGGGAACAGCCCGCGCTGGCGCAACTGCTGCCAGAGGCGGTTGAGTACGTTCCGCGGCTCAACGTCAAAGGGAGCGCCATCTTCATCAACCATGGTTAGCTGTACCTGGGCTATCGATTGTGGGTCAGCCGCCGAAGGGGTTAAGGTGCCGGGTACCGGGATGCAGCTGCGATCCGGCTCGCCCATCTCCTGGCCCAGACCGGCCTCTTCCACCACATTGCCGAGAATATCCATCGCAAACACCGAGGCCGGGAAATAACAGCCTTTCTCCAGTTTGCTCAGGCCGGCAACCGGGATGCGCTTGCCGCGGAAGCAGCCGTTCAGGTCAGTGAGGAGGACATCGACATACTGGGTATCAGGGTAGGTTTCGAGGTAGCGCTTCACTTCTTTCGCGAACGCGCTAACCCGTCTCTCTTCCGTTTGCTGAACAAAATTCTCAACTTCTACGATATTGGTTTCCATGATTCACCGCCGTTGGTTGGGTTTCGGTCCTGCACTCAGACCGTTAAATATAATGTCCACCCCATCGACTGTGTATGCAAATAAATTGTTTGTCAAATGTTAAATTAAGTTTGCAAAGGGCTATTTCCACTGCTAGATTGAGAAAATATTGAACGATATGGCCGTTAAACCCGCTATAGCGGTCATAATTTAGTCCACTTTGTGAGGGCGATCATGGAAAATATAATGTACAAGCCAGTTATTGGCGTCGTGATGTGTAGAAACAGGCTTAAGGGTCACCAGACCCAGACCTTGCAAGAAAAGTACCTGAATGCAATTGTGAACGCCGGCGGACTGCCGATTGCCCTGCCGCATGCGCTGGCGGAGCCGGAGCTACTGAACGCGGTCGTTGATAAACTGGACGGGATCTACCTGCCAGGCAGCCCCAGCAATGTGCAGCCGCACCTTTATGGTGAAAACGGCGATGAGCCTGACGCCGACCCCGGGCGTGATCTTCTGAGCATGGCGCTGATTAACGCCGCGCTCGAAAGGCGCATCCCCATTTTCGCCATCTGTCGTGGACTGCAGGAACTGGTTGTCGCCACCGGCGGGACTCTGTATCGTCGTCTGTTCGAGCAGCCTGAGCTCCTTGAACATCGCGAAGATCCTGAACTGCCCGTCGAGCAGCAGTATGCGCCGTCCCATCAGGTTGAGGTTCAGGAAGGAGGATTGCTGTCGCAATTGATACCGGGCTGCAACACGTTTTGGGTAAACTCGCTACATGGGCAAGGGGCAAAAACCCTCAGTCCGCAGCTGCGCGTGGAGGCGCGAGCGCCAGATGGACTGGTGGAAGCGGTCAGCGTGAACGATCATCCTTTCGCGCTGGGCGTACAATGGCATCCAGAATGGAACAGTAGCGAATACGCCCTGTCGCGTATGTTGTTTGATGGTTTTATCACCGCCTGTCAGGGCCATCATGCTGAAAAGCGGCGGCGCTGACCACTACCGTTAAGGAAATGCAAATATGAGCGATGACGGACTGGCGCCAGGGAAACGTCTGTCAGAGATCCGCCAACAGCTGGGTCTCTCACAGCGTCGTGCCGCCGAACTGTCTGGGTTAACACATAGTGCCATCAGCACCATAGAGCAGGATAAAGTCAGTCCTGCCATCAGTACGCTGCAAAAGCTGCTGAAAGTCTATGGGCTGTCGCTCTCGGAATTCTTTTCTGAACCCGAAAAGCCGGACGAACCCCAAGTGGTCATTAATCAGGATGACCTGATTGAGATGGGAAGTCAGGGCGTTTCCATGAAGCTGGTTCATAACGGAAATCCGAACCGTACGCTGGCGATGATTTTTGAAACTTACCAGCCTGGAACCACGACCGGGGAGAGGATTAAGCATCAGGGTGAGGAGATAGGCACCATACTGGAAGGTGAGATCGTGCTGACCATTAACGGTCAGTCGTACCACCTGGTGGCTGGACAGAGCTATGCCATTAATACCGGCATTCCGCACAGCTTCAGCAACACCTCGGCAGGCATCTGCCGCATCATCAGTGCCCACACCCCCACCACATTCTGATTATTTCGCCTGAACGAGGTTCAGGCTTACTTCAGGCCTGTCGCGACGGAAAATCTATTTTCGTCGCGGCGAAGAACTCGTAGTAATAACGTCTGCGCCGTACGGAATATTATTTCCTGTTGGCCCTGAAATAATTAACGCCAGTGAATGGCGACTCGCTCCTGAATAATTCGGGTTGCAAACAACCCGTCAAAACTCAGGAGAATAAAACGGTATTCAACTCCGGGGATACGCTATGCCCTGCGCCCGACGCAGTGCCCCCGTGCAGCCTGAAAACGCCGCACTGATTATTTTGCCGATAATGTTTTTAAGGAGTCATGATGAATTTTCAGCACCTGGCTTACTGGCAGGAAAAAGCGAAAAACCTGGCCATTGAAACACGCTTATTTATTAACGGCGAATATTGCGCCGCGGCCGATAATACCACCTTTGAGACTATCGACCCTGCCGCGCAGCAGACATTAGCCCAGGTCGCCCGCGGTAAAAAAGCCGACGTCGAACGGGCGGTGAAAGCCGCGCGCCAGGCTTTTGATAACGGCGACTGGTCGCAGGCCTCCCCCGCACAGCGTAAAGCGATCCTCACTCGCTTTGCTGATCTGATGGAGGCCCATCGTGAAGAGCTGGCGCTGCTGGAAACGCTGGATACCGGCAAACCGATTCGCCACAGCCTGCGCGACGATATTCCCGGCGCCGCCCGCGCCATTCGCTGGTATGCCGAAGCGCTGGATAAAGTCTATGGCGAAGTGGCCCCCACCGGCAGCAACGAGCTGGCGATGATCGTTCGCGAACCAATTGGCGTGATCGCCGCGGTGGTGCCGTGGAACTTCCCGCTGCTGCTGGCCTGCTGGAAACTCGGCCCGGCGCTGGCGGCGGGCAATAGCGTAATCCTCAAACCCTCGGAAAAATCGCCGCTCACCGCCCTGCGTCTGGCCGGGCTGGCGAAAGAGGCCGGCCTGCCGGACGGCGTGTTGAACGTGGTCAGCGGCTTTGGCCACGAGGCCGGGCAGGCGCTGGCCCTACATCCTGATGTTGAAGTCATCACCTTCACCGGCTCCACCCGCACCGGCAAGCAGCTGCTGAAAGACGCCGGCGACAGCAATATGAAGCGCGTGTGGCTGGAAGCGGGCGGCAAGAGCGCCAACATTGTCTTCGCCGATTGCCCGGATCTGCAACAAGCGGTTCGCGCCACCGCCGGCGGCATCTTCTACAACCAGGGACAGGTGTGCATCGCCGGGACCCGTCTGCTGCTCGAGGAGAGCATCGCTGACGAGTTCCTGGCGCGGCTGAAAGATGAGGCGCAACACTGGCAGCCGGGCAACCCGCTCGATCCGGACACCACCATGGGCATGCTGATTGACAATACCCATGCCGACAACGTGCATAGCTTTATTCGCGGCGGCGAAAGCCAAAGCACCCTGTTCCTCGACGGACGGAAAAACCCGTGGCCTGCCGCCGTTGGCCCGACCATTTTCGTTGACGTCGACCCGGCATCAACCCTCAGCCGGGAAGAGATCTTCGGCCCGGTGCTGGTGGTGACCCGCTTCAAAAGCGAAGAAGAGGCGCTAAAGCTCGCCAATGACAGCGACTACGGCTTGGGCGCCGCGGTGTGGACCCGCGATCTCTCCCGCGCCCACCGCATGAGCCGCCGCCTGAAGGCCGGCTCGGTCTTCGTCAACAACTATAACGATGGTGATATGACCGTTCCGTTCGGCGGCTACAAGCAGAGCGGCAACGGGCGCGATAAATCGCTGCACGCGCTGGAAAAATTCACCGAACTGAAAACCATCTGGATTGCCCTGGAGTCTTGATCATGACTGAACATACCACTAGCTACTATGCCGCCAGCGCCAACAAGTATGAACCGTTCCCGACGCTGGAGGGATCCATCAACTGTGACGTCTGCGTCGTCGGCGGCGGCTACACCGGCCTCTCGTCTGCCCTGCATCTGGCCGAAATGGGCTACGACGTGGTGGTGCTGGAAGGGGCGCGCATCGGCTTCGGCGCCAGCGGCCGCAACGGCGGTCAGCTGGTCAACTCCTATAGCCGCGATATCGACGTCATTGAAAAGAACTACGGCCCGGATGCGGCAAAAATGCTCGGCAGCATGATGTTCGAAGGCGGCGATATCATCCGCGAACGCATCCAGCGGTATCAGATCCAGTGCGATTACCGCCCGGGCGGCCTGTTCGTGGCGATGAACCATAAACAGCTGGAAACCCTGGAAGAGCAGAAAGCCAACTGGGAGCGCTACGGCAACACCCAGCTGGAGCTGCTGGACAGAGAGGCCATTCGTCGCGAAGTGGACAGCGACCGCTACGTCGGCGCCCTGCTCGACCACAGCGGCGGCCATATTCACCCGCTGAACCTTGCCATCGGCGAAGCGGATGCCATTCGCCTGAACGGCGGCCGGGTGTATGAGCAGTCGCCGGTCACCCGCATCCAGCACACCAGCCCGGCGGTGGTCAGCACCGCGCGCGGCCAGGTCACCGCGCGCTACGTGATCGTCGCCGGCAACGCCTATCTCGGCGATAAACTGGAGCCGGAGCTGGCGAAACGCAGCATGCCGTGCGGCACCCAGGTGGTCACTACCGCTCCGCTGTCGGAAGAGGTCGCCCGCTCGCTGATCCCGAAAAACTACTGTGTGGAAGACTGTAACTACCTGCTGGACTACTACCGTCTGACCGGCGACAACCGTCTGCTGTACGGCGGCGGCGTGGTCTACGGCGCGCGCGATCCGGACGACGTGGAGCGGCTGATTATGCCGAAACTGCTGAAAACCTTCCCGCAGCTGCAGCGGGTGAAGATTGACTACCGCTGGACGGGCAACTTCCTGCTAACCCTGTCGCGGATGCCGCAGTTCGGGCGTCTCGATAACAATATTTACTACATGCAGGGCTACAGCGGCCACGGCGTGACCTGTACCCACCTTGCCGGACGCTTGATTTCAGAGCTGCTGCGCGGCGACGCCGAGCGTTTCGACGCCTTCGCCAAACTGCCGCACTACCCGTTCCCGGGCGGCCGCAGCCTGCGCATTCCTTTTACCGCCATGGGCGCCGCCTACTACAGCCTGCGCGACCGCCTTGGGGTTTAATCGCCTCTGCCGACGGCGCTGGCCGTCGGCTCATGCTGCGGATAGTGCAGCTGAAAGTAGTGGCGCAGAAACTCCACGGTGGTGCGGATTTTGGCCGACGTCGCCAGCCGGGAGACGTAAACCGCCCAGACGTTGGCCGGCTGCCAGTAGTCCGGCAGCACCTGCACCAGATGTCCGCTGGCGATATTCTCCCGGACGTCCCACCACGAACGGAGCGCAATCCCCTGCCCGTCCAGACACCACTGATGCACAATTTCACCATGGTTGGAGGAGAGCGGCCCGGTTACCTTGATGGCGTGCTGGCCCTCTTTGCTATGCAATTGCCAGACGCCGAACGGATGATCGCGCTCTTTAATCACCAGGCAGGGTAACGCGGCCAGATCGCTCAGCTGTTTCGGCGGCGCATGGCGGGCAAGGAACTGCGGCGAGGCGCAGAGTACGCGGTGATTGGCCGCCAGCTGGCGGGCAATCAGATTCGGTGCGATATCGTCGCCGACGCGAATATCGAGATCCACCCCTTCATTGACTAAATCCACCAGCCGGTCCTGGACATCGAAACGCAGCTCCAGCTGCGGGTACTGGAGAGCCAGCGCCGACAGCGCCGGGGCGACAACCCGACGGCCAAAGCCGAAGCTACTGATAATACGCAGCGTTCCCTGCGGCACCTGGCGCACGTCGGAAAGCTCATCCATCATCTCATCGACATCCTGCAAAATGCGCTGCGCCCATTCATAGATCCGCTCCCCCTCTTCGGTAATGGTGACCCGACGGGTGGTCCGGTGCAGCAACATCACATTCAGGGTTTGCTCCAGCAGCGAAACCCGCTTGCTGACGAACGCCGGCGATACGCCAAGCTCCTCGGCGGCGGCGGCGAACCCGGCACGGCGAGCGACCAGCATAAAGACGCGTAAATCATTTAGCAGCGGCAGATTATTCATGATCTGTGTTTTATGTTTCACCAGTTAGCGTGATTAATTATGAACCAGTCAATTATAGGATAGGCAGGTGGTCAAACATCATCGTTAAAAAGTGAGAACCGGAATGAAAAAAACCTGTCGTATTGCCGCCATCCCGGGTGACGGAATTGGCAAAGAAGTTCTGCCTGAAGGGATTCGCGTGCTGCAAGCCGCCGCACAGCGTTGGGATCTGTCGCTGAGCTTCGAGCAGATGGAGTGGGCAAGCTGCGAATATTACGCCCATCACGGCAAGATGATGCCGGACGACTGGCGCGAGCAGCTGCAGGGCTTCGATGCTATCTACTTCGGCGCCGTCGGCTGGCCGGATACCGTTCCCGACCACATTTCGCTGTGGGGGTCGCTGCTGAAGTTCCGCCGCGAGTTCGATCAATACGTCAACCTGCGCCCGGTGCGCCTGTTCCCCGGCGTCCCCTGCCCGCTGGCGGGTAAAAAGGCCGGCGATATTGATTTTTACGTGGTGCGCGAAAATACCGAAGGCGAATATTCCGCCCTTGGCGGCCGCGCCAATGAAGGCACCGAGCATGAAGTGGTGATTCAGGAGTCGGTCTTTACCCGCCGCGGCGTGGACCGGATCCTGCGCTACGCCTTCGAACTGGCGAAAAGCCGCCCACGCAAAACGCTGACCTCCGCAACCAAATCCAACGGTCTGGCGATCAGCATGCCCTACTGGGATGAGCGGGTGGAAGAGATGGCCAAAAACTATCCCGAAATTCACTGGGACAAGCAGCATATCGATATCCTGTGTGCCCGCTTCGTGCTACAGCCGGAGCGTTTTGACGTGGTGGTCGGCTCCAACCTGTTCGGCGATATTCTCTCCGATCTCGGCCCGGCCTGTACCGGCACTATCGGCATTGCGCCGTCGGCCAATCTCAATCCGGAGCGCAATTTCCCGTCGCTGTTCGAACCGGTTCACGGGTCGGCGCCGGATATTTACGGTAAAAATATCGCCAACCCGATCGCCACCGTTTGGGCCGGGGCGATGATGCTCGATTTCCTCGGCAACGGCGATGAGCGCTACCACGCCGCTCACGATGGCATTCTGGCGGCGATTGAGCAGACGATCGCCTGCGGACCGAAAACTCCGGACATGAAAGGCAGTGCCTCAACGCAGCAGGTTAGCGAGGCTATCTGCAAGGCCATTTTGGCGTAATTACTCCGCCACTCCCCGGTGGCGCTGCGCTTACCGGGGCTACAATCGCACGATAATGTAGTGAGTAGGCCGGGTAAGGCACAGCCGCCACCCGGCAAAAAAACGGCACAGCAAGTAGCCCGGGTAAGGCGCAGCCGCTACCCGGGAAAACCCGCGCGCCTGGTCCGCCAACTCCCCTCTCTTTTCGCTATGCAGAATCCCCCACGATTGACAAGTGAACCGCATCACAGCGGTGAACTTTATTAATTCCTGAAAGGACAGAACCTGCGCCAATTCACCTTTTATTATTTCCGTTTCGTGTTTTATTGCTTCACGAAACGGCCAATTGTTTAATTCATGTAACGAAGAAATAATCCAATTGTTAATAGCATCTTGCTACGAACCCTGACCCTACAGCGTGATAACAACGACAGGCTAAAGCCACCGACGGGCAATCATGCCCAGGAGATCACTCATGTTGAGCAACGTAAAGAAAAAAGATGTGCCGCTGATTGCCATCAGCCTGGCGGCCATTGTTTTCATCGCCGCTACATTAAGTCTCTTCCCCCAGCAAACCGCGCAGGCAGCTGATTCGATTTTTAACGGCGTGACCCGCCTGCTGGGTTCCACGGTACAGGTACTGGTGCTGCTGGCGCTGGGACTGGTGTTGTATCTGGCCACCAGCAAATACGGCAATATCCGTCTCGGCGAAGGTAAAGTCGAATACAGTACCCTCTCATGGCTGTTTATGTTTATCTGCGCCGGTCTCGGCTCCTCCACGCTGTACTGGGGCGTTGCCGAATGGGCTTATTACTACCAGACCCCGGGCCTGAACATTGCCCCGCAATCGCCGAAAGCGCTGGAATACAGCATCCCTTACTCTTTCTTCCACTGGGGGGTAAGCGCCTGGGCAACCTATACCCTCGCCTCGCTGATCATGGCCTATCACTTCCACGTGCGGAAAAATAAAGGCCTCAGCCTCTCCGGGATCGTTTCGGCGATCACCGGCGTTAATCCGCAAGGTTTCTGGGGCCGTCTGGTCGATCTGATGTTCCTGATCGCTACCGTCGGCGCGTTAACCATTTCGCTGGTAGTCACCGCCGCCACCTTCACCCGCGGCCTGTCAGCGCTGACCGGACTGCCGGATAACTTCACCGTGCAGGCATTTGTGATCCTGCTCTCCGGCGGTATTTTCTGCATGAGTTCGTGGATTGGCATCAACAACGGCCTGCAGCGCCTGAGCAAAATGGTCGGCTGGGGGGCGTTTCTGCTGCCGTTGGTGGTATTACTGGTTGGCCCGACCGAATTCATCACCAATAACGTCATTAACGCCGTCGGCCTGACGACCCAAAACTTCCTGCAGATGAGCCTGTTTACCGACCCGCTCGGCGACGGCGCCTTTACCCGCAACTGGACCGTCTTCTACTGGCTGTGGTGGATCTCCTACACCCCAGGCGTGGCGATGTTCGTCACCCGCGTCTCCCGCGGGCGCAAAATCAAAGAGGTGATCTGGGGACTGCTCCTCGGTAGCACCGCCGGCTGCTGGTTTTTCTTCGGGGTGATGGAAAGCTACGCCATGCACCAGTTCGTTAACGGCGTGATTAACGTACCACAGGTGATGCAGACTCTCGGCGGCGAAACCGCCGTCCAGCAGGTCCTGATGTCGCTGCCGGCAGGTAAGCTGTTCCTCGCCGCCTATCTGTTCGTGATGATTGTATTCCTCGCCTCGCACATGGATGCGGTGGCCTACACCATGGCGGCGACCAGTACCCGCAACCTGCGCGAAGGCGAGGATCCGGATCGCGGCATGCGCCTGTTCTGGTGCGTGGTGATCACCCTCATCCCGCTGTCGATTCTGTTTACCGGCGCTTCGCTTGAGACCATGAAAACCACCGTGGTGCTGACCGCCCTACCGTTCCTGGCCATTTTACTGATTAAAACCGGCGGCTTCGTGCGCTGGTTAAAACAGGACTACGCCCACGTTCCGGTCCATCAGATAGAAACCCATACCCCCGAGCCCATTATTAAAGCCGAGACGCTGCCGGTTGGCGCGGTACTCAAAGGCGACGGCCAGTCGCTGTAAAACCTCTTACTGACAATAATCACAAGGAGACCCTACATGAGCAATTTGAGCCCTGACTTCACCCTGCCGATTAACTTTTGCGCTAATCCGCAGGATGCCTGGACCATTCCGGCCCGTTTTTATACCAACAGCCAGGCGTTTGAGCACGAGAAAGAGCGCATCTTCGCCAATAGCTGGATTTGCGTCGCCCACGGCAGCGAGGTCGCCCGGCCGAACGATTACATTACCCGGGAGATCATCGGCGAAAATATCGTTATCGTCCGCGGCCGCGACAACATTCTGCGCGCCTTCTATAACGTCTGCCCGCACCGCGGCCACCAGCTACTGAGCGGCGAAGGCAAAGCCAAAAACGTGATTACCTGCCCCTATCACGCCTGGGCCTTCAAGCTGGACGGCAATCTCGCCCACGCCCGCAACTGCGAAAACGTGGCGAATTTCGATAGCGAAAAGGCAACGCTGGTGCCGGTTCGCCTGGAAGAGTATGCCGGCTTTGTGTTTATCAATATGAATCCGGAAGCGGAGAGTGTGGAAACGCAGCTACCGGGGCTGCAGGACAAAGTGCTGGAAGCCTGTCCGGACGTGCATGATCTGAAACTGGCGGCGCGCTTTACCACCCTCACCCCGGCGAACTGGAAAAATATCGTCGATAACTATCTGGAATGTTACCACTGCGGTCCGGCGCACCCGGGCTTCTCGGATTCCGTCCAGGTTGACCGCTACTGGCACACCATGCACGGCAAATGGACGCTGCAGTATGGCTTCGCCAAACCGTCCGAGCAGTCGTTTAAATTCGAAGAGGGTACCGACGCCGCGTTTCACGGTTTCTGGCTGTGGCCGTGCACCATGTTCAACGTCACGCCGATCAAGGGCATGATGACCGTTATCTATGAATTCCCGGTGGATGAAGAGACCACTCTGCAGAATTACGACATCTATTTCACCAACGAAGAGCTGACTGACGATCAGAAAGCGCTGATTGAGTGGTATCGCGACGTGTTCCGCCCGGAAGATTTACGCCTGGTGGAAAGCGTACAGAAGGGGCTGAAGTCCCGCGGCTATCGCGGCCAGGGGCGCATTATGGCGGATAACAGCGGCAGCGGTATCTCCGAGCACGGGATCGCGCATTTCCACAATCTGGTCGCCCAGGTGTTCCAGCCGTAATTGTTGAAGGAGTTAGCCATGTCCGTATTTCACTCAAATCTGTTTCGCCAGCAGGCGCTGATTGCCGGAAGCTGGCGCGACGCCGCCGACGGTACATCGCTTGCCGTCAGCAATCCCTCCACCGGCGCGATGCTCGGCCAAATCCCCAATATGGGACGAGCGGAAGCGCAGCAGGCGGTGGATGCCGCCGCAGCCGCGCTGCCGGCATGGCGCGCGCTTACCGCCGCCCAGCGCGCCGCGCTATTGAAGAACTGGCACCGCCTGATCCTCGAAAACAAGACCGCGCTGGCGCAGATAATGACCGCCGAGCAGGGCAAGCCGCTGGCGGAAGCGGAAGGCGAAATCGCCTATGCCGCCTCGTTTATCGAGTGGTTTGCCGAACAAGGGAAACGCGCCAACGGCGAAATAATCCCCTCCCCCGGCGCCGATAAACGCCTGATGGTGATCCGCCAGGGCGTGGGGGTCTGCGCGGCGATCACCCCGTGGAACTTCCCGGCGGCGATGATCACCCGTAAGGCCGGCCCGGCGCTGGCCGCGGGTTGTACGATGGTAATTAAGCCTGCCAATGAAACGCCGTTTACCGCGCTGGCGATGGCGGAACTGGCGAATCAGGCCGGGATCCCGCAGGGCGTCATTAATGTCGTTACCGGCCAGTCGCGAGAAATTGGCGCGGTGTTCACCGGCGATGAGCGGGTGCGTAAGCTCTCCTTTACCGGTTCGACCGAAGTTGGCCGCGTGCTGATGCGCCAGTGCGCGGAATCCATCAAAAAGCTCTCCTTAGAGCTCGGCGGTAACGCGCCGTTTATCGTCTTTAACGACGCCGATATCGATAAAGCGGTCGAGGGCGCGCTGATCGCCAAGTTCCGTAACGCCGGGCAAACCTGCGTTTGCGTCAACCGCTTCTATATTCATCGCGCCATCTACGACCAATTCTGCGATAAATTCGTCGCTCGCGTCGCCGCCCTGAAAGTGGGCGATGGCAGCGAGTCCGATGTACAGATTGGCCCGCTGATCAACGCCGACGCCGGGCGCAAAGTGCAGTCCCTGCTCGACGACGCCCTGAGCCGCGGCGCCACGCTGTTAACTGGCGGTAAAGCGCATCCGCTGGGCGGTAATTTCTTCACCCCTACGGTGATCGGCGACGTACAGCCGGGGTCACTGCTGCTGCAGGAAGAGATTTTCGGCCCGGTGGCCGCTTTGGTGAAATTTGACGATGAGCAGCAGGTCATCGAGCAGGCGAATAACACCATCTACGGTCTCGCCTCCTATTTTTACAGCAACGATGCCGCCCGTATCTGGCGCGTCTCCGAGCAGCTGGAATACGGCATGGTCGGTATCAATACCGGGCTAATTTCCAACGAAGTCGCACCGTTTGGCGGGGTAAAGCAGTCCGGTCTTGGCCGCGAAGGGTCGGAACACGGAATCGAAGATTACCTGGAGATGAAGTATCTCTGCCAGGGGTTGTAAATGTGCTCTCCCGGCGATGGCGCTAGCCACGCCGGGATTTTTTAATGGAGTTCAGCGATGTCTGATTATCAAATGTTTGAGGCGGTCGTTCGCGATGTTGAACAGATCACCCCTCTTGTGAAGCGTTTTACGCTGGTGTCGCCGACCGGCGCCCCGCTGCCGGCATTCAGCGGCGGCAGCCATATTATCGTCCAGATGCAGGATGGCGAGCAGCGCTACAGTAACGCCTATTCGCTGATGAGCTCGCCGCTGGATACCACCAGCTGGCAGATTGCGGTGCGTCTTGAGTCGCCTTCCAAAGGCGGCTCGCGTTTTATGCACCAGCGGGTGCGCCCGGGCGATACCCTGACGGTGTCCACGCCCAACAATCTGTTCGCCATCGAACCACAGGCGCGAAAACATCTGCTGATCGCCGGCGGCATCGGCATTACGCCATTCTTATCGCATATTCCGGAACTGGAACAGCGGCAGGCCGACTGGCAGCTGCATTACTGTTTTCACGACGCCGACAGTAATGCTTTCGTCGATACGCTACGCGCTGCGCCATGGCGCGATCGGGTCAATGTTCATGTATCAGCGCTCGGCAGCCGTCTCGACCTACCGCGCCTGTTCGCCGACCTCGAGCCAGGAACCCACGTGTATACCTGCGGCCCAGCGGCGCTTAACGAGGCGGTGAAAGCCGCCGCCGAACGCCATCAGGTGCCCGCCAGCCAGCTGCACTTTGAGCAGTTTATCCTTGAGGATAAAAGCGGAGAGGCATTTACCCTGGTGCTGGCGCGTTCCGGACGCGAATTTACCGTGCCGCAGGATATGACCATTTTGCAGGTGATCGAGAATAACAAAGCGGCGAAGGTCGAATGCCTGTGCCGAGAAGGGGTGTGCGGCACCTGCGAAACAATGATTCTGGAGGGGGAAGCCGACCACCGCGATCAGTATTACAGCGAGGAAGAGAAAGCCAGCCAGCAGAGTATGCTGATCTGCTGCTCGCGCGCCAAAGGCGGCCGGTTAGTGCTGGATTTGTAAAGCGCACACCGGCAAAACGGCGGTGAGATGGACTGACCCCGCGGAATTGTTCCAACGTACTACCACTCCATGGCGACGAGGTCAGTGGCGCGGATACTATCGGCTTCATCCTCCGCCTGATTAGCTTTCTGTGCGGCACCGGAGATAGCCGGCGCCGCCTGCTCAGGGATTAGCCGCTAAATACCCGCGCCTTGCCGCTGACCGTCAGTCGCACCATCGCGCCGGGCTGCCACGCCGGCTGGCTGACGGTGCGATCGCCAAGAAACAACGCCGTCTCTTCATCCACCGGCTGCGAGTGATTGCCTTTTCCCTGGCGCTGATGGTATTTCTTGCGGGCGTGTTCGTCATTAACTGGCAACCGGGTCCTGACACTTAGCCCTGAGTCTTTGCCTGATGACCCTCTGTTACTGCTCCCGGCCAGAATGATGGTCAATAAGCGGCCGGTGCTGATCTATCAGACGCGCTTAGCGCCGATCAGGGTGATTGTCACGATCAGCGACATCCATCTGCGCGATGCGCTATATAGCGATACCGATAACAACGGGCTGGCACTCTGGGTGCAGAACCAAATGATTGCCAGATATGGCGATGTTAAGCCGCTGGCTGCGGACCCACACCAGGAGGTATTTACCTCGCCCGCTGGCAAAACAGCACGACGCCAGCGCGCTCGCCCGCGGAATTTATTCCGTTGGCCGAACGTACCGGCTTAATTATTCCCCTAACCCGCAGCCTGATGGCTCAGGTCAACGCGCAGATGAGACCACTCTTTAGTAAACTACCGGATGGGTTTCATATTGGCCTGAATATCAGCGTGTCACATATTAACGCGCCGACGTTTATCGATGACTGCCTGCACTATCAGCGCGGCTTTGAGGGTAAAGCGGTGAAGCTGATGCTGGAGATCACGGAGCAGGAGCCGCTGTTGCTCAACGGGGCGGTTGTGGACAAGCTCAATACGTTACACTCCCGCGGGTTTTCCGTCGCGCTGGACGACTTTGGCACCGGCTATTCCGGGCTTTCCTGTCTCCACGAGCTGATTTTCGACTATATCAAAATCGATCAGAGTTTTGTCGGCCGGGTAACCGGGGAGGCGCCGGCAAGCAAGCTGCTGGACTGCGTGATAGAGATGGCGCGGACGCTTTCACTGCGCATCATTGCCGAGGGCGTCGAAACCGAGGCCCAACGGGATTATCTTAATCGCCAGAATATTCATCTGCTGCAGGGCTACTATTTCTGAAAGCCGATGCCCTACGTCGCGCTGGTCATGCTCCTGCTGAGCAAACCGAAGGCGCGGATTGTCGAAGAATAAGCGGGCGTTGTGAAAAGTCCTGCCATGCGACGGGCTATATATCCATCAGCGCTGTGGGAATGAAAACGTCGTCGGTCGCTGTCCGGGTCATGCACGACCGACCGGACAAAGCAAGAAGGGGTTACATTTCGGTAACCCCTTCTTTTATATGGCGGAAGCGCAGAGATTCGAACTCTGGAACCCTTTCGGGTCGCCGGTTTTCAAGACCGGTGCCTTCAACCGCTCGGCCACACTTCCGGTGTGAGGCGCACTATAAACACCTCGGCGGATGCTGTAAAGCATCATTTTGATCAACTGCCTTAAAAACAAACAATTTTGTGTTATTCGTCTGAATTTCAGGCAGTTTGCACAGAAAATCAACGCCCATCGCCGCTGGCGGATGGGTGTTTTTTAATGTACATGTCTTTGGTGTAGTAATACCCCAGCTTATCCGGCGTGAAGCCCCCTACCCAAGGTTTCACCAGATGGGTACGTACATAGTGATAGACCGGAATGGCGGGAACATCCTGCGCCAGCAGATCTTCCGCCTGCTGATAGTATTTGCCCCGGGTCGCCACGTCGGAGGCTTTCGCCGCATTGCGCAGGGCCTCATCGTAAGCAGGGTTGCTGTACTGACTGGTGTTCTCGCTATCCCCGGTACGGAAAGTATTGAGGAAGGTGGCGGCATCGTCGTAGTCGGCAATCCACGCGTAGCGGACGGCGTCGAAGTTATGCGTATGCATGGTATCCAGCATCGTCTTCCACTCCTGGTTCTGTAGCTTCGCCTCGACGCCGAGGTTTTTCTTCCACATAGAGCTGGCGGCAATGGCGATACGCTGGTGCGACTCAGAGGTGTTATAGAGCAGGGTAAAGACCAGCGGATGGCTTTCATCATACCCCGCCTGCGCCAGCAGTTTTTTCGCCTCGGCAATCCGTTTCTCACGCGGCCAGCTGGCGTAGTCCGGGTTATGCAGCGTCACGCCGCCGATATCCGGCTGACCGATCAGCCAGGCCGGGCGCTGGCCCTGGCCAAGCACTTTTCCGGCAATGATATCTTTATCAAGCGCCATATTCAGCGCGCGACGCACACGGGCGTCGTTAAACGGCGGCCGGGTAGTATTGAATTCGTAGTAATAGGTCGCCAGCTGCGGCGAAACGTCCAGCTGGTCGCCCATGGTTTTCTGCAACTGCGCAAACTGATTGATCGGCACCGTATAGACAATATCAATCTCCCCTGCTTTGTAGCGGTTGACATCGGCGGCCTCCGAAGAGATTGGCAGGTAAGTCACTTTATTAATAACGGTATGCGCATTATCCCAGTACTTTGCATTACGTTCAGCCACCAGCCGCTCATTCACCACCCATTGGGACAGCTTATACGGGCCGCTGGTGACGATATGCTCTGGTCGGGTCCATTTATCGGCATACCGCTCCACCAGCACTTTGTCGATCGGTACCAGCGAAGGGTGCGCCAGCATCGCCAGGAAGGCGGCATTCGGCTGGGTCAGAGTGACCTGCAGCGTGGTGTCGTTCAGCGCTTTCACCCCCAACGTCTCGGGTCCCTTTTGCCCGAGGGCAATCTCGCGGGCGTTGGCGATATGCATATTGCCAGGGTAGCTCGCGTAGGGGGAGGCTGTTGCCGGCGAGACCAGCCGTTGCCAGCTCCAGACGATATCCTGCGCTGTAATGGCCGTGCCGTCAGACCAGGTCAGACCGGGGCGTAAATGAAAGGTCCATAACAGGTTGTCTTTGTTTTCCCAGCGTTCCGCCAGTCGCGGCTGGATCGCCCCCGCTGGCGACACGTTAACCAGCCCTTCAAAGAGATCGCTAATGATATTGAATTCAACATCGCTCTCGACTTTATGCGGATCGAGTGACGCCGGTTCACTGCCGTTATTTCTGACCAGCTCCTGCTTTTCCGCCAGCTGGGTGCCCGGCGGCACCTGCGCCGCTAGCGCCCCGCCGCTCATAGCCAGCATACTGACAGCCAGGAGTGTTCGGGTGATGTGATTTTTTTTGTGTAATGTCATTTCCCTTTGCCTTTGACGTACGGGGTAATCCCCCTCTTCCACACTTAGTCGCAGAACCGCAATAAGGCAATATTTTTCAGTGACCTATAAGATTTCGATCGGCTCAGCGACGCGAAAAGCGAAAATATATCGATTTTCCCTATCTATATAGAATTTTATGCCAGGCAAAAGCGGTAAAAACTAAGTAAAGATGGGTAAAAGCATTAGGGCTTCACGCTTGTTTTTCTTATTCTTTATCCCTAATTACATCTGTCATAAGAGAGTGACTCATGGATCGCATAATTACATCATCGCGTGACCGTTCCTCGCTGCTCAGCACGCACAAGGTTCTGCGTAACACCTACTTCCTGCTCAGCCTGACGCTGGCGTTTTCCGCTATCACCGCCACCGCCAGCACAGTGCTGATGCTCCCTTCGCCGGGTCTCATTTTGACCCTCGTGGGGATGTACGGTCTGATGTTCCTGACCTACAAAACGGCGAATAAACCCACCGGGATTATTTCCGCCTTCGCCTTCACCGGGTTCCTCGGCTATATCCTTGGGCCGATGCTGAACGCGTATCTTTCTGCCGGCATGGGCGATTTAATCGGCCTGGCGCTGGGCGGCACGGCGCTGGTCTTCTTCTGCTGCTCGGCCTATGTGCTGACGACGCGTAAAGACATGTCATTCCTTGGCGGGATGCTGATGGCCGGCGTGGTGGTCGTCCTGATTGGTATGGTCGCTAACCTGTTCCTGCAGCTGCCGGCGCTGCACCTGGCGATTAGCGCGGTGTTCATCCTGATCTCTTCGGGCGCCATCCTGTTCGAGACCAGCAACATTATCCGCGGCGGTGAAACCAACTATATCCGCGCGACGGTCAGTCTGTATGTCTCGCTGTACAACATCTTTGTCAGCCTGCTGAGCATCCTGGGCTTCGCCAGCCGGGACTAACCGCTCCCCTGCTTAACAGAGGCCTCGCTTATGCGGGGCCTTTTTTTTTGCTACACTGCGGCCAGTTTCAGGCGGTATGTGAAAAATCATGTTTATTTTTGAAGGCAACGAAATTGAAACGGATAGCGAAGGCTATCTGAAAGATACCACCCAGTGGAGCGAGGCGATGGCGGAAGTCATTGCCGCGCAGGAAGGGATAACGCTCGCCGTTGAACACTGGGAAGTAGTGCGCTTTGTGCGCGAGTTTTACCTTGAATTTAACACCTCCCCGGCGATCCGTATGCTGGTCAAGGCGATGGCCAATAAGTTTGGCGAAGAGAAAGGCAACAGCCGCTATCTCTATCGCCTGTTCCCGAAAGGACCCGCCAAACAGGCGACTAAAATCGCCGGCTTGCCGAAGCCGGTGAAGTGCATCTAATAGAGGATCGCGAATTTGTCCCAGCTGCGGGTGGGTTGATGGGGTTCGGTTAACACTCGGTCAACCCGCGCGCTGCGCGGCCCCCCGGCTTTAAGCCAGGCGATGAGTTTTTCCACCTGCTCCGCCTCGCCGCAGGCAAGCACTTCCACCCCGCCGTCATCCAGATTACGGGCATAACCGGTCACCCCCAGCTGCAGCGCTTCCCGCTGCGTGGAATAGCGAAATCCCACGCCCTGAACCGAACCGTAAACCCAGCACCTAATACAAATACACCTACTTTTGTTGTTCATCTGTTCACCTGTTTATCGCTTTAGAAGCTTTTATCAATGACATTAGAAACGTTCTAACGATGATTTTACTTAGTGAAGTTATTATATAGTGAAAAATGTGATCTCTAACTATCTGAAAGATATGTTATAAACTGTTCTTGTAGGCTCTTGCTATAGGGTATATAAGAATAAGACCAATCTTGAGATTGGTGGAAAAAGAATGATCTCAGTGATCTGTTGTGTAAAGAGAAATTTGGACATTACAAGTACTTAAGGAGAGCAGTGTGAAAATTCTTTCTAACCATAGAGCTACACCTGAGCAGCTGCCTATAGTCAGTCGAAATACTGCAGGAATAGTGGTTATTCGAGGTGCGGCAGGTAGTGGAAAAACTACAAGTGCTTTACTTCGACTTACGGCAATAGTTAATGCGTTAACTTATCGACGAAATCTTAATAATGACACCACACCTATAAAAACATTAGTATTGTCATTTAATAGAACTTTAGCTGGATATATTGACGGTTTACTTAATGACAGTATTCAGGCTAAAGCGATCCCAGTGCATGTTGAAAACGACACATTTGCTAATTGGGCTCGAAGGCATCTGAAAACACCCATAATATCTGATTCTGCTCGTGACTCTTATCTTCTTAATAAATGCTTAAGACTCGGAATTGATTTAAGTTTTATTCTCGATGAAATAGACTATTTCCGTGGCCGCTTCCGTCATCATGAATTAGATAACTACTTAACAACTGAGAGAACTGGTAGAGGATTGTCACCTCAGGTAACCAGACCAACTCGCCAGTTTTTGATTGACGTAGTTCGCTCCTATGTACAATACCTTCAAGATAACCAGTTAGATGATTGGCATACGCAATGTGAGAAAATGATAGCCAGAGAATGTTTAGGTTATGATATTATTGTAGTGGATGAAACCCAAGATTTTTCAGCTAATCAAATTCGGGCGATATTAAATCACCTTAATGATGATTACTATTTAACATTTGTAATTGATACTATTCAACGCTTATATCCACGTGGTTTCACATGGGTTGAGACCGGATTAGAGATGCGTAATGCGGCTTACTTTAGATTAGGAGAAAACCATCGAAATACTGTAGAAATTGCTGAATTTGCTGCGTCAATCACTCATGGATTAGCGATTGATGATGATGGGAGTATCAGTGACTTCACAAAAGCCACAAGGCATGGCCCAAAACCTGTTGTTTGCAAGGGTTTATATTCACAGCAAGTTAGATATGCAATTGATTATATTCATCACAATGTTGACCTTCAAAATGAATCAGTAGCCTTTCTTAAGCCTAAAGGCGGTCAATGGTTTGAGGAAATTGAAAAACAGTTAAATAATAATAACCTCCCATTCATTACCATTACTAAAAATAGGGTTTGGTCACGCGGACCAGAAAATATCGCATTATCAACAATGAACTCAGCGAAAGGTCTCGAGTTTGACCATGTAATAATTTTAGGATTAAGCATTACAAATATGCAACATCAGCAAGATGAGAATGATGATAAGTTACAACAACTAAGAAGGTTACTTGCAATGGCTATTAGTCGAGCTAGGGAATCTGTTGTTATTGGATATAAAGAATCCGAAAAATCAGATTTAGTGGACTATTTTACCCCCGGTACATTCGATGAGGTAGATTTATAAATGACTATTGAACAGTATATTGAAGACAATGGTATCTCAGAGATACTACATTTCACTACTGAAAGAGGATTAACAGGTTGTGCTGGTACAGGTTTAGTTTTATCCCGTAAAGCTCTGAACGCGGAACAATATTTAAGCTATATATCATCACCGGTGTCAAGTGAAAGAAAAGAAGCACAAAATACGTTTAATAAAGATGAAGATTGGTTGGATTACATCAATCTATCCATAAGTGAAATAAATACAAGTTATTTTAAAGCAGCTAAGCGTTGGTTCATAGGTGAGGATAGATGGTGGTGTATTATGGCCTTCGACCCTATTATACTAACTCACCAAAGGGTATATTTTACAACCACGAACAATATCTATACATCTGTAAAAAGAACGCTAGGCATTGCGGGGTTGCAGGCTATGTTTGCAGAGACTATTACAAGATGGAAAGATAATGCTGTACTAAGAAATGGTCGCCCACAAAGATTGACTACCTGTGAGCAAGCTGAAGTTCTGTATCCAAACCCACTTGATATGAAATTTCTAAAAAGCGTTTACGTACAAGATCAAGAGCAGGCAGCATCTATACATGGAACACTGAGGAGCTTTGGTTTTCATTCGGTAAATGTTATTATTTGTCCAGATAAATTTTTAGGTGTGCCTAACACGTTCTAAGAGGGAAAAATGAACTCACTCAGAAAACAAAAGGTCATAAATTCTGCACTGTGGGCCGCCGCCGGGGATGCTGTTGGCTGGATTTCCGAGCTTACCGATGAAAGTGGCTTAAAGCGTAGGATTAACGACACTTATCTTCTCAAGCCTGTTAGTTGGAATAGGAAAATTGGGGGGTACTCAGGAGTAACAGTGAGTCTCCCAGCTGGGACATATTCCGATGATACGCAATTAAGATTAGCTGTATCAAGATCTATCAGAAGTAATGGAGAGTTTGATACAGAGTCATTTGCTAAAATAGAGCTTCCTGTTTGGTTGTCTTATGCCTTAGGTGCAGGTAGAGCAACGAAATTGGCGGCTACCAACCTTATGCGGAAAGATACCAATTGGTTTTCTAACTTCTACAAAAATAATGGTATCGATTACACTAATTCTGGTGGAAATGGTACCGCCATGAGAATACAACCCCATGTATGGAGTTGTAAAAACTTATCTGATAGGAAATATGCAGCTTCTGTAATTAAGGATTCATTAGTTACTCATGGACACTTATTAGCAATCTGTGGAGCCCTCTTACATGCTGATGCTCTACAGTATGCGTTAATAAATGGTAAGCCAGCAGGCCCGTTAGAAATAAATGGATTCATCGATAACTTCACATCGATACCTTCTGTCATTCATGAAATCTATGAGTTGAACAATTTCTGGCTTCCCAATTGGGAGATTATGTCAGGTAACAAATTACCTGAAGAAGTTGAGAGAATTCGATTGGAATCGAAAGAATACCTTTCAAAGGCTCTTAATGCAGCTAAAGAAAATAGTGATATTTCAGATAAGTATAAATCAGCAATTAATGCGTTGGAATGCAACAAAGACTCTAGGAGAGGCGCCGCAACGAATACTGCTATTGCGAGCAGTTTACTTTGCCATTTTTATAAAAACTCATCCCCATATGAAGCAATTATCTCCTGTGTCAATGTATTAGGTACTGATACGGACTCAATTGGGAGTATGGCTGGAGCTATTTTGGGATGTTATAACGGCATTCCAGAATGGGACATTCAAGATAGCAACTATATAATTACTGAAGCCAGCAGATTAAATGACATAGCGGAAGGTGTTGTAACCAAAAACTTTAACTATCCGAATATAAACAAATGGCAGTCACCGCAAACACAGAGTGATACATTAGTTAAAAATCAAGATGGCATATATCATATAGTTGGATTAGGAAGAGTTACCCCATTAAAATCAGGAATTTGGAAAACTAAAAACCATGAGTGGCAATGGATGCAACTCGAATACGGACAGACTGTTCTATTAAAAAGTAAAATCGGTGATATAAAAATGGCCGATCCTACTCAGATTCGTGAAAATGACGGGTCTCTCAATAATGTTATTGCATCTGAACAAACAGTAAAACCTATTGAGCCACTGATTCAAAGTGAACTAAGAAGTAGTCCGAAATCAGAAACAAGCCAATATAAGTTTGAGCAAAATAGCTTCAATTATGAAGATCCTGATAACTTCGATCTCGATGACATAACTACAAGTTTAATTAAGAATGGCTTTAATGAACGTGAGATAGGTCATTACCTTATTAAACTTGCAGATAAAAAAGGGCTCGAGTCTTGCATTGCTTTTGCTGCAATAATTGGTAAGGCATTCATTACCAGAAAGAAAAAACAGTAATGTAGTAAATGGCCCGAGAATAAACCTCGGGCCATTTTTCTATAAAAGTTTGAGGTTTTATTGAGAACTTACAAACCGTCAATATGCTAAACTGAAACCTCTGCTTATAACTATGACCTGCTCCCCGTTGATTAATACACCGCGATGTTAGTAATGTCTTTATTGTGACCCTGACCCCGAATATGATCCAGTCGTAATCAGGAATAACCGGCGTCATGACACTGGCTAAAATTCAGTGCAGTGCTAAATCAGAGATCTTCGTCTTTCCGGAGACTTCGGATGAATTCAGCCGGAGTCATGTCATTTAATGATGAATGCGTTCTCTCATGATTATATTCCCTGCGCCAGTTGTCGAGTTTGTCCTGCGCATCTTCCAGCGAGAGAAACCAGTGAATGTTCAGGCATTCATCCCGCAGACTGCCGTTCAATGATTCAATAAACGGGTTATCCGTTGGTTTTCCGGGGCGGGAGAAGTCCATTGTGACACCGTGCTCATACGCCCATTTATCCAGACTTTTCGAGATAAACTCGCTGCCGTTATCTGTCTGAATACGTACCGGCAGGCGCTTGCCCGGCACCCGCAACCTTTCCATCACACCGACCACATCCTCACCTTTCAGCGACTTTCCGGCATGGATCGCCACACACTCCCGACTAAAATTATCCACTACAGTCAGCGCCCGGAAACGTCGTCCGTTAAACAGGTTATCCGACACGAAATCCATACTCCAGCACTGATCGACTCCGGTCAGGACCGGACGTTGCTGACGATGTGCTGCACTGACATGCCTGCGGGGGCGCTTTTTGCGCAGGTTGAGGCCTTCCAGACAGTAAATCCGGTGTGTTTTCTTGTGGTTAACAGGCCAGCCTTCCCGCCGCAGCTGAATATGAATACGCGGGAAACCGTAGCTCCGCTATTTACCGGATACGCAGGGTTATCGCCCGATCATCCCGCCGGCTCTGCCAGTGGTAAACGGTTCTGCTCTGCATCAGCAGTCCGCATTCCCGTCGGACACTGATACGGTAAGCCTCCCGCAGAAATGCACCGCCTGACGCTTCTGAGCCGGCCTCAGAACTTTCGTTTCAGTACCTCCTGCAGCATCTGAATCGCCAACAGTTTCTTCAGCCGCTGATTTTCATCCTCCAGTTGCCGCAGACGCCGCAGTTCGGTCACGCCCAGACCGGCAAATTTCTTCTTCCAGTTAATGGGATGGACTACCTCCTCCCGCTGCGGTTAACTGTTCGAAATGTGCTCACCAGGAGAATCACCATGAATATCGTATTTCTGGGTATTGATCTGGCTAAAAATGTCTTTCAGCTCTGTGGGTTAAACCAGGCCGGCAAACCGGTTTATACGAAACGAACTGGCCGAAAAGAATTGCTCCAGACGCTGGCAAATATTCCTGCATGTCTGATTGGGATCAAAGCGTCCTCCGGGGCATTTTACTGGCAGCGTGAGTTTGAGAAACTGGGGCACAAAGTAAAGTTCATCAGTCCTCAGTATGTAAAACCCTTTGTCCGCGGGCAAAAAATGATAGTAATGATGCACAGGCCATCGCAGTGGCTCTGATGCAACCGACAATGCAGTTCGTGCGGCCAAAAAGCCCCGAATTGCAGGATATCCAGGCTTTACACCAGGCAAGGCAGCGTATTCTCAATCACCGCACTGCTACAGTCTGTCAAATAAGAGGGCTGTTACTTGACCGGGGGATCCCCATTGGCAGTGGAAACAGTATTCAGGCAATCAGAAGCCTGTCAGCGTATCGCCAGAGTTAAAGGCATTGGCCCTAAAACGGCCACGGCCGTTGTTGCTGCTATTGGCAAAGGAACTGAATTTAAGAATGGCCGCCACTTTGCTGCATGGCTGGGTCTGGTTCCACGCCAGCATTCGAGTGGCGACAGGCAGATGCTGATGAATATGACGAAAAAAGGCGACAAGCATCTGCGGACACTTTTTATTCATGGTGCCCGCGCTGTCGTCAGGGTTGCCACGAATAACAATGAGGGCATATGAATCAGTGGGTTAACCAGTTATAGGAACGGCGCGGATTTATTAAAACGACCGTGGCGGTCGCTAACAAAAACGCCAGAATAATCAGGCCGATGCTGAGAAATGAGACCGAGTATCAGGTAGTGTGAAATTAATCCCCTGCCAGAAAAAGTTGCAGCGTACTGAGAAATGGTGACAGGTTGTACCTGCACAATCGGAATCTGATTTTTATACTGGCCTCAGAGGCCGTCCAGTTGTTGAGGCGATTGTGTACGAATTACCCATTTGGGCACAGATTTTCCTGATGCCGGATAGATGTAAGCAACAATCCAAAACCAGATTCAATACTTGCAAAACGGAGGTAGTCCATAGATATAAAACGTGGCATCGGAAATACCCAGCTTACGGCAGAACTCCGGCACGGACGTCCCCAGTTCAGCCTGCTTCAGGGCAAAAACAATCTGCTCTTCGGTGAATCGTGATTTTTCATCGGCACCATCTCCGTTTAGGCAATGTAGATCATGCCGGCATTCTGTTTCTGAATGGTGCAGGATTTCAGGTCAGGGTCATTTTCGCTCACGCTATACGCTGAGGATAGCAAATTCGTTCAGCGTACATGCTTCGGCAGTAAACCATAATGCTGACGGAAGCGCGCGGTAAAGCGCGATCCCGACTGATATCCGCTGTTCTGCGCAATTTCGCCTATTGGCCGCGAGGTGGTCTGCAGCTGCCCCAGGGCGTGGGCCATCCGCACCTCCTCGACGATCTGGCGAAAACTCTGCGATTCCTGCTGCAGCCGACGGCGCAGCGTGGACTCGCCGAGAAAGAGCATTTTCGCCACCCGCGACACGCTCCATGCCTGCGCCGGCGACAGCATAATCAGTTGCCGCACCTGCGCCGACAGATCCTGCTGCCGCTCGACGAGCAGCGGGCCCGCATAGCCAGCCTCATACAGGGCCAGCAGCAGCCCCATGGTCTGGTGCTGCTGCAGCGCGACGGACAATCCCTCCCGCACCGCCTGCAGAACGCTTTGCCACATAAACGCCAGCTCTGTCGTCACCGGTGCGCAGAGCGAGGTCAGGCGCCCTGGCGGTGGTTCGCTGAGATAACGAGTCTTAAACCTCGTCAGCAGCTCGGGCGTCAGCGATAGCAGATCGGAGCAAAAGAGGCCATTCTCCGGCTGGTTAATCACCTCCAGTTCCACGTCAGCTGGCAAAACAATCAGCTGTTGCGGAGTCGCCAGCACCCGGCTCTCCCCTTGCACAATCACTTTGCTGCCGCGTTTCACCCGACAGAGCGCCGGGGAGAACAGCCGCACGCGATGCAGTCTGCATAGCCGTCGGGTGGTGATCTCCGCCGCGGTTAAGGCGTTATGCTGAAAGTGGATACTCTCCATCAGACCGACCTTTTATTTTAACGCCCGGCCATCGCCGTCAACTGTGCGCTGGCGAGAGCATGGCTATGTAACAGATAGCCGACCAGCGCCCCGCTGGCCCCGGCATCCACCGGCAGCGTGGGGACATCCAGCGCCCATACCGTAAAGCGATAGCGGTGCGGTTTATCTCCCGCCGGCGGACAGGCGCCGCCGAAGCCGGCATAGCCAAAATCGTTGCGGCCCTGGACCGCTCCGCCCGGCAGTGTAGCGCTGTTTTTATCTCCCGCGCCAGCGGGCAGCGAAAAGACGCTGCTGGCGATATTGACCACCGTCCAGTGCCACCAGCCGCTGCCGGTAGGCGCATCGGGATCCCGGACGGTGACCGCGAAGCTGCGCGTGCCCGCCGGGGCGTTTTTCCATGCCAGCTGCGGAGAGACATTGCCTCCGGTACAGCCGAAACCGGCAAACCAGTGCTGCTGGGCCAGCGGCTGCCCGTCACGCATATCATTGCTGCTTACGCTAAACGGCGCGGCCATCGCGCCGCTGCTCACAGCCGCTACCATCGCCACAGCCATGCGGATACCTGTTTTCATCGTCTGCTCCTCGTTGGGGTGAGAAAACAGGGTATGAGAGTCCGCACCAGCTGAATGTGCCGAAGCGCCTGCATTTTGTGCCGAAACGCTCACCTGTGCCAGCCGGGCGAAAGATGCTTGCGTGCGCCAGGTGTGCTAATCTACGCGCCATTTTTCGGTGCCGACATTCCCGTTGCTTAAAGGTAGCCCCATGACAGATTCCCTATTCCCCCGCTTAGTGTTAGCCAAAGGACGCGAGAAATCCCTGCTGCGTCGCCATCCGTGGATATTCTCCGGCGGCGTCGCCCGCATGGAAGGTAAAGCCCGCAGCGGTGAAACCATCGATATCGTTGACCATCAGGGAAAATGGCTGGCCCGCGGCGCTTACTCGCCGTCGTCGCAGATCCGCGCCCGCGTGTGGACCTTCGACCGCAATGAAGCCATCGATAGCGCCTTCTTTGAACGCCGTCTGCAGCAGGCGCAAACCTGGCGTGCCTGGCTGGCCGAGCGCGATGGCCTCGACAGCTACCGCCTGATCGCCGGCGAGTCCGATGGCCTGCCGGGCGTCACTATCGACCGCTTTGGCAACTTTTTCGTGCTGCAGCTGCTCAGCGCAGGCGCCGAATACCAGCGCGCCGCCATCATCAGCGCCCTGCAGAACCTGTTCCCGGACTGCGCCATTTACGATCGCAGCGATGTCGCCGTGCGTAAAAAAGAGGGACTGGAGCTGGCCCAGGGGCCGGTGGTGGGCGAACTGCCCCCGGCGCTGCTGCCGATCACCGAGCACGGCATGAAGCTGTTAGTCGATATCCAGGGCGGGCACAAGACCGGCTACTACCTCGACCAGCGCGACAGCCGCCTGGCCACCCGCCGCTATGTCGCGGATAAACGGGTGCTGAACTGCTTCTCCTACACCGGCGGCTTTGCGGTGTCGGCGCTGATGGGCGGCTGCCGCCAGGTCACCAGCGTGGATACCTCTCAGGAGGCGCTCGACGTTGCCCGCCAGAACGTGGAGATCAACGGACTGGATCTGTCCAAAGCGGAGTTTGTGCGCGACGACGTGTTCAAACTGCTGCGTAAATACCGCGATCAGGGAGAGAAATTCGACGTGATCGTGATGGATCCGCCGAAGTTCGTGGAAAATAAAAGCCAGCTGATGGGCGCCTGCCGCGGCTATAAAGATATCAATATGCTGGCGATCCAGCTGCTGAACCCCGGCGGCGTGCTGCTGACATTCTCCTGCTCCGGGCTGATGACCACCGATTTATTTCAGAAAATCATCGCCGATGCCGCAATTGATGCCGGGCGTGATGTACAATTTATAGAACAGTTCCGTCAGGCTGCCGACCACCCGGTGATCGCAACCTACCCGGAAGGGCTGTATCTGAAGGGGTTTGCCTGTCGCGTCATGTAACTTGAAAAACGAAACATGAGCCTCATATAGGGAGTATTCATGTTTCCCAGGAGGTGCCTATGATAGCCAGCAAATTCGGTATCGGCCAACAGGTCCGCCATACGCTCTTGGGCTACCTGGGCGTCATCGTCGATGTCGATCCCGAGTATTCGCTCGCGGAGCCGGAAGAGGATGAAATTGCCGCCAATGACGAACTGCGCGCGGCGCCCTGGTACCATGTGGTGATGGAAGATGATGATGGCCAGCCGATTCACACCTATCTGGCAGAAGCGCAGCTGAGCAGCGAAACCCGCGACGAACACCCGGAACAGCCGTCCCTCGACGAACTGGCCAAAACGATTCGTCAGCAGCTGCAGGCTCCGCGCCTTCGCAACTAAAACAAAACCCCGCCAGGCGGGGTTTTTTGTTATTTTGCTAATCCTAGTCGCGGTAGTTCAATGGCCGGGCAGCGATCCATCACTACGCTCAATCCGGCTTCCCTGGCCAGCACCGCAGCCTGCTCATTGATCACCCCCAGCTGCAGCCATAGCGTTTTCGCGCCGATGGCTATCGCCTCCTGCGCTACGCCCCACGCCGCTTCTGAATTACGGAAGACATCAACCATGTCGACCTTTTCCGGAACGTCGGCGAGCGTCGCATACCCCTGTTGTCCCAGCAGCGTCTTGCCCGCCACCTTCGGCGAAACCGGGATAACGTGATACCCCTGATCCAGCAGATACTTCATGACCCGGTAGCTCGGACGGTCAGGCTTGTCGCTGGCTCCGACCAGCGCAATCGTCCGTGTCGAGGTCAGGATGCCAGCAATATCATTCTCTTTCATGGTTTCCTCCTGCTATTTCACCTAAGTGTATGCTAATCCGCAGCAGGGGGCCATCCAGCCTAACCCACAGATTCAGCAAAATTTTCATCCCCGATGCTTGCAGCGACAGCCACATTCAGTAATCTGTTTGCAGGTCAAAATGTGGAATGAAAATATGGAACTGACAACACGTACCCTGCCTGCGCAAAAACATATCGCGCTGGTGGCTCACGATCACTGCAAAGATATGCTGATGAAATGGGTTGCTCGCCATCAGGCGCTGCTGGCGCAACATATTTTGTATGCTACCGGCACTACCGGTAATCTCGTCTCCCGGGCTACCGGCCTGGAGGTTAATGCCATGCTGAGCGGTCCGATGGGCGGCGACCAGCAGGTGGGTGCCCTCATTTCAGAAGGCAAAATCGACGTGCTGATCTTCTTCTGGGATCCGCTGAACGCCGTTCCCCACGACCCGGATGTCAAAGCGTTGCTGCGCCTGGCCACCGTCTGGAACATTCCGGTCGCCACTAACGTCTCCACCGCTGACTTTATTATCCAGTCGCCGCACTTCGGTCAACCGCTCGATATTCTGATCCCGGATTATCCACGCTATCTTGCCGATCGCCTGAAATAATCGAGCCGCGATTACGGCTTCCTGGCCACGGGCACACCCAGCGCCTGCAGGATCTCGACAAACGGCGAAGGTTGCGCCTTGTTAAATAACAGCCATACCCGGTGACGAGCGCGGGTGAGCGCCACGTACAACAGTCTACGCTCCTCCGCATCCGGAAAATCTTCCGGCTGCGGCAGGAGCGCCTGCTCCATAATCGACTCGCGCGCCGGGGCCGGAAACGCATCCTCCCCATCCTGTAGTCCCAACACAATGACAAAGTCAGCCTGCTGACCTTTGCTGGCATGAATCGTCATAAAATCAAGCTGCAGGTGCGGCCAGCGCGTCGCCGCTTTGTTGAGCGCCTCAGGCTTCAGATGGTGATAACGGGCAAGCAGCAGGATGCGCTGCTCGGGCTTAACGTAACCGCTCAGCTTATCCAGAAGATCGTCCAGCTTGTCGTCGGCTAACAGCGTGACGGCCTTTTTATCACCTGCCATAAGGCTGTTCAGCGGTTTGCTTAACTGATGCGGATTTTGCTGGATAAAGCCATTGGCTATTTCGCCGATACGCCCGTTAAAGCGATAGGTGGTATCCAGCGCACAGCAATCCCCTTCGCCAAAGTAGTGGTTGAATGCGGTGGTCAGAGAAAGCTGCGCCCCGCTGAACCGATAGATCGCCTGCCAGTCATCCCCGACGGCAAAGAGCGTGGTTTGGCTATTCTGCCGGCGTAACGCGGCCAACAGCGAGGCTCGCTGCGGCGAAATATCTTGAAATTCATCCACCAGAATGTGTTTCCATGGGCTGACGAAGCGGCCTTTATCGAGAATATTGACCGCCTGATGGATCAGGCCGGAAAAATCGACCGCATTCTCGGCCTTGAGCGCCGCTTTCCAGTCTTTCATCAGAGGCGACATCAGCTTCACCCGTTTACTGAACAGGTCGCGTACCGCTTCCGGCGCCCCGGCAATCATCTCCGCCTGGGAGCCACCGTGCATGCGCATCAGGCTCACCCAGCGGTCAAGCCGGCTGGCCATCCGCCGCTGCACCTTTTTGTCCTGCCAGAAGTCCCCCTCCGGCAGTTGCCAGCCCATCTCTTCTTCCAGCCACAGGCGCCAACCTTTCGCCTGCGCTTTTTTCTCCTGGCACTGCTTTTGCCAGCTTTTCAGCAGCAATGCGTGGCGGGCCGCAGTATCGCTTTCCAGCTTACTGATAGTGGGCACTTTTTTGCTGCCCTGCTGAATAATATGCAACGCCAGCGAATGGAAAGTACGCGCGGTAATATCATCTGATGCCAGACGCTCGCGGATCCGCTCATCCATTTCCTGCGCCGCCTGGCGGCCGAATGCCAGCAGCAAAATTTGATCTGCCGCGGCTTCTCCCCGCGCCAGCAGCCAGCCCGCTCGCGCCACCAGCACCGAGGTTTTACCGCTGCCCGCTCCCGCCAGCACCAGCAGGGAGCGCTCGCCGTTCACTACCGCACGCGCTTGTGACGCATTGAGCGGGGACGACTCAACGCTATCAAAAAATTCGCGATATTGCTCCAGCATCGCCTCGGTAAAGGCCTGGTTATGGGCCAGACGCGTCGCTTCAATATCGCCTAACCAGCGCTGACACTCCCGCCACAGCTCCCGGCAGTTATCAAAGGCATCAAGCCGACTGGTGGGCATCGGCAAACCAGTCAACGCATGGCGTATATTATCCTGAACATCCGCCACCTGCTGACGGGTTAGCCACTTGCCTTCTGCGCGAGTGTGCTCGATCGTCGCCAGCTGCTGCTTCAGCACGCCGGCGGCGATATCGCTCATCTCCGTGCTCCACTGCTGCCAGAGCGTATGTAAATGATGATAAAAGCGCTGCGTTTCGCTCCACTCGGTACCGTGCAAACGCACGACTTTCCCGTCCGGTAGCACAAACTCCAGTTCGCCCCAGACCAGACCGCGCTTACAATGCACTGACAATAACTGATTGAAAGGGATAAGATACTCATGACGATCGCCGGAAACTTTTACCCCGGCGTTCAGTAGCTGCACCCGATCATAAGGGTGCTGAGCCATGCGTTTGCCCAATGTTGTCGCTTTAAGTTCCATATAATGTCGATTTTCAATCAGGGTGGATTGTTTTTCAGTTTAACCGCCCCGGACCAGGTGCTCCAGCGCAAAAAAACGTTACAATCATCAGGTCTTATTATCCACCGGGCAAAACCGAGGCTTTATGCGTACCATTCTGAATATTTTGAACTTTATCCTTGGCGGTTTCGCCACCACTCTAGGCTGGCTACTCGCCACCCTGGTCAGCATCATGCTGATCGTCACGCTGCCGCTGACTCGTTCCTGCTGGGAAATCACTCGCCTTTCGTTATTTCCCTACGGTAACGAGGCGATTCATGTTGACGAGCTCGAGCCGGGGCGCAAAAACGGTCTACTGAACGCCGGCGGTACCGTTCTGAACATTCTGTGGTTCATTTTTTTCGGCTGGTGGCTCTGCCTGATGCACATTTTCAGCGGTATAGCTCAGTGCCTGACTATCATAGGCATCCCGGTGGGGATCGCGAATTTCAAAATCGCCGCCATCGCCCTCTGGCCGGTGGGTCGCCGGGTCGTTTCTGTGGAAACCGCGCGTGCTGCGCGTGAAGCCAATGCGCGTCGTCGCTTTCAGTAACCGAACGGAACACGGACATGATTAGCCCCCTGCTACGCCGCTACACCTGGAACAGCGCCTGGCTTTATAACGTACGAATTTTTATCGCGCTCTGCGGCACAACGCTGTTTCCCTGGTGGATCGGCGAAGTCAAACTGACCATCCCCCTCACCCTCGGCGTCGTAGCTGCGGCTCTGACCGACCTTGACGACCGTCTGGCCGGCCGTCTGCGTAATCTTGCCATTACTCTGGTATGCTTTTTTATCGCCTCCGCCTCCGTGGAGCTGCTGTTTCCGTGGCCGCCGCTGTTTGCCCTTGGTTTGACCGTGTCTACCATCGGCTTTATTTTGCTTGGCGGCCTCGGTCAGCGCTATGCGACCATTGCCTTCGGCGCCCTGCTTATCGCCATCTACACCATGCTCGGCGTCACGCTGTACGATCATTGGTATCTGCAGCCGTTGTTCCTGCTGGCGGGGGCCGTGTGGTACAACCTGCTGACGCTGTCCGGGCACCTGATCTTTCCGATTCGTCCATTGCAGGACAACCTGGCGCGTAGCTATGAGCAGCTGGCCCGCTATCTTGAGCTCAAATCCCGGCTGTTTGATCCTGACCTTGAGGATGAGAGCCAGGCGCCGCTGTACGATCTGGCGCTCGCTAATGGCCAGCTGGTAGCTACGCTTAACCAAACCAAGGTCTCGCTGCTAACCCGACTGCGAGGCGATCGGGGCCAGCGCGGCACCCGCCGCACCCTGCAGTACTACTTTGTGGCCCAGGATATTCATGAACGCGCCAGCTCATCGCATATTCAGTATCAAACCCTACGCGATCAATTTCGCTATAGCGATGTGATGTTCCGTTTCCAGCGTATGCTTTCGATGCAGGCGCAGGCCTGCCAGAAACTGTCGCGGGCGATTCTGTTACGCGAACCCTATCAGCATGATGCCCATTTTGAACGGGCGTTCATGCATCTCGATGCGGCACTTGAGCGCGTGCGCGCCGGCGGCGCATCCGACGAGCAGCTCAACGCCCTCGGGTATTTACTGAATAACCTGCGCGCTATCGATGCTCAGCTGGCCACCATTGAATCGGTGCAAACCACCGCGCCTGCCGGGAGTAATACCGAGACGCTGCTGGCCGACGACAGACTTGGCGGTCTGAGCGATATCTGGCTGCGCCTGCAGCGCAATATGTCGCCAGAGTCGGCCCTTTTCCGCCACGCAGTACGTATGTCGTTGGTGCTCTGCGCCGGCTATGCCTTTATCCAGTTTACCGGGCTCCAGCATGGCTACTGGATCCTGCTAACCAGCCTGTTCGTCTGTCAGCCGAACTATAACGCCACCCGCCATCGCCTGGCGCTAAGGATTATCGGCACGCTGGTTGGGGTGGCGATCGGCCTGCCGGTCCTGCTGCTGGTTCCCTCTGTTGAAGGGCAACTGCTGTTGATCGTCCTGACCGGCGTGCTGTTTTTTGCCTTCCGTAACGTGCAGTACGCCCATGCCACGATGTTTATTACGCTGCTGGTGCTGCTGTGCTTTAACCTGCTTGGCGAGGGCTTTGAAGTCGCGCTGCCGCGTATCATTGATACGCTGATCGGCTGCGCCATCGCCTGGGCAGCGGTCAGCTTCATCTGGCCGGACTGGAAATTCCGCAACCTGCCGCGGGTGCTGGACCGGGCAATGAACGCGAACTGCCGCTATCTGGACGCGATTCTGGAGCAGTATCATCAGGGCCGCGACAACCGGCTGGCCTACCGTGTCGCGCGTCGTGACGCCTACAACCGTGATGCTGAGCTGGCCTCCGTCGTCTCGAACTTATCGACTGAACCACGCGCGGATGCCACCCAGCGAGAAACCGCCTTTCGTCTGCTATGCCTTAACCACACGTTCACCAGCTACATCTCCGCTCTTGGCGCGCATCGGGAAAAACTGTCCACGCCGGAAATCCTCGCCCTGCTGGATGATGCAGTCTGTTATGTGGATGACGCCTTGCACCATACCCCCGCGGATGAACAGCGGGTGCAACAGGCTTTGAACAGCCTGCAAAGCCGGATCCATCATCTGGAACCGCGCGCGGACAGTAAGGAACCCTTGGTCTTACAGCAGATTGGCCTGCTGCTGGCGCTGCTGCCTGAAATCTGCCGCCTGCAGCAACGGGTCCACGCCCAAACCGAATAACAAGGCTTTTCCGCTACCGGGTAGCCGCCCATTCGAGAAGCTCCTGACGCCGTGGCGTCGGGAGCGCGGCGGCATGTACCCCGGCAATCGCCCCCTCCAGCGCCAGCAATACGCTCAGCGATAAAGAAGCATTATTTACGCGTAGCCTCAGCCATGCCTCCTGCGCACCAACTTCCCGCAACGTCCTAACGTCCGGTATGCCCGCGTGAATCAGCTGCAATTCCATATGAAAGCTGATATTGGGTAAATCCTTCAGGCGGCCCGACGCCCGTCGGCAGTTCTTTTCGCGCTGCGCACTCTGCCACGACAGTAGCGATAGCCGAAAAAGCTGCTGCTCATCGCGCCATAAAGTGTCGTCAATTTGATAATACTTCAGCGGCACTATGCGGCCGTGTCGGCGCAGCGTTAACAGAGGATTACGATGTTCCACCCGATAAGCAGCGCTCTGCTCGCAGGCCTTCAGATAAATGTTTCCCTCGGCCACCATCGCAAACACCGTATCATCAATAGCCAGGCTGTAGCCGCCAAAGAGCGGACGAGTATGCAGTTGACCCAGCGGTGAGACGCAGGCCTGAAATTGCGGGAGCCGCGGACAAACTAGTTTTCTCATGATCATTCCTTTGTTAATCATGTAATTAAACTTAAGTTGTTAACGGATCCGCTAAGAGAAAACATAAGGGACTTCCCGGGCAGCAGCAAGATGATTTTCGCCGACTTTTTCACCAGAATGCGGTTTTGCGAGACGCTTTCAGAAAATCGCAAGCGTTGCAGCAATCGACAGGGAGAAATGAAACCATTAGCGCGCGTTAAGGATTGGATAATGCAGGGGCTTCTTTTGACAGATAAGGAACCACGAGAAGCGATTAAATTCCCGGCAGCAAAATGGCAAATTGCGGTTGATCTTTTCCCCTGGCGAAGATACTGTATATGTATACAGTAACTAAAGGCGGGATAGACTATGTTTACTTCAGCTCACGCAAACCGTTCAGCACAGGCTTCTGCTCCGGCAGGCCACTACGCTCATCGTTCTGGCGAACAGAACACCAATGGGCTGATCAGTGAAATTGTCTATCGTGAAGATCAACCCATGATGACGCAGTTATTGCTGCTACCTTTATTACAGCAGCTGGGTCAACAGTCGCGCTGGCAGCTGTGGCTCACGCCGCAACAAAAGCTCAGCCGCGAATGGGTTCAGTCCGCCGGTCTGCCGCTGTCCAAGGTCATGCAAATTAGCCAGCTCTCTCCCAGCCATACCATAGACTCAATGATCCGTGCCCTGCGCACGGGTAATTATAGTGTGGTTATCTGCTGGCTGGCGGAGGAGTTAACCGCTGACGAACACGAACGTCTCGTTAACGCTGCCCAGGTAGGGTCCGCGATGGGATTCATCATGCGCCCGGTGCGAAATCAGGGCACGCTCGGCAGACAACTCAGCGGGCTAAAAATTCACTCAAATTTGTATCATTGAGTGAAATTAGGATTATTCCTGGAATTTTTTTTACCGCTGGGAAAGGTACAGCGTTTTTTATGGTCTTTTTCGCGGAATGCCTGCCACACGGGGATTTCTGTCTTTTTTTCGTGTACGAAAATCAACCATATTTGTTAAATATTGTGTACACAACCCTTTTTTTTCATATGCCTGACAGAGTTCACACTTGTAAGTTTCGAACTAAGTTGTAGACTTTACATCGCCAGGGGTGATCGGCTTACGCTGCATGTATCAGCATAGTTAACAACAAGTCACGCCCCCGGTGAAGGATTTAACCGTGAGGTCTTTTGTAACTTCATGGCGAATTTTGGATGATAATGAGGCGCAAAAAATGAAAAAGACAGCTATCGCGATTGCAGTGGCACTGGCTGGCTTCGCTACCGTAGCGCAGGCCGCTCCGAAAGATAACACCTGGTATGCAGGTGGTAAACTGGGTTGGTCCCAGTATCACGACACCGGTTTCTACGGTAACGGTTTCCAGAACAACAACGGTCCGACCCGTAACGATCAGCTTGGTGCTGGTGCGTTCGGTGGTTACCAGGTTAACCCGTACCTCGGTTTCGAAATGGGTTATGACTGGCTGGGCCGTATGGCATATAAAGGCAGCGTTGACAACGGTGCTTTCAAAGCTCAGGGCGTTCAGCTGACCGCTAAACTGGGTTACCCGATCACTGACGATCTGGACATCTACACCCGTCTGGGCGGCATGGTTTGGCGCGCTGACTCCAAAGGCAACTACGCTTCTACCGGCGTTTCCCGTAGCGAACACGACACTGGCGTTTCCCCAGTATTTGCTGGCGGCGTAGAGTGGGCTGTTACTCGTGACATCGCTACCCGTCTGGAATACCAGTGGGTTAACAACATCGGCGACGCGGGCACTGTGGGTACCCGTCCTGATAACGGCATGCTGAGCCTGGGCGTTTCCTACCGCTTCGGTCAGGAAGATGCTGCACCGGTTGTTGCTCCGGCTCCGGCTCCGGCTCCGGAAGTGGCTACCAAGCACTTCACCCTGAAGTCTGACGTTCTGTTCAACTTCAACAAAGCTACCCTGAAACCGGAAGGTCAGCAGGCTCTGGATCAGCTGTACACTCAGCTGAGCAACATGGATCCGAAAGACGGTTCCGCTGTTGTTCTGGGCTACACCGACCGCATCGGTTCCGAAGCTTACAACCAGCAGCTGTCTGAGAAACGTGCTCAGTCCGTTGTTGACTACCTGGTTGCTAAAGGCATCCCGGCTGGCAAAATCTCCGCTCGCGGCATGGGTGAATCCAACCCGGTTACTGGCAACACCTGTGACAACGTGAAAGCTCGCGCTGCCCTGATCGATTGCCTGGCTCCGGATCGTCGTGTAGAGATCGAAGTTAAAGGCTACAAAGAAGTTGTAACTCAGCCGGCGGCTTAAGTTATAACCGATAAAAAAACCCGCTTCGGCGGGTTTTTTTTATGCCCTCTCGCCCACTTCAGCGGCTGAGAGCTGTGAAGCAGCCCCCGGCCAGGGCAACCACCGGCAGGCGGGTCGACGATCCTACCTGGCTATTCTTTCCCTAACAGTACCTGCAGATCGTGCTTCAGGCTCGACATTTTGCTGGCATATTTCTCTTTGTGCTCGGCATCTTCAATCAGCTGGACGATGGTTTCAGACAAGGTTTTGCCCCGCCGCTGCGCCAGGCCAGCAAGACGCTGCCAAACGACAAACTCAAGGTCGATAGACTTCTTACGCGTATGCTGATGCTCAGCGTTAAAATGGCGTTTCCGTCGCGCGCGGATAGTCTGCTTCATGCGGTTCATCAGCGCCGGATTCATATGCTGCTCAATCCAGGCATGCACCAGCACAGGTTCATTCTCGAGCGTCAGCAAGTCATCTACCGCAGCTTGCGCAGCGCTGGCCTCAATGTAGCGGGTAATCAGCTCACCTTCCCGGTGCTTCTTTACCAGATATTTCCATTTCCAGCCGCTTTCAAGATTTTCCAGTTGTTGATATTTCATTGCGATCTCAATGTGACCGTGTAACTCATTTCAGGATATCAGTTTTTTTCTGATGTGCTGAATATAAATCATTATTCGTGAAGTCTGCGACCGGGTAATCATCAGGGTAACCATAATCCTCCGTGTGCTCGGTCGCGGCATCAGGTATAATTGCGCGCTTTACATCTAACTAAAAAACAGCGACTTTGACCATTACGAAACTGACCCGAACCGACCTTGCGCCTGATCTGGAAGCTTACCAGGCGCTGTTTGCTCAAGCTGAACTTTCCCATCCGGCCCCCTCCCTCTCGGGCGATCTGCAGCCGCGTTTGTTCTATGGGCTTGAGCAGCTGCTGTACACGCCGGCAGTCTCCTCCTTCATGCTGGTGAAAGCCCCTGAAGAGCCGGAATATCTGCAATGGCTGGCGGCTGAAACCCGGACTCTGCACGAGCCTGCCGCACCGCTTTACGGCGTCCGCTATGAGGTAACCGACGCTCAGGTGACGCTCGCACCGGCGCAGAGCGCTGAGGATAATTTCGCCAGCACTGCCCCGGTCGTGATGGCCGATTGGGTAGAAGCGGAACAGCTGTTTGGCTGCGTACGCCAGTTTAACGGTGCAATCACCCTCCAGCCTGGGCTGGTCCATCAAGCCAACGGCGGCGTGCTTGTGCTTTCGCTACGTACACTGCTGGCGCAACCGCTGCTGTGGGTGCGTCTGAAAAATATGGTGACTCGTCAGCGCTTTGACTGGCTTTCTATGGATGAATCGCGTCCGCTGCCGGTCAGCATTCCCTCTATGCCGCTGAGTCTGAAAATCATCCTGGTGGGCGAACGCGAATCGCTGGCCGATTTCCAGGAAATGGAGCCGGAGCTGGCTGCGCAGGCGATCTATAGCGAGTATGAAGACACTCTGCAGTTTGCTGACGCCGACACGCTAAAGGCCTGGTGCCAGTGGGTATGGCAGAATGCGCAGCAGCTGGAGCTGCCGGGCCCGGCAGCCGATGCCTGGCCTCTGCTGATCGATGAGGGAACGCGCTATACCGGCGATCAGGAGACCCTGCCGCTCAGTCCGCTATGGATAACCCGCCAGCTGCGGGAGGCTGCCGCCTTCTGCGAAGGCGAGGAGATTACCGGCGAAGCGATGCAGACCATGCTGGCGCGCCGGGTATGGCGTGAAGGCTACCTGGCGGAGCGTATGCAGGATGAAATCCTGCAGGAACAGATCCTGATTGAAACCGAAGGCGAATGCGTCGGGCAGATCAACGCCCTGTCGGTGATCGAATTCCCCGGTCATCCACGCGCGTTCGGTGAACCTTCACGCATCAGCTGCGTCGTGCACATTGGCGATGGCGAATTTATCGACGTCGAACGTAAAGCCGAGCTGGGCGGTAACATTCATGCGAAAGGCATGATGATCATGCAGGCTTTTCTGATGTCCGAGCTGGAGCTGGAGCAGCAGCTTCCCTTCACTGCTTCGCTGACCTTTGAGCAGTCCTACAGTGAAGTGGATGGCGACAGTGCCTCCATGGCGGAACTCTGCGCCTTAATCAGCGCCCTGGCCAATGTACCGATAAATCAGAGCATCGCGATCACCGGCTCCGTCGACCAGTTTGGTCGCGTGCAGCCGGTCGGCGGCCTGAACGAGAAAATTGAAGGCTTCTTCACTATCTGTCAGCAGCGCGGTTTAACCGGCAAACAGGGAGTGATTATCCCTGCCGCCAACGTTCGTCATCTCAGCCTGAGCCACGAGCTACGTCAGGCCGTTGCCGACAACCAGTTTGCTATCTGGGCCATTGACGATATTACCGAAGCGCTGCCGATGTTGACCCAGCTGATGTGGGACGGTGAAGGACAGACGCTGCGACAAACCATTCAGGAGCGGATAGCGCAGGCGACCCAGCAAGAGACTCGCCATCGTTTTCCGTGGCCGCTACGCTGGTTAGGTGGGACAAGTTCTAACTGATCGGACTTGTTCAGCTTACACGTGTTAGCTATCCTGCGTCCCGAACTTAAAATAAGGCTTACTGAAAACATGGTAGATAAACGCGAATCCTATACAAAAGAAGATCTTCTTGCCTCTGGTCGTGGTGAACTGTTCGGCGCGAAAGGCCCGCAGTTACCGGCACCAAACATGCTGATGATGGACCGCGTCATCAAAATGACCGAAACCGGTGGTAACTACGATAAAGGTTATGTTGAGGCAGAACTCGACATCAATCCTGACCTGTGGTTCTTCGGTTGCCACTTTATCGGCGATCCAGTGATGCCGGGCTGCCTGGGCCTGGATGCTATGTGGCAGCTGGTCGGGTTCTATCTTGGCTGGCTGGGCGGCGAAGGCAAAGGCCGCGCGCTGGGCGTTGGCGAAGTGAAATTTACCGGTCAGGTTCTGCCGACCGCGAAAAAAGTCACCTACCGTATCCACTTCAAGCGCATTGTTAACCGTCGTCTGATTATGGGACTTGCGGATGGTGAAGTGCTGGTTGACGATCGTCTGATCTACACCGCGAACGATCTGAAAGTGGGTCTGTTCCAGGATACTTCCGCTTTCTGATAACATTCAGTAGCGATTAAAAGGCGAAGCCCCCGCTATGCGGAGGCTTCTTTTTTAAAGAGACAGTGTCAGGCCGTTAGTACCCTGTCCTCCATGGCTTCTCGCCAGCCTCCCAGCCACCATGAGCGTTGATTCAGGCTCTGGTATGGACACATTTCTTTCGATCTTCCCGCGATACCCGCCTGATATCCGCGTTGGTGTGCCCGTTCCAGGCGATCTCGTTTTTGTCTCTTCATGCCTCGTTTCCCTCATTCTTTGATCTGGTGGAAAAGAAAACAGTGGTCGCAAATTGTGCAGCCACGGGTTACGAATACCGCGAAAAGAAGGCAACGTCAATGCGCAAAATTCACGCCAGTGTCATATTTGTGACCTATATAAGAGTTCATTTTTTGTTCGCTCGGCGCAGCCGCCGGTAACAAACTGACCTGGCAAAAAAAATGCCGCGCGGCCCAGGTGAACCGCGCGGCAGATCATTATGATGAATTTTACTTATGGCAGACGATTAAGCTCGCTGGCAATGGCAGCCGCCTCCTGGCTCCACGCCTGCGCCAGGGTCTTGACCATCGCGTCATAACCATCCTGTTCCTGCCTGAGGACGATGTTAAACGGGCGCTTAATCAGCTGTCCCTGATGCTTCAGCAGCCACTCACCGCTAACGATAACCCGCCCGTCATAGCGACCATGAAAGCCATTGACCGCAACGTTGAGGGTATCCTGCTCGCTCCCCAGCGGCTGGGACGACACTACCCAGCCGGGCAACTGCTGGCTGAGATTTGCCACCAGCGTAGTGCGCAGCTGCTGATCCAGCGGACTGGCCCACAGATTATTATTGGCGATCACATACTGCACGTCGGTGGTCTGATAGACCACCCCGTTACCCGCCAGATAATCCGGGATGCTGACCTGCTCTACCCACAGCAGACGTGCCCCCTGACTGGCGGCGCTCTGCGCGCCGCCCTGCACAACCGGTAGCTGATAGTATGTCTTGCTTTCCCCGCCGCTACTGCACGCCGTCAGTACGCATACGGCTGCCGCCAGTAACCATTTTTTCATTATTTCGCTCCCTTCGGCTGTGGATCTTTTTTATCCTTCGCCTCAAATACCAGCGCATTGCTCTTATCATTTAGCGTTTTCAGAACCGGCTGCAGCTCACGCAGCACCTGATCCAGACGCTGCATATCGGCCACCATCTTATTGTAGGCCGCAGAGCCCGGCTGGAAGCCCTGCATGCTACGGTTCAGCTCACGCAGCGTCGTCTGCATATCGGCGGGCAGCTGCTGCATTGACTGGCTGGAGGTGATCTTATTCAGATTATCCAGCGTGGTCTGCACGTGCTGCATCGTCTTCTCGCTCTGCGCCAGGGTGCTGGTCGCCTGCTCCAGCAGCGGATTAATCGGCAGGTTATTAATCTTATCCAGCGCATCCATCAGACGCTGCTGGATCTGTGCCAGTCCACCGCTGATGGTCGGGATAATCGGATAGCCGTTAAACTCCTGTATTTTCCCGCGCGGGGGCGCCTTCGGATAGAAGTCGAGATCGATATACAGCGCGCCGGTCACCAGGTTACCGGTTTTCAGCGAGCCGCGCAGTCCGCGGTTGATCAGATCGTCAATGTGGGCGCGAATATTCGGATCGCCGCCAAGCTGATTAATCAGCCGTTGCGGTTCAACCCGCACTTCCACTGGAATACGATAGTCATCGTTCAAACGCTGCTTCAGCCCCGGAATAAAGAACGGCACTTTGCCGACGGTGCCCAGACGGATACCGCGGAACTCCACCGGCGCGCCCGGCTGCAGGCCGCGAACCGAGTCTTTGAAGAACATGACGTAATCGATATGCTCGGTAAAGACTGAATCCTGGATGCTCTTCTGATCGTCAAACAGATGGTATTCCGTTTTATTCGCCACCGGCTCGCCGAGGTCCAGTCCTTCAGGAATATCGAAGCTCACCCCGCCGCCAAACAGCGTCGACAGCGAGCCCATCTCGACGCGCATCCCCGCCGAGGTCAAATCTACAGCGATCCCGCTGTCTTTCCAGAAACGAACGTTGGTGGTCACCAGGCGATCGTTCGGCGCATTGATGAACAGCTGGTAAGTTATACGACGTTTCTGCGTGTCGAAGGTGCTGGTTTCCACTGACCCCACGCGATAGCCGCGGAACAACACCGGATCGCCCGGCGACAGCTGGCCCGCCTTGCTGCTTTCCAGCAGAATACGGATCCCCTTGGCATCCGGCGAGGCCAGCGGCGGAGAATCCAGTAGCGGATACTGCGCTGGCACCGAACCTTTCGTTCCCGGCTGCAGTTCAATATAGGCCCCGGACAACAATGTCCCAAGACCGCTGATCCCCTCGCGCCCGACCTGCGGCTTTACCACCCAGAAGACGGAATCGTTGTGCAGCAGCTTCTGCATCCCGGAATTGAGGCGGGCTTTGATTTCCACGTGGGTGAGATCGTCGGTCAGCGTCGCGCTCTCCACCACCCCAACGTCTACGCTGCGGCTCTTGATGCGGGTTTTTCCCCCTTCAATCCCTTCCGCATTGGTGGTGATCAGCGTGACCTCAGGCCCCTGATGGCTGTAATGATAAAACAGGATCCATGCCCCGATCAGCGCAGTGACGATAGGGAAGATCCACACCGGTGACCAGTTCTTCACCTTCTGCACTTTCGCTTCTCCGCTCTTATTTTCCATGTTGTTGTATTTCCTCATGGCTTGAATCTGGCTCACGATCCCACAGTAAACGGGGATCAAATGTCATGGCTGAAAACATGGTCATCACCACCACCAGCGCAAACATGACCGCGCCGATGGCTGGATAGATATTCATTAACCCTCCCATGCGGACCAGCGCAGAGAGCACGGCGATGACAAAAACGTCAATCATTGACCAGCGGCCAACAAATTCCACCACCTCATAGATCAGATGCATGCGCTCCGAATCTCGCGCGCCGTTGCCGTTGGCGTTCCAGCATAACCAGGCGATAGCGATCATCTTCAGCGTCGGCACCATAATACTGGCGATAAAGATCACCAGCGCCACCGGATATGAACCTTCGCTCCACAGTAAAATCACCCCGGCCATAATGGTCGATGGCATTTTATCGCCCAGCAGATCGGTGATCATGATCGGCATAATGTTGGCAGGGAGATAAAGGATAAATGACGTCACCAGCAGCGCCAGCGTCCACTGCAGGCTATTTTTGCGCCGCGCCGTTCCTTTACTGTTACAGCGCGGGCAGACGGTCTGATCGACCGGCAACACCGCCGTACAGCAGGCACAGGAGCGCAGCCCCTGACGGATACCGGTCACCCCGACCTTCAGCGGCTGGGTAATGGCCGGCATGGAGGCAATATCATCCCATAGCCAGCGGCGGTCGACGCACTGAAAAGTACGTAACTGCAGCAGGCAAAACATACACCAGGGAACAAAGCTCAGACCGATGCCGATATCACCGTAGGCCATCAGCTTGACGAAGCTCACCAGCACGCCGGCAAGAAAGATCTCCGCCATGCCCCAGGTTTTCAGTTGAAAGAGAATTCGCGCAAGGAACGTCTTCAGGCCGGCAGGCATTCTGACCCGATTAACCAGCAGCAAAATGGTGACCAGGCAAAACGCCGGCACTAATTGAACAAAGAGTAAAAAGAAAGTCCCGAGACTGGCGTAATCCTCGGTAAACAGTACGTTGGGAATTTCCAGCAGCTCTATTTCGCTACTGATGCCGCCCACTTTCATATAGATAAAAGGGAACAGGTTGGCCAGCAGCAGCATAAACAGCGCGACCAGCGCATACGCCGTGGGACGCTGGCGAGGCGCGTCCCACGTGGTGGTTAACGTTGTACCGCAGCGCGGGCAGGCGGCTTTCTGGCGATGCTCAAGCTGCGGCAAAGCCACCAGCAAATCACATTGGGGACATAGAATATGTCGCGCAGCATGATGATGATCGCACATGACAACTCCTCGGCTCAGGCGCCGTTCTTTAATCCTTCGAGATATTCCCAGCGTTCAAAGGCCGCTTCCAGCGCCTGCTCCGCTTCGGCCAGCTGCGCCAGCACCTGCTGCGTGCGATCGTGCGGTTGCCCGAAGAAATCGGGATCGGCAACCTGATCCTGCAGCGTCTGCAGTTCGGCCTCGAGAGCCTCCAGCTTCTGCGGCAGTTGTTCCAGCTCGCGCTGCAGGTTATAGCTTAGTTTGTTCCCGCCGCGTTTGACAGTTTCTGCTTTTGGCTGAGCGACTTCCGTCGTTTTTTTAACGACCGTCTGCTTTTGCGCCAAAGACTGGGCCTGCTGACCGCGGGCGTCGTGATAGCCGCCGACGTACTGGCCAATACGACCGCCGCCTTCGAAGATCCAGCACTCGGTCACGGTATTGTCGACAAACTGACGATCGTGGCTCACCAGCATCACGGTCCCCTGATAGCCATCGATCAGCTCTTCCAGCAGCTCCAGCGTTTCAACATCGAGGTCGTTAGTCGGTTCATCAAGGATCAGCAGATTGCTGGGTTTCAGGAACAGCCGGGCCAGCAGCAGGCGGTTACGTTCCCCTCCGGAAAGCGCACGTACCGGGGTCATCGCTCGTTTTGGATGGAACAGGAAGTCCTGTAGATAACCCAGCACATGGCGTGGTTTACCGTTAACCATTACCTCCTGTTTGCCTTCCGCCAGGTTGTCCATCACCGTTTTATCCGGATCCAACTCCGCGCGGTGCTGGTCGAAATAGGCGACCTCCAGCTTGGTGCCAACATGGATCCGCCCGCTGTCGGCCTGCAGCTGGCCGAGCATCAGCTTCAGCAACGTGGTTTTCCCGCAGCCGTTGGGGCCGATCAGGGCGATCTTGTCGCCGCGCTGGATCTGTGCGGAGAAATCCTTCACCAGCACTTTGCCGTCAACCTGATAGTTGACGTTTTCCATCTCAAAGACGATTTTGCCGGAACGGGAAGCCTCCTCAACCTGCATCTTCGCGCTGCCCATCACTTCCCGACGCTCACCGCGCTCGCGGCGCATCGCCTTCAGCGCGCGGACTCGGCCTTCGTTACGGGTCCGGCGCGCTTTGATACCCTGACGGATCCACACCTCTTCCTGGGCCAGCTTGCGGTCAAATTCCGCATTCTGCAGTTCTTCGACCCGCAGGGCTTCTTCTTTATCGAGGAGATACTGATCGTAATTTCCCGGATAGGTCACCAGCTTGCCACGATCGAGGTCGACAATGCGCGTCGCCATATTGCGGATAAAGGAACGGTCATGCGAAATAAAGATAATCGTGCCTTTAAAGGTTTTCAGGAAACCTTCCAGCCAGTCGATGGTTTCGATATCGAGGTGGTTAGTGGGCTCATCCAGCAGCAGCACGCGCGGCCCACAGACCAGGGCGCGGCCCAGCGCCGCTTTACGTAGCCAGCCGCCGGACAGCGACGCCAGCTGCGCATTGGCGTCAAGGCCCAGCTGCTCAATCACTTCGTTAATGCGGCTGTCCAGCTGCCATAGTCCCAGGTTATCGAGCTGCTCCTGCAGGCGCGCCAGTTCATTTAAATTTTTGTCGCTCGGATCGGTCATCACCTGATGCGACACGTCATGGTAGGCTTTCAGATAAGCCGCCTGCTCGGCGATCCCTTCGGCGACAAAATCGTATACCGTACCAGCAACGTTCCGCGGCGGATCCTGCTGCAGACGCGCCACGATCAGGTCCTGTTCATAAATGATGCGTCCGTCATCCAGCCCCTGTTCGCGGTTGAGGATCTTCATCAGGGTAGATTTACCGGCGCCGTTGCGTCCGACGAGGCAGACGCGTTCGTTATCTTCAATATGCAGCTCGGCATTATCCAGCAGCGGCGCATCGCTGAAGGAAAGCCAGGCGCCGTGCATACTAATCAGTGACATTATTTATTCCTTTCAGGCTGCGGTAATCAGCCAGCAGTTGTGGATCTGACGGTTGCGGGCAAAATCCTGCGACAGCGTTTTTTGCGAAATCTCTTGCGCCTTCAGGCCAAGCGCCGCCAGCCCGTCATGATCCATACGGAAACCGCGTTTGTTATTCGAGAACATAATGGTGCCGCCTTTACGCAGCAGACGTTTTAGATCGGTCATCAGGCGAATGTGATCGCGCTGGACGTCAAACGCATCTTCCATCCGTTTGGAGTTGGAAAAGGTCGGCGGATCGATAAAGATCAGATCGAACTGCTCGGTGCTTTCCCGCAGCCAACCCAGCACGTCCGCCTGCATCAGGCGATGCGCGCGGCCGGTCAGGCCATTGAGACGCAGGTTGCGTTCCGCCCACTCCAGGTAGGTGCGTGACATATCCACCGTGGTGGTGGATCGCGCATCGCCGAGGCCTGCGTGGACGCTGGCGCTGCCGGTATAGGAGAACAGGTTCAGGAAGTCCTTACCTTTACTCATCTGGCCGAGCATGCGACGGGCGATACGGTGGTCGAGGAACAGACCGGTATCCAGGTAGTCGGTGAGGTTGACCCACAGGCGCGCGTTATACTCCTGTACCTCAATAAAGTCGCCCTTCTCCGCCATCTTCTGATACTGGTTTTTCCCCTTCTGCCGTTCACGGGTTTTCAGCACCAGCTTGTTAGGCGCCATGTCCAGTACGGCGATAGTCGCAGCGATGATGTCGAACAGACGCTGGCGCGCCTTATGCGCGTCGACGGTTTTCGGCGGGGCATACTCCTGGACCACCACCCAGTCGGCATAGCGGTCAATGGCCACGTTGTATTCCGGTAGATCAGCATCGTACAGGCGATAGCATTCAATTCCTTCCTGGCGGGCCCATTTTTCAAACTTCTTCAGGTTTTTACGCAGACGGTTAGCAAAATCCTCCGCCAGCATCGCCGGCTTGCCGCCTTCGCTCTCCGCCAGGTGATAATTCTTCTGCACGCAGTCCAGCGGGCCGTTCTTGGCTTTAAACTGCTTGTCGGCACGCAGCTGCAGGCAACTCAGCAGCTCCGGCGAAGCGCTGAATACCGACAGGTTCCAGCCGCCGAACTGACTTTTCATTATCCGGCCAAGCAGGCTGTGCAGAGCGATCAGCGCTGGCTCGCTTTCCAGACGTTCGCCGTACGGCGGGTTACTGATCACCGTCCCGTACGGGCCTTTCGGTAGCGGGTTGTTCAGTTGGGCGACGTCTTTCACGTCAAAATCGATCAGCTCGCCAATGCCGGCGCGGCGGGCGTTGCGGCGCGCGCGCTCGATTACGCGCGCGTCGACGTCTGAGCCGTAGAAGCGTGACTCATACGCTGCCAATCCCTGACGAGCGCGGGTTTGCGCTTCCGCCTTCACCTCTTTCCAGATGGCGTCATCGTGCTGCGCCCAGCCGCCAAAGCCCCAGTGGCCGCGGTGCAGGCCCGGCGCGCGGTCGGTCGCCAGCATCGCCGCTTCAATCAGCAGGGTACCGGAGCCGCACATCGGATCGAGCAGCGGCGTACCTGGTACCCAGCCAGAGCGCATGACGATCGCCGCCGCGAGGTTTTCTTTGATCGGCGCCATTCCGGTACCATCGCGATAGCCGCGCAGGTGCAGGCCTTCGCCGCTCAGATCCAGCGAGATGTGCGCCGTCTCTTTGTTCAGCCAGACGTTGATCCGCAGATCGGGCGACTCACGATCGACGTTCGGGCGCGGTAGATTCTTACGGGTGAAGCTGTCGACAATGGCGTCTTTAACCTTCAGCGCGCCGTACTGGCTGTTACGGATCTCGTCATTGAGGCCGCTAAAATGCACCGCGAAGGTGGCGCCAGGGTTGAACATCTCCGTCCACGGAATGGCCTGTACGCCGAGGTACAGATCCAGATCGCTGTATACGCGACATTCGCCCAGCGGCAGCATGATGCGCGAAGCCAGCCGGCTCCACATCAGGCTTTGATACAGCAGGCGCGTATCCCCCTGAAAATGGACCCCGCCCTGGACTACCTGGCAGTCCGTCGCGCCAAGCCCTTCCAGTTCAGTTTTTAACAGCTCTTCCAGCCCACGAGCCGTACTGGCAAACAGAGAATTCATATCGTCACTTTTACTTAAAGAAAATTGGTGCGCATTATAGCCAATATGTGCCCTATGTCATAAAGTTATAGGCTTATTTTTGGAACCCGGAGGCAGCGTATGGTAACGCTATCGCGACTTTTTATTCATCCTGTTAAATCCATGCGCGGCATGGGCCTGACCCACGCCTTTGCTGATATCAGCGGCCTGGCCTTCGATCGCCTGTTTATGGTCACCGAAACCGACGGGACCTTTATTACCGCTCGCCAGTTTCCGCAAATGGTGAAATTTATTCCGGCGCCGCTGCATGATGGCCTTCACCTGACCGCACCGGACGGCAGCAGCGCCGTGGTGCGTTTTAGCGATTTCGCCACGCAGGCCGAGCCGACCGAAGTCTGGGGCAACCATTTTACCGCCCTCATCGCGCCCGCCGCCGTTAACCAGTGGCTCAGCGGCTTTTTCAAGCGCGATGTCCAGCTGCGCTGGCTGGGGCCGCAGCTAACCCGCCGGGTAAAGCGCCATGATGCGGTGCCGCTCTCCTTCGCCGACGGCTACCCTTACCTGCTGGCTAACGAGGCCTCCCTGCGCGATCTGCAACAGCGCTGCCCGGCCAGCGTAAGCATAGAACAGTTTCGCCCTAACCTTGTGGTCACCGGCGCGGCGGCCTGGGATGAAGATAGCTGGAAAGTGATCCGCATCGGCGAGGTGGTGTTTGACGTCGCTAAGCCGTGCAGCCGCTGCATTTTTACCACCGTCAGCCCAGAGCGCGGTCAGAAGCATCCCGCCGGGGAGCCGCTGGAAACCTTAAAGCGTTTTCGTACCGCGCTGGACAATGGCGATGTCGATTTTGGCCAGAACCTGATTGCCCGCAACAGCGGGGTGATCCGGGTGGGAGATGAAGTGGAAATCCTTACCCGCGGCCCGGCGAAAGCCTACGGGGCAGGTGAAAGCGACGATACCCCGGCTCCCGAGGCGCAGCAGCAGGCTACGGTTGCCATCGAATGGCAGGGTCAACAGTTTACCGGCAATAACCAGCAGGTGCTGCTGGAGCAACTGGAACAACAGGGCATTCGCGTACCCTATTCGTGTCGGGCGGGGATCTGCGGCAGCTGCCGCATCCGGCTGGAAGAGGGAGAAGTGAGTCCGTTAAAGAAAAACGCGGTTGCCGGAGATGGCACTATTCTCGCCTGCAGCTGTGTACCGAAAACAGCGCTACGCCTGGCGCCTTAAACCGCCTGCCCCAGACTGTAGCTGACCGCGCTCTGCGCCGGCTGCAGTCTGTCATTCATAATTTTAATGACATCGCCCAGCTGCATGACGCGGCCGGCAAGGGTGAGACCCGGCTGAGCCAACAGACAGAGCGCGGCGTTATCGCCCGGCTCCACCACCAGTAAATTCACCTGCTCGCCGGTATCGCTCAGCCAAACGCAGGCGGCGTCGCCGCCGCTCGGCTGCCAGTGATGGGTATGGGCGATAAAGTGCCAGCTTTTCGGCATCTGCGGTTTGAGAAAACGGATGGCGGTGAGCGCGTTAAGGACTAATTCCGCCCGCTGCTCTTTCGATAGCTCGAGATCGCGACATTTTTCTTCAAAAGAGAAATAGAGCGCGGCGTCATCAACGCAAAATCCCGAAGGGGCAAAGGCATCCGGAGTCAGCATGCGCCGGGCGAAGCGCGAGCGAAATAACATGCCATTGGCCAGATCGAGCATCATGCGGTCGTGCTCTTCATCGTAATACCAACGCCAGTTATCGTCAGGTTTAATCCGCATTTTTCCCCCTGTCCCCTTTCATACGCCTCTGCAAAGTTGTTGCGACTTACCGCAGAATATTTTCTAAAATTAAGAAAAGTCTAAAATGTTTAAATAAGCAACAGTGAGGGAATATAAAACAACCAGGGCCGGAAATAAAGCCCTGGGTGGGATTCAGAGGAGGAAAAGATTAGATGTGGGTAACAATTTCTTTAATCAGCGGCGGACCTTTAAAAATAAATCCAGAATAGATCTGCACCAGCGATGCCCCGGCGGCAATCTTTTCCCGCGCGGCAATCACCGAATCAATGCCGCCCACGCCGATGATAGGCAAACGGCCATTCAGCTCAGCGGAGAGCATACGGATAATTTCAGTGCTTTTTAATTGTAATGGACGACCGCTAAGCCCGCCGGTCTCATCGCAATGTTTCATTCCCTGAACCAGGGAACGATCGAGGGTGGTATTGGTTGCAATCACGCCATCAATATTATGACGCACGAGGCTATCGGCAACCTGGATCAATTCCTCAGGCAAAAGATCCGGCGCGATCTTTACGGCGACCGGGACATATTTTTGATGCTTCTGCTGCAGCTCGAGCTGCTTATTTTTAATACCGGAGAGTAAATCATCCAGCGCTTCGCCGTATTGCAGCGTGCGCAGCCCTGGGGTATTCGGCGAGGAGATATTAATGGCGATATACCCGGCGTACGGATAGACTTTTTCCATACAAATCAGGTAATCATCTTTCCCGTGCTCAACCGGCGTATCTTTATTTTTGCCGATATTGATACCCAGCACGCCGTCAAAATGCGCCTTTTTCACATTCTCAACCAGGTTATCGACGCCATGGTTATTAAAGCCCATGCGGTTGATCAATCCCTCGGCATCAACCAGACGGAAGATCCTTGGCTTATCGTTGCCCGGCTGCGGACGCGGCGTCACGGTGCCGATCTCTATCGAACCAAACCCCATCGCGCCCAGCGCGTCAATGCATTCCCCATTTTTATCCAGCCCGGCCGCCAGACCCAGCGGGTTTTTAAAGGTTAGCCCCATGCAGGTGACAGGCCTGGCCGGTACCTTCTGGCGAACCAGCATTTCCAGCGGCGTCCCGGTGACACGGCGTAATTGTTGAAAGGTAACTTCATGAGCGCGCTCAGGATCGAGCTGAAAAAGGGCTTTACGAACGAAGGGGTAGTACATGAACTCTCCTGGATTCCCGGTGTGCAAACCGGGGGCGTATTATGTGCGATCTGTTGCGGAAAGGGAATTGACCTGCGACAAAAAATCCCCCATCAGCGCAAACGATTACCTACCCCGCGCGCCATTATGCGCTTTTCGGCTATCTAACCGCTGATAAATCATTTAGGGAAATAATGGCCCTCTGTCACACTCACTATAAATGTTATCAATTATAGATAAATGCAAACATTTAGTTATAAGGAGAGAGAGATGCGCGTCATTACGCTTGCGGGCAGCCCGCGTTACCCTTCCCGTTCCAGTGCCTTGCTGGAATACGCCAGAGAGACGCTCACCGCCGCCGATATCGAAGTCTGCCACTGGCATCTGCAGAACTTTGCCCCGGAAGACCTCCTGTACGCTCGTTTTGACAACCCGGCGCTGCAGACGCTCAATGAACAGCTGGCCGGGGCTGATGGCCTGATCATCGCCACGCCGGTGTATAAAGCCTCGTTCTCCGGCGCGCTGAAAACGCTGCTCGACCTGCTGCCTGAGCGAGCGCTGGAGGGCAAAATCGTGCTGCCGCTGGCCACCGGCGGGACCATCGCTCACATGCTGGCGGTGGACTACGCGCTGAAGCCAGTGCTGAATGCCCTCAAGGCCCAGGAGATCCTCCATGGCGTCTTCGCTGATGACAGCCAAGTGACCGATTACCAGCATAAGCCGCAGTTTACCGCGAATCTGCAGCGGCGCCTTGATGACGCCCTGGAGACCTTCTGGCAGGCGCTGCATCGCCCCAGCAGCCGTGCGCCGTCGTTAACATCTCTGCGTGGGGTGGAGCATGCTTAATCCTCTCCGCGCCCTGACTCTGGGCGGACTGCTGCTATTCTCTACGCTGGGTCACGCCGCCCCGGCGGCGCCTGACGCTCTGCGCATCGGCTACCAGAAAGGCAGCGTCAGCATGGTGCTGGCGAAGAGCCATCAGCTGCTGGAGCAGCGCTATCCGCAAACCCATATCTCGTGGATTGAGTTCCCGGCCGGTCCGCAGATGCTGGAGGCGCTGAACGTCGGCAGCATTGATATCGGCAGTACCGGCGATATTCCGCCTATCTTTGCCCAGGCGGCAGGCGCCGATTTGGTCTATATCGGCGCGGAGCCGCCCAAGCCCAAGGCGGAGGTGATCCTGGTGGCGCAGGGCAGCCCGATTCATAACGTTGCTGAGTTAAAAGGGAAAAAGGTCGCTTTTCAGAAAGGCTCCAGCTCCCACAATCTGCTGCTGCGCGCCCTACAGCTCGCAGGTCTGAAATTTAGCGATATTCAGCCGGTTTACCTTGCCCCCGCCGATGCGCGCGCCGCCTTCCAGCAGGGCAATGTCGACGCATGGGCTATCTGGGATCCGTACTACTCCGCCGCGCTGCTGCAGGGCGGCGCCCGGGTACTCACTGACGGAACAGATCTGAAACAGACGGGATCCTTCTATCTTGCTTCCCGGCCCTACGCTGAACGCAATGGCGCTTTCATTGAAGGCGTACTCGACACCTTTACTCAGGCCGATGCCCTGACCCACAGCCAACGCGCGCAAAGCATTACGCTGCTGGCGAAAACGATGGGCTTACCGGAGGCGGTGATCGCCAGCTATCTGGACCATCGTCCCCCCACCGCGGTTACCCCGGTGAGCGCCGAAACCGCCGCTCGCCAGCAGCAGACGGCAGACCTGTTCTACGAGAACAAGCTGGTGCCACAAAAAGTTGATATCCGGGCCCGCATCTGGCAGCCCACCGCCACACAAGGAGCGAAATCATGAGTCTGAATATGTTTTGGTTTTTACCGACCCATGGTGATGGTCGTTATCTGGGTACCGAAGAGGGTGCCCGTCCGGTCGATTATGGCTATCTGCAGCAAATCGCGCAGACGGCGGATCGGCTGGGCTTCACCGGCGTGCTGATCCCGACCGGACGCTCTTGTGAGGATGCGTGGCTGGTCGCGGCCTCAATGATCCCGGTGACGCAGCGGCTGAAGTTCCTTGTCGCCCTCAGGCCAAGCGTGGTATCGCCGACGGTGGCCGCGCGTCAGGCGGCGACCCTGGACCGGCTGTCAAACGGCCGGGCGCTGTTCAATCTGGTCACCGGCAGCGATCCTGCCGAACTGGCAGGCGACGGCGTCTTCCTCGACCACACCGAGCGCTATGAGGCCTCGGCTGAATTTACCCACATCTGGCGCAAGCTGATGGAGGGAGAAACCGTCACCTTTAACGGCAAGCATCAGCGCGTTCGCGACGCCAAACTGCTGTTTCCGCCACTGCAGCAGCCGCGTCCACCGCTCTATTTCGGCGGCTCGTCTGAGGTAGCGCAGGAGCTGGCCGCTGAGCAGGTCGATCTTTATCTTACCTGGGGAGAACCGCCGGCCCAGGTGGCAGAGAAAATAGCTCAGGTGCGAGAGAAAGCCGCCCGGCATGGTCGCCAGGTGCGTTTTGGCATCCGTCTGCACGTGATCGTCAGGGAAACCAACGAGGAAGCGTGGCAGGCGGCGGACAGCCTTATCTCCCATCTTGACGACGAGACGATCGCCCGCGCCCAGGCGGCTTTCGCCAGAACCGACTCCGTTGGCCAGCAAAGGATGGCGGCCCTGCACAACGGGCGACGCGATAAGCTGGAAATCAGCCCCAACCTGTGGGCTGGCGTGGGTTTAGCGCGCGGCGGCGCCGGGACCGCACTGGTGGGCGATGCCGCCACCGTTGCCGAAAGGATCAATGAATACGCCGCGCTGGGTATCGATAGCTTTATCTTTTCCGGCTATCCGCATCTGGAAGAGGCGTACCGGGTCGGAGAGCTGCTGTTCCCCCTGCTTGACGTCGCGGTGCCGTCCATCCCGCAGCCGCAAAACCTGCGTCTGCAGGGGGAAGCGGTCGCCAACGAGTTTATTCCGCGTAAAGTAGCGCAAAGCTGAGGAGACCGTGATGGCAAAATCAACCCATCCCCTGTTGTTACGCCTCGCCCCCTGGCTGCTGCCGGTAGGGACGGTCATTGTCTGGCAGCTGGCCTCGTCCGTCGGCTGGCTGTCGACGCGGGTGCTGCCCTCGCCGGAGGGGGTATTGAAAGCGTTCTGGACCCTCTCGGCCAGCGGTGAGCTGTGGCAGCATCTGGCCATCAGCTCATGGCGGGCGCTGGTCGGCTTCGCCATCGGCGGCTCGATCGGGCTAATACTCGGCCTGATCAGCGGCCTGTCTCGCTGGGGCGAGCGTCTGCTGGATACCTCGATCCAGATGCTGCGCAATGTCCCGCATCTGGCGCTGATCCCGCTGGTGATCTTGTGGTTCGGCATCGATGAGACCGCCAAGATCTTCCTTGTCTCGCTGGGCACCCTGTTCCCGATCTATATCAACACCTGGCACGGGATCCGCAATATTGACCGTGGGCTGGTTGAGATGGCGCGCAGCTATGGCTTATCCGGCTTCGCCCTGTTCCGTCACGTGATATTACCCGGCGCCCTGCCCTCAGTTATGGTCGGCGTGCGTTTTGCCCTTGGTCTGATGTGGCTGACGCTTATTGTCGCCGAAACTATCTCGGCGAATGCCGGCATCGGTTATCTGGCGATGAACGCGCGTGAATTTCTGCAAACCGACGTGGTGGTAGTGGCGATCATTCTTTACGCCATCCTTGGCAAACTGGCCGACGTCTGCGCCCAGCTGCTGGAACGGCTCTGGCTGCGCTGGAATCCGGCGTATCATCTTCAGGAGGCTAACGCATGAACACTGCCCGTCTCAACCCAGGTATCCCGCTGCTGCTGAACGGGGTGACGAAACGCTATGGCGACAACACCATTCTTAACGAGCTGGATCTGCATATTCCCAGCGGCCAGTTTGTGGCGGTGGTGGGCCGCAGCGGCGGCGGCAAAAGTACCCTGCTGCGCCTGCTGGCAGGTCTGGAAAAACCAAACGCCGGCGAACTGCTGGCTGGCGCGACGCCCCTGGCGGCGATCCAGGACGACACCCGGATGATGTTTCAGGATGCGCGCCTGCTGCCGTGGAAAACAGTGATTGATAACGTGGGGCTGGGGCTAAAAGGCGCCTGGCGCGACGCCGCCCTGCAGGCGTTGGCCAGCGTCGGACTTGAAAGCCGCGCACAGGAGTGGCCGGCCGCGCTGTCGGGTGGGCAGAAGCAGCGCGTTGCGCTGGCCCGCGCGCTGATCCATCGCCCGCGCCTGCTGCTGCTGGACGAACCGCTGGGGGCGCTGGATGCCCTCACCCGTCTGGAGATGCAGGAGCTGATCGTCTCCCTGTGGCAGGAGCATGGCTTTACGGTCCTGCTGGTCACGCACGACGTCAGTGAAGCGGTGGCCATGGCCGATCGGGTGCTGTTAATTGAAGAGAAGAAGATTGGCCTCGATTTAAGCGTGGATATCCCGCGACCGCGGCGCACCGGTTCGGCGAAGCTGGCCGAGCTGGAGGCTGAAGTACTGGATCGGGTGATGAAACGCGGCGACAGCGAGCGTGCGCCGCGTTTGTTTAGTCATGGCTGACCGGCGTAACTGTCCGCTGTCTGAACGGGGGCATATCGTCATCCGACATGTCCCCGGCTCGCGCGTTGCACAGCCGGGCTACCAACGCCAAATCAGCCGTGTATTCCAGGTCGGGTAAGCATCGCGCCGCCCGACAACATCACCACGCTAACGGGTAACCCGGACAGGGCGCAAGGCGCGCCGCAATCCGGGGTTATGGCACCGTTACGCCAGCGCCTTACTGATTTTCTCGAACAGGTCGCCAGAGAGATTCTCCAGCCCCTTCAGCTGCTCCAGCGCGGCGCGCATCAGCGCCTGTCGCTTCTCATCATAACGCTTCAGACGAATCAACGGCTCAATCAGGCGCGACGCCACCTGCGGGTTACGCTGGTTAAGCTCGGTCAGCATCTCCACCAGGAACTGATAGCCGCTGCCATCTTCAGCATGGAACGCCGCCGGGTTGCTGCTGGCGAAAGCGCCGATTAACGAGCGCACACGGTTCGGGTTGCTCATGCTGAACGAACGGTGGTTCAGCAGACCGCGCACGGTTTCCACCACGTTGGCTGCCGGGCTGGTGGACTGCAGGATAAACCACTTATCCATCACCAGACCGTCCTGATGCCATTTGTCATCGTACTCCTGCATCAGCGCATCGCGGCACGGCAACTCAGCGGCAACCGCCGCCGACAGGGCGGCCAGCGCGTCGGTCATGTTATCTGCCTGGTGATACTGCGTCGCCACCAGCTTATCGCCCAGCGTCGGTTCCGCAAACGCCAGATAGCGCAGGCAGGTATTGCGCAGAGCACGTTTACCAATATCGGCGTGCTCCACCCGATAGCTGTCGAGCTTATTGGCGTTATAAACCGCGAGGAATTCGTCCGCCAGTTCGTTCGCCAGGGTGCGGGTGAGCGCTTCGCGCACGGCGGCGATGGCGATCGGATCGATAATCGCGAACATCTCGGCGATTTCGTTGGCTGACGGCAGGGTTAAGATCTCAGCGGCCAGCGCCGGATCAATCTTCTCATCCAGCAGGATGGCGCGGAAGGCATCCGCTACGTGCACCGGCAGCGACAGCGGCTGCCCCTGCTGATGGCGGTTGACGTTCAGCTTGATGTAAGTCGCCAGCAGGCTCTGCGCCGCATCCCAGCGCGAGAAATCATTCCGCGCGTGACGCATCAGGAAGGTCAGCTGCTGATCGCTCCACTTGTATTCCAGTTTCACAGGCGCTGAAAATTCGCACAGCAGCGCCGGCACCGGCTGGAAATAAACGTTATCGAAGACAAACGTCTGCTCGGCCTGGGTCACATTAAGCACCGGGTGTACCGGGTGGCCGCCCTTCTGCAGGGGGATCACCTTGCCCTCGTTATCGTACAGCTCAATGGCAAACGGGATATGCAGCGGCTGCTTCTCGGCCTGCTCGGCGGTCGGCGGCGTACGCTGGCTGATGGTCAACGTATACTGCTCGGTCTCCGGATTATAGTCGTCATGCACGGTGACGATTGGCGTACCGGACTGGCTGTACCAGAGGCGGAAGTGCGACAGGTCGACGTTAGAGGCATCTTCCATCGCCTGCACGAAATCGTCGCAGGTGGCGGCGCTGCCGTCATGGCGTTCAAAGTACAGCTGCATCCCTTTCTGGAAGTTTTCTTCACCCAGCAGGGTGTGCAACATGCGGATCACTTCGGCACCCTTTTCATAGACCGTCAGGGTGTAGAAGTTGTTCATCTCGATAACCATATCCGGACGGATCGGGTGCGCCATCGGGCTGGCGTCTTCGGCAAACTGCAGCCCGCGCATGGTGCGCACGTTGTTGATGCGGTTCACCGCCCGTGAGCCGAGGTCGGAACTGAACTCCTGATCGCGGAACACGGTCAGCCCCTCTTTCAGGCTGAGCTGGAACCAGTCACGACAGGTGACGCGGTTGCCGGTCCAGTTATGGAAATATTCATGACCAATCACGCGCTCAATATCGAGGTAGTCTTTATCGGTGGCGGTATCGGTACGGGCCAGAACATATTTGGAGTTAAAGACGTTGAGTCCTTTGTTCTCCATGGCACCCATATTAAAGAAGTCGACGGCGACAATCATATAGATATCGAGGTCGTACTCGAGGCCAAAGCGCTCCTCATCCCACTTCATAGAGTTTTTCAGCGAGGTCATCGCCCAGGGCGCGCGATCGAGGTTGCCGCGATCGACGTACAGCTCCAGCGCCACTTCGCGGCCAGAGCGGGTGCGGAATGAATCGCGCAGGACGTCAAAATCACCGGCCACCAGCGCAAACAGATAGCACGGCTTCGGGAACGGATCCTGCCACTGTACCCAGTGACGACCGTTCTCCAGCTCCCCTTCCGCCATACGGTTGCCGTTGGAAAGCAGGAACGGGTATTTCGCTTTATCGGCGATAATTTTGGTGGTAAAGCGCGCCAGCACATCCGGACGGTCCAGATACCAGGTGATATGGCGGAAACCTTCCGCTTCGCACTGGGTGCACAGCGCTTCGCCTGACTGATACAGGCCTTCCAGCGCGGTGTTCGCCGCCGGGCTGATCTCATTGACGATGGTCAGGGTGAAATGCTCCGGCAGGCCGCCGATCACCAGCTGATTGTTTTCTTCTTTATAGTCACTCCACGGCTGGCCGTTCACCTGCAGAGCGATCAGGGTCAGATCTTCGCCGTCCAGGCGCAATGGCACATCAGACGCAGCCGCGTGGCGGGAGACCTTGCTCTCGGCCGTAACAACGGTTTTTGCGGCATCCAGGTCAAAGGTCAAATCGATATCGCTAATCAGATACTCCGGCGCACGATAGTCGTGGCGGTATTTGGCTTGGGGCTGTTGTGTCATAAAAAACCTTTAGCATCTTCGGTAAAGTGTCGTCCCAGTCTATTCCTGTTGTGTCAATCGCGCTATGCAGAATCTTCATCTTTTCAACGTGAAACACGGAAATCGCTACATTTTGTTAACACTCGCGGCACGAAATGCCCTCGACCCGACGCAAAGCTTGTGGTGTGATCCATGTTCAATATATTAAACTAGGCCTCGCAAATGACCGTCAGCGTCACCATTGCTCGCCATCGCGGGACAGAGTCGGGTAATAAAGGTATACTCCGCCTCCATTTTCCGCGTTGGTTTCGATGGAACGCTCCAGTGAGAGGATGCTACTGCGCACCATGACACAATTCACTTCTCCTGTACTGCACTCGCTGCTTGATACGGATGCCTATAAGCTGCACATGCAGCAGGCTGTCTTCCACCGCTACGGCGATGTGCATGTGGCGGCGGAGTTTCGCTGCCGCGGAGACGACCTGCTCGGCATCTATGCCGACGCGATCCGCGAGCAGGTGGAGTCCATGCGCGACCTGAGGCTGCGGGATGATGAATATCGCTGGCTGTCCACCCTTCCCTTTTTTCGCCAGGATTACCTCAACTGGCTGCGCGATTTTCGCTATGACCCGAGCCAGGTCACGGTCAGCAATGACAATGGTAAGCTGAACATTCGCCTTACCGGCCCATGGCGGGAAGCCATCATGTGGGAAGTCCCGCTGCTGGCGGTGATAAGCGAGTTGGTCCATCGCTATCGTTCACCAGAGATGGGCGTCAATCAGGCGCTCAACACGCTGGAACATAAGCTAGGCGACTTCGCCACCATGACCGCTGACCTCGACATGAGCGCCTTCCGTCTGATGGACTTCGGCACCCGCCGTCGTTTCTCACGCGAGGTGCAGGAAGGTATTGTGCGGCGTCTGCAGCAGGAACCATGGTTTGTCGGCACCAGCAATTACGATCTGGCGCGCCGTCTGAATTTAACCCCGATGGGTACCCAGGCCCATGAGTGGTTCCAGGCCCACCAGCAGATCAGCCCCAGCCTTGCCAGCAGCCAGCGGGCGGCCCTTGCCGCCTGGCTGGAAGAGTATCCCGACCAGCTGGGCATCGCGCTGACCGACTGCATCACTATGGATGCGTTCCTGCGCGATTTCGGTCCGGAATTCGCCACCCGCTATCAGGGGTTGCGCCACGATTCCGGCGACCCGGTGGAATGGGGAGAAAAAGCTATCGCCCATTATCAGAAGCTGGGTATCGATCCGCTGAGCAAAGTGCTGGTCTTCTCCGATAATCTCGACCTGGCGAAAGCCGTCGATCTGTATCGCCACTTCGCCTCGCGGGTGAAGCTCAGCTTTGGGATCGGCACCCGTTTAACCTGCGATCTGCCGCAGGTTAAACCGCTCAATATCGTGATTAAGCTGGTGGAATGTAACGGCAAGCCGGTGGCGAAACTCTCCGACAGCCCGGGGAAAACCATCTGCCACGATAAGGCCTTCGTCCGCGCCCTGCGCGAAGCGTTCGACCTGCCGCCGATTAAAAAGGCAAGCTAAAAAACATGGCCCGACGGCATTCTGCTATCGGGCCAATCAATATCACTCCTGCGGCAAACGGGCTCTGACGACCTCGGCAAAATACTCCGCGCCAGTTAGCAATATCTCATCATTAAAGTCGTAGCAGGCATTATGCAACGGTGTATTGCCCTGAGCATCTGAACTATCGCCGTTGCCTAAAAAGATGAAACAGCCGGGGATTTTTTGCAGAAAAGCGCCAAAATCCTCCGAAATCATCATCTGTGCGACGTTGCCGTCCACCTTCTCAGCCCCTACCACGTTAATCGCAGCGGTGACCGCCACATCAACGCATTGCTGCCAGTTCACCGTTGGCGCAAATTCATGGGTATAGCTGAACTGGCACGTCGCACCGTGCATCGCGCAAATCGCTTCGCTAATGGTACGCATTCGTTCTTCGAGCAGCATCTGCACCTCCGGTGCAAAGCTGCGCGTATCCCCTTTGATTTCGACGTGCGTCGGAATCGCATTGCGGATGCCATCGGTGTGCAGTTCAGTACAGGAAATGACCGCTGGCACGTTCGGATCAACATTTCGCGAAACAATTGTCTGCAAAGCCAGGATGATTTCCGCCGCAATGACCAGCGGATCTTTCGCCATATGCGGCCGCGCCGCATGCGCTCCCTGCCCTTTAATACGAATAATAAAGTTATCTTCACTGGCCATAATGCCACCGACTCGCGTGGCGATAGTCCCGGCTTTCATACCCGGCATATTATGCAGACCGTAGATTTCCTCTATGCCAAAGCGTTCAATAACGCCATCGTCCATCATCGCTCTGGCGCCATAGCCAGGTTCCTCAGCAGGCTGAAAAACAAAGCAGACCGTGCCGTTAAAATTCTGCCGCTGCAATAGCAACTGCGCCGCGCCCAGCGCAATGCAGGTATGACCATCATGTCCGCAGCCGTGCATCCGCTCGGCGGTCATGGAGCGGTAAGACCAGTCTCCCTGTTCGGTCAATTGAATGGCATCGATATCGGCACGAATAGCGATAACGCCCTTCCCGTCGCCGCATTTCAATCTCCCCACCACCCCGGTTTTGCCAATATCGCGGTGCACCTCAATGCCCATAGCTTCGAGCTTTTCGGCAATAAACCGTGAAGTATTCTGCTCCTCGAAGGCGCTTTCCGGATGGGCATGCAAATAGTGACGCCAGGCGATAAGCTGCTGCTTTAGCTGTTGCTGATTCATTCTCTGCTCCTGTAAACATTAGTCCATACGCTGGGCGCGCTGTAAAACCACCTGCAGCAGCACATTGGCGCCAGCAATCAGATCTTTGGCTGCGCTATGTTCTTTGACGTTATGGCTAATGCCATCGACGCAGGGGACAAAAATCATCCCGGCGGGACATACCGACGCCATAAATTGTGCATCGTGTCCGGCGCCGCTTGGCAAACGTCGGTAACTGAGCGCCTGACGCTCCGCCTCGGCTTCCACCGCATTGACGATCTCATCGGCAAAAATGACCGGATTAAAGCGCACCAGTGAGCGGCTGGTTATCTCCACGCCCTCTTCCTGCGACGTTTTCGCGACAAATTCGGCCAATTGCTGCTCCGCCAGACATAAGATCGCATTATCGGTATTGCGGAGATCCACTGACATGACGACATGGTTGGGAATGACGTTGATTAGATTAGGCTTCACGCTGAAATGTCCAACGGTAGCTACTTGATCGCCACCAAGGCTTAGCGCCAGATCACGGGCAAAAACAGCGATTTTCGCAGCCGCCAGCCCGGCATCACGTCTCATGGACATTGGGGTAGTACCCGCATGATTCGATACGCCTCTCAGGGTTAATTCCTGCCACGAAATACCCTGTACGCCGGTAACCACGCCAATATCAATCTGCTCTTTATCAAGAATTGGTCCCTGTTCGATATGCAGCTCAACGTAGCTATCTACCGCCATATCTCCCGGCTGACGTTCGCCTTTATAACCAATGTTACGCAGCGCTTCATCGAGCGTGATACCGTCGATATCTTTTGCCGCGAGCGCCTGCGCCAACGGATACTCGCCGGCAAACACCACGCTGCCCATCATATCGGGCTGAAATCGCACCCCCTCCTCGTTAGTAAAGAAGGTTACCGCCAACGGTCGTCGGGTGCGGATCCCGGCATCCTGGAGGGTGGCAATCACCTCAAGGCCGGCCATAACGCCGTAGTTGCCATCGTATAACCCACCTGTGGCGACGGTATCGATATGTGACCCCATCATCACCATCGGCAACGTCTCCTCGCCGTGATAAACGCCGGTGACATTGCCGATAGCATCAATTGACACGCTCAGGCCCAGCGCCTTCATGCGGGCTACAACAAAGTCCCTGCCGGCTTTATCTTCGGCAGTCGCTGCCAGGCGGCATACACCGCCGCCTGGCAGCGCACCATGTTCGCCAAGTGCATACAGGGAATCGATAAGCCGTTGGCCGTTAATCTGCAGATAATGACTCATATAACATCTCGCTAATAATGGTGGTTATTGGAACATGCCGTAAAAAATGGCAGATACGGTGATAAGACCGATCAGGGTGACGAATACGTTGCTCGCTTTACCGCGCCAGGGGGCAAGCACCGGTAATTTATGAATGGCGTACATAGGCAACAGCAGCAGAATTGCCGCCCCGGTGGGACCGCTGATGCATTCGATAATACCGAGGATACTGGGGTTCTTGTACGCGGCGAACCAGCAGGTAAGCACCATAAACACCAGGATGACCGCGTCGACGAGGCGAATACCAGGTTTTTTCCCGCGTGCGGCGGCGGCCTCCAGAATCAGGTCGCGCAGCGATTCATAGGCGCCGATGTAGTGGCCAAGAAATGATTTAGTAATAGCGACAAAGGCGATAATCGGCGATAGCCAGGCAATAATCGGTGTATCGTACTGATTGGCCAGATAGGACAAAATCGACAGATTCTGGGCTTTGGCTTCCGCCAGTTGCTGCGGCGACAGGCTTAACACGCAGCTGAGAACAAAAAACAGCACCACCACCGTCATGAGCAGGATACCGTAGCGCTGGATCTGCGCACATTTACCCTCAGCGAGCGCCAGACCGTAACGCTGCTTCTGGCGCACCACCATCGGCGAAATGATGGGATAGTGGTTAAACGACATCACCAGTACCGGGAAGGTCATCCACAGGGATAACATGATCCCCTGCCCATCGCCCGTGGCGCTGAAGCTTACGGTTTGCAAAATTGCGCCGTTCCAGTGCGGAATCAGAAAAAGTGCCATAAAAATAAGCGAGATGATGAAGGGATAAACCAGGGTGCTCATCACCCGCATTATCAAACGCTGTCCGAAACGGACGATAAACATCAGCCCGAGGATCAGAACGATGGCCACCAGCGACTGGGGAGGCTCGGCCATCGCCAACTGGTGGGTGATAAAGCTCTGCGCGGTGTTGGTGATAGCCACCGCATACATAATCAGAATGGTATAGACGGCGAAGAAATAGATGACGGTAAATACTTTTCCCGCCAGCGCGCCAAAATGCTCGCCAATAACATCGGTAATACTGCTTTCCGGCGTATTGGAAGAGTAAATGAATCTCGCCAGACCGCGGTGAGCCAGATAAGTAATAGGAAAAGCGAGGACAAAAACAATCAGCAGCGGCCAGAAGCCGCCAATTCCGGCATTAATCGGCAGAAACAGCACCCCGGCGCCAATGGCGGTACCGAACAGGCCAAGGACCCAAACGGTATCTTCGCTATGCCACTTTGCGGGATCGGAATATCCTTTATTGATAATTATATTTTCAGTATTCATCGGTCAGGTTCTCTCTATGCATGACGCGAAAGCGCGTATGTTTTCGTTATGAGTCAGAACGCTTGTCATACCGAGGGCTTGTAGGGTAGGTAAGATGGCCCCCTTGTTATTGTCGATAGCGCTCAACCATTACGGCCAAACCAGACGATGTCTTCATAGACATCGGGTGATGTATCTCCTTCCGTGCTGATTAACAGAACCTGTGCATCGGCATTCAGGCGCAGCGATTCGGCAAGCTCGCGATACGCCGGTTGAGTCATCAGCGCATAAAGCACTCCTGTGCCAATAGCGCCGGATTCCCCGGAGACAAAAGGTTCGTCAGTACCTGGACGCGGAGCGGCCAACAGGCGCATGCCGTTGGCCGCCAGACAATCGTCGGCGGAAATAAAACAGGTGGCATGGTCGCGGAGCATTGGCCAGCTGGTGATGTTAGGTTCACCACAGGCAAGCCCGGCCATCAGAGTTGACATATCCCCGCCGACGCTGTGCGGCAGTCCGTCATTAATGGTTGCCGAGCGATACAGGCAGTTCGCCTTGTGCGGCTCAACGATGATGATGGTGGGAGCCTGCTGCTGCATCTTTTCGATGAAATATCCCATGATGCTACCGGCAAACGACCCGACCCCGGCTTGTAAAAACAGATGCGTCGGCATCGGCGCTCCGCTTTCTGCCAGCTGCTGCCAGATTTCAACAGCGAGGGTCATATAGCCTTGCATGATCCATGTGGGGATCTGCTCGTAGCCCTGCCAGGCGGTATCCTGAAGTAGAACCCATCCCTGCTCGCGCGCGGTTTTGGCCGCCAGCCGAACTGTGTCGTCGTAGTTCAGTTCAGTAATCGTGCATTCGGCGCCATGCCGGCGAATATTCTGCGCGCGTACCGGCGACGAGCCTTTTGGCATATACACCACCGCACGCAGCCCAAGCTGCTCAGCCGCCCACGCCACGCCACGTCCGTGGTTACCGTCGGTAGCAGTCACAAATACGATGTCCTTGATACGCGCCTTAATCACTGGTGAATTAAGCTCGGCAAAGCTCAACGTATTAATATCTCGCTCAAGCAGAGCGGCGAGATATTTCCCCATCGCATAAGATCCGCCTAATCCTTTAAACGCATTCAAACCGAATCGCTGCGCTTCATCTTTTATATGGATCGATCCCAGCCCCAGCCGCTGGCTTAAAAATTCCAGCTTACGCAGCGGCGTGACCCGGTAATCAGGAAATTTTTGATGGAATGCCAGCACTTCGTTCCCCACGCTTTCATTCAGCAGACTCAAGTCTGCTCCCTGGCCATAGGGCTGCCGCCGGGCGTTAAGTTGAAATTTAATTGTGTCCACTATTCAGGCACCTCTATTTTCATATCGTCCTGCGACGATAACGTTATTTGCGACCATTCCGCCTAAACGACGGGTGCACGGATCCGTGCGGCCTGAGACAGGACGGTCGCTTTAAATTGGTTAAGTCAGAATGTGAGAGGCTTTTTGTCGCGATATACCGCTTTCCCACTGCCTGTGATGGTACACTGCGCCCGGCGGTTAATTGGCGCAAAGTTGCCCATCGCGCCGCAATTTTCACTCTGTTTTATCATTCACACGCAACAACGTTGCATTAGTGAGGTTGATCACAGGCTTGCAGGACGAGATATATGATGAAACTTGACGCATGGGATAAAAAAATTCTTACGCTCTTGCAGCGTAATAATCGCTTGTCGCAACGGGAGATCGCCGATCGGATCAGCCTGTCTCCTTCGGCAGTCAATCGGCGTATCGCTGCACTGGAGGATGCAGGGGTGATTAAAGGCAGTGTTAGCTTAGTGGACGCCAGTAAAGTGGGAAGACCAATCACCATTATGGTGCAGGTGACCATTGAGAATGAACGTCTCGATCTGCTTGAGGAGGATAAACAGCGTTTCGTAACCTGTCCGCAAGTGCAGCAGGTCTACTATGTCACTGGCGACTTCGATTTTCTGCTCGTGATCAACGTCCGTGATATGGCGGAATACGAAGCGCTAACCCGTGAACTCTTTTTTGCCTCGGGAAATATCAAGTCTTTCCGGACCATCGTGTCGATGCAAAATGCGAAGCAGGAAATGACGGTCATTATCGAGTAAGTCGTGTAAAAGTCGAAATGGGGAGCCAAAGAACGCCCCGGAGGTGTATTTATTTCCGAAATCCACCCTTCCCTGTGCGAAATCTACTTGTCTGATGGAAGATGACAGGTAACATAGATATCCCCCCGCTGTTGGGGGAAGAGACTTTTTTATTGGACTACATAGAGAGATTATTATGAGCGTTGTGCCTGTAGCCGACGTACTCCAGGGCCGCGTTGCCGTTGACAGCGAAGTCACGGTCCGCGGATGGGTGCGTACCCGCCGAGATTCTAAAGCTGGCTTTTCTTTCCTCGCCGTCTATGACGGTTCCTGCTTTGATCCTGTACAGGCCGTTATTAATAATTCTCTGCCCAATTACAATCAGGAAGTGCTGCGTCTGACCACCGGCTGCTCGGTGATTGTCACCGGTAAAGTCGTGGCTTCTCAGGGTCAGGGTCAAAGCTTTGAGATCCAGGCGACCAGCGTGGAAGTGACCGGCTGGGTGGAAGACCCGGACACCTACCCGATGGCGGCCAAGCGCCACAGCATCGAGTATCTGCGTGAAGTAGCGCACCTGCGTCCGCGCACCAACCTGATTGGCGCGGTAGCCCGCGTGCGTCACACCCTGGCGCAGGCGCTGCACCGCTTCTTCAACGAACAGGGCTTCTTCTGGGTTTCCACCCCGCTGATCACCGCCTCCGATACCGAAGGCGCCGGCGAAATGTTCCGCGTGTCGACGCTGGATCTGGAAAACCTGCCGCGTAACGATCAGGGCAAAGTCGATTTCGACAAAGACTTCTTCGGTAAAGAGTCGTTCCTGACCGTTTCCGGCCAGCTGAACGGCGAGACCTACGCCTGTGCGCTGTCGAAGATTTATACCTTCGGCCCGACCTTCCGCGCCGAGAACTCCAACACCAGCCGCCACCTGGCGGAATTCTGGATGCTGGAGCCGGAAGTGGCCTTCGCCAACCTGAACGACGTTGCCGGCCTGGCGGAAGCGATGCTCAAGTACGTCTTCAAAGCGGTACTGGAAGAGCGTGCGGACGACATGCAGTTCTTCGCCGAGCGCGTGGATAAAGACGCTATCGACCGTCTGCAGCGCTTTATCACCGCTGATTTTGCCCAGGTGGATTACACCGACGCCGTCACCATTCTGGAAAACTGCGGCAAACAGTTCGAGAACCCGGTGTACTGGGGCGTGGATCTCTCCTCTGAGCACGAACGTTACCTGGCCGAAGAGCACTTCAAAGCGCCGGTGGTGGTGAAAAACTACCCGAAAGACATTAAAGCGTTCTATATGCGCCTTAACGAAGACGGTAAAACCGTCGCGGCAATGGACGTTCTGGCGCCGGGCATCGGCGAGATTATCGGCGGTTCCCAGCGTGAAGAGCGTCTCGACGTGCTTGACGCGCGTATGGCAGAGATGGGGCTTAACAAAGAAGACTACTGGTGGTATCGCGACCTGCGTCGCTACGGCACCGTGCCGCATTCCGGCTTCGGTCTGGGCTTCGAACGCCTCATCGCTTACGTCACCGGCGTGCAGAACGTCCGCGATGTTATTCCGTTCCCGCGGACGCCGCGCAACGCGACATTCTAAATTTTTCTGACATCAATCTGAAAGGCCAGCGCAAGCTGGCCTTTTTTTATGTCAATTACTGTTAGTAAAATTCAACAACCTTAAACATCAAGACCTGGAAATCACAATTATGTTACGCACTGTTTCGGTGCATCCTGGTGATGTAGATCGCACTTTATGTTCATAACTGAGCAAAACCGCTGATAAATTTGCTCATTTTTTGACCTTTACCCGCACATCTTGCAAAGACAGAGACTGAATAAAAAGAATACGAATTCAATACACAAAATGAACGAATTGCCGCTTAGCCAAATTAATCATAAATAATTCATATAGATAGATAAGTAATGGCGTTTGCCCTTATCCGGTGGAACGGAATTTTGATTAAGTTCACAAAGTTCCGTTAAATACACATTTAGTTACATGATTTTTCGTTTTGTTACTCATATGAGATATTCGTAGCATTTTCCGGCTAGCGAAACGTTGTCGCGGATGGAAAGATGCCTTCAGACACCAAACTCTCATCAATGGTTCTGTAAGTTTTTATTGACAGAACTTATTGACGGCAGTGGCACGTGTTCATATAAAAAATATTAATGAGGGTAATAAATAATGATGAAGCGCAATATTCTGGCAGTGGTGATCCCTGCCCTGCTGGTAGCCGGTGCAGCCAACGCTGCAGAAATCTATAACAAAAACGGCAACAAACTGGACTTCTATGGAAAAATGGTCGGCGAGCACGTCTGGACCACCAATGGCGACACCAGCAGCGACGATACCACCTATGCCCGTATCGGCCTGAAAGGCGAAACTCAGATCAACGATCAGCTGATCGGCTACGGCCAGTGGGAATACAACATGGACGCGTCCAATGTTGAAGGTTCCCAGACCACAAAAACCCGTCTAGCGTTCGCAGGCCTGAAAGCGGGCGAATACGGTTCATTCGACTATGGCCGTAACTACGGCGCGATCTACGACGTCGAAGCGGCAACCGATATGCTGGTTGAATGGGGCGGTGACGGCTGGAACTATACCGACAACTACATGACCGGTCGTACCAACGGCGTCGCAACCTACCGTAACTCCGACTTCTTCGGTCTGGTTGACGGTCTGAGCTTCGCGCTGCAGTACCAGGGTAAAAACGACCATGACCGTGCGATTCGCAAGCAGAATGGCGACGGCTTCAGCACCGCAGCCACCTACGCGTTCGACAACGGTATCGCACTGTCTGCAGGCTACTCCAGCTCTAACCGTAGCGTCGATCAGAAAGCTGACGGCAATGGCGACAAAGCCGAAGCCTGGGCGACCTCTGCAAAATATGACGCTAACAACATCTATGCGGCCGTCATGTACTCCCAGACTTACAACATGACTCCGGAAGAAGATAACCACTTCGCTGGTAAAACTCAGAACTTTGAAGCAGTTGTACAGTATCAGTTTGACTTCGGCCTGCGTCCGTCCATCGGCTACGTACAGACCAAAGGCAAGGACCTGCAGTCGCGTGCTGGCTTCTCCGGCGGCGATGCGGATCTGGTTAAATACATCGAAGTGGGTACCTGGTACTACTTTAACAAGAACATGAACGTCTACGCTGCGTATAAATTCAACCAGCTGGACGACAACGATTACACCAAAGCGGCTGGTGTCGCCACTGACGACCAGGCGGCCGTGGGTATCGTTTACCAGTTCTAATCTGCAGTACACCCCTTCGTGATATGCCTTCAAAGCAGGACTTCGGTCCTGCTTTTCTGTATTCGTGAGACAAAGATCGTCTCTTTCGAAAACCTTCGCGCTTTTTGTCGCAAACGGTTGGCAATTCGTTATTCTCCCGTTAACCTGATAGCGGATTTCCCTTCAGTAATCACAATGGAACCTCGTCATGTTTGAGAACATTACCGCCGCCCCAGCCGACCCGATTTTAGGTCTGGCCGATCTGTTTCGTGCCGATGACCGCCCTGAAAAAATTAACCTCGGAATTGGTGTTTACAAGGATGAAACCGGTAAAACGCCCGTTCTGACCAGCGTCAAAAAAGCAGAGCAGTATCTGCTGGAAAATGAAACGACTAAAAACTATCTGGGCATCGATGGTATTCCTGAATTTGGTCGCTGCACCCAGGAGCTGCTGTTCGGTAAAGGCAATGCGATTATCGCTGATAAACGCGCCCGCACCGCGCAGACACCGGGCGGTACCGGTGCGCTGCGTGTCGCCGCAGACTTCCTCGCCAAAAACACCGACGTGAAACGTGTGTGGGTAAGTAATCCGAGCTGGCCGAACCATAAAAGCGTATTCACCTCTGCCGGGCTGGAAGTGCGCGAATACGCATACTACGACGCGGCTAACCACGCGCTGGACTTTGATGGTCTGCTGGCCAGCCTGAACGAAGCCCAGGCGGGCGACGTGGTACTGTTCCACGGCTGCTGCCACAACCCGACCGGTATCGATCCGACGCTCGATCAGTGGCAGCAGCTGGCGCAGCTGTCGGTGGAAAAAGGCTGGCTACCGCTGTTCGATTTCGCCTACCAGGGCTTCGCCCGCGGTCTGGAAGAAGATGCTGAAGGGCTACGCGCTTTTGCTGCTCTACATAAAGAGCTGCTGGTCGCCAGCTCCTACTCGAAAAACTTTGGCCTGTACAACGAGCGCGTCGGCGCCTGCACTCTGGTCGCCGCGGATCAAGAGACTGTAGACCGCGCCTTCAGTCAGATGAAGTCGGTGATCCGCGCCAACTACTCGAACCCGCCTGCGCATGGCGCCTCCGTGGTCGCCACCATTCTGAGCAACGATGCGCTACGGGCAATCTGGGAGCAGGAACTGACCGATATGCGCCAGCGCATCCAGCGTATGCGTCTGCTGTTCGTCAATACCCTGCAGGAGAAAGGCGCGAGCCGCGACTTCAGCTTTATCAGCCAGCAGAACGGCATGTTCTCATTCAGCGGCCTGACTAAAGAGCAGGTGCTGCGCCTGCGTGAAGAGTTCGCCATCTATGCGGTAGCTTCCGGACGTATCAACGTGGCCGGGATGACGCCTGACAATATGGCGCCGCTGTGCGAAGCCATCGTCGCCGTACTGTAAGCGATAGTATTCGGTATAAAGAAAAAGGCCGCGAATGCGGCCTTTTTTATGTGTTCGCGTCATGTCTGTTACCAGACCGGCATCTCATCCTGCAGAAACGGGTTATTACGGCGTTCCTCACCCAGCGTCGACAGCGGACCATGGCCGGGAATAAAGGTCACATCATCGCCCAGCGGCAACAGCTTTTCCTTGATAGCCGCAATCAGCTGCCCATGGTCGCCGCGCGGAAAATCGCTGCGTCCCACCCCGCCTTTGAAAATCACGTCTCCGGAGATCAGCAGTCGGGAGGCGTCATCAAAAAAGACCACATGGCCCGGCGTATGGCCCGGGCAGTGCAGCACCTGCAGCGCCACATTCCCCACATTGACCACATCGCCTTCATTAAGCCAGCGATCCGGACGCAGCGGTTGGCAATCCTCCAGGCCGAACATCCGGCTTTGCGCCGGTAATCCTTCCAGCCAGAACTCATCCTCTTTTTCCGGACCAATAACCGGTACGCCATAATGCTGCGCCAGTTCAGCCGCGGCGCCAACGTGATCGAGGTGGCCATGCGTCAGCAGGATCTGCATCAGCGTGACGCCAGCCTCCGCCACCACCGCTTTGATACGTTCAGCATCGCCGCCAGGATCGACCAGCGCCGCCAGCCGGGTTTGCCCGCACCAGATAAGAGAACAGTTCTGCGCGAACGCGGTAACCGGAATAATACGATAGTTCATGACGCTCCTTTCGTTACCAGTGCCTTACGGGACCGGTATCAATATGCACAAAGTTACTACGTGGGTAATATCCTACACCACCTGCGCGCATAGATAACGCCGCTTTGCGAATATTGCTTAACGAAATACCTTCAATATGGAAATCCATCGCCTGCCCCTTGGTGTGATAGCTGTGTTTCGCTACACCACGGCTTCGTGCGCGAAGCTCATCGTTGGTATCAAGGGAACGATAGCCAGAGATAAGCTGGACAGGTTTGTTGGTGCCAAGTAGTCCCTGCAACCGATAAAGATGATCGAACAGATTTGGATCGATGGACTTAATTTTATTCGCGCGATAGTCACGGAAAAAATGGTTAAGTCTTGCTAATTCATCCTGAATATAGCCTCTGCCATCGAAAAACTCCGCCCTGAGCGATTCACCGGTATGCAGGTTATTCAGCGTCAAAATACGCGGACGGGGGGTCGAGAGGGTGGCAAATGCCGGCGCAGGGAGAATGGCGGCAGCACCCAGCGCAGCGCCACCCAACGCCAGCAATCTGCGGCGATTAGCGTCAAATTTGTCCATGATAATCAGGTCTACAGTCAATGAATCGTTATATACTTTTTCCGCTTTGCGCGATGCCAGGATCAGCTCGCTATCGCTCGCCACGACCGAGATGTTGCCCGGCAAAGGAGAGCGTTCGCGCTAACCGCGCTACGCATTGAGCGGAATGATATGTATATGCACTTCTGGCGCACGAAAGGCACCTTACCGGGCATTATTGCCAACGTCAAGGCAGCCTCACCCCAGGAAAATCGGGCGCTGCAGAGGTGCAGCGCCCTTTTTTACCCAGTGCTAGGACAACAAAATCCATTGAACTACTTCATTTACCTGATTAATTGTTCCGCTTTCGTCAGAATTTGTGCGCTGGATCGCGCGGTGATATCGTAATTGTAAATATCTGTTCGATATTGTGTACGTCCATCAGCGTCCACAAACGCCGTTAAGTAATATAAATTCACCGGTATATTTTGCCGAATATTGACATAGCGCGTATCCCCCTGCTTCAGGGCGTCGGAAATGCGCGTGTCATTCCAGCCCGCGTCCTGCAGCAGCATATTGGCCAGCTCCGAGGCTTTATTGACCCTGACGCAGCCGGAACTGAGCGCACGGACATCCTTCTGAAACAGATTATGATTCGGCGTATCGTGCAGATAGATAGCATCCGAACTCGGCATATTAAACTTGTAACGCCCCAGTGAATTACGTGCCCCAGGCGCCTGCTGAAAACGGAACGGTAAATTGTTCTCGGTGATGGTTGACCAGTCAACCCGGTAAGGATCGATGGTCTCTTTACTGTTCCAGCCGCGCATCACGGTGTAGCCATGCTGCTCCAGATAGCCAGGATTATTACGCACCTTCGGCAGAATATCTTTGCGCGCCAGGGTGGGCGGTACGTTCCACGGCGGATTGACCACTACGTTGTTCAGCGCGCTGCTCATCATCGGCGTCTTGCGGTCCGGACGTCCGACGATCACCCGCGAGGCCAGCACCTGACTGCCGTCCTGGTAATAGACCAGCGAAAACGCGGGAATATTCACCATGATACCAGTCGATAGTTTGCCTGGCAGCAGACGTAGACGCTGAATGTTCAGCGCCAGCACGCCAGCGCGCTGCGCCGATGAGACATTGAGCCAGTCACGGGTGGATTGGCCGATGACCCCATCCGCCCCCAGTCCCTGCATGGCCTGAAAGCGCTTAACGCCCTCCACCAGCTGGCGATCGTACACACCGCGCGCCGCGGGCTTGCTCTTTTTCTTCGCCGAAGGACTCACCACGTCGCCGGGCAGAACGATATTGGCGGAATTTTCCAGCATCCCGGTACGCTGGAGGATCTCGCGCAGCGCGCCGATATCATTGCTCCATTCTCCCGGACGCAGCGAGCCGCTGCCGGTCATCTGCGGCCATGGACGTGAATCAGCCACCAGCGCCAGCAGCGACTGATGCATGGCCTCATACTGCGGATGACGCGGCGCCAGGCCGGCGATAAACGCCGGCAGGGAGCCATTATCCAGCGCCAGCTGCCACTGGTTAATCACCGACAGCGGCGGGGTCGCCATCTTGTACGGTGTCGAGCTATATAACCAGCGGGTCCCCTGGGTGGGGATGCCGCTGATAAAGTGCAGATAGCCCATCATGGCATCAGACAACACCACATCGCGCGCCATACCGGTGACGGCAGGATCGGTCAGCAGACTGACCCAGGTGGTAAACTGCGGCTGAAAACCGGCGATGGCGATCTCCGCCAGCTGCTGCTGGAACGCCTGCACCGCCTCGCGGTTTTCCCACATCGGTTTCATATCCCTGGCGGCGTATAGCGAGACCAGCGGATTCATAAAGACGGGTTTGTAGCCAGCCGGCAATAGCGCTTCGATCTGGGCGCGACTGTTCGCCGCGGCTTCCATCGACAGCGGCTGCTCACCGGCCAGCTTCGCGACCGCCGGCGATTGCCCGTCGCTTTGCGACAGCGCGACGGAAAGCTCTCCAGGCGTAGCGGAGCTATCACCTGGTACGACTTCAGGCTCTGCGGCCTGGACATTGAACAGCGGAGCAAATGCCATTGCCAGGCTCAGACTGAGCGCTGACAATGGACGACCATACCGTTTCTTAAGCAACATCCCTTGCCCCCTGTTGTCACACATTGCCGCCCACAAATTCGTGGGCTTTAACACAGTATATAAAGACGAAAAGGCTTTTGCCTTACCTAATGTAAAGAAGCTTAAAGATTATACCACCCTGGCATAGCAAGCTGGATAGCAAAAAGGGCAACTTAACGTTGCCCTTTTCAGCGCTTACCCGCCAGTAGTGAGCTGCATCGTCAGGAGGCGTCGGCCGTTCCCGGCAGCGCTTCCGGCAGCGGCGCGGCAAACCCGCGCAGCCCCACGACGTGCACATGTTCGTGATTATTGAACACCTTACGCACCAGTTTATAGGTAGTGCCTTTTTCCGGACTGATGTTCTCCGGCGCTGCGATAATCAGCTGCATCTCCAGACGTTCGCACAGCTCGAACAGGGTGGCGATGGAGCGGGCGTCAAGACGCGCCGCTTCATCGAGGAACAGCAGACGGCAAGGCGAGATATCCTTGCCGCGCAGGCGACGGGATTCATCTTCCCAACTCTGCACCACCATCACCAGAATCGACATCCCGGTACCGATAGCTTCCCCGGTAGACAGCGCGCCGGACTCCGCGCGCAGCCAGCCGTCGGAGCCGCGGTTAACTTCCACTTCCATCTCCAGATAGTTGCGGTAGTCGAGCAGCTCTTCACCGATGGTTTGCGGCGTGCGCTGCCCCATGTCGATCTGTGGGTTGAGACGCTGATAGAGCTTGGCCAGCGCCTCAGAGAAGGTCAGACGATTGCTGTTAAACAGATCCTGGTGCTGCTCATGCTGCTCGGAGAGCACGTCGAGCAGCATCGAGTGGGTCTCACGCACATTGACGTTCAAACGCACGCTGTTGACCTGGCCGAAGGAGACGCTCTGCAGACCCTGGTTGAGCATCCGGATACGGTTCTGCTCGCGCTGAATGGTTTTGCGAATAATGTTGGCCACGCTGCGGGAACTGATCGCCAGCTTCTGTTCACGGTTGGTCAGCTCTTCGGTCAGGCGGCTGAGCTCGATCTCCATCTGCTCGATCGCTTCCACCGGATCATCGGTGCGAATAATATCCTGACGAATACGCTCGCGCAGATGCTGGTATACGGCAACGAAGAACTGAATTTTGCGCTCCGGACGCTTCGGATCTTCCGAGATACGCAGCACGTCACGCAGATGTTCGTTATCGGCGACCGCCAGACGCAGCGCCCCCAGCGCCTTATCCGACATTGAACGCAGCTCATCGGCGGAGAGATAGGCCAGCTCGCGGCGATGCAGACGACGTTCGACGCCGTTGTCTTTCACCAGACGCATCACCGCGCACCAGCCCGCCTTGGCGGTCACCACCTGCTCGCGCATTTCGCAGTAATCGCGCTCCAGCTTGCGCAGTTTACGGGTCAGGTTGTCCATTTCCGCTTCGCAGAAGGTCAACGCTTTCTCCAGCTGATTGCGTCGGGAGCGGTTATTGCTCAGCTGCATGTGCAGTTCATCGCGACGCGCGCGAGCACGCTCTTCCGCGCCGGCGTCGGCGCGCACGCCAATGTCCTGCAATTCTTTATACAGATCGTTGAGCAGCTCTTTCTTGGTGTCATACGAGCTCTTCAGCGAGGCCAGCACCTGATTGTACTGACTAAGCTGCGCCGCATGAGCACGCATCGCGTCGCGCGCGCGGCTGCGTTCGGACTCCGCCTGCTCCAGACGCTGGCGCAGCTTCTCGTTGAGATCGCTGTTGCCGCTGAGCATTTCCGCCGAATCGGAGTAGCTGAAGTGGGCCCTGCGCTGCACAACTTCCGCCAGGGCAAAAGCCTGCTGACGTGCATCGCGCTGGGTTTGCTGCGCATAGGCGTAATCTTCTTTCAGCTGCTCAAACTGCTCCGGATCGCTCTGCAGCACCGAAACAATAGGCTCCAGCTTCGCCAGCTGGTTACCGTGCTGCTGAATAAAGCGCGCAGCCTCCTGCGCTTCGTCCAGACGTTCCTGGATCTCGTCCACGCGGTCGGCCAGCGTATCATCCGCCAGCAGGTTCAGGCGCGGCAGCAGGCGGTTGAGCGCCGACACGCCCTCTTTCGCCTGCTCGTACTGCACACGGTTCTGTTGGTTATCGCTTTCATGGGCGCTTAGCGCACGCTCCAGCTCGCCGCGGCGGCTGTTGAGTTTGCGGATCTCTTCTTCCGGATCGTCCTCGAAAGCCACCGCCAGATGGCTGCCGATAAAGCGGCTGAAGGCCTGGTGCAGGCGCTGGGTTTTCTGCACATCGAACGACAGGGTCGCAAAACGCTCTGACAGCGATTCACGCTCGGCATGCAGGGTTTCAATGCGGTTTTCACGTGCCGCGCGGCCAAACAGCGGCAGCGACGGGAAGCGCGAATAACGCCACTGGCGATCGGCAATCTTCACCACCACCGCTTTTTCCAGCTCGTCGACGCTGAATACGCTGTCATCGAAGGATTGCGGATCGCCTTCGATCAGATAGAGATCTTCCGGGCAATCTTCCAGTCCCTCAAGCTGCTCGGCTACCCGCGACAGATCCGGCACCACGATCGCATGGCGCGACGGACCGTACAGCGCGGAGAAGTACGGCGCATCGTCCAGGCTAACATCATCGTAGATCTCGGACAGCAGAACGCCGCCGAACCGTTCCGCCAGGGCGTTGAGGCGCGGATCTTCCGAACCGCCCGGCTGGCTAAGACGCTCGATTTCTTCGTCGATGGCGCGCTTGCGGGCGCCGACCTCGTCACGTTCAACGATAGCCTCTCGTTCACGCTCCAGCAGCTGCTGCAGGTATTCGGTGACCTCCTGGCCGGACGCAAAATGCTCGCCGCTTTGCTCGCACAGCTGGTTAAGGCTGTTCTGCGCCGCCAGCCAGACCGGCGCCCGACGCATCAGCGTCTGGGTACGCGACTGCAGTTGCTCCAGCTCCTGACGCAGCGCCATGCGCTGCTCCTGAGCATTGGAGACGCTGTCGGCCAGCGACGCGATGCGCGCTTCCAGCTCCTGATGCAGCGTTTCCAGATCGTCGATATCGTAGCGTTTACCCTGGCGTTTGCAGAACTCGGCCAGCTGACGCTCAGCGTCCTGCTGCTCGCGCAGGCGCTGTTCAAGCTCGTTGAGGCGGCTGCGCAGCCCCTGCGCCTGCTCGGCCTGGTGGCGCTGGTTCACGCCGTCGCGCAGCAATTCGCGCGCCACGTCCCAGGCTTCATTGCGCGCCAGCGGGCCGTTAATCGCCGCCACCAACTGGTAAGCCTGTTCAAACTGGCTGTGCGCGGTTTGCGCCACGCTCATTTTCTGTTCCAGCGACAGCATTTTCTCCGTCGCTTCCTGCTCTTTCGCCTGGAAGGTTTCCAGCCACTCGTCGGCGCTCTCCGGGGTCAGATCCGGCAGATGGCACAGCGCCTTCGCGCGCTCCAGCGCCTGCAGCGCCTGGTTATACTGAATGGCGCGGGTCTGCTGCACATCGAGCGCCTGCTGATAGTCGGCGAGCTGGCTTTTCAGCTCATCCACTTCCAGCTCGGCGGCCTCAGCGCGGGCTTCGTTCTCTTCCTGACGATCGACGGCTTCCGCCACCACTTCATTCTGCTCTTCCAGACGGATCTGCAGCTCGTCGAGATCCGCTTCGTAGCGCTCGATTTTTTCCTGCTGACGCAGCGCAGTCTGCACCAGGTTCAGGTGATCGCTGGCGGCCTGGTAATCGGCTTCCAGATCGCCCTCCGCGCCGTTATGCTCCTGCAGTTCGCGCGCCATGTCGACGTGCTTATACTGCTCAGCCGCCAGCTGCGAACGCGAGGTGAAGAGATCGCGGCGATACTCCAGCGCCTTATCCAGGTGAATGCGCCTCTCGTTGGCGTGACGCATATAGTCCGCCGCCACGTAGTTGGTGGCTTCGCTGATCAGGTGTTTAAACAGATCGCGGTCGGACTGGGTAACGCGAATGGCTTCCAGCGTCATGCGGTTTTCCCGCAGCGCCGCTTCCATATCCTGGAACGCTTTACGCACGCCGCTGTTTTCCGGCAGCAGGTAGTCGCGCAGCGAGCGGGTAATGGTGCTGGAGATCCCGCCGTACAGCGAGGCCTCAATCAGGCGGTAGTACTTGCTACGATCGGAGGCGGAACGCAGGCGACGCGCCACCACGCCCAGATCGAACATTAGCGAGTGATATTCGGTGATCGAGTTGAACTGTTTAAACTGGACCCCTTCCATCGCCTCGAGTTTATCTTTCAGCTCGTTGAGGCTCACGACGCGCGCCTGGCGATCGTTCAGCGTTTCGGTCAACAGCTGGGTCGGCAGGATAGAGGTCGGCAGTCCCTGAATGGCGAAAGGTTTAATATCGACTTTACGATCGCGCCCGGCGACCTGCTGCAGGCGCACGCCGACCACCACGCGCTGGTGGCGGGAGTTGATCACATCGAGTACCGAGTAACACACCCCGGCGCGCAGCTTACCGTGCAGGCCTTTATCGCGTGAGCCGCTGGTGGCCCCCGCTTCGGTGGTGTTACGGAAGTGCAGCAGGGTTAAATCCGGGATCAGCGCCGTGACGAAGGCCGCCATGGTCGTGGACTTACCCGCGCCGTTCCCCCCGGAGAGGGTGGTCACCAGTTCATCAAGATCAAAGGTCCGGGCAAAGAAGCCGTTCCAGTTAACCAGCGTTAGCGAGCGAAACTTACCGCGTTCAATCATTACTCTTCCTCCCCGCTATCCGGCTGGTTTTCTTCATTCTCATCATTGAGCTGCAGGTGATTTTCCAGGGCCATCGCTTCCCCGTCGCGGATCAGACGGCGCTGCGCTTCGCGCGGGTCGTCGCCGGCGCGCACATCGGCGCCAAAGCGGAATACCGATTCGGTAATGCGAAACTTGCTGCTATCGTGGCCCATAAACCACACCATCCCCAGACGGCGTAAGCGGTTAAGCGAGGCCCGCATTTTTTCCTGCAGCTTCTGGCGGTCCAGATCCGAACCGGTGGAACGGTTGTTCACCAGCTTCAGCAGCCTGGATTCATCGGCCAGGGTCAGCAGCTCGTCATAGAGCTCCTGCTGGGTAAAAATCCCTTCGTTCGCCAGGCGCTCCGGGCTGAGATAGAGATAGCAAAGAATTTTGCCCACCATCATATCCAGCTCGGACAGTACCGAGCGCGAAATCAGCGTGGTGGACCGCGGGCGCAGGTAGAAGAATCCCTCCGGCGCGCGGATCAGCTCGACGTTATAGCGAGCGTAAAACTCTTCCAGGTAATCCTGAAAATCCATCAAAAATGCGTGATTATCCAGCTCGTCGAGACCGATATGACGGCCCGCGCGCAGGGCGCTGTCCAGCGCCGGAAATAACGGATTGGCCAACGCCTGCGCCAGCTTAACCGGCATCACTTGTTCAATATTTGTCAATGACATGCGCCTGTACCTTGGCTCCGTAATCATTAATCGGCTGCCATTTTGCCGGCAGTCCGGTGAAATCTGCCTGGGCGACGCCCAGCTGTACCGCCTGATCCACGACGATCCGCGCCACGTCGAAGTGACGCCCGCGCGGATACTGCGCCAGGAACTCCCGCGCCACCAGGCCGAGATCCAGCGGTATTCCTTTCTCTTTATAGACCGCCAGCTGCGCTTCGATCAGCGCCGCCAGCTGCTCGCGAATTTCGTTAAACTCTTCAAATTCGAGGTCCGCCGGCAGCTCGCCGGTGACCTCTTCATCGCGCAGGGCCATCTCTTCATCGCGCATATCCAACAGGCGGTCGGCGTTGGCGTAAGTTAGCGCCCACGGTTCATCAAAATAGGTCTGCACCGACTGGCGCAGACGCTGGGCGAAGACGCGGTTCTTATCCATATCGATAGCGGTACGGATAAACTTGTGCACATGGCGGTCGTAGCCGATCCACAGGTCAATCGCCTGCTGACCCCAGCTGACGATGCGGTCGAGCTTGCTTTGCAGATCGAACACCAGCCGATCGACAAAATGGAGATCGTCGCGCGCCATGGTCGAGTCCTGAATGCGCAGCAGGTTCGCCTGCAGCTTATCCCCTGCCGCATCCAGCGTATCCTGCAATTCGCGCAGGGTGCCGGAGGTTTCCGACAGCAGCAGTTCACAGCTGGAAATCGCCGCGCGCCAGTCTTTATTCAACAACTGCGCGATATCGTCTTTCACCAGCTGCTGCTGCTCATCCATAATGCGCTGCGTCAGGTCGATGCTGTCGAAAATTTCCGCTACGGAATACTTCAGCGGCGCAAAAACGTTGCGATGCCAGTGGAATTCATCACCGCCCTCTTCCGCGGCGTCCGCCGCGCGCTTCAGCTCGCCGGCGACGATCGACAGCTGCATCGAGAGACGCAGCGTCGAGAATTCGCGCTGACGGATATAATAATCGGTGATCCCAATCCCCAACGGCGTCAGGCGATAGATCGCATTGCCTTCGGTAATTTCGCTGGTAAAGCGGTTCAGCAGACGCTGGCGCACCAAATCGTTGATCGCGTTATTGGCGCGCTGGCTGATGGTTTCGCTGGTCTGCTCAAACGCATCACTGACGTGGCGGAACGCATCCACCAGTTCACCCTCGCTCATTTCCCCTTCCAGTCGTTCACCATTCAGAGTGGCGATCGCCAGCAGGAAAGAGAGTCTGTCGACCGGTAGCGAGATTGAAAAATCATTTTTTCTGGCCCAGGCAACCAGTTCGGGGACTGTCTGGGAAAATTCACTCATACTTTATCCTTGCATCTGCGGCTATGAGCCTGGCTCTTAAGCGCGGTGACATGAATATAACGGCCCAGGCTGAGATACGGCTCCTGACGACAGTAGCGCGTCTCCAGCGCCAGCAGCGCCGCATAGCTGTCATGCTGTTGGCGTTTTTCACGCAGATAATCATGAAACACCCGCACGCCGGTTTTGCTGACGATCTGCCAGCCAATCTCTTCCAGCCAGTGATAAACCTGCTGTGGTTCACGCGGATAATCCGGCGACAGCGTGCGTTTTTTCTTTTTTGGCATGCCCAGTTGAACGTAATCAAAATTACCGGCAACCATATTGTGCATCAACAGGCCGTTAGCATTGTAGAACATCAATGACAGTCCACCGCCAGCACGCAGCGTCGACCACAGGGTATGCAGTATTTCCTGGGGCTCCGCCACCCACTCCAGCACCGCATGAAACAGTACCAGATCGACCGGGCTTTCCAAATGCTGCGCAATATCCTGAGCCGCGCATTGTACAAAATGCATGTTGTCGATCACACCTTTATCGGCGGCCGCCTGGCGGGCGCGAGCCACCATCTCAGCGGAGAGATCGCAGAGCGTCACGTGATGGCCCAGTTGCGCGACTTTGATGGCCGTTTGCCCTTCGCCGCCGCCGGCATCCAGCACCCTCAGCGGTCCCGGCCCCAGCTGCGCCAACAGCGGTTCCAGATCCTGCCAGAGGATCGCCTGACGCAACTGGCCTTTTGTGGTGCCGTAAATATTGCGCGAAAACTTTTCAGCAATGTCATCGAAATTGCGATCCTGCACGGGTGACTCCACAAGCCAACACAAAACCGCTATTTTGTCATACCCGCGCCGAGAATGAAGCGATCTGTTATAAGATCCGAACATAACTTTGGTTATATGGTTAAAAAAGGAACCATCTGGCATGCTTTTCACGCTAAAAAAGATCGTCGGCGGCCTGCTGTTGCCGCTACCCGCCTTACTGTTGTTGATCGGTATCGGGATCGCGCTGTTATGGTTCAGCCGCTTTCAGCGTACCGGGAAGCTATGCGTGAGCCTCGGCTGGCTGCTGCTGACGCTGCTGAGCCTGCAGCCCGTGGCCGACAGCCTGCTGAAACCGATTGAAGATACCTACCCCACCTGGCGCGGCGAGCAGCCGGTGAACTACGTGGTGGTGCTGGGCGGCGGCTATACCTGGAATCCGGAGTGGGCGCCAAGCTCTAATCTTATCAATAACAGCCTGCCGCGCCTGGCGGAGGGCATCCGCCTGTGGCAGGCGAATCCCGGTTCGAAAATGATCTTTACCGGCGCGGCGGCGAAAACGAACCCCGTCAGCACGGCGGAAGCCGGGGCGAGAGTGGCGGAGAGCCTTGGCGTACCTCGCAGCGATATCATTGTGCTCGATCGGCCGAAAGATACAGAAGAGGAAGCGCTGGCGGTGAAGCGCGCCATCGGCGACGCGCCCTTCCTGCTGGTCACCTCGGCGTCACACCTTCCGCGGGCGATGATATTCTTTCGCCATGCCGGCCTGGATCCGCTTCCCGCGCCGGCCAATCAGCTGGCGGTGACCTCGCCGCTCAATCCGTGGGAGCGGGCCATTCCTTCTCCAGTGTGGCTGATGCACAGCGACCGGGTCGGCTATGAAACCCTTGGTCGCGTCTGGCAATGGCTGAAAGGCAGCTCAGGCGAGCCAGGGCAGGAGTGATTTTGCAGCGAGGTCAAAACGGGCGCGATCAAAGCGCCCGGTGTTGACCAGACTATCCACCTCATCCCACAGCAGATAAAGCCAGCGCCGCCAGACAAAGGCCTCGGAAACTGGCGCCTGCTGCAGGTAGCGCCACAGCAGCTGTTCCGCCTGGCCGCCTTCAGCAAGGCGGAACAGTTCATACTCGCGTGGCGCCCACAGCATCATCCCCGGCCCCACCATCGCCAGCAGCTGATCGCTGCGCGGATCTTTTAGCATGCTGCGCAGAGTGAAGTTGCCATGCACCAGCACAGCATTATCATTGAAATCGCGGAACAGCTCCGGAAGGCACTCGCGGGAGCGGAACAAAAGGCGCTTATCCTGCATGGTGAGACCGGTGTCCTGATACAGGTTCAGGGTGCTCCACAATATCTCTACCCGCTGGCGGTACCAGTTCGGCCACAGGTTTTCCTGGGTATTGTCGACCATTCCCACGCAGCCGCCACTGTCCTGCCGATGCCACGCCAGCAGCGCCTCGACGATTTGCTCCTGCAGTTGCTCCCAGCGCGCCGGGGTGCGCGTCGGCGCCTCCACCGGTACGCCGCGCAGGCGCTCAAGCAGCAGCACATCTGGTCCGGGATGTTCTTCGTGCGTCATGACGCCATAAACCACCGGCATACGCACCGTACCATTACGCGCCAGGGTCGAGATCTTCCATGCCAGCTGCCGCGCCACGCCGGGCGTGGTGAAACTTCGCGCCAGCAGCGGCATCGGGTTTCCCTGCGCATCGTACAGGAACCACAGCGCCGTAGCGGCTTGTTCACTGACACACTCCACCCGGCTTAGCTTTTCGCCAAGAAGATGACTGAGTTCGGTTCGCAACTGTTCCATTGTCGATTACCCCTATGAACACTACTGGTTTCATAATGAGCGCCCGCACCTGGCTTGTCATCGGATAAGATCAAAAAGGGGTAAAAAAAGCGAAAAACCGACGGGGATATCCCCTCCAGCAAGGAGGGGACAGAGGACTAACGCAGCTCAGCGCGGACGCGCTCCAGATCTTCCGGGGTATCCACGCCGGTGCCGGGCACTTCGGCCGCCACGGCAACATGGATTTTCTCGCCATACCACAGCACTCGCAGCTGCTCGAGCATTTCAATCTGCTCCAGCGGGCTCGGCGCCCAGCTGACATAGCGGCGGATAAAGCCGGCGCGATAGCCATAGATGCCGATGTGCCGCAGCAGGGAGTCACCGATGGTCTCGCGGGTTTGGGCAAAGCGATCGCGATCCCAGGGAATAGTCGCGCGGGAGAAATAGAGCGCGTAACCCTCGGCATCCATCACCACTTTGACCGCATTCGGATTAAACGCCTCTTCCGCATCATGGATCGGTACCGCCAGCGTCGCCATTCCGCTGCTGCTGGCAGCCAGATTCTCCGCCACCTGGCGGACAATCGCCGGGGGGATCATCGGCTCATCGCCCTGAATATTGACGATAATGGTGTCATCGCTGAACGCACACTTTTCCACCACTTCTGCCAGCCGTTCGGTGCCGGACTGATGGTCGGCGCGGGTCATACAGACCTCGCCGCCGGCGGCTTCAACCGCCCGGGCGACATCTTCGTGATCGGTGGCGACAATAATGCGATCCGCGCCGGATTCGCGAGCGCGCTCCAGCACATGGACAATCATCGGCTTACCATTAATGTCCTGCAGTGGTTTTCCCGGCAGGCGCGTGGAGGCGAAACGCGCAGGAATAATGACCACGAAACTCATGAGTGACTCTCTTCTAGCGCCAGCGGACGCGCCTCTGTCTCCAGCAGCACCGGGATACCGTCGCGCAGCGGAAACGCCAGGCTATCAAGTTTGCAAATAAGTTCTTGCTTATCCTGACTGTAATACAGCTTGCCGTTACAGACCGGGCAGGCGATGATTTCAAGTAAACGGTGATCCATGTTTCCTCCTGATGGACCGGATAGATTTCTCAGCAGCATATCACAGGAAGGCAGGCGCCGGGATCAATCGGCGTCGATTTCCCACCCCTGCTCCTGGCCGACAAACAGCCCTTCCGGCAGGCGTCGGCAAAGGATCCGCTCTGCCGATTGCCAGTGTACGAAGTCGTTAATCGCCCGGCGCAGCCCCTGCTCCAGACCACGGGTGATCTTCACCCCCTCCTCCAGCCACAGGGCGAAGACCTCCAGCTCCCGGCTTTTGCGATGTATTTTACTGTCCATCCGCCCGACCAGTTTTCCCTGGTGCAGCAGAGGCAGTACGAAGTAGCCATACTGACGCTTCGGCGCCGGGGTATAACACTCCAGGCGATAGCTGAAGTTGAACAGCTGCTCAGCGCGTTTCCGATCCCAGACCACCGGGTCGAAGGGCGAGAGCACGGCGCTATGGCTGGCGGTCAGCTTACCGCCGGGCGCGGTCTCCAGCTGCGCCAGCGCCTCGTGATGCAGCCACATCTCGCCGAGTGCTTCCACGTTAACCGGCACCACCAGCCCCTCTTCCTGCCAGGCCGCCAGCAGACCCGGTAGCGCCGGCTGGCGCAAGCGATAGTAATCGGCCAGCCACTGGGCGCGGAAGATGCCGAGGCTACGGGCGCTATTGCGCAACATAATGGCCTCTGCGTCTTCGCGGGAGAGCGCGTCGCGCTCGTCGTCCCAGTCCGGCATCACCCGCCGGGTTAGATCATACACGCGGTGAAAATTGCGCCGCTCCACCACCATCACTTCGCCGGCGGTAAACAGCCCTTCAAGGTGGCGCTTATGCGGTTTCCACTCCCACCAGCCGCTGGCGCCTTTGCGCGGGTGGGTAAAATCCGCCGAGCGAACCGGGCCGTTTTGCCCGATATGCGCCACCAGCTCGGCAATACTCCCGGCATGCTCCTCCATCCACGCGCGATGGTATTTCCAGCCCATATTGTCGGGATTCAACATGCGATGGCGCACCAGGGCGAAATCGCTGCGCGGCAGAAAGCAGGCTTCATGCGCCCAGTATTCCATTAGCTCGCCGTTGCGCAGCGACTCATCCAGCCAGTGCTGCGGATAGCTGCCAAGACGGCTGAACAGCACCAGGTAGGGGCTGCGGGCCACCACGTTGATGGTATCGATTTGCAGCAGCGACATCTGCTGGATGGTGGAAAGAATGTCTTTCGGGCGAGCGCGACGTCGGGGCTTCTTTAACAACCCCTGCGCCGCGAGATGGAGGTGGCGCGCCTCGTTAAGCGATAGTTGCAATACCGACATGCAGGTTCTCCGTCAGGAATTCCAGCACAGCGGCGAGCAAAGCCGGCGCGTCAGTTAACGTTGCGCCAACGTCGCTAAGTCCGCAAGCAACCGCTGTGCGCGTTCATCGGCCATTATGGCGTCGACCGGTAAATACCACCAGTTTGCAGCGGCGAAATCGCGACATTTCACGGCATCTTTCTCGGTCATCAGCAGCGTCTGATCGGCGGTCACCAGGGCGGCGACATCAGCCTGGCTCAGCGCCTGATGGTCCGCCAGCGCCACGGTTTTGACCGGCTGGACGCCGCAGCTTTCGAGGGTGGCGAAGAAGCGCGGCGGATGGCCGATGCCGGCCATCGCCACCACGTTCGTGAAGGTGGAGACATCGCGACGTTCGCCGGTAAGCAGGTTAACCGCCATCCCTGGGCGCAGCCGCATCGGGATCTCACCCGGACGCGCCACGCCGCCGTTAACGATAACCGCATCAACGCTTTGCAAGCGCGACGCCCGCTCGCGCATCGGCCCGGCAGGCAGCCACCAGCCGTTGCCAAAGCGGCGCACGCCGTCAATAACGACAATTTCTCTGTCCCGCGCGAGCTTATAGTGCTGTAAACCATCGTCGGTCACAATCATCTGCAGATCGTGCGCGCTGAGCAACGCTTTTACCGCGTCGCTGCGCAGCGGAGCGACAGCGACCGGGGCACCGGTACGCTGATGGATCAACACCGGTTCATCACCCGCCTGCGCCGTACTGGTCCTGTCGTCCAACACCAGCGGATAACGGTCGGCTTTACCGCCGTAGCCGCGAGACACGACGCCAACGCGAATACCGCGCTGCTGCAGCTGCTCCACCAGCCAGATCACCACCGGCGTTTTGCCATTGCCGCCAGCGGTCAGGTTACCAACCACCACCACCGGCACCGGCGCGCGCCAGGCTTTTTGCCACCCCTGCTGATAGCTGAGGCGAATCACCCCGCTCACCAGGCCATACAGCCAGGAGAGCGGCAGCAGCAGGCGCCACAGCGGCGATTCCCCGGACCAGATGCGCGCGATCATTCGCCGAATTGCATCTTATGCAGCTGGGCGTACACGCCCTTATGCTCCAGCAGGTCATGGTGCGTTCCGCGCTCCACGATCCGCCCGTCTTCAACCACCACGATTTCATCAGCCTGCTCAATGGTCGACAGACGGTGAGCGATAACCAGCGAGGTACGGTTTTTCTGCAGCTCATCCAGCGCCGCCTGAATGGCACGCTCGGACTCGGTATCCAGCGCCGAGGTAGCTTCATCGAGGATCAGGATCGGGCTGTTACGCAGCAGCGCGCGGGCAATAGCAATACGCTGGCGCTGGCCGCCGGACAGCATCACGCCATTCTCGCCGATGATGGTATCCAGACCATTATCCATCTTGTTGATGAAATCCATGGCGTAGGCCATGCGCGCGGCCTCTTCAATCTGCTCGCGGCTGTACTCTTCGGTACGGGCATAGGCGATATTGTTGGCGACGGTATCGTTGAACAGATGCACGTTTTGTGAAACCAGCGCCACCTGGTCGCGCAGCGAGCTCAGCTTGTACTCGCGCAGGTCGTGGCCATCCAGCAGGATCTGCCCCTCGTCGACATCGTAGAAGCGGGTGATCAGGCTGGCAATGGTCGATTTACCCGACCCTGAGCGCCCCACCAGCGCCACTGTTTTCCCTTCCGGGATATCGAGATTGATATTGCGCAGCGCGGCCACTTCGCGACCCGGGTAGGTAAAGGTGACGTTCTCGAACTTGAGATTGCCTTTCGCCCGCTCAATGACCCGCGTACCTTCGTCTTTTTCCTGCTCGGAATCGAGGATCGCAAACAGCGTCTGGCACGCCGCCATCCCACGCTGGAACTGGGCATTGACGTTGGTCAGCGACTTCAGCGGACGCATCAGCGCAATCATCGAGGAGAAGACCACGGTAATGGTCCCGGCGGTCAGGGTGTCCATCACGCTCGGGAAGCTGGCGGCATACAGGACAAAGGCCAGCGCCAGGGAGGCGATAAGCTGAATGATCGGGTCGGAGATAGACGAGGCGGAAACCATCTTCATCCCCTGCAGACGCATTTTATTGCTGACTTTATCAAAACGTTTGGTTTCCACTTCCTGGCCGCCAAACATCAGCACCTCTTTGTGCCCTTTCAGCATCTGCTCGGCGCTGGTGGTGACCTGCCCCATCGTGTTCTGCATATTCTTACTGATATTGCGAAAACGCTTGGAGACCACGCGGATCGCCACCGACACAATCGGCGCCAGTACGATCAGGATCAGCGACAGCTGCCAGCTGTAATAGAACATCATCACGAACAGACCGATAATCGATGCTCCTTCGCGGACCACGGTGATCAGCGCGCTGGAAGAAGAGGAGGCGACCTGCTCAGAATCATAGGTGATGCGTGACAGCAGCGTTCCGGTAGACTGCTTGTCAAAGAAGGCCACCGGCATACCCATCATGTGGCCGAACAGGCGACGACGCATGGTCATCACCACTTTGCCGGAAACCCAGGAAATACAATAGCTCGAGATGTAGCTGGTGATCCCACGCAGCACCATCAGGCCGATAACCACCAGCGGCATCCATAGCAGCACTGAGCGATCCGTTTTACCAAAACCATCATCCAATAACGGTTTAAGAAGCGATAACATGAAGGTGTCACTGCCCGCGTTAAGCACCAACGCCACCGCCGCTACGATTAGCCCGGCTTTAAACGGCGCGATAATCGGCCAAAGTCGGCGGAAGGTCTGCCACGTGGAGAGATCTTTATCGTTCTGCATTCAATAAACCAGCTTGTGTTGAAATAGCCGCATATTCTACCCGTTATCGGCGGGCGCGCCAAACCACTGATGATACCAACGCGGTAAAACTTGATCCCGTAAGCTATGGATTTGCCACCCTTCTGCGGAAAAAACCACCGTTATCTGCCCCTGCTGCGGCGTGGCGAACCAGCGATAACCCCGCTGGCGGTAGCGCTGAACCACCTTGTACGAGGGCATCCGCCACGCATTGTAGCGCGAAGCGGAGGCCAGCGCGGCCGCGCCATCCACCCGGCGGACCAGCAGCGCGCTGGAGGAGGTATTGCTGCCGTGGTGGGGAACCTGAATAAGTGTAGACGTCAGATGCCGCCAGTAACGGCTGATCATCGCCTGCTCCGCCTGACGTTCTATATCGCCGGTGAGCAGGATGCTGGAGCGACCATCATCGATCCGCACCACACACGAATGATTGTTACCCTTTGCCGTGCTGCCCGGCAGCGGCCACAGGGCCTGGAAGTTGAGTCCCTGCCATTGCCAGCGCTCACCGCGATGACACGGCAGATGATGCGCCCAGCCTAACGGGCTGCGCACCCAGGCCTGCGGCCATGCCTGCAGCACTGAATCAAGGCCGCCGCGATGATCCAGATGTTCATGGCTCAGCATAATCCCTTGCAGCTGCAGATGGTGCCAGCGCAACCACGGGATAATCACCTGTTGACCGCTATCACCCTGCGGCCAAGCCGGCCCGGTATCGTAAAGCAATGCCTTACCGTGACGCTCGATCACCATCGCCAGCCCCTGCCCGACATCCAGCATCGTCACCCGCCATTCGTCCGCAGGCGGTTGTCGGCTGAATGGCCGCGTCAGTAAAAACAGCACGCTGAGACACAGCGCCGGTGAATGCCGCCAGCTCTGAAAACGCCAGCCCATCACCAACAGCCACGGCAGGATACTGATCCACAGCCAGCGAGTATCCAGCGTCAACCAGCCGTCCGGTAAACGTCGTAATCCCCAAAACAGTAGCGCCAGCACGCGATCGGCCGCCAGCCAGAGCAGCGACTCCACTATCTCCGGCCCCGAGAGATGCACCAGCATCGCGGTCAGAATAAGCGGCACCGCCAACAGGGTGACTAACGGTACCGCCAGCAAATTAGCCGCCATCGACGTCAGGCTGACTCCATGGAATAGCAACAACTGCAGCGGCAGCAGCAGCAGCGTCACGCCAGCCTGCAAATGAACAAGAGCAATTATGGTCTTCCACGGCCAGCGCCAGCGGCCGGCAGGCAACGGGAGCCACTGGAACCAGAAGATCAGCCCCGCCACGGCGAAGGCAGATAGCCACAGGCTTTGCGACAGCACCGCCAGCGGGTCGGCAACCAGTATCGCTCCCAGACAGCAGAGCCACACCTGCCACGCCGTCCAGCGTTGACCCGACAAACGTAAAGCACAACAGACCGCAAGCCCTAAGCAAGTGCGCAGGGCCGGCGGCTGCATACCCGTCAGCCAGGCATAGCCGACGGCGCCGGCCAGCCCGGCCAGCAGCGGCAACCGCCAGCCGATCCAGCGGCCCGGGAGAATATACTGCACGCCGCGCAGCAACAGCATGATAAGAGAAGCCGCGAGAGCGATATGCAGACCCGAGATAGCCATCAGATGGGAAGTGCCCGTGTTCTGCATCAGGACCTTTATCTCCGTCGGCAAAGACAGCCGCTCCCCCATTCCTAATCCCAACATCACCGCGCGCCAGGGATAAGTCTGCAGTCGCCGGGTCAGCGACGTCAGATAGCGGGCGCGCAGACTGCAGCGGGCATCCAGCGCGGAAGCGGCGACGATCCCTCCGCTCAGCGGTCGGTGCTGCGCCAGCGCATAGCGCTGGCTGTCGAAGCCCCCGTCATTGAGCTGCCCGTGCACCGGGCGCAGGCGCAGCGTCATCAGCCAGTGTTGACCCGCACAGGCTGGCGCAGGTGCAAGTTCCCCGTACAGCGTTACGCCTACCGGGGGAAACAGATAGCGGCCCCGCAGGCGCACCATCTGTCCACGGTGCAAGGTCTGGCCATCCGTCTCGCTAAGGATCACTTCCGCTTGCCGGATGGCGCCGGTAAGGTGCCGGGTCGGCCACAGCGCCTGATGCGCGCTCAATACTCCCCAGACCACCAGCAGAAGCGTCATCGCCACTCCGGCGACGGCCCTTCCATGCAGACGAATCAGCGCCAGCGCCAGTGCGCCCGCGCCCGCCAGACTGCACGGGCCCGGCAAAACGGGTAGCCAGAGAAGCGGCAGCATTGCAATGATGGCGCATCCGGCAAGCCATGGTAGACGCATAAACACCTCCCTGTGAGTGGGCAGTGTTACGCAAAGCGGTGCTGGCGTCCTGGAGGCGAATTCAGGCTTGCGCGGCGCATTCCAGACAATCGCCTCGCTTGCAGCCGGGCACGCTTTTTTTGTGAGGATGGCCGTAAATGGCGGGCACAAAAAAAGCACCCGAAGGTGCTTTCTTTATCGTCAGGCAGGCTGCACGTCGTGCAACTCACCCTTCATAAATATTGGCGCGGTCACGTAATTCTTTCCCGGGCTTAAAGTGCGGAACGTACTTACCTTCCAGTTCGACTTTATCACCAGTTTTCGGGTTACGTCCGGTGCGAGGTGCTCGATAGTGCAGAGAAAAGCTGCCGAAACCGCGGATTTCAATGCGCTCACCTTGAGCAAGCGTTGAGGCCATATGTTCCAGCATTTCTTTAACAGCATCTTCCACCGCTTTCGCCGGAATGTGAGATTGCTGGCTGGCAAGTCTTTCAATCAATTCTGACTTGGTCATTATTCCTCCGGTTTCCTTCAAGGCAAAAATTAGCTAACAGCTTAAACAAGGGCGGCCGTAGCCGCCCTTTGTGCTTGATTACAGGACGAATCCTGCAATCTGTCAAGTAAACTCGTCGCTATTCAGGTTGTTATTACCTGAATGACAAAGATTACTCGCCTTTCGCTGCTTTGAACGCTTCAGCCATAGCGTTGTTGGAGAAGTTCGCGTCTTCCTGCTTGTTCACGGTAGCGATAGCGTCTTTTTCTTCCGCTTCGTCTTTCGCACGTACAGACAGGCTCACTACGCGGTTCTTACGATCCACGCCGGTGAATTTCGCTTCAACTTCGTCGCCAACGTTCAGAACCAGAGTTGCGTCTTCAACGCGGTCACGGGATGCTTCAGAAGCACGCAGGTAACCTTCTACGCCGTCAGCCAGTTCTACGGTTGCGCCTTTAGCGTCAACTGCAGTCACTTTACCAACAACGATAGCGCCTTTCTTGTTCAGAGCAACGTAGTTGTTGAACGGATCTTCCGCGAGCTGTTTAACGCCCAGGGAGATACGCTCACGCTCTGCGTCAACCTGCAGAACAACTGCTGCGATTTCGTCGCCTTTTTTGTATTCACGAACTGCTTCTTCGCCTGCAACGTTCCAGGAGATGTCAGACAGGTGAACCAGGCCGTCGATGCCGCCGTCCAGGCCGATGAAGATACCGAAGTCAGTGATAGACTTGATTTTACCTTCAACACGGTCGCCCTTGTTGTGGGTTTCCGCGAACTGCTGCCATGGGTTAGATTTGCACTGCTTCAGACCCAGGGAGATACGACGACGCTCTTCGTCGATATCCAGAACCATTACTTCCACAACGTCGCCAACGTTAACAACTTTGGACGGGTGGATGTTTTTGTTGGTCCAATCCATTTCGGAAACGTGAACCAGGCCTTCAACGCCCTCTTCGATTTCAACGAAGCAGCCGTAGTCGGTCAGGTTGGTCACGCGACCAGTCAGTTTGGTACCTTCCGGATAACGTTTAGCGATAGCTACCCACGGATCTTCGCCCAGCTGTTTCAGGCCCAGGGATACACGGGTACGCTCGCGGTCGAACTTCAGCACTTTAACAGTGATTTCGTCGCCAACGTTTACGATTTCGCTCGGATGCTTAACGCGTTTCCAGGCCATATCGGTGATGTGCAGCAGGCCGTCAACGCCGCCCAGATCAACGAATGCACCGTAGTCAGTGAGGTTCTTAACGATACCTTTGACTTCCATGCCTTCCTGCAGGTTTTCCAGCAGCTGATCGCGCTCTGCGCTGTTTTCGGATTCGATAACGGCACGACGAGAAACAACAACGTTGTTACGCTTCTGGTCCAGCTTGATGACTTTGAACTCAAGCTCTTTGCCTTCCAGGTGCAGCGTGTCGCGCACCGGACGAACGTCTACCAGGGAACCCGGCAGGAACGCACGAATACCGTTCAGCTCAACAGTGAAGCCACCTTTAACTTTGCCGTTGATAACACCGGTAACAGTTTCAGCGTCTTCGTAAGCTTTTTCCAGCGTGATCCAAGCTTCGTGACGTTTAGCTTTCTCACGGGACAGCAGAGTTTCACCGAAGCCGTCTTCTACTGCATCCAGAGCAACGTCAACTTCGTCACCAACCTGGATTTCCAGCTCGCCCTGGGCGTTTTTGAACTGCTCAGCCGGGATGGCGGACTCAGATTTCAGACCGGCGTCAACCAGTACTACGTCTTTGTCGATAGCAACAACAACACCACGAACGATGGAACCCGGGCGGGTTTCGATTTCTTTTAAGGATTCTTCAAACAGTTGAGCAAAAGATTCAGTCATGTTTAATCTTCAGGTTAATATTAACGTCCACCTGGCTCCGTGCCGGATGGGGTTGTTTCACATACCCGCTGACCATCCATTGCCGCGGGGTACTGCTATAATTCGGAGGCTTCGGCGCGTTACCGGTTAAGGCCTACGCAACGGCCAATTTTTCGCGCGCATATTGTAGCGCTTTTTCAATCACTTGCTCAATGTTTAGTTCGGTTGAATCGAGAACTAATGCATCGGCAGCCGGGACAAGCGGCGCCACGGCGCGATTTCGGTCGCGATCGTCACGCTCTTTTATCTCGGACAAAAGACGTTCAAAGTTAACATCAAAGCCCTTTTCCTGCAACTGCCGCATGCGGCGATGCGCCCGCTCGTCGGCCGAGGCATCGAGGAAAATTTTCACCGGCGCGTCCGGGAAAACTACCGTTCCCATATCGCGACCGTCGGCGATAAGCCCCGGCAGTTCGCGGAAGGCGCGCTGGCGGCGCAGCAGCGCTTCGCGAACGCGCGGAAAAGCCGCCACTTTCGAGGCCGCGTTCGCGACCTCCTGAGTGCGAATTTCGCTACTGACATCTTCCCCTTCCAGCACCACTTCCAGGTTGCCGTCAGTAGAAATAAAACGCACGTCAAGATGGGCAGCCAGGGGCACCAGCGCCTCTTCGGACTCCACGTCGACATGATGATGCAGCGCCGCCAGCGCCAGAACGCGGTAGATCGCGCCTGAATCTAACAGATGCCAGCCCAGCGCTTCCGCCATTGCCTTGCACAACGTACCTTTACCCGCACCGCCAGGCCCATCAATGGTGATTACCGGAATATTCGCCGTCATCTTTTTCTCCTTCAGCAAGGCGCATGGAATATAAACGCCGCGCATTATACGCATCAATACGCCGGAAAGTGAGCATTGCTTGTAAATTACGGACTACAGGAAATGAAAAGCAGAAGTTTTGCGCAATTATAGCGGGCTGACAGGATATCAGCCCGCGGGATGACAAAGTTTTACTCAGGCGAGGGTACTGATCCGCGCCAGCTGCTCAAAGTAGTCAGGGAACGTTTTGGCCGTACATTTGGGATCAAGGATGGTCACCGGCGTATCAGACAGCGCTACCAGCGAGAAGCACATCGCCATCCGGTGGTCGTTATAGGTGCCGATTTCTGCGTACTTCAACTTTGCCGGCGGGGTGATGCGGATATAATCTTCCCCCTCTTCCACCTCGGCGCCCACTTTACGCAGCTCGGTCGCCATGGCGAACAGACGGTCCGTCTCCTTGACCCGCCAGTTGTAGATATTGCGCAGGGTAGTGGTCCCTTGCGCGAACAGCGCGGCGGTGGCGATGGTCATCGCGGCGTCCGGGATATGGTTCATATCCATATCGACCGCCTTGAGCTCGCCGTGGGTGCAGGCGATGAAATCGTCGCCCCAGGTGACGGTGGCGCCCATTTTCTCCAGTACGTCGGCGAAACGAATGTCGCCCTGTACGCTGTTGCGGCCGATACCGGTGACTTTTACCGTGCCGCCCTTAATGGCGCCAGCGGCGAGGAAATACGAGGCCGAGGAAGCATCGCCTTCCACCAGGTAATCTCCCGGCGACTGATACTGCTGCTTGCCGCGCACCACAAATCGCTGATAAGACTGATTGTCCACCTCAACGCCGAAGGTTTTCATCAGGTGCAGCGTAATGTCGATATAGGGTTTCGACACCAGATCGCCCTTAATGACGATGACGGTATCCTGCGGCGCCAGCGGCGCGGTCATCAGCAGCGCGGTCAGGAACTGGCTGGAGACGCTGCCGTCAACCTCGACGTTGCCGCCCTGAAAACCGCCGCGCAGGCGCAGCGGTGGATAATTTTCCTGCTCCAGATAGTCGATCTGAGCGCCGCCCTGACGCAGGGCATCCACCAGATGGCCGATCGGACGCTCTTTCATCCGCGGTTCGCCGGTCAGCACGATATCGTTGCTGCCAAGGCACAGAGCCGCCGCCAGCGGACGCATCGCGGTACCGGCGTTGCCAAGGAACAGCTCCAGCGCCGCGGCAGAGCGCAACGGGCCGCCGTTGCCGGTCACTTCGCAGCGGGTGCGGTCGGCAGACAGGGTATATTGAACCCCCAGCGCACTCAGGGCATTCAGCATATGGCGCACATCGTCGCTGTCCAGCAGGTTGGTCAGCACCGTCGTGCCGCGGGCCAGGGCAGCCAGCAGCAGCGCGCGGTTGGAGACGCTTTTCGAACCTGGCAGGTTCACGGTGCCCTCTACGCGTGCGATGGGTTGTAACGTCAGGGATTCCATCAAACTTCACTCTCAAACAAACAGAATAAAAACCCCGCAGACAGGCCGCGGGGAGGAAGAAAGAAACAGGCGATTAACCGTGGCGGCGTTCGAAGTCCAGCATAAAGTCGGTTAACGCCTTCACGCCGTCCAGCGGCATGGCGTTGTAGATGGAAGCACGCATGCCGCCCACCACCCGGTGGCCCTTCAGCGCGTGCAGCCCGGCAGCAAACGACTCTTCGAGGAACAGTTTGTCCAGGGCGCTGTCCGCCAGCTGGAACGGTACGTTCATACGCGAACGGTTGGCCTGCGCCACATCGTTACGATAGAAGCCGCTGTTATCGATCACGCCGTAGAGCAGTTCGGCTTTCTGCTGGTTGATTTTATCCATCGCGGCAACCCCGCCCTGCTGTTTCAGCCACTTAAACACCAGTCCAGCCAGATACCATGCGAACGTCGGCGGTGTGTTAAACATCGAGTCATTCTCGCTTAACACGGTGTAGTCAAGAATTGATGGGCAGGCCACGCTGGCTTTGCCCAGCAGATCTTCACGCACGATGACCAGCGTCAGCCCAGCCGGACCGATATTCTTCTGCGCGCCGGCGTAGATTACGCCGAAGCGGTTGACGTCAATTTCGCGGGAAAGAATGGTGGAGGAGAAATCGGCGGTCACGATGACGTCGTCGCCGAAGTTCGGCGTCTCATCAATCGCGATACCATCAATGGTTTCGTTCGGGCAGTAGTGCAGATAGGCCGCTCCCGGGGTCAGCTGCCACTCGCTCATCGGCTTCACAGCGCGCTTGCCGTCGACGGTGATTTTCGCGTCGATAACGTTCGGCGTGCAGTATTTCTTCGCCTCTTTGACCGCGCTGGCCGCCCAGTAACCGGCGTCCACATAGTCAGCGACCTTTTTATCGCCGAGGATGTTCAGCGGGATCCCGGCGAACTGGCCGCGGCCGCCGCCGTGGCAGAATAAAACTTTATAGTTGGAAGGGATGTTCAGCAGAGCGCGGAAGTCCTGTTCTGCCTCTTCTGCCACCTGGATAAACTCCTTACCACGGTGACTGATCTCCATGACCGACGTCCCCAGACCGTGCCAGTCGCACAGTTCCTGCTGCGCCAGTTTGAGTACTTCCGCCGGCAGCATTGCCGGGCCCGAACTGAAGTTATAGACCTGAGCCATTTCCCCTCACCACGTTGCTATGTTGTTTTGCCCGCGAACCGCCGCGGGCATAAGTTATTCCTGTGGCTATCGGTTTTATCATTCAGTGACACGGTCCGCAATGGCTAAAACTCGCCGACGGTAAAACGCGGCCGCCGTCACACAACAGAATCTATCGGCTTGACGTAATAAAACCGACATATTTGCTGTCAGGTAAGCCGTTTCGCCCGGCTGGCCTTCGACCATTCTGCATTTGCGCAGCGCGGACATATTCGTTTTTCTCCCGCCTGCATCGCCATTACGATGCTGCAGCGCACGCAGGCATAGATCCCCTCTTGCGGAATGGTGGTATAGCGTGTGGTACAATGCGCTGGAAGGATCGATAATCCGGCCCTCACCTCTTCATCGGGATAATAAAACACGCTGATCTGCCCGTTGGTTTCGAGGATTGCCAGCCGGACCTGGCCAAGCTGCTCGACGCTGTTGACCCGCAGCTCCATAAAAAATTCGAATTCGGTCATGTTTTCCGCATGCAGCTTCTCCCAGGCCAACTGCCCTTCTTCCACCACTACGATAGGTTTCCCCTCCAGTAGATCCTCCAGCTTTTCGCTATGCCCCATCAGCCACATAATGCCGCGATACAGTAGCGCCAGCGTAACGAAGACCACCAGCACCGGCAGCAGCGGCACATCGTCATAAAACGCCACGTCACCCGCCGCCGAGCCGAGGGTCAAAATAATCAGCACCTCGAACAGCGACATCTGCCGCACGCCGCGCCGTCCGGTAATCTTGAGGAAAATAAAGACCAGAACGAAGGTATAGAGGCTGCGCAACGCCACCTCCGCCAGGAATTCCACCGGTACTTTATCGAGCGCCATCCGCTGCCAGTCAAAGGCTTTCATTTTCCATCTCCCTGTGTATTAAAGATGCCTCTAAGCATAGCCAGATGATGGAGATAGCACCTGTCAGATAAAAGCCGTATCATTGCGCGCTTTCCGTACGACAAAAGTGATCGCCATGACCCAAACGTTTATTCCCGGCAAAGATGCCGCCCTGGAAGATTCCATCGCTCGCTTCCAGCAGAAATTGCTCGACCTCGGATTTGATATCGAAGAGGCCTCGTGGCTGAACCCGGTGCCGCACGTGTGGTCCGTTCACATTCGCGATAAAGCGTGCGCGCTGTGCTTTACCAATGGTAAAGGCGCCACCAAAAAGGCAGCCCTGGCCTCCGCGCTGGGCGAATATTTCGAACGTCTGTCCACTAACTATTTCTTCGCCGACTTCTGGTTAGGCGACACAATCGCTAACGGCCCGTTTGTTCACTACCCGAACGAAAAGTGGTTCCCGCTGACTGAGGATGATGAAGTCCCGGAAGGTCTGCTGGATGCCCGCCTGCGCGCGTTCTACGATCCTGACGATCAGTTAACGGCCAGTATGCTGGTGGATCTGCAGTCGGGTAACGATGAGCGCGGCGTGTGCGGTCTGCCTTTTACCCGCCAGTCCGACGGCGAAACCGTCTATATTCCGATGAATATTGTCGGCAACCTGTACGTCTCCAACGGCATGTCCGCCGGTAACACCCGCAACGAAGCGCGGGTACAGGGTCTGTCAGAGGTCTTTGAACGTCACATTAAAAACCGCATCATCGCTGAAAGCATCAGCCTGCCGGAGATCCCGGCGGAAGTCATGGCGCGCTATCCGGGCGTCGTGGAATCGATCGCCAAACTGGAAGCTGAAGGTTTCCCGATCTTTGCCTATGATGGCTCGCTCGGCGGCAAATATCCGGTTATCTGCGTCGTGCTGTTTAACCCGGCTAACGGCACCTGCTTCGCCTCCTTCGGCGCCCACCCGGACTTTGGCGTGGCGCTGGAGCGAACCGTCACCGAACTGCTGCAGGGCCGCAGCCTGAAAGACCTCGATGTCTTCACGCCGCCAACCTTCGATGACGAAGAGGTCGCCGAGCACGCGAACCTCGAAACCCACTTTATCGACTCCAGCGGCCTGATCTCCTGGGATATGTTCAAGCAGGACGCCGACTATCCATTCGTTGACTGGAGCTTCTCTGGTACTACCGAAGAAGAGTTCGCCACCCTGATGGCCATCTTCAAGGCCGAAGATAAAGAAGTGTACATCGCCGACTACGAGCACCTGGGCGTTTACGCCTGCCGTATCATCGTCCCGGGGATGTCGGACATATACCCGGCGGAAGATCTGTGGCTGGCGAACAACAGCATGGGCGCTCATCTGCGGGACACCATTCTGTCCCTGCCGGGCAGCGAGTGGGATAAAGAAGATTACCTGGCGCTGATCGAGCAGATGGACGATGAGGGTCTGGATGATTTCACCCGCGTTCGCGAACTGCTGGGGCTCGCCACCGGAAAAGACAACGGCTGGTATACCCTGCGCGTCGGCGAGCTGAAAGCGATGCTGGCCCTGGCCGGCGGCGATCTGGAACAGGCGCTGATCTGGACCGAGTGGACCATGGAATTTAATGCTTCGGTCTTCAGCGCGGAGCGCGCGAACTACTATCGCTGTCTGCAAACCCTGCTGCTGCTGAGCCAGGAAGAAGAGCGTCAGCCGCTGCAGTACCTGAACGCCTTCATCCGTATGTACGGCGCCGACGCGGTCGAAGCCGCCAGCGCGGCGCTGAGCGGGGAAGCGCCGTTCTATGGTCTCCAGGCGGTCGATAGCGATCTGCAGGCCTTCCCGGCCCATCAGTCGCTGCTGAAAGCCTATGAAAAACTGCAGCGGGCGAAAGCGGCGTTTTGGGCAAAATAAGCCCAGCTTGCGCCATCGTTAATGCTTACAACGGAGCCCTCAGCGGCTCCGTTATTTAACCCTGAGAAAGCGCCTCCTATAATTTGTAGTTGTAAAGTTAATTAATGTTAAATAACGCCATTTCATCATTTATCAATTGTTAAATTTAATAAAAATACTCCATTTTAATTAACTCAAAAATGGGGGTAAAAAAGAAAAAATTCAACATTATCTATAAAATTTAAAAATTATTTTCTCTATATATTTCATGAGCTTACGGATAATTTCAATAAAAACCACACACTAAAAAGGCATATAGTTCCGGTGAGATATGATCTATATCAATTTCCCTTCTATAATGCTTTGTTAGTATCTCACCGCCAACTTATATAAAGAGAGAGTTAGTGTGAAAGCTGACAACCCTTTTGATCTTTTGCTCCCTGCCGCGATGGCGAAAGTCGCCGAAGAAGCAGGTGTCTATAAAGCAACGAAGCATCCGATGAAGACGTTTTATCTGGCGATCACCGCTGGCGTTTTCATCTCCATCGCTTTCGTATTCTATATCACCGCGACCACCGGCACTGCCGCGATGCCTTATGGGATTGCCAAACTTATCGGTGGGATCTGTTTTTCTCTGGGTCTGATTCTGTGCGTTATCTGCGGCGCTGACCTCTTTACCTCTACGGTACTGATCGTGGTGGCCAAAGCCAGCGGTCGAATTACCTGGGGGCAACTGGCAAAAAACTGGCTCAACGTCTATTTTGGTAACCTGGTGGGCGCGCTGCTGTTTGTGCTGCTGATGTGGTTATCAGGCGAATATATGACTGCCAACGGCGGCTGGGGGCTAAACGTTCTGCAGACCGCCGACCACAAAATGCACCATACTTTTGTGGAGGCCGTGAGCCTGGGTATCCTCGCTAACCTGATGGTTTGTCTCGCCGTATGGATGAGCTATTCCGGTCGTAGCCTGATGGATAAAGCGATGATCATGGTCCTGCCGGTAGCGATGTTCGTTGCCAGCGGCTTTGAGCACAGCATCGCCAACATGTTTATGATCCCGATGGGTATCGTAATCCGCAACTTTGCAAGCCCGGAATTCTGGACCGCCATCGGTTCGACTCCGGAAAGTTTCTCTCACTTGACCGTTATGAACTTCATCACTGATAACCTGATTCCGGTAACTATCGGGAACATTATCGGCGGGGGTCTGCTGGTCGGGTTGACATACTGGGTCATTTACCTGCGTGGCAACGACCATCACTAAGGGTTGTTTCAGGCAGTAAATAAAAAATCCACTTAAGAAGGTAGGTGTTACATGTCCGAGCTTAATGAAAAGTTAGCCACAGCCTGGGAAGGTTTTGCGAAAGGTGACTGGCAGAATGAAGTCAACGTCCGTGACTTTATTCAGAAAAACTACACCCCATATGAAGGCGACGAATCCTTCCTGGCTGGCGCGACTGAAGCGACCACCAAGCTGTGGGACACCGTAATGGAAGGTGTAAAACAGGAAAACCGCACTCACGCGCCTGTTGATTTTGACACTGCCCTGGCTTCCACCATCACCTCTCACGACGCGGGCTATATCGAGAAAGGTCTGGAAAAAATCGTTGGTCTGCAGACCGAAGCGCCGCTGAAACGTGCGATCATCCCGTTCGGTGGTATCAAAATGGTTGAAGGTTCCTGCAAAGCGTATAATCGCGAGCTGGACCCGATGCTGAAAAAAATCTTCACAGAGTACCGTAAAACTCACAACCAGGGCGTTTTCGACGTCTATACCCCGGACATTCTGCGCTGCCGTAAATCCGGCGTGCTGACGGGTCTGCCGGATGCTTACGGTCGTGGTCGTATCATCGGTGACTACCGTCGCGTTGCGCTGTACGGTATCGACTTCCTGATGAAAGACAAATTCGCCCAGTTCAACTCTCTGCAAGCGAAACTGGAAAGCGGCGAAGACCTGGAAGCGACCATCCGTCTGCGTGAAGAAATCGCTGAACAACACCGCGCACTGGGCCAGATCAAAGAGATGGCCGCTAAATATGGCTATGACATCTCTGGTCCGGCGACCACCGCTCAGGAAGCGATTCAGTGGACCTACTTCGGTTACCTGGCTGCCGTGAAATCTCAGAACGGCGCGGCAATGTCCTTCGGTCGTACCTCCAGCTTCCTGGATATCTACATCGAGCGTGACCTGCAGGCGGGTAAAATCACCGAGCAAGACGCGCAGGAAATGGTTGACCACCTGGTCATGAAACTGCGTATGGTTCGCTTCCTGCGTACCCCGGAATATGATGAACTGTTCTCCGGCGACCCGATTTGGGCAACGGAATCCATCGGCGGTATGGGCGTTGACGGCCGTACTCTGGTGACCAAAAACAGCTTCCGCTTCCTGAACACCCTGTACACCATGGGGCCGTCTCCGGAGCCGAACATTACTATCCTGTGGTCTGAAAAACTGCCGCTGAGCTTCAAGAAATTCGCCGCTAAAGTGTCCATCGATACCTCTTCTCTGCAGTATGAGAACGATGACCTGATGCGTCCGGACTTCAACAACGACGACTACGCTATCGCATGCTGCGTAAGCCCGATGGTTGTTGGTAAGCAAATGCAGTTCTTCGGCGCTCGCGCTAACCTCGCGAAAACCATGCTGTACGCTATCAACGGCGGCGTGGATGAAAAACTGAAAATGCAGGTTGGTCCGAAATCTGAACCGATCAAAGGCGACGTCCTGAACTTCGACGAAGTAATGGATCACATGGATCACTTCATGGACTGGCTGGCTAAACAGTACGTCACCGCGCTGAACATCATCCACTACATGCACGACAAGTACAGCTACGAAGCCTCTCTGATGGCGCTGCACGACCGTGACGTTATCCGCACCATGGCGTGTGGTATCGCTGGTCTGTCCGTTGCTGCTGACTCCCTGTCTGCTATCAAATATGCGAAAGTTAAACCGATTCGTGACGAAGACGGTCTGGCTATCGACTTCGAAATCGAAGGCGAATACCCGCAGTTTGGTAACAACGACCCTCGCGTCGATGACATGGCCGTTGACCTGGTTGAACGTTTCATGAAGAAAATTCAGAAACTGCACACCTACCGCAACGCTATCCCGACTCAGTCTGTTCTGACCATCACCTCTAACGTGGTGTACGGTAAGAAAACCGGTAATACCCCAGACGGTCGTCGCGCTGGCGCGCCGTTCGGTCCAGGTGCTAACCCGATGCACGGCCGTGACCAGAAAGGCGCAGTAGCCTCTCTGACCTCCGTCGCTAAACTGCCGTTTGCTTACGCGAAAGATGGTATCTCTTATACCTTCTCTATCGTGCCGAACGCGCTGGGTAAAGACGACGAAGTTCGTAAGACCAACCTGGCGGGTCTGATGGATGGTTACTTCCATCACGAAGCGTCCATCGAAGGTGGTCAGCACCTGAACGTGAACGTCATGAACCGCGAAATGCTGCTCGACGCGATGGAAAACCCGGAAAAATATCCGCAGCTGACCATCCGTGTATCTGGCTACGCCGTACGTTTTAACTCCCTGACCAAAGAACAGCAGCAGGATGTTATTACCCGTACCTTCACTCAGACCATGTAATTCCCTGTCTGACTGAAAAGGCGTACAATAAAGGCCCCACATCAGTGGGGCCTTTTTAACAAGCATTCCCCGCCCCAGCCTGCTTTGCCAGTTATCTATACTTTGGGTACCTGTCAAAACAGACTCGACGCAGCCGCTGAGCTGCGCACCAACACGGCCCCGGATGGGCCACATCTGGAGAAAACACCGCAATGTCAGTTATTGGTCGCATTCACTCCTTTGAATCCTGTGGCACCGTTGATGGCCCGGGCATCCGCTTTATTACCTTTTTCCAGGGCTGCCTGATGCGCTGCCTGTACTGCCATAACCGTGACACCTGGGATACCCACGGCGGCAAAGAAATCACCGTTGAAGAATTAATGAAAGAGGTGGTGACCTATCGTCACTTTATGAATGCTTCCGGCGGCGGCGTCACCGCCTCGGGCGGTGAGGCGATCCTGCAGGCGGAGTTTGTTCGCGACTGGTTCCGCGCGTGTAAGAAAGAAGGCATCCACACCTGCCTGGATACCAACGGCTTCGTACGTCGCTACGATCCGGTTATCGACGAGCTGCTGGAGGTAACAGACCTGGTGATGCTGGATCTCAAGCAGATGAACGATGAGATTCACCAGAACCTGGTCGGCGTCTCTAACCATCGTACGCTGGAATTCGCCCAGTATCTGGCGAAGAAGAATATCAATGTCTGGATCCGCTACGTGGTGGTTCCCGGCTGGTCAGACGATGATGATTCCGCGCACCGCCTGGGCGAATTTACCCGCGATATGGGCAATGTCGAAAAAATCGAGCTGCTGCCCTACCATGAGCTGGGTAAACACAAATGGGTAGCGATGGGCGAAGAGTACAAGCTGGACGGCGTCCATCCGCCGAAGAAAGAGACCATGGAGCGGGTAAAAGGCATCCTTGAGCAGTATGGTCACAAAGTAATGTACTAATCCCGCCCGGGCCGGTGATGCGCTTATGCCGGCCTGCAACGGCGTGGGAAGCTGTCTCCGCCCCGCCGTTTCATTCTCATGAAAAACGACTTGTCCTCTCTGCGGCAGTAAGCCTATGCGATTGCAGCAGATGACGCGCAGCATGCGCTGCGCGTTGCAGGGTCAGGCGTGCGCCACCGGCGTCGGATGATGCCCGGCTTTGCGCAGCAGGGTCAGCAGATAGATAAACGACACGCTGGCGATCATGATAAACAGCAGGTTGTCTGAGAAGTTCTGCATCAGCATCGCCGTCAGGGTCGGGCCCAGCAGGCTGCCGATGGTATAGCTCATCAGCAGCGCCTGATTCATCGCCACCAGCTGATGGTGCTCCACTTTTTCACAGGCCCAGGCCATCGCCACCGGATACAGCGTGAAACCAGATGCCCCAAGCACAAACAGCGCCGGAGCCATTGCCGCCTGACTAAGCATCGCCAGACATCCCAGAATGACCACAAAGACCTGTACCCGCAGCACCAGCAGGCGACCGTAGCGGTCTGCCAGGCGCCCTACCGGCCACTGGCCGAGGATCCCCGCACTCACCATCACCGCCATCCAGAAGCCGATGCCGGAGTCGCTGACGCCCTGATGGTTCAGCCACAGCGGCATCAGGCCATACAGCGAGCCGAGGACAATCCCCGAAATAATACAGCCATTGACCCCGTGGCGCGCCTGGCGTAGCTTCAGCATCGGCCAGATACGTACCGTTTCATGCGGCTCTTCTGCCTGCCCCATAATGCGGGTAAACAGCAACGGCAGGATCGCCGCCAGCGCCAGGCCGGTCACCCACGGCAGGACGCTCATTAAATCGGTGGGTAATTTACTGACCATCAGCTGGCCCAGTACGGTACCGACGTAATAGACCATCATGTACGCCGCCAGCAGACGACCGCGACTGCGGGAAGTGCCGCTGCAAACCAGCGCGCTTTCCACCACCACCCAGATCATCGCGCAACCTACGCCGGCGATAAAACGCCAGCTCAGCCATGTCCAGAAGCCAACGGTGATCCCCAGCCCTACGCAGCCGACGGCGAAAATTAACGATGCGAGATAATAGCTACGGTTAAACCCCAGGCGCTTGATCACCCAGCCGGCCAGCAACGTACCGGCCAGGTTGCCGGTAAAATAGGATGACCCCACCATGCCGACCTGCCAGGTTGGCATGTTTTCATGGGCGAGCCAGAGCGGGACGAGCGTATTCAGCACCGCTATCGCCAGGGTCAATAAAAGCAGGCCACAGAGCAGCATTTGCACTGGCCGGGTGTAGATGGTCATGGGTAAAAACCGTGAGGAATGTTCAGATCGCGAGCGCATCATGCCACTGCTAAAAACATTGTCAATCCACCTGAAATCAGGCGTGACGCGGTTTTGTCGGCTACGATAGAAGTTTTTTATCCAGAGGATGGAAAAAGGTGAGACAACAGATAATACGCTATTGTTTTTGCTGGTTTATTAATAAATGCCGAAGTTAATTTCAGTTGAAAAATTTCATCTATCGACAGCACGTTTTCATCATGCCGGTGGTTAGGCACCGGCATGATGGAGGTGGTTAACTGGCGACAGCCATCCCAACGGTCATATGCAGGCCATAGAATACGCCGCGGCCGATCATCTCTCCCGCCAGTATCAGAACAAAGGCCAGGCCGAGCAGCGAGACCGCCGGTTTGCGGCCGCGAATCTGCGGCACGCACCAGCAGGCCAGGGCCAGGGCCAGCAGCACCACGCGCCAGGCCATAAGCAACCCGTAATCCGGCACCAGGGCGGAGGCCTGCTGAACTGAGCTGCGGATGGTGGCAAGTTCACTTCCCTGCATCACGACCACCATAATACTGACCAGCAGCGCCAGCAAACTAACCACCGGCAGCAGGCGCAGCGCCCAACCATCGACGCCTGCGACGCGCAGCAGCAGGTAGCCCAGCAGTGGACCGCCGATAAACAGCGTCAGGAAGAAGCTCAGCGGCGTCCAAACGGTGTACCAGGTCGGCACCGTGTCGATGGTGTTGTATACCCGCACCATCATCCACACGAAAATCACGCCCAGCACCATGGTCACCACCAGCCACAGGCTCCGCAGGCCGGCAGGCAGCTTTTTGCACACGGCCAGCAGCCAGCCAATTCCGCCGACGGCGAAGAAGATCGCCCCGCTGGCGATTTCATTACTCAGCGACGAGGCTCCCACGCGATTCAGCGAATTAAAGGCCCGCAGCGGCGAGCCAAGGTGCATCGTCGAGGCAATAAACCCGATCCCCATCAATACCCACAGGCCGAACATGCTGCCCACCACGCGCTGCTCCTGCTCACGGGAAAGCTTGCCTGTCATCAGCGCCAGCGCCAGAACAATAAAGCCGCCTACGACGCACTGGCCGAAGACCGTAAAGGCCATCAGCGGCCATTCATGCCATCCGTTTCCCATCTCACACCTCCTTCGTGTTCGCCAGGTAACCGGTGGTATCGCCACACGGCCGGGCATTGGCGTTAGGTTTGATAACGATACTCGGCCGGGTAAAGTGCGCCGACGGCAGCGGCGCTACCGCGGCCAGCTGGCCGTGCTTAGCGCGCAGTTCGGCAATCGGCCCGAAATCCAACGCCCGCAGCGGGCAGGACTCGACGCAGATCGGCTTTTTCCCCTCGGCGACGCGCTCGTGACAGCCATCGCATTTGGTCATATGGCCTTTGTCGGCGTTATACTGCGGGGCGCCGTACGGGCAGGCCATATGGCAGTAGCGGCAGCCAATGCATACCTCTTCGTTGACCACCACAAAACCGTCTTCGCGCTTATGCATCGCGCCGCTCGGACAGACCTTGGTGCAGGCCGGATCTTCACAGTGGTTACAGGCGATGGAGAGGTAATAGGCAAACACGTTCTGCTGCCAGACGCCGTTGTCCTCCTGCCAGTCGCCGCCGGCATATTCATAGATGCGGCGGAAGCTGACCTCCGGGGTCAGGTTCTTGTAGTCCTTACAGGCCAGTTCGCAGGTTTTGCAACCGGTGCAACGGGCGGAATCAATAAAAAATCCATACTGAGTTGTCATCGGTTACTCCTTACAGCTTCTCAACCTGAACAAGGTTGGTATGCGACGGGTTTCCCTTCGCCAGCGGCGACGGACGCTGGGTGGTCAGCACGTTGATGCTGCCCGCCTGATCCACACGCGAGGCGTCCGGGTTGTACCAGGCCCCTTCCCCCAGCGCGACGACGCCCGGCATCATGCGCGGCGTCACCTTCGCTTCGATATGCACTTCACCCCGATCGTTGAAGATGCGAATACGATCGCCGTTGGCAATGCCGCGCTTGCGGGCGTCGATCGGGTTAATCCACATCTCCTGCCGACAGGCGGCCTTCAGCACATCGACGTTGCCGTAGGTCGAGTGGACGCGAGATTTATAGTGGAAGCCGGTGAGCTGTAGCGGGTATTTCGCTGTCAGCGGATCGTTGTAGTTTTCGAAACCCGGGGTGTAGATCGGCAGCGGATCGATAACATCCCCTTCCGGCAGCTCCCAGGTAGCCGCGATTTTCGCCAGATCCTGCGAGTAAATTTCGATCTTGCCCGAAGGCGTGGTCAGCGGATTAGCCTGCGGATCCTCACGGAAGGCTTTGTAGGCCACATGATGACCTTGCGGATCGCGCTGCTTATAGATGCCCTGCTGACGGAAGGTGTCGAAATCCGGCAGGTCGGGAATCGCTTTGCGCGACTGCTCATACAGATAGCGCATCCAGCCTTCCTGGGTACGGCCCTCGGTAAACTGCTCTTCGACGCCCAGACGCTTTGCCAGTTCGCTGGTCATCTCATAGATGGTTTTGCATTCAAAGCGCGGCTTGATGGCCTGATCGGCAAAGATAACGTAGGACATGTTGCCGCAGGAGGCATCCAGCGCGAAATCCATCTGCTCGGAGGCGGTACAGTCCGGCAGCAGAATATCAGCGTATTTCGCCGAGGAGGTCATATGGCAGTCAATGACCACAATCATCTCGCATTTCTTGTCGTCCTGCAGGATTTCGTGGGTCCGGTTGATCTCAGAATGCTGGTTAATCAGACAGTTGCCCGCATAGTTCCAGATCATTTTGATCGGCACGTCGAGCTTATCTTTACCGCGTACGCCGTCGCGCAGAGCGGTCATTTCCGGGCCGCGCTCAATCGCATCGGTCCACATAAACATCGAGATACTGGTCTCAACCGGATTCTCCAGCGTCGGCATACGCTCAAAAGGCAAACTATACGAGCCCTCGCGCGCCCCGCTATTGCCGCCGTTGATCCCGACGTTACCCGTCAGAATGGCGAGCATTGAGATGGCGCGGGTGGCGATCTCACCGTTGGCGTGACGCTGCGGACCCCAGCCCTGGCTAATATAGGCCGGTTTGGCGGTGGCAATTTCGCGCGCCAGTTTAACAATGCGTTCGCGCGGAATACCGGTAATTGTCGAGGCCCACTCCGGCGTTTTGGCGATACCGTCAGTGCCCTGGCCAAGAATGTAAGCTTTGTAATGACCATTGGCTGGCGCACCGGCGGGCAGCGTTTTCTCGTCGTATCCTACGCAGTATTTATCGAGGAACGGCTGATCGACCAGATTCTCGGTGATCATCACCCACGCGAGGCCCGAAACCAGTGCCGCATCGGTCCCAGGACGAATCGGGATCCATTCATCTTCACGCCCGGCGCCGGTGTCGGTATAGCGCGGATCGATGATTATCATCCGGGCATTGGATTTCTGCCGCGCCTGTTCAAGGTAGTACGTCACCCCGCCGCCGCTCATCCGCGTTTCGCCGGGGTTATTGCCGAACAGCACCACCAGCTGACTGTTTTCAATATCCGATGGGCTGTTGCCGTCCGCCCAGCCGCCGTAGGTGTAATTCAGACCGGCAGCAATCTGCGCTGATGAATAGTCGCCATAATGGTTGAGATAGCCACCGCAGCAGTTCATCAGACGGGCAATCAGCGTTTTCCCCGGCGGCCAGGAGCGGGTCAGCGTCCCGCCGAGCGTGCCGGTGCCGTAGTTCAGATAGATGGATTCGTTGCCGTACTCTTTAATCAGCCGCTGCATATTGCTGGCGATGGTATCCAACGCCTCTTCCCAGCTGATTTGCTCGAACTTGCCCTCACCGCGTTTACCAACGCGCTTCATCGGGTACTTCAGACGGTCCGGATTATAGACCCGGCGGCGCATTGAACGCCCACGCAGGCAGGCGCGGACCTGGTGCAAACCGTCATAGTTATCATCACCGGTATTATCGGTTTCGACGTATTTAATCGCGCCATCCACCACGTGCATGCGCAGCGGGCAACGGCTACCGCAGTTGACGGTGCAGGCGCTCCAGACCACCTTCTCACTGGCGGGCGCCGGCGTATCGGCAGCATGCGACAGTCGGGTAAAAGGTAACGTTAGTGCGTTGCTGGCCAGCGCCAGGCCGCCTATTGCCGTGGTTTTCATCAGACCACGGCGGCTTACCTCAGCAGCCAGTAAAGCATCAGGGGCTTTAATTTTCATGGATACTCGCTTTGGTTGCTCACAATAAACTGACAAGCGTTATATAGACATATATATAATGCTTTGCGATATTATTGGTTTTTTATGCTGGTTTAATCCAAAGGGAGTATCACTGCATTCGCGAAAAGGATTATTGCCCGGTATCAATAAGGGCGTAAAAAAAGCGCCCGCAGGCGCTTTTAAAAGAAGGAGTGAGAAGTTTAGCCGATATATTCGAGGCCGCGCATATACGGGCGCAGCACTTCCGGGATCTCGATACGGCCATCAGCCTGCTGATAGTTTTCCATCAGCGCCACCAGGGTACGACCTACTGCCAGGCCAGAACCATTCAGGGTATGAACGAGACGGGTCTTCTTATCGGACTTGCTGCGGCAGCGAGCCTGCATACGACGCGCCTGGAAATCCCAGACGTTGGAGCAGGAGGAGATCTCACGATAAGTGTTTTGCGCCGGAACCCATACTTCGAGGTCATAGGTTTTGCAGGCGCTGAAGCCCATATCGCCGGTGCACAGCGCGACCTTACGGTACGGCAGGCCCAGCAGCTGCAGCACTTTCTCGGCGTGACCGGTCATCTCTTCCAGCGCGGCCATAGAGTCTTCCGGGCGGACGATCTGCACCATTTCAACTTTATCGAACTGGTGCATACGGATCAGACCGCGGGTGTCGCGGCCATAGGAACCGGCTTCAGAGCGGAAGCACGGCGTATGGGCGGTCATTTTGATCGGCAGATCGTCTTCGTCGATGATTTCATCGCGCACCAGGTTGGTCAGCGGCACTTCCGCCGTCGGGATCAGCGCGTAGTTGCTGCTGTCAGCCTCTTCTTCCAGCGGACGGGTATGGAACAGGTCGCCGGCGAATTTCGGCAGCTGGCCAGTGCCATACAGGGTGTCCTGGTTTACCAGGTACGGGACATAGTTTTCGCTGTAGCCATGCTGTTCGGTGTGCAGATCCAGCATGAACTGCGCCAGGGCGCGGTGCAGACGGGCCAGCTGCCCTTTCATCACCACGAAGCGCGAGCCGGTGAGCTTAACGGCGGCGGCAAAATCCAGCCCCCCGTGCATTTCACCCAGCGTCACATGATCGCGCACCTCAAAATCGAACTGACGCGGCGTACCCCAGCGGCTAACTTCAACGTTGTCGTTTTCATCGCGACCAACCGGCACATCATCATGAGGAATATTCGGGATCGCCAGCGCGATATCGCGAATTTCCGCCAGCAGCGTTTCCAGCTCGGATTTTGCAGCATCCAGTTGTTCGCCAAGCTTGTTAACTTCCAGGCGTAATGGCTCGATGTCTTCCCCGCGCGCTTTCGCCTGGCCAATGGATTTCGATCGGGAGTTACGCTCCGCCTGCAGGTTTTCCGTTTGCACCTGCAGAACTTTACGACGCTCTTCAAGCGCGCGAAGTTTATCTACATCCAGCTTAAAGCCCCGGCGTGCCAGTTTTTCTGCGACTGCGTCTGGCTCGGTACGCAGCAGATTGGGATCGAGCATGCTTATCCTGTGCTTATCGAATTAAAAAAGAAAAGTGGCCGCAGACTACGACCACGGAAATAGTGTAATAACCTTACCGCAACGCCTCAATTAGCGGTAGCGTTTTATCGGGCTATTTTGATCCTGTTCAGCGAGCCAGGCGAGCTTTTCGCCAATTTTGCCCTCAAGCCCCCGGTTTGTCGGGTGATAATAGCGCGTTTGCGCCATTTCCTGCGGGAAGTACTGCTCGCCGGCGGCGTAGGCGTTGGGTTCGTCATGAGCGTAACGATACTCCTGGCCGTAGCCCATCTCTTTCATCAGCTTCGTCGGCGCATTGCGCAGATGCACCGGAACGTCGTAGTCAGGACGATCCCGCGCGTCGGCCAGCGCCGCTTTGAAGGCGGTGTACACCGCGTTGCTTTTCGGCGCGCAGGCCAGATAGACAATGGCCTGGGCAATCGCCCGTTCGCCTTCCGCCGGCCCGACGCGGGTAAAGCAATCCCACGCCGAAATGGCGACCTGCATCGCCCGCGGGTCGGCGTTGCCGACATCTTCCGAGGCAATCGCCAGACAGCGGCGGGCAACGTACAGCGGATCGCCGCCGGCGGTGATGATCCGCGCGTACCAGTAAAGTGCCGCATCCGGCGCGCTACCGCGCACCGACTTATGCAGGGCGGAAATCAAATCGTAGAACCGGTCGCCTTTATTATCAAAGCGCGCGCTGCGCTCGCCGGCGATCTCGGTCAGCAGTTCCGCCTTCAGCACCCGCTTGCCCGAGTCATCGCTTTCGGCCATATCGGCCATCATTTCCAGGGTATTCAGCGCTCGCCGCGCGTCGCCGTTCACTAGCTCGGCAATGGCCCTGCGGGTCTCATCCGGCAAAACGATATCCTGGCCGCCGTAGCCGCGGGTTTTATCGTTCATCGCCTGGTCAAGCACCTGCTCGATATCGTCGGTGGTCAGCGATTTCAGTAAGTAGACGCGGGCGCGGGAGAGCAGCGCCGAGTTAAGCTCAAAGGAGGGGTTTTCGGTGGTCGCGCCAATAAAAGTAATGGTGCCGTCTTCAATATGCGGCAGAAAGGCATCCTGCTGGCTTTTATTAAAGCGATGCACTTCGTCAACAAACAGGATGGTCCGCCGGCCGGCGTTGCGATTTTGCCGCGCGCGCTCAATAGCCTCGCGAATCTCTTTCACCCCGGAGGTTACCGCTGAGATCCGTTCGACATCGGCGCTGGCGTAGCGGGCAATCACTTCCGCCAGAGTGGTCTTGCCGGTACCCGGCGGCCCCCAGAGGATCATCGAATGCAGGTGCCCGGCCTCAATGGCCCGCGGCAGGGGTTTACCCGGCGCCAGCAGGTGCTGCTGGCCAATATACTGCGCTAAATTTTCTGGCCGCATGCGAGCGGCCAGAGGTTGAAACGCGTTGTCGGAAAAATCGAGCGACAGATTGCTCACTTTCGCCTCTACTTACGTTGATCGTCCACCGTCACCCCTTTCGGCGGCGTAAAGGTGAAATTAGCTGCGTCGACGGCGCCGTTCTGCTGCGATTTCAGCTGATAGCTGCTGCGCTGATCATCCTGCTCGACGGCGCTGAACTGATGGATAGTGCCGTCCCGACCGACGTTGATCGTGAACTGCTTGAGGTTGCCGCTGCCGCTTTTTGGCGTCAGCACAAAATCATCGCCATTTTGCTTGATATTATATTGCTGCCAGTCGCTGGACTGGTTGCGGGCAATCAGCATAAACGGCGTGTTGCTGGTAGCGTCTTTCAGCCAGGTCGCCGTGGCCTGCTCGACGAACGGGTTATAGAACCACAGCGTTTTACCATCCGAAACGAGGACGCTCTCATCCGGCTGGGTCATATGCCAGTTAAACAGGTTCGGGCGTTTCACCCACAGGTCTCCCTGCCCGTCCTGCACGGCGTTACCGCTGCCGTCGGTGACTTTTTGCGTGAAGCTGGCATGGAAGCTGCTCACTTTATCAAGACGGCTTTTTAAGTCGCTGGCCGCATCTGCCCAGACCTGGCTGACGACCATACCAGACAGTAATGCACAGGTGATTGCGAGTTTTTTCATTGTTCTTCCTTAATGTGCGTCACTCCCGACGCGGGAGCCTCTTCTGCCCCTACTGTAGGACCGCCGGCGGCGGCGGGACAGAAGAATTGGCTGATTTTGCGCTTATTTACCCAACTTTGCACTCATTCAAAGGGCGGCGGCGCCAGCACTTCGCGGTTACCGTTATGGCCCTGCTCGCTGACGATACCCTGCGCTTCCATCTGTTCGATAATACGCGCGGCACGGTTATAGCCGATGCGGAACTGACGCTGAACCCCGGAAATCGACGCTTTGCGCTTCTCGGTCACAAAGTTGACCGCCTGATCGAACAACGGATCCAGCTCTTCCCCGCCGTCGAAGCCGCCACCGCCGCCTTCGCTTTCGCTGTCGGAGGTAATGCCATCCACATATTGCGGGCGACCGCGTGCTTTCCAGTCCTGAACCACGGCGTGGACTTCCTGGTCGCGCACAAACGCCCCGTGGACACGCACCGGCGTGGTAGAGTTCGGCCCGGAGTAAAGCATATCCCCCATACCCAGCAGCGATTCCGCGCCGCCCTGATCGAGAATGGTACGTGAGTCAATTTTACTCGACACGGTAAAGGCGATGCGCGTCGGGATGTTGGCCTTAATCAGGCCGGTAATAACATCTACCGACGGACGCTGTGTCGCCAGCACCAGGTGGATCCCCGCCGCGCGCGCTTTCTGCGCCAGGCGAGCGATCAGCTCTTCCACCTTTTTGCCGACGGTCATCATCAGATCGGCGAATTCATCCACCAGCACCACGATGTACGGCAGTTTTTCCAGCACCGGATGTACGGCGTCCATGCTGTCGCCAGGCTTCCAGTACGGATCCGGGATCGGACGTCCCATGCGCGCGGCTTCGGCGATCTTCTCGTTGTAGCCCGCGAGGTTACGCACGCCCAGCGCCGACATCAGCTTGTAGCGGCGCTCCATCTCATTGACGCTCCAGCGCAGCGCATTGGCGGCGTCTTTCATGTCGGTGACCACTTCCGTCAGCAGGTGCGGAATTCCTTCGTAGACCGACAGCTCGAGCATTTTCGGGTCGATCATAATGAAACGCACATCTTCCGGCTGCGCCTTGTAGAGCATGCTGAGGATCATGGCGTTGACGCCAACAGACTTACCGGAACCGGTGGTACCGGCCACCAGCAGATGCGGCATTTTCGCCAGATCGGCTACTACCGGATCGCCAGCGATGTCTTTGCCCAGCACCACGGTGAGCGGAGATGGGTTATCACGGAACTTGGCGTTGTCGAGCACTTCACGCAGGTAGACGGTCTGGCGTTTTTTATTCGGCAGCTCAAGCCCGACATACGGTTTGCCCGGGATCACCTCCACCACGCGCACGGCGACCGTTGACAGCGATCGCGCCAGGTCCCGTGACAGGTTAGAGATCCGTGCGGCCTTAACGCCAGGCGCCAGATTCAGTTCGAAGCGGGTGATCACCGGCCCCGGTGAGTAGTTCACCACATCCGCTTTAATGCGGAAATCGGCGAGTCGCGCTTCCACCAGGCGTGCCATCTGCTCGAGAGCAAAGGTATCCACCGGCTCGACTTCACTCGGCGGCGGGGTAAGCAGATCCAGCGACGGCAGTGGCGTGGTCGGCTTTTGCAGCGGTCGACTATCGCCATTGCGCATCAGCAGCGGGTGGATCAGGCTCTCCTGCGGCGCAGGGGCGGCAGGCTGATGCCCCTGCGGGGCAACCGGTTGTTGCGGCTGTACGGGCTGCGACGCAGTCGGATAGGACTGCGGCTGCGGCGGCACAGGCTGATGGTGTATCGGCTGATGCTGCGCAGGCTGATAACTCTGCTGCGGAGCGGCCGCCGGTTGTTGATAGCGCTGGGCCGGCTGCTGCGGCTGGACTTCCGGCGTCGGCGTAAACAGCGGTTCGCTCGGGCCGTCATTGACCAACGTTTTCATCGGCGAGAATTCATAATCTGCCGGCGAGAACGGGTTGGCGCCCGGCGGCTGCTCGGTAGCGTACCGCTGCTGCTGGGTAGCGGCAAACTGACGCGCCAGCTCCGCTTCCGCCGCGGCGTCGGCCTCATCGTCATCAGTCGCGTTATCGTCTTCCCAGCGATGACCGTAGCGCTGCTGCTGGGTGGCGGCGAACTGGCGAGCCAGTTCATCCTGCTCCATAGCATCCGCTTCCTCATCCGAGAGCAGCTCATCATCATAATGCGGATCGCGCTCCGCCTGCCGCGCGCGCTGTTCCGCCTCCCGCTGCGACGGTAGCTTGATGCCGTAGGAGGCCAGTTCCCGACGCGTAGGAACACGCACGCGATTGGGCCGCGGTAGTTTTGGACCGATGCCCTCTTTCACCTGAACCCGTGGGCCGCTGGACGCCGGACTGAATAATGGCGTAGCCGCAGCGGATGCGGCAGTGGACGAGGTTGCTGCCGCCGCGCCGCCGCTGGCGGCGGTAGCCTGATGCACCCCAGCCGCTACCGCAGAGACTACGGTTGTCTCCACTGGCGGTTTGGAGGCAGTGGTCGGCGGCGTCAGCGGTTTAGTGGCAATCGGACTTTCCGGCTCAGGAATTGGCTGATACCAGGAGGCCAACAGCTCGCGTTCGCGCGCCCGCTTCTCTTCCACTTCCTCGAAATAATAGAGCGGCGGACGTTTCACTTCCTCCTGCACGACCTCGGGCTCTGGCTCCGGTGGGGGAACTGGCGCGCTTTGCGGCTGATACGCCGCTGGCTCCGGCTGATACGGCTGCGGCGCGGGCTGGCCGGCATGCGGGTCGTAAGCCGGCTGCTGGTAGGTCTGCGGCGCGGGCTGACCGGCATTCGGATCGTAAGCCGGCTGCTGATAGGTCTGAGGCGCAGGCTGACCGGCATAGGGATCGTAAGCCGGCTGCTGATACGGCGCTGGCTCCGGCTGATAGGCCTGCGGCGCAGGTTGACCGGCATAGGGATCGTAAGCCGGCTGCTGATACGGCGCTGGCTCAGGCTGATAGGCCTGCGGCGCAGGTTGACCGGCATGCGGATCGTAAGCCGGCTGCTGATACGGCGCTGGCTCAGGCTGATAGGCCTGCGGCGCAGGTTGACCGGCATGCGGATCGTAAGCCGGCTGCTGATACGGCGCTGGCTCAGGCTGATAGGCCTGCGGCGCAGGTTGACCGGCATGCGGATCGTAAGCCGGCTGCTGATACGGCGCTGGCTCAGGCTGATAGGCCTGCGGCGCAGGTTGACCGGCACGCGGATCGTAAACCGGCTGTTGATACGGCGCTGGCTCAGGCTGATACGCCTGCGGTGCGGTTTGCCCCGCTGGCGGCTGATAAGCAGCCTGCTGGAACGGAGCGGGTTCAGGCTGATAGGCCTGCTGCGGCGGATAGCTGGCTTCCGGCTGATAAGCTGGCGCAGCGCCGTGATGGCCCACCGGTGATTCTGCCCACGCCTGCGGCGCGGCAGTAGCCGCCGCCGCTGCGCTTACCGGCTCAGCGATACTGTGGCCATTCAACAACGGATCGTAAGGGTCGAAATCGCCCGGGCGCACGGCGCTGGCGCCGGAGAACAGCACATCATCCTCTGCGGGACGCGCGGCGCTGGCGCCGGAAAACAGTACATCGTCGGCGGCAACAGGCGCCCCGCTGGCGCTGTATTGCACCACCTCTTCGCCGTCATCCATCCGTTTGCCGGAGAAAAGCGCAGCGTCGGTTTTACGCCCCATAGGGTTGGTAAACTTCTCGGCCAGACGCTTACGCCGCGCCAGCGCGCTGCGTAAGATACGGGCGCGACGCGATTCCTGCGGCCTGGCCGCCTCTTCGTCGTCGTACTCTTCCTCTTCGTCTTCGTATTCGCCTTCATCGACCCAGGTATCATCCCGACGGGTACGGTTGCTGGCAAAGGTGAGAACGGACAGGATGCCGCCGCCCAGCTTTTCCGCAATGCTGACCCACGACCAGCCGGTGAACAGCGTCAGCCCGGCCGCCCAGATACACAACAGGGCGATGGTGCCGCCGCTGCTGTGCAGCAGGGGTTGCAGCGTGGTGCTCAGCAGGCTGCCGATCACCCCGCCGGAAGCGAAGTACCAGATATCATCGGCGTTAATCGCCGCCAGACCACAGGAGGTCAGGATCAGGGCTAACGCACCGATGAGGCGAAGGGAAACGGCAAAATAATCAATGTATTCGTCGTTTTCCTGATGCCGCCAGGCAAACCAGCATCCGCCGATGATGATCACCGGGATGGTGTAGGCCATGACGCCAAAAATGAAAAAGAGGGTATCGGCAAGCCACGCGCCGGGGGCGCCGCCTAAATTATGAATAGGCTCATGCCATGCCGTTTGCGACCAGCTGGGGTCCGAGGGGTTAAAGCTCAGTAGTGCCGCCATCAGCCAGATGGCGAAGAGGGAGCAAAGGATGAGCATCGCCTCAAGGAGTCGGCGCCCGCTGCTGAGTTTGGTTAGTTTGACTTCTTTGTCTTCGGTGTATTCCTGGCTCAAGAAAGGCTCTCCAGGTATCAGGCTGTTTCCTGCCTGCTGCTAAAACGGACAACAGCGCCGGGTCTCCCCGGCACTGTTGCTGTATGGATTAACAGGAGTGTAATCAAACTACGTCGAGTTTGCACCTGTTCCGTGTTAGCGCGTCTTAATAACCAGACGATTACTTTGCTTGACTTCTTCCATTACCACGTAGGTACGGGTGTCGTTAACGCCCGGCAGGCGCAGCAAGGTCTCGCCCAGTAATTTACGATACGCTGACATATCCGGTACACGGGTTTTCAACAGATAGTCGAAATCACCGGAAACCAGATGACACTCTTGAATTTCTTCAAGTTTTTGCACTGCGGCGTTAAATTGCTCAAACACATCCGGTGCGCCACGATTCAGAGTAATCTCAACAAATACCAGAAGTGATGCATCCAGATAATGCGGGTTGAGCAGCGCCGTATAGCCCTGAATAAAACCCTGTCTTTCAAGACGACGCACACGCTCAAGGCAAGGCGTCGGAGAAAGTCCCACCCGTTTAGAAAGCTCGACGTTAGAAATTCGCCCATCTTTTTGCAATTCATTCAGGATGTTACGATCAATGCGGTCGAGATCTTTGCCAGGGCGCTTCTTGCTATCTACCATTATTATTGTCTCTCTGTATTCCTTCCCTACTCCTGTTCCGGCTCTGAGCCTTCACTGCCAGAGCCCATCCTGTTATCACCCGTACGACATTGGGTAACCCAGGGGTACGTGAGAAGCCCGTTGCCTGACGGCAGTCACCGACATCACGCATGGCGTCTGTCCACACCATGCGTAGATTTCGTTAACCCGGATAAAAATGGCATTTGCGTGCATGAAAATTCGCCGCACGCTAAATACTGCTTTTCTTCTTCCTTGAATGTTTTCGCAAAAGCACAGGTGATTGTCAAAGCAAAACATCGATTTTTAGTACAAGATGCCAGATATTCATCATCCGCCCTGGTTGATTCTCATTTTTTCGTCTTATAATTGTCCCGCCGACAGTAGAAATAGTTATATTCCTTGCCGGGAAAATCACCAATTCATTGGCAGCTTCTATTGCACAGATCGTTAACAAAATCGCTGTGCTCTTTTTTTACGACAACAAATTCCCTACAATCCCAGCCCAATGTATGCCAATTATTATGGGGATCTCATGGGCACAGCCAAACACAGTAAACTGCTTATCCTTGGTTCTGGACCTGCGGGATACACCGCGGCGGTCTATGCCGCACGCGCCAACCTGCAGCCGGTGCTGATCACCGGGATGGAAAAAGGCGGTCAGCTGACCACCACGACGGAAGTGGAAAACTGGCCAGGCGATCCGAACGATCTCACCGGTCCGCTGCTGATGGAGCGCATGCACGAGCATGCCGCAAAATTTGAAACCGAGATCATTTTCGACCATATCAGCCGCGTCGATTTGCAAAACCGCCCGTTCCGTCTGACAGGCGACAGCGGCGAGTACACCTGTGACGCGCTGATCATCGCCACCGGCGCTTCCGCCCGTTACCTGGGCCTGCCTTCCGAAGAAGCCTTCAAAGGCCGCGGCGTTTCCGCGTGCGCTACCTGCGACGGATTCTTCTATCGCAACCAGAAAGTGGCGGTGATCGGCGGCGGCAACACCGCAGTGGAAGAGGCTCTGTATCTGTCGAATATCGCCTCTGAGGTACACCTGATCCACCGTCGCGATTCCTTCCGTGCGGAAAAAATCCTCATCAAACGCCTGATGGATAAAGTGGCAAGCGGCAACATCGTGCTGCATACCGATCGTACCCTCGAAGAGGTGACCGGCGACCAGATGGGCGTCAGCGGCCTGCGCCTGCGCGATACCAAAAACAGCGACAATGTCGAGTCCCTGGAAGTGGCTGGTTTATTTGTCGCCATCGGCCACAGCCCAAACACCGCCATCTTTGAAGGCCAGCTGGAGCTGGAGAACGGCTACATCAAAGTGCAGTCCGGTATCCACGGCAATGCGACCCAGACCAGCATCCCGGGCGTGTTCGCCGCCGGCGATGTCATGGACCATATCTATCGTCAGGCCATCACTTCTGCGGGCACCGGCTGCATGGCGGCGCTGGACGCGGAGCGTTACCTCGACGGTTTGGCTGACGCTTGCAAATAATCTTTACAAGTCAGTAACAAAGGTAAAGAAGGCGACGAAAAGTCGCCTTTATTTTTGCTGCGATGTAACATTGCCGTGCCCAATACTCCGATAACGACACCTGCAAAGCGCGCAATGAATAAAACCCGTCAACAAGAGTTAACCCGCTGGTTAAAACAGCAAAGCATTATCTCCCGTCGCTGGTTGATGATTTCCCGCCTGCTTGGCGTGGCGAGCGGTCTGCTGATCGTGGCGCAGGCCTGGTTCCTGGCGCGGATCCTGCACCGGATGGTAATGGAGAATATTCCAGCGACCGCCCTGCTGCTGCCGCTCACGCTGCTGGTGCTGATCTTTGTACTACGCGCCTGGGTGGTCTGGCTGCGTGAGCGGGTCGGCTTTCAGGCCGGGCAGCATATTCGCTATGAAATTCGCCGCCAGGTTCTTGACCGCCTCCAGCAGGCAGGCCCGGCGTGGATCCAGGGCAAACCGGCCGGCAGCTGGGCAACGCTTATTCTTGAGCAAATCGACGACATGCACGACTATTATGCCCGCTACCTGCCCCAGATGACGCTGGCGGCCTGCGTACCGCTGCTGATCGTTATTACTATTTTTCCGATTAACTGGGCCGCCGCGCTAATCCTTCTCGGCACCGCCCCGCTGATCCCGCTTTTCATGGCGCTGGTCGGGATGGGCGCCGCCGACGCCAACCGGCGTAACTTCCAGGCGCTGGCCCGCCTCAGCGGCCACTTCCTCGACCGCCTGCGCGGCATGGAAACCCTGCGTATTTTTCATCGCGGTCAGGCAGAAACCGATAATATTCGCGACGCCTCGCAGGATTTTCGCCAACGCACCATGGAAGTCCTGCGTCTGGCCTTCCTCTCCTCCGGGGTTCTGGAGTTTTTCACCTCCCTCTCCATTGCGCTGGTAGCGGTGTATTTTGGCTTTTCTTACCTTGGCGAGCTGAACTTCGGCCACTATGGCGCGGGCGTCACGCTGATGGCGGGATTCCTGACGCTGATCCTCGCCCCGGAATTTTTCCAGCCGTTACGTGACCTGGGTACCTTCTACCATGCCAAAGCTCAGGCCGTGGGCGCCGCAGACAGCCTGAAAACGTTTATGGAAACGCCGCTGACCCAGGTAGAGCGTGGCGAGAAAACGTTAAATGATAACGATCTGATTAGCGTGGAAGCGCGCGACCTGGTGATCAAATCTCCGGAAGGTAAAGTTCTGGCGGGGCCGCTTAATTTTGCGCTGCCCGCTGGCGCTCGCGTGGTGCTGGTCGGCCAGAGCGGATCCGGGAAAAGCTCTTTGCTGAATACACTGCTCGGCTTGCTGCCCTATGAGGGGTCGCTGATGGTCAACGGCGTAGAGCTGCGCGAGCTGGACGCTGAGCGCTGGCGCCGCCTGCTGAGCTGGGTAGGACAGAATCCGCAGTTGCCTGCCGCCACGCTGCGGGAAAACGTGCTGCTGGCGTGGCCCGAAGCTAGCGAAGCACAGCTTAGGCTGGCGCTGGACAAGGCCTGGGTCAGCGAGTTTATCGCCCTGCTGCCGCAGGGGATCCATACCGCCGTAGGCGATCAGGCGGGGCGTCTGTCGGTAGGCCAGGCGCAGCGTATCGCGGTCGCCCGCGCGCTGTTGGTGCCGTGCCGCCTGCTGCTGCTGGATGAACCTGCCGCCAGCCTTGACGCCCATAGCGAACAGCGAGTCATGCAGGCCCTGACCCACGCCTCCAGTGAGCAAACCACGCTGCTGGTCACCCACCAGCTCGAGGGGCTGGCCGACTGGGACGACGTCTGGGTGATGCAGGACGGACAGATTATCGAACAAGGCGACTACGCCACGCTGGCCCGTGCTGGTGGGGTCTTCTCGGCGCTGCTGGCCCATCGTCAGGAGGAGATTTAAATGCGCGCACTTTTACCCTATCTGGCGCTCTATAAACGCCATAAATGGATGCTGCTGCTTGGCGTCGTGCTGGCCATTGTGACCCTGCTGGCCAGCATCGGCCTGCTGACGCTCTCCGGCTGGTTCCTCTCCGCTTCAGCGGTGGTGGGCGTCGCCGGGATCTACAGTTTTAACTATATGCTGCCTGCCGCGGGCGTTCGCGGCGCGGCAATTATCCGTACCGCCGGGCGCTACTTTGAGCGCCTGGTCAGCCACGACGCTACCTTTCGCGTGCTGCAGCACCTGCGCGTTTTCACCTTCAGCAAACTGCTCCCCCTCTCTCCGGCGGGGCTGGCGCGCTTTCGCCAGGGTGAGCTGCTCAACCGGGTGGTGGCCGACGTTGACACCCTGGATCATCTCTACCTGCGGGTCATTTCGCCGCTGGTCGGCGCGCTGGTGGTGATTGTGGTCGTCACCTGCGGATTAAGTCTGCTCGACGTCCCCCTCGCGCTGACGCTCGGCGGTATCATGCTGGCGACCCTGCTGGTTATGCCGCCGCTGTTCTATCGCGCAGGTAAGCCAGCCGGCGAAAGTATGACGCAGCTGCGCGGCCAGTATCGCCAACAGCTCACCGCCTGGCTGCAGGGCCAGGCGGAGCTGATGGTATTTAACGCCAGCGACCGCTACCGCGCACAAATGGAAAAGACCGAGCTGAGCTGGCAGGATGCACAGCGGCGCCAGGCCGAGCTGACCGCGCTTTCGCAGGCGGTAATGCTGTTAATCGGTGGCATCGCCGTGGTGGCCATGCTCTGGCTGGCCTCAGACGGCGTCGGCGGCAATAGTCAGCCCGGGGCGCTGATCGCGCTATTCGTATTCTGCGCGCTGGCGGCTTTTGAAGCCCTGGCGCCGGTTACTGGCGCTTTCCAGCATTTAGGCCAGGTGATCGCCTCCGCGCGGCGGATCTCGCAGATTACCGACCAGCAGCCGGAGGTCACCTTTGTCGAAGATGAAGCCAGTTCGCCAGCGCAGGTGGCCCTAACGCTTCGGGAGGTCACTTTCCGCTATCCTCAGCAGCCCTCCCCTGCCCTGGAGAATATTTCCCTGCAGATTGCCGCCGGAGAGCACATCGCCATTCTTGGCCGGACCGGCTGCGGAAAATCGACGCTGTTGCAGTTGCTTACCCGCGCCTGGGACCCGTCACAGGGAGAGATTCTGCTCAACAATCAGCCGCTCTCCGGCCTCAGCGAAGCCACTCTGCGGCAGGCAATGAGCGTAGTGCCGCAGCGCGTGCACCTGTTCAGCGCCACCCTGCGCGACAACCTGCTGCTGGCGGCGCCTGAAGCGGATGACGCTCATCTCAGCGCTACCCTTGAGAAGGTGGGTCTCGAAAAACTGCTGCAAGATGGTGGTCTTAACGGCTGGCTGGGCGAAGGCGGGCGTCAGCTCTCCGGCGGCGAACTGCGCCGACTGGCCATTGCCCGCGCGCTGCTCCACGATGCGCCGCTGATGCTGCTCGATGAACCGACAGAAGGTCTGGATGCGGCCACCGAAAGCCAGATCCTGCATCTACTGGCAGATGTCATGCGCGACAAAACCGTGCTGATGGTGACCCATCGCCTGCGGGGCCTGGCAGGTTTTAATCAGATAATAGTCATGGACAACGGCCAGATAATTGAGCAAGGTAGTCACGCGGAGCTGCTCGCTAAACAGGGCCGGTACTTCCAGTTTAAACAGCGTCTGTAGGCTATTCTATTATCTAATTTTTGCTGATGCGTATTGAGGTTAAAATGCGTCTGGTTCAGCTCTCCCGGCACTCTATCGCCTTCCCCTCTCCGGAAGGCGCCTTGCGAGAACCTAATGGCCTGCTGGCGCTCGGCGGCGATCTGAGCCCCGCGCGGCTGCTGATGGCCTATCAGCGTGGTATTTTTCCCTGGTTTTCCCCTGGCGACCCGATCCTCTGGTGGTCGCCCGACCCCCGGGCGGTACTTTGGCCAGAGCAATTCCATCTCAGCCGCAGCATGAAGCGCTTTCATCAGCGTTCGCCCTACCGGGTCACGCTCAACCACGCCTTTGGCGAAGTGATTGAGGGCTGCGCCAGCGATCGTGACGAAGGCACCTGGATAACCAGCAGTATCGTTCGCGCCTATCACCAGCTGCATGAGCTGGGTCATGCCCACTCCATTGAAGTCTGGCAGGAGAATACCCTGGTGGGAGGAATGTACGGCGTAGCGCAGGGAGCGCTGTTTTGCGGCGAATCGATGTTTAGCCGGGCAGAAAATGCCTCCAAAACCGCGCTGCTGGTATTTTGCCAGGACTTTGCGCACAGCGGCGGTAAATTAATTGACTGCCAGGTACTGAACAACCATACCGCGTCATTAGGCGCAGTGGATATTCCCCGCCGCGATTATCTGGACTATCTGTCGGTATTACGCGGCTACCGACTGCCCGAGCGATTTTGGGTGCCGCGGGTGCTATTTCCTGGCGGATAATAAAATGTTTTCAGCACATTTTGCGTCAGGATGGTATAATTGCGCGGTAGAGTAGCTTCTGCCTGTTGCCCCGCCGCCGTTTGGGAATAATAAGAGTCAGATAACGCCCATCGTTCTGTCACTCCCCTTTACGTTTGCGCCTGTCACGCGGCATGGCCGTGTGTGTCCCGGGCAATGCGCCAAAACTACTTCGGCGATTCATACCCGTCATATTTCCGTAGCCGCTGCGCTGACTATGCGTCTTGCGGCAAGGTGAATGATTCAGGGTAGATACGTAAAACTTTACTTACATGATGAACTTCGGCATTATCTTGCCGGTTCAAAACTACGGTAGTGATACCCCAGAGGACTAGATGGCCAAAGAAGACAATATTGAAATGCAGGGCACCGTACTTGAAACGTTGCCTAACACTATGTTCCGCGTAGAACTGGAAAACGGTCACGTGGTAACCGCGCATATCTCCGGTAAAATGCGTAAAAACTACATCCGCATTCTGACGGGCGACAAAGTGACTGTTGAGCTGACCCCGTACGACCTGAGCAAAGGCCGCATTGTCTTCCGTAGTCGCTGATTGTTTTCGCCCTTAAGGCGTCAGATGCTGAAGGCCGGGATAATTCCCGGTCTTTTCATTTCTGCCGTCAGCAAAAAAAAACCGGCCCCTGGCCGGTTTTTTACATTGAAGATATCGCCTTAGTGGGCCGCTTCCGGTTTGTGCTTCGGCGCGCTCTGGAAGTCGTAAGTCAGCGTATTTTTGTCGCTGTCCAGAGAGACAGTGACCTGACCACCGTCGACCAGCGAGCCAAACAGCAGCTCGTTCGCCAGCGGTTTTTTCAGGTTGTCCTGAATGACGCGTCCCATTGGACGTGCCCCCATCGCCCGATCGTAGCCTTTCGTCGCCAGCCAGTCGCGCGCTTCCTGACTCACTTCCAGGGAGACGCCTTTCTGGTCCAGCTGGACCTGCAGCTCGACGATAAACTTGTCGACAACCTGATGGATCACCGTGGTAGACAAATGATCGAACCAGATGATGTTGTCGAGGCGGTTACGGAACTCCGGCGTAAAGATCTTTTTGATCTCATCCATCGCATCCGGACTGTTGTCCTGCTGAATAAGGCCAATCGATTTACGCTCGGTTTCCCGCACCCCAGCGTTGGTGGTCATCACCAGCACCACGTTGCGGAAGTCCGCTTTACGGCCGTTATTATCGGTCAGCGTCCCGTTATCCATCACCTGCAGCAGCAGGTTGAACACGTCCGGATGCGCTTTTTCGATCTCATCAAGCAGCAATACCGCGTGCGGATGTTTAATCACCGCATCGGTCAGCAGCCCTCCCTGATCGAAGCCGACGTAGCCCGGAGGCGCCCCGATCAAACGGCTGACGGTATGACGTTCCATATATTCGGACATGTCAAAGCGCAGCAGCTCAATCCCTAACGCCTTCGCCAGCTGGACGGTCACTTCGGTTTTCCCGACCCCGGTCGGCCCGGCGAACAGGAACGATCCCACCGGCTTGTGCTCATGGCCCAGCCCGGCGCGCGCCATTTTAATAGCCTCGGTCAGCGCCTCGATGGCTTTATCCTGTCCAAAGACCAGCATTTTCAGACGGTCGCCCAGGTTTTTCAGCGTGTCGCGATCGCTGCGGGAGACGCTCTTCTCAGGGATCCGCGCAATGCGCGCCACCACTGATTCGATATCCGCCACGTTAACCGTTTTCTTACGCTTGCTGACCGGCATTAAGCGCGCCCGCGCGCCCGCTTCGTCAATGACGTCAATCGCCTTATCCGGCAGATGACGATCGTTAATGTATTTCACCGCCAGTTCAACCGCCGCACGCACCGCTTTGGCGGTATAACGCACATCATGGTGCGCTTCGTACTTCGGCTTCAGGCCGTTGATAATCTGGACCGTCTCTTCCACCGACGGTTCGGTAATATCGATCTTCTGGAAACGGCGGGCCAGCGCACGATCTTTTTCAAAGATGTTGCTGAACTCCTGGTAAGTAGTGGAGCCGATCACCCGGATCTTGCCGCTGGAAAGCAGCGGTTTGATCAGGTTAGCCGCATCGACCTGGCCGCCAGACGCCGCCCCCGCACCGATAATGGTGTGGATTTCATCAATAAACAGGATGCTGTTGGTATCCTGCTCCAGCTGTTTGAGCAACGCTTTGAAGCGTTTTTCAAAATCGCCACGATATTTGGTCCCTGCCAGCAAAGAGCCAATGTCGAGCGAGTAGATAGTGCAGTCGGCCATCACTTCCGGCACATCGCCCTGCACAATACGCCAGGCAAGGCCTTCGGCGATCGCGGTTTTACCGACGCCGGATTCGCCCACCAGCAGCGGGTTATTTTTCCGCCGACGGCACAGGACCTGAATCGCGCGCTCCAGCTCTTTTTCACGGCCGATCAGAGGATCAATGCCGCCGACGCGAGCAAGCTGATTGAGGTTGGTGGTGAAGTTTTCCATACGTTCCTCCCCGCCGGCTTGCTCTTCATTGCCAGGCTGGCTTCCGCTGTTATCGGAAGACTGGCTCGGCTCGTCTTTGCGTGTACCATGAGAAATGAAGTTCACCACATCAAGACGGCTCACTTCATGTTTACGCAGCAGGTAGGCGGCCTGCGACTCCTGCTCGCTGAAAATCGCCACCAGCACGTTGGCGCCGGTCACTTCGCTGCGGCCAGAAGATTGTACGTGGAAGACGGCGCGCTGCAGCACACGCTGGAAGCTTAGCGTCGGCTGGGTGTCGCGCTCTTCTTCCGTGGCTGGCAGAACGGGTGTGGTTTGTTCGATGAAGGCTTCAAGTTCCTGACGCAATGCCACCAGGTCCACTGAACACGCTTCCAGGGCCTCACGGGCCGAGGGGTTGCTTAGCAGAGCCAGCAGCAAGTGCTCGACGGTCATAAACTCATGACGGTGCTCGCGCGCTCTGGCGAAAGCCATATTTAAACTGAGTTCCAGTTCTTGATTGAGCATAGGCACCTCCCCCAATTTTCATGCCTGTATTCAGGCTTTTTCCAGCGTACACAGCAATGGATGCTCGTTCTCCCTCGCGTACTGATTCACCATAGCGACTTTGGTCTCCGCCACTTCCGCGGTAAACACGCCACAAATCGCCTTACCTTCATAGTGAACCGTGAGCATCAGTTGCGTTGCACGTTCAACATCATAAGAAAAGAATTTTTGTAACACGTCAATAACAAACTCCATCGGAGTGTAGTCATCATTGACCAATATCACTTTATACATAGATGGCGGTTTAATCGCATCACGAACTTCGTCGTCAACCAGGTGCTCGAAGTCCAGCCAATCTCTCTTACTCATCGTCAGTGTTCATCATCGGTTGCTGTTGCCAACAGGCGGAGGCCTGTCGATGACCAGAGGTTATGCTCATCACAAATCTACAATAGATCATAGATAACTATCATCTATCGCTTCTATCCGCGACGGCTGTCACATTCCCCGGCAATAGCGTTAACTGCTTCAAATTTTGACGCATTTTTCGCCGTTCCCCCTCCTCAATCGCTTGACGCGTTTTCGTATTTCTCTAAATTGTAGTGGCGAGAGTTGGCGAGCAATTGAACAACTCGTCACTCCACCACCGGTTCATTCCATCTTACTAATAAAGATTTACGAAGGATGTCGAAGTATGGAAATGGGTACTGTTAAGTGGTTCAACAATGCCAAAGGGTTCGGTTTTATCTGCCCTGAGGGCGGCGGCGAAGACATTTTCGCCCATTACTCCACCATCCAGATGGATGGTTACAGAACGCTAAAAGCCGGACAAGCCGTTCGGTTTGATGTTCACCAGGGGCCAAAAGGCAACCACGCCAGCGTGATCGTCCCTGTGGAAGCGGAAACGGCTGCATAACTCTTTTGCTTCATTGTGTACATCCTGCTAATAAAATGCCAGTCCTTCTGACTGGCATTTTTATTTCTCGCCCCGCCTATTCTCGCGCCAGGGCATCCACCGGATCGAGCCGCGCCGCGTTGCGCGCAGGCAGCCAACCAAACAGCACCCCGGTCAGCGTCGAACAGAGAAACGCCGTCAGCAGCGCCAGCGGAGAAAAACCAATCTCCCAGCCGGGGAGAAACAGCTGTAAAATAAAGGCGATCATCAGCGACAATGCTACGCCCAGCGCGCCACCGACCAGGCAAACCAGCACCGCTTCAATGAGAAACTGCTGCAGCACATCGCTGGCCCGGGCGCCAACCGCCATGCGGATGCCGATCTCCCGGGTTCGTTCGGTCACCGACACCAGCATAATATTCATTACGCCAATCCCGCCGACCACCAGGGCAATCACCGCCACCAATGTCAGGAACAGCTGTAAGGTATGTGTGGTCCTTTCGGCGGTTTTCAAGACGCTGTCCATATTCCAGGTGAATACATCTTTTTTACCATGCCGCAGCTCCAGCAGACGCAGCAGCTGTTTCTCTGCGGTTTCACTGTCGTAGCCTTCATGAACGCGCACAGTGATGGAGTTCAGCCACGACTGGCCCATTACTCTTCCCGCCATGGTGGTGTAGGGCAACCAGACGCGGAGAATTTTGCTGCTGCCGAACATCGACTGCTTTTCATCCGCAACGCCAATCACCGTGGCCGGCATATTGCCCACCAGAATCACCTCTCCCACCACTTTCGCTTTATTGGGAAACAGCTGCCGACGGGTATTGCTGTCGAGCACTACCACCTGTGCCCGACTGTTGAGCTGCAGTTCATTGAAGGTATTACCTTCGCTAAAGGTCATGCCGTAGACATTAAAATACTGCGGACCGACCCCCTCCGCGCTGGCGGCAACGTCAATATTGTTGGCGCGCAGGCGCAGGCTTTTTGAAACCGCCGGCGTGGCGGAGCGCACCCACGGCTGCTTCTGGATCGCCAGCAAATCGTCATACTTCAGCGCCTGCTGATAGCGCGGGTCGTCGTCGCCAAAATCCTTACCAGGATACACATCAATGGTATTGGTGCCGATGGCGCGAATATCCGCCAGCACCATCTGCTTGGCGGCATCCCCCACCACCACGATCGACACCACCGAGGCAATACCGATAATAATCCCGAGCATGGTCAGCAGGGTACGCATTTTATTCGCCGCCATCGCTCGCCAGGCCATCACCAGCGCTTCGCGAAAGCCGCTGGTAAACTGACGCCACGCCGAAGGCTCCGCCTGCGGACGGGCGCGCAGTCCGCCGCCCTGGCGGCTGGCGGGCGGGTTGCGGACGATCTCGCCATCGCGGATCTCGACGATCCGCTCCGCTTGAGCGGCGACCTGCGGATCGTGGGTCACAATGATGACCGTGTGCCCCTGCGCTTTTAGCTGGTGCAGGATCGCCATTACCTCTTCGCCGGAATGGCTGTCCAGCGCGCCGGTCGGTTCATCAGCGAGGATCACCTCCCCGCCATTCATCAGGGCGCGGGCGATACTGACCCGCTGCTGCTGACCGCCGGACAACTGTGACGGTTGATAGTCGGCGCGCTCGCCCAGCCCCAGCCGCAACAGCAGCTCATGAGCGCGCGCCAGGCGCGCGCGCCGTTCACTGCCGGCATACACCGCCGGCACTTCGACATTCTGCGCGGCGGTCAGATGGGACAGCAGATGGTAGCGTTGAAAGATAAAGCCAAAGTGTTCCCGCCGCAGACGGGCCAGCGCATCGCCATCCAGCTGCGCGATATCGGTTCCCGCCACCCGATAGGTGCCGCTGGTGGGTTTGTCGAGGCAGCCAAGGATATTCATCAGCGTCGATTTTCCCGAGCCGGAGGCCCCGACGATCGCCACCATCTCACCCGCATGGATGCTGAGGGTGATCCCCTTCAGGACCTCAACGCTGCCGTCGCCGGAAGGATAGCTGCGACGTATATCTCGCAGCTCAAGCAGCGCCGTCATTTTGCCGCCCCGCTCGCGCTCTCGCCGACGATCACTTCGTCGCCCTCTTCCAGACCTTGCACCACTGCGACGTCGGTATCATTGCGGGCGCCAATGATAACCTCACGCTCTTTGACCTCACCGGTGCGCAACAGTCGAACGTGGTAGCGGTTATCGCCTACCGCGTCGCCCAGGGCGCTCAGCGGGATAGTAATCACGTTCTTCACCTCAGCCAGCTGAATGTGCACCTGCGCGGTCATGTCGAGGCGCAGGATCCCCTGCGGGTTCGGTACCTCGAAGCGGGCATAATAGAAGATGGCGTCATTCACTTTTTCCGGCGTCGGCAGAATGTCTTTCAGTTTACCTTCATAACGGGTAAGCGGGTCGCCCAGCACGGTAAACCACGCTTTTTGCCCCGGTCTGAGGTGGATGACATCCGCTTCAGAGACCTGCGCTTTAACCAGCATGGTGCTGAGATCCGCCAGCGTCAGAATGTTAGGCGCCTGCTGGGCGGCGATCACTGTCTGTCCCTGCAGGGTGGTAATTTGCGTCACTTCGCCGGCCATCGGCGCCAGGATCCGCGTGTAATCGAGGTTGGTCTTCGCCGTATCGAGCGTCGCCTGGTTACGCTTTATTTGCGCTTCAATAGTGCCGATCTGCGCCTGTTTCACCGCCAAATCGGTGGCCGCGGTATCAAGGTCCTGCCGCGAGACCAGCTGGCGCTGCGCCAGCTGCTGCTGACGGGCCAGAGTCACTTGCGCCAGTTTGCTCTCCGCGCGCGCCTGATTGAGCTGGGCGCGCAGCTCCATGAGCGTCGCTTCCACCTCTTTAATCTGGTTTTGCGCCTGCTCCGGATCGATAACCCCCAGCAACTGATCCTTTTTAACCTTATCGCCAATATTGACGTGCAGCGTTTTCAGCTGTCCGCTGACCTGGGCGCCGACGTCAACTTTTCGCAGGGCATCCAGTTTGCCGGTGGCCAGCACGCTCTGCTGGAGATCCCCTTTGCGAACTACCAGCGTCTGGTAGTTCGGCAGCGGCGCATTGAGGATCCGCCATCCCCAGATAGCCAGCCCCAGCACAACGATCGCCAACAGCCACCAGACGGTCCTGCGTTTTCCCTTCACTTTCATATTCCGATTCCTGCTGTTTCCCTGCCGCTCCAGGCGGTGATTCTATCGAAACCCGTTGGCAACAGGACACCCATTTTTCTCGTCAATGAGGTTTTGTTTAGCTGCCGGAGAGCTTTGTGCCGCCGTAAATGACGACGGCGGTGAGATTAATCGGCACGACCGCGGGCTAGCCACAGCACCCGTGAGAACATTTTCTTCAGCAGCGTCGGCACAGCGTCCACGCCACGGCGGCCGGCCTCCATCGCCACCTCAATCGCCAGGTCCGGCTTGGATGAGCGATGGATGGCTTTGGTGATCACCCGCCGCATATTCATCGGGACATTATCCGGGATCTGCGCCACCCGATGATAAACGTCATCAAATCCCTGACGATACATAAAGTGTTCCATATCCAGCGCCGGCAGACTGGTCAGATGGTCGCGCTCCAGCTCGCGATCGTTATTAAGCAGACCTCGTACCGTCGCGGCATATTTTTTCCCCGCCTCATCGCCGTCCACCAGCACGTGCCACTGGATCCCCATCCGGCGGGCAAACTTGATCAATGGCTTCAGGCCGGACTGGGCGAATTCGATCACCTTAACCCCTTCAGCATCAAAATGATGACCGCACTGCCGGGCCAGTTCGTTGATAACCCAGGTTTCCGTCTCTCCCTCCACCAGCAGCCAGCAGCGGGCGAAGAGCGATGAGGCGCGATTGAAGCGGATGTGAAAAGCAATGCGCCGGCTCTCTTCGGCATTCATTCCGCCCGGCCCCAACCGCCACGCCGATACCCGCGTCGACTCACGCACCAGCCGGCAGACCTGCTCTACCGGCGTCAGGGACAGCAGCTCTCCGGAGTTGGTGGTGGTCACACGCTGCAGCGGCAACAAATTCAGCAGGTGCCAGGCGACGGAAAGCATGATCGGATGCAGACGGGTCTCGGGATCTTCAATCAACAGCAGCGGTCGCGCGTCGCGATCGAGGCGCACCGTCCCTTTCGCCTGCAGGAGGGTGGCAAACAGCCCCAGCAGGATCACCCGATGGCTGCGCCCGCCGGGCTTGTCGATCATCCGGTTGATAATATCCAGATAACGCCAACTGCGCTGTTCATCATGGGAGCGCCGCCGCATCAGGCGATGCCGCGTCTGAGCGCTGCTTTGCTCGGCAAAGTAATGCTCAAGCAGTTGCACCATGGCCGATAGCCCCTGACGGATCTGACCGTCCGATAAATTTTGCGGATGGCTGACCAGTTCGCGGGAGAGAAAATCCAGCTGACGGGCGGTGATCTCTATCTGCGGCGAGTGCGGTACCGTCCCGTTATGGATGCGGCGCATAAAGCGCGCATCGCGCAGGCGCAGCACCGGCATCAAACGCACCAGGTGTCGGGCCAGCTCATCAATCTCCTCCAGCACCAACGCTTCGCCTTCACCATCGATAAAGCTCCGCAGGGTCATCACGCTGTCATCTTCGGCGAGCTCGCCCTCCAGGCGATAGAACACCCGGTGATACCCGTCATCGCAAGGCACCCAGCAGCGCTGAAGCGGACGGAAACGCCGGACCCGATGGCGGCCTGGCTCCGTTTCGCGGAAGGTCAGGATAATATGCAAATGGTGTTCGCGCCCCTGGATGTCGCCCGGGGGAAACCAGAAATCATCGCGAACAAAGTGATAAAGATCGAACTCCGGCGACAAAAGCAGGGTCAGCGCATCAAGCAGACTGGACTTCCCCCACGCGTTCTCCCCGATCAGGACGTTATTTTGCTCCAGCATCAACGACAAACGATTGATACCGCGAAAACCGACGATTTCTACGCGCTCAAGAAGCATATCCCCTCCGCTACACCACCACTCTCCTTCAGTAATCAACAGTATAGCGAGGGCGGAGGCAAGATGACACTCTGCTTAATCGCATCCGTGGCTCATATTCAGCGGATTAAATATATTCATAAAATTACTCACTTATCGCCTATTACCGGCCGTTGATTATTCATCAAACAAAATAGTTTTATTTCAGGCGTTATGATCTACACTATTGATAATCTTCCATGGATAAAGGAAAGGCTAAACTGGCAAAAGGAATCCACTCACCTTGCCCTAAATCAAATAATATCAATATATTTAACTGGCTCCGGGATGGCGATTATCTCTAGAATAACGCCGCTTTATTTTTATCGTCATCCCTTATCACGATAAATAAAGACCGGCACGGTCCGCTCGTGCGCGTAAACAATTTAATTGAGGTGGTTATGTTCAGAAAATTAGCAGCCGAATGCTTCGGCACCTTCTGGCTTGTATTTGGCGGCTGCGGTAGCGCCGTGCTCGCCGCGGCTTTCCCCGAGCTGGGTATTGGTTTTGCCGGCGTCGCGCTGGCATTTGGCTTAACGGTATTAACCATGGCGTTTGCGGTCGGCCATATTTCCGGGGGGCATTTCAACCCGGCGGTCACCTTAGGCCTGTGGGCCGGCGGCCGTTTTCCGGCAAAAGAGGTCATTGGCTATATTATCGCTCAGGTGGTCGGCGGAATTATTGCCGCGGCGGTGCTGTACGTGGTTGCCAGCGGTAAAGCTGGCTTTGATGCCGCCGCCAGCGGCTTTGCCTCCAACGGCTATGGCGAACACTCCCCGGGCGGCTTCTCCATGCTGTCGGCTATCGTCATTGAAATTGTCCTGACCTGCGGCTTCCTGCTGGTTATTCATGGCGCGACCGATAAACATGCGCCGGCGGGCTTTGCCCCCATCGCCATCGGCCTGGCGCTGACCCTCATCCATTTGATCAGCATTCCAGTCACCAATACCTCGGTCAACCCGGCGCGCAGCACCGCGGTGGCAATTTTCCAGGGCGGCTGGGCGCTGCAGCAGCTGTGGCTGTTCTGGGTCATGCCAATCGTCGGTGGGATCCTCGGCGGCGTGCTGTATCGCACCCTGCTGGAAAAACGCGATTAACGCTTTTCAAAGCCCGGGTCTCCGGGCTTTTTCTTTCTGGCGACAGCTTTACTCGGCCCGGTGATTTGGGTAGTGTCATGGGCGCTATTCTCATCATGCAAGGGCTGCATCGTTCATGTTTTCGGGACTCTTTATTATTCTGTTGCCGCTGGTCGTCGGCTATTTACTGCCTCTTCGTCACTCCTCCGCGCTAAAGCTGATAAACCGCATGCTCAGCTGGATTGTCTATGTAATCCTTTTTTTTATGGGTATCAGCCTGGCGTTCCTCGACAATCTGGCCAGCAACCTGCTGGCAATATTGCATTACGCCGCGGTGAGCGTGGTTATCATTTTACTGTGTAATATCGCCGCCCTGCTGTGGCTGGAAAGTAAAATGCCATGGCGCAGTCAGCATCGTCAGGAGAAATTACCCTCGCGCCTGGCCATGGCCCTGGAATCGCTGCAGCTGTGCGGTGTGGTCGTGCTCGGTTTTCTGCTCGGTCTGACCAGACTGCCTTTTTTACAGCACGCGACAGAAGCCAGCGAATATACGTTGATCTTTCTCCTGTTCCTCGTCGGTATCCAATTACGCAATAATGGAATGAGTCTGCGACAAATAGTCCTTAACCGCCGGGGAATGATCGTCGCCGTGGTGGTTACGGCCAGTTCATTACTCGGCGGGATACTTAACGCCTTTATTCTCGGTCTGCCGTTAAAGACCGGTCTGGCAATGGCCAGCGGTTTCGGCTGGTATTCGCTCTCCGGTATTTTACTCACCGAATCCTTTGGCCCGGTCATCGGTAGCGCGGCGTTCTTTAACGATCTCTGTCGCGAGCTGCTGGCCATCATGTTAATTCCGGGCCTTATTCGCCGCAGCCGCTCCACGGCGCTGGGGCTGTGCGGCGCCACCTCGATGGACTTCACCTTACCGGTACTGCAGCGTTCCGGCGGCGTCGAAATCGTCCCTGCCGCCATCGTGCACGGTTTTCTGCTTAGTTTGCTGGTCCCGATCCTGATCGCCTTTTTTACCGCCTGAGCACCCGCTGGCGGCAGCCCTCCTGCCGCCAAATTTGCGCTAAATCAATCTCCCTTTAAGTTGTCTGAGAAATACCTTTTCACCCGTTGCCGCGCGGCATAACCTTAAACATGTATGTCAAATATAACTTTAAAGGTGTGACCATGTTTTGTGTGCAATGTGAACAAACCATTCGTACCCCAGCCGGCAACGGCTGCTCTTACGCGCAGGGGATGTGCGGTAAAACAGCGGAAACCTCGGACCTGCAGGATCTGCTGATTGCGTCACTGCAAGGCCTGTCCGCCTGGGCGCTTAAAGCGCGCGAATATGGCATTATCGATCATCAGGTCGACAGCTTTGCCCCCCGCGCCTTCTTCTCCACCCTGACTAACGTTAACTTCGATTCCCCGCGCATCGTCGGCTACGCCCGCCAGGCAATTGCCTTGCGTGAGGCGCTGAAAGCGCAATGCCTGGCGATCGATGCCAGCGCCGCGGTCGACAGCCCGGTCGCCGACCTGCAGCTGGTCAGCGACGATCTGGGCGACCTGCAGCGTCAGGCGGCGGACTATACCCCGAATAAAGATAAAGCCGCCATCGGCGAAAATATTCTCGGTCTGCGCCTGCTGTGCCTGTACGGTCTGAAGGGTGCGGCGGCCTATATGGAGCACGCCCACGTGCTCGGCCAGTACGACAACGCTATCTATGCCCAGTACCATAAAATCATGGCATGGCTGGGCACCTGGCCTGCGGATATGAATGCGCTGCTCGAATGTTCGATGGAAATCGGCCAGATGAACTTCAAAGTGATGAGCATCCTCGACGCCGGTGAAACGACCAAATACGGCCATCCGACGCCGACTCAGGTCAACGTTAAAGCCACCGAAGGGAAGTGCATCCTGATCTCCGGCCACGATCTGAAGGATCTGTATAACCTGCTGGAGCAGACGGAAGGCACCGGCGTCAACGTCTATACTCATGGCGAAATGCTGCCGGCTCACGGCTATCCGGAGCTGCGTAAATTCAAACATCTGATTGGCAACTACGGCAGCGGCTGGCAAAACCAGCAGGTGGAGTTCGCCCGCTTCCCGGGCCCCATCGTGATGACCTCTAACTGCATCATCGACCCGACCGTCGGCGCCTACGACGACCGCATCTGGACTCGCAGCATCGTCGGCTGGCCGGGTGTGAACCATCTGGAAGGCGAAGACTTCTCCCCGGTCATTGCCCAGGCGCAGCAGATGGCGGGCTTCCCTTACAGCGAAATCCCGCATCTGATCACCGTCGGCTTTGGCCGTCAGACCCTGCTTGGCGCGGCGGATACGCTGATCGATCTGGTCAGTCGTGAAAAACTGCGCCATATCTTCCTCGTCGGCGGCTGCGACGGCGCCCGCGGGGAGCGTAACTACTTCACCGATTTCGCCACCAGCGTGCCGGATGACTGCCTGATCCTGACCCTGGCCTGTGGTAAATACCGCTTCAACAAACTGGACTTTGGCGATATCGAAGGGCTGCCGCGCCTGGTCGACGCCGGGCAGTGTAATGACGCTTACTCGGCGATTATTCTGGCGGTCACGCTGGCGGAGAAACTGGGCTGTGGCGTCAACGATCTGCCGCTGTCGCTGGTGCTCTCCTGGTTCGAACAGAAAGCGATCGTCATCCTGCTGACGCTGCTGTCGCTGGGTGTGAAAAACATCGTCACCGGTCCGACGGCGCCTGGTTTCTTCACCCCGGATCTGCTGGCGGTCCTCAATGAGAAGTTTGGTCTGCGTTCCGTGACCACCGTGGAACAAGATATGCAGCAGCTGCTGAGCGCTTAAGGAGTCCCTGATGACTATGCCAACCTCCCAGTGCCCGTGGCGGATGCAGGTTCACCACATTCACCAGGAAACCCCGGACGTGTGGACCCTTTCGCTGCTGTGCCACGATTACTATCCGTACCGCGCTGGCCAGTACGCTCTGGTTAGCGTGCGTAACTCGGCGGAAACGCTGCGCGCCTACACCCTCTCCTCGACGCCGGGGGTCAGCGAATACATTACGCTGACCGTTCGCCGTATTGACGAGGGTACGGGTTCGCAGTGGTTGACCCGCGAGGTCAAACGCGGCGATTACCTTTGGCTGTCCGATGCGATGGGCGAGTTTACCTGCGACGATAAAGCGGAAGATAAATTCCTGCTGCTGGCCGCCGGTTGCGGTGTGACACCGATCATGGCGATGCGCCGCTGGCTGGCTAAGCATCGACCGCAGGCCGACGTACAGGTGATTTATAACGTGCGTTCGCCGGAAGATGTAATCTTTGCCGAAGAGTGGCGCAACTACCCGGTCACCCTGGTAGCGGAGCACAACGCGACGCACGGTTTTGTCGCCGGCCGTCTGACCCGGGAGCTGCTGCAGAGCGTGCCGGATTTAGCCAGCCGCACCGTGATGACCTGCGGCCCGGCGCCTTATATGGAGAAGGTCGAGCAGGATGTTGCCGCCCTGGGCGTCACCCGCTTCTTTAAGGAAAAATTCTTCACCCCGGTGGCTGAGGCCGCCACCAGCGGGCTGAAATTTACTAAACTGCAGCCGGCGCGCGAGTTTTACGCGCCGGTGGGCACTACGCTGCTCGACGCGCTGGAGAGCAATAAAGTGCCGGTGACCGTCGCCTGCCGCGCCGGCGTCTGCGGCTGCTGCAAAACCAAAGTGGTTTCCGGGAAGTACAGCGTCACCAGCACCATGACGCTGACCGACGCCGAAATCGCCGACGGCTATGTGCTGGCCTGCTCCTGTCATCCGCAGAGCGATCTGGTTCTCGCCTGAGGTCAAAATCCCCGGTGGCGCTACCGCTTACCGGGGCTACATCGCTGTGCGATTTGGTAGCCCGGAGAAGGCGCAATGCGCCGCCTCCGGGAAAATCCCTGGCGACAATAAACAAACGCTCAGGCGACATGAGATAAACGCTTTCCCGGACTGAAAAAATTGCAAATCGCCAACAGTATCGACTTTACGCCCCAGGACGAATGAGGCATTTTTACCGCCAGGCCGACTGACCGGCCAGCGAATAACGCCCCGCGCCGAGTAGCGCAATCGCCAGTGCGCCAACAAAGAAATAGACCAGATTCTCAATGGCCCACGCTCCCACCGTATCAAGCGCAAACGTCTTGCCGAGACCGACCATCAGCCACGCCACCACCATGGTGAACGCCAGCACCAACGCCGCCGGGCGGGTCAGGACGCCGAGAGTTAACAAGCAGGGAGCGACCACTTCCCCCACCAGCACACCGTAGGCGATAAACCCGGGCAATCCCTGCGCCGCCAGCATCCCGCTAATGCCATCCACACCATCTATCAGCTTATGGATTCCATGGAAAAGCATTAAGCCGCCGACGGCAAGTCGTAACAAGAGTTTACCGGCGTCATCATGCGACAGCCTGCGATTTACTGTGTTTAACAATCCTTTAACCATTTGATGTGCAACCTGTTTTGCATCCTGTGTACTTCCAGAGTATGCGCAGCCGGAGAGGAATAAAACCAGCAAAAAATCAGGGGTAATCGGTTACATTGCGGTCAGTTTCATCTAAGCTTGAAGGCGTTATCAAAAAAAGGAGATGGAGATCATGAAGCAGACCGTGGCGGCATACATTGCCAAAACGCTGGAACAGGCCGGCGTGAAACGTATCTGGGGCGTCACCGGAGATTCCCTCAATGGATTGAGCGATAGCCTTAACCGCATGGGCACCATCGACTGGATGCCCACCCGGCACGAAGAGGTCGCCGCTTTCGCCGCTGGCGCGGAAGCGCAGCTGACCGGCGAGCTGGCGGTCTGCGCCGGCTCCTGCGGACCGGGCAACCTGCATCTGATTAACGGTTTGTTTGACTGTCATCGCAACCATGTCCCGGTGCTGGCCATCGCCGCCCACATCCCATCCAGCGAAATCGGCAGCGGCTATTTTCAGGAAACCCATCCTCAGGAGCTGTTCCGCGAGTGCAGCCATTACTGCGAACTGGTCTCCACGCCGGAGCAGATCCCGCAGGTGCTGGCAGTGGCGATGCGTAAGGCAGTGATTAACCGCGGCGTCTCGGTAGTGGTGCTACCCGGCGATGTGGCGCTGAAGGCCGCCCCGGAAAGCGCCAGCAGCCACTGGTATCATGCGCCGCTGCCGACGGTCACCCCGGCGGAAGAAGAGCTGCGCAAGCTGGCGCAGCTTATTCGCTACTCCAGCAATATCGCGCTCATGTGCGGCAGCGGTTGCGCCGGCGCCCACCAGGAACTGGTGGAGTTCGCAGCCAAAATTAAAGCCCCCATCGTCCACGCCCTGCGCGGCAAAGAGCACGTGGAGTACGACAACCCGTACGATGTGGGCATGACCGGGCTGATTGGCTTCTCCTCTGGCTTCCACACCATGATGAACGCCGATACCCTGATCCTGCTGGGCACCCAGTTCCCCTATCGCGCCTTCTACCCAACCGACGCGAAAATTATCCAGATCGACATCAACCCCGGCAGCATCGGCGCACACAGTAAGGTCGACATGGCGCTGGTGGGCGATATTAAATCGACGCTGAAGGCGCTGCTGCCGCTGCTGGAAGAGAAAACCGATCGCCACTTCCTCGATAAGGCGCTGGAGCACTATCGCGACGCGCGAAAAGGGCTCGACGATCTGGCTAAACCCAGCGATAAAGCCATTCACCCGCAATATCTGGCGCAGCAGATCAGTCATTTTGCCGATGAAGATGCCATTTTCACCTGTGATGTCGGCACCCCGACCGTCTGGGCGGCACGCTATCTCAAAATGAATGGTAAACGCCGCCTGCTGGGCTCGTTCAACCACGGCTCAATGGCCAACGCCATGCCGCAGGCCATCGGCGCCAAGGCCACTGCGCCGGAGCGGCAGGTAGTGGCCATGTGCGGCGACGGCGGGTTCAGCATGCTGATGGGCGATTTTCTGTCGCTGGCGCAGATGAAGCTGCCGGTGAAGATTGTCATCTTTAACAACAGCGTGCTGGGCTTCGTGGCGATGGAAATGAAGGCCGGGGGCTATCTCACCGACGGTACGGAGCTCCACGATACCAACTTCGCCCGCATCGCCGAGGCCTGCGGTATCAAAGGTATACGCGTTGAAAAAGCCTCCGAGGTGGATGAAGCGCTGCAGACCGCCTTCCGCACCGACGGTCCGGTGCTGGTCGACGTCGTCGTCGCCAAAGAGGAACTGGCGATCCCGCCGCAGATCAAGCTGGAGCAGGCCAAAGGCTTTAGCCTGTATATGCTGCGGGCGATCATCAGCGGGCGCGGCGATGAGGTCATCGAACTGGCGAAAACCAACTGGCTCAGGTAAAACAGAAGCAATACGTTGAACCAGACCAAGGAAAAGCCGTGATCGATTTACGCAGTGATACCGTTACCCGTCCCGGGCGCGCCATGCTGGAGGCCATGATGGCCGCCCCGGTCGGGGACGATGTGTATGGCGACGACCCTACCGTCAATGAACTGCAGCGCTATGCCGCCGACCTGGCCGGCAAAGAAGCGGCGCTATTTCTACCCACCGGCACCCAGGCCAACCTCGTTGGCCTGCTCAGCCATTGCCAGCGCGGCGAAGAGTATATCGTCGGCCAGGGGGCGCATAACTATCTGTACGAAGCCGGCGGCGCGGCGGTCCTCGGCAGTATTCAGCCGCAGCCGATCGACGCCGCGGCGGATGGTTCGCTGCCTCTGGATAAAGTGGCGGCGAAAATCAAACCCGACGATATCCATTTTGCCCCCACCCGCCTGCTGAGCCTGGAAAACACCCATAACGGTAAGGTGCTGCCGCGCGACTATCTGCAGGAAGCCTGGGCGTTTACCCGCCAGCGCAATCTGGCGCTGCACGTCGACGGCGCGCGCATCTTTAACGCCGTGGTGGCCTACGGCTGCGAGTTACGCGATATCGCCCAATACTGCGACTCCTTCACCATCTGCCTGTCAAAGGGGCTTGGCGCTCCGGTAGGCTCGCTGCTGCTCGGCAGCGAGGCGTACATTCGCCGCGCCGTCCGCTGGCGGAAAATGGTCGGCGGCGGGATGCGCCAGGCGGGCATCCTGGCCGCCGCCGGGCTGTACGCGCTGAAAAATAACGTGCAGCGCCTGCAGGAGGATCATGACAACGCCGCGTGGATGGCAGAGCAGCTGCGCGCTATCGGCGCCGACGTCACCCGTCACGATACCAACATGCTGTTCGTTCGCGTCGGCGAAGAGCAGGCCCCGGCGCTCGGCAAGTTTATGCAGGCGCAGGGGGTATTGATTAACGCCTCGCCTGTTGTCCGTCTGGTCACTCACCTGGATGTCAACCGTCAGCAGCTGAGCGAGGTGGTCGCCCACTGGCAGGCTTTTTTACAACGCTAAGGAGTCAGGCGTGTCGCAATCAGTTCTGGTGCTCGGCGCCAGCGGCTATATTGGCCAGCATTTAGTGCGCGAGTTAAGCGCGAGGGGCTATCCGGTGCTGGCGGCGGCACGCCATATCGACCGATTGCAAAAACTCGCTTTGCCCGGCGTTACCTGCCGGTCAGTCGATCTCAATCAACCGCAGGACCTGCCTGCGCTACTCACCGGTATCGATACCCTTTATTATCTGGTCCACGGCATGGGCGAAGGCGGTGATTTTATCGCCCATGAGCGGCGGGTGGCGACGTATGTGTGCGATGCCCTGCGTCAGTCATCAGTGCGCCAGGTGATATTTCTCAGTTCGCTGCAGGCCCCGGCGCAGGAGCAGTCCGACCATCTGCGCGCTCGTCAGATTACCGGCGATCTCCTGCGTGAGTCGGGCGTGCCGGTGACCGAGCTGCGGGCCGGGATTATCGTCGGCGCCGGCTCCGCCGCCTTCGAGGTGATGCGCGACATGGTTTATAACCTGCCGGTGCTAACCCCTCCGCGCTGGGTACGTTCGCGTACCACCCCTGTCGCGCTGGAAAACCTGCTCGTTGACCTGGTTGAGCTGCTGAATCATCCCTCCGACATGCACCGCGTCTTCGAAGCCGCCGGTCCGGAGGTGTTAAGCTATCAGCAGCAGTTCATTCGCTTTATGGCCGTCAGCGGTAAACATCGCCCGCTCATTCCCATTCCCCTGCCGACGCGCTGGATCTCGGTGTGGTTCCTCAATGTCATCACCTCGGTGCCGCCGACCATCGCCAAGGCGCTGATTCAGGGGCTGAAGCACGATCTAATCGCTGACGATCGGGCGCTGCGGGCGCTGATCCCGCAAACGCTGATCCCCTTCGATCAGGCGGTTCGCCGCACGCTGAAAGAAGAAGAGCAGTTAGTAAACTCCAGCGACTGGGGCTACGACGCTCAGGCTTTCGCCCGCTGGCGACCAGAGTACGGCTACTATCCGAAGCAGGCAGGTTGCACCGTCGCCACTCAGGCAAGCCGCCAGGCCCTGTGGCAGGTCGTTAACCAAATCGGCGGTGAAGAGGGGTATTTTTTCGGCAATCTGCTGTGGAAAACCCGCGGCGCGATGGATCTGCTGGTCGGCCACCGGCTGGCCAAAGGGCGGCCGCAGCGCGCTTATCTGCAAACCGGCGATACGGTCGACAGCTGGAAGGTAATTATCGTGGAGGAAGAAAAACAGCTCACCCTGCTATTCGGTATGAAAGCGCCCGGGCTGGGCCGATTAAGCTTTACCATTAACGATAAAGGCGATCGTCGTGAACTGGACGTGCGCGCCTGGTGGCACCCGCACGGTATGCCAGGCCTGATCTACTGGCTGCTGATGATCCCGGCGCACCTGTTTATTTTCCGCGGTATGGCGCAACGCATCGCCCGGCTGGCCGAACAAATCTCAGGCAGAGTCGAAGGATAAGCGTTATTCTTTCATGATTCTCATTGCATAGTCGGGAGAATCACGGAAAAATGCGCACGAAATTCTTTTCTGGGACAGTAGAGTGATATGAAGGTACTGGTTACCGGTGCGACCAGCGGATTAGGCCGCAACGCAGTGGAATATCTGCGCAACAAGGGCATCAGCGTGCGAGCGACCGGGCGCAACGAAGCGATGGGCAAGCTTCTGAGCAAAATGGGGGCGGAATTCATCCCGGCAGATTTAACCGAGCTGGTCTCTTCGCAGGCTAAAGTGATGCTCGCCGGTATCGATACCCTATGGCACTGCTCCAGCTTTACCTCGCCATGGGGCACTCAGCAGGCTTTCGATCTCGCTAACGTCCGCGCCACCCGTCGTCTGGGCGAATGGTCAGTGGCATGGGGAGTGCGCAATTTCGTCCATATCTCTTCGCCATCGCTCTATTTTGATTATCACCATCATCGTGATATCCAGGAAGATTTCCGTCCACACCGCTTCGCCAACGAGTTTGCCCGCAGCAAGGCGGCCAGCGAGGAGGTGATCAACCTGCTGGCGCAGGCCAACCCGCATACCCGTTTTACCATTCTGCGGCCGCAGAGCCTGTTTGGGCCGCACGACAAAGTCTTTATCCCCCGGCTGGCGCAAATGATGCAGCATTATGGCAGCGTCCTGCTCCCGCGCGGCGGCAGCGCGCTGGTCGACATGACCTATTATGAAAACGCCGTACATGCGATGTGGCTGGCGAGCCAGCCGGCCTGCGATCATCTTCCCTCCGCCCGCGCGTGGAATATCAGCAACGGCGAACCGCGCACCTTGCGGAGCATCGTGCAGAAATTGATCGACGAGCTCGGCATCAAATGCCGGATCCGCTCAGTTCCCTATCCGATGCTGGATATTATCGCCCGCAGCATGGAGCGCTTTGGCGATAAAACCGCCAAAGAACCCGCGTTTACCCACTACGGCGTCTCCAAGCTTAACTTTGATTTTACGCTCGATATCACCCGCGCGCAGGACGAGCTGGGCTATCAGCCGGTGGTGACGCTTGACGACGGCATCGTGCGCACCGCCGCCTGGCTTCGCGACCACGGTAAACTACACCGCTAACCCTGGCCATATTTTTCTAACAGCGCCTCGGCTATCGCTTCGGTTTGCGCATCCGCTACCCCATCCCAGCGCTGCGGACGAAAGTGCATCTGGAAGGCGATAATCACCCGCTTCTTCTGCGCGGGGGTCATCTCCGGCGTCACCTGATAGCCATAGCGCGAGAGCAAATCCAGTACGATTTCGGGGTCCACTGGCTCGCTGGCCGGCCGCCCGTTGAGATAAAAGGCCACCCGCTGCTCGTCAGGCCAGGCGCCGATCCCCTGCTGCGCCAGCTGTTGCCAGGGGAATAACGGCCCCGGATCGTCTTTGCGCTGCGGGGCGATATCCGCATGGGCGACCACATTCTGCGGCGCGATGTGGTAGCGGGCGATGATATCGCGCGCCAGCGGGATCAGAGCCGCAATCTGTTCCGGATGAAAGGGGGTAAAACTTTTGACGCCCGCCGTCTTCTGCCAGCCGCGGTTCTCCAGCTCAATGCCAATGGAGGTATCGTTAATGCGCGTACTGCCGCGCCAGTAGCTTACCCCGGCGTGCCAGGCTAAATCCTCTTCCGGCACCAGCTGCCAGATCCGCGGTTTATGCTGATAACGCGGGGGCTGTTCAGGAATTAAATAGTGGGAGCTGACCTCTTTATCGGTCAACGTGGCCAGCGAGACATCAAAATTGTCAGCCGTATAGTGGATCACTAACACCTTTATTCGCGGATAGGCAGCCTGCGCCGGATGACGGGTGTCCAGCTGGTATCCGTCGCGATCGATAATGCCCTTTTCCCCAGCGCAGCCGGTTAGCAGCAGCGCCAGCAGCACGATCCGCATCATCCGTTTCATCCCTTCTCCCTTGCCCGGCAGCGTCTCCGGGTTAATAAGACCATTGATTACGTCCTTTATTTTTCGCCTGATACAGCGCACTGTCCGCCCGGGCGATCAGCGTCTCTATCGGGACCGTGCCATCGGAGGCGACGATCCCGATACTCACGGTGACCTCCGACGCCACCGCCGAAGCGGCGTGCGGTAGGCCTGCCTCGCGGATCTTCTGCTGAATGCGCTCGGCAATAGCGGTGGCATGCGCTAAGGACACCCCGGGCAACACGACGACAAACTCTTCGCCGCCGTAGCGAGCCACCAGATCGCCCTCCGCCCGGACCGCCATTTTAAGCACCTGCGCGACAGAAGATAAGCACTCATCACCAGCCTGATGGCCATAGCGATCGTTATAGCGCTTAAAATAATCGACATCGATCATCATCAGCGCCAGCGGCGTTTTTTGCTGCCAGATCGCCGCCAGGTAAGCATTGAGCGCCCGACGGTTAGCGGTTCCGGTTAAGGCATCCTGGTTGGCGATACTTTCCAGCCGCTGAATAAGCTGCATATTCTCCTGGTGGGTATCCCAGGCCTCGTCATACCAGCGCTGCAAAATACGTCGGCCATACAGCAAAATCGCGGTAAAAATGGCCCAGAGGATCAAAAAGCGGATCTCGGTGTGATAGTGGAGCTGTATTCCCGCCAGCAAGGCGGTCACCCATAGCGGCAGCATAAAAGCGGTTATGCCGGGCCAATGGTGATACAGCGCGGTGAGGCCGGTAGTCATTAATATCACCAGCAGCGGCCAGGCAAAGGGCAAGGTCCAGAAAAAAATAAAACAATAATTACTCAGGGACCAACACAGACTGAGCGCCAGCAGCAGCCCGGTGATGATATTCAACGTATATCGTCCCTGCGCCAGTCGCGGCGTGAGGGCAATAATCACTAAAATGGCCGAAATGATAATAACCGCAATCAACGCCGCTTCGATATAAGGAATAACCGCCCGGTGCGTCAGTAGCCTCTTATCAAAATAGGTAAAGATCAAATTGCGGAAGAAAATCATTAACGCAAAAGCGATATTGACAAAGGCCAGCCAGGGCATACTCATGGACAGCGCATGGCGCTGGACATTATCTCTGGTGGCCCACAACGCGGCTCGCTGCTGCCGGGCGCGCTCTCGCTTATTTGTTAACATCTTAACTCCCTGGTGACCTGCATGACCATGGGCGCAGCCCCTGCTTTTCTATATGATAAACCATGTTACCGGGAATGTCTGTCAGCGCACTATCCCCTCAGCTCCGGCCTCTCAGGGTGATTTTCAGCTAACGACCGAAGAAAATAGCCTGGTCCGCTCCCGATGGGTAACCGGCTCAAAAAACAAGCATCAGCACTGCGAAATACGTCATCTTTTCGCTAAAAAGCGTTAACTAACCGTCATTAAATTGCAGCATTTTGCTTACAAAAAGCAGTGTGAGTTCAATCTGAATCATTCATTGGTGAATGCAAACAAGAGCATGATGATAGCGAGATAAACAATAGGGGCTAAGAATATTAAATATGCAGCTTTAGTGGCAGGTACAGCATTGTTTTAAGCGGCCAATGCCGTCTCCGCAGAAATTTTAACAAAACAGCTTTTGATAAAGTCCATACGCAATATACCAAAATCGGCGCCATTTCCTCTACTGGTCAAACCGCATCCAACGATGCCCGTGAAGAGCTGATTAAAAAAACAAATGAACAAGGGGGGCGTCATTGTCCCCTCCTCCGGTAATACGGATAAAAAAATGCACGTCGCCACTCGCATCTATAAGAAGAAATAATTACCCTTATCTTTCAAGAGCCATTTCCCTATTTTACGGGGTAATATTTCTTGTTCACGGGAAAATTAAGTTTATTTTTATACTGCCCTGCCTTTTAGCGCCTGACGGAATTCTGTCATCCCCGTGCCGATTTCCCGCCCTAAGGCTGTAGCCACATCAAGGTCTTAGCTCTTTGCGTCAAGTACAATCCGCACGCTATACGCTATGCTTTAACGGAAACTGAAAACGTAGTTCGCTTATAAGGAAATCATCATGCGCTACAAACTTTTTGCTGTACTTCTCCCTTGCGCGCTGGCGCTCAGCGCCTGTACGACCGTCACCCCGGCCTATAAAGATAATGGCACCCGCAGCGGCCCCTGCGTCGAAGGCGGCCCTGACGACGTAGCGCAAAAATTCTACGACACCCAGATCCAGAATCGTACTCAGGATCCGGCGGTGCTGCGCCCCTATCTGAGCGACGGCCTGGCGCAGTTACTCAATGACGCCCGCCAGGATCCCGCCAACAGCAAATTACTGCAGGCTAATCCGTTCTCCAGCAGCAGCACCCCGGCAGACAGCGCCGTGGTCGCCAGCGCCTCCACCATCCCGAACCGCGATGCGCGCAATATTCCGCTGCGCGTCGATCTGAAACAGGGTACCCAGAGCTGGAAAGATGAAGTGCTGATGATCCAGGAAGGCCAGTGCTGGGCCGTCGATGACGTTCGCTATCTCGGCAACAACAGCCATGCGCCAGCCGGGACGCTGCGACAGAGTCTGGAGAAACGCTGATTCCGGAGTTGAAGCGACGCCGCTGAAACGATAACCCCGGTAAAATGTCGGTATTCGCCCCAGGAATGCCGACATTTGCGCCCCCCTCACCCACCAGGCCATATTTTGTGCTAACTTTAAAGCTAAACGTGGTTTAGATTTAACTTTTAACGCATAAATATTGCATAACTATTCTGCCAAAGGTAGTATTTGCGGCCTCAATAGCTATTCGTATCAGACTGCCCAGATGAGTATTAAACTAAACGGCATTAATTGCTTCTACGGCGCACACCAGGCGCTGTTCGACATCACGCTGGATTGCCCGCAGGGGGAAACGCTGGTGCTGCTCGGCCCCAGCGGTGCCGGGAAGAGCTCGCTGCTGCGCGTACTCAACCTGCTGGAGATGCCGCGGTCCGGTTCGTTATCCATCGCCGGTAACCAATTCGACTTCACCAGAGCGCCGTCCGATAAAGCGATTCGCGAGCTGCGTCAGAACGTCGGCATGGTCTTTCAGCAATACAACCTGTGGCCGCACCTGACGGTACAGCAGAACCTGATCGAGGCCCCCTGCCGCGTACTGGGGTTAAGCAAGGATCAGGCGCTGGCTCGCGCAGAGAAGCTGCTGGAGCGCCTGCGTCTGAAGCCGTACAGCGATCGTTACCCGCTGCATTTATCCGGCGGCCAACAACAGCGGGTGGCCATCGCCCGCGCGCTGATGATGGAGCCGCAGGTTCTGCTGTTCGATGAGCCTACCGCGGCGCTCGACCCGGAAATCACTGCCCAGATCGTCAGCATCATCCGCGAGCTGGCTGAAACCGGCATTACCCAGGTTATCGTCACCCACGAAGTTGAAGTGGCGCGCAAGACGGCCAGCCGGGTGGTGTATATGGAAAATGGCCATATCGTCGAGCAAGGGGATGCCTCCTGCTTCACGCATCCGCAAACTGACGCGTTTAAAAACTATCTTTCACATTGATGTTTTTCGGGGAAATGACGATGAAAAAAGTACTGATTGCCGCCCTGCTCGCAGGCATGAGCCTCTCCGCTTCCGCCGCGCAGACCATTCGTTTCGCCACCGAGGCCTCTTACCCTCCGTTTGAGCTGGTGGACGCCAACAACCAGATCGTCGGTTTCGATGTCGATCTGGCGAACGCGTTGTGTAAAGAGATCGACGCCACCTGTACCTTCACCAACCAGGCCTTTGACAGCCTGATCCCGGGACTGAAATTCCGCCGTTTCGACGCGGTCATGGCCGGGATGGACATCACGCCGGAGCGTGAAAAGCAGGTGCTGTTCTCTACCCCGTATTATGACAACTCGGCGCTGTTCGTCGGCCAGCAGGGTAAGTTCACCAGCATTGACCAGCTGAAGGGCAAAAAAGTGGGCGTGCAGAACGGCACCACCCACCAGAAATTCATCACCGATAAACATCCGGAAATCACTACCGTGCCTTACGACAGCTACCAGAATGCGAAGCTGGACCTGCAGAACGGTCGTATCGACGCGGTCTTTGGTGACACCGCCGTGGTGACCGAATGGCTGAAGAGCAATCCGAAGCTGGCGGCCGTGGGCGATAAAGTGACCGACAAAGCCTATTTCGGCACCGGGCTGGGCATTGCCGTACGTCAGGGCAACACCGACCTGCAGCAGAAATTTAACGCTGCGCTGGAAAAAGTGAAGAAAGACGGCACTTACCAGACCATCTATAACAAATGGTTCCAGAAGTAAGACTGAATGAACGAAATTTTTCCATTAGCAAGCGCCGCCGGGATGACCGTCGGCCTTGCCGTTTGCGCGCTCGTCATCGGCCTGGTCCTGGCGATGCTCTTTGCGGTACTGGAGTCAGTGAAATGGCGCCCGGTAGCCTGGCTTGCAACCGGCATAGTGACCATCCTGCGCGGGCTACCGGAAATTCTGGTGGTGCTGTTTATCTATTTCGGCTCTTCCCAGCTGCTGCTGACGCTCTCTGACGGTTTCACCATCCCGCTCGGGTTCACGCAGATCCCGGTGCAGATGCAGATTGAGAACTTTGACGTCAGCCCGTTCCTCTGCGGGGCGATCGCCCTGTCGCTGCTGTACGCCGCTTACGCCTCGCAAACGCTGCGCGGCGCGCTGAAAGCGGTTCCGCAGGGCCAGTGGGAGTCCGGCCAGGCGCTGGGGCTGTCGAAAGCGGCCATATTCTTCCGTCTGGTGATGCCGCAGATGTGGCGCCATGCCCTGCCCGGCCTCGGTAACCAGTGGCTGGTGCTGCTGAAGGACACCGCGCTGGTGAGCCTGATCAGCGTCAACGATCTGATGCTGCAGACCAAAAGCATCGCCACCCGCACTCAGGAACCCTTTAACTGGTATATCATTGCGGCGGCAATCTATCTCGTCATCACCCTGTTGAGTCAATACATCCTTAAGCGGATTGACCAGCGTGCGACGCGCTTCGAACGGAGACCAGGCTGATGCTCGACTATTTACCCGAACTGCTGAAAGGACTGCATACCAGCCTGACGCTGACCGTGGCGTCGATTATCGTGGCGCTGATCCTGTCGCTGATCCTCACCATTATCCTGACCCTGAAGACGCCGGGGCTGGTATGGATAGTTCGCGGCTATATCACCTTGTTTACCGGTACGCCGCTGCTGGTGCAGATCTTCCTGATCTACTACGGCCCGGGACAGTTTCCTTCGCTGCAGGAGTATCCGTGGCTGTGGCATCTTATCTCCGAGCCGTGGCTGTGCGCCCTGATCGCTCTGTCGCTCAACAGCGCCGCCTACACCACTCAGCTGTTTTATGGCGCCATCCGGGCGATCCCCGACGGGCAATGGCAGTCCTGTAGCGCGCTGGGAATGAGTAAAAAGGATACCCTGGCGATCCTGCTGCCGTACGCCTTTAAGCGTGCGCTATCGTCCTATTCCAACGAAGTGGTGCTGGTTTTCAAGAGTACCTCTCTGGCCTACACCATCACGCTGATGGAAGTGATGGGCCACGGCCAGCTGCTGTATGGACGCACCTACGACGTGATGGTGTTCGGCGCCGCCGGGATTATCTATCTCATCGTTAATGGACTGCTGACGCTGCTGATGCGCCTGGTGGAACGCAAAGCGCTGGCCTTCGAGCGACGTAGTTAGCACCTGAGCATATTGCATAAAAAGCAAACAGCAAGGCGGACAAGTCTAACACCTGTCCGTCTTTTTTTATGACGATAAAAATACTTAATCATTTTTATTGCATATAAATTCATTTAATGGCATTGTCACTCTATACCGCAGACACGGTGAATAATCATAAGATAGACAGACGGGAGTTCCACGATGAAAAAGTTAGTTCTGGCTGCACTGCTCACCTCTTTCGCGTTCGGCGCCGCTGCCGCGGAAAAAATCAGCTTTGGCGTCTCCGCAACCTATCCGCCGTTTGAATCGATGGACGCTAATAACCAGATTGTCGGCTTTGATATCGATCTGGCCCACGCGCTGTGCAAACAAATGCAGGCAGAATGTACCTTTACCAACCACGCGTTTGACAGCCTGATCCCGGCGCTGAAGTTCAAGAAATATGATGCGGTGATTTCCGGAATGGATATTACGCCGGAGCGGAGCAAGCAGGTGGCCTTCACCGACCCGTACTACGCCAACTCGGCGCTGGTGATCGCCAAAAAAGATGCGTTCCATTCTTTCGATGACCTGAAAGGCAAACGGATCGGCATGGAAAACGGCACCACCCACCAGAAATATCTGCAGGATAAGCATCCTGAGGTGAAGACCGTCGCCTATGACAGCTACCAGAATGCGATTATCGATTTGAAAAATGGCCGTATCGACGGCGTGTTCGGCGACACCGCGGTGGTCAACGAATGGCTGAAAACTAACCCGCAGCTGGGGGCAGCCACGCCGAAAGTGACCGACCCGCAATACTTCGGCACCGGACTCGGCATTGCCGTGCGCCCAGATAACAAGGCGCTGCTGGAGAAACTGAACGCCGCGCTGAAAGCGATTAAGGCCGACGGTACCTACCAGAAAATTAGCAACCAGTGGTTCCCGGAGTAACTTTTTTCGCCGGGTGGCGCTGCGCTTACCCGGCCACCGCTCTTCCACGTTGGCCGGGTAAGGCGTAGCCGCCACCCGGCGATTTCTCAAAGTGGCACGAAGAACCTGAACCGCGCCCCGCTTACCGACTCCACCAGTCTGATATCGCCCCCGTGCAGTTCCAGCATTCGTTTCACAATCAGCAGTCCTAACCCGCCGCGATCCTCCCGCGATGCCTGGGTAGACAACGCCGACGGCCGCTGGAACAGATCGTCGCGCAGCGCGGCATCGACGCCCGCTCCGTTGTCTGCCACTTCGACCTGAAGCTGTTGATTCTCCTGCCAGACCGCCAGACGGATCTCCCCGCCGACGGGAGTATGCCGCATCGCGTTATCGAGCAGATTGGTCACCACCCTCTCAATCATCGACACATCGGCGTTAATCAGCGGCAGCGGTCCCGGTACATCAATATGCAGGTTCACCTCGCGTGTGCGGGCAGTTAATTCAAACTTCTGCGCCACGTCGGAAATCAGCTCCCCCATCGCGAAACGCTCGCGCTGCGGCTTAATGCCGCCATGCTCCAGTCGCGCCAGCTCAAACAGCTGCTGCGAAAGATGGCGCACTTTGTTGCCCTGGCGCAGGGCGATGGTGAGATACTGCCTGCGCTCCTCGGCGGTCAGCCATTCATCCTTCAGGGTCAGCGTTTCCAGATACCCCAGCAGCGAAGTCAGCGGCGTGCGCAAATCGTGAGAGATATTGGCCACAAATTCACGGCGCTGGCGATCGCTGTCGGCCAGCCGATCCCACTGATCGGCAATCTGCCGGGCAAGGTCAATAAAGCGGTTCTCGAGCACCGCCACCTCGTTACCAGGCCGGGGCTCCGGCCTGCGGGCCGCAAGGGTTTTGATGGCGCTGATGCTGTCCTGGCCGCTCGCCGCCACCTGGGCGGTGAGCAGGCGGACCGGCCGGGTGACCCAGAACCATGCCAGCCCCCCTGCCAGCAGGCCAAACAGGGCCACCAGCAGCAGCGTCCACAGAACAATGCTCCACAGCGTTTTTTGCCAGGCGTCGGCCGCCAGCTGATTAAACGTCTCCCCCTGCAAAATGATATACAGGTAGCCGCGCAGTTGGCCGTCGACGCGCAGCGGGGCGGCGCTGAAGACTTTTCGTCCGTCGGGACTGCGCGGATCGTCGCCATACACCGGCGACGCACTGCCGGTGAGGAAAGCCTGCACCGGCGCCATGTCGATACGCTGGCGCTGGATATGGCCCGGCGGCGCCGCATCGGCCAGCAGGTCGCCATCCGGCGACAGCAGATAGAGCTCCACGCTGGGATTAAAGGTCATCAGTCGGTCAAACAGCGATTTCAGGGTTTGCCGGTTGACCTCGCCGTGGGCGTCCAGCAACGGCTCGCGGGCGACAATCTGTTGAGCCAGCCCGGACGACAGACGCTGCACCATGGCGTTGCCATACTGCGCGCTGCTGTGTAACTGGACGGCGCATACCGCCACCGCGCATAGCATCAGCAGGGAAACCACCACCAGCGCCAGCCGCTGGCTGAGGCTCAGGCGGCGGATCACGGGGCGGCCTCTTGCGTCACCGGGGCGAACTTATAGCCTTTTCCCCAGACGGTAAGAATGATGTCCGGCTCGGCCGGGTCACGTTCGATTTTACTGCGCAGGCGGTTGATATGGGTATTGACGGTATGCTCATAGCCCTCGTGCTGATATCCCCAGACCTGCTCCAGCAGCGCCAGGCGGGAAAACACTTCCCCGGGGTGGCGGGCGAAGTAATACAGCAGGTCGAATTCACGCGGCGTGAGGTCCACCGTCTCGCCGCGCAGCTTCACTTCGCGCGACAGCGGGTCGATGCTCAGGCCATGGCAGGACAGGCGCCCGGCGTCCATCAGTAGATTCTGCCCCATCGCCTCCTGGCGACGAAACAGCGCTTTGACGCGGGCGATAAGCTCCAGCAGTGAAAAGGGCTTCGCCAGATAGTCGTCGGCGCCCATCTCCAGGCCCAGCACGCGGTGCATTTCGCTGGTGCGAGCGCTGATGATAATCACCGGCAGGTAGCGGGTCATCTGGCGGATACGCCGGCAGATCTCCAGACCATCGACGCCGGGCAGCATCAAATCGAGGATCACCGCATCCCAGACCTGCGTCTCCAGCCGGGCGAGGGCCTGGCCGCCGTCGGCTTCATGGACGATCTGATAGCCCTCATCCTGAAGATTTAGCCGCAGCAGCGTGGCTATATCCTCGTCATCTTCCACCAGCAGAATGGTTTTGGCCATTAGATTCCCCCCACCAATAACAAAACATGCTGCCTCAAGCTTACCCGATTTCAGCGGCGCAAAGCCTTCACATTTTGTTTAAACTTCGCGGACCAGCAGGGTCAGCACTTCGTAGTGGGCGGTGTGGGGGAACATATCAAACAGCTGGACCCGCTCAACGCGATAGCCGCTAAGACGAGCGATATCGGTCGCCATGGTGCGGGCGTTACAGCTGGAATAGATAATATAGGGCGGCGCCATGCGGCTTAAATAGTCGCATAGTTCAGCGCCAATACCGCGGCGCGGCGGGTTAACCAGCACCAGCTGCGGGGCATCCGCTTCGTGAGTGGCGAACTGCGTCGAGTCCAGCGCCTGAAAATGCAGATTGCTGAGCCCCAGCTGCGCGGCTGACTGTCTGGCGCAGGCGATGGCTTCCGGGGCGATCTCGATACCGGTCAGGCGCATCGTCGGCGTCGCGCAATGCAGGCCAAATCCCCCAACGCCGCAAAACAGATCCCACATATGCTGGACCGGCAGCGCGCGCACCCAGTCGCGGGCCGTGGCGTACAGCCGGCTGGCTACCGCCGGATTGGTCTGAAAGAAGCTTTGCGGGCGGATCCACAGCGGCACCCCATTAAAGACCTCCCCCAGCGCCTGCTGTTCGGTGAAGAAGATCTCCTGCTCACCTTCCATGATTGCCATATGCACCGGCTGGATATTCGCCGTGATCACGCTGAGCTGCGGCAGCTGTGCCTGTAGCCACGGCAGCGCGGCGCGCAGCTGAGCCACCTTGGCCTCTGAGCGCAGCACGAAGCGCAGCATCATCTCCCCCTGCTGGCTGGCGGTCAGCTGCAGGTATTTCAGCTCCCCGCGTTTGCGCGCGACGTTGTAAGGTGTTAACCCGGCGCGGGCGATAAAGGGCTTCAGGGCAGCAAAAACCGGGGCAAACTCGGCGGGATAGAGCGGGCAGTCGGTGAGGTCCACCGGAGTGCCATCGCGGTGCAGCATCCCCAGCAGCGGACGCTCAACGCTGCCGCTGACCACCATTTTAGCCTTGTTACGGAAAGCCGCCTCCGGCCCGCTGACCGGCTCGCCCCAGGCTGCGACCGGGATCGCCGCCAGCAGCGTGCGCAGATCGGCCATTTTATCGGCGAGCTGTTGCGGGACCGGCCGCTCCAGCCATTGACAGGAGCGGCAACGGCCGGCGTCGTAGTGTGCGCAATGCATAATTGACCTTCAAAAATCCAGGGGCGGGGATTGTATCACCGTTATTGCAGGCGGAAAAAGCGACGGCAGTTCGCCGGCACGAACAGCAGCGTCAGAACCAGCAGATCCGGCAGTTTTTGCATCACCAGCGAGTGGAAAATTTCTCGTTTTGATTCCCCGGGAATGCTGAACAGCTCCGGATACCCGTAGCCCAGCGATGCCGCCCACAGGTAGCCGGCAGCGATAATCTGCGTCAGCAGATAGATCCAGCGCGCCCAGTTGCGCCCTTTCACCAGCGAGAAGGCGCACCAGATTTCGATAAACACCAGCGCCAGGCTGCCGAGGAAGACCAGCGTCAGGTTCCAGGTCTGAACGCTGCGGTGTATGAATTCGTTCAGCCCCTGCAGGCCCAACAGATTAAGGATCATCAGCAGATCCAGGCCACGAATCAAAATAATAGCAAAGGCCGCCACCTGCACCAGCGCAGGGACGTTAAGGCGGGCATGCGATGAGCGAGTTTTCGTAAACAATCCCAACGTAATGTCTTCCATGAAAACGGCGCCACAGGGTGGCGCCGACCGGAGGCTGCTGTACCGATTTTAGGTGGTTCAGCCTTGTCTTGCACGCTGGATATCGCGCACTCGCTGCTTTTCTGCGCGGGCCATCAAATACCAGGCGATAAAACCAACAATACCGACCACGCCGAGGATGAGCGTCGCCAGGGCGTTGATCTCCGGGTTGACCCCCATGCGCACGCTGGAGAAGACCAGCATCGGCAAGGTCGTGGCCCCGGGACCGGAGACAAAGCTGGCGATCACCAGGTCATCCAGCGACAGCGTGAAGGCCAGCAGCCAGCCGGAGATCACCGCTGGCATAATCATCGGCAGCGTGATGACGAAGAAGACCTTCAGCGGCGCGGCGCCAAGATCCATCGCCGCCTCTTCAATAGAGTGGTCCAGCTCGCGCAGGCGCGAGGAGATCACCACCGCCACGTAGGCGGTACAGAAGGTGACATGCGCCAGCCAGATGGTCAACATGCCGCGGTCCGACGGCCAGCCGATGGCATGTCCCAGCGCCACGAACAGCAGCAGCAGCGAGAGACCGGTGATCACGTCCGGCATGACCAGCGGCGCGGTGATCATAAACGCGAAGCCGTTGGAGCCGCGAAAACGCCCAAAGCGCACCATCACCACCGCGGCGATGGTACCGAGGATCGCCGCCGCCGTCGCCGCGCAGGCGGCGATGGTCAGGCTCAATCCTACCGCGCTCATCATCGCATCATCGTGGAACAGTTCGCTATACCAGCGCGTCGACCATCCGGCCCAGACCGTTACCAGCTTCGAGCTGTTGAACGAGTAGATCACCAGCATCAGCATCGGGGCGTAGAGGAAAGTGAACCCGAGCACGAGGATCAGAATGCGCCACGGCGAGCGTACTACCGGCAAGTCGTTCATCCCTGCTCTCCCATCTGTTTTTGCTGGTGCTTGTGGAACCACATGATCGGCACGATCAGCAACAGCAGCATGACAATCGCCACCGCCGAGGCGACCGGCCAGTCGCGGTTGTTAAAGAACTCCTGCCACAGCACGCGGCCAATCATGATGCTGTCCGGCCCGCCCAGCAGTTCCGGGATCACGAACTCGCCGACCGCCGGGATAAACACCAGCATGGAGCCGGCGATAATGCCGCCTTTGGTGAGCGGGACGATCACCTGGAAGAAGGTCTTCAGCGGCCGGGCGCCTAGATCCAGCGAGGCCTCCACCAGCGAATAGTCGATGCGGGTCAGCGCGGTGTAGATAGGCAGCACCATAAACGGCAGATAGGCATACACGATACCGATGTACACCGCCAGGTTGGTGTGCAGGATCTCCAGCGGCTGATCGATAACCCCTAACCACAGCAGGAAGTTATTCAACACCCCGTTGCTCTTCAGCAGCCCCATCCAGGCATAGACGCGGATCAAAAACGAGGTCCACGACGGGAGGATCACCAACAGCAGCAGAATATTACGCGTCGACGGCTTGCTGTGCGCCACCGCCCAGGCCAGCGGATAGCCCAGCAGCAGGCAGCAGATCGTCGAGATACCCGCCACCTGCAGCGACTGGAGATAAGCTTCAAAATAGAGCGGATCGTCAGTCAACTGCAGGAAGTTGGCAAAGTTAAGCGTCAGCGTCAGCTGGCCGTCCGCCCACTCCATCAGCTCGGTGTAGGGAGGGATCGCCCGCGCCATCTCGGCAAGACTTATCTTGAACACGATCAGGAACGGTAGCATAAACAACAGGATCAGCCACAGATAGGGCAGCGCAATCACCAGCTTGCGGCCATGCGCCATCTGCAGGCGCGCCGCCCACAGCGCGAAGCCGCCCGGTTTTTTCGCCCCTGACGGGGATTCAACGGTATTCATCGCCCTCTCCTCACACCGTCAGCACAACGCAGCTGTCAGCATCCCAGCATAAACGCACCTCATCGCCCCAGGTGGGCGTCCCTTTCCGATGGCGGTGTTCATTCTGCAGCTGGGCGCTGATCATCTGCCCGCTTTGCAGGCGCACATGATAGATAGAGAGATCCCCCAGATAGGCGATATGAATCACCTCGCCGACGGCAAAATTGTAGCCGTCCGCCGGCGGTTCATCGCACAGCATGATCTTCTCCGGACGCAGCGCCACCCAGACCGGCACGTTGTCCACCACCGAGGCGTCGGGGTCGACCTTCAGCGGATGCATCAGTCCCGGCGAGCTTAGCACCAGACCGTCTTCCAGACGCTCCTTCACCAGCCCTTCAAAGACGTTCACCGAGCCGATAAACTCGGCGCTGTAGCGGGTGGTCGGGTGCTCGTAAATCTCTTCCGGTTCGCCAATCTGCACAAACTTGCCGCGATTCATGATGGCGATACGGCCCGCCATGGTCATCGCCTCTTCCTGATCGTGGGTCACCATCACGCAGGTCACGCCAACGCGCTCAAGAATATCCACCACCTCGAGCTGCATGCGATCGCGCAGCTTTTTATCCAGCGCCCCCATCGGTTCATCAAGCAGCAGCAGCTTGGGCCGTTTCGCCAGGCTGCGCGCCAACGCGACGCGCTGCCGCTGGCCGCCTGAGAGTTGGTGCGGCTTACGTTTGGCAAACTCCTGCATATGTACCAGGGCCAGCATCTCCTGCACCCGGGCGGTGATTTCCGCCTTAGGCAGGCGGTCCTGCTTCAGGCCGAAGGCAATATTCTGCTCAACGGTCATATGGGGAAACAGGGCATAGGACTGGAACATCATATTAATAGGCCGCTGATAGGGCGGCACGCGCGCCAGATCCACGCCGTCGAGCATAATCTGCCCGGCGGTCGGTTGTTCAAAGCCCGCCAGCATGCGCAGCAGCGTCGATTTCCCGCAGCCTGACGCGCCCAGCAGAGCAAAAATTTCGCCTTTGTAGATAGTGAGACTGACGTCGTCGACCGCATGCTGGCCATCAAACGACTTGGTTAAGTTACGGATTTCCAGTAGCGGGGTCAGCGCTTTGGGGGCTTTCGCCTGTGGGCGGGGCATTACGTCGTTCAATCGGGTGCTCTCCGGCAAAAAAACGATCACCATATGGTCCGGTGCCATACTTCGTGCTTAACAGTGCATTTGCACCATCCTGGTGCTTCTGCTCGCCGGGCGCGCTGCTATTTCCCGGCGAGTGCAGATCTGATTTGGCCCGTATTCGACGGGCCGTCAGGAATTATTTGCCGCTCTTCACTTTGGTCCACGCGCGGGTGCGCACGCGGTCAATCTTCGGATCCTGCACCTTCAGCGTGAACAGTTTGGCGAACACATCCGCTGGCGGATAAATCGCCGGGTTGTTACGGATAGTCTCGCTGACCAGCGGCGTGGAAGCCTTGTTGCCGTTGGCGTAGAACACCTGGTCGCTGATTTTGGCGATGACGTCCGGACGCATCAGATAGTTAAGGAACTGATAGGCTTCATCTTTATTCTTCGCGTCGGCCGGCATGGCAAAGACGTCAAAGAACGCCAGCGCGCCTTCCTTCGGAATAAAGTAGGAGACATTGACGCCGTTCTTCGCCTCTTTCGCGCGGTTGGCCGCCTGCCAGACGTCCCCTGCCCAGCCGATCGCCACGCAGATGTCGCCATTGGCAAGGTCGTTAATATATTGCGAAGAGTGGAAGTAGCGAATGTTCGGCCGCAGCTTCAGCAGCAGATCGGTCGCCGGGCCGGTGTAATCATCCGCTTTGCTGCTGTTCGGATCTTTGCCGAGGTAGTTCAGCACGGTGGCGAAAATCTCTTCCGGCGCGTCGAGGAAGGAGACGCCGCAGCTTTTCAGTTTTTCGAGGTTCTCCGGCTTCAGCACCAGATCCCAGCTGTCCACCGGCGCATCTTTGCCGAGAACGGCTTTCACCTTATCCACGTTGTAGCCAATGCCCGTCGTCGCCCACAGGTAAGGCATGGCGTATTTATTCTCCGGGTCATGCTTGGCGACCAGCTTCAGCACTTCGGGGTCAAGGTTCTTCCAGTTGGGCAGCTTACTTTTATCCAGCGGCTGGAACACGCCCGCCGCCAGCTGGCGTTCGAGGAAGCTTGCCGACGGCACCACCAGGTCGAAACCGGTGCTACCCGCCATTAATTTGCCTTCCAGCACTTCGTTGGAATCAAAAACGTCATACACCACTTTAATCCCGGTCTCTTTTTCGAAATTCGCTACCGTGTCCGGCGCGATATAATCAGACCAGTTATAAACATGCAGGGTTTTTTGTTCGCCGGCGAGCGAACCGGCAGAGACGGCCATCAGCGCACCCGTAACCAGACCTGTTAACCATTTTTTACCAAAGGCGGTCATATCTCTTTTCCTTCTCAACGCCCGTTAACTTACGGGCTCAAATATACGCATTTCTACGCATGCAAAAATCATGCATATTTTTTCATTGCCTGAGAAAAGGAGAGCGGATCTCTCCCGGAGTGGTTGCTCGCAACTGGAAGCATCGCCAGAATAACTGTAGCCAGAATAAGAGGCTATAGCCCAGGTAAAAAAACGCCTTTTATCAAATTTTTATGCAATAACGGTCTACGTGATAAGCCAAAACGGCCTGAATGGCGGTGAATAATGCTTTAAAGAAAGGTTAAATGCAGAATAAAAGCGGGTAATACGCAGCCGCTGCGGTAGTGGCTGCGCTAATTTTAGGCAGGTTTAGTGAAGAAAATGGTATTGCACGTTTTCCGCCGCAGGCTCTTCTTCTTCGCCTTTGTACAGCAGCTGATTTGCGCCGGCTTCGAGGATTACCATCGAGATCTGCTCTTCGCTTTGGCGGAAGAACCAGGCGAACTGCTCCATGGTCACCCCTGGGCCGATAGACAGCGACTGGCAAACCACCAGCTTGGACAAATTATCGTCCTGAATGTCGATAAACGCCTTCACGGTTAACGAGCTGGCGTTGATGGCCGAGAGATCCGCCGACAGCGCCAGCAGGGCAGACGGCTTCACCTCCGCCAGGGCGGAAAAGAGCACCACGTTGTCCACCAGGTCAATTTTGGCATCAAAAATACCGTCGAAATTCTGCATATGCGGCAGGTGCAATGCCTGACAGGAATCGCACTCAAAAAAGCTGATGCCGATTTCGTCCAGCCAGCGACGTAGCGTATCCAGACCTGGAACGACCAGTGAATCCATAGTGCCTGTGACCTCTTACAGTGGAAAAACGACGCCATAGCTTACGCAAAAAAAGCGCCGCATACCATGGCCGTCTTGCATCCGGCGGTTAGCCGCCTATTTTCAAACAGAATTCCGGCGTCGCCTGGCGCTCGATCCAGGCGATCATCTTGCCGGCGACATCCACGCCGGTGGTGGTTTCCACCCCTTCCAGCCCCGGCGAGGCATTCACCTCCATCACCAGCGGCCCGCGGGCGGCGCGTAAAATATCGACACCGGCGGCGTCCAGCCCGAGAGTTTGCGTTGCCTTGATGGCAATGGCCCGCTCCTCGTCGCTAATCTGCGCCACCGTGGCCATGCCGCCGCGGTGCAGGTTAGAGCGGAAATCCCCCTCTTTCGCCCGCCGCTCGATCGCCGCCACCACCTCATTGCCGACCACCAGGCAGCGGATATCGCACCCTTTCGCTTCGGCAATGTATTCCTGCACCAGAATATGAGCGTTCAGTCCGCGAAAGGCGTCGATCACGCTCTCCGCCGCCTGGCGGGTCTCCGCCAGCACCACGCCGATCCCCTGGGTGCCCTCCACCAGCTTCACCACCAGCGGCGCGCCGCCCACCATGGCGATCAGATCGCTGGTGTCATCCGGGGAGTGAGCGATGCCGGTCAATGGCAGATCGATGCCCTGGCGCGCCAGCAGCTGCAGCGAGCGCAGCTTATCGCGAGCGCGGGTGATGGCGACCGACTCATTCAGCGGATAGCTTCCCAGGAGCTCAAACTGGCGCAGGGCCGCGGTGCCATAGTAGGTAATCGCCGAGCCAATGCGCGGGATCACCGCATCAAAGTGCGGCAGCTGACGCCCTTTGTAGTGGATCGACGAGGCCACCGGGCTGACGTTCATATAACAGGAAAGCGGATCGAGGATCTCGATCTGATGACCGCGCTGTTGCGCTGCTTCGCGCAGGCGCCGACATGAATAAAGCGTTCCATCCCGGGATAATATGGCAATTTTCATCCTGCACCTCTGCGAAAAGACCCGCTCTGGCGGGCCTCAGCTATCGAACACACTTTCACCTTTCCTGCGGCCGGCGGCGGATATCACCTGGCCGGAGCAGCAGTGTACACGTAATCAGCGCGTTGCCCATCCCTGCTTATGCAGATAGTCAAGAATAAACGGACGACTCTCTTTCACGATAGTGCGCCGGATATGGTCGCTCCAGGTATCGCGGCGGGCGTTGCTGCCGCGCGACAGATAATAGTGCGCCAGCTGTTCGTCATACTCCGCCAGCAGCGCGTTATCCAGCGGCTGATAGCGGTTCTCATGCACCAGCATGGCCGCCGGCATCCGCGGCTTGATATCCGGGTTATCCGCCGGCCAGCCAAGGCAAAGACCGAACAGCGGCAGGACGTGCTGCGGCAGCTCCAGCAGCTCTGTGACGGCCTCAATGCTGTTGCGCAACCCGCCGATATAGACGCCCCCTAGTCCGAGGGACTCGGCGGCGGTCAGCGCGTTTTGCGCCAGCAGCGCCGTATCGACAACGCCGATCAGCAGCTGTTCCGCCAGCCCCAGCTGCGCCTGCGGACAAATCTGCAGATGGCGGTTAAAGTCAGCGCAGAAGACCCAAAACTCCGCTGCCTGGGCGACGTGCTGCTGGCCGCCGGTCAGCGGGACCAAACGTTCACGCAGCGCCGGGTCAGTAATACGGATGATGGAGGTGCACTGTAAAAAACTCGAGGTAGATGCCGCTTGCGCGCTGGCGATAATCTCTGCGCGCTGTTCGTCGCTCACGGGCGCATCGGTGAAGTGGCGGATAGAACGGTGGCTGCGCAGCAGCTCAATGGTCGGCGTCATTTCGTTTTTCTCTGTCAGACAAGGATTCAGGCTTAGGAGAGTGCGTTAACTGCGGGGCCACGATCTGCGCCACCCGCCACATCACGACGAGGGCGGCGGGGATCATCAGCACGATCCCGGCAAAGAGCATCACCAGCGCCGCGGTCGGGCTGGCAATGGGCGCAGGCAGCTGGACATACTGGTTAAGGGAGAGCCAGGCGAGGGTTAACAGCCCCATCCCGAGGATCTCAACCAGCAGAATGCTTTTCGGCAATGGGGCAAATTTTCGCATCACGCCTCTCCGGTTGATAAACGCGGCGCGCCAGCCAATTCCACCGCGCCGTCGGGCCAGTATACGGGTTTTGACAGTCCGACATTTATCAAACATAGCCGTAAACCATCGAAGTAAAAGGCAGAACCTTCTTTCCCTCCCCGCCCGCTGCAGGCATCATAAGCGCCATTCGCCATCCGGCTGAGGTTTAAGGAGAGAAGCAATGTTTACCGTTATTTTTGGTCGTCCAGGCTGCCCTTACTGCGTTCGCGCTAAAGAACTGGCAGAAAAACTGACCAACGAGCGTGATGATTTCAACTACCGCTACGTGGATATTCATGCCGAAGGCATCAGCAAAGCTGACCTGGAAAAAACCGTTGGCAAACCGGTTGAAACCGTGCCGCAGATTTTCGTCGACCAGAAACACATCGGCGGCTGCACCGATTTTGAAGCCTGGGCAAAAGAGAATCTCGGCCTGTTTGCCTGAGTCAATTTATTTGCTCGATGAATGACTGCGCCAGGTATCAAGCCAGGCGCAGATAAACAAAAAGCACAATGCCCCAAGCGCGCACCAGAACACGGCGCTCAACACCCACGCCATCTCCTGCCAGAACGTCCGGTGGGTCACGAAGAACAGCCGCATCGTCACCATGCAGACCGGCGCCGCCAGTATCGCGCCGAGCAAAGGACGCAGCACCCGCCGTCCGGGAGAGAGACAGCTCGCCGCCGCCCCTGGCAGCAAAAAGAAGAGCAGGCCCAGCTCCGGGTTGCCGCTGGCGCGAAATGCCCCTTTCATATGTAACAACAACGATAAGCACACCACAATGAACAGAACGAAGCCACAGATAATGCCGGCCCAACTACGCTCAGATTTCACCGTATCCTCCTGATGTTGCCTCTAACTCACGTCCACGTCGCCCAGTCAGATAAAGCATTTCGGCAATCCATGCCAATAACTCCCCTACCAGCCTAAAAACGATTGTCACTAGCCGCCGCATCCAGGAAGGATTAAACTAGCGGTATATTTTTGCTGGTTATAACAGGGTGCCAGAATAGGTTCGCGACAACGCGAACGCCTGAGCAACCTTAGACCAAATAACCATTTCCTTCAACAACTTACTAGTAAATGAGAAGTTGGCTTTCGTGAATATAAACGTCGCAGATTTGTTAAACGGGAATTACATCCTGTTATTATTCGTTGTACTTGCATTAGGACTATGCCTGGGAAAACTGCGTCTCGGCTCAGTACAACTTGGTAATTCCATTGGCGTTTTAGTCGTTTCTCTATTATTAGGCCAGCAGCATTTCGCGATTAACACCGATGCCCTTAATCTCGGCTTTATGCTGTTTATTTTTTGCGTTGGCGTAGAAGCCGGGCCCAACTTTTTTTCTATTTTTTTCCGCGACGGGAAAAACTACCTGATGCTGGCGCTGGTGATGGTCGGCAGCGCGATGCTGATCGCCATGGTGCTGGGTAAAGTGTTCGGCTGGGATATCGGGCTCACCGCCGGTATGCTGGCAGGCGCCATGACCTCCACCCCGGTGCTGGTGGGTGCGGGCGACACCCTGCGCCATTTCGGCCTGCCCAGCGATCAGCTGGCGCAGTCGCTTGACCATCTGAGCCTCGGCTATGCCCTGACCTATCTGGTTGGTCTGGTGAGCCTGATCGTCGGCGCCCGCTATATGCCCAAGCTGCAGCATCAGGATCTGCAGACCAGCGCCCAGCAAATCGCCCGCGAGCGCGGCCTCGATACCGATTCCAAACGTAAAGTCTACCTGCCGGTGATCCGCGCCTACCGCGTCGGCCCGGAGCTGGTGGCCTGGGCGGATGGCAAAAATCTGCGCGAACTGGGTATTTACCGCCAGACCGGCTGCTATATTGAACGCATTCGTCGCAACGGCATTCTGGCCAACCCGGACGGCGACGCGGTGCTGCAGATGGGTGACGATATTGCGCTGGTGGGCTACCCGGACGCCCACGCCCGCCTCGACCCGAGCTTCCGCAACGGTAAAGAGGTGTTCGACCGCGATCTGCTCGACATGCGCATCGTCACTGAAGAGATTGTGGTCAAAAACCACAACGCCGTCGGCCGCCGCCTGGCGCAGCTCAAGCTTACCGACCACGGCTGCTTCTTAAACCGGGTTATTCGCAGCCAGATCGAGATGCCTATCGACGATAACGTCGTACTGAACAAAGGCGACGTGCTGCAGGTCAGCGGCGACGCCCGCCGCGTAAAAACCGTGGCCGACCGCATCGGCTTTATCTCCATTCACAGCCAGGTGACCGATCTGTTGGCCTTCTGCGCCTTCTTTATCGTCGGCCTGATGATCGGCATGATCACCTTCCAGTTCAGCTCCTTCAGCTTCGGCATCGGCAACGCCGCCGGACTGCTGTTCGCCGGCATCATGCTTGGCTTCCTGCGCGCCAACCACCCAACCTTCGGCTATATCCCGCAGGGGGCGCTGAACATGGTGAAAGAGTTTGGTCTGATGGTATTTATGGCCGGGGTCGGACTCAGCGCCGGCGCCGGGATCAATAACGGTCTGGGCGCTGTCGGCGGCCAGATGCTGGCGGCAGGGCTTATCGTCAGCCTGGTGCCGGTGGTGATCTGCTTCCTGTTTGGCGCCTACGTGCTGCGCATGAACCGGGCGATGCTGTTCGGCGCCATGATGGGAGCCCGCACCTGCGCCCCGGCGATGGAGATCATCAGCGATACCGCGCGCAGCAACATTCCCGCGCTCGGCTACGCGGGCACCTACGCCATCGCCAACGTGCTGCTCACCCTCGCCGGGACGCTCATCGTGATCATCTGGCCAGGGCTACAATAAATTTTTTGCGAAAAAAACCGTCACAGGCAGAACTTTTTCTCAGGGCATCAGTCATAAGTAATGCCACTGCTTTTCTTTGATGTCCCCATTTTGTGGAGCCCATCAACCCCGCCACTTCGGTTCAAGGTTGATGGGTTTTTTGTTGCCTGGAATTTATGTCTTTCTTAATCAATTGATTAAAATCATACTTTTACACACATGGCGACAGGGGTTTTACCATTTCGGTGTCAGTCTTTGTTTTATGCCGTTTCAATCGCGTACAATAAATCAACCAAAGCAACCGCGCCGACATCATCCCAGCGTAAATAACTCGCTAAAGAACTTGTTCCTGAATCCTTCCCTAAAACTTTCTGACAGATCGCCTGATGATCGGCTGATGCAGAAACCCAAACACCTCCACTTTGTTGACAAAAGTAAGTAGAACCTTTTAAACCATCCCGCTGGATGCGCTTCTTCCAAGTATCCACCTGCTGCGTCGTGACTCTCAAACTCATCATTCACCCTCAGTAAATCAAGCATTGCCAGTTGATGAACCCATAAAATATCAGGATGAATTAGAGAGGAGAATATGAGTGTTTAATTTTTATCCTGACAAAACATTTAGCAGAACAGATGTCATGAGTCGCCCCACACCTGTTCCTGCAGCAAATGGTATTTATTTCTGGTGGTTCAAAGAGATCCCCTCTGGCGTGCCAACTGAAGGTTGTATAACTCAGAATGGATACACATTGCTCTATGTCGGCATTTCACCTGATAAAAAAGGCAAACCGAATAGCCGTGCCAATCTTCGACAACGCATCAAAACCCACTATAGCGGAAACGCCGAAGGCTCAACACTCAGACGTACGCTCGGAGTTTTACTGGCGACGGAAAGCAATTTCCCGCTCCGTCGGGTTGGTTCGGGAAAAAGAATGACTTTTACCCATCCTGGCGAGCAATGGCTAGACCGGTGGATGGATAAGAATGCCCGGGTATATTGGATTGAAGATGATGAACCATGGGTGTTGGAAGAAATGTTAATTGCCACTATTTCATTGCCATTAAACCTTCAAGGAAACAAACACACCTTTAAACCGATACTCTCAAGTATGCGCAGCAAAGCGATAGCAGAAGCCCAAACAATGGAGATCGCGGATGAAACAGGGTTTAGCAGGAGTGTAGTTACTGAGATGATTAAGCAAGCAGCGGAAGTAGAGTAATGCATTGAATCTAATTGATTTTTCAGCGCGATTTATGATGGTCGGTAGTAACATCTTTGTGCTACAGAAAAATCCTCGGCTAGCACATATAAAAATGGCCATGCGCCTTGCCCACCAGGAAAAGAGCCTACGCTTTCATCCCCCTGGCAATTGTGGATCAGCTTCCTATTGACGCTACTCATATGCACACCTGAAAGTTAGGAAGTAATATTAAGCCGGTCTTGATTATTAAGGATATATGATTATGAATGAGTTACAGAAACAGGGCGCAGAGCTTCGAACCAAAGCTAAAGAATTAGCACTTGCTGTTCTGGCCAAGCATCCTGATGGACAAAAAAATGGCAAAGGGATTAAACAATCTGAAGTATTCAGGCTCTGCGGCTTTGATTGGGGAGCAAAACCAAAAGCAACTAGCTCGAATCAGCAATATTGGGTTGTAGCGTTACTACGTGAACTGGAAGAAGATGGATTAGTCGAACAGATCAAAGAAAGTGGCCCATGGCGTTTAAGGTAAGTCGCTATGGGCCAAGTGGCGACAACGGTTTGGATTGCCCCGTTATTGCCACTTCTCACCACCAAACTAAATTATTGATTGTCTTGCAAGCCTTTGTTTTTACTAAATCGTTTACATAAATGGTTTTTTTGTTGCCTGCGTTTCACCCGCATGCACATCTCGCACCGCTTCAGCGCCTCTCTTCCTGCGCCCTCTCCCCTGCCAGCTGCCCGACCATCATGCGGATTGCCGCCTTCGACAACGGTGCGCGGTCGGTGACAAAGTGCAAGGTCATCCCTTCAATAAAGGCGTCGAGACCGCGGGCGGTATCGGGGGCAAACCACTGCTCCAGCGTCTGCTGGCTGCGCCGCATCCAGTTCTGCATCACCGCCTTCAGCGCCGGCTGACTGCTGCAGAACGCGTACAGCTGGTACATCAGCTCCATATTGCGCGCCGTGGTCACCTGGGCGCTGAAGATCAGATCCGCGATGGCATCGCAGGCTTGTTCCCGGTTCGTTACCCCGACGAAGCCTTGCTGATACTGCGCCGACATCTCGGCGGTAAACAGGCTGAACGCCTCCTCAATTAACGCCTCAATGCCGCTGAAATAGTAGGTCAGCGATCCCAGCGGCACATTCGCGCAGGTGGCGATTTTACGGTGCGTCACCGCATGGATGCCGTGCGCCGCGATGGTATCCAGCGTCGCCTGCAGGATGCGCTCGCGGCGCTGCGGATCGTTTGGTCTACGGGCCATGATTTTCCTCTTCCGGTTTATGTACAAATGTACACTTACTTGCTACTGTTGTCTTCACTCTTCTCCTTTAAGGCGTTTACGGATGACGACGCAATCCTCGCGCAGAGCGCTGCAGCTTCGGCTATGGGCGCTGTTTATGTTCTTTTTCATCCCCGGCTTGTTAATGGCCTCCTGGGCCACCCGCACGCCGGCGATCCGCGATCTGTTGGCGCTATCCACCGCAGAGATGGGCGTGGTGCTGTTTGGTCTGTCGGTGGGGTCGATGAGCGGTATTCTCTGCTCGGCGTGGCTGGTGAAGCGCTTTGGTACCCGCAAGGTCATCCGCACCACCATGTCCTTCGCCGTGCTTGGCATGCTGGTGCTCAGCCTGGCGCTGTGGGTCACTTCCGCCCCGCTGTTCGCCTTCGGTCTGGCTATCTTCGGCGCCAGCTTCGGCTCCGCAGAGGTCGCTATTAACGTCGAAGGCGCGGCCATCGAGCGGGAGATGAATAAAACGGTGCTGCCGATGATGCATGGCTTCTACAGCTTTGGCACCCTGTTCGGCGCCGGGGTGGGCATGGCAGTGACCGGATTCGGTCTGCCGGCCGCCCCGCACATCCTGGCGGCTGCGCTGGTGGCTATCCTGCCCATCGCCATTGCTATCCGCGCCATTCCCGACGGCACCGGTAAAAATGCCGCCGAAGTCGCCCACGGTGAGGCGAAAGGTCTGCCGGTGTGGCGCGACGTGCAGCTGCTGCTGATCGGCGTCATTGTCCTGGCGATGGCCTTTGCCGAAGGCTCGGCCAACGACTGGCTGCCGCTGCTGATGGTGGATGGCCACGGCTTTAGCCCCACCTCCGGCTCCCTGATTTATGCCGGTTTCACCCTCGGCATGACGCTGGGCCGCTTTACCGGCGGCTGGTTTATCGATCGCTACAGCCGGGTGGCGGTGGTCCGCGGCAGCGCAGTGATGGGCGCCCTCGGCATAGGCCTGATCATCTTCGTCGATAACCCCTGGGTGGCGGGCATCTCGGTGCTGCTGTGGGGCATTGGCGCCTCGCTCGGCTTCCCGCTGACCATCTCCGCCGCCAGCGATACCGGGCCGGACGCGCCCAAGCGCGTCAGCGTGGTGGCGATCACCGGCTATCTCGCTTTCCTCGTCGGGCCGCCGCTGCTGGGTTTCCTCGGCGAACACTTCGGCCTGCGCAGCGCCATGATGGTGGTGCTGGGTCTGGTGATGGTGGCGGCGCTGGTCGCCCGCGCGGTGGCTAAGCCACAATCTGAACCCGTTATGGAGAACAGCTAATGAGCATCAAACTGATTGCGGTGGATATGGACGGCACCTTTTTAAGCGATGCCAAAACTTACAACCGGCCGCGCTTCCTCGCCCAGTACCAGCGAATGCGCGAACAGAATATTCGCTTCGTGGTCGCCAGCGGCAACCAATATTATCAGCTGATCTCCTTTTTCCCGGAGATCGCCCATCAGATCGCCTTCGTGGCGGAAAACGGCGGCTGGGTGGTGAGCGGCAATGAAGACGTCTTCAACTGCCAACTGCCGGTTCACCACTTCAACGCCGTGGTCGACCATCTGCAGACGTTGCCGAATATCGAAATCATCGCCTGCGGGAAGCGCAGCGCCTACACCCTCAATCGCTACAACGACGCGCTGAAGACGGTGGCGGCGAAGTATTATCACCGCCTGGAACTGGTGGATGATTTTAACCATCTCGATGACACCATCCTCAAATTTGGTCTCAACGTGCCAGACAGCCTGATCCCGGAAATTCAGCCGAAGCTGCACGCGACGCTGGGGGACATGGTCACCGCGGTGGCCACCGGCTACGGCAGCATCGACTTAATTATCCCGGGTGTGCACAAAGCCAACGGGCTGCGCATTTTGCAGCAGCGCTGGGGCATTGAGGATCACGAGGTGGTGGCGTTCGGCGACAGCGGCAACGATATCGAAATGCTGCAGCACGCCGGGTTTGGCTTTGCCATGGCCAACGCCCGGGAAGACGTCAAAGCCGTCGCCCGCTATCAGGCGCCGCATAACAACGAAGAAGGTGTCCTGCAGATTATTGATAAGGTGTTGGATCGCGAAGCGCCGTTCGCCTGATAAGACCCGGATGCGAGCGCATCCGGGTTGAAAACAACTACCCCTGCTGCGAATTGCCGACGCTTTTATCTTTCAGAAAGTAAATCATCAGCCCCAGCCATAGTACCCCACCCAGCAGGTTAAACAGGCTGAACAGCCCGTTGCCGCCCAGCTCGTAAGCATGTTTGCTGAGCTCGATGCCGACGGTGAAGATCAGCATCTGCAGCATTCCCATCGCCGCCGAGACCGTGCCTTTACTCATCTCGCTGGCGAACAGGGTTAAACGCACCAGGCCGGCGTTCGCCAGGCCAATCCCGAAGGCGTAGAAGCTCAGACCGGCCGTCATCCACAGATAAGCGTGGGAAGAGACCACGGTCGCCGCCGCAGAGAGGATCAGGCCAAACATGATCGGCCAACCGCCCATGATAATCAGCGAGCGCACGGTCCGGCGCGCAGTCAGGCGCGCCAGCACCAGGTTGCCGGCAATCAGCGCCCCGAAAATCGGCACCTGCAGCATGCCGTACTCATAGCTGGTGGCCTGTTCGCCGCTGATAATAATCACCGGCGACTGGGCAATCCACGCCAGCAGCGGCAGGCTGACAAAGCCGGTGGCCAGCGCGCCGGCGACGAAGCGCAGGTTCTTCAGCACCAGCCGATAGTCGCGGCCCAGCTCTTTCACCGACAGCTTTTCGCCCAGCCGCGTCGCGGTCTCCGGCATCGCCCGCTGCAGGCCGAAGAACGAGATGGCCGCCAGCACGGCGAACAGGACAAACATCATCTCCCACGGCAGGACATGCACCCAGGCGGCGCCCACCAGCGGCCCCAGCAGCGGGGCAATCAGCGCCACGTTAGCCATCAGGGCGGTGATTTTGATACACACCGCCTCCTCAAAGGACTCCTGTATCGCCGCATAGCCCACCGCGCCAATAAAGCACAGGCTGATCCCCTGCAGGAAGCGCAGCAGGGTAAACTGCTCAATGGTCTGCGCCAGCAGCGTCGCCAGGCAGGTGACGATGAACCATACTACGCCGGTCAACATCACCGGACGGCGGCCAATACGATCCGACAGCGGCCCCAGCAGCCACTGTAAAAACATGCCGCCTGCCAGATAGGCAGTCATTGAGGTAGGTACCCATTCGTTGCCCACCTGAAATTCCTGCACCACGGCTAACATGCCCGGCTGAATCATATCGTTGCCGATATAAGTGGAAAACTCGTACAGCACCAGACATAACGGGAACAACAGCGCCTGCCTTCCGAGGCGGCGGCCTGAAAGCGAATAATTTTGCATGAAATCTCTTATCTATCAAAAATCGCGCAAAGTGTAATGAAACTCCCGGCGCGGAGATAGTGAATTGTGGGTGACACCGCACAATATTACGAGCCGTGCGCCATCGTCCTGCCTCTCCCCTGTTATTCAGCCTGTGTATATATTCCGTTTATGTTTCAGCAATGTGACAAACGATATACTGACGTTTTTCAGGCTGTTAGCCGTAGACTTTATGGTAGTGGATTTCATAACAACCTGATCTTTAAGACAATGCCGCCTTTAACTCCGCACCGCTTTTATTTAGGGTAGGCGGCTTAATTGCTATCGGACCAACGAGCCTGGAAGTCTATGCTGGAAAATATTAACTATGCGCTGTTCGCCCTGCTCAACGCGACGCCTGCCTCGCCGCAGTGGGCCATTGAGATGGCGATCTTCATCGCTAAAGATCTGATTCTGATCGTACCTCTGCTGGTGGTGACATTGTGGCTGTGGGGGCCTGCCCAGCGGCAGATGGTGTTTAAGCTGATGCTGGCGCTGACGATCAGCCTGACCGTGTCGTGGGCGATCGGCCATCTTTATCCGCACGATCGGCCGTTTGTCGCCGGCGTAGGCTATAACTTCCTGCACCACGCGGCGGACGACTCCTTCCCCAGCGACCATGGCACCGTCAGCTTTACCTTTGCCCTGGCCTTCCTGTTCTGGCATCGCCTGTGGTCCGGCGCCCTGCTGATGGCCATTGCCGCCGCCATCGCCTGGTCCCGTGTCTATCTCGGCGTGCACTGGCCGCTGGATATGGTCGGCGGGCTGCTGGCCGGGATGTGCGGCTGCCTTGGCGCGGCGCTGATCTGGCACACGTTCGGCCCGGCGCTATACCATCAGCTGCAGCGGCTGTATCGTCTCTGCTTCTCCTTGCCAATCCGCAAAGGTTGGGTGCGCGGCTAAACGCCGCCGTCGCTGCGGCCACCGCGTGACTAACCCGCAAGCGACAGGTAAAATCCCGCTAACGCCCTGCCCCCGCAGGGCGATTTTAGCGCAGAGGGAATATGGAAACTCGCCGTGACGAACGTATCAGTCAGCTCATCCAGGCACTTAAACGCAGCGATAAGCTGCATCTGAAAGAAGCCGCTTCCCTGCTTGGGGTGTCGGAAATGACCATTCGTCGCGACCTCAATGGCCACAGCGGCCCGGTTGTGCTGCTCGGCGGATACATTGTGCTGGAGCCGCGCAGCGCCACCCATTACCTGCTCAGCGATCAAAAAACCCGGCTGGTCGAGGAAAAACGCCGTGCCGCTCGCCATGCGGCCGCGCTGCTGGAGGCCCATCAGATGGCCTTCTTCGACTGCGGGACCACCACGCCGTGGATTATTGACGCCATTGACGATGCCCTGCCCTTCACCGGCGTCTGCTACTCCCTGAACACCTTTCTGGCCCTGCAGGAAAAACCCCAGTGCCGCGCGGTCCTGTGCGGTGGGGAGTTTCATGCCAGCAACGCGATTTTTATGCCGCTGAGCCTTGAGGATACCCTCAGCCATCTGAGCCCTGATATCGCCTTTTACTCGGCGGCGGGGATCGACTGCGAGCAGGGGGCGACCTGCTATAACCTGGAAGAGCTGCCGGTTAAGCACTGGGCGATGCGTCACGCGCGCTATCACGTGCTGGTGGTCGACCACAGCAAGTTTGGCAAAGTGCGTCCGGCGCGCATGGGGGCGTTAGCGAAATTTGACGTGATCGCCAGCGATATCTGCCCGGATGATGAGCTGGTCGCGCTGGCGAAGGCGCAGCAGATTTCCCTACTGTATTGAAGCGTCGCTGCCCGCGCCCCGCAGGGCGCGGGCAGGCATCAGGAGAACCAGCTGCCAAACCAGCCGTGCAGTTTCATCAGCACGAAGTCGATCATCCGGCTGAAGAAGCCGCCCTCTTTTACCGACTCCATGACAATCAGCGGACGCTGTTCAATGGTTTTATCATTTAGCTTAAAGTCGATAGTCCCGACCACCTGCCCCTTCTCCAGCGGCGCGGTAAGCTGCGGCTGATTTAAGGTATAGCTGGCTTTCAGGTTTTTCAGCTGGCCCTTCGGCAAAGTGATAGAGCCCGCCTCGCCAGCCCCCAGTTTCGCTTCATTGCTATCGCCAAACCACACGCGCTGGGTAACGAAGGTGGCATCTGGTTTAATCGGCGTCACGGTTTCAAAGAAGCGGAAGCCCCAGGTCAGCAGTTTTTCTGACTCGTTAAAGCGAATGCGGTCGGTTTTGGTCCCCAGCACCACGGCGATCAAACGCATATCACCCTGAGTGGCCGAGGAGACGAGGTTATAGCCGGCCCCGGCGGTGGTCCCGGTTTTCACGCCATCGGCGTTGAGGTTGCTGCTCCACAGCAGGCGGTTGCGGTTCGGCTGGCGAATTTTATTGAAAGTGAACTCTTTCTCTTTATGTACCGCATACTCTTCCGGTACGTCGTGGATCATCGCTTTGGTCAGCAGCGCCATATCGCGGGCGGTGCTGAACTGCCCCGGCGCGTCAAGGCCGTGGACGGTCATAAAGGTGGTGTTGGTCAGCCCCATTTTTTTGGCGTAGCCGTTCATCAGGCTAACGAAAGCGTCCTGGCTGCCCGCTACGTAGTCAGCAATCGCAATGCTGGCGTCGTTACCGGACTGAATGATGACCCCTTTGTTCAGATCTTCTACGGAAACCTGCATGCCAGGCTTGAGGAACATCACCGATGAGCCGCGCAGCGCCGGGTTGCCGGTCGCCCAGGCATCGCGCCCAACGGTCACCATATCGGTCAGTTTGATTTTTCCCGCTTTTATTGCCTGCCCTACCACGTAGCTGGTCATGATCTTCGTCAGACTGGCCGGGTCGAGTTTTTCATCGGCATTGCCTTCGCTGAGCACCTTCCCGCTGGCATAGTCCATCAGGATCCAGGCGCGAGCGTCAATTGAAGGGGCGTCGGGGAGTTGTTCCGCAGCCTGCACCGCAGGTGCGACAAGAAATAACAGCGCGCAACCTGCCGCGAGGCCGCGAAGGGAAAAAGCGTCATGCATCATAAGAGCCACCCAAGTATCCTTTCCAAACAAAATATGCCGCGCCACTCTGACCGCGCCGCAGCAACCGGTGAGTAAAGCGTACAAATGACCTTAAAGAAACAGCGAGTTGGTAAAGTTTTTAAAGTTTACGCAATAACATGCCGCTGTGCTTTAATCAGAACAATTTTTTTGATCGTAATCGCCTTAATGTTAACTTTATTATGGCAAGAAAAAAATCGCCTTTCAAAACCAATTAGTCACCGAAATTTCAATGGCATAGCTCACTTCTCTTCGGGGAAAATGCTACTAAAGAGACGTCGCAAGCGTGTCTTTCATTGTGGTTTGCCTGGTCATAGATTCACATTATGGCGGGGCCGTGTGGGGTAAGCGAAAGCCTGGCCAGTGATATCCAGTCGCGTCGCCCCTACCCCCTTCACCTGAGAACCGGGGATGGTTGTTACTGCTGATACCCTTCACAAAACTCAAAATGTCGGCCCGGTTGCATTCCATGAGGCCCAGTTCAACTTCCGAACTCACAATAACCACATCTGGCTTGCTGCTGTAGAAGTCTCAGACGCTTAAATATAAACCTGAAGGTTCTGTAGGCCGTATTTACGCCTGAAATGCAGTTGAGAACTCCCGGGCTATGCTTGAGACGGTCATTACGCCCGTCTCAGGAAATTAGCAACAACGCCCGCACTTTTCTCTCCATCGGTCTGCCCGATCGCCATGTTCAGCAGGGCTTCGATTGCCATAGCATTCCGCCGATGGAGGCGCAATATCCTTGATAAAGCATATCAATCAGCTATCCCCCCTATACGCCACCATCAGGAATTGAGGTCAGGAAGGGAGAGCCTCCCGCTAATGATATGAATTATTCGCCCACTGGATAAGCAGGCAGACGGCTTTCCTGTTTTAGTCGGCATATCGGTAAAAGATAGTTTATCGGGCTATTTTCCCTTTCCGTATTACACAAGTAAGAAAAATAGCACATCGATAAGGATGGATTCCTGGTCATTAAATACAGTATAGTTTCCCCTGCAATCTTTATGGAAGCGGGTAGCTCACCCGCAGTTATTCCATAAATTAAGGTTCGCATATTGTGTTGAAAATGGCATATCCCTTTATGCGTGTAATTACACCCCAGCCTGTCGCTGGGCTTTTTTTTTCAACGCGACTCTGGATGGTGATAAATTTTACAAATACATTCATAACAGCGCATCCACAGCCGTGGCCTTTACAGAAGTATTGCTCTCAAAACCCCGGGCCGCTCTGATTCTGTTGCCCGTTATTAATCACGCCGGTTTGATGAAAAGGTTAACATCTCTTCCCGGGTAATCTCCTACCCTTCTCGTCCGATGCCATATCGAGCTCTACGACTCGCTCTTCCAGACTGCAGTTCGCCAGTGCTTCTTTTATCCCTATTTCGTTTTGCAGGGATGTTTTGATAGCACCGCGATAGTATGCTGGCCATCCTTATCAGTCATTCATTTTAACCGCCTTTTTCAAATCCTTCCGGGGAAAGTAAAGTCCTCTACCAGGCTCTGCTCGTTTAACGCTATAGATTCAAATACTGATTATTGCATTATATACCACTTACCCCCGCCGTGATTACCCAGGTAAGATAAATAGCACAAAAGTAAGGGTGGATTCCTGGTTATTTAATACAGTATATTTCCCATGTAGTCTGTATGGCAGTTGATGGTTACCTTTGGTTAACCCATACTTCGAGACTCGAATATTATCTTGAGAACAGCATGCAACCCTGAGTAAATTTACTCCCCAGTGCCAGTCACTGGGTTTTTTTTGCTATTTTTCAGAATATCTTCCAGCCAGTCGGCGCCTCTCATGGTCTATTTTTTCTGGGTGGGATGAAAAAGATGTATATCCGATCGATAAAAACAACAGTTCATCCCTGTAAAAATATAATTCTTTCACTGACTTTCTATTTATTAATATTAACCTGTGTTCCTCAGATGATTGCGATGCAATAATCAGCATCAAATTATACTCTCAGGCGACATTGAGATTTTAACCGAGACGGAGAGGGAGCGTTTTTATAGATGCATGCATGATTTAAAGCTTTAATTATCAATAAGATACACCATGATCACACCCTTTCCTTCGTAGCGTAACACCCTATAGATATTACTCCTGTAAAATAGTAAAAACACTTTCCGGGCCCTGTGACCCAGGAGTGCCCCAGGCTGAAGGGAGTAAGCATAAAAACCTTTAATAACAGCCAAATAAAAAAGCTTGCCGGATTTTTAACTTTATCCCAACATGATCGCCGATCGCGCTGCAACGGCAGTGAAACAAACTCAGGAGCGAAAATGATTACACTGTGGGGACGTAATAACTCGACCAACGTGAAGAAAGTACGCTGGGTGCTGGAGGAGCTGGATCTGCCTTATCAGCAGATCCTCGCCGGGCTGGAGTTTGGTCTCAACCATGACCCGGAATATCTGGCGATGAACCCGAACGGGCTGGTGCCGCTGTTAAAGGACGATGCCACCGGGGTGGTAGTGTGGGAATCAAATACGATTATTCGCTACCTGGCGGCCCAGTATGGCGTTGACCGTCTGTGGCTTGCCGCGCCGGCGCAGCGCGCGCAAGGGGAAAAGTGGATGGATTGGTCCAACGGCACCCTCTCACCCGCCCATCGCCCGGTATTAATGGGCCTGGTGAGAACGCCACCGGAGCAGCGCGACCCGGCGGCCATCGCCGCGGGGATCAGCGCCTGCGAAGCGCTGTTCGCCATGCTGGATGACGAACTGGCCAAAATGCCGTGGCTCTCCGGCGAGCAGTTCGGCCTTGGCGATATTGCCGTCGCTCCCTTCGTCTACAATCTGTTGTCGATCCTCGACAGCTGGCAACCGCGGCCCCATCTGCAGCGCTGGTATCAGCAGATTAGCCAACGTCCTGCCTGGCGCGAAGTAGTGCAGATCCCGGTGACCTGAGGCTAAGCCTCGGGACTCAACCGCAATAGCTCGCCGTTAGACTCGTCGGTTAAAACGTACAGATAGCCGTCGGGTCCCACGCGAACATCGCGGATGCGTTTTCCGCGCGCCTCCAGTAATCTCCCCTCCTCTCGGACCTGATTACCGTCCACCGCCAGGACAATCAGCGATGTCTCCTTCAGCGCGCCGATAAACAGCTTATGCTGCCACTGGGGAAAGGTCGGCGCCGAATAAAAGGCCATCCCGCTCACCCCGGGAGAGACCGGCCAGACATACAGGGGAGGTTCGGTCCCCGGAACCGTTTTGCCTTTTGCTTCCGGAATGGGCAGGCCGCTGTAGTTAATACCGTGCGTCGCCAGCGGCCAGCCGTAATTTTTCCCCGCCTGCGGAATATTAATTTCATCTCCGCCACGCGGGCCATGCTCGTTCAGCCACAGCGCCTCGCTCCAGGGATTCATCGCCATGCCCTGCGGATTACGGATGCCGTAAGCCCAGATCTCCGGCCTGGCGTCAGCCCGGCCGACAAAAGGGTTATCCGGCGGTACACCTCCGGTCTCCGTCAGGCGGACCACTTTCCCCTGCAGCTTGCTGAGATCCTGGGCGGTGGCGCGCTGATTATTTTCGCCCAGCCCGATAAACAAATATCCTTTGCCGTCGAACACCAGCCTGCCGCCAAAATGATTGCCGACGGAGAGCTTCGGCTGCTGGCGAAAGACCACGGTAAAGTTCGTCAGCTGCCTGGCATCCTCGCTCAACCGCCCATAGCCCACCGCGGTGCCCGCCTTACCGCTGGCGTCGCTTTCCGCATAGCTCAGCCACACCCGCCGCGACTGGGCGAAATCCGGGGCCAGCGCCACGTCCAGTAGGCCACCCTGGCCGTTGGCCCATACCTGCGGCACGCCGGCTATCGGCGCCGACAGACCTTTACCCGGCTGCCAGCGCTTGAGCTCGCCGCCGCGCAGGGTGATCAGTATGCCCTGATCGTCAGGCAGAAAGGCCATGCCCCACGGCTGGGCCAGCCGGTTTTGCAATACCTCCACCCGCACCGCGGCCTGGCTCAGGGCTGGTAGCGCTAAGGCGCTCAATATCAACAGCAGAGGGATCGGACGCATGGCATTCTCCTTTCGTCAGCTCTGGGCTAAAGGGTAGCCAGCGGGGAAATTTGCGCGGGGATTTTTACATAACCTTTAACAGGGGAAGCGTTCACTTCCCCTGGGTTTCAGCCGATCAGGCATGAGTGATTGGCGCCAATTTATTCAATTTATGAATATTTGAGGTCAATCCTGTCAGACAGCGTTCTAGCTTCTCTACGTTAACAGCGATGTATAGCGGACAATCATGATGCCCGCTCATCAGGCATAGTGCAGCGGCGGCGACCGATTCGCCGGCCAGGCGAAGGACATCCCTCTCCTCCGGTGAAATGGCATTCTGCAGGCGCGGCGCCTGCGCACGCATTTCACGGCAAAGCTCAAACAAGTTATCACGCAGATGGTCATTTTCGCTGACTGACATGTAGCCTTTGGCCTTTCGCAGTTGCAGATAGGCGTCAATATCGATATTGGCGTTAATAAGCTTCTGCAGAAGGTGGCGGTATAGTCTGTCAACGGTCATCACGGTTCCTCCTCTGTCGTCCTTTACCCTTTCCATAATACGGTTATTTTTTGTGCAAAATGATGCGCCAGGTCAATAATCCCCAGTTCTTTAACATCATTTACAATGTGGCAACTTTAACGCATTGTAGGGTGTATAACAAAAACAATGTTATACGATCACAATTAATTTCAATCTGAAATTAATAAACAGAAAATGGCAATAAGAGACAAAATTAGTGCAGCAATGATCACAATACCTTATATGACCTGTTGCACCATCGTCAATTAGGATGTCATAACAAATAATTAATGTAATACGTATAACATTCCAGGAAAACAGCGAACGCGGCCCGTGGATCGCTGACATTCTCTCTGCCCATTTGCAAGGAACTGAAACATGACGTCCGGTAAAAGAAACTACCTTCTGTTGAGTCTTTTCGATTTCCTCTACCTGTTCGCCTGGTCGTCGACCATGGCTTTCTTCGTTATCTGGACCACCCAGCATCTTGGCATCAGCGCCACGAAGACCGGGCTGCTTTACTCGGTCAACGCCTTTATCGCCCTGCTGATGCAGCCTTTCTTCGGCTTTATCTCTGACAAGTTCGGCCTGAAAAAACGGCTTATCTGGCTGCTGGTCGCCCTGCTCCTGCCGGTGGGCCCCTTCTTTATCTACGTTTACGCGCCGCTGCTGGTGCACAACTTTTGGTTTGGCGCCTTGCTGGGAGGGATCTATCTGGGGATCATCTTTAACTCCGGCTGCGGAGTAATCGACTCTTATATCGATAAGATTTCCCGGCGCTATCAGTTTGAATATGGTCGTGTGCGGATGTGGGGCTCGTTAGGCTGGGCAGCGGCGGCCTGGATTGTGGGTAAATATATCGACAGCAATCCTAATCTGGCCTTCTGGCTCGCCAGCCTCGCCATTGTCATCGCCGCCATCTGCTTTATGCTAACCAAAATTGAATTAACCGACGCCGATGTGGCGCGAAGCGAATCGCTGAAGGTCTCTCATGCCCTTGAGCTGGCGAAGAATGGTCAGTTCTGGATGCTGCTGCTCTTTACCCTGTTCGTCACGCAGATTTACGACACCTACGATCAGCAGTTTGCCCAGTACTTCTCGCTACAGTTCCCGACGCCGGAGGAAGGCAACCGCTGGTACGGGATCCTCGCGTCTATTCAGGTCTGCGGTGAAACCCTGTTCCTCTGCCTGATGCCATGGTTTGTTAACCGGACCGGCGCCAAATGGGCGCTGATCATCGCCGGGCTGATCATGTCGGTACGTATTGTCGGCTCAGCCGTGCCCCTCGGCCCGGTGTGGATTGGTGCGGTGAAAATGATGCATGCTCTGGAGAAGCCGTTGATTCTGGTATCGGTCTTTAAATTCATCGCCGCCAACTTCGACCACAAGCTCTCTTCGACGGTCTATTTGCTGGTGCTGTTCGTCGCCTCGATCGCCACCGCCATTTACTCTCCGCTGGCAGGCTATCTGTACGATACCATTGGCTTCGCCAACACCTATCTGATTCTCGGCAGCGTCGCCGGGCTCTTTACCCTGATCTCTATTTTCACGCTGCAGGATAAGCGCGAGCCGAAAAAACCCGGCGCCACCCCCTCCGCAGCCATTAACCCGGCGCAATAAGTCTCTGCCCGGCAGCCACGCCGGGCTTGAGCCGCCTGCGCGCACGGCTTGTCAGAAGCGTGTCCCGCCCCTCTGCTCCGGGGCGTGTGGGATCCGCTCTGGCGGTGGGGGGCGTAAAAGACAGGTCGGGGGCGCTTTTTCACCATTAACCGCGACGGAGCTATACTCTTTTTCGCAAAGATCTGTAGAATTCCTGCCCTGACCATTCCAATAATTGAACACTTTTTAAGCTATGAGCAATGTCACGCATCAGCCGAAAATCGGCTTCGTCTCCCTGGGCTGCCCGAAAAACCTCGTGGACTCAGAGCGTATCCTGACCGAACTGCGCACCGAAGGTTATGACGTCGTACCGACCTACGACAACGCCGATATGGTGATCGTTAACACCTGCGGCTTTATTGATAGCGCTGTGCAGGAATCGCTGGAAGCGATCGGCGAAGCGTTGAAAGAGAACGGCAAGGTAATCGTCACCGGCTGTCTCGGCGCGAAAGAGGATCAGATCCGCGAAGTGCATCCGAAGGTGCTGGAGATCACCGGTCCGCACAGCTATGAGCAGGTGCTGGAGCATGTCCATCATTATACGCCGAAGCCGAAGCACAACCCGTTCCTGAGCCTGGTGCCGGAACAGGGGGTTAAGCTGACGCCGCGCCACTACGCCTACTTAAAAATTTCTGAAGGCTGCAACCATCGCTGCACCTTCTGCATCATCCCGTCCATGCGTGGCGATCTGGTGAGCCGTCCGATTGGCGAAGTGCTGGCCGAAGCCAAACGCCTCGCTGACGCCGGCGTGAAAGAGCTGCTGGTGATTTCGCAGGACACCTCCGCCTACGGCGTCGACGTCAAGCACCGCACCGGCTTCCACAACGGTATGCCGGTGAAGACCAGCATGGTCAGTTTGTGCGAAGAGCTGGCGAAGCTCGGCATCTGGGTACGCCTGCACTATGTCTACCCGTACCCGCACGTTGACGATGTGATCCCGCTGATGGCGGAAGGCAAGATTCTGCCGTACCTCGATATTCCGCTGCAGCACGCCAGCCCGCGTATTCTGAAGCTGATGAAGCGTCCTGGTTCTGCGGACCGTCAGCTGGCGCGCATTAAGCAGTGGCGTGAAATTTGCCCGGATCTGACCCTGCGCTCCACTTTTATTGTGGGCTTCCCGGGCGAAACGGAAGAAGATTTCCAGATGCTGCTCGACTTCCTGAAAGAGGCGCGTCTCGACCGCGTCGGCTGCTTCAAGTACAGCCCGGTTGAAGGCGCTACCGCCAACGAGCTGGCGGACCAGGTGCCGGAAGAGGTGAAAGAAGAGCGCTGGAACCGCTTTATGCAGCTGCAGCAGCAGATCTCTGCCGAGCGTCTGCAGGAAAAAGTGGGGCGCGAAATCCTGGTGCTGGTAGATGAAGTTGATGAAGAAGGCGCCATTGGCCGCAGCATGGCCGACGCTCCGGAAATCGACGGCGCGGTGTACCTGAACGGCGAAACCCGCGTTAAGCCGGGCGACGTGGTGCGGGTGAAAGTCGAGCACGCCGACGAATACGACCTCTGGGGTACCCGGGTCTAGTCCAGCTTCCCGGATAGCGGCTTAGCGCATTCCCCAGCCTACGGGGTCCTCCCGTAGGCTCCCCCCAGGTCCGCGCAAGCGCAGCGCCGCCGGGTAATTTATCAGTCATCATGCCTTCATATTGCCGGGTGGCGGCTAACGCCTTACCCGGCCTACAGTTCGTGCGGCCTGCCGTTAATTTATTCACCATTGTTGCTGAAACAGCCGATGCTGGCGGCCTCAACATCGCTGAGACGTTCCCGAAAGGCCGGGGCAGGCCGCATGGATGCGGGCTGAGGGCCGTGTTTTGCACGGACGCTGCCTCGGCCCGACCCGAAGCCTGCAGGGATAAGTCGAAGGCACCGCGCAGCGGCGATGTTGCTGGCCGGAGCCCGGGGGTACAGGGGGCGGCGGCGACTGGCCGCCCCCTGTGCGCTCCCTGCGCCATAAGAGACATAACGCAGACGATTAACCGGGAGCGCAAACTACGCTGAAGCCACAGATAACATAAAGGACTTTCCAGCGATGCTTCGCCTCACCCTGGCCCTCTCCCGGGAGGAGAGGGAACCGTCCGGCGGTCGTTTCCGCCTCACACCGCTCCCTGCGCCATGAGAGACCTAACGCAGAAAATTAACCGGAAGCGCAATGTGCGCTGAAGCCGCAGATAACATAAAGGACTCCCGGCGGAGCTTTCCCTCACCCTACCCCTTTAACTTCGGATCCAGCGCATCGCGCAGGCCATCTCCCAGCAGATTAAACGCCAGCACGGTCACAAAAATCGCCACCGCCGGAAAGAGCGCCACGTGCGGAGACATCACCATATCCGCCCGCGCTTCGTTGAGCATCGCGCCCCACTCCGGGGTGGGCGGCTGCGCGCCGAGGCCGAGAAACGACAGACTGGCCGCCGAAATAATCGATACCCCAATGCGCATGGTGAAATAAACCACGATCGATGACACCGTCCCCGGCAGAATATGGTTGAACAGAATGGTGGCGTCGCTGGCGCCGATGCTGCGCGCCGATTCAATAAAGGTCTGCTGCTTCAGAACCAGCGTATTGCCGCGCACCAGACGAGCAAACGCCGGGATCGAGAAGATCGCCACGGCGATGATCACGTTGGCCATCCCGCTGCCCATGACGGCGACCACCGCGATCGCCAGCAGGATCCCCGGAAAGGCGAACAACACGTCGCAAAGTCGCATAATGAGCCGGTCCCACCAGCCCTCATAGTAGCCAGCCAGCAGCCCAAGCACCGTGCCGATGGCCGCGCCAATCAGCACCGCCAGTACCCCGGCGGCCAGCGAGATCTGCCCCCCGACCAGCACCCGGCTGAAAATATCCCGTCCCAGGGAGTCGACTCCGAACCAGTGCACCAGCGAAGGTCCCTCGTTCAGACGGTCGTAGTCGAAATAATTTTCCGCATCGTACGGCGCTATCCATGGGGCAACGATGGCTACCGCAATCAGCAACAGCACGAAAATACCAGCGCCCATCGCCACCGGCTGGCGACGAAAGCGCCGCCAGAACTCATGCCAGGGGGTATGGATCTCGCCGGGTCTGATGCCCGGCATGGCGTTCAGCGCCGCCTGCCTTCTCCAGTTAAGCAATCGCACCTTACTTATACCTGATAGCCGGGTTTATGGCCGCGTACAGCACATCCACCACTAAATTGATAAGAATAAACTCCAGCGAAAAGAGCAGCACTTCCGCCTGAATCACCGGATAATCGCGCATCTCCACCGAATCGACCAGCAAGCGCCCAAGCCCCGGCCAGTTAAACACCTTCTCCACAACGATCGACCCGCCGAGCAGAAAGCCGAACTGCAGCCCCATCATGGTCACCACCGGGATCATCGCATTGCGCAGACCATGCTTGAGCACCACCCGCGTTTCGCTCACCCCCTTCGCCCGGGCGGTGCGCATATAGTCTTCATGCAGCACATCGACGAATGACGCGCGGGTAAAGCGCGCCATGACCGCCGCCACCGCCGCGCCAAGGGTCAACGACGGCAAAATATAGTGCCGCCAGCTGTCGGCCCCCACCGTCGGCAGCCAGCCCAGCTCAACCGAAAACACCTGCATCAGCAGCATACCAAGGGCAAAAGCCGGAAACGAAATGCCGCTCACCGCCAGCGCCATTCCCAGACGGTCGGGCCAGCGATTGCGCCACACCGCGGCCGCAATCCCCGCCGCCATCCCGAACAGTACCGCCCAGCTCATGCTGGCCAGCGTCAGCCACAGCGTGGGCATAAAGCGACTGGCTATCTCACTGGCAACGGGACGCCGCGAGGCCATGGAAATGCCAAAATCGCCGCGCAGCACGTTGGTGATGTAGTGCCAGAACTGGACATGCAGCGGCTGGTCAAGCCCCAGCTGCTGGCGCACCATCGCCACCACCTGGGCATCGGCCTCAGGTCCGGCAATCAGCCGCGCCGGGTCACCGGGCAGCATATGGACGAATAGAAACACCAGCACCGCGACGATAAGCAGAGTGGGGATCAGGCCCAGCAGGCGCTTAATCACATAATTCAGCATCGCTCCCTCCCATTCCGGGAGAGAGGACGCATGAAGATGAACATGATCACGGCGTCAGGTCCGCCTGTTCGAAGCTAAAGCCGGTATCCGGCTGGATATAGAAACCGGTGAGGTTCTTGCTGTGGGCGGAGACCAGTTTCTCGACCACCAGCGGCACCCACGGCGACTCTTTCCAGATAATATCCTGCGCCTCTTTATAGAGTTTGGTTTTCTGTTGCGGATCGGTGGTTTTCAGCGCCTCGCTCAGCGCGTTATCCACCTGCGGGTTGCTGTAAAACGCGGTATTAAACAGCGTCGGCGGCCAGTTTTGCGAGGCGAACAGCGGCGACAGCGCCCAGTCGGCTTCACCCGTGGAGGCGGACCAGCCGGTATAGAACATCCGTACCCCGCTCTCTTTCTGCCCTTTACCTTCCACTTCCGCCGCCCGTTGACCAGCGTCCATCGCCGTCACCTGCGCCTTAATCCCCACCTGCGCCAGCTGCTGCTGGGTGAACTGCAGTACTTTCTGCGCGGTGCTGTGATTATGTGATGACCACAGCGTGGTGCTGAAACCGTTAGGGTAGCCCGCCTCTTTCAGCAGCTGGCGCGCTTTCGCCGGATCGTATGGCCAGGCGGGGTAGGTCTGGGCATAGGCGATCGACGGCGGCACCACTCCGGTCGCCGGGGTGGCGTATCCGGCGAACGCTACCTTCACCAGCGCCTGACGGTTAATCGCATAGTTGATGGCTTCCCGTACCTTCGGATTATCGAACGGCTTCTGCGTCACGTTCATGCTGATGTAGCGCTGCATGATCGACGGGCTGGCCACCAGCTCCAGTTTGCTGTTTTTCGCCAGCAGCGGCGCCTGTTCGTAAGGGATCGGGAAGGCGAACTGCGCCTCGCCGGTCTGCAGCATCGCCGCCCGGGTATTGTTATCCACCACCGGACGCCAGGTGATAGAATCCAGCTTTGGCAGCCCCGGCTGCCAGTACCCATCGAACTTGCTGACCTTCACAAAATCCGTCTGGTTCCAGGTGTCGAGCTTATACGGCCCGGTGCCCACCGGGTGGAAGCCGATATCCTTACCATATTTTTTCAGCGCCGCCGGCGAAATCATCGCTGTCGCCGGATGGGCGAGAATGTTAATAAACGCCGAGAAGGGCTGCTTCAGGGTAATTTTGACCGTAGTCGGATCGACCGCCTCGGTACTGGCAATATTTTTATACAGGTTATAGCGCTTGAGATGGTTATCCGGGTTACTCGCGCGATCGAGGTTAGCCTTTACCGCCTCGGCGTTAAAGTCAGTGCCATCCTGGAATTTCACCCCGCTGTGCAGCTTAATGGTGTACACCAGGCCGTCCGGTGACACGGTATAGCTCTCAGCAAGAACGTTTTGCAGCTTCATCTCTTTATCAAGGCCGAACAGGCCTTGATAAAAGGACTTCGCCACCGCCTGCGACAGGGTATCGTTGGCATCATAGGGGTCGAGGGTCGTGAAGTTAGACCCGACCGCCACCACCACATCTTTGGCGGCAAAGGCGGGAGCGCTCGCCAGGGCTGCCGCGATACTCAGCGCCAGCCACCATTTGCGTGAAACAGGTTGTGTCATCGTGTTCTCCTGAAAAGATGCGTTATGTGTTGTTATGTTCTGCCCAGCACATCGGGGGATTCGCGGGCGACGAAGTGGCCCGGCCCGACCTGCTGCAACGGCACGCTGGCGATCTCCTCGCCCCGCTTATAAATATTGCCCGGGACGTCATCAGACAGCAGAACCCGCTGCGGATGACGGTGGCCCGGGTCGGCCACCGGTACGGCGGCCATGAGCTTACGGGTATAGGGGTGCTGCGGGTTTTCAAACACCGCGCGGCGCGGGCCTATTTCGACAATGCGACCGCGATACATCACCGCCACGCGGTGGCTGATGCGCTCCACCACCGCCATATCATGGGAAATAAACAGAAACGCGATGCCCATCTCGCGCTGCAGGTCGAGCATCAGATTGATAATCTGCGCCCGAATGGAGACATCCAGGGCCGACACCGACTCGTCGGCTATCACCACCTTCGGATTCAGCGCCAGCGCGCGGGCAATGCAGATCCGCTGCCGCTGGCCGCCGGAAAAGGCATGGGGATAGCGCCAGGCATGCTCCGGCTGCAACCCCACGCGCTTCAGCAGCCAGGCGACTCGCTCACGCGCTGCTTCCCCACGCAGCAGGCCATGCACCCGCAGCGGCTCCATAATCGAATCGCCGACCGTCTGACGCGGATCAAGCGAGGCGTAAGGATCCTGAAAAATAAACTGAATATTGCGCCGCAGAGCCTGCAGCTTGCCGCCGGCGAGGGTATCGATCCGCTGACCGTCGAAGGTAATGGTGCCTCCCTGGGTCTCTACCAGCCTCAGCAGCGCCCGGCCGGTGGTCGACTTGCCGCAGCCGGACTCGCCCACCAGCGACAGGGTCTCTCCCGGCCAGAGATCAAAACTGACCTTCTCCACCGCATGCACTTCGCGCGTCACGCGATTGAGCAGCCCGCCGCGCACCGGAAAACGGGCCACCAGGTCACGCACCTGCAGGATCGGCTCGCCGGCGACTACCGTATCGGGCGTTTCGCTCTCCGCCAGCGGCTGGCCCGGCAGCGGAAAACGGCGCGGCAGATCCTGGCCACGCATCTCCCCCAGCCGCGGGACCGCCGCCAGCAGCGACTGCGTATACGGGTGCTGCGGCGAACGAAAGATCTCCTCAACGCTGCCGGTCTCTACCGCCTCGCCGCGATACATCACCAGCACCCGATCGGCGATATCGGCCACGACGCCCATATCGTGGGTGATAAAGATCACCCCCATCGCCATCTCCTTTTGCAGAACGGCAATGAGTTGCAGAATTTGCGCCTGGATGGTGACATCCAGCGCCGTGGTTGGCTCATCGGCTATCAACACCGCCGGCCGACAGGAGAGCGCCATGGCGATCATCACCCTCTGACGCATGCCGCCGGAGAGCTGGTGCGGATAGCGCGAAAGCATCTCTTCCGCCTGGGGAATACGCACCTGATCGAGCATCTTTTTCGCCGCGCGCAGCGCCTCTTCGCGCCCCAGCCCCTGGTGCAGGCGCAGGGATTCGGCAATCTGCTCGCCGATGGTAAAAACCGGATTCAGCGAGGTCATCGGCTCCTGAAAAATCATGGCCAGATCCGCGCCGCGCACCCGGCGCATCTCAGCGTCCGTTTGCTCATTGAGCGCGATCACCTGCCGGTTACGCCGCCGCAACCACAGCCCCTCGCTGTTCACCTCGCTGCTGGCCGCGTCTAGCAGACGCATCAGCGCCAGCGCGGTCACCGATTTTCCCGAACCGGACTCACCCACTATCGCCAGCGTCTCGCCGCGGCGCAGGCTGAAGGAAAGCTGACGCACGGCCTGCACCTCCGGCGCATCCTGCTGGCGGAACGCCACGTTCAGGTTGCGCACCACCAGCACTTCGCAGGTATCGGTTTCGTGAGTTTGCGACACTCGCCCTCTCCCTTGTTCTATTCGCGATAAATGCCAATGGTCGGCGTATCGCCGGCATAGCACCAGGCGCGGTACATGCCTTCACTGTTAAACGGTAAAACGACGTTGCCTTCGCGATCGACGGCTATCAGCCCGCCGCTGCCGCCGAGAGCCGGCAGTTTCTCCATCACCACCCGCTCGCAGGCGGAATAGAGACTGAGCTGCCCATACTCCATCAGGGCGGCGATATCGTAGGCCGCCAGGGTGCGCATAAAGACTTCGCCGGTGCCGGTACAGGAGACCGCCACGCTGGCATTATTGGCATAACACCCCGCGCCCGGCAGCGGGCTGTCGCCGACGCGTCCGGGCAGTTTGTTGGTCATGCCGCCGGTGGAGGTCGCCGCCGCCAGATTGCCGGCCAGATCGAGCGCCACCGCGCCGACGGTGCCCATTTTCTGGCGTTCGTCGAGGGGAGCGGCGTGGTGGTCGAGGATAATCTCCCCGTCCGCTTTCGCCTCCTGCAGCTGCAGCAGCCTTTCAGGAGTGGAAAAGAGATCGTTATCCACGCGCGCCATCCCGTGGGAGATGGCAAAATTTTCCGCCCCCTCGCCGATCAGTAATACGTGCGGACTCTTCTCCAGCACCAGACGCGCCGCCAGCACCGGATTACGCAAATGTTTGACCCCGGCTACCGCGCCCGCCTGCAGGCTGTAGCCGTCCATTACGCAGGCGTCCAGCTCGTGGGTTTGATCGCGGGTAAATACCGCGCCCATTCCGGCGTTGAACAACGGACACTCCTCCAGCAGCCGAACGGCCTCGGTCACGGCATCCAGCGCGCTGGCGCCCGCGGCCAACATTTTCTGCCCGCTTTCGACGATAGTCGACAGCGCCGCCACATACTCTCGCTCCCGCTCCGGCGTCATTTGCGCGCGAGAAATCGCCCCTGCGCCGCCGTGAATTGCTATAACCGCCTTGCCCATTTCGCCAGTCCTTAACGATGAAGTGGATCGCCCCTGCCCTGTCGTACCGCGGCGCGGCGCCGGTCACGTCATGAATAAGGGTATTGATATCATTATATTGCTGAATGTCTTATACAATTTTTGAATATAGAAAGAGCGGCGGGCGATGTAAAGCCTCGTACCCAGGTGGCATACAGCCCGCGCCGCTTTTCTGCCATAATAGGCGTTTTCGCTGTTTTGCCCGCAGGAGTGACCCATGGATTTTACCGCCGGACTGATGCCGCTCGACACAGCCCTCGCCCAGATGCTCGATCGTATTACGCCGCTGAACGCGACGGAAACTGTACCGCTGTTGCAGGCCTTCTCGCGTGTGACCGCCCATGACATCGTCTCCCCGCTGGATGTGCCCGGCTTTGATAACGCGGCGATGGATGGCTATGCCGTCCGGCTGAACGACCTTCGCGACGGCGCGGCGCTGCCGGTCGCCGGTAAGGCCTTCGCCGGCCAGCCTTTCAACGACGCCTGGCCGTCGGGCACCTGTATCCGCATCATGACCGGCGCGCCGGTGCCGGAAGGCTGCGATGCGGTGGTGATGCAGGAAGAGACTGAACAGACCGAGGCCGGCGTGCGCTTTATCGCGCCGGTAAAAGCCGGGCAGCATATTCGCCGCCGCGGAGAAGATATTGCCCACGGCGCGGTGGTCTTCCCGGCGGGATCACCCCTGACGGTGGCCGAGCTGCCGGTGCTGGCCTCGCTGGGCATTGCCGAGGTCGAGGTGGTGCGCAAGGTACGCGTCGCGGTCTTCTCAACCGGCGATGAGCTGCAGCTGCCGGGTCAACCGCTCGGCGACGGCCAGATTTACGATACCAACCGCCTGGCAGTGCACCTGATGCTGCAGCAGTTGGGCTACGAGGTCATTAACCTCGGCATTATTCCTGACGACCCGGCGAAGCTGCGCGACGCCTTTATCGCCGCCGACCAGCAGGCCGATGTGGTCATTAGCTCAGGCGGCGTCTCGGTGGGTGAAGCCGATTACACCAAAACTATCCTCGAAGAGCTGGGGGAGATCGGCTTCTGGAAGCTGGCGATTAAGCCGGGGAAACCCTTCGCCTTCGGCAAGCTCAGCAGCAGCTGGTTCTGCGGCCTGCCGGGTAACCCGGTGTCCGCCACCGTCACCTTCTGTCAGCTGGTGCAACCCCTGCTGGCGAAACTCTCGGGCAAGCACGGCCCGCTTCAGGCGCCCCGCCTGCGGGTCCGCGCCGCCACGCGCCTGAAAAAGTCGCCTGGCCGCCTCGATTTTCAGCGCGGTATTCTGCAGCGTAACCCGGACGGCGAACTGGTGGTGAACACCACCGGCCATCAGGGCTCGCACATTTTCAGCTCCTTCAGCCTCGGCAACTGCTTTATCGTGCTGGAGCGTGAGCGCGGCCATGTTGAAGCAGGCGAATGGGTCGAGGTCGAACCCTTCAGTCACCTGTTTGGGGGGCTGTAATGACCGTTGAGCTGAGCGATGAAGAGATGCTGCGCTATAACCGGCAGATCGTCTTGCGCGGTTTTGATTTTGACGGCCAGGAGCGGTTAAAAGCCGCTCGCGTGCTGGTGGTCGGCCTCGGCGGGCTCGGCTGCGCCGCCGCGCAGTATCTGGCCGCCGCCGGGGTCGGGCAGCTCACCCTGCTCGATTTCGACACTGTCTCGCTCTCCAACCTGCAGCGCCAGACGCTGCACAGCGACGCCACCCTCGGCCAGCCGAAGGTGGATTCCGCCCGCGAGGCGCTGGCGCGCATTAACCCGCACGTTCGTCTGGTCCCGCTCAATGCCTTGCTGGATGAGACCGCGCTGGCGGCGCAGATTGCCGATCACGATCTGGTGCTCGACTGCACCGACAACGTCGCCATTCGCAACCAGCTTAACGTCGGCTGCTTTCAGCACAAAACCCCACTGGTCTCCGGAGCGGCGATCCGTATGGAGGGGCAAATCAGCGTCTTTACCTATCAGGATGGTGAACCCTGCTACCGCTGCCTGAGCCGTCTGTTCGGCGAAAATGCCCTCACCTGCGTCGAAGCCGGGGTAATGGCCCCGCTGGTGGGCACCATCGGTTCGCTGCAGGCGATGGAGGCGATTAAGCTGCTGAGCGGCTACGGCACCCCTGCCAGCGGAAAAATCGTCATCTACGATGCCATGACCTGCCAGTTTCGCGAAATGAGGCTGATGCGTCACCCGCAGTGCGAGGTATGCGGCTCGCACTGACCCTCACACCGGCGACGAGAGTCGCCGGTGGTTTTGTGACCGCTCTCGTTATTTTCTCCTCTCTGACTTATCCCCATCCCGCTTGTTGATTTGCGTCAACATAACTTTCATTCGAAAGTGTTTTTATATTCATACGCAAACAAGAGGATAAGCCATGATCTTCAACATCCAGCGCTATTCCACCCATGACGGCCCAGGGATCCGCACCGTCGTCTTCCTGAAAGGCTGCTCGCTGGGCTGCCGCTGGTGCCAGAACCCGGAGAGCCGCGCCCGTAGCGAAGATCTGCTGTATGACTCGCGGCTCTGCCTGGCCGGCTGCGAGCTGTGCCAGCAGGCGGCGCCGGCGGTTATCACCCGCACCCTCGATGGCCTGATCATTCACCGGCAAAACGTTAACGACAGCCATATCGCCGCGCTGCGCGACTGCTGCCCCACCACCGCGCTCACGGTGTGCGGCGAGGAGAAGAGCGTCGAGGAGATCATGGCGACGGTGCTGCGTGATAAACCATTCTACGATCGCAGCGGCGGCGGCGTCACTCTTTCCGGCGGCGAACCCTTTATGAACCCAACGCTGGCGCAAGCGCTGTTCGAAGCCAGTCATCAGGCAGGCATTCACTCCGCCGTGGAAACCTGCCTGCACGTGCCGTGGAAATACATTGAACCGTCTTTACCCTTTGTCGACCTGTTTCTCGCCGATCTGAAGCACATTGACGAGGCCGTTTTTCAGCAGTGGACCGACGGCAGCGCCCGCCGGGTGCTGGATAACCTGCAGCGTCTGGCGCAGGCGGGGAAAAAAATGATAATTCGCGTGCCGTTGATCCAGGGATTCAACGCCAGCGAAGCCGACATTGCCGCGATCACCGATTTTGCCGCCGATCGCCTGCAGGTCAGCGAGATCCATTACCTGCCGTACCACACGCTGGGAATGAACAAATACCAGTTACTCAGTCAGCCCTACACCGCACCGGACAAACCGCTGGACGCTCCTGAGCTGCTCGCCTTCGCGCAGGATTATGCGCAAAGCAAGGGGCTAACGGCGATATTACGAGGATAACCCTATGACTACCCTGAAGCTCAACACCCTCAGCGCCCGTATCCAGGCCCATAAAATGGCGCTGGTGCATATCGTCAAGCCGCCGGTCTGTACCGAGCGCGCCCGCCACTATACGGAGATGTATCAGCGGCATCTCGATAAACCGATCCCGGTGCGCCGCGCGCTGGCGCTGGCTCACCACCTGGCGGAGCGCACCATCTGGATCAAGCACGATGAGCTGATCGTCGGTAACCAGGCCAGCGAAGTGCGCGCCGCGCCTATTTTCCCGGAATACACCGTCAGCTGGATTGAGAAAGAGATCGACGATCTCGCCGACCGCCCCGGCGCCGGCTTCTCGGTCAGCGAGGAGAATAAACGCGTATTGCATGAAGTGTGCCCATGGTGGCGCGGCCAGACCGTACAAGACCGCTGCTACGGTATGTTCACCGATGAGCAAAAGGCGCTGCTCGCCACCGGCATTATTAAGGCGGAAGGCAATATGACCTCCGGGGATGCTCACCTGGCGGTCAACTACCCCTTGCTGCTGGAGAAAGGGCTCGACGGAATGCGTGCGAAAGTCGCCGAACGCCGCTCGCGTATCAATTTGACGGTACTGGAAGACCTGCATGGCGAGCAGTTCCTGAAAGCGATTGATATCGTGCTGGAAGCGGTCAGCGATCACAGCAAACGCTTCGCCGCGCTGGCGCGCGAGATGGCGACAGCAGAATCCCGCGAAACACGCCGCCACGAACTGCTGACGATTGCCGAAAACTGCGACGTCATCGCCCATGAGCCGCCGAAAACCTTCTGGCAGGCGCTGCAGCTGTGCTACTTCATTCAACTTATCCTGCAGATTGAATCCAATGGCCATTCGGTATCCTTTGGCCGTATGGACCAGTACCTCTACCCGTACTACCGCCGCGACGTTGAGTTGCAACAGTCGCTGGATCGCGAACAGGCCATTGAGCTGCTGCACAGCTGCTGGCTGAAGCTGCTGGAGGTCAATAAGATCCGTTCCGGCTCGCACTCCAAAGCCTCTGCCGGCAGCCCGCTATACCAGAACGTCACCATCGGCGGCCAGAATCTGGTGGATGGTAAGCCGCAGGACGCGGTCAACCCGCTGTCGTATGCGATCCTGGAATCCTGCGGTCGCCTGCGTTCTACCCAGCCGAACCTCAGCGTGCGCTACCACGCCGGGATGAGCAACGACTTCCTCGACGCCTGCGTCCAGGTGATCCGCTGCGGTTTCGGCATGCCGGCGTTTAACAACGATGAAATCGTCATCCCGGAATTCATTAAGCTGGGCATTGAGCCGCAGGACGCCTACGATTACGCGGCTATCGGCTGTATTGAAACCGCGGTCGGCGGTAAGTGGGGCTACCGCTGTACCGGCATGAGCTTTATTAACTTCGCGCGGGTGATGCTGGCGACGCTGGAAGGCGGCCGCGATGCCACCAGCGGTCAGGTGTTCCTGCCGCAGGAGCACGCCCTGTCGAAAGGCAACTTCGCTAACTTCGATCAGGTGCTGGCCGACTGGGACCGCCAGATTCGTTACTACACCCGTAAATCCATCGAGATTGAGTACGTGGTCGATACCATGCTGGAAGAGAACGTCCACGATATTCTCTGCTCGGCGTTGGTCGATGACTGCATCGAACGGGCGAAAAGCATTAAGCAAGGCGGCGCGAAGTATGACTGGGTTTCCGGCCTGCAGGTGGGTATCGCCAACCTCGGCAACAGCCTCGCGGCGGTGAAAAAACTGGTCTTCGATCAGGGCGCCATCGGCCAGCAGGAGCTGGCGAAGGCGCTGGCGGAAGATTTCGACGGTCTGACCCACGAGCAGCTGCGCCAGCGGTTGATCAACGGCGCGCCGAAGTATGGTAACGATGATGACAGCGTCGACGAGTTGCTGGCGCGGGCCTACCAGACCTATATCGACGAGCTGAAGCAGTATCACAACCCGCGCTATGGCCGCGGCCCGATTGGCGGCAATTATTACGCTGGCACCTCCTCTATTTCCGCTAACGTCCCGTTCGGCGCGCAGACCATGGCGACGCCGGATGGCCGTAAAGCGCATACCCCGCTGGCGGAGGGGGCCAGCCCGGCCTCCGGTACCGACCATCTGGGGCCGACGGCGGTTATCAGTTCGGTGGGCAAGCTGCCGACCGGGGCGATCCTCGGCGGCGTGCTGCTTAATCAGAAGCTGAATCCGTCAACGCTGGAGAACGAGTCCGATAAGCAGAAGCTGATGGTGCTGCTGCGCACTTTCTTCGAGGTGCACAAAGGCTGGCATATCCAGTACAACATCGTGTCGCGCGACACGCTGCTGGAAGCCAAGAAACATCCTGACCAGTACCGCGATTTAGTGGTCCGCGTCGCTGGATACTCGGCGTTCTTCACCGCCCTGTCGCCGGATACCCAGGACGATATCATCGCCCGTACCGAACATACGCTGTAATCCTTCGTGCCCGCTGGCGCTATGCTTAGCGGGCCAACCCTGTTCTGCAGGCCGGAAAAGACATGCCCTTCCGGCATTTTCTGAATGCGCGAACTTTCATTCGAAATAAATTTGTGCTCCCCATCACATTGTAATTAGAATGTTACTGGTCGAAGTTAAGCCAGGAGCACTCTCTTATGACCGTTAAAGTTATCGTCACCGATATGGACGGAACTTTTCTCAATGACGCCAAGCAGTACGACCGCCCGCGTTTCCTCGCCCAGTTTGCGCAGCTCAGGCAGCAAGGTATTGAATTCGTTGTCGCCAGCGGCAACCAGTACTATCAGCTGATCTCCTTCTTCCCGGAGATTCGCGAGCAGATTTCATTCGTCGCAGAAAACGGCGCTCTGGTTTATGAACATGGCAAGCAGCTGTTCCACGGCGAACTGACCCGCCACGAATCACAAGTGGTGATTGGCGAATTGCTCAAAGATCCGCAGCTCAATTTTGTCGCCTGCGGCCTGCAGAGCGCTTACGTCAGCGATAAAGCTCCGGACGCCTTTGTTGAGCTGATGTCTAAGCACTACCATCGCCTACAGCGGGTGAGCGACTATCACGCCATCGACGATACGCTGTTTAAATTCTCTCTCAACCTGCCGGACAGCGAGATCCCACAGCTGATTGATAAACTGCACGTGTCGCTCGACGGCATCATGAAGCCGGTCACCAGCGGCTTTGGCTTTGTCGATTTGATTATCCCTGGCCTACATAAAGCCAACGGCATCAGCCGTTTGCTCAAGCGCTGGGATCTTTCGCCGCAGCAATGCGTCGCCATCGGCGACAGCGGCAACGACGCCGAAATGCTGAAGCTGGTGAAATACGCTTTCGCCATGGGTAACGCTGCCGACAGCATCAAGGCCATCGCCGGCTACACTACCGACGATAATAACCATGACGGCGCGCTGAACGTTATCCAGGCCGTCCTCGATAACACCCCGCCCTTCAACGCCTGACCCTTCGCCGGGGCATCGCGCCCCGGTTTTCCATTTTGTGCGCCGCAGCAAGATTTTAAACTTGCATTAACTCCATTTTAACTTAAATTAACGTTTGTAAGATTTGATACTTTCGAATGAAAGATACAGCGAGGTTATTATGGCTGCTCTCCCGACCCACGAAACACTTCCCGCCGATCACAAAGCGGCGATTCGCCTGATGAAACAGGCCCTGCGGGCGCAAATTGGCGACGTCCAGGCGGTGTTCGATAAGCTCTCAGCGCGCATCAGCGAGCGGCTGCAGGAGATTGAGACACTGAAAGCCGCAGGCCAGGAGGTCTGGCCAACCATTCCGTTCCGCGATATCGCCGAAGGAACAGTGAGCGATGAGCAGCGCGCGGCCATTAAGCGCCGGGGCTGCGCGGTGATTAAAGGCCACTTCCCACGCGAACAGGCGCTGGCGTGGGATACCGCGATGCTGGAATATCTGGATCGCAACCATTTCGACGATGTTTACAAAGGGCCTGGCGACAGCTTCTTCGGTTCGCTGGAGGCTTCGCGCCCGGAGATCTACCCGATCTACTGGTCGCCCTCGCAAATGCAGGCGCGGCAGAGCGATGAAATGGCGGCAGTGCAATCTTTCCTCAACCGCCTGTGGCGTTTTGAACAGAATGGCAAACACTGGTTCGATCCGGACGTCAGCGTGATCTATCCCGACCGCATCCGCCGCCGCCCGCCGGGAACCACTTCGAAGGGGCTGGGGGCGCATACCGATTCCGGCGCGCTGGAGCGCTGGCTGCTTCCCGCCTATCAGCAGGTTTTCGCCAACGTTTTTAATGGCAATATCGACGCCTACGACCCGTGGGACGCCGCGCACCGTACCGAAGTGGAAGAGTATACCGTCGACAACACCACCAAATGCTCGGTGTTCCGCACCTTCCAGGGCTGGACCGCGCTGTCGGACATGATCCCGGGTCAGGGGCTGCTGCACGTGGTGCCGATCCCGGAGGCGATGGCTTATGTGCTACTGCGCCCCCTGCTCGACGATGTGCCGGAAGATGAGCTGTGCGGCGTCGCGCCGGGCAGAGTGCTGCCGATCTCTGAGCAGTGGCACCCGCTCTTGATTAAAGCGTTAAGCTCGATTCCAGCGCTGAATGCCGGGGACTCCGTCTGGTGGCACTGCGACATCATTCACTCGGTGGCGCCGGTGGAAAATCAGCAGGGCTGGGGAAATGTGATGTACATTCCGGCCGCGCCGATGTGCGAGAAGAACCTCGCCTACGCGCAGAAAGTAAAAATCGCCCTGGAAAAAGGCGCCTCGCCGGGGGATTTCCCGCGCGAGGACTATGAAGCCAGCTGGCAGGGGCGCTTCACCCTGGAGGATCTGAATATCCACGGCAAACGGGCGCTGGGTATGCCGGTCTAATCGTCATACAGCCCCTGCGGCTCGACGGCGGTATGGCCTTTGCCCGGCCGGATCCGCCGTACCGAATCGCGTACCACCAGCGTGCCATGCAGCAGTAGCGAGCCGTGCGGCGCCTCCGGGCGCAGCAGGCGCTGCTGCAGGAGATGCACCGCCTCGCTGCCCAGTTCATCCCGCGGCACATGCACCGCGGTCAGCGGCACCTCCTGAATCGCCGCCAGATTAAATCCGTCAATGCTCATCACCGAGACATCCTGCGGCACCCGCAGGCCACGCTTTTGCAATGCGCTGACGGTGCCGGCGGCCATAAAATCGCCGCCCACCAGGAAGGCGGTGGGCAACGGCCTGCCCTGTAAGCCGTCAAGCCAGGCGCCCACCTGCTCTTCCGTCTCTCTGGCGCTAAAGTTGGCGACGCTGATAAGATCCCGGCTGGCGGTAAAGCGCAGATTACGCGCGCGCCACGCCTCCTGAATCCCCCCCAGCCGCAGCTCCATGGTATAGCGGCGCAGGCACATCACGTTCATCACCGCCCGATGCCCCATATCAAACAGATAGCGGGCCGCGCACTGGCCGATCAGCCGATGATCGGGAGCGATGGACGGCAGCCGCATCCCTTCATCCCGACAGTTGATCAATACGCAGGGTTTGCCCAGATCCGCCGCCAGGCCATGAATATGCGGATCGTCGATCCCCAGCAGCACCGCGGCCTGGGTCTCAGGTTCATTCATGCGGGCAAGAAACAGATTGGCGTCGCTGTCGTTCTCGTCCAGCGCGCAGTAGCGCAGGCGCACTTCATGCGCCGCCAGCGCGTTATTGATGCTCTGGATCACCCGGTAGTAGAAGATATCCGATCGCTCATCGAATGCGCGTTGCGGGGCAAACACCAGCAGATGATTGAGCAGCAGACGCCCGGCGGCCAACCCCTGCATGACACCCAGCTCGCGGGCGCAGTCCAGCACCGCCCGGCGCGCCTTGTCGCTGGTATTCGCTTTCCCGGCCAGGACGCGTGAAACGGTGCTGGGCGATAGCCCGGTGCGGGCGGCAATTTCGGCGACGCGCAGCTTTTTATCCATTTTGTGATCCAGCTCCGATTGAAAAATGAAAGAATTTTCATAATCACCAAAGCACACGTTACAAGCAAATTCCGCTGTCAAATATGCGATCTCGCTCATTTCATGAAAAAACTTGCATAAATAGCGCTTTGCCAGACGATTTTTCTGCCCTAGCCTGAATTGGTCCAACATCTCCCATACTAGTTATACCAATGATGTTGAGATTAAAAATAGACTATTCAAATAGTTAATAAATCTACGTGACCACTCAGGGAGTGAGACCGTCACTTTCCCCTACAAACGTCTTGTGGAGTGTGCTATGAGTCAAGGCCTCAACAATGATATCGCCGTCAGCAAAACGCGCCGGGTAGTGAAAAACCTGCGCTGGTGGGTGCTGGTCCTGTTTTTACTTGGCGTTACCGTCAACTACATCACACGCAACTCGCTGGGAATTATCGCGCCGGAACTAAAAGCGACCCTCGGCATTACTACCGAACAATACTCGTGGATCGTCGGCGCGTTTCAGCTGGCTTACACGATTTTCCAGCCGCTGTGCGGCTGGCTTATCGACGTCATCGGCCTGAAGCTTGGCTTTATGATCTGCGCCACCCTGTGGGCGCTGGCCTGTATCGCCCACGCCGGGGCCGGTAGCTGGCTGCACCTGGCTATTTTGCGCTTCTTTATGGGTGGGGCCGAGGCGGCCGCTACTCCGGCCAACGCCAAAACCATCGGCGAATGGTTTCCGAAATCTGAACGCCCGATTGCCGCCGGCTGGGCTGGCGTTGGGTTCTCCATCGGCGCGATGCTGGCCCCGCCGATCATCTACTTCGCCCACGCCTCCTTCGGCTGGCAAGGGGCGTTTATGTTTACCGGCGCGCTGGCGCTACTGTGGGTAGTACTATGGTGGGCCTTCTATCAGACCCCGGAAAAGCACCCCAATCTCAGCAAAAGCGAGCTGGAGTACATCAAACAGGATAACGAAGCCCCGCCGGTAAAACAGCCCTTCTTTACCGCGCTCAAAACCGTCTCGAAAAATAAACGTTTCTACGGGATCGCCATTCCCGCCTTTATGGCCGAGCCCGCCTGGGCGGTGCTGAGTTTCTGGGTGCCGCTGTACCTGGCGAAAGAGCACGGCATGGATTTGAAGCAGATCGCCATGTTCGCCTGGCTGCCGTTTCTCGCCGCCGATCTCGGCAGCGTGGTCAGCGGCTACCTCACCCGCCTGTATGTTCGCTGGTTCGGCTGTACGCGAGTGAACTCGGTGATCGCCAGCTCGGTAACCGGCGCGTTCCTGATGCTCTCCCTGGCCCTCGTCGCCATCACCCGCGATCCCTATATCACCATCATCCTGATCTCCATTGGCGGCTTCGGCCATCAGATCATCTCCTGCATGCTCAGCGCGCTGGTGGTGGAGTCTTTCGACAAGGGACAAATGGCGACGGTCAACGGTATGCGCGGCTCCGCAGCGTGGATCGCCAGCTTCTTGTTCTCGTTATTAATCGGGGTGACCGCCGACAAAATCGGCTTCAACCCGCTATTCATCGCCATGGGTTTCTTTGACCTGATTGGCGCCGTTTTCCTGGTGGCATTTATTGCTGAACGTCGCGCCAAGCGCGCCTGAGAGTGGATGTAAGATATGAAGACGCTGAAACACTGGAGTTTGCATCAACAGCTGAAGCATCACGTTGAACTGACGGTCGATGGCCAGCACACCCTGTGCCTGTACGTACTGGAAGAGAATTTGTTCCGCGTCCTGCTAAAACGCCAGGGCCAGCTGGCGCTGGATCGCACCTGGAGCATCGCTCCGCAGCAGGATGTGCCGTGGGAAGGCCGCGCCCGGGATGACCTCAGCGGTTTTAGTCTCCCGGCCTGGCAGCTGGCCCAGGAGGGCGATACGCTGACTATCGCCACCCGCCAGCTGCGCGTCACCGTTCACCAGCCGCTGTGGCTGGAGTGGAGCTATCGCGACGAGGCCGGCGAATGGCAGCCGCTTGCCAATGACCGTCCGACCAGCGCCTACCTGGCGAATGCCCACGGCGACGGCGTCGCCCATTATCTGAGCCGCCGCAAAGACGAGCGTTTTTACGGCCTGGGCGAAAAGGCCGGCGACCTGCAGCGCACCGGTAAACGCTATGAGATGCGTAACCTCGATGCCATGGGCTACAACGCCGTAAGCACTGACCCGCTGTATAAACATATTCCGTTCACCATCACCCAGCGCAGCGATATCAGCTACGGCCTGTTCTATGACAACCTGAGCAGCTGCTGGCTGGATCTGGGGAACGAGATCGACAACTACCACACCGCCTATCGCCGCTGGCAGGCGGAAGCCGGCGACATCGATTATTACCTGTTTACCGGTAAGCAGGTGCTGGATGTGACCAAAGCCTTCGTTCGCCTGACCGGTAAAACGCTGTTTGGACCCAAATGGAGCCTCGGCTACAGCGGCTCCACCATGCACTATACCGACGCGCCGGATGCGCAAAATCAGCTGATGAACTTTATCCGCCTGTGCGAGCAGCACGCGATCCCCTGCGATTCGTTCCAGCTCTCTTCCGGCTATACCTCAATCAACGGCAAGCGCTACGTCTTTAACTGGAACTACGACAAGGTGCCGCAGCCCAAAGTGATGAGCCAGTCGTTTCACGATGCCGGGCTGAAACTGGCCGCCAATATCAAACCGTGCCTGCTGCGGGATCACCCGCGCTACGGCGAGGTGGCGGAGCGCGGTCTCTTCATTCGCGATTCGCAAACTGACGCTCCGGAGCGTTCCAGCTTCTGGGATGATGAAGGGTCGCATCTCGATTTCACCAATCCGCAAACCGTGGCCTGGTGGCAGGAAGGCGTGACCACCCAGCTACTGGAGATGGGCATCGATTCGACCTGGAACGATAATAACGAATACGAAGTATGGGACGGCGAAGCCCGCTGCTACGGCTTTGGCCGCGAAATCGCCATCAAACATATTCGCCCGGTGATGCCGCTGTTGATGATGCGCGCCTCGCTGGAAGCCCAGCAGCGCTTTGCGCCGCAAAAGCGCCCATATCTGATCTCCCGCTCCGGCTGCGCCGGGATGCAGCGCTACGTACAGACCTGGAGCGGCGACAACCGCACCAACTGGGATACGCTGCGCTATAACATCCGCATGGGCCTGGGGATGAGCCTTTCCGGGCTGTTTAACGTCGGCCACGACGTCGGCGGTTTCTCCGGCGATAAACCCGAGCCGGAACTGTTTGTGCGCTGGGTACAAAATGGCGTCATGCATCCGCGCTTTACCATTCACTCGTGGAATGACGACCAGACGGTAAACGAAGCATGGATGTATCCGGCCATCACTCCGGCGATCCGCTCAGCCATTGAGCTGCGCTACCGCCTGCTGCCCTATCTGTACACTCTGCTATGGCAGGCGCATGCTGATGATGAGCCGATGCTGCGCCCGACCTTCCTCGATCACCAGCACGATGCGCAGACCTTCGCCGAATGCGATGACTTCCTGCTGGGCCGCGACCTGCTGGTGGCCAGCGTGGTCGAGCCTGGCGCCCGCCAGCGTGAAGTATGGCTGCCAGATAATCAGGCCGGTTGGTACGATTTCTACAGCCATCAGTGGTTCGCCGGCGGCCAGTGGGTGACGCTGGACGCGCCGCTGGAAAAACTGCCGCTGTTGGTCCGCGCCGGCGCTGGTCTGCCGCTTAGTGAACGTATCAGCCATGTCGATGCGCAAAAAGACGATCGTCGCGAACTGCAGCTGTTCCCGCTGAAAGGTACCGGCTCAACCCGCGGTCTGCTGTTTGAAGACGACGGCGAAAGCTGGGGCTATAAACAGGGGGATGCGCTATGGCTGGAGTGGGAAATGACCTGCAGCGCCAGCAGCATAAACCTGGATATCAACGCCCGCGGCAACTATCGCCCGGCGTGGAAAGCGCTGAAGCTGTCATTACCGGTAGGAGAAAAGCGTAAGCTGCTGGTGAATGGCGTTGAAGGAACGGAGTGGAGGTTCTGACCATAGGCCGGTAGTTTCAGCCAGCATGGTAAATAAATTAAAAGCAGGCCGTACGGACCTTGGTTACTGTTCTCGGTTTGCAACGGTTTTGGTCCGGGAAAAACAGTTGTTTTTTATTATTTCAGAGCAGATTGCGCTCCCGATGTTTCTTCTGCGTTATGTCTCTCATGGCGCAGGGAGCGTACAGGGGGCGGCCAGTCGCCGCCGCCCCTGTACCCCGGGCTCTGGCCGCCAAAATCGCCACTTCGTGGTACCTTCGACTTATCCCTGCAGGCTTCGAGTCGGGCCGAGGCAGCGTCCGTGCAAAACACGGCCCTCAGGCCGCATCCATGCGGGCTGCCCCGGCCTTCCGGGAACGTCTCAGCGATTTTGAGGCCACCAACACCGGCAGTTTCAGCCAGCGCGGTGAAGACATTAAAGGCAGGTCGCAAGAACCGTAGGTCGGGTAAGGCGTTAGCCGCCACCAGACAAAAAAACGGCACCGCGTGTCGCCCGGGTAAGGCGTAGCCGCTGCCCGGGTAACGGACAGGGATTACTCGATACCTTTGCTGCGCAGGTAGTCTTCGTAGTTGCCGCTGAAGTCGATCACGCGGTCCGGAGTGATCTCCAGGACGCGGGTCGCCAGCGAGCTGACAAACTCACGGTCGTGGGAGACAAAGATCAGGGTGCCCTGATACATCTCCAGCGCCATGTTCAGCGATTCAATCGACTCCATATCCAGGTGGTTGGTCGGTTCGTCCATCACCAGGATGTTTGGCTTCTGCATCATCAGCTTACCGAACAGCATGCGCCCTTTCTCGCCACCGGAAAGCACCTTCGCCGGCTTTTTGATATCGTCCTGGCTAAACAGCAGACGGCCGAGGATGCTGCGTACTGCCTGTTCGTCGTCGCCTTCCTGCTTCCACTGGCTCATCCATTCGAAGACCGTCAGGTCGTTTTCGAACTCGTACTCATGGTCCTGCGCGTAGTAGCCGATTTGCGCGTTTTCAGACCATTTCACGCTGCCGTTGTCCGGCTGCAGTTCGCCTACCAGGGTTTTCAGCATGGTGGATTTACCCACGCCGTTGGCGCCCAGAATGGCGATCTTTTCGCCCACTTCCAGCAGCAGGTTGACGTTTTTGAACAGCGGACCTTCATCAAAGCCTTTGGTAAGGGCTTCCACTTCCAGCGCGTTACGGAACAGTTTCTTATCCTGCTCGAAGCGGATAAATGGGTTCTGACGGCTGGAGGCTTTAACCTCTTCCAGCTTGATTTTGTCAATCTGGCGCGCGCGCGAGGTGGCCTGACGCGATTTAGAGGCGTTGGCGCTGAAGCGGCTAACGAAGGACTGCAGGTCCGCAATCTGCGCTTTTTTCTTGGCGTTGTCCGCCAGCAGACGCTCACGCGCCTGGGTGGCCGCGGTCATGTATTCGTCGTAGTTGCCCGGATACACGCGCAGCTCGCCGTAGTCGAGATCCGCCATGTGGGTGCAGACCATGTTCAGGAAGTGACGGTCGTGCGAAATGATAATCATGGTGCTGTCGCGATCGTTCAGCGTCTGCTCCAGCCAGCGAATGGTGTCGATGTCCAGGTTGTTGGTCGGTTCATCGAGCAGCAGGATATCCGGATTGGAAAACAGCGCCTGCGCCAGCAGGACGCGCAGCTTCCAGCCCGGCGCGACTTCGCTCATCGGGCCATAATGCTGTTCAACCGGAATGCCGACGCCGAGCAGCAGTTCGCCGGCGCGCGCTTCCGCCGAGTAGCCGTCCATTTCGCCATATTTGACTTCCAGGTCGGCCACTTTGTAGCCATCTTCTTCGCTCATCTCAGCGAGGGCGTAGATACGATCGCGCTCCTGCTTCACTTCCCACAGCTCGCCGTGGCCCATGATGACCGTATCCAGCACGGTGAACGCTTCAAAGGCGAACTGATCCTGACGCAGCTTACCGATGCGCTCGTTCGGGTCGAGAGAAACGTTGCCCAGCGTCGGTTCGAGATCGCCGCCGAGGATCTTCATAAAGGTCGATTTACCGCTGCCGTTGGCGCCGATCAGACCATAACGGTTGCCGCCGCCAAATTTAACGGAGATATTTTCGAACAGCGGCTTACTGCCAAACTGCATGGTAACGTTGCTGGATACTAGCACGGGGATATCCTGAAAAAAGAGTATGAGGGGTGTGATACAGCAGACATTATGCCAGCAAATGACACACTTTTCACGGCCTGCGGTAAATTCCACCGCGGCGCTTGTGCTAAGGTCTTTGTCAGATGAGCCGGAAACCCGCGCTCAAACGGTTATTCTGTACGTATTTATAAGGAGTCCCATGACCAGCAGCCTATCGCGACACCCGGCTTTTTTATCCCTGCAGGGCGGCATCAATTTTCGCGACCTGGGCGGCCAGCTTGCCGCCGATGGACGCCGCGTCCGCAGCGGCAAGCTATTGCGATCCGGCGCGCTAAACCGGTTAACGGCGGAGGATCTCAACCACCTCGATACTTTGCCGCTCAGCCGGGTGCTCGACTATCGCGACCCCGGAGAGGTAGCCCGTACTCCGGACAAGCTTAGCCCGCTTACCCATTATCTTAACGCGCCGGCCAATCCGCCGGTGAGCGAGGTAAATGCGAAGGTCACCGAGCTGAATGCCGCCACCCTTAACGCGCTGAACGGCGAGCAGTTTATGCTGCAACTCTATCGTCAGCTGCCGTTTAACAACCCGGCCTATCGCCAGCTCGCCGCCTGGCTGACCACGCCTTTTGAAGGCGCCTTGCTGCAACACTGCGCGGTCGGCAAAGATCGCACCGGCGTCGGCTGCGCGTTAACGCTGTTCGCCGTCGGCTGCGACAGCGAAACGGTGATGGAGGAGTATCTCCTTACCCACGGCATGCTGACGCAGGTGGAGGCCTGGATGTTGGAGCTGCTCGGCAACGACCTCACTGCCCAGGGGCGCCAAAGCCTGGCGGATATTCTGACGGTAAAAGAGTCCTATCTCGCCGCCGCGCTGTCGGCTATTCACCAGCGCTATGGCACCGTCGACGCCTGGCTGGCGGCAGAGTACCAGCTTACCGCGCCGGTTCGCGCCGCGCTGCAGGCCCGGCTGCTGGAAGAGTAACCACCCGTTACCCGCGCGGCGAGCGATGCTTCGGCCGCCTGCCGGACCGCGGCAGCCGAGGCAACAGGGAAAAAAATGTGATTTCGTACACATCTGATTTACCTGTTCAGCGGAATGCACATATAATGCGCTCCCATCTACTGTCTCAATCATTAACAAAGGCCTGTGTGGCGTTGATTTCGCACACGACATTAAAGACTATGAAATTATCTACACTCTTAGCGGCAGCCTTCGCCATCGTAGGCTTTTGCAATACAGCGTCTGCTGTCACCTATCCTTTGCCAACCGATGGCAGCCGTTTGGTTGGTCAGAATCAGGTCATTACCATTCCGGATGATAACAAACAGCCGCTGGAATACTTCGCGGCGAAATATCAGATGGGGCTTTCCAACATGCTGGAAGCCAACCCGGGGGTGGATACTTACCTGCCGAAGGGCGGTAGCGTCCTGAACATCCCTCAGCAGCTGATTCTGCCGGATACCGTGCATGAAGGGATCATTATCAACAGCGCGGAAATGCGTCTGTATTACTACCCGAAAGGCACCAATACCGTGATCGTTCTGCCGATCGGCATCGGCCAGTTAGGTAAAGATACGCCGATCAACTGGACCACCAAAGTCGAACGCAAGAAGGCCGGCCCGACCTGGACACCGACCGCCAAAATGCATGCTGAATACGCCGCCGCCGGCAACCCGCTGCCCGCCGTCGTACCGGCCGGTCCGGATAACCCGATGGGGCTGTACGCGCTGTATATCGGCCGTCTGTACGCCATCCACGGCACCAACGCTAACTTCGGTATCGGCCTGCGCGTGAGCCACGGCTGCGTGCGTCTGCGTAACGATGACATCAAATTCCTGTTTGAGAACGTGCCGGTCGGCACCCGCGTACAGTTTATCGATGAGCCGGTAAAAGCGACCACCGAGCCGGACGGCAGCCGTTACATCGAGGTGCACAACCCGCTGTCGACCACCGAAGCGCAGTTCCAGGGCGGCGAGATCGTGCCGATCACCCTGACTCAGCCGGTACAGGCAGTTACCAGCCAGTCTGATGTCGATCAGAACGTGGTTGAGCAGGCTATCCAGAACCGCTCCGGTATGCCGGTGCGTCTGAACTAAGTTGTGCATGACAAGAAAAACGGCGGGCCTGATGCCCGCCGTTTTTTTATCGGCATTTTCCCTCGAGGCGGCTAACGCTCGCCCGGGCTACCAAACCCTACCACGCCGTAACCCCGCTATGCGCAGCCGCCAGCAGGAGCCCCGGCCTAGCCGTTATTCACCAGAATAATCCCGCCGTGATCGTAGCGATAATGGCAGTGGGCGTACTCCAGCGGCGTGCCATCCTCCAGATAGATAACCTGCTCCACCTCCAGCACCGGATCGGTCGGTTCGCAGTGAAGATGCTGTTTATCCAGTTCCCCGGGCTTCATCGCCCGCACCACGCGGTAAGATCCCATCAGCTTCAGCCCCAGCGTCTCCTGCACATAGCGAAACACGGAACCTTCCAGATGGCTTTTGGTTAACCCCGGCACCAGCCCCACCGGCATGACCGTCAGATCCAGCGATACCGGCTCGCCGTTGAGCAGCCGCAGGCGAACAAAGTCATACACCGGGGCATCGGCGTCGATAAGCAGCGAACTTTGCTCCTTGTCGCTGGGAAAGCGCACCGCAAAGCGCACCACTTCGCTTTGCACCTCGCCAAGATGCTCCCAGGTTTTGGTGGCGCCGAAATAGTCGCTGCCGGGCAGCTCCCACTGCGACAGCTGAAGGAAATTTTTCCGCACAAAGGTGCCCTGCCCTTTTCGGGTATAGATCAGCCCTTCGACGATTAACTGGCGCATCGCCTGCTGGATGGTCATCCGGCTGGTGCTGAACTCCGCCGCCAGCGCAAACTGGTCGGGTAGCGGCGCGCTGGCAGGATACTGCTGGCTGATGATGCGTTTTTTTATTTCCCGCGCGATTTGCAGATACTTCGCCGTCATTTCCCGGTCCTTATCCATTCAGTGAGTGGCTGGCGGGCTGGATGCACCATCTGACCGCCAGGGCAGCGTTACATCGCTTCGCCGTTGCTGCGGAACACCTGCTTCAACCATGCATAGCTCTTCTTCGGCACCCGCCGCAGGTCCTTGAGGTCATGGTTTTCGCGATTGACGTACACCACGCCGTAGCGCTTACGCATATCGCCCTGTGAGCTCAGGATATCGATTAATCCCCAGCCGAGATAGCCGATCACCTGCGCCCCATCCTCAAAGATGGCCGCTTTCATGGCGTTGATATGGTCGCGATGGTAAGCGATGCGGTAATCGTCGGCAATGGGATGTTCGCCGTCCCAGGACTCAATCACCCCGATGCCGTTTTCAATCGGGAACACCGGCAGGCGCCAGTCGTTATAGTAACGAGTGATGATCGTCCGGAAGCCCAGCGGATCAATCTGCCAGTTCCATTCCGTCGCTTTCAGGAACGGGTTATCCTGGTTGCCAAACAGCATATAGTTGTTGACCGCCGTTCCCGGCGGGATCGCGTCGCTGTTCAATGTGCGGCTGGCGTAATAGCTGAACGCCAGATAATCGACCTTCACCGTCGCCATCAGGGCGAGATCCTCCGGACGATAGATATCATCGAACCCTTCCGCGGCGACAAAATGCATCACCTCCGGGCTATAACCCTCACCCGCGTAGGCGCGCAGCAGGTTCTGGTTTAAGAACTCATCCAGCTGCTGGGCGCAGAGGATATCGCGTGGTTTGCAGGTAGCCGGATAGACCAGAGCGTGAGCCAGCATTCCGCCCATCTGACACTGCGGCTTCGTCTGGTGCAGATAGTGAGTCAGATGGACGTGCGCCATCATGACATGATGCTGGATCAGATACAGTTCGCGCAGGGTCTTCTCCCCCTGCAGATAGCCGGAAATCAGAAACGCTTCCGGCGAATGGTACAGATTCTGCTCATTAAAGGTGAGCCAGTATTTCACCTTGTCGCCATAGCAGGCGATCATCTTCTGGCCGTAGCGGATAAAAGCGTCCATCACCCGGCGGTCGGTAAAACCGTTGTAGCGCTCCGCCAGCGACAGCGGCATATCGAAGTGGTACAGGCAGATCATCGGCTCAATGCCGCGGGCGATCAGTTCATCTATAAATTGATGGTAGAAGGCAATCCCCTGTTCATTGAATTCGCCATCTCCGTCAGGGCACACCCGGCTCCAGGCGATCTGAAAACGGTAGCAGTTCATGCCCAGATCCTGCATCAAATCGAAATCTTCCCGATAACGATGATAAGAGTCGGTCGCCACCTTCCAGTCGGAGGCGAACTCCGCCGGTTGACGGATATCATACACCGACATCCCCTTGCCACCCTCGTTCCACGCCCCCTCCGTCTGCATGCTGGAGACGGAGTTTCCCCATAAAAAATCTGCCGGTAGTCTGTTCTTCATGCTGCGCCTCGGTGTATGACTAGACATTTAAACATAATGACTAGTCATATACCGGAAAGTGAAAAGGTAAGCAAAGGCCGGGATCGGTTTCTGTGAGCCGGACAAAAAAAGATCGCCCCGAAAGGCGATCCTGGCGATCGATGTGAATGATGGCGCGATTCTGTTGAGATCAGGCGCTGAGTTTGAAGAGCCAGTAGCCGCTGAGTGCCGCCCATAGCAGCATTGGAATGGAGTAGAGATGGAAGCGCCACCAGATGCGCCGATCGCTGGCCATACGCAGGGCGATAATATTGGCCAGCGAGCCCGGCAGCAGGCCAAAGCCGCCCACGTTAACCGCCCATGCGAGCAGTATCGACGGCGGGACATAGTTGAGCAACAGAATAGTCGAGGGCACATTACTGATCACCTGCGACAGGCCAATAGCAGTAAGCCACAGTCCACCGCCGGAGAGGGTCCCCACCCCGCTCAGCACCTGGTGCAGCGCCGGAAGCTGGGTCAGCAGATGGACGTCAATAAACATCACCATAAACACCAGCAACAGCGACCAGTCGACATGGACGATCACCGCCCGGGCCAGCACCAGGAAGCCCAGCAGCACGAGCGCCAGCCCCCACAGGGCCTGATTCATCTCCAGCGCCGTCAGAAACACCACATACAGTCCCAGACAGCTCCAGACGAGCTTGGGTTGCCATGACGGCGCCCTGTCGCTGCTCTGGTAACTGAGCCGCTTCGCCGGAAAACAGAACCAGCACAGCGCCAGCAGGGTCAGCATCATCGCCGCTGCCAGAGGCAGCATCTGACCGATAAACCCGAAGAAAGAGAGGCCGGATCGTCCCCACAGCAAAATATTCTGCGGGTTGCCGATCGGCGTCAGCAGCGAACCGGCGTTCACCGCCAACGCTTCGAAAATAATCAGCCGGTTCACCGGGATGGCGCACCATTTTTTTAGCGTCAGCGTCAACGGCACCACAATAAACAGCGCAACGTCGTTGGTAAGAAAGGTAGACAACAGCGCCGCCGCCAGCACCATAAAGATGGCCAGCTGGCGCTCAGTCACAAAGCGGCGGGCCATTTTTCGGCCCAGCACGTCAAAATAGCCGCTCAGTTCGATCCCCTTAGTCAACAACATCAGGCCGCTAAGCGTGACGATGGTATGCCAGTCAATGGCCGCCGGCCAGCTTGCCGGGACAAACGGCACGATGGCGCTGAGCACGCAGGCGATAATCAGCAGCAAATGGAGAAAACGATCGCGCAGCAGCGACTGGACGAAGGGAAGAGTCATGCTTCCTGAGATCCCTGTGTTTGGGTAAATTTCAGGAACATCGCCAGCGTCTCTTCGCTCACGTGATGCTCCATCCCTTCCGCATCACGTCGGGCAATCTCCGGGCTGACGCCGATCGCCAGCAGGAAGTTCTCCACGATTTGATGGCGCTCGCGGCTCTCCTGGGCTAGCTTCTCACCTTCCGGGGTTAAGAAGATCCCGCGCCAGGGGATCTGTTCAATAAGACCGACGCTGGCCAGGCGTTTGAGCATTTTAGCGACCGTAGGTTGCGAAACGCCAAGACGCGCGGCCATATCCACCTGGCGCGCCTCGCCCACTTCGTTGATCAGATCGGAGATCAGCTCCACATAGTCATCGATCAGCTCGCGGCGATGCGCTTCCCGCACCTGGCGAAACCCTTCCACGTGCTCTTCAACATTCACTAACTGCGTCACTTTTTTTGTTATTGGCTTACCTGCGCGACGGTTCATTGTGCTTCCTCATTCGTGTGACGCGTCAAGCATCGTATAAAAAGATCCACATTGTAATGGATTGCGCCAAGAGCACAAAAAATTAACGTTTTAGCCATAGCTATAAAATATAGCCTGTGCTATATCTGTATATAATGCAAACATCCATCAGGGAATGACGGAGCGAACTGGCAGGAGGAGAGCAGATGAATGAATTCAAGAGGTGCATAAACGTGTTTAGCCATTCCCCCTTTAAAGTACGATTAATGCTGATCGGTATGCTGTGCGAGATGATCAACGGTAAACCGCAGCAGGGCAAACCCAATTCCTAAGGCGGCGTCGCGGTACGCCGCTTCATTTTTCTGTCATTTTCTGCCGGTAAAATGACCGGTTCCCCCCGTTTCCCTGACCTTTTTTCAAGTTTTGTAAGCGCCCTCGCAAAACAATCTGTTATGTCTGGTTGACCTTACCATTTACAAGCCCTATCTTTGCACAGCCCTGCCACATTCGCGGCTCGCAGAGACCCTCTTCACGCACTGTCCAGCAGGTTTTACCCCTTGACGCCAGGGGATGCGCATGGCCTCTTTTTGATTGTTTACTATGAATGTCACCACCCTGAAAGATACGCTGGTCGCCCGCCGACTGGCACTGAACCCATGGACGGGATTCTACTTTTTACAGTCGCTGTTAATTAACCTGGCGCTGGGCTATGAATTTAGCCTGCTTTATACCGTGGCATTTACCTGCGTGTTACATCTGCTGTGGCGCGCCTTTCCGCGCGTCCAGAAAGCGGTGGTCGGCGCCTATTCCCTGCTGGCGGCTCTGTACTATCCCTTTGGCCAGGCCTACGGTGCCCCCAACTTCAACACTCTGCTGGCGCTGCACGCCACCAACGTGGAAGAGTCTACGGAAATCCTGACCATCTTCCCGTGGTACAACTATCTGCTGGCGGTCTTCATCTTCGCTCTCGGGGTCATTGCGGTTCGTCGTAGGATCGTTGAGCCATCACGCTGGGGAAAAATGGATACGCTGGGCCTGTTGTTCAGCATCGGGATCTTCTTTCTCCAGCCGGTGCAAAACCTTGCCTGGGGCGGTGTATTCAAGGTGATTGACACCGGTTATCCGGCCTTTCGTTTTGTCAAAGACGTGGTGGTGAATAACAACGAGGTGCTGGACGAACAGGCCCGGATGGCGCAGCTGGCTGGCATGAAAGACAGCTGGCACGTGTTGGCGGTAAAGCCAAAATACCATCTCTATGTGGTGGTGATCGGTGAAAGCGCGCGCCGCGATGCCCTCGGCGCTTTCGGTGGCCATTGGGACAACACGCCGTTTGCCAGCTCGGTAAACGGTTATCTGTTTAACAACTACATCGCCGCCAGCGGCTCAACGCAGAAATCGCTCGGCCTGACGCTTAACCGGGTGGTCGATGGCAAACCACAGTATCAGGATAACTTTGTCACCCTCGCCAACCGCGCCGGTTTCCAGACCTGGTGGTTCTCCAACCAGGGGCAAATTGGCGAGTACGACACCGCTATCGCCAGCATCGCCAAACGGGCGGATGAAGTACAGTTCCTGAAAAACGGCGATTTCGAAGCCAATAAAAACACCCAGGACGAGCAGTTGCTGAAGCTGACCGAGCAGGTGCTCTCAACCCAGCGTACCCAGCCGCAGCTGATTGTCCTGCACCTGATGGGCTCTCACCCACAGGCCTGCGATCGGACCAAGGGCAAATACACGGTTTTCGTTCAGTCGAAAGAGACCTCATGCTACCTCTACAGCATGACGCAGACCGATTCGCTGCTGGCTAAGCTTTATCATCAGTTGCAAAATTCCGGTGACACTTTTTCCCTGACCTATTTTTCCGATCATGGTCTGGCGTTCAAGGAGCGGGGCAAAGAGGTGCAGTATCTGGCGCATGACGATAAGTTCCAGCAGAACTTCCAGGTGCCGTTTATGGTGCTATCCAGCGATGACAAAGCGCATAAAGTGATTAAGGCGCAGCGTTCGGCGAATGATTTCCTCAGTTTCTTCTCCCAGTGGACCGGGATCCAGGCGGCGGAAATCACCCCACGCTATCGGTTTATCTCTGAGCAAAAGGCCGGTCCGGTGTACATCACCAACTTCCAGCTGCAGAAGGTGGACTACGCTCACCTCGGTACCGATGAGTTCACAGTCAATTAATCGCGCCGGCCCGGCCAGTCGCCCGGGCCGGCCGTCAGCAGGCAAAAAAAATCCGCCCCGAGAGGCGGATTTTTCATATCACCGGAGTGATTAGAAGCGGTAACCCACGCCAGCAATCCAGGTGCCGACGTCAACGTTACGAATACGAGACTGCTCGTAGGAGAAGTCCAGAGCAACGTTTTCGATCGGGTTGAACTGCAGACCAGCACCGTAAGAGAAACCGTAGTCGCTCATATCGGATTTATGAGGGTAGTTGTTGTTCTGGAATTTACCGTAACCAACACCCACTACGCCGTAGATGCTTGCCCAGTCGTTCAGACGGTAAGCCGGACCAGCGGTGATGCCGTAGTACTGACCTTTGTTGTAAGTACCGTTGCTGTTGTTATCCTTCTCGGTGTAGGTGAAGGAACCGATAACGCCCAGCGGGTTGTTATCTTGCTCGTAACGGTATTTCAGGTTGAAACCGCCAGCTTTGTTCGCTTTACCCTGCATGTCGCTCTGCGCGTAACCGCCGGTTACGGTAGAAGTTGCAGCAAATGCAGTGGTACCTACGGATGCAGCCAGAACAACGGCCAGTGCTGAAAGACGTGCAATTTTATTCATAACCACCTCAAATGTGTTTCTAATAAGTCCTAAGCCTTAAATATATCAAAAACTTTTGGGAAACTCTTTGGAGTTTACATTGTCTAACATACTTTTTCATGTAACCAAAAGTTTCCATATTTCTGTAACAATATGGAAAACAACAATTTTTGGCGTTAACTTACATCTTAACGCTCATTAAGAAATTCGCAAGCATCCAGATTAATCCTAACCGCCTGGTGAATTTCTCAGCAGTTTTCGCCATTGTACTGTTTTTGCCCCTGTTTTTTTCAACATTAGCTCAACCGCCGGCAGGTAATTCCAGTACACTGGAACTTTTACCCCTTTTGACAAAACCTGACAGGAGAAAGGATGCCCGGTCCATCCAGAAAAGCGGCGGCATGGTTGCCGATACTGGTGATTTTAGTCGCCATGACCTCGATTCAAAGCGGCGCATCGCTTGCTAAATCGCTGTTCCCGGTGGTCGGCGCCCCGGGCGTCACCGCCCTGCGTCTGGCGCTGGGAACGCTGATTCTGGTGGTGGTGTTCAAGCCATGGCGGCTACGTTTCTCCCCGGCGCAGCGCGTGCCGCTGCTACTGTACGGCCTGGCGCTCGGGGCGATGAACTATCTCTTTTATTTATCCCTGCAGCGTATTCCGCTCGGCGTGGCGGTGGCCCTGGAGTTTACCGGCCCGCTGGCGGTGGCGCTGTTTGGTTCGCGCCGCCCGCTGGATTTTGTCTGGGTGGCGCTGGCGATCCTCGGACTATGGTATCTTCTGCCGCTGGGGCAGAACGTGGCGCAGGTCGATTTAACCGGCGCGCTGTTCGCCCTCGGCGCCGGGGCGTGCTGGGCGGTCTATATTCTGACCGGACAGCGTGCCGGTGAAGAGCATGGTCCAGCCACGGTAGCGATGGGGTCGCTCATCGCCTCGCTGGTGTTTGTGCCGTTAGGCATGGCGCAGGCCACCGATACGCTGTGGCAGTGGTCGCTGCTGCCGCTGGGTTTGGGGATCGCGATTCTCTCCACCGCGCTGCCCTACTCCCTCGAGATGATGGCCCTGACGCGCTTGCCGACGCGCACCTTCGGCACGCTGATGAGCCTTGAGCCAGCGTTAGCTGCCCTCTCCGGTATGATCTTCCTCGGTGAAACGCTGAAGCTCTCCCAGACCTTGGCGCTCGGCGCGATCATTATCGCCTCGATGGGCGCCACGCTGACTATGCAACGGCAGAGTAAAGTCGAGCAGGTCGATATCAATTAACATTCTGTTACGGCGCCGGCCCGAGAGAAATCCGGGCCGTTCAGCCAAATATAAATACCTGATATTTAAATATTTTTAAAATAACCAACCACTTTGCGCTATCGGAGTGATATAGCCTGCCGATGCCTCACTCTTGAAAACCCTTGCTATACTTATTTCCGAAGTCATTTGGGACAACGCTCCACATCATTCAGATCTGAAGTGTGATGAGCATCAATATCAAGAGGATATGAAACGATGAGTACCGCAAAACTGGTTAAATCAAAAGCGTCTAATCTGGTCTATACCCGCAACGATGTCGCTGACAGCGAAAAGAAAGCGACCATTGAGCTGTTGAATCGCCAGGTGATCCAGTTCATTGACCTGTCACTTATCACCAAGCAGGCACACTGGAATATGCGCGGTGCGAACTTTATCGCCGTGCACGAAATGCTGGATGGCTTCCGTACCGCGCTGACCGAACATCTGGACACCATGGCCGAGCGCGCGGTGCAGCTGGGCGGCGTCGCCCTGGGTACCACTCAGGTCATTAACAGCAAAACCCCGCTGCAGAGCTACCCGCTGGACATCCATCACGTTCAGGATCACCTGAAAGCCCTGGCTGACCGCTACGCGGTAGTGGCGAACGATGTGCGTAAGGCGATCGACGAAGCAAAAGACGAAGACACTGCAGATATCTTCACCGCGGCTTCCCGCGATCTGGATAAATTCCTGTGGTTCATTGAAGCCAACATCGAGTAAGGCTTTGCCGCCGGCCCAGCGCGGTCGGCGGCGCCTCAGCGTTTCTCCCTGCCCTATATTCCATCCTTTGCTTTTCATCCTCCACTGGCCTTGCACCGTTTCAGGGCACCAGATTGATGAAAATGCGCGCAAAAGTAAAAAGATTGTAATAATCACCTCACACAATCGTTACGTCGAGATTGTTTTCCCATCAGGGTTTGCGCTAAAAATGGGCTGGTAATTCAGCACCCTTATGACGCACCAAAATGACGCCCCATCATGGTGCAGTCACTGCCTGAAATGATCGTTCTTGTGCAACGACTTACGCTTCGTTTGTTGAAAAACAACAGCTTGTAAAAGTGGCACGATTTTTTCATTAGGCTAGTCGTTCTCGCAGGGGATCGTCCCGTGGATATAAAAGGAAATGCTATGAAGTCTGTATTTAAAGTTTCACTGGCTGCACTGACCCTGGCTTTTGCGGTTTCTTCCCATGCCGCCAATAAGACCCTGGTTGTCGCCACCGATACGGCGTTCGTCCCGTTCGAATTTAAGCAAGGCGATAAGTATGTGGGTTTTGACGTTGACCTGTGGGCGGCTATCGCCAAAGAGCTGAAGCTCGACTACACCCTGAAGCCAATGGACTTCAGCGGCATTATCCCGGCGCTGCAAACCAAAAATATCGATCTGGCGCTGGCGGGGATCACCATTACCGACGAGCGTAAAAAAGCGATCGACTTCTCCGACGGCTACTATAAAAGCGGCCTGCTGGTGATGGTCAACGCCAATAATAACGACATCAAAGATGTCAAAGATCTGAACGGTAAAGTGGTCGCGGTGAAGAGCGGCACCGGCTCCGTTGACTACGCGAAAGCCAATATCAAAACCAAAGATCTGCGTCAGTTCCCGAACATCGATAACGCCTATATGGAGCTGGGAACCGGTCGCGCGGATGCCGTGCTGCACGATACGCCGAATATTCTGTACTTCATCAAAACCGCGGGCAACGGTAAGTTCAAAGCGGTAGGCGAATCACTGGAAGCGCAAAACTACGGTATCGCCTTCCCGAAAGGCAGCGACGAGCTGCGTGAGAAAGTGAACGGTGCGCTGAAAACGCTGCGCGACAATGGTACCTATAACGAAATTTATAAAAAATGGTTCGGCACTGAACCCAAATAATAAAAACGTACTTCGCCGGACCGAGGTCCGGCGACACCACAACGGTCTTCCGGCACAGGCTCAGCGGGAGACGGTATTTTGGCGGAGGCTTTCCTCTGCTCTCGACACGGTAACAGGAACGTATTATGCAGTTTGACTGGAGTGCCATCTGGCCTGCCATTCCGATTTTGCTGGAAGGCGCCAAAATGACGCTGTGGATTTCCGTCCTCGGCCTGGCCGGCGGTCTGATAATTGGTCTGGTGGCCGGTTTCGCCCGCTGCTTCGGCGGCTGGATCGCCAACCACATCGCGCTGGTCTTTATTGAAATCATTCGCGGCACCCCGATTGTGGTGCAGGTTATGTTCATCTACTTTGCGCTGCCGATGGCCTTTAGCGATCTGCGCATCGACCCCTTCTCCGCGGCGGTAGTGACCATCATGATAAACTCGGGCGCCTATATCGCGGAAATCACCCGCGGCGCGGTGCTCTCCATACATAAAGGCTTCCGCGAAGCGGGCCTGGCGCTTGGCCTGTCGCGTCGCGAAACCATTCGCCACGTAATCCTGCCGCTGGCGCTGCGCCGCATGCTGCCGCCGCTGGGCAACCAGTGGATCATCAGCATCAAGGATACCTCGCTGTTCATCGTCATCGGCGTCGCCGAACTGACCCGTCAGGGACAGGAGATCATCGCGGGCAACTTCCGCGCGCTGGAAATCTGGAGCGCCGTAGCCGTGATCTACCTGATTATCACCCTGGTCCTGAGCTTTATTCTGCGTCGTCTTGAAAGAAGGATGAAAATCCTGTGATTGAATTTAAAAACGTCTCCAAGCACTTTGGTCCGACCCAGGTGCTACACGATATCTCTCTGAAAATTAATCAGGGTGAAGTGGTGGTCATTATCGGCCCTTCCGGTTCCGGTAAATCAACGATGCTGCGCTGCATCAATAAGCTGGAAGAGATCACCAGCGGCGATCTGATTGTCGATGGTCTGAAGGTCAACGACCCGAAGGTGGACGAACGTCTGATTCGTCAGGAAGCCGGGATGGTTTTCCAGCAGTTTTATCTGTTCCCGCACCTCACGGCGCTGGAAAACGTGATGTTTGGCCCGCTGCGGGTACGCGGCGCCAGCAAGCAGGCGGCAGAGAAGCAGGCGAAAGAGCTGCTGGCGAAAGTCGGTCTGGCTGAGCGCGCGCATCACTATCCGTCCGAACTCTCCGGCGGCCAGCAACAGCGTGTGGCCATCGCCCGCGCGCTGGCGGTGAAGCCGAAGATGATGCTGTTTGATGAACCGACCTCCGCGCTCGACCCGGAGCTGCGCCATGAAGTGCTCAAGGTGATGCAGGACCTGGCGGAAGAGGGCATGACGATGGTGATTGTGACCCACGAAATCGGCTTTGCCGAAAAAGTGGCCTCGCGACTAATCTTTATCGACAAAGGACGAATTGCTGAAGACGGCAATCCCCAGGAGCTGGTGAAGAACCCGCCCAGCCCGCGCCTGCGTGAATTCCTGCAACACGTCGCCTGACCCACAACGGCTCTCTCCCCCACGATGAGAGCCGCTTTTCCAGAATCCTCTTCCCTCCCCTTCCGCCAGCGGCTTCTATACTTACCCGTTTACGTTGCAACGGAGGTGCCCATGCCGTGGATCCTGCTTTTGCTCGCTGCACTGTTTACTGCCCCGCTTTCCGCCGCCACCCTCCCCGGCGTGCCGACGGCTAACACTGATAAAAACAGCGCCAGCGAACCCGATGTGGAACAGAAAAGAGCGGCTTATGCCGCACTGGCCGATGTGCTGGCCAACGACTCCGCCCGTCAGGAGCTCATTGACCAGCTGCGTAAAGCAGCCGCCACGCCGCCGCCCGACAGCACCCCGACGCTGACGCCACCGGCGGTGAAAGAAGAGACCACGGTACTGGAGAACGTCACCCAGATAAGCCGGGAATATGGCGAACAGCTCTCATCACGCTTTTCCCAGCTGTGGCGCAATATCACCGGCTCACCGCATAAGCCCTTTAATCCGCAAACCTTTACCAGCGCGGCCTGGCATTTTTTACTGCTGGCGGGGCTGGTGTTTGCCTTCTGGTGGCTGGTACGCCTCGCGGCGCTGCCGCTGTATCGCAAAATGGGCGAATGGGGACGGCATAAAAACCGCGATCGCGGTAACTGGCTCCAGCTGCCCCTGACCATCGCCGGGGCGTTTATCATCGACCTGCTGCTGCTGGCGCTAACCCTGTTTGTCGGTCAGCTGCTAAGCGATCGCCTGAATGGGAATAACCCTACCATCGCCTTCCAGCAGAGCCTTTTCCTCAACGCCTTCGCGCTGATCGAGTTTTTTAAAGCTATTCTGCGGCTCATTTTCTGCCCGCGCATTCCTGCCCTGCGGCCCTTTAACCTCAGCGACGAGGCCGCGTCATACTGGAGCCTGCGCCTGAGCGCGCTCAGCAGCCTGATTGGTTACGGTCTGATCGTCGCGGTGCCGATTATTTCCAATCAGGTGAATGTTCAGGTTGGCGCACTGGCTAACGTCGTCATCATGCTGTGCATTACGCTGTGGGCGCTGTACCTGATTTTTCATAACAAAGCGGTGATTACTCAAGGGTTGATCCACCTGGCCGACCACTCACTCGCTTTCTTTAGCCTGTTTATCCGCGCCTTCGCGCTGGTCTGGCACTGGCTGGCCTGCGCCTACTTTGTGGTGCTTTTTTTCTTTTCCCTGTTCGACCCGGGCAACAGCCTGAAATTCATGATGGGCGCCACCCTGCAAAGCCTGGCGATTATCGGCGGCGCGGCGCTGGTATCTGGCATCCTGTCGCGCTGGATAGCCAAAACCATCACCCTGTCGCCCGCCACCCAGCGCAACTACCCTGAACTGCAAAAGCGGCTAAATGGCTGGATCTCCGCCTCGCTGAAGGCGGCGCGCATTCTCACCGTCTGTGTCGCCATCATGCTGCTGTTGAGCGCCTGGGGCCTGTTTGACTTCCGGGAATGGCTACACAACGATGCCGGGCAAAAAACGGTGGATGTGCTGATCCGCATCGCCCTGATCCTCTTCTTCTCCGCCATCGGCTGGACGGTTCTGGCCAGCCTGATTGAAAACCGGCTGGCATCGGATATTCATGGCCGTCCGCTGCCCAGCGCGCGGGCCCGGACGCTGCTGACGCTGTTTCGCAACGCGCTGGCGGTGGTGATCAGCACCATCACGGTGATGATCCTGCTCTCGGAAATTGGGGTAAACATTGCGCCGCTGCTGGCGGGCGCCGGGGCGTTAGGGCTGGCCATTTCGTTTGGTGCGCAAACCCTGGTCAAAGACATTATCACTGGCATATTTATCCAGTTCGAGAACGGGATGAACACCGGCGACCTGGTCACCATCGGCCCTTTGACCGGCACCGTGGAACGAATGTCGATTCGCTCCGTGGGGGTACGTCAGGATACCGGCGCCTATCACATTATTCCCTGGTCCTCGATCACCACCTTTGCCAACTTCGTGCGCGGCATTGGCTCGGTTGTGGCTAACTATGACGTTGACCGCCATGAGGATCTGGATAAAGCCAGCCAGGCGCTGAAGGCGGCGGTGGACGATCTGCTGGCCCAGGAGGAGATCCGCGGTCTGATCATTGGCGAACCGTCGTTCGCCGGGCTGGTGGGGCTGAGCAATACCGCCTTTACGCTACGCGTCAGCTTCACTACCCTGCCGCTGAAGCAGTGGACGGTGCGTTTTGCCCTCGACACCCAGGTGAAAAAGCACTTCGACCGCGCCGGGGTTCGCGCGCCGGTACAGACCTGGCAGCAGCTGCCGATGCCGGGCGCCGACAGCCCGGCCGCCGAGTAGCGTTAGAATGGACGACGGCGTTTGGCGTCGTCCATAAAGCTCCAGGCGATAAAGCGACTTTGCTTTTGCCCCTGGGCCATCTCCTTTTTCACCACTTTCACTGCGCCGACCTCGGTCAGCAGGCGGTAGAGCGGCGGCAGATTATCGCCGCGCGACACCAGCGAGGTAAACCATTTCACCTGGCGGGCGAAGGCCTGGCTTTCGCGGATCATCTGCGAGATAAAGGCTACTTCGCCCCCTTCGCACCACAGCTCCTGCTGCTGACCGCCAAAATTGAGGCCACTTTCGGCGCCGAGTCCGAGGTTGCGGCGCTTGCGCTCGCCCCCCGCCCGGGCGCTCTCTGCGGAGTCATGGAACGGCGGATTACACAGCGTGGCGTCGTAGGTCTCGTTTTTATGGATCACGCCGTGAAAGATAGCCTGGCTCTCTTTTTGCCGGCGCAGGCGGATCTGCCGGGTCAAGCCCGGGTTGCCATTGATAATCGCCTGCGCGCTGGCGAACGCCTGCGGGTTGATTTCACTGCCGGTAAAGCGCCAGCCATACTCGTGAGCGCCGATCAGGGGATAGATGAGGTTGGCGCCGGTGCCAATATCAAGGATCGTGGCATCCTTCGGCACCTCGCCGCTATCCCCGGCCAGCAGATCCGCCAGATGATGAATATAGTCGGCCCGCCCAGGCACTGGCGGACAGAGAAAGCCGTCAGGAATGTCCCAGTGTTTGACCGCGTAGAAATGCGCCAGCAGCGCTTTATTCAACGCCTTCACCGCCTGCGGATTGGCAAAATCAATGGTCTGCTCACCCAGCGGATTGAGCGTAATGTAGCCCTGCAGGTCAGGATGGGCCTGGCAGAGCGCGGGCAGGTCGTAGCGTTGATGGTGGCGGTTACGCGGGTGTAACCCCGGTTTCTGGGCTTTCATGACAATCTCCTTTGAACAGCCGCGTAAGATACCCGTTGACGGCGGCGCGGTAAATAAGGGAGTCTGGATATCTCCATTATCCGTGACAGGTGCAGCATGTACTTTTATCAACCTTCGCAGGGCCACGGCCTGCCGCATGACCCGCTGAACGCGATAATCGGGCCTCGCCCGATAGGCTGGATCGCCTCGCAGGACGCCGAGGGCCAGCGTAATCTGGCGCCATACAGCTTTTTTAACTGCTTTAACTATCGGCCGCCGATCATTGGTTTCGCCAGCAGCGGCTGGAAAGACAGCGTGCGAAATATCGTCGAAACAAAGGAGTTTGTCTGGAACCTGGCGACGCGACCGCTGGCCATGGCGATGAATGAAACGTCAGCCTCGATTCCGCACCATGAGGACGAATTCGTGCGCGCCGGCCTCACCGCCGCCGCCAGCCGCCTGGTCAGCGCTCCACGGGTCGCGGAGAGTCCGGTGAACTTTGAGTGCCGTCTGTCGCAGTGTATTCAACTCACCACCGCCGACGGCAACCCTGTCGATACGTGGCTGGTGCTCGGCGAAGTGGTCGCCGTGCATATCGATGAATCACTGCTGGACAACGGTATCTATCAAACCGCCCGGGCCCAGCCGATCCTGCGCGCCGGTGGCCCGAGCGCCTATTACGGTATTGATGACAGCCTGCGCTTTGACATGATCCGCCCTGACGCCCGCTAAATAATCTACCGGCCAGAGTAGCGCTCCCCTGCGCCGGTAGCATGCAAAACGCACTGTTTTGCATTAAACATTCCCTGTCGCGCGGTCTGGAAAGACCTACACTTAAGCTATGTCCCATGCGGTTTATGAGGATATGCTGATGAAATTCGTCTCGCTGCTGTTCGCCGCGGCGCTCACCGCTCATGCCACCGCGGCCTCTCCCCTGCCACCGCCACCCGTACTGCCCTATAACGGGCCGCTCCGCCCTGTCGGCACCGTCTCCGCCTTCGGCGCCAGCACCCTGGACGACCTGGCGGCCGCCCTTGCGGATAAGGCCCACCGTCATGGGGCGATAGCCTGGCGGATCAATGCCGCCAGCAGCGGTAACCGGCTGTACGGTTCAGCTATAATTTATCAATAACCTTTTACAGGAGGCAGACGATGGCATCAGGTTGGGCAGGCGACGGCGCCGTACAGGATCAGATCGACAGCACTATTGACGATGCGGTGGCTCGCGCCCGCCGCGAGCTTCCACGTGGCGAAAGCAACAAATTTTGTGATGAATGCGGAGAGCCGATTCCGGAGGCCCGGCGACAGGCCATCCCAGGGGTCAGATACTGCGTGAAGTGCCAGCAGGAGAAAGATTTACATAACAATACATTTTCAGGATATAATCGTCGCGGCTCCAAGGATAGCCAGCTACGTTGACTTTCCTTTACCGTTTATGACAGCCTTTCGCATTATCTTTTCGCGCACACTTTTTGGCGGAAAAAGTCGCAATATGTGCCCTTAAGCGCGCCGGTGTTCCTCGCTTCGCCGTCAGACGAAAAGAAGCAGAAATAATTTATTAATAATCAGTAAATTATTAATCATTCAAAAAATTCGATAAAGACTGTGAATTTACTTCGATTTTATCTCCCGCAGAAAAGCGTGATACTTATCACATCGACGGAACATCGTCCCCTGAACAGAACAACCTGCGAGAGACTAACTATGAAAAACATCAAATATGCTGCCGCTGCCATCGCTCTGACCGCTCTTTCCTTCGGCGCCTTTGCCGCCGAACCGGTTACCCCCGCTCAGGCTGAAAGCATGAATAAGATCGGCGTGGTGTCTGCGCAAGGCGCAACCACTTTAGATGGTCTGGAAGCAAAACTGGCTGCTAAAGCCGAAGCCGCTGGCGCGACCGGCTACAGCATTACTTCCGCTAACACCAACAACAAACTGAGCGGTACTGCGGTTATCTATAAATAATCGCTGCACCCATCTGTAAGCCACTGAATTAACCCTGAAAAGACCTTTAATACCCTTGCCTTGCCCGTCCGAGCCACCGGACGGGCTTTTTTTTATCCTGCAGATCCGATCACCAACAGTCGTTGACGCGGCTGAGGCCCTGCTCCAGCGAGGTGACTTCCCCGCAGGCCACCAGACAGCAGGCAAGCTGGATCTTCAACGAGGTGGGCACCGGTTCGACGCCAGCGACGCAGCGTTCAATCCAGCGCGCGGTGACCTCAGGGTCTTTCGAGGTCGGCAGGACCACCGCCTCCGCTGCCATCTCAGTCTGGCGTTCGTACAGCACCCGCACGCCCTGCTCATCAATCAGGCTGATCTGCGGACAGCGCTGCGGGTTGGCGTACACTTCGCCCTCGGTACCATGCATCAGCAGCGCGCGGCCACCGGTCTCGCGAAAGAAGTTCGCCACCCGGGGAACATATTCCGGATGCGACACGCTGGAGAGACGCAATGCCTCCCCTTCGCCAAACGGCGTGGCCAGCTTGGCCAGGGTATGGGCGCTGTTGCGTACGCCCATCCGCCAGCGCATCGCCAGCTGTTTCTCCAGCGGCGGACAGAAGGCCCCCACCGGGATATACACCGGTTCATGGCCCTCCAGCTGCGCCTGAGCCTGTCCGGCGTGCAGGGTGGCCGGAATGTCCAGCAGGGTAAAAATGGTTTCGGTCAGCACCCGGGTGGGATCGTGACTGACGCCGTGAACCACCACCGGAAATCCCAGCTTGTGCAGGAGCATCGCCAGCAGCGGCGTGAGGTTCGCCTGCTTGCGCGCGCCGTTGTAGCTGGGGATAACGATCGGCATCGGCTTGCCGGCCGGCGGGGTCAGGCGCAGCGTATGCTGCTGCATCGCGGCGTAAAAACCTTTCATCTCCGCTTCGCCTTCGCCTTTAATGCGCAGGGCGATTAATATTCCCCCCAGCTCCAGCTCCGGCACCTCGCCGTTCAGCATCCGCGCGTAGAGCGCACGGGCGGTCTCTTCATCGAGATCGCGGGCATGATTCTTACCGCGACCCACCTCTTTTATAATTTTGCTGTACTCCATGGCTCCCCCTGGTGCATCACGCGCCGGCGTCAGCGACGTTTGCGGCCCGTCTGTTTTGCTGTCTGTTTTGCTTTCCGTTTTACTATAACCTCCGGAACGCCCGGCTGCTCTATGGGAAAAACAGGTAACGCGTTCAGTAGACGCGCGCCGTAGTTTTTGGTCAACAGACGCTTATCGTAAATCACCACCTCTCCCCAGCAGTTATGGCTACGGATCAAACGCCCCACCTGCTGAATAAGATTAAAGGAGGCGCTGGGCAAACTCTGTACCTCGAAGGGATAACGATTGAGGCTTTTCAGCCATTCGCCTTCGGTGATCACTACCGGGCTGTCGATGGGCGGAAAAGCGATTTTATGGATATGCACCTGGCTTAGCAGATCGCCTTTTAAATCGAGACCTTCGGCAAAGGACTGCAGACCCACCAGCACGCTGCGCTCGCCGCTTTCCACCCGTTTGCGATGCAGCTCCACCAGCCGGTAGCGCGGCTGGTCGCCCTGCACCAACAGCATCAGGCGCAGATCGGTCACATGCTCGAGGAAGCGGTTCATCGCCCGCCCGCTGGCAAACAGCACCAGCATCCCGAGATGTTTTTTGCTCTCCACCTGCTGGCGAAAATAGGCCGCCATCTCGGCAATGTGCTGCTCTTCGTTATCCATCAGCGGTTCATAACGCATTTGAGGAATAATAATTTTCCCCTGCTCCACGTGGTTGAACGGCGAATCCAGCGCCACGAAGCGGTCCCCCGCTTTCTCCTTCAGACCGCTCATCTCCTGCAGGCGCGAGAAGCTGTTTAGCGAGCGCAGCGTCGCTGACGTCACCACGATATGCGGCACGCTGCGCCACAGCAGCCGTTCAAGCTGATCGCTGACGCGGATCCCGACGCAGTGGAACCAGACGTGGATCTGGCCATCGCGCACCACCCGCGTCGCCCATTTGGTTACCGGCGCGCCTGAGGACTGCGCCAGCGACGCCAGGCGCCACAGCTTGCTTTGGCTTTCAAACATGCCAAGGGCGCGGTTCATCTGCAGCAGCACCCGATGCAGGCGCACCACGTCATGGCTGCCGGTCTTTTCGCTGAGATCGTTCAGGAACAGCTCCGCCAGGCCGCGCAGCAACTCGGTGAGCTTCGCCAGCCGCTGGCAGATCTCCATCACCTCCTGCGGCAGTTCGCCCATCGGGAAGCGATGCTCCGCTTCCTGACCGGCGGGCATATAGAGATTGAGAATATTATTCAACGAAGCAATCAGCTCGAAAAGCTCTTCGCAATGAGCGGTGAGCCGCTCCGGATTGGCCAGCGGCGGCGTGGTTTTCGGACGAAACTGCTCCATGCAGGTAGCCACCAGCTTGCAGAATAGATCCAGCTGCAGGCGAAACCAGGGGGCGGTGATCTCGGCGCTCATCTCCAGCGCGTCGCGGGCGACGTCCGGCAGATGATGGCCTTCATCGAGGACCAGCAGCAGGTTTTTCGGCTCCGGCAGCACCGCTTCGCTCTCCATCGCCGCCATCACCAGCGCATGGTTGGCCACCACCACTTCCGCCTCCTGAATTTCCCGCCGCGCCACAAAGAACGGGCACTCGCGATAGTAGTGGCAGTTGCGGTTCAGGCAGCTGGCCTTATCGGTGCTCAGCCGGCTCCATAGCCCATCGTCGATGGCTTTGTCGGTATGGTCGCGCAGGCCGTCCCAGCGGTAGCTGTCGAGATCCTGCTTCAGGGTCGCGCACAGCTTCTGCTCCGCCTGATTATTCGGGGTGAGATCGTCATCGAGAAAGGCCAGCAGATCCTGCTGCGACGGCTCGGTGCTGGCCAGCGCCGTCAGGTTGCGCGGACAGACGTAGCGTCCGCGGCCAAAGGCGGCGGTGAAGCGCAGGTCGGGAATGATTTTACGCAGCAGCGGCAGGTCCTTACTGTAGATTTGATCCTGCAGGGCGACGTTGGCGGTGCTGACCACCAGCGTTTTTTGTTCCTCGCGGGCGATGGCGATGCCCGGGATCAGATATGACAGCGTTTTGCCGACGCCGGTCGGCGCTTCGATAGCCAGATGCCTGCCCTCTTCCCCGGCAAGGGTTTTCGCCACATCGGCGATCATCTGCCGCTGCGGGGGACGCGGAATAAAGTCCGGGATCTGTTCCTGAAGCGCCTTATACCAGGCGGCGATTTGCGCTTTCAGCGCAGCGGTCAAAGCCATGAGAAAACCTGAATACTGTATAAACAGCCACTATTGTGCCATTTTTGCCCGCCCGGAGGTATTGCTTTCTGCGGAGTGTGGAAGCCTGCTCGACAAATAGTGTAATGGAAAGAAAAAGGCCCGCCGCCGCGTAGCGGACAGACGGGCCTGAGCCGGGGCGCGTTATCGCGGCCCGGACATCAGCGTGTTATTCGCCAGCCGGTTTACGCGGGCGACGGCGGCGCGGCGGTTTGCCGTCCTGAGTGCGCGCTTTAGGCGCCTCGCCGTCCTGACGGCGCGGGGCATTATTCTGGCTGCGCGGCTGTCCGCTGCGTCCCTGACCCTGGCCGCCGCGTCCCTGACCTTGCCCACGACCGCCGCCGCGCTGCTGGCGACCGTTCTGGATAGGTTCGGCTTTAATGGACGGATCCGGCTCATAGCCGGCAATCGCGATGCGCGGGATCTCTTTTTTCAGCAGGCGCTCGATATCGCGCAGCAGCTTATGCTCATCCACGCACACCAGCGATAAGGCTTCGCCGGTGGCCGCCGCGCGACCGGTACGGCCGATACGGTGGACGTAATCTTCCGGTACGTTCGGCAGCTCGTAGTTCACCACGTGCGGCAGCTCTTCGATATCCAGACCGCGGGCGGCGATATCGGTCGCCACCAGCACGCGAATGCCGCCGGATTTAAAGTCGGCCAGCGCGCGGGTACGCGCTCCCTGGCTCTTGTTGCCATGGATCGCCGCGCTGCGGATGCCGTCTTTGTTGAGCTGTTCCGCGAGGTGGTTGGCGCCATGCTTGGTACGGGTAAACACCAGCACCTGCTGCCAGTTGCCTTCGCCGATAAGCTGCGACAGCAGTTCACGCTTGCGGTTCTTGTCAACGAAATGGACGTGCTGGGTGATCTGCTCGGACGCGGTGTTACGACGCGCCACTTCCACTTCCAGCGGGTTGTGCAGCAGTTTCTCGGCCAGGCCCTTGATCTCGTCGGAGAAGGTCGCCGAGAACAGCAGGTTCTGTCGACGCGCCGGCAGTTTGGCCAGTACGCGACGGATGTCATGGATAAAGCCCATATCCAGCATACGGTCCGCTTCGTCCAGCACGAGGATTTCAACTTTATCAAGACTGACGGCGTTCTGATGTTCGAGGTCCAGCAGACGGCCCGGGGTGGCGACGAGGATGTCGACGCCGCCGCGCAGCTTCATCATCTGCGGGTTGATACTCACGCCGCCGAAGACCACCAGCGAGCGAATATTCAGGTATTTACTGTAATCGCGGACGTTCTCGCCCACCTGCGCCGCCAGCTCACGGGTCGGGGTCAGGATCAGCGCGCGCACCGGACGACGGCCCTTTGCGTGCGGCTCATTCAGGATCAGGCGCTGCAGCAGCGGCAGGGTAAAGCCCGCCGTTTTACCGGTGCCGGTCTGGGCGCTAGCCATCAGGTCACGGCCCTGCAGTACCGCCGGGATCGCCTGCTGCTGGATAGGGGTCGGCTCAACGTAGCCCTGCTCAGCGACAGCGCGCAGGATATCGGGATTCAGGCCAAGGGAATCAAAAGACATAACAACTCCGAACCGCCCCGGCCCGGTGAAGGGCGTAGTTTTCAGGGAGATTATTGCGATAAGAGATGGCAAAAACCACAATGCCATGAAGGGGCGCAGTCTAGCAGATTTTGTGACAGGCCGCATAAAATCTGCAAAAGAATGCCGCGCCTGGCTGGCGGGCATGAGAAGGCCGCTGAGCGCGCTCAGCGGCCAGTGGGTCATAGCAGTGCGGTTAACGCAGACGATACTTAATTTTTTCGACAATCTTCGCGGTGGAGATGCCGTAGCGATCGTGGAGGGTCGGCAGGGCGCCGGCTAACAGGAACGCGTCGGGCAGCCCCACGCTATCCAGCTCACAGCGTACGCCCTTACGCATCAGCAGCGCGGCCACCGCTTCCCCCAGGCCGCCGACCGCGGTGTGGTTCTCCGCAGTTACCACCAGGCGGCCCGGCTTCGACGCCTGTTCAATAATCGCTTTCTCATCCAGCGGTTTGATGGTCGGCACGTGCAGAACCGCCACGCCGATATTATCGGCCCGCAGCTTTTCAGCCGCCTCCAGCGCGCGCATGGTCATCAGCCCGGAGGAGATAATCAGCACATCGTTGCCGTCCTCCAGCAGCTTCGCCTTACCCAGTTCGAACTGATAGTCATATTTATCCAGCACCAGCGGCACCTTACCGCGCAGCAGACGCATATACACCGGCCCCTGGTGATCGGCAATGGCCGGTACCGCCTGCTCTATCTCCAGCGCATCGCAAGGATCGACGATAACCATCCCGGGGATACCGCGCATGATCGCCAGATCTTCGGTGGCCTGATGGCTGGGGCCATAGCCGGTCGTCAGGCCCGGCAGCGCCGCGCAGATCTTCACGTTCAGATGCTCTTCGGCGATGACCTGGTGAATAAAATCATAGGCGCGACGGGTTGCAAAGGCGGCATAGGTGGTGGCGAAAGGAATAAATCCCTCCTTCGCCATCCCCCCTGCCGCCGCCATCAGCAGCTGTTCGGCCATGCCCATCTGGAAAAAGCGATCCGGGAAGGCCTGGGCGAAAATATGCAGGTCGGTATATTTTGACAGATCCGCAGTCATGCCGACGATTTCCGGGCGCTGCGCCGCCAGTTTTGACAGCGCGACGCCGAAGGGCGCAGGGACGGTCGCCTGGCCTTCATCAGCAATCGAGGCGATCATCGCCGACGTTTTTAAACGGGGTTGACTCTGGCTCATTACAGCACTCCTTCCGGTTTGTTAGCGTCCAGCACCGCGATCGCTTTTTGCCATTCGTCGGCATCGACGCGAATAAAATGGTTTTTATCGCGGGTTTCGAGGAACGGCACCCCTTTGCCCATCAGCGTGTCGCATAAAATGACCCGCGGCTGATTGCCGGAATAACTTTTCGCGTTGTCAAAGGCGGCCATCACCGCCGGCAGATCGTTACCGTCCACGCGCTGTACGTACCAGCCGAAGGCGGCCCATTTATCCTGCAGCGGCTCAAAGCCGAGGATTTTGCGTGAATCGCCGTCAGCCTGCTGTTTGTTGACATCGACAAGGTTAATCAGGTTGCTCAGGCCATAGTGAGCCGCCGACATCGCCGCCTCCCAGGTCGACCCTTCGTCCAGCTCCCCATCGGACATGGAGTTGTAGACCCAGGCCTTACTCTGTTTCTGCCGCAGCCCGAGCGCCATGCCGACGGCGATAGACAGCCCCTGCCCCAGCGAGCCGCCGGACATCTCCATCCCCGGGGTGTAGGTCGCCATGCCGGACATCGGCAGGCGGCTGTCGTCGGAGCCGTAGGTTTCCAGTTCGGCTTCCGGGATAATGCCCACCTCCAGCAGCGCGGCATAATAAGCGATAGCGTAATGGCCATGAGAGAGCAGGAAGCGATCGCGCCCCTCCCACTCGGGATCTTCCGGGCGATAGGTCATGGCATGGCTGAAGGCGGTGGCGAGCACATCGGCATAGCCCAGCGCCTGGCCGATATAGCCCTGCCCCTGCACTTCCCCCATTTGCAGGGCGTAACGGCGAATACGCCACGCCGCCGCGGCGACTTTTTGTGATTCGGTCATCTTCATCTGTTTGCCTCGCTTAGTGAATTAACATGCCGCCGTTAACGTCCAGGGTGATGCCGGTGGAGTAGGAGGAAAGATCGCTGCCGAGGAACAGCGCGGCGCGCGCGATGTCTATCGCGTCGCCAAGGCGGTTCATCGGAATGCCGGCAAGAATGTTGGCCGTCATGTCATCAGTCAGCTTGCCGGCGGTAATGTCGGTCTGAATCAGCCCCGGGGTGATGCAGTTAACGCGGACGTTATCCGGGCCAAGCTCGCGCGCCATCGCCCGCGCCAGACCCAGCACTCCGGCTTTTGCCGCGCTGTAGTGCGGTCCGCCAAAGATACCGCCGCCGCGCTGGGCGGAGACGGACGAGATGCAGACGATGCTGCCGGATTTTTGCGCCCGCATGGTGGGGATAACCGCCTGCGACATCAGCAGCGTGCCGCGCAGGCTAACATCAAGCACCGCGTCATAGTTGGCGCGCTTGATATCCATCAGCTTCAGCGGCTGGGTAATCCCGGCGTTATTGACCAGTACATCAACCCGACCGTATTTCGCCAGGATCTGTTCGATGGCCGCCTGCACCTGCACTTCATCAGCGACGTTGGCCGCCAGGCCGAGATGGCCTTCGCCTAATGCCGCCGCGGCGGTTTTACTGGCTTCGCCATTGAGGTCGATAATGACCACTTTCGCGCCGTTTTCGGCGAATAATTTCGCAGTCGCGAAGCCCAAACCGCGTGCGGAGGCCGCGCCAGTAATAATGGCGACTTTATCTTTTAATAACATAGTTTCACTCCATGACATTACGTCATATTAATTAACAGGATATATTTCCGTTATTGTGGTTCATCGAGGAAAAGAATCACCACCAAACCAATGGCGGCGCAGATACCAAAATAGGTAAATACAGAATTAAAACTCCCGGTTTTATCAAGCAAGAAACCAGCCGCCATCGGCGCGACAAATCCACCGAGGTTGCCGCCGCTATTAATTATGGAAGAGGCGATTGGATAGGTTTTGCTATCCGAAACGGCCATACCGTACGCGGTAAAGGCTGGCCAGCCGATATTTAAACAAAAGCCGACAAAGAATAATCCAATACAAACTGCCAGGGTGCTGGCCGGGATATTCAGCATAATTAGCATCATGACCACCGTTGACACCGCAGTGAACATCATGGTGGGTTTACGCCGGCGGCCTAATAGCTTATCCGAAACCCATCCGCCGCCGATCGCGCCAATAAAGCCGCCGATGCACGGCATACTGGCCACGAAGCCCATACTCATTACATCGAAACCGCGCTCTTTGACTAAATACAGGGGGATCCAGGTTAATAATCCGTACAGCACGCTAACCATCATAAAATATGCCAGGCAGTCACCGAGAATATTTTTTGAGGTGAATAAGCCTTTCGCCGTATCAATTGGCGCCATTTTCTTTACCCGAATGATTTTATCCAGCCAGGTGAATCTTTCGGCAATTAAGATATTTTCGCGTACGCTATTATTATGACTTTCACGCCCGGCATTAATCTCTGCCAGTTCGCTTTGGGAAACAAATCCGCTCTCAGCAGGCTTGGATTTGACCAGCAGATACCACGCGATGGCCGCCACAATTCCGGGTATAGCAAAAGAGAAAAAGACCCACCGCCAGCCCCAGGTCACCGCAATCCACACCGCCAGCGGCGGCACAATAATCGGCGCAAACATGGTCGCCGCGATGTAAACGCCGGTTGCCGTGGCTTTCTCCTTTGGTGGAAACCAGTTATTTATGGTGGAAGCCAGCCCCACCGGGCAAGGCCCTTCGCTCAGCCCCAGTCCCAGCCGCACCAGCTTCAGGCCAAACACGGAGCTCACCGTGCCCATCAGCCAGGTAAAGGCGGAGAAGCCGAAAATGGAGAGCGATACCAGCCCCCGGGTACCGCGTTTGGCGATGAAAAAGCCGGCCGGGATCTGGCTTACCGCATAGCCGAGGAAAAACATACTGGCGATGGCCCCGGCTTCAAAATTATTGATATGAAACTCATCAATGATGAAAGGCAGTACCGCGCCAATATTCGTTCGGTCGGCGTAATTGATGGCATACACCAGAAAAATCATCGTCAAAACCACGAAACGATATTTCGTTTTCCTGGCGTCAGTACAGACCAGCGTATCTATACGTGACATAGGGTTTCCTCGTTTTATACCTCATCCACTTCGCTGTAAGCTGCCGCTTCGGATCACCGCGTTTTACTATCCATACAGGAGCAAGAGATAAATGCTTTTCGCCAGCGAAACAGGTGGTTAGGTGTTTTATAATTGCGATGCAAGCACATCGCAGTTTGTTATCAGGCCTGTGAGAGGAATATAACAACCCCAAAATGAAACGGTATTCAAAAAACCTCAATTATGATTGAGAAAAATTGAGTTAGTGACTTCCCGCAAATTTTTAGCGTTTACTGACCTGCGCGCTTTTAACAAGATAAATTGTTAAGCCCATCACAAATTAACGTTGTTTTTTCGCTTTTCCCTATGCTGTACATCCCGGCTGCGCCACGCTGTTCGCTATTTTCTTTTATTCGCGCCCCGCGCAGGATGCCGCCATGAGCCAACCGCTACCCAATAAAAATCTGCCGATGCCCTCTTTACGCAATATCCAGGCTTTTATTGAAGTCGCCGCTACCGGCAGCCTTAATCTGGCCGCAGAGAATCTCAATATTACCGCCTCGGCGGTCAGCCATCAGATAGCCAGCCTGGAGCACTTTCTGGGGAAAAAACTGTTCTCCCGCAGCAGCAAAGGCGTCACGTTAACGGCGGTGGGAGAAAAATATCTCAAAGAGGTCTCCGGGGCGCTGAATATGATTGGCCAGGCCACCAGCCAGGTGATCAACGATATCCATCAGGATTATTTACGCATTCATTCGGCGCCGAGCTTCGGCCTGCTATGGCTGATGCCCCGTCTGGATAAATTCCGCCAGGCGTGGCCGGCGTTAAAAATCAGCCTGACCTGTTCATACGAAAGCATCCAGTTCTCCCGGGATAATATTGATATCGATATTCGTCACGGGCTGTCACAGTGGCCGACGCTGCTGGTCAGAACCATTAAAAATGAGCGCGTCCTGCCCTACAGCGCAGCGTCTTATTTAGCCTGCCATCCTGTGCAGGCTGTGGAAGATCTGCTGGCCTGCGATCTGATCCACTCCGACAGCACCTTGATTAACTGGAGCAACTGGCTGTCGTGGCACAAGGTCCGCGGCTGGCATAAAAACTTCATTTTTAATTTCGACCGGTCATATATGAGCATCGAGGCGGCCAGAATGGGGATGGGCGTGATCCTCGAGAGCAATCTGCTGGCCGGCGGACACGTGCGCCAGGGACAGCTGACGCCGGTATTTGCCGACGAGCGGAGCATGCCGGTCGGCGCGCACCACTTCGTCCTCCCCCACGCTAATGAACAGAAGGAGAAGGTCCAGCGCTTCTTCGCCTGGGTCGCCGGAGAGCTGAAAGAGGAAGGGTTCCATATTTGATCCCGGCTGGTGGACAAACCGCCAGTCGGCGCCTAAAGTTAATCAATCGATTGATTAACTTTTACCGAGCGCGATGACCAGTAAAGGCGAACAGGCAAAAAATCAGCTTATCGCGGCCGCTATCGCCCAGTTTGGCGAGTACGGCCAGCACGCCACCACCCGCGATATCGCCGCCCAGGCCGGGCAGAATATCGCCGCTATCACCTATTATTTTGGCTCGAAAGACGATCTGTATCTTGCCTGCGCCCAGTGGATCGCCGATTTTATCGGCGACAATTTTCGCCCGCAGGCCGAAGCGGCGGAGCACCTGCTTGCCGGGGAAGCGCCGGATCGCCAGGCGATCCGCGACCTCATCCTTAGCGCCTGCCACAACATGATCCTGCTGCTCACCCAGGACGATACGGTTAACTTAAGCAAATTCATTTCCCGTGAGCAGCTGGCGCCGACCGCCGCCTACCATCTGATCCACCAGCAGGTGATTGCCCCCCTGCACCATTATCTCACCCGGCTGATTGCCGCCTGGACCGGCTGCGAAGCCAGTGATACGCAAATGATCCTCCATACCCACGCCCTGCTGGGCGAGGTGCTCGCTTTCCGTCTCGGGCGTGAAACTATCCTGCTGCGCACCGGCTGGACGCAGTTTGACGCGCAAAAAACGGAACAGATTTTCGAAGTCATTACCTGTCATATCGATTTCATCCTGCATGGGTTATCGCAAAGGAGTTTGGGCTGATGAAAAAACCCGTCGTCGTCATTCTGCTGATCGTGATTCTTATCGCCGCGCTGGGCGGCGGCTGGTGGTGGTACCAGAGCAGCCGGCAGCAGCCGCTGACCCTGTATGGCAATGTCGATATCCGCACCGTCAACATGAGCTTCCGCGTTGGCGGTAGGCTGGCCTCGCTGACCGTCGACGAAGGCGACAACATCCGCGCCGGGCAAACTCTCGGCGAGCTTGACCGCGCGCCGTATGAAAATGCCCTGCTGCAGGCCCAGGCCAATGTCTCCACCGCCCAGGCGCAGTATGACCTGATGATGGCCGGCTACCGCGCGGAAGAGATTGCCCAGGCCGCGGCGGCGGTGAAACAGGCGCAGGCCGCTTACGACTATGCGCAAAACTTTTATCAGCGCCAGCTCGGGCTGCGCGCCAGCAGCGCCATTTCCGCCAACGATCTGGAGAATGCCCGCTCCTCGCGCGATCAGGCGCAGGCAACGCTCAAATCGGCGCAGGATAAGCTGCGTCAGTATCGCGCCGGTAACCGCCCGCAGGAGATTGCCCAGGCCAAAGCCAGTCTGGAACAGGCGCAGGCGGCGCTGGCCCAGGCCAAACTGGACCTGCACGATACCGTGCTCACCGCCCCTTCTGACGGTACGCTGATGACCCGCGCCGTCGAGCCCGGCACTATGCTCAACGCCGGCGGTACCGTACTGACGCTGTCGTTAACGCATCCGGTGTGGGTCCGCGCCTATGTTGACGAGAAAAACCTCGGCCAGGCGCAGCCGGGACAAGAAGTGCTGCTCTATACCGACAGCCGGCCGGATAAGCCCTATCACGGCAAAATCGGTTTTGTCTCGCCGAGCGCTGAATTCACGCCGAAGACCGTCGAGACCCCGGATCTGCGCACCGATCTGGTCTACCGTCTGCGCATTGTGGTGACTGATGCCGACGGCGCGCTGCGCCAGGGAATGCCGGTGACCATCTCCTTTAGCCACGGGAACGGACATGAGTGAGACCGTCATCGCCTTAAACGGCCTGAGCCGCCGTTTTCCCGGTATGGACAGGCCAGCGGTAGCGCCGCTCACCTGCACGATCCGCGCCGGCTACGTCACCGGGCTGGTGGGGCCCGACGGCGCGGGGAAAACCACCCTGATGCGAATGCTCGCCGGATTGCTCAAGCCTGATGAGGGCCGCGCCAGCGTGATAGGCTTCGACCCGCTAAAAGACGACAGCGCCCTGCACGCGGTGCTCGGCTATATGCCGCAGAAGTTCGGCCTGTATGAAGATCTGACGGTGATGGAAAACCTGACCCTGTACGCCGACCTGCGCAGCGTCACCGGCGAGGCGCGGAAGAAAATTTTCGACCGCCTGCTGGAGTTCACCTCCCTTGGTCCATTCACCGAACGGCTGGCAGGCAAGCTTTCCGGCGGGATGAAGCAAAAGCTGGGCCTCGCCTGTACCCTGGTGGGCGATCCGAAAGTACTGCTGCTCGATGAGCCCGGCGTCGGCGTCGACCCTATCTCGCGCCGCGAGCTATGGCAGATGGTGCACGAGCTGGCCGGCGACGGCATGCTGATCCTGTGGAGCACCTCCTATCTCGATGAAGCGGAACAATGCCGCGACGTGCTGCTGATGAACGAAGGCAAACTGCTCTACCAGGGCGAGCCGACGGCGCTGACGCAAACCATGGCCGGGCGCAGCTTTCTGGTTTCCAGCCCGCAGGAAAACAACCGCCGCCTGCTGCAGCGGGCGCTGAAGCTGCCGCAGGTTAGCGACGGGGTGATCCAGGGCAAATCGGTGCGTCTGATCCTGAAAAAGGACGCGCGCATTGAGGAAGTCCAGCAGCATGGCGACATGCCGCCGCTGCAGGTGGCCGACACCGCGCCGCGCTTTGAAGATGCGTTTATCGACCTGCTCGGCGGCGCCGGGACCGCTGAATCGCCGTTGGGGGCGATTATCCATCGCGTTGACGGCAGCAAAGAGGAAACGGTCATTGAAGCCCAGTCGTTAACGAAAAAGTTTGGTGATTTCGCCGCTACCGACCATGTCGATTTCCAGGTTAAGCGCGGTGAAATTTTCGGCCTGCTCGGCCCCAACGGCGCCGGGAAATCCACCACCTTCAAAATGATGTGCGGCCTGCTGGTGCCCACCTCCGGCAAAGCGCTGGTGCTGGGAATGGATCTCAAGGTCAGCTCTGGCAAGGCGCGCCAGCATCTGGGCTATATGGCGCAAAAATTTTCGCTGTACGGCAACCTCAGCGTCGAGCAAAACCTGCGCTTTTTCTCCGGCGTCTATGGCCTGCGCGGCCGGGCGCAAAATGAAAAAATCGCCCGGATGAGCGATGCCTTTGGCCTGAAAAGTATCGCCCGCCACGCCGCCGACGAGCTGCCGCTCGGCTACAAGCAGCGGCTGGCGCTGGCCTGCTCCCTGATGCATGAACCCGATATTCTGTTTCTCGATGAACCCACCTCCGGCGTCGATCCCCTTACCCGCCGCGAGTTCTGGCTACATATTAATAGCATGGTTGATAAAGGCGTGACGGTAATGGTCACCACCCACTTCATGGATGAGGCGGAATACTGCGACCGCATCGGGCTGGTCTATCACGGCAAACTTATCGCCAGCGGGACCCCGGACGAGCTGAAGGCCCAGGCGGCGGACGACAGCCAGACGGACCCAACCATGGAGCAGGCGTTTATTACCCTGATTAACCGCTGGGACAAGGAGAATAGCCATGGGCAATAGCATTCTCTCCTGGCGGCGGGTCCGCGCCCTGTGCGTCAAAGAGACCCGGCAGATTGTGCGCGATCCCAGCAGTTGGCTGATCGCGGTGGTGATCCCCCTGCTGCTGCTGTTTATCTTCGGCTACGGCATTAACCTCGACTCCAGCAGGCTGCGGGTCGGGGTATTGCTTGAGCAGCAGAGCGAAGAGGCGCTGGATTTCGTCCATACCATGACCGGCTCGCCCTATATCGACGCCACCGTCAGCGACAGCCGCAGGCAGCTGATTGAGATGATGCAGGCCGGGCGCATCCGCGCCATGGTGGTCATTCCGGTGGATTTCGACCGCCAGATGGCCCGCCCCGGCGCCGACGCACCGCTGCAGCTCATCACCGACGGCAGCGAGCCCAATACCGCCAACTTCGCTCAGGGCTATGTGGAAGGTATTTGGCAAATCTGGCAGCAGCAGCGGGCGGAAGACCGCGGCGAAACCTTTGAACCGCTGATCGACGTGCAGATGCGCTACTGGTTTAACCCGGCGGCTATTAGCCAGCACTTTATTATCCCCGGGGCGATCACCATCATCATGACCGTGGTCGGCGCCATACTGACCTCGCTGGTGGTGGCCCGCGAATGGGAGCGCGGCACCATGGAGGCGCTGCTGTCGACGGAGATCACCCGCGCCGAACTGCTGCTGTGCAAGCTCATTCCCTACTATTTCCTCGGCATGCTGGCGATGCTGTTGTGTATGCTGGTGTCGGTATTTATTCTCAGCGTGCCCTATCGCGGCTCGCTGCCGATCCTGTTTGTCATTACCAGTCTGTTTTTGCTCAGCACCCTGGGGATGGGGCTGCTGATCTCAACCATTACCCGCAACCAGTTTAACGCCGCGCAGGTGGCGCTGAACGCCGCCTTTTTACCGTCGATTATGCTGTCCGGGTTTATTTTCCAGATAGACAGTATGCCGGCGGTGATCCGCGCGGTGACCTATGTGATCCCGGCGCGCTATTTCGTTAGTACTCTGCAAAGCCTGTTTCTGGCGGGCAATATTCCGGTGGTGCTGCTGGTCAACGTGCTGTTTTTGATTGCGTCGGCGGTGATGTTTATCGGTCTGACGTGGCTGAAAACCAAACGGCGTCTGGATTAGGTTTTGTCCGGTGGCGCTGCGCCGACCGGGCCTACGGTTTAACCAACATCGATTATACGGTTCGCCGATCCCGTAGGCCGGGCAAACGCAGTGCCGCCCGGCGTGGTTGAATGGGCCAAAGGAGCTATTATGTTTCACCGTTTATGGACATTAATCCGCAAAGAGCTGCAGTCGCTGCTGCGCGAGCCGCAGACGCGGGCGATTTTAATCATGCCGGTGCTGATTCAGGTGCTGCTGTTTCCCTTTGCCGCGACGCTGGAGGTGACCAACGCCACCATCGCTATCTACAACGAGGACAGCGGTCGCCACGCGGTGGAACTCACTCAGCGCTTTGCCCGCGCCAAAGCCTTTACCCACGTCCTGCTGCTGCAAAGCCCGCAGGCGATCCAGCCGACCATCGATGAACAAAAAGCTCTGCTGGTGGTGCGCTTCCCGGCCGATTTCTCGCGCAATCTGGATAACTATCAAACCGCCCCGCTGCAGCTTCTGCTCGACGGACGCAACTCCAACAGCGCGCAAATCGCCGCCAACTATCTGCAACAGATTGTGAAAAACTATCAGCAGGAGCTGCTGGAGGGTAAAGCGAAGCCGAACAACAGCGAGCTGGTGGTGCGCAACTGGTACAACCCGAATCTCGACTATAAATGGTTCGTGGTGCCGTCGCTTATCGCCATGATCACTACCATCGGGGTGATGATCGTCACCTCGCTGTCGGTGGCTCGCGAGCGCGAGCAGGGCACCCTTGACCAGCTGCTGGTCTCCCCCCTCGCCACCTGGCAAATTTTCGTCGGCAAGGCGGTGCCGGCGCTGATCGTCGCCACCCTGCAGGCAACTATCGTGCTGGCGATTGGTATCTGGGCCTATCAGATCCCGTTTGCCGGCTCGCTGCTGCTGTTCTATTTCACCATGGTGATTTACGGTCTATCGCTGGTGGGCTTTGGCTTATTGATTTCGTCGCTGTGCGCCACCCAGCAGCAGGCGTTTATCGGCGTGTTCGTCTTTATGATGCCGGCTATTCTCCTGTCGGGGTACGTCTCACCAGTGGAAAACATGCCGCAGTGGCTGCAGGATCTGACCTGGATAAATCCCATCCGCCACTTTACCGATATCACCAAGCAAATTTATCTGAAGGATGCGAGTCTGGAGATTGTGTGGGGAAGTTTGTGGCCGCTACTGGTCATAGCGGCCACCACCGGCTCAGCGGCGTATGCGATGTTCCGAAGGAAGATTGCGTAATACCCGTCATCGTTCAAACTACAACGGCGTTGGCTTTCCTTACTCACCCCAGTCGCATAGTTATCTATGCTTCTGGGGATTCGCTGCGTTGCCGCCTTGTTGTAGCCCGAACGCTTTAGGGTAACGGCTCTTATCTTTCGCCAGCAGCGAGACCACCGCCGGGCCTGCCAGTATCACCAGCCCGGCGAGGGCCAGCAGCAGGTTGTTGTGCAGCACGCGCGACAGCAGCCACAGCGCTATCATGGCCGCGCCGAAGTACCAGGTCGTGGTGAGCTCCTCAAGGAAGTCTCCCACATCGCGCCAGCGCGCCTCATGGTGACGCTGTAAAAACAGCATCGCCAGCAGCGTGACGCTGTAGAGGACGCACAGTCCCAATCCGACACGCACCAGCGCGCCGCTCATCCACCCCATCACCAGTACTGCCACGACCAGTAGATGCAACATAATCTGCCAGCAACTAAGACCCGTTGCGACGCGTACACGTTGTTGCCACTTCATGGCTTCTCTCCTGAAGGATTTTTCTCTGCTACTCAGAGTACCGCACTTTACGGAAAATTCCGTAACACCGCATCTTTTTGTGACGTCTACTACACTATTTTATTCAGGAAAGTGACATTTACTGGAGAATTATGGCTGAGCCAACGGCGGGATTTTCGTTGAACGTGCTGACAATTAACACCCATAAAGGCTTTACGGCGTTTAATCGGCGTTTTATTTTGCCCGAACTGCGCGACGCCGTGCGCAGCGTTAGCGCGGATATTGTTTGCCTGCAGGAGGTGATGGGCGCTCATGAGGTACATCCGCTGCACATCGAAAACTGGCCGGATACGACCCATTATGAATTTCTCGCCGACACCATGTGGAGCGACTACGCCTACGGGCGCAATGCGGTTTATCCGGAAGGCCACCACGGCAACGCCGTGCTGTCGCGCTTTCCCATTGAATACTACGAAAATCGCGATATCTCGGTCGGCAACGGGGAGAAGCGCGGCCTGCTGTACTGCCGCATCGTGCCGCCGCAGAGCGGGATAACTATTCACGTGATTTGCGTCCATCTCGGTCTACGCGCCGACCAACGGCAGGCGCAGTTGACCATGCTGGCGGAGTGGGTCAATACCCTGCCCGCGGGCGAGCCGGTGGTGGTGGCTGGCGATTTTAACGACTGGCGTCAGCAGGCTAACCAGCCGTTAAAAGCCCAGGCCGGTCTGGAAGAGATCTTTACCCGCGCCCGCGGACGGCCGGCGCGCACCTTTCCGGTCAGTTTTCCGCTGCTGCGCCTCGACCGCATTTACGTCAAGAACGCCCACGCCAGTCGCCCGAAGGCGCTGGCCCTTAAACAATGGCGGCATCTGTCCGATCATGCACCCCTTAGCGTGGAGATACATTTGTGAAATGTCGTTGGCAGGAAGGCAACCGCATTACGCTACTGGAGAATGGCGACCAGTACTATCCGGCGCTGTTTGCGGCCATCGGTCGCGCCAGCCGGCGGGTGATCCTCGAATCCTTTATCTGGTTTGAAGATGAGGTAGGCCGGCGGCTGCACGCGGTCCTGCTCGAGGCTGCCCGCCGTGGCATCCAGGTGGAGGTGCTCCTCGACGGCTATGGTTCCCCGGATCTCAGCGATGAGTTTGTCGGCGAGCTCACCGCCGCTGGCGTGATTTTCCGCTACTACGATCCGCGTCCTAAGCTGATGGGGATGCGCACCAATCTGTTCCGTCGCATGCACCGTAAAATCGTGGTAATCGACGACACCACCGCCTTTGTCGGCGGTATTAACTACTCCGCCGAACATATGAGCGACTACGGTCCGGAGGCGAAGCAGGATTATGCGGTGCAGGTCGAAGGGCCGGTGGTGCTCGACATCCTGCAGTTCGAGCTGGAAAACCTGCCCAACAGCGAAACCGCCCGCCGCTGGTGGCGACGTCGTCGCCACCAGCCGGAGGTTAACCAGACCCCCGGCGAGGCGCAGGCGCTGTTCGTCTGGCGCGACAACCAGGATCACCGCGACGATATTGAACGCCACTACCTGAAGATGCTGACCAGCGCCCGCCGGGAAGTGATTATCGCTAACGCCTATTTTTTCCCCGGCTACCGCCTGCTGCATGCGATGCGCAATGCCGCGCGGCGCGGAGTACGGGTTAAGCTGATCGTGCAGGGCGAACCGGATATTCCCATTGTGAAGTTTGGCGCCCACCTGCTCTATCACTATCTCGTTAAGGGCGGGGTGCAGATTTACGAATATCGCCGTCGCCCGCTGCATGGCAAGGTCGCTCTGGCAGACGACCACTGGGCCACCGTTGGGTCAAGCAACCTGGATCCGCTCAGCCTGTCGCTGAATCTGGAAGCCAATCTGATCATCCACGATCGGGTGTTTAACCAGACGCTGCGCGATAATCTCAACGGGCTTATCGCCCGGGATTGCCAGCGGATCGATAAAACGATGCTGCCGAAACGCAACTGGTGGCGGCTGGGCGTCAGCGTGATGGCTTTCCACTTTCTACGCCACTTCCCGGCATGGGTCGGCTGGTTACCGGCTCATACCCCGCGGCTGGCCAGAGTCAGCCCGCCGGTCCAGCCGGAAATTGAAACTCAGGACCGCGTCGAGTCTCCAGCCAGGGATAATCCACTATGAGCAAATCACATCCCCGCTGGCGGATGGCGAAAAGAGTGCTGACCGTGCTCTTTTTTATCGCCGTCATCGTCCTGCTGGTGATCTACGCGCAAAAAGTCGACTGGCAGGACGTGTGGAAGGTGATCCGCGGCTACGATCGGCTGGCCTTGTTTAGCGCCATTGCGCTGGTTATCGTCAGCTACCTCATTTACGGCTGCTACGATCTGCTCGGTCGGGCCTATTGCGGGCACAAACTGGCGAAACGCCAGGTCATGCTGGTGTCGTTTATCTGCTACGCCTTCAACCTGACACTCAGCACCTGGGTCGGCGGGATCGGTATGCGCTACCGGCTGTACTCGCGGCTGGGGCTGAACGGCAGCACCATCACCCGTATTTTTTCCTTAAGCATTACCACCAACTGGTTGGGCTATATTCTGCTGGGCGGGGTGATATTCACGGCAGATCTGGTGAAGCTGCCGCCGCACTGGTACATCAGCCAGACCACTCTGCGCATTATCGGCGGGGTGATGCTGATCCTTACGCTTTGCTATCTGTTCGGCTGCGCGTTCGCCAAACGCCGTCACCTGACGATTAAAGGCCAGCGGCTGGTGCTGCCCTCCTGGCGCTTCGCGCTGCTGCAGATGGGGCTCTCGGCGGCGAACTGGATGGCGATGGGGGCGATAATCTGGCTGCTGTTGGGCAGCGAGATTAACTATTTTCTGGTATTAGGGGTGCTGCTGGTGAGCAGTATCGCCGGGGTGATTATCCATATTCCGGCTGGGATCGGCGTGCTGGAGGCGGTGTTTATCGCCATGCTCTCCGGGGAAGATATTTCGAAGGGCGCGATCATTGCCGCCCTGCTCGCCTGGCGCGCGCTCTATTATTTCCTGCCATTGCTGCTGGCGACGGTGGCCTATCTGCTGCTGGAGAGCCGGGCGAAAAAACTGCGGCAAAAGAACCAGCGCAAGCTGGCCCGCGAATGAAACGGCCAGGCCGCGCTGCGCTTGCACGGGCCTACGGGGTGTAAGCCTGTGAGAAGAGCCTGTAGGCCGGGTAAGGCGCAGCCGCCACCCGGCAGCACCACGGGTACCGAGCCTGATATCTCGCCCGGCGGCGCTGCGCTTGCGCGGGCCTACGGAGTGTGAGCCTGTGAGAGGATCCTGTAGGCCGGGTAAGGCGCAGCCGCCACCCGGCAAAATCAAGGGTACCGGGCCTGATGCCATCACCCGGCGGCGCTGCGCTTGCGCGGGCCTACGGAGTGTGAGCCTGTGAGAGGAGCCTGTAGGCCGGGTAAGGCGCAGCCGCCACCCGGCAATACCACGGGTACCGTGCCTGATATCTCGCCCGGCGTTGCTGCGCTTGCGCGGGCCTACGGGGTGTGAGCCTGTGAGAGGAGCCTGTAGGCCGGGTAAGACGCAGCCGCCACCCGGCAAAATCAAGAGTACCGTGCCTGAAATCTCGCCCGGCGGCGCTGCGCTTGCGCGGGCCTACGGGGTGTGAGCCTGTGAGAGGAGCCTGTAGGCCGGGTAAGACGCAGCCGCCACCCGGCAAAATCAAGAGTACCGTGCCTGAAATCTCGCCCGGCGGCGCTGCGCTTGCGCGGGCCTACGGGGTGTGAGCCTGTGAGAGGAGCCTGTAGGCCGGGCAAGGCGCAGCCGCCACCCGGCAAAATCAAGGGTACCGTGTCTGAAATCTCGCCCGGCGGCGCTGCGCTTGCCGGGCGTTCGGAGATGCAACCCCCTTGATATAAAGAGGTTAGCGGCGGTTGCCCATAATACGCAGCAGCATCAGGAACAGGTTGATGAAGTCCAGATACAGCGTTAAGGCGCCAAGGATCGAGTATTTACGCAGTGTGGCGCTGTCGCGGGTATCAATCTGCTCGCCGATGTTTTTCAGCTTCTGGGTGTCATACGCCGTCAGGCCGACAAACAGCACCACCCCAATGTAGGTCACGGCCCACATCAGCGCCTCGCTCTTCAGCCACAGGTTGACCAGCGACGCCAGCACGATGCCAATCAGCCCCATAAACAGCATGCTGCCGAAGCCGCTCAGATCGCGCTTCGTGGTGTAACCATACAGGCTCATCGCCCCAAACATCCCGCCGGTGACCACAAAGGTGCTGGCGATCGATGAATAGGTATAGGCGATAAAAATGCTCGATAGCGTCAGTCCGGTCAGCGCCGAATAGAGCATAAACAGCGTGGTGGCCATCCCGGCGCTCAGCCGCTGCACCATTCCCGACAGCACAAACACCAGCGCCAGCTGGGCAATAATCAGCCCGAAGAAAGTGATTTTGCTCGAAAAGACGAACATCATCACCGCCGGAGTATTCGCTGCAAACCACGCGATAAACGCCGTCAGCAGCAGGCCGACCGTCATCCAGCCGTACACCTGTGCCATGTAAGTCTGCAGGCCGGTACGGCCCTGCACTATTGAATCGGAACGCGGATATCTGTCCATGACTCTCTCCTGATTAACAAAGTTTCACCCTGTAAGCGTATCACACTACCAGCGCTCTGCCGCCTGCCGATCGCTGTCGCGGGCGTCGACCCAGCGTTCGCCATCCGGCGTCGCTTCACGCTTCCAGAACGGCGCGCGGGTTTTCAGGTAATCCATAATAAACTCGCCGGCGGCGAAGGCGCTGCCGCGGTGAGCGCTGGTGACGCCGACAAACACAATCTCTTCCCCCGGCCACATTTCGCCGATGCGATGGATAACCGTCACCCGGCCCAGCGGCCAGCGCTCGCGCGCCAGCTCGACAATTTCCGCCAGCGATTTTTCAGTCATCCCCGGATAGTGCTCGAGGGTCAGCGCCTTCACGCTGTCGCCGAGGTTGTGGTTACGCACTTTACCGGTGAAGGTGACCACCGCGCCGTCTTCATCGCGTTCCGCCAGCCAGGGATATTCCTCACTGACGCTAAAGCGCGCCGGGCTGACCACGATACGGGTTTGCGTCATGTCAGCCCCCCGTTACCGGTGGGAAGAACGCCACTTCGTCGCCGCTGGCCACTGGATGTTCGAAAGAGGTTAGCGTCTGGTTAACCGCCGCCAGCAGCTTGCCCTCCTCCAGGGCCAGCGCCCAGCGATCGCCGCGGGCGGCAAGCTGCTGACGAACCGCTTCGACAGTCGCCAGTTCGCTGGCATCAAGGGTCAGCGAATCGGTACCGACCAGCTCGCGCACCTGGGCAAAAAACAGAACCTTAATCATGGCATTCACCCACCTTAAAATCGCCGGACTTGCCGCCGCTTTTCGCCAGCAGGCGCACCGGGCCAATCACCATATCCTTCTGCACCGCTTTGCACATATCGTAAATGGTCAGCGCGGCAACCGAGGCGGCGGTCAATGCTTCCATCTCGACGCCGGTTTTCCCGGTGAGTCGGCAGAGCGATTCAATGCGCACCCGGTTATGTTCCGGCTGCGCCTGCAGATTGACTTCCACTTTGCTGAGCATCAGCGGATGACACAGCGGGATCAGCTCCCAGGTGCGTTTGGCCGCCTGGATCCCGGCGATACGCGCGGTGGCAAACACGTCGCCTTTATGGTGGCTGCCGTCGATAATCATCGCCAGGGTCGTCGCCTGCATTTCGACATAAGCCTCGGCGCGCGCTTCGCGCACCGTTTCCGCTTTGCCGGAGACATCGACCATATGGGCTTCGCCCGCGGCGTTAATATGGGTCAGTTGTGACATAGATTATTTCTTCAGGTGAGGAATGAAGTTACAGGGACGGGTGCGGGCATCAAGCTGCGGGGCGATGATGTTGTCCCACGCCGTGCGGCAGGCTTTGGTCGAGCCCGGCATGGCAAAAATCAGCGTGCGGTTGGCGACGCCGGCCACGGCCCGGGACTGCAGCGTCGAGGTGCCGATCTCTTCGAAGGACAGCATGCGGAACACTTCGCCAAAGCCTTCGACCTCACGGTCAAACAACGGCAGCAGCGCTTCCGGCGCCTGATCGCCGTCGGTAAAACCGGTGCCGCCGGTGATCAGCACCACCTGCACGTTATCGCTGGCTATCCACGCCGATACCTGAGCGCGGATGGCGTAGCGATTCTCTTTGACGATCGCCTTCTCGACGACTTGGTGCCCCGCCTCCTGCGCCGCCTCGCGCAGCCAGTGACCGGAAGTGTCGTCCTCTTCGCCGCGACGGCTGGAAACGGTAAGAATAGCAATACGGGTCGGGATAAACTCAGCGCTAGCCTGGCTCATCTGAATGCTCCTTTCGAAAACGATTAACCGCCAATATAGGACAGGTTCTGCGTAATACCGGTGTTGCCCTGATGCAGGAAATGGGTCTGCTTTTTATGGGTTAAGGCTTCGGCGATCCGCGCCTCCAGCGCGGCCTGCTGCTGGTCTTCGGCCATCAGGTCGCGCAGGTCGACGCCGCCTTCGCCAAACAGGCACAGGTGCAGTTTGCCAACGGACGAGACGCGCAGCCGATTGCAGGTGGCGCAGAAGTCTTTTTCATACGGCATGATGAGGCCGATCTCGCCGGCGTAGTCCGGGTGACAAAAGACCTGCGCCGGGCCATCGCTGCGCTGGCGGATCTGATGGATCCAGCCGCGGCGCAGCAGTTCATCGCGCAGCACCATGCCGGAGAGATGGTGACGGCGGAACAGGTCGCTGCCTTCACCGGTTTCCATCAGCTCAATAAAGCGCAGCTGGATACGGCGGGGTTGGATCCACGCGAGGAAGGTATCGAGCTGGTGATGGTTAACATCACGCATCAGCACGGTATTCACCTTTACCTTGTCAAAGCCGGCGGCGAAGGCGGCGTCAATGCCGTCCATCACCTGGTGGAACTTATCCTGGCCGGTGATGGCATGGAACTGGCGGGCGTCGAGGCTATCAACGCTGACGTTAATCGCCGTCAGGCCGGCATCGCGCCAGCGTTCGACATCGCGCGCCAGGCGGTAACCGTTGGTAGTGACCGCAATCTGACGGATCGCCGGGTTTTCACGCACGGCGGCAATGATCTCGGTGAAGTCGCGGCGCAGGGAGGGTTCCCCACCGGTGAGGCGAACTTTTTCGGTGCCCAGCGCAGAGAAAGCGCGCGTAACCCGGCGTACTTCGTCTACGCTGAGAAAGCCATTGTTATTGACGGCGCCGGGCTTGTAACCGTTCGGCAGGCAGTAGGTGCAACGGAAGTTGCACACATCGGTAATCGACAGACGCAGGTAATAAAACTTACGCGCGAATGCATCGGTAAGCTGTGAGGCCATATACACCTTTCCAAATACGGGAGACGCGGTCATTTCTTTCCACGCCCTGGCGACAACCGGCGGCGTCGCGGCCAAATCGCCATATCTTTTGACACAGGCGAAGAGGCTAGAGTGTTAACAGGTTATGTCGATAGTAGCGCGTTACAGGCAGTTTCGCCATTGGCGATTTCGCTATATAATCTTATATATATCGCTATCTTCGTGCATTTTCGCTACAGAATAGCCATAAATCATTTTTTTGCCTTGATGTCGGTCAGTTTGTCGGGCTCCTCCCATCGTCTTTTAGGGGTAGATCGGGTAGTGTGTGGCCGTTTATGTGAAATAAGGAATTTCTATGCGCAATCGTACATTCGCTGACCTCGATCGAGTGGTAGCGCTCGGCGGCGGGCATGGTTTGGGCCGGGTGATGTCCTCCCTCTCCTCGCTCGGCTCACGGCTGACCGGCATTGTCACAACCACCGATAACGGGGGTTCCACCGGGCGGATCCGTCGTTCGGAAGGTGGCATTGCCTGGGGCGATATGCGCAATTGCATCAATCAGTTAATTGCCGAGCCGAGCGTAGCGTCGGCGATGTTTGAGTATCGTTTTGGCGGTAACGGCGAGCTTTCCGGGCATAACCTCGGAAATTTGATGTTAAAGGCGCTGGATCACCTGAGCGTGCGGCCGTTAGAGGCGATCAATTTGATCAGAAACCTGCTGAAAGTGGACGCTTTCCTGATCCCGATGTCAGAACAACCGGTGGATTTGATGGCGCTCGATCATGAAGGCCATGAAGTTTATGGCGAAGTGAATATTGATCAGCTTGATAATGTGCCGCAGGAGCTGATGCTCACCCCGCCGGTACCGGCCACCCGCGAGGCGGTGGAGGCTATCGCCGAAGCCGATTTGATCCTCATTGGGCCGGGCAGTTTTTACACCAGCCTGCTGCCGATCCTGTTGCTCGACGAGATGGCCCAGGCGTTGCGCCGCCCCCCGGCGCCGATGGTTTTTATCGATAACCTCGGCAAAGAGCATAGCCCGGCCGCGAGGCTGTCGCTGGCGGAGCGCATCGCGATTATGGAGCGCTATGTAGGCAAGCGGGTGGTGGATGCGGTGATCGCCGGTCCAAAAGCCGATATCAGCGGCATTGACGACCGGTTGGTGATCCAGACGCCGCTGGAGGCCAGCGACGTTCCCTATCGTCATGACCGGGCGCTGCTCCGCGGGGCGCTGGAGAAAGCGATCCAGCTGCCGGGCTGATCCTGCGCGCCGGAGGCGGCCCTCTTCGGCGCACCTTAAAATCTTAAGGTTGTCTTAAAATAGGGCTGGCACTATACCCTCATCTTTTTCTGTGGGTGTGCATTATGTCGTTATTGCCTCTGCGTCGGCCGGTGGTCAGCCGCACGACTTATCTGATTCTCTTTGCTTGCTATATCGGTATCTGTCTCAACCTGGCTTTTTATCGCCAGGTTTTCCCGTTACTGCCGGTAAATAGCCTGCATAACTGGCTGGTATTCCTCAGTATGCCGATCGTGGCCATTAGCGTGATGAATATCCTCACCACTCTCGCCTCGTTCCTGAAGCTGGACCGGCTGGTGATTAGCCTGTTCATTCTGCTCAGCGCCTCGGCGCAATACTTCATCTGGAACTTTGGCGTGGTGATCGACCGCAGCATGATCACCAATATCCTCGACACCACTCCGGCGGAAAGCTTTGCTCTACTCTCCGGCGAAATGATTGCCGTCCTCGGCCTTTCCGGGGTTTTGGCGGTATTCATCGCCTGGTGGGTGAAAATCCGTAAGCCCGCCACGCGGTGGCGCGGCGCGGCGATGCGCCTGCTCAATATCGCCGTTTCGGCGCTGCTGATTATTCTGGTGGCCGCGCTGTTCTACAAAGATTACGCCTCGGTGTTCCGTAACAACAAAGAGCTGGTGAAATCCCTGAGCCCTTCCAACAGCATTGTGGCCGTGAACTCCTGGTATGCTCATCATCGGATGGACAACCTGCCGCTGGTGAAGATTGGCGAAGATGCTACGCAGAAAGCGGTGATGCATAACGCTCCCCGTAAGAACCTGACGATCGTCGTGCTCGGCGAGACTTCGCGAGCGGATAACTTCTCACTGGGCGGCTATTCGCGCGACACCAACCCGCTGATGCGGCAGGACGGCGTGATCTATTTTCCGCATACCACTTCCTGCGGCACGGCAACCGCAGTTTCCGTGCCGTGCATGTTCTCCAATATGCCGCGCGCACATTATGACGAAGAGCTGGCGCACCATCAGGAAGGCGTCCTGGATATTCTACAACGCGCAGGGATCCAGGTGCTGTGGAACGATAATGACGGCGGCTGCAAAGGCGCCTGCGACCGGGTACCACACCAGAACGTCACCGACCTGAAGCTCACCGGGCAGTGCATCGATGGCGAGTGCTACGATGACGTCCTGTTCCATAATCTCGACAGCTATATCGATAACCTGCAACAGGATGGCATTATTGTGCTGCATACCATCGGCAGCCACGGTCCGACGTACTACAATCGCTATCCAGCGGCGTTTCGCAAATTCACGCCGACCTGCGACACCAATGAGATCCAGGGCTGTACCCGGGAGCAGTTGACCAATACCTATGACAACACCATCCTTTATGTCGACTATGTCGTTGATAAAGCGATAAAACTACTGCAATCTAAACAGGATAAATTTACCACTAGTCTGGTTTATTTGTCCGACCACGGCGAATCGCTGGGAGAAGATGGCGTCTATTTGCATGGTCTGCCGTATTCCATCGCGCCGGATACGCAGAAACATGTGCCGATGGCGCTGTGGCTCTCCGCCGACTACCAGCAGCGCTACGGCATTTCCGCGCACTGTCTACAGCAGCGGGCGCAAAAAGAGAATTACTCGCAGGATAATCTGTTCTCCACCCTGCTCGGCCTGCTCGGCGTCAGCACCCGCGAGTACCAGGCGGCAGATGATATCTTAACGCCATGTAGAGAGGCTGGTTGATGAAAATCTTAGTCATTGAAGACGATGCGCTGCTGTTGCAGGGGTTAATTCTGGCGATGCAAAGTGAAGGATACGTGTGCGACGGCGTCTCCACCGCGCACGAAGCCGCGCTATCGCTGGCCAGCAATCATTACAGCCTGATCGTGCTGGATCTCGGCCTGCCGGATGAAGACGGGCTGCATTTTCTCTCCCGCATGCGGCGGGAGAAAATGACCCAGCCGGTGCTGATCCTCACCGCCCGCGATACGCTTGAGGATCGCATTAGCGGTCTCGATACCGGGGCGGATGACTACCTGGTAAAACCCTTTGCCCTGGAGGAACTCAATGCGCGCATTCGCGCCCTGCTCCGCCGGCATAACAACCAGGGCGATAATGAAATCAGCGTCGGAAATCTGCGCCTTAACGTCACTCGCCGCCTGGTGTGGCTGGGTGAAACGGCGCTGGATCTTACGCCGAAAGAGTATGCCCTGCTGTCGCGGCTGATGATGAAAGCCGGTAGCCCGGTGCATCGCGAGATCCTCTACAACGACATTTACAGCTGGGACAACGAGCCGGCGACCAATACCCTGGAAGTGCATATTCACAACCTACGCGAAAAGATTGGCAAATCGCGAATCCGCACCGTCCGGGGCTTTGGCTATATGCTGGCTAACAACATCGACACGGAATAGACCATGGCTCTGTTTGCAACTGAAACCTGGACCATGCGCCACCGGCTGCTGCTGACCATCGGCGCCATCCTGGTGGTCTGCCAGCTGATAAGCGTCTTCTGGCTATGGCATGAGAGCAAAGAGCAGATCCAGCTGCTGGTGGCCAGCGCCATCGAAGGGCACAACAACCAGAAACATGTGGAGCATGAGGTACGGGAAGCGGTTGCCAGCCTGCTGGTGCCGAGCCTGCTGATCGTTGGCCTGGCGCTGTATATCAGCATGCTGGCGGTGCGCAAGATCACCCGCCCGCTTTCACGACTGCAAAGCGAACTGGAGAACCGCACGCCGGACAACCTCACTCCTATCGTACTCAGCGAATCGGTGCCCGAAGTCACGGCGGTGACCACCGCCCTGAATCAGTTAGTTTCCCGCCTCAATCTGACCCTCGACCGCGAGCGGCTGTTTACCGCCGACGTGGCGCATGAGCTACGCACCCCGCTGGCCGGGCTGCGGCTGCACCTTGAGCTGCTGGCGAAAGTGCATGGCATGGGCGTCGACCCGCTGATCCAGCGTCTCGATCAGATGACCACCAGCATTTCCCAGCTGCTGCAGCTGGCGCGCGTCGGCCAGTCCTTCTCCGCCGGCAGCTACCAGCAGGTGCTGTTGCTGGATGACGTGGTAAAACCCCTGCAGGACGAACTGGAGGCTATGCTGGCGCAGCGTCAGCAGCGGCTGCTGCTGACGGATATCGAAAACGAGACCGTCGTCTCTGGCGATGCGACGTTAATCCGCGTGATCCTGCGCAATCTGGTGGAGAATGCTCACCGCTACAGCCCTGAAGGGTCGACGATCCGCGTGTCGGTGAAAGCGGGCCTGATGCCGGTGATGGCGGTGGAAGATGAAGGGCCGGGGATCGATGAGGCGAAAAGCGGCGAACTCAGTAAAGCCTTCGTGCGCATGGACAGTCGCTACGGCGGCATTGGCCTCGGACTGAGCATCGTCACGCGCATCGCTCAGCTGCATGACGCCCAGTTTTTTTTGCATAACCGACAGCCAGGGCCAGGGGTCCGCGCGTGGGTGCTATTCCCGCAGCGCGGGGGTCAGAACGTCAGCACCCATTGATGGAAGAAGGCAACAATAATGACCAGGGCGGTGGCGACCGCCAGATATTCACGGAAGTTAATTTTTTGCATGGGCGCTATCCTCATCAGGTTGAAGATAGTGTCGCCTGGCGAGATTAAGCAAACATTAAGAAGGCCGCAACGCGGCCTTTTTTCTTCTCAAATGTTTGTTATCTGGCAAGCAGGACGATAAGAGAAGCGCGCCTTCACTATACCCCGCACCTCCACTCCGCCAGTCTGCGCCCAGAATCAGGAAGCGGCGATAAACAGCTCGCGCAGCTGATGCAGCTGGTCGCGTATTTGCGCCGCCTCCTCAAACTCGAGGTTCTGCGCGTGCTGCATCATCTGCCCTTCCAGCTCGTGGATTTTCTGCTGCAGCGCTTTTGGCGTCATATCCACAGCGCTAAGCCCGGCAGGCTCAACGGCCTTCGCTTTACCGCGCCCTTTGGCTTTGGTTTTCGCCAGGCCCTGGCCCAGCTGCAGGATATCCACCACTTTCTTATTGAGCCCCTGCGGCACGATGCCGTGCTCTTCGTTGTAGCGCTGCTGTTTCTCCCGTCGACGCTCGGTCTCGCCAATGGCTTTGGCCATGGAGGGGGTGATCTTATCGCCGTAGAGGATGGCCTTGCCGTTGACGTTGCGCGCCGCGCGGCCGATGGTCTGGATCAGCGAGCGTTCAGAACGCAGGAAGCCCTCTTTATCCGCATCCAGGATCGCCACCAACGACACCTCAGGCATATCCAGCCCCTCACGCAGCAGGTTGATCCCCACCAGCACGTCAAACTCGCCAAGACGCAGGTCGCGGATGATTTCCATGCGCTCGACGGTGTCGATATCCGAGTGCAGATAGCGCACGCGCTCGCCGTGCTCCTCAAGGTACTCGGTTAAGTCCTCCGCCATCCGCTTGGTGAGAGTGGTGACCAGCACGCGCTCGTTGATGGCCGTTCGCAGGCGGATCTCTGACAGCAGATCGTCGACCTGAGTCGCCACCGGGCGCACTTCGATGATTGGGTCAAGCAGACCGGTCGGCCGCACCACCTGATCCACAACCTCGCCGCCGGATTTATCCAGCTCATAGGCGCCCGGGGTCGCCGACACATAGATGGTTTGCGGCGCCAGCGCTTCGAATTCTTCAAACTTCATCGGCCGGTTATCCAGCGCCGACGGCAGGCGGAAACCGTATTCCACCAGCGTCTCTTTGCGCGCCCGGTCGCCCCGGTACATACCGCCGATCTGCGGCACCGTGACGTGGGATTCGTCAATCACCAGCAGGCCATCCGCCGGCAGATAGTCGAACAGGGTCGGCGGCGGCTCGCCGGGCCCGCGCCCGGAGAGAAAGCGCGAGTAGTTTTCAATGCCCGAGCAGTAACCCAGCTCGTTCATCATTTCGAGGTCAAACTGGGTACGCTGGGTTAAGCGCTGCTCTTCCAGCAGCTTGTTGTTGGCCAGCAGCACCTTGCGCCGCTCCGCCAGCTCAAGCTTGATCTCTTCCATCGCCTGGACGATGCGCTCCCGCGGCGTCACGTAGTGGGTCTTGGGATAAATGGTATAGCGCGGCACCGTCCCTTCGACGTGGCCGGTGAGCGGGTCGAACAGCGACAAACGCTCGACCTCTTCGTCAAACAGCTCAATGCGCAGGGCGATATCGTCGGATTCCGCCGGGAAGACGTCGATCACCTCGCCGCGCACGCGAAAAGTGCCGCGCTGGAAGGCCTGATCGTTGCGGGTATACTGCAGTTCGGCCAGACGACGCAGGATCGCCCGCTGGTCAATCAGCATACCGACCGTCAGATGCAACATCATTTTCAGATACAGGTCCGGGTCGCCGAGGCCGTAGATCGCCGAGACTGACGCCACCACCACTACGTCGCGCCGCTCGAGCAGCGCTTTGGTGGCCGACAGACGCATCTGCTCAATATGTTCGTTAACCGAGGCGTCCTTCTCAATGAAGGTATCTGAGCTGGGAACGTAGGCTTCCGGCTGATAGTAATCGTAGTAGGAGACGAAATACTCGACGGCATTCTCCGGGAAAAACTCTTTCATCTCGCCGTAGAGCTGAGCCGCCAGGGTTTTGTTTGGCGCCAGCACCATCGTCGGCCGCTGCAGGTCGGCAATCACGTTGGCGATGGTAAAGGTTTTACCGGAGCCGGTAACCCCCAGTAGCGTCTGATGCGCAAGCCCATCCTCCAGCCCCTCTTCCAGGCGGCGGATGGCTTCCGGTTGGTCTCCGGAGGGGCGAAAGGCGGAATGCAGTACAAACGATTTACTCATCAATCAGAACCTGAAAAAAGAATTAGCGGCCGGTGTTTAATTCTACCCCCCGGGCCGTTTTTTGCCAATAAATTATACTGGATATTTAAACAGTGCGTACTTATGATAACGCCACAAAAGGGTCTTATTAGCCGGCAAGCTGGGTGCAAAACGTGCGTCAGACGGAATAATCCTCCGGCCGCCAGGGTTATCCCCAGAAAATTTTACCTTTTAACATTTGTCAAGCGGACGGATGAAACTTTTATGGCAGCAGATGACGCTTTTCTTACACACATTGATTTTATCTAACAAGCTGATATTTAAGATCTTTAAAGAAAAGACGCCTTTCGCGCCAATTCAGCCGCAAGCCGCGTACGCTCTAGCTTACCGCAGGTTTTCTAACTCTAATACACAAGGTTATCCACAGGAATAGTGGATAACTGTCCGCAGCCCAAGACCACCGCCGCCCGGCGCCTGTCGCCTTTTGCGGTCAACCGCGTGGCGAAAAATTTTTATCGAACTATTTTTGATAACTATCCGCTTAAAGCCGCTCGATTTTTGCTGCTTTTTGCACCACCCTTTAGCGTCGGGCACCGGAAAAGTGCAGCCCCGGCGCTGACGAGGCCCGATGGTATCGGCGTTTAGCGCTTTTTTTCCGAGCGTTCTTTTTCCTGGCAAGAGTTTTGCAGCATCTTTCTGTCGCCCTGACGCCAGGATAAGGAGAAAACGTCCATGTTGAATTTACAGGCAGTAAATCACTTTTACGGCAACCAGCATTCGCTGTGGAATGTCGATCTTGTACTACGCCCGGGAGAGTGCATTGGCGTACTGGGACGCGAGGGCATGGGAAAAACCACCCTGGTTAACTGCATTGCTGGCCACCTGCCGGTGGCCAGCGGCCGGATGACCTGGCATGACATTGGCGCCCCGCCGCAGGATCTCACCCCCCTGTCCGCTCAATCGCGCAGCGCCATTGGTATCGGCTACGTGCCACAAGATAAACGCATTTTTTCCCAACTCAGCGTGGAAGAGAACCTGCACATCGCCCTGGCGGCCGGGAAACCCGGGGCTAACGCCAGCGGCGGCGAGATTTATGAGCATTTTCCCGAGCTCTATGCCCTACGGCAGCGCAAAGGCGCCTCGCTGAGCGACGACGATCAGTACCAGCTGGCGCTGGCCAGGGCGCTGATCGTCCAGCCGCGGCTGCTGATCCTTGATGAACCCTCGCGCGGCAGAGGGCCGCGCTGCCTGCAAAAGCTGGCGGATCTGCTGTTGCGGTTAAATCGCGATATCGGCCTGACGGTGCTGCTCGCCGAGCAGCACCTGCCCTTTATCCGCCGGGTGGCGGATCGCTTCTGTGTCTTGCACCGGGGCCGTAACGTCGCCGAAGGCGATATTATGGCGCTGGATGAGCCGCTGCTGGCGCAGTGGATAACGCCGGATCCAGCGCCCTGAGGTCCAGATACTGGCCGAGATCGTCGCGCTGCGCGATGTCGGCAAGCCACGGTATTTCGCCGAGGAACGGCGCGGCCAGTCGGTTTTTCAGCGTCGCCAGATATTCGGCGTGGCGCTTGCCCGGCGGCTGTACGTCATTGGCGATCCACCCCGCCAGCGGTAGTCCCGCCTGGCGTACCGCCTGAGCGGTAAGCATTGCGTGGTTGATACAGCCGAGCTTAACGCCCACCACCAGAATGACCGGCAGCTGTTCCGCCTGCGCCCAGTCGGCGAAGGTCAGGGAATCCGAGAGCGGCGTAAACCAGCCGCCGGCGCCTTCCACCAACACCCAGTCGGCGAGACCTTCCAGCTCACGCAGCCCGCTGGAGAGCCTGGCCGCGGCGATCGGCCGCCCTTCGTCGGCGCTGATGATGTGCGGGGAGGTCGGCTCGGCGAAGGTATAGGGGTTCACCTGGTCGTAACGCAACGCGACCCGACTATGACGCTGCAGCGCCAGCGCATCTTCATTACGCAGCCCATCGCCGGTAAGCTCGCTACCGGAGGCCACAGGCTTATAGCCGGCAGTGTGAAAACCCAGCAGATTCGCCGCCTGCAGCAGGGCGCTGCTGGCGATGGTTTTACCGACTTCAGTATCGGTCCCGGTGACAAAAAAACGTTTAGTCACGCTCAATGACTCCTGTAAAAAGAGAATACGTCAGCGGGCAGATGCCCTGCCGCTGCGGCCAGGCCAGCTGCAGCTCGCGCAGTTTGCCGCGGCCAAGCGGGGCGGCGGTCCGCCCCTGGTGCAAATGGGTGGCGCCGATGCCCTTCAGCGAGCGCATAGCGCTCAGCGCATCGGCGAACGGCAGGCTAATCTGATGAACCTCGCCGGTCGCGCGCAGGCCGCTAAGCGCCGCGCGCACCGCCGCTTCGCTAAGGAAACGGTTGGCATGCGGCCGGTCGTCGATGGCCTGCCACGCCTGATTGAGCTCCGGCAGCGAGTCGGCGAGCAGCGTGCTAAACGCCACTCTGCCGCCGGGACGCGCCACCCGGTACAGCTCGCCAATTGCCGCCCGTAGATCGTCGCACCACTGCACCGCCAGATTGCTCCACGCCAGATCGACGCAGGCGTCCGGCAGCGGCAGCGCCTCAATATCCCCCAGCAGATAATGCTGCGCGGCGTCGTTACGCTGCGCCTGGGCGAGCATCCCGGCGGAGAGATCCAGCGCGGTCACCACGCTGCCCGCCTCACGCCAATAGCGACTCATACTGCCGGGGCCGCAGCCGGCATCCAGCACCTGCGCAAAATCGCGGCGCGCCAGCTGGCGCAGCAGTAGATCGGCGCAGCGCCGCTGCAGTTCATCATGTTGCGTATAGCCGCTGGCCGCCCGGCCAAACGCCGCGGCCACCGCCTGCTTATTCACTGTGGCCATGCAGCACCTCCAGTAAACGGTTAATGTCTTCAGCATGATGGGCGGCTGTCAGGGTCAGGCGCAAACGCGCGCTGCCGACCGGCACCGTCGGCGGACGGATCGCCGTTGCCCAGCAGCCCGCGTCGCGTAGACGGCAGGCCAGGTTCAGCGCCCGGGCGTTGTCGCCGACGATCAGCGGCTGGATCGCGCTGACGGAGTCGGTCAACCCCAGCGACACCTCGCCCATCCCCTCACGGAACTGACGGATGCGGGCGGCCAGGATGTCGCGACGCTGCTGCCCTTCATCGCTGCGAATGATCCCCAGGGCAGCGCTCAACGCCACCGCCTGGGCGGGCGGCATCGCGGTGCTGTAGATCAGATGACGGGCAAACTGCAGCAGATAATCGGCCATTGCTTCGTCGCACAGCACCGCCGCGCCGCTGACGCCGAAGGCCTTGCCGAAGGTAACCACCAGCAGCTCAGGGCGCACCGCCTGCGCGGCGCAGCTCCCGCGTCCTTCGTCGCCGACCACGCCAACACCGTGGGCGTCATCCACCAGCAACACTGCCCCTGCGGCCTGCGTCGCGGCGTGAATGGCCGCCAGCGGCGCGCTGTCGCCGTCCATGCTGAAAATGCCTTCAGTGACCGCCAACTGTTCGCCCGCCAGCGGCTTAGCCAGCAGTTGCGCGAGCTGCTGCGGATCGTTGTGGGTAAAGCGCCGCAGCTGCGCCGGGCTGAGGCTCGCCGCCTCCAGCAGAGAGGCGTGGCTCAGACGGTCGGCGACAATCCGATCGTCTTTCTCCACCAGGGCGGCGATCAGCGCCTGATTCGCGGCAAAGCCGGAGATAAACAGCAATGCGCGCGGATAGCCCAGCCAGTCGGCGAGCGCCTCTTCCAGCGCGCGGTGGGCTTCGCTATAGCCGCTCACGTGGCCCGAGCCGCCGGCGCCGACGCCATAGCGCGTGGCCCCCTGTTGCCAGGCGGCGATAATCGCCGGATGCTGACTCAGGCCCAGATAGTCATTGCTGGAGAAGTTAAGCCAGCGCTCCCCTTCCCGCTCCAGCCAGCGCCCGGCGCCGTGCGTCACCGGCAGGCGGCGGCGAAAAGCTTCCGCCGCCCGCCGCTCGTCCAGCGCCCGATCGATTCGCTGCTGCCAGCTCATAGCGCCGCCGCGTTGTAATATTCCTCAGTGTCCGGGGTGAGTAAGGCCTGCTCCAGACGCTGCTGCTGCTCATTGTCGCCTTCCAGCACCGCCGTCTGCTGCGGGTTGATCCCCAGCTTGCGGAACAACTGCAGGTCTTTGTCCTCTTCCGGGTTCGGCGTGGTCAGCAGCTTGCAGCCATAGAAAATCGAGTTCGCCCCGGCCATAAAGCACATCGCCTGGGTCTGCTCGTTCATCTGCTCGCGGCCGGCGGAGAGACGCACGTAGGAGGTGGGCATCATGATGCGCGCGATGGCGATAGTGCGGATGAAATCGAAAGCGTCGACGTCGTCGTTATCCGCCAGCGGCGTGCCCTTGACCTTCACCAACATGTTGATCGGTACGCTCTCCGGCGGCGTCGGCAGATTAGCCAGTTGCAGCAGCAGTCCGGCGCGATCTTTTACGCTCTCTCCCAGCCCGACGATGCCGCCGGAGCAGACTTTGATCCCAGCATCACGCACTTTATCCAGCGTATCCAGGCGCTCCTGGTAGGTACGGGTGGTGATGATGTTGCCGTAAAATTCCGGCGAGGTATCAAGGTTGTGGTTGTAGTAATCGAGGCCCGCTTCGGCCAGGCGCTGCGCCTGACTGTCGGTCAGGGTGCCGAGCGTCATACAGGACTCCAGCCCCAGCGCCTTCACCCCTTTCACCATCTGCTCCAGGTAAGGCATATCGCGGTCATTGGGGTTTTTCCACGCCGCGCCCATGCAGAAGCGGGTGGAGCCGGCGTTTTTCGCCTGGCGCGCTGATTCCAGCACCTGCTCAACCTCCATCAGGCGCTCGGCTTCGAGGCCGGTTTTGTAGCGTGCGCTCTGCGGGCAATATTTACAATCTTCCGGGCAGGCGCCGGTTTTGATCGACAGCAGGGTGCTGACCTGCACCTGGCGCGGATCAAAGTGTTGACGATGGATTTGCTGCGCTTCGAATAGCAGATCGAGCAGCGGTTTATTAAATAATTCCGTTACTTGCGACATTGTCCAGCGAGGTTGGTGAGCCATTTTCCTCTCCAAAAGGTCGTACACTTCCTATTTCACACAGCCTCTTTGTTGGCTGCACTCGCGCACCCCAGCCACATAGTGAACTATGCTCCTGGGGATGTTCTCGCTTGCCGCCTCGATGCTGCGCGAAATATTTTGTGTACGTTTCATTGTAAGTAAGTTCAGTGTAGACTTGTAAACCTAAATGTTTTCAAAATGGTTTACAAGTCGCTTATGACACTGGACGATCTCGCTTTCGATCGGCGCCACATCTGGCACCCCTACACCTCTATGACTTCCCCCCTGCCGGTCTACCCGGTGGTGTCCGCCCACGGTTGCGAGCTGTCCCTCGCCGGCGGCGAACAGTTGGTTGACGGTATGTCTTCCTGGTGGGCGGCGATCCACGGCTACAATCACCCACGCCTCAATGCGGCGCTGAAGGGGCAAATTGACCAAATGTCGCACGTCATGTTCGGCGGGATCACCCATCCGCCGGCAGTAGCGCTATGCCGTCAGCTGGTGGCGATGACCCCGGCCTCGCTGGAGTGCGTTTTCCTCGCCGACTCCGGTTCAGTGGCGGTAGAGGTGGCGATGAAAATGGCGCTGCAGTACTGGCAGGCTAAAGGCGAACCACGTCGTCGTTTTCTGACCTTCCGCAACGGCTATCACGGGGATACCTTCGGAGCGATGTCGGTCTGCGATCCGCAGAACTCGATGCACAGCCTGTGGCAGGGCTACCTGCCGGATAATCTTTTCGCCCCCGCGCCGCAAAGCCGCTTCGACGGCGAGTGGGACGAGATGGATATGGTGCCGTTTGCCCGCCTGATGGCCGCGCATCGTCATGAAATCGCCGCGGTGATCCTCGAACCTATCGTCCAGGGGGCAGGCGGCATGCGGATGTACCATCCGGAGTGGCTGAAGCGGGTGCGTAAAATGTGCGACCGGGAAGGGATACTGCTGATCGCCGATGAGATTGCCACCGGCTTTGGCCGCACCGGCAAGCTGTTCGCTTGTGAACACGCCGGGATTACCGCCGACATTCTGTGTCTGGGCAAAGCGCTGACCGGCGGCACCATGACCCTTTCCGCCGCCATCACTACCCGAACGGTTGCTGAAACCATTAGCAATGGCGAAGCCGGTTGCTTTATGCACGGCCCCACCTTTATGGGCAATCCGCTGGCCTGCGCGGTGGCCAGCGAAAGCCTGCGCCTGCTGGAGAGCGGCGAATGGCAGCCGCAGGTGGCGGCGATTGAAGCCCAGCTGCAGGCCGAGCTGGCCCCGGCGCGGGGATCTGCGCTGGTCGCGGACGTCCGCGTGCTGGGCGCTATTGGCGTGGTTGAAACCCGTCGCCCGGTCAACATGGCCACCCTGCAGCGCTTTTTCGTCGAGCAGGGAGTCTGGATCCGTCCGTTTGGCCGGCTGATTTATCTGATGCCGCCGTACATCATCACGCCCGAGCAGCTGACCCGCCTGACCCGTGCGGTCAACCAGGCAGTGCAGGACGAAACATTTTTTAGCGAATAAATAGCGGAATTGCGTCGTCGGGAAGGCTACACTTCTTTGTTAATCAGCGCATTATCAATGAGGATGAAGCATGAAACTGATCAGTCACGATCTCCAGGACGGCGGTAAGCTGCCTAATCGTCACGTCTTCAACGGCATGGGCTACGATGGCGACAATATTTCGCCGCATCTGATGTGGGATGATGTGCCCGTGGGAACCAAAAGCTTTGTGGTGACCTGCTACGATCCGGATGCGCCGACCGGCTCCGGCTGGTGGCACTGGGTGGTCGCTAACCTGCCGGCCGATACCCGCGTCCTGCCGCAAGGGGCCGGTTCCGGTCAGGCGGAGCTGCCGGAAGAGGCCGTTCAGACCCGCACCGATTTTGGTAAGGCAGGCTACGGCGGCGCGGCGCCGCCGAAGGGCGAAACCCACCGCTATATCTTCACCGTCCACGCCCTGGACGTCGAGAAAATTGAGGTGGATGCTGAGGCCAGCGGCGCGATGGTCGGCTTTAACGTCCATTTCCATTCCCTCGCCAGCGCCTCCATCACCGCCCTGTTCAGTTAATCTTCCCCCCGGATAGCGGCTTGCGCCTTATCCGGGGTACCCGCGGCGCCATTTGTTTTTCGGGTGGCGCTGCGCTTACCCGACCTACACTACCCCCACGCCCATGCTAGCGCAGCGCCGCCGGGCGATTGCCGCGGGCACGGAGCCGCTTTTATGCCGGGCGGCGGCTGACGCCTTGCCCGGCCTACGGTGCTATTGCGCGGTTATTTTGCCGGGTGGCGGCTGACGCCTTACCCGGCCTACGGTGCGTGCGACCTGCCGTGAAGTTACCCACCAGTCCTGCTGAAACTGCCGGTGTTGCGGCCTCAACATCGCTGAGACGTTCCCGGAAGGCCGGGGCAGCCCGCATGGATGCGGGCTGAGGGCCGTGTTTTGCAGGGACGCTGCCTCGGCCCGACCCGAAGCCTGCAGGGATAAGTCGAAGGGACCGCGTAGCGGCGATTTTGCTGGCCGGAGCCCGGGGGTACAGGGGGCGGCGGCGACTGGCCGCCCCCTGTGCGCTCCCTGCGCCATGAGTAACATAACGTAGAAGACATTTCGGGAGCGCAATGTGCTCGGAATTAATACAAAACAACTGTTTTTACCGGATTAAAACCGTTACAAGCCGATAGCAGTATCTACAATACCCCCAGGCCCGCGCAAGCGCAGCGCCGCCGGACGATTGCCGCGGGCACGGAGCCGCTTTTATGCCGGGCGGCGGCTGACGCCTTGCCCGGCCTACGGTCCGTGCCATTTGTAGCCCCGGTAAGCGCAGCGCCACCGGGGAAATTGGCCTTACTGTTCAGTGGCTACCTGCAGCGCCGTTTTACGCACCCGCGCATACCACACCACCGTCAGCAGCCCGAGCCAGACCAGGCCGGCGATCAGCGCCATCCGCGTTTCGGCAAACATCCCTAGTACGGCGATGACCAGCCCCATAAACAGCAGCGTCAACAGCGGCGCCACCGGCCAGAACGGAATGGGAAAGGCGATCTGGCTGCGCTCTTCGGCAGACAAACCGCGGCGCATGGCAAAATGGGATAGCAGAATCATCAGCCACACCCATACCGTGGCGAATGCCGCCAGCGAAGCAATTAGCACAAATACCTGCTCGGGGATCAGATAGTTCAATACCACCGCCGCCAGCAGCGCGCCGCCCATGACCACCACCGTCATCCATGGCACACCGTTGCTGGCGATGCGCTGGAAGCTTTTCGGCGCCAGCCCCTCTTTCGACATGCCGTACATCATGCGTCCGGCGCCAAAAATATCGCTGTTAATCGCCGAGATGCTGGCGCTGATCACGATGATGTTAAGGATGGTCGCCGCCGCCGGGATCCCCAGACCGTCGAAAATAAGCACAAACGGACTCCCCTGTTCGCCAAAGCTGTTCCACGGGAAGATCGCCATCAGTACCGCCAGGGTGCAGACGTAGAACAGGATAATGCGCAGCGGAATGGTATTGATGGCCTGCGGGATCACCTTCTTAGGATCCTTCGCTTCCGCGGCAGTGACGCCGATAATCTCCACCCCGCCGAAGGCGAACATCACGATGCCAAGCGAGGCGATAACGCCCTGCCAGCCGTTAGGGGCAAAGCCGCCTTGGCTCCAGAGGTTTTCCAGCCCGGTGGCCGGGAAGCTGTGGCCAAAGCCAAAGAAGATGATCCCCGCCCCCGCCAGCATCATGGCGATAATCGCCACCACCTTCACCAGAGACAGCCAGAACTCCATCTCGCCAAATACCCGCACGTTGCACAGGTTCATCGCGCCGATAAAGAAGATGATGCTGAGGATCCAGATCCAGCGCGGCACATCGGGGTACCACAATCCCATATAGATGCCGAAGGCGGTGACGTCGGCCAGGGCGACGATCACCATTTCAAAGGTGTAGGTCCAGCCGGTAATAAACCCGGCCAGCGGCCCGAGATACTGGCGGGCATAGCTGCCGAAGGAGCCGGAAACCGGGTTGCGCACCGCCATCTCGCCCAGCGCGCGCATGACGATAAACACCGCCGCGCCGCCAATCAGATAGGCCAGCAGCACCGCCGGGCCCGCCGCTTTGATGGCTGAGGCCGAGCCATAGAACAGCCCGGTGCCGATAGCGGAGCCGAGCGCAATAAACCGAATGTGTCGGGCATTGAGCCTGCGCAGCAGATGTGGCTTGTGTTGTTGTTGCATATACAGGTGTCCTGATTTTTTTATATGACGACAAATATGCGGTGTAGGGCGGTCGGGGGAATGACTTCCCCCGACGCGGGTACAGAGAACAACGGTGATTAATGCAGTACGGCAGGCAGCAGACGCGTCAGGTGACGGGCCGCCAGAAGCGCAATGGCGTTATCGATATCCGGGGCGAAGTAGCGATCCTGCGTATAGTGCGGCACGCGTTCGCGCAGCAAGTGACGCGCCTCTTCCAGCAGCGGACTGGTGGTCAGTCCTTCGCGCATATCCAGCCCCTGCGCCGCCGCCAGCCACTCAACGGCCAGCACCCCGCGAGTGTTCTCGGCCATCGCCCACAGGCGGCGACCGGCCGCCGGCGCCATCGAGACGTGGTCTTCCTGGTTGGCAGAGGTGGGCAGGCTGTCAACGCTATGCGGGTGCGACAGCGCTTTGTTTTCACTGGCTAAGGCCGCCGCCGTGACCTGGGCAATCATAAACCCGGAGTTGACGCCGCCATTTTTGACGAGGAACGGCGGCAGCTGCGACATATGGCTGTCCATCATCAGCGCGATGCGGCGCTCGGAGAGCGAGCCGATTTCGGCGATCGCCAGCGCGATATTATCCGCGGCCATCGCCACCGGTTCGGCATGGAAGTTACCGCCGGAGATGACGTCATTTTCGGCGGCAAAGACCAGCGGGTTATCGGAGACCGCGTTGGCTTCAGCCAGCAGCACCTCAGCCGCCTGGCGGATCTGCGTCAGGCAGGCGCCCATCACCTGCGGCTGGCAGCGCAGGGAGTACGGGTCCTGCACCTTGCTGCAGTTATGGTGCGACTGCGAGATCGCGCTATCGTCGGTCAGCAGGTGGCGATACAGCGCCGCCGCATCAATCTGCCCGCGCTGGCCGCGCACTTCATGGATGCGCGCATCAAACGGACGACGTGAGCCCAGCGCTGCTTCGGTGGTTAACGCCCCGCAGACGACCGCGGAGGCGAACAGATCCTCGGCTTCGAACAGACCGCGCAGGGCAAAAGCGGTCGAGGCCTGGGTGCCGTTGAGTAGCGCCAGCCCCTCTTTCGCCGCCAGGGTAATCGGCTCCAGCCCCACCTGACGCAGCGCTTCGGTGGCCGGCAGCCAGTCGCCGCCGCGTACCCGCGCTTTACCTTCTCCGAGCAGGGTTAGCGACATATGCGCCAGCGGCGCGAGGTCGCCGGAAGCGCCGACGGAGCCTTTGGCCGGGATCCACGGCGTCACGCCGGCATTCACCAGGCCAATCAGCGCCTGGATCACGCTCAGGCGGATCCCGGAGAAACCGCGGGACAGGCTGTTAATCTTCAGCACCATAATCAGCCGCGTCAGATCATCGTCCAGCGGCTCGCCAACGCCCGCCGCATGGGACAGCACCAGCGAACGCTGCAGGTTCTCCAGATCTTCCGTCGAGATACGGGTTTGCGCCAGCAGGCCAAAACCGGTGTTGATGCCGTAGGCGGTACGCCCTTCGGCAAGGATGGCGTTGACGCAGGCCACGCTCTCGTCAATGGCGGCAAACGCGCCGCTGTCGAGGGTAATATTTACCGGGTGGCTGTAAACGTCGCGGAGCTGCGACAGGCTGAGTTGACCCGGGATCAAAGTTAAAGATTTCATTTAGCGTTCCCCTGCGTTGCCGCCACCATCGGAAGATTCAGACCCTGTTCTGCTGCGCATTCAATGGCAATCTCATACCCCGCGTCGGCATGACGCATTACGCCGGTCGCCGGGTCGTTATGCAGGACGCGGGCGATACGCGCCGCCGCTTCATCGGTACCATCGCAGACGATAACCATCCCGGAGTGCTGCGAGAAGCCCATGCCTACCCCGCCGCCGTGGTGCAGCGACACCCAGGTCGCGCCGCTGGCGGTATTGAGCAGGGCGTTGAGCAGCGGCCAGTCGGAGACCGCATCAGAACCATCGCGCATCGCTTCGGTTTCGCGATTCGGGCTGGCGACGGAGCCGGAGTCAAGGTGATCCCGGCCAATGACGATCGGCGCGGAGACTTCGCCGCTGCGCACCATTTCGTTAAACGCCAGACCGAGCTTTTGCCGCCACTCCAGACCGACCCAGCAGATACGCGCCGGCAGTCCCTGGAAGCTGATGCGCTCGCGCGCCATATCCAGCCAGTGGTGCAGATGCTGATCATCTTTAATGATCTCTTTCACTTTCGCGTCGGTTTTGTAGATATCCTGCGGATCGCCGGACAGCGCTACCCAGCGGAACGGGCCGATACCGCGGCAGAACAGCGGGCGGATATAGGCCGGCACGAAGCCCGGGAAATCGAAGGCGTTGCTGACGCCCACTTCCTGCGCCATCTGGCGGATGTTGTTGCCGTAGTCGAAGGTTGGGACCCCCATCTCATGGAAGGCCAGCATCGCCTGCACGTGATCGCCCATCGAGCGTTTCGCCGCCAGAATAGTGCCCTGCGGGTCGGATTCGGCTTTCTGCTGATACTCTTCCCAGCTCCAGCCTTTCGGCAGATAGCCATGCAGCGGGTCGTGGGCGCTGGTCTGGTCGGTGACCATATCCGGGCGCACGCCGCGCTTCACCAGCTCCGGTACGATCTCCGCGGCGTTGCCGCACAGCGCGATAGAGATGGCCCGCCCTTCGGCGGTGTATTTTTTGATGCGCGCCAGGGCGTCATCCAGCGAGGTGGCTTGCTCATCCACGTAGCGGGTACGCAGACGGAAATCGATGCGGCTCTGCTGACATTCGATGTTCAGCGAGCAGGCGCCGGCCAGCGTCGCGGCCAGCGGCTGCGCGCCGCCCATGCCGCCCAGACCGGCGGTTAATACCCAGCGGCCTTTCAGGCTGCCCTGGTAGTGCTGGCGACCGGCTTCGACGAAGGTTTCGTAGGTACCCTGCACGATGCCCTGGCTGCCGATGTAGATCCAGCTGCCGGCGGTCATCTGGCCGTACATCGCCAGCCCTTTGGCATCCAGCTCGTTAAAGTGTTCCCAGGTGGCCCAGTGCGGGACCAGGTTGGAGTTGGCGATCAGCACGCGCGGTGAGTTTTCATGGGTTTTGAATACGCCCACCGGCTTTCCGGACTGCACCAGCAGGGTTTCATCGCTTTCCAGGTTCTTCAGCGCCTTCACGATAGCGTCATAGCATTCCCAGTTGCGCGCTGCGCGACCAATACCGCCATAGACCACCAGCTCGTGCGGGTTTTCGGCGACATCGGGATCAAGATTATTCATTAACATACGCAGCGGGGCTTCGGTCAGCCAGCTCTTCGCGGTCAGCGTCGTGCCTCTTGGCGCACGGACGTCCAGCTGGCGATATTTGCTTTGCGACATCGGGGTTTCTCCTGACAATGAACGTTGTTTACATAGATACATATACTTGTCTATACAAGCATGCGCAAGCCAGGATTTAACAGAAACGATACAATTTTGTTATATTGCGTCAGCAATCACGTTTTGCTGACGCCAGCGTGGATCAGGAGCCAAAGCGCCCCTGCAGACGATATCGGCTACCGGGGAACAGCAGGCGCGCGTGGGAGACGATGTGGGTTGTCGACCAGGTGCGACGACGGATCAGCAGGCACGGATCGTGGGCGTGAATATGCAGCAGCGCGCACTCTTCCGCCGTGGCCTGCACCGCTTCAACAATATGTTCACCTTCGGTTAACGGCGCGATCAGCGACAGGTAATCATGGGGCGTGGTGGCGGTGTAGTCCTGATGCAGATAGTCCGGTACCACTGCGGCATTGACGCAGCGATCTTCGATTTGCACCGGCACCTCGTTTTCGTAATGCACCATCAGCGAGTGAAAGATGCGGGTGCCTTCCGGGACGCTGAGCGCCGTCGCCTGAATATGATCCGCCCGGGTCTCCTCAAGCAGGAGTACCTCACAGCGGTGCTGATGGTGACGGGCGACAATTTCTGCGGCAATACTGCGCACCTCGAACAGCGCCGACTGCCCTTTCGGCTCGGCGACAAAGGTTCCCACCCCTTGTAACCTGACCAGCAGGCCTTCGTCCGTCAGCTCGCGCAGCGCGCGATTGATGGTCATTCGGCTGAAGCCGAACTGGGCCACCAGCTCAGCTTCCGACGGGATACGGTCATGCGGTCGCCAGACGCCGCTGTGGATCTTTTCGCTGATCGCCTGCTTCACCTTTTCATAGAAAGGCGCGGGCGCGGAACGAGGTTGTTGTGCAAACATGGCCTGGCTTTCCTTATGCGTAATAAGCGGAGCGGCGAAACGAAAATAATAGCGCGGAACGCTAGCGCCACCAATGGGCGATTTGCCATGCCACACGGGCCGCCACGCGAGCGCCCTGACCGTCAATGTCAAACAGCGGGTTAAACTCCACCAGATCCACCGCCTGCAGCTTACCGCTGCGGCACAGCGGCTCAACGATGCGCAGCAGCGTGGCCAGCGGCACGCCCAGCGCCGCCGGGGCCGACACCGCCGGCATTTCTCGCGCCGGCAGCACGTCGAGATCGATAGTCAGATACAGACGGTCGAATTGCGCGATATTGCGCTCAAGCTCCGGCAACACGCGAGTTTCGAAGGCTGTCAGCACCTCCAGATCTTCAACGATAGCCACCTGGCGGCGCGCCGCTTCATCCCATAGCGCCTGGGTGTTCGCCGCCCGGCTAACCCCGATGCAGGTATAGTGAAAACCGCGCTGCTGCGCGTCACACTCCAGCGCCAACTGGCGGAACGGCGTCCCGGAGCTGGCGCAGTCGGCAAAGCGCAGATCCAGATGCGCATCGAGATTAATAATGCCCACTTTTTCGCCCGGGAAGGCATCCAGTACCCCAGCGCCGTGGCCGAAGGCCGTCTCGTGGCCGCCGCCCAGGACCAGCGTGCGTTTACCCGCCCGCTGACAGTCGGCCACCGCCTCGCGCAGCGCCTGATGCGCGGCTTCTAACTGCTCGCCGTCGACGCTGATGGTGCCCATATCCACGCAGCGGTCATGACCCTGATGGCTGGCCATATTGGCCAACGCCCGGCGCAGGGTCGCCGGGCCGTCCGCTGCCCCGGTACGCCCCTTGTTACGCCGGACCCCTTCGTCACAGGCGAAGCCGAGCAGCGCGATATCGCCGGGCATCTCCTGCGGCGCGAAGCGTTCCGCGCGGGCGATGGTCTGGAACAGGCGCAGCGCATTGGGCGCTTCCGCGCTGTCGTCGCGTCCCTGCCAGAGACTGGCTGGCGTAGCTTGCCACAGCATCATTGCAATTCTCCTTGAACAACGCGATGCCAGAGCGGACTGCGCCCCGGCTCATACACCATCTCGACGGGATGCTCAGCATCCCAGATGGCGAAGTTAGCGACAAAGCCCGGCGCCAGCTGGCCGTGGCTGGCCTGGCGCCCCAGCGCCCGCGCGGCATGGCGCGTCACGCCGGCCCACGCCTCCTCCGGCGTCAGGCCAAACTTGACGCAGGCCATGTTCATCGCCAGATGCAGGCTGGCGAAGGGGCTGGTGCCGGGGTTGAAATCGGTCGCCACCGCCATCGGCACCTGGTACTTGCGCAGCAGCTCGACCGGCGGTTTACGGGTTTCATTAAGGAAGTAGAACGCGCCGGGGAGCAGGGCTGCCACGGTGCCGCTTTCGCGCATCGCCGCCACGCCCTCTTCCGTCAGATACTCGATATGGTCGGCGGAAAGCCCATGATAGCGGCTCACCAGCTGCGCGCCGCCCAGCGACGAGAGCTGCTCAACGTGGCCTTTTACCGGAATGCCCAGCGTCTGCGCCGCCTGAAAGACGCGCTCAGTTTGCTGCGGGCTGAAGCCGACGTTTTCGCAGAAGACGTCAACGCTTTCAAACAGTCCCTCCTGCCACAGCGTCGGCAAAATGGTCTCGCAGACCAGCGTAATATAGCCGTTAGCATCGCCTTGATATTCCGGCGGCGTGGCGTGGGCGGAGAGCAGCGTCGCCGACAGTTCCACGCCATTATGATCGGCCAGTTGTCGGGCGACCCGCAGCATTTTGCGTTCGTTTGGCAGGTCGAGGCCGTAGCCGGATTTGATCTCCAGGGTGGTAACCCCTTCACGCAGCAGGCGTTCCAGACGCGGCTGGGCCAGCGCCAGTAGTTCAGCTTCGCTGCTGTCGCGCGTGGCGCGCACGGTGGAGTTAATGCCGCCGCCGCTGGCGCTGATGGTTTGATACGACACGCCGTTCAGCCGCTGCTCCCACTCCTGGGCCCGGCTGCCGCCGAAGACGAGATGGGTGTGGCAGTCGATTAATCCCGGCGTTACCAACCGGCCTTCAAGATCGATACTGCGCCCGCTGGGGACGTCATCTTCGGCGACAATCGCCGCGATGCGGCCGTCGCGCACCAGCAGCGCATGGCGCTCCAGCAGGCCGTAAGGTTGAGCATGATCGGGGTTCAGGGTGGCGAGACGCCCGTTTCGCCAGATAACGAGTTCGGAAGTGGCTTCAGTCATAGCGCTTAACTTGTCATGGGTTGTATAGACATTTATTTTCATAACGCCGGTAAAGTCAACAATAGCGCAGGGAAATGTTATTTTTTTGTGACTAAAGACCATCCGGCGGGGCTGCGCGTTGCGTAAAGACGGTAAGTTTTTCCGTCCACGTCTTCCCGTTTCGTTCAAGTTAGTATAAAACAGCAGGTTTTAAAGGACTTATACCCTGGCGTTTCAGCCGGGGTATTTCACTACGCTTAATTTTGCCCGGAGCAACATGAACACATATTCCGTTTCCCGTCTGGCGCTGGCGCTGGCCTTCGGCGTGACGCTGTCCGCCTGTAGCTCGACGCCTGCCGATCAACAGCCCTCAACGCAGACTGCACCGGGCACTACCGCGCGTCCCATACTCAACGCCGAAGAAGCGAAAAACTTCACGCCGGCGGCCTATTTCCAGTCGCTGGCTCCCAACGCCGCCGCCTGGACGCCGTCTGCTATCAGCCTGCCGGCGCAGCCTGACTTTATCGTCGGCCCTGCGGGAACCCAGGGCGTAACCCATACCACCATTCAGGCGGCGGTGGATGCCGCAATTGCCCGTCACTCTAACCGTCGTCTGTATATCGCGATTATGCCGGGCGAGTACCCGGGAACCGTCTACGTTCCGGCGGCGCCGGGCGCCCTGACCCTGTATGGTACTGGCGATAAGCCAATCGACGTGAAAATCAGCGAAGCCATTGATTCCGAGATGGATCGCAACACCTGGCGTCGTCTGGTCAATCCAGGCGGTAAATATATGCCGGGTAAACCGGCGTGGTATATGTTCGACAGTTGCCAAAGCAAATCCGCGGCGACCGTCGGCGTAATGTGTTCCGCAGTCTTCTGGTCACAGAATAATGGTCTGCAGCTGCAGAACCTGACCATCGCCAACAACCTCGGCGACAGCGTTGACGCTGGTACCCACCAGGCGGTGGCATTGCGCAGCGATGGCGACCAGGTGCAGATCAATAAGGTCAATATTCTTGGCCGTCAGAACACCTTCTTCGTGACCAACAGCGGCGTGCAAAACCGTCTGCAGGACAACCGTCAGACCCGCACCCTGGTGACCAACAGCTACATTGAAGGCGATGTGGATATCGTTTCCGGCCGCGGCGCGGTGGTGTTTGATAACACCGATTTCCGCGTGGTGAACTCCCGTACCCAGAAAGAGGCTTATGTCTTCGCGCCGGCTACTCTGAAGAGCGTGACCTACGGCTTCCTGGCGACCAACAGCCGCTTCACCGCCTCCGGGGATAACGTCGCGCAGCTCGGCCGCGCGCTGGATGTCGATGGCAACAGCAACGGCCAGGTGGTGATCCGCGACAGCGCTATCAATGAAGGCTTTAATATTGCCCAGCCGTGGGCGGCGGCGGTAGGCTCCGGCCGCCCGTTCAGCGGCAACACCGGCAGCGCCGATGACAAAGGCAATCTGCAGCGCAACCTCAACGACAACGGCTTCAACCGCATGTGGGAGTACAATAACCGCGGCGTGGGAAGCACCGTGGTCGCCGAGCCGAAACAGTAAAGCGCAACAAGCGTGAACCATAATAAAAGAGAGGGCGATGCCCTCTCTCAAACTGCTGACAATGTGCAATCTTCAGGAATTGCCCGGCGGCGCTGCGCTTGCGCGGGCCTACAGATAACCGCGTAACAGATTGATATTGAAGTCTTTCGTAGGCCGGGTAAGGCGAAAGCCGCCACCCGGCAGAAATGCGAGCACAATGACGAAACAGGTTTGTCGTCAGCCAGAGAGGGGGCATGCCCCCTCTTTTCTTTTTCGTTCAGCGCTTCACGCCGTCAGGCGGAACGCCATTTGCGGGTCAGCGGTTTTTCCAGTTCCACGATCAGGAACATGGCGAAGCCGATGATAAAGGTGATCACCCAGTAGCGGAACGGCAGCCCGGTGGTGCCGAACAGCATCTGCATAAAAGGCGCGTAGATAATCAGCAGCTGTAGCAGCAGCAGTACGCCGCTGACGATCCAGATCCCTTTGTTGGCCAGCAGACCTTTGGTTAACGAGAATCCATCCGATACGCGGCAGTTCAGCATATAGAACCACTGGGCGGTGACCAGAGTCTGCAACAGCACGGTACGGATAAACTCCGGCGAATAGCCGCGCGGCTGCAGCCAGGCTTCGAGAATAAAGGCGCTGACCGCAATCATTGACCCCACAAACGCTACGCGCCAGATGGCAAAGCCGTCCATCACGTGAATTTTCGGATCGCGCGGCGGCCGCCGCATAATATTTTTCTCACCGGCTTCAAACGCCAGGCCAAACGACAGCGTGGCGGAGGTGGCCATGTTCATCCACAGGATCAACACCGGCGTGAGCGGCAGTACGTTGCCCGCCAGCAGCGCGATCACGATCAGTAACCCCTGGGCAAGGTTGGTCGGCATGACGAAGAGAATGGTTTTCTTCAGGTTGTCATACACCCGGCGCCCCTCGCGGACTGCGCTGGCGATGGTGGCGAAGTTATCATCGGTCAGCACCATATCGGCGGCCTCCTTGGTCACCTCGGTCCCCTTGATCCCCATCGCCACGCCGACGTCAGCCTGCTTCAACGCCGGGGCATCGTTCACCCCATCGCCGGTCATTCCGACAATTTCTTTCTTACTCTGCAGAGCCTGCACCAGGCGGAACTTATCTTCCGGGCTGGTGCGGGCGAAGATATCAAACTGCTGCGCGGCTACGCTCAGCTGCGCGTCGTCCATCACCTCCAGCTCGCGTCCGGTAATGGCATTTCCCGCATTGCCAATCCCCAGCATCTTGCCGATGCTCATCGCCGTTTGCGGGTGGTCGCCGGTGATCATCTTCACGCGGATCCCGGCCTGCAGGCAGTCGGCAATCGCCGTGATGGCCTCCGGACGCGGCGGATCCATCATCCCGGCGACCCCTAGCAAAATCACCCCTTGCTGCAGATCCTGATGGGTCAGTTCGGTCTGGCCTGCGGCAGCCGGCTTCCAGGCTGCGGCCACCATCCGTAGCCCTTCCCGGGCGTACTCTTCAATTTTGCCTTCCCAGTACGGGAGATCCAGCGGCTGCAATCCGCTGTCGCTCTGCTGATACTGGCACAGGCGGAACAGGACATCCGGCGCGCCAGTGACCAGCACTACCTCCTCTTCACCCAGCCGGTAGAGGGTCGACATGTATTTATATTGCGAATCAAAAGGAATTTTACTGCGCAGTTCGCTGGTCAGCGGCGGCAGAGTGACCTTCGCCGCCAGCACCTTCAGCGCCCCCTCGGTCGGGCCGCCGGTGATTTTCCACAGCCCGCTCTCCTCTTTGATAAGCTGGCTGTCGTTACACAGATCGATGGTGCGCAGATAGCGCTCGAACAGCGAGCCGGGCGCGATCGTGACCGGCGTCGGATCGTCAATGGCGTGGATCTTACCGACCGGCTCATAGCTATCCCCTTCCACCCGATAGACGCTGTCGGCAGTGATCACCGCCTTCACCGTCATTTCGTTCATGGTCAGGGTCCCGGTTTTATCCGAGCAGATAACCGTCATCGCGCCGAGGGTTTCCACCGTCGGCAGCTTGCGGATAATCGCTTTCTGACGGGCCATCGCCTGTACGCCGAGCGACAGAATAATCGAGATAATCGCCGGCAACCCTTCCGGGACCGATGCCACCGCGAGGCTAATCAACGACAGCATCAGTTCGGAGACCGGCATATCGCGGAACAGCAGGCTAAAGACGAACAGCGCCGCCATCATCACCAGAATAAGGATAAAGATGGCTTTGCCCAGCTTGTCCATTTGCACCAGCAGCGGCGTGCGGTGTTTCTCAATGCCCGCCATCATTTGGTTGATATGGCCCAGCTCGGTATCGCCGCCGGTGGCCACCACGATCCCTTTTCCCGCCCCTGAGCTAACGGTGGTCCCGGAAAACAACAGGTTGCTGCGATCGCCGAGCGGTAAATCGCCGCTTAGCGGCTCGGTGGTTTTTTCCACCACCGTCGACTCGCCGGTGAGGATCGCCTCTTCCACCCGCAGGTTGTGCGCCTCAATCACCCGTAGATCGGCGGGGATACGGTCGCCGGCGCGGATCACCACGATATCGCCAGGTACCAGCGAGGTGGTGGGGATGGTTTCATGGTTGCCCTGACGGATCGCCACCGCCTCGCTGGACAGCATATTGCGGATACTCTGCAGCGATTTTTCCGCATTACTCTCTTGAATGAAGCCGATCAGCGCATTGACCACCGCCACGGCGAGGATCACCGCCATGTCGATCCAATGGCCCATCACCGCCTTGAGCAACGCTGCCGCCAGCAGGACATAGATCAGCACATCGTTAAAATGCGCAATAAAACGCAGCCAGGCGGGTTTACCCGGCTTCTGCGGCAGGGCGTTTTCGCCATACTGCTGCAGGCGCGTAGCCGCCTCTGTTCCGCTAATCCCTTCCGGCGAACTCTGCACGCTGGCGAGAGTCTCCTCGACGGAGCGCTGATAATAGGGCGCCCCCGGTTTATCTGTATTCATACTCTTTCCCTCGATTTCTGAAGCGGAAGTCAGGGCGACATCCCGCCATCATCAGCGCACAACGAACACTGGTACATGGGCATAGCGCACGATATTGGCCGCTTCCGAGCCCAGCAGATGAGTCTGGATACCCGGATTGCGCGAACCGACAATCACCACATCCGCTTTCAGCTCATCGGCCAGGGCAATCACTTGATCGCGAACATTGCCACTGCGCACATAAAGATGGCTGGCGTCTTCCGCAAGCCCATTTTTCTTCACCAGCTCGCTCAGCTTTTCCTTAGCGGTATTAAGCAAATGGTCTTCCATCTTTCGGGCATCAGAGATAAATCCGCGGGTTAATACAGGAGAAAAGGCCGGAATAACATGGATAAGATGAATTTGCCCGGCAGAATGTTGGGCGAGGAATTTCGCATGAGAGAGCGCTTTGTCGGCCAGGCCCGCATCAAACACGTCAACGGGAACAACGATATTTTTATACATGAGATAATCCTTTTATTACCAATACAATGCGTAGTGATGAATAGCCCCTTACTTGGGGAGGAACGAAATCTCAACAACAGAAGCGGCGAGCGGAATAGATGTTATTAAACGTAGCACAGGAAAATTAACATTAGAAAATGGCGGATTAATAGACTGAAAAATATTATAAAAACCGCATATACCCTGCGGATCTCCTGCGCTTTCCCCTCAATGCCGCCAACGCTCGCGGCATTCTCTTTTTTAACACTTCATATTTTCTCCGACTATGCTGATTACAAGCAGGCATGCCGCTCCGAATGTCCGGTGGTCACAGTGGGGGCCGAATTAAATGACATTCACGGTTCGGGTGGGAGTAAAGGGAGGAAATTATGTTGGGTTATAGCCTGTTACGCCTGGGTTTGTTTGTCGCGCTGGCCATTGTCGCCTGCACAGCGGTGGGGCTCTTCACTTATCTGGTCGTCGCCGCTCTCGCAGAATAAGCAGGCGCCATGTAATAAAAATGTAAAATAAATCCTGAATCTGAGGGGAATATTGTGAACCGTTATTTTTCTCTCATCCCGGTTGTTATTATATTTACAACCGCTTGCGATCAGAAAGCACCCACCGTCGAGTCCGCCCCGCGCATGGTTAAAGTGGCGCAGGTGACCGCCGTGGGCAATACCCAGCAGCGAACGTTTCCGGCACGCATTGAGTCTGGCGATTCCACCGAACTGTCGTTTAAGCGGGGTGGCCAAGTGGAGTCGCTAGATATTCGTCAGGGGGCAAGCGTCGCCCAGGGGCAAACGCTGGCGCGCCTGAATGCCCGCGAGGCCCAGCAACGGGTCAATGAGCGGCAAACGGCGGCCACTCTCGCCCAGCGTCAGTTCGACCGCTTCCAGACTCTGGCCGGGCGCCAGGCGATTTCCCAGGCGGAGATGGACGTGCAGCGCGCCAATCGCGATGCCGCCAATGCGGCCTTAAAAATCGCTCGCGAAGAGCTGGCGCAAATGAGCCTCATCGCGCCCTTTAGCGGGATTGCCGCCGGCGTGCATATCCGCAACCATCAGGTGGTCGCCGCCGGCCAACCGGTGATCACCCTGACGCGGACCGACCTGCTGGATGTGGTCTTCAGCATTCCCGAAAATCTGTTCACCTCCCTGGATATCCGCAATACCGCCTACCGTCCCGTCGTCAGGATCAATACCCTGCCGGGCCGCGAGTTTACCGCGGAATACAAAGAGCATACCGGCAGCAGCGACAATAGCACCCTCACCTGGCAGATCGTGTTAACCATGCCGCGGCCAGATGATTTTCCCGCCGTCGGCGGGGTCAGCGGCACCGTGACGGTCAATCTCGGCAATTTACCGGCCAGCGCCGGACGGGAAACCCTCATTGTGCCAGCGGAGGCGGTGTTTAACCCCGATAACCGGCCAAAGAACGAGCCGGTAGTCTGGGTGGTGAAAGGCGATAACGCGCATCGATATCTTGAGGAGCGTAAGGTCACCGTCGGCGAGGTGACTTCGCAGGGAGTGGCGATCACCGACGGTCTCCGCGCGGGTGAACAGGTGGTTGCGGCGGGCGTGAGCGAGCTGCATGCCGGGCAGCCGGTGCGGGTCTGGACGCGTGAACGAGGATTATAAATGGATATTTCCCGTCAGTTTATTAACAACCCGACCCGCGTCTGGTTAGCCATTTTGCTGTTAGGGGTGGGTGGCCTGCTCGCCCTGCTCAATATCGGCCGCCTGGAAGATCCCGCCTTCACCATCAAAACGGCGATGATCGTCACCCACTACCCTGGCGCGTCCGCTCAGCAGGTGGAAGAGGAGGTTACCCTGCCGCTGGAAAACGCGATTCAGCAGCTTCCCTCGCTGGATAACGTCAGCTCCATCTCCTCGAATGGCTTATCGCAAATTACGGTGAATATTGCTTCGCAGTACCATTCCAGCGAGCTGCCGCAAATCTGGGATGAGCTACGTCGCCGGGTCGGTGACGCCAGCCGCCTTTTCCCCCCTGGCGTAGTCCCCCCTTTCGTCAACGATGACTTTGGCGATGTGTTTGGCTTTTTCTTCGCTATCTCGGGCGACAGTTTTACCAACCCGGAGCTGGTGCGCTATGCCGAACAGTTGCGCCGGGAGCTGGTGCTGGTGCCGGGGGTCGGTAAAGTCGCTATCGGCGGCGTCATTCCGCAGCAGATCAATGTGGATATCTCGCTGGCGAAGATGGCGGCGCGCGGGATCACCCTCAACCAGCTCGCCGCAATCCTGACCCGACTCAACGTGGTGTCCAGCGCCGGGGAAATCCGCGTTGGCAGCGAATCGATCCGCCTCCACCCCACCGGTGAGTTTCAGAGCATCGATGAGCTGGGAGATCTGCTGGTCAGCCCTCACGGCGCCAGCGCCACCACCCGACTGCGGGATATTGCTACGCTGTCGCGCGGGCTAACCGACTCGCCGGCCAGTATCTATCATGCCAACGGGCGCCAGGCGGTGACCATGGGAGTTTCTTTTATCCCTGGCGTCAACGTTATTGACGTCGGCCACGCTCTCGAGGCCCGCCTCCAGCAGATGGCCGCCGACAAACCGGCGGGCATCGACATCGCTATTTTTTACGATCAGGCAGCTGAGGTCGCCCACTCGGTCAATGGCTTTATTACCAATTTTCTGATGGCCCTGGCGATTGTCGTCGGCGTGCTGCTGGTATTTATGGGGGTGCGCAGCGGGATTATTATTGCTCTGTCGCTGGCGCTCAACGTTCTCGGCACCCTGCTTATCATGTATATCTGGGGGATCGAACTACAACGGATCTCCCTCGGAGCGCTAATCATCGCCCTGAGTATGTTGGTGGACAATGCCATTGTGATTGTCGAAGGGGTGCTCATCGCCCGTCAGCAAGGCTCTCCGCTGCTGGGCGCGATTAACTATGTGATCCGTCGCTCTGCCCTGCCGCTGCTTGGCGCGACGATCATCGCCATCCTCGCCTTCGCGCCGATTGGCCTCTCCCAGGACTCTACCGGGGAGTATTGCAAATCGCTGTTCCAGGTGCTGCTGATCTCCCTGATGCTGAGCTGGTTTTCCGCTCTGACCATCACCCCGGTGCTTATTAAGTGGTGGCTGTTTAAAAACGCCCCGTCGGCCGCCGCCGCGGAGGAAAAGGCCGATCCTTACCGCGGCAGCTTTTACCGTGGCTATCAGCAGGCGCTGCGAATACTGCTGCAGCAAAAGACCCTGACCCTGGTGCTGATGGGTGCGCTGTTAGCCGGAGCGATCTGGGGCTTTACCTTTGTTCGGCAGAATTTTTTTCCGTCATCGAATACGCCTATATTCTTTGTCGACCTGTGGCTACCCTACGGTACCGATATAAACGCCACGGAGAAGATGACCCGGGATATCGAGCGGTCGATAGCCGGTCAGCCGGGGGTGGTCACCACCGTCTCCACCATCGGCCAGGGCAGTATGCGTTTCATTCTCACCTACAGCGGGCAGCGCCAGTACAGCAACTACGCGCAGATTATGGTGCGGATGGATGATCAACGCGGCATCGCCCCTGTCACCCGCCACGTGGAGGACTGGATTGCCAGAAACTACCCGCAGGTTAACGCCAGCACCAAACGCATTATGTTCGGCCCCTCCGGAGATAGCGCGATTGAGGTGCGCATTAAGGGCCCAGACCCGGATACGCTGCGCGCGCTGGCGAGTCAGGTAGGCGATATCCTCGCCGCGGACCCGGCGACCGACAGCGTGCGTAATGACTGGCAGAACCGCAGCAAAGTGATCCGCCCGCAGTATTCCCCGGCGCTGGGACGCGAGCTGGGGGTGGATAAACAGGATATTGATAACGCGCTGGAGATGAATTTCTCCGGGAGTCGCGCCGGGTTATATCGTGAAGGGGCCGATCTGCTGCCAGTGATCGTCCGGCCGCCGGAAGCAGAGCGTCAGGATGCCAACCATCTGAATAATGTGCTGGTCTGGAGCCAGAGTCGCCAGCAATATATCCCGCTGAGTAACGTCATCAATGGTTTCGCCCTGGAGTGGGAAGATCCGTTGATCCTCCGCCGGGATCGTACCCGGGTGCTGACGGTCCAGACCGACCCCAGCCCGCTAAGCGGCCAAACCTCGGGTGATATTCTCGCGCGGGTGAAACCGCGCATTGACGCACTGCCGCTGCCCCACGGCTACCGTATCGAATGGGGCGGCGATGCCGAGAACTCCAGTGAGGCGCAGCAGGGACTGTTTACAACCCTGCCGCTTGGCTATCTGGTGATGTTTATCATAACGGTGCTGATGTTCAGTTCGCTGAAAAACGCCGTCGCCATCTGGCTGACCGTTCCGCTGGCGCTGATCGGGGTCACACCCGGCTTTCTGCTTACCGGCATCCCCTTCGGCTTTATGGCCTTAATCGGCTTGCTCAGCCTGAGCGGTATGCTGATCCGTAACGGCATTGTGCTGGTAGAAGAGATAGAGCAACAAAAACAGGAGAAAGATCAACGACAAGCTATTATTGATGCGGCAACCTCTCGTCTGCGGCCGATCCTGCTGACCGCCTTCACCACCGTACTTGGTCTGGCCCCGCTGCTGCGCGATGTCTTTTTCCAGAGTATGGCGGTGGTGATCATGTTCGGCCTCGCCTTTGCCACCGTGCTGACGCTGCTGGTTCTGCCGGTGATTTACGCCTGCTTTCACCATAAGGATATGACGCCTCAACGATGAACAGTACCGGTCTGAGCATTATCAAGACATTAGGCTGTATGACAGCGGTGACCTTTTTCACCATCTATAACACCTGGGATCGCTTTGATTATGACTATCACTGGATCCTCGGGCTGCTGACCTTTATCTCGACCATCGCGACGCCGCTGTTTTTTGTCGTGGCCGGTTATCTTGATGCGCAGACGCGCCACGATGCCAACTGGCAAATTGGTAAAATTAAAAGCGTGGTCATCGTCTTTCTGTTTTGGGTGACGGTCTATTATGTCTGGGAGCCTTACCAGCGCGGCTACCTGATCCAGCCCTGGTTTATTTTCGCCCTGATTGTCATCTATACCTTTCATCCTTTGATCGCCTGGCTCAGCCAGCGGCGCGGGCTCTTTTTCGCCGTGCTCCTGACGCTGCTGTGCTGCTCCTACGGTTACGACCTGCTCTCGGTGATCTACCCGGACAGACATCTTTTCAGTTTGCCGCCGCAGTATCGCCTGTGGACATGGCTACTGTTTTATTTAACCGGGCAGTTGTTTAACGATCCAAAGGTCGCGGAGTGGATACGCAACCCACAGGTGATTAAAGGGTCGATTATCGCCCTGCCCTTTGTCTATTTATTTACCTGGTTTTATGAACGCCATTTCTTCTTCGCCCTGTTTAAAGCAGATCGTAATGCGTTCATTCTCACGGGATCGCAAATTTATATCCTGATCGTCCTGCTGGTGATCGCCGCTAACGCCGTGCGGTTTAAAAAGAACCGCGAGTGGAAAGAGGCCGTGCTGGCGACGGTCAGTAAAGCGATGACCGGGGTTTATATCCTCCACTATTCCGTGTTTCACCTGCTGGTGATGCTCATCCCTGTGCATTCGCTAGCCACCAAGTTGGGGGTAATAGCGCTGACCTTTGTCCTGTCGGTGCTCATTTCCCTTGCCGCGCTCTGCAGTACGCTGCTCAGGAAGGTGATTACCTTGTAACCGACAACGGGACGATTTAGCGGAAGCTCCACTGGATACTGATCACAAACACGCTGGGAATAATAATGCCGCTTTCAACGGCGAAATAATCGGTGAAGTTATACTGGATAGCGTGGTAGATATAGGGTGAAAAGCCGATCCCCGTGGCGTCCTTAAAGTCTTTATAGGAGCCATGATCGCCGCAATGCTCGAAGGCGTCGAAGAAGAATTCGCCGGTATAGCCGTAAACGCCTTTGAAGGTCCACCCGCTGCCGCTGTGGTACCAGTCTCTTCTCACCCCCAGCGCCAGGCAGCGATCGTTGAAGCTGTTATTCATAGTGCCAAGCAGAAGGCTGTATTTGGAGTCTGCAGAGAATTTCCGCTCCACTGAGAAAAAATGATTTTCGAAATTCTCTGTATATTGTCCGTGATTATTGGTCAGATGGTAAACATAGGAACCGGTATTCACCGAATAGAGGTTAAGTTCGTTCGCCTGCGCGAGAGAGGCTAACCCGGCCAGGAGCATCACGCTTTTGCCGCGCATTTTCCCTCCTCAGTCCTCAAGGCCTGTCCAGGGACAGAAAGCTTTTGCCGTATTTACCGGTCGTGACAGGGTTTAAGACTCGACAGGGAAATGGGGGAAAGATAACGATGCCAAACCGCCGCGTCGTTACCAAAAAGCGTAGCACAGCCCTTATTCGCCAACAAATCGAATGGGCCGTTTACGACATGGCAGACGTTACCCCTTTACCTTACTGTGAAAAAAGCAGACAAAGTCTCATCATATTTTCCGCTATGCTCAGAGTCCGACGCGGAAGAAAGCCACCTGTCGACGACAGCGTTGCTGTTTACCCCTTCGCGCGTCGGCGCAATTTCATGCATTTCGCCAGCCATGACAGAATTTTCACAATTGGCTTTCTTCTACCATCATCAGCTTCTTCCCGCTGGTTTTACAGCGAAATCCTGCACAACCCGACTTTTCTGTACAAGTTATCGCTTAATAAAATCATTATAAATCAACAAATTAAAACACAAACAAAAAATAAGCCGTTACGTTGTACATATAGTAATGAAAAAAGTTGTACATAGTGAAATCAGCGTCTATAGTTTTGGAGTGTTAACTGCTTGTTGCGCAACAAAGCGGGGAAGCTTGACGATTGCGCAGCGAGTCGGACGGTGGTTCCTGGTTATACATTTCCTGTTCGTGACTTGGCGCGTACCAACGGTACGCTGCGACTTTTATTGTCTGTTTGCTTTATACGTGGGAGAGTTCGAGCTATGCATATTAAAAATACCATTCCAGCAGAGTTTGTCTTCAATTCGGCCCTGATGAAGAATATTGAGAATACGCTCATTAAGCAGCACAGAACGGTAAATAATGAGCGGATGATTACGGAAATCCAGCATCGTCTGCAAACGGAAAGTAACGAAATACTTTCCGATCTCTATCTGCAGGCGCTGGATATGCTGTACAGCAAACCTCATCATTAAATAAACCCACTGTGCTGGCAGCAGGCTTCGACCTGCTGTACCGGCGCGCCTGGGTCTCTATCGGCTAACTGAGGCAAAAAAATGTCACACCATAATACTTGCTATCGTTCTGAGCATTACGATCTGTGGTTTGATAATGGTTTTCTTCTCTATGGGATGTCGCTGATCCTGAATAGCCTGCCGGCATCTTACTTCCGCAAAAAACATGTTTTCTTCACCAGCGACAATTATTTCGCGGTACTGCAGCACAACTATAATCGGCGGGATACATTATTTATTCTGTTAACCGAAGGCAACGATCTTAATTTTCTTAGTGAACTGCCTATGCTGCGCTTACCGGCCAACTCGACGCCGGAAGAGTTAAAGATATTTCTGCATCAACCCACCCGCTATTACAAAACCCATCCGGCGCCAGGCGCCTCGGTGCAGTTTACCGAGCGGGAAAAGAAAGTTATTCAACTTATCAGCAATGGCGAAGCAGTCGCCAGCATTGGCCGGTCGCTAAACCTGCATATAAAAACCATTTATCAGATCCGGCTGAATCTGATTAAAAAGCTCGGCTGCAGCGGTAGAACCGATTTTTTTAATATCAGCCGCAGCGAAACGTTCAAATCCTGGAGCCAGATTCACCTGTAACCCAGCACTCAAGCCCTGATCCGCACCACGGATCGGGGCGCTTAATTTTGGCCGTGAAAATGGATGCTGAAGCCCTGCTCCTGCCAGTGGCTGAGCAGCTCCTCCTGCAGAGGCGTGGCGGCACGTCCGGTCCAGACGAAAATATGCTGCCCGGGAAATAGCTCAGGCCGCGGCGACTCCAGCGGTTCGGCGAGAACGTTGACATGCCAGCCGCGTTGGGAAAGACGCCATGCCTCCAGCCACAGACGCGTCCTGTCCTCATTGCTCCAGCCCACCAGCAGCGTCTCTTTGCCATTTTTTTTACGCGCTTCGGCGAGAAACAACGCTACGCAGTCAATTAACAGGCCGTCCAGCATGCTGCTAATCACCAGCGAGGTATTCTGATCCAGCTTGAGACGCTGTCGTACCGGCACTAACAGGCTATCGATGAGGGTGTCGACGGGGTGTTGATGACTGAGTGCCATTAATTTGGCGCGGATTCTGGCGGGCTGCATATAACGCAGAATGGACATCATCTCTTCCTGAAGATGCGCGGATTCGTCGCGCGCCGCCGGCAGGTTATCCTCCAGCAGCGCTTTGACTTTCCCTACTGATACACCGCGCTCTATCCAGCGCTTGATCTCTTCGATACGCAGGATATCTTCTTCATCAAATTGTCGATGCCCGCCTTCGCTACGCTGCGGTTTCAGTAGACCGTAACGACGCTGCCAGGCGCGCAGTGTGACCGGATTGATTCCGCAACGTTCGGCGACTTCACCGATACTGTAAAACGCCATAGCAGCCTCACATCAACCTGATACCTTAATACCTAAACTAACGAATTCAGGCATCCTGTACAACTCTATTTTCTTGTACAGATAAAGATATCAGGTTGCGGCTCACAGCGCCCGGGAAAAAAGATGAAAAAATGTTTAGCTGATTTCGCGGTGGTTCATTTTTTCTCCGGCCATGCGACGGCGGGTAGGCCCCCCAGGCGCGCGCTGGCGAACAAATTGCCCTGAAACTGTGAAATACCGGCTGATTCCAGCCACATCCACTCTTCAGCACGCTCAACGCCGACGGCTGAGACCGCAATCTCCAGAGAAGTACAGCATTTGATAATCGCCTGTACAATCGACTGGCGCGGTCCGTCCTGGTGGATATTGCGGATCAGCTCATGGTCGATTTTAATTCTGTCGGGTTGGTATTGCGCCAGCAGCGATAGCCCGGCAAACCCGGCGCCGAAGTGATCGATGGCAAGATTAATTCCCGCGCCCTTCAGTTTGCGCACCGCATCGGTAAAATCGTCCATCCGCGAAATCACTTCCCGCTCAGTGAACTCGACAATAATCTGCTCCGGAATAAGGTCATTGCGACTAATTTCGTCGAGCAGGAAAGCCACCGCATTCGGCGCTTTGACCATGGTCATCGGCAGTAAATTAATGCTTAACGCCTTATTACGTAAACCTAATTTTCCCGCCAGCGACAACGCCACCCGTTTACTGTGCAGGTCGGCGAGATAAATATCGTCCCCGGTCAGCCCGGCAAAATAGGCGCCGGGGGATTGCCCGTCCGGTGTACGCAACAGCGCTTCCCACGAAATAATTTCGCAGGCGAAAGGGTCGACAATCGGCTGGAAGGCAAAGGAACAACCTTCCGTATTATCGATAATCGGGGTATCAGGATAGAACGTCTCCTTATCAGGAATAAAAACCCAACTATCTGCGGAAGGAATCTCAAAATAGTTCGCTTTTTCTGTGGCTTCGACAAAAGTACGGAAAAATTGCAGCGCCCGGTCATCATAGGTGAGCTGATATTTTGACGTCCCCCGGTCCATCACCGCCTGCAGAACTTCCTCGCGATCGTGTTCGCGTAAATCAAACAGTTCCATCCCGACCTTACCAAAACGACGGGACGGCGCATAATCGCAAAGCAACTCCACCAGATTATAGTGGCGAGGATCCCGGCAGATATGCTGATAAATATCCTGAACCTTTTCTTCAGGCCCCTCAATGAGTTGAAAAAAATGCGTCCCGTTAAAAAGTAAAATACCGGTGACGTCCGCCTGCCCATTTCTTTCGTTTGCCCTGGCGACCATGGCCTCGATCGATTTGAATGAGACATTGTCGCAGATATGGCTGCGATAAATGATGGTGGTTAGCATAGTGATTCCAGATGGGAGGGATAAGCATTCACAGTAGCAGTTATCAGGCTAAGGGTCTCGTAAAACTACGTTTTGTCTTAACAAAAAAGATACACTAAAAATCCCTTTTTTGTGCAAGGTTTTTCCTTTTTTTCTTTCCTTGTACAACATGCAACGCTAAACCCCACCTTTACAAGCCAGAACCGCGCCAGGTAAAAAAAATTAAACAATTAAAAATCAGATAGTTAAACTAACATGAATTATTATTGTGCAACTTTGTGTGTACAGGTTAATAATTATTGTATAAGTTTAATGGCAGTTAACAGATGAATGAAATGAAAGGAGCACATATGCAGCAGAATGGTTACATTCCAGATACAGCGAACGCAATTGCCCAGTATTTCAACAAAGCATCTTTGCCTTCCCAGCAGGAAACCCTGGGTCAGATCGTGATGGATATTCTTAACGAAGGGCGTCATCTCAACCGCAAAGCGCTATGCACCAAACTGTTGAGCCGCCTGGACCGCGCTCGCGCGCCGGAGGAAGAGAGCCACTATCAGACCTTAATTGGTCTGCTGTTTACTGGCCAGGAATAACGTCATCGATCGTCGCCTGTTGCAGCGCCGCAGTAGCAGATGAGGGGCGATCGCTTCCACAAACCTGCTGCTGACCTGAATGCCGTTCGCCTATTCAGGAAAAGGGTGGCATGCATAGAGACGGTTATGAATAACAGTGAAACTGAGGAAATAACCGATGAAATCATCGGCGAGGCGGTTCTAGCGCTTCTGAAAACGAATCGCCCGATTACCACCCCGACCCTGCTGGTTCGACTTCGGTTAATGCAGGCGACAGAACCAGATCGCCAGCGTAGAAAGATCATCGCTGCCGTGATCGAAGAAATTTGCGCAAAGCTTATCCGTCAGCGGAAGTACGCGCCTTTACAGGTAAAGAAAATCAATGGCCGTTGGGAAACCAGAGGTTCGCTGGCGCCAGACAGCATGCCGTCGGAAGCTAAAAAGATCCACTGATTATCCCAACCATGGTGAATTAAACAGAGTGAGAATGTGATGAGACAGACTATGCATCAGCAACCAGATATTTACGCAAGACTGCAGGACACCGCGCTCTCCGACTATTTCCGTAACGCCGGTGATAAACTGGTTGATGAGTCCGCCGTCATGTCGCTCGCCATCAACAGTATTCTCCAGTCCGAGGGTCACCTGAACAATAAGGCCATTATTTTATGGCTGATTCAGGCGCTGGAAACCACCGATGACGTGGTGACCGCGGACGTGATCCGAAAAACGCTGGAGATTGTCGTTGGCTACACCATGGACGATATCTAACGTCGTCACGCTTCTGGCCCGCCAGGACAACGCCTTCTCCGCAGAGCCTGTCCGCTCTGAGCAAAAAAAACCTCGCTAAGGCGAGGTTTTTTCTTTTACCTGATGGCGGTTCAGTGGGCGTTGACCACCACCCACATCGGCCCCTGCCCAACCGCATAGCGGCCTTTCTCCTGCAGCAGTCCCTGCTCACCGACGATATCGTACACCGCGATATGGTGCGACTTCTGCCCGGCGGCAATGAGATATTTACCGCTGTGATCGAGGTTAAAGCCGCGCGGCTGGGTCTCGGTAGGCTGATAGCCTTCCACCGCCAGCACGCTACCATCTTCCGAAACGCTGAACACCGTGATGATGCTGGCGGTACGATCGCAGGCGTAAAGATGACGGCCATCCGGGGTGATATGAATATCCGCCGCCCAGCGCACGCCGCTAAAATCAGGCGGCATCATATCCAGGGTCTGTACACATTCGATGTTGCCCTTAGGATCTTTCAGCTCCCAGACGTCAATCGAGCTGTTTAGCTCATTGACGCAGTAACCATACTGCTGGTTGGGATGGAATACCATGTGACGCGGACCGGCGCCCTCGACGGTCGTCACTTCCGCGGGCTCCTGTGCCGAGAGGAAACCATCGTCGCTGAGGGTAAACAGGCAAATGCGATCCTGCTTCAGCGCCGGCACCCACAGGGTGCGATTATCCGGGGAGATATTGGCCGAGTGGCAGCCTTCCAGCCCTTCCACCACGGTGATGGTTTCGCCCGGCAGGCCATCGTGCAGCGGGGTCACGCTGACACAGCCCTGATTGTAGGAGGCGCTGAAGACAAAACGGCCATGGTGATCCGTAGAGATATGGGTCGGGCTGCCCGGCAGCGCAGCTTCGCCCGCAAAGGTTAACGCCCCGTTATCCGGCGTGATGCGATAGGCCAGCACGCGAAACTCCGGACGAACGCCAACGTACAGAAATTCCTTGTTGGGGCTGACCACCATCGGCTGGACCTGCCCTGGGGCATCAACCACCTGCACCAGCGTCAGTTTGCCGTCCGCTTCAAGACTCCAGACATGGATTTGTTGGCTTTCCGGGCTGGCGGTATAAACGGTTTGTTTCATGACTACTCCTTCCCTCACTGCACGTGGAATTTTCATTTTCAGGATAACAGCACCCTGAAAATTATAAGACATCCGCCCATGATACTCGCATCGTCCGCCGAATTTCCGCCGGACGGCGGCACAAAGGGCATACAGACATTCACGGCAGATGTGGAAAAATTGGTCCTGACGCCACGGCGGTGTACCATCATGGCCAGGTCACTTTTCAACATCAACCGGAAATAACACATGACAACACGCGTGATTGCCCTGGATTTAGACGGCACCCTGCTTACCAGCAAAAAAACCATTCTGCCCGCTTCGCTGGAGGCGCTGGCCCGCGCCAGAGAGGCAGGCTATCAGGTCATCGTCGTCACCGGACGTCATCACGTCGCTATCCATCCTTTTTATCAGGCACTGGCTCTCGATACACCTGCAATTTGTTGTAATGGCACCTATTTGTATGATTATCACGCAAAAAAGGTTTTGGCCGCCGATCCTATGCCGGTGGAGCAAGCGGTAAGCCTCACTGCCATGCTTGCCAAACAGCAGATCCACGGCCTGGCATATGTGGACGACGCGATGCTTTATGAACACCCCACCGGGCATGTGATCCGCACCCGCAACTGGGCGCAGGCGTTACCGGAAGATCAGCGTCCGGTTTTCGCTCAGGTCGATTCGCTGGCGCAGGCGGTTCGCGAAGTTAACGCGGTATGGAAATTCGCTCTCACCGATGACGACATTCCCCGCCTGCAGCGGTTTGCGCAGCAGGTTGGCGAGACGCTGGGCCTGGAGTGCGAATGGTCGTGGCACGATCAGGTAGATATCGCGCGCGCCGGCAACAGCAAAGGCAAACGTCTGGCGCAATGGGTGGCCGACCAGGGGCTGTCGATGCAGGATGTGGTGGCCTTCGGCGATAACTACAACGATCTTAGCATGCTGGAAGCGGCGGGCACCGGGGTGGCGATGGGCAACGCGGTGGACGAGGTGAAAGCCCGCGCCAACATAGTCATCGGCGACAATGAGTCCACGAGCATCGCCGAGTTTATCTACCGCCAACTGCTGTAATCAGGCGGCGATCGACACGCTTTTGATCTGGGCAAACACCTGCTGACCTGGCGCTATCGCCAGGTCGTCCCGCGCCCATGGGCTAATCCTGGCCCATAGCAGACGGTCACTCACTCTGAGCTGCACTTCAATCTGTCCGTTGACCTCCAGACACTGAGCCACCTCGGCGCGCAAGATATTGCGGATGCTGGTCCCGGACGGCTGGGCCAGTGTCAGCGAAACGTCCGACGCCTGAATGCGGATCCGTGCGGTGTCGCCTGCGGGACGTTCGAGCCGGTTGACCCACAGCAACTGGTCCCCCAGCGCCAGGGCCGTCATCGCATACTGCGGGTGCTGCGCGGCGACGGTGGCGCTAAGGATCGTACTCTGCTGCTCCGCCGGCAGCCAGGGGTGCATCACGCTGCTGCTCCAGACCTCCTCCAGCGGACCAAAAGCCTTCACCTTACCGGCCTCCAGCACCAGCACACGATCGGCCAGATGCTGGATCTCATCCAGCGAGTGGCTGACGTAGAGCATCGGAATATGAATCTCCTGCGCCAGCCGCTGCAGGTAGGGCAACAGTTCGCGTTTGCGCGGAATGTCCAGCGAGGCCAGCGGCTCATCCAGCAGCAGTAGCTCTGGCGCGGTCAGCAGGGCGCGGCCGATAGCCACTCGCTGCTTTTCGCCGCCGGATAACCGGCCCGGCAGACGATCCAGCAAGGGCGCAATCCCCAGCAGATCCACCAGCTTATCGAACTGGCTGACCATGGATTTCGCCATCCCATACTGCAGATTGCCGCGCACTTTATAATGGGGAAACAGGCGCGCATCCTGAAAGACATAGCCGATACGGCGCTGCTCCGGCGCCAGGCAGATACGCTGCGCGGTGTCGTTCAGCACCCGGCCATTGAGCACGATCCGCCCCGCCTGGGGTCGGGTCAGGCCGCTGATGGCGTTAATCAACGAGGTTTTGCCCGCGCCGGAGACGCCAAAGACGGCGGTGATCCCGCTGGCGGGCAGAGTTTCACGGATCTGCAGGCAGTGGCTACCGAGGGTCTGGGTAAAGTCCAGCTCCAGCATCATTATCCTCCCATGCGCTGGCGGCTCACGCGGGCCAGCCATTCCGAAATCAGCAGCGAAACCAGCGCCAGACCGATGGCGATGAGGCAGAGGCGGGCCGCCGCCCCCTCCCCGCCCGGGGTTTGAATCAAGGTGTACATAGCCGAAGGGAGGGTGCGCGTTTCACCGGGAATATTGGAAACGAACGTGATGGTCGCGCCAAACTCCCCTAACGAGCGGGCGAAGGCCAGCACCGTGCCGACAATAATCCCCGGCAGAGTCAACGGCAACCTAATGGTCAAAAATACCCGCCAGCGGCTGGCCCCGAGGGTTCTCGCCGCTTGCTCCAGTTTGACGTCCACCCCTTCCAGCGCCAGGCGAATGGCGCGCACCATCAGCGGGAAAGACATCACCGCCGCCGCCAGCACCGCCCCGCGCCAGCTAAAAGCAAAGCTGATGCCGAACCAGTCATACAGCCAGCTGCCAATAAACCCGCGCCGCCCCATGGCCACCAGCAGCAGGTACCCCACCACCACCGGAGGCAGCACCAGCGGCAGATGGAGAATACTGTCGAGCAGGGCCTTGCCGGGAAAGGTGCGCCGGACCAGCAGCCAGGAAAAAAAGATGCCAAAGGGCAGGCTCAAGGCCACCGCCAGGGAGGAGACTTTCAGGCTCAGCAGCACCGCCTGCCATTCGGGTTCGCTCAGAAACATCAGCGGGTGGTAAATCCGTAACGTTTAAAGATAGCGGACGCTTCCGGCCCTTTCAGGTAGTCATAGAAGGCGCTCACAGCCGCATTGCGGTGCCCATCGACAATCGCCAGCGGGTACTCGACTTTCTGATGCGAGGCTTCCGGGAAGGTGCCGACCACTTTCACCCCCTTGCTGGCCACGGCATCGGAGCCATAGACAATCCCCAGCGGCGCTTCGTTGCGCTCCACCAGCGCCAGCGCACCGCGCACGTCTTCAGCCGGGGCGAGCTTCGGCGACAACGTCTCCCAGGCACCGAGTTTCTGCAGTGCCTCTTTGGCATAGATACCGGCCGGGACATGCTGTGGATCGCCCACCGACAGACGGCCTCCTTTCAGCAGGCTGGTCCAGTCGGTTTTCTCATCAATGGTTATCGCCCCCTGCGCACTGGCTTTCGGCGCGACCACTACCAGGCTGTTGCCAAGCAGAGTGGCGCGGGTTGCCGGATCGATGGCCTTTTTATCTGCCGCGTAATCCATCCATTTCTGATCGGCGGAGATAAACAGGTCCGCTGGCGCACCCGCTTCTATCTGCCGCGCCAGCGTCGAAGACGAGGCAAACGACGACACGACCTCGACGTTTTTTTCTTTCTTGTACGCCTGGGCAATATCCTGCATCGCGTTGGTTAACGATGCGGCGGCGAAAACGGTCACTTTACCCTCTGCCGCCAGCGCCTGACCCGCGACGCACAGCGTGAGTGATACCCCGACAACCCCGCGTAACCAAGAACCTGCCATCTTACTCTCCTGTCAATGCGTTATGTAGTCGATAATATAACGATATGCGAAGCGTTTTTATAGTGATACAGGACAATAAAACGAAGGGAAATGATACAGGAGGGAAATAGCACAGCGCCCGGTTAAACCGGGCGCCGGGAAATCAGTGATTTTGCTGGCTGCGATCTTTGTGGCCTACGCCGGAGAAGAGGTTGAACACTTCGCCAAGACCGTAAATCAGTCCCAGGATGACCGCCATCACCACCGGTACCATGATGACCGCAAAAACCAGACTTTTCAAAAGCTCTAACATGGTTCACTCCAGATAGTATGATTTCCTGATTGTAACGATTTCAGCCGAAAAAACACGTCCCATTTGTGCGGTGGGTAATGACCAACCGCGCAGAGAGGTTTTGCAAGTGGGCGACTATCGGTCACAATACCCTTTTTTGTCAGGAAACGATTATGCAGGCCGAAATTCTTCTCACCCTTAAGCTACAGCAGCGCCTGTTTGCCGATCCGCGGCGGATCGCCCTGCTCAAACAGATTGACCAGACCGGTTCGATAAGCCAGGGGGCGAAGCATGCGGGTATCAGCTATAAGAGCGCTTGGGATGCCATCAATGAGATGAACCAGCTCAGCGAACAACCGCTGGTGGATCGCGCCACCGGCGGAAAGGGCGGCGGCGGCGCGGTGCTGACCCGCTACGGGCAGCGTCTGATCCAGCTGTACGATCTGCTGGCGCAGATCCAGCAGAAAGCGTTTGATGTACTCAGCGATGACGATGCCCTGCCGCTGGATAGCCTGCTGGCGGCCATCTCGCGCTTTTCCCTGCAGACCAGCGCCCGCAACCAGTGGTTCGGCACCATTACCGGCCGCGATCGCCAGCAGGTGCAGCAGCACGTGGAAGTACTGTTGGCTGACGGAAAAACCCGCCTGAACGTCGCCATCACCGCGCAAAGCGCTGAGAAGCTGGGACTCGATGAGGGCCAGGAGGTGCTGGTCCTGCTCAAAGCGCCATGGGTCGGCATCACCCTCGATCCCGCAGCAGCCCGCCAGGCCGATAACCAGCTGTCGGGACGTATCAGTCATATCGAATGCGGGTCCGGACAGTGCGAAGTACTGATGACCCTGGCGGACGGTCAAACCCTGTGCGCCACCCTGCCACAGGCGCAGGCCGCTGGCCTGGCGGAAGGAACGGAGGCGATCGCTTACTTCAATGCCGATCGCATCATTCTCGCGACGTTATGCTGACCCCATTGACATTACGCGCCTGAAGTCGTATCCCTGATGCACATCGCTGCAAAAAATGGGATACATCATGTCATCATTGCAAATTTCGCAAGGCACGTTTCGCCTGAGCGATACAAAGACCTTAAAAATAGACCACCTGAGCGTGGCGGCGGGTGAAAGCTGGGCGTTCGTCGGCAGCAACGGCAGCGGCAAATCCGCCCTCGCGCGAGCCCTGGCCGGCGACCTGCCCCTGCTCAGCGGCCAGCGCGAAAGCCATTTCTCCCGCGTGACCCGCCTCTCCTTCGAACAGTTGCAGAAGCTGGTCAGCGACGAGTGGCAGCGCAATAACACCGACCTGCTCAGCCCAGGCGAAGAAGACACCGGCCGCACCACCGCGGAGATTATCCAGGATGAGGTGAAAGATCCTGCCCGCTGCGCGCGCCTGGCCGAACAGTTTGGCATCAGCGCCCTGCTGGACCGCCGGTTTAAATACCTGTCGACCGGGGAAACGCGTAAGACCCTGCTGTGTCAGGCCCTGATGACCGATCCGCAACTGCTGATCCTCGATGAACCTTTCGACGGTCTCGACGTCAACTCCCGCCAGCAGCTGGCTGCCCTGCTAGCCGACCTGCACAGCGCCGGCATCACCCTGGTGCTGGTGCTCAACCGCTTCGATGAGATCCCGGAGTTTGTGCAATTCGCCGGCGTGCTGGCTGACTGCACCCTTAGCGAGACCGGCGAGAAGTCTTCCCTGCTGCAGCAGGCGCTGGTCGCCCAGCTGGCGCACAGTGAAAAACTGGACGGCATCACCCTGCCGGAGCCGGATGTCCCACCGGCCCGTCATGCGCTGGCAGACTCGGCGCCGCGTATCGTGCTCAACGACGGCGTGGTCTCCTATAACGATCGCCCGGTCATCAATCACCTCTCATGGACCGTGAATCCAGGCGAACACTGGCAGATCGTCGGTCCCAACGGCGCCGGTAAATCTACGCTGCTGAGCCTGGTCACCGGGGATCATCCGCAGGGCTACAGCAACGATCTCACGCTCTTTGGCCGCCGGCGCGGCAGCGGTGAGACCATCTGGGATATTAAAAAGCATATCGGCTACGTCAGCAGCAGCCTGCATCTGGACTACCGGGTCAGCACCAACGTCCGCAACGTCATCCTGTCGGGCTATTTTGACTCGATCGGCATTTATCAGGCGGTCTCCGACAAGCAGCATAAGCTGGTGCAGCAATGGCTGGATATTCTCGGCATCGATAAGCGCACCGCCGACGCGCCGTTTCACAGTCTGTCGTGGGGCCAGCAGCGGCTGGCGCTTATCGTCCGCGCGCTGGTGAAGCATCCAACCCTGCTGATCCTCGATGAACCGCTGCAGGGGCTGGACCCCCTCAACCGCCAGCTGGTGCGCCGCTTTGTCGACGTGTTGATTGGCGAAGGGGCCACACAGCTGCTGTTTGTCTCGCACCATGCAGAAGATGCCCCGGACTGTATTACCCATCGCCTGGCGTTCGTTCCCAGTGGAGACGGTTACACTTATCAGCTCGGCCCTGTGGCCTGACGCCCCCTGCCGGGGATCGAAAGATCCCTGGTATTTTTCAGAAAAATAGCGCCAAACAAACCTAATACATTGAATTAAAATTAAAAATATAAAATTTACGTTATTTACACCCCAAGTGTAAACGATTCCACTAACTTGCCCTATGTCACACTTTTCACTTCTTTGATATGCTATCTTCCTCACAAACGATAAGCCGAATGGAGCGAATCATGAAAGTTCTGGTTACAGGTGGTAGCGGTTACATTGGAAGTCATACCTGCGTTCAACTGCTGCAGCAGGGACACGAGGTGGTGATCCTCGACAATCTCTGCAACAGCAAGCGCAGCGTACTGCCGGTGATTGAACGTCTCGGCGGCAAAGAAGCCACCTTTATTGAAGGCGATATTCGTAACGAAGCGCTGATGACGGAGATCCTCCACGATCACGCCATTGAGGCAGTGATCCACTTCGCCGGGCTGAAAGCCGTCGGGGAGTCCGTCGCCAAGCCGCTGGAATATTACGACAATAACGTCACCGGCACACTGAAATTAGTCTCTGCCATGCGCGCCGCTGGCGTGAAGAACTTTATCTTTAGCTCCTCCGCTACCGTCTACGGCGATCAGCCGAAAATCCCGTATGTCGAAAGCTTCCCGACCGGCACCCCGCAAAGCCCTTACGGCAAAAGCAAGCTGATGGTAGAGCAGATCCTGACCGACCTGCAGAAAGCCCAGCCGGAGTGGAGCATTGCCCTGCTGCGCTACTTCAACCCGGTCGGCGCCCACCCGTCGGGCGACATGGGGGAAGACCCGCAGGGGATCCCGAACAACCTGATGCCCTACATCGCCCAGGTCGCCGTTGGCCGTCGCGAATCGCTGGCCATTTTTGGTAACGACTATCCGACCGAAGATGGTACCGGCGTGCGCGATTACATCCATGTGATGGACCTCGCCGATGGCCACGTCGCGGCCATGGAAAAACTGGCTGACAAAGCCGGGGTGCATATCTACAACCTTGGCGCCGGCGTCGGCAGCAGCGTGCTCGACGTAGTCAATGCTTTCAGCAAGGCCTGCGGCAAACCCATTAACTACCATTTCGCGCCGCGCCGCGATGGCGACCTCCCGGCCTACTGGGCGGATGCTGCCAAGGCCGACCGCGAGCTGAACTGGCGCGTAACGCGCAACCTGGACGAAATGGCGCAGGACACCTGGCACTGGCAGTCCCGTCATCCGCAGGGTTATCCAGACTAAGGAACCTTCATGAGCGTATTTAACCCCGTTGACCATCCACATCGTCGTTATAACCCGTTAACCGGACAGTGGATTCTGGTTTCCCCGCATCGCGCCAAGCGCCCCTGGCAGGGGGCGCAGGAAACGCCGGCAAAACAGACCTTGCCGGCCCACGATCCGGACTGTTTCCTGTGCCCGGGCAACACCCGGGTGACCGGCGACACCAACCCGAATTACACCGGTACCTACGTATTTACCAACGACTTTGCGGCCCTGATGACCGACACCCCGGACGCACCGGAGAGTGACGATCCGCTGATGCGCTGCCAGAGCGCCCGCGGCACCAGTCGGGTGATCTGCTTCTCGCCAGACCACAGCAAAACGCTGCCGGAACTGAGCCTTGAAGCGCTGGAAGACGTGGTTAAAACGTGGCAGGAACAGACCGCGGACCTCGGGAAAAGCTACCCGTGGGTGCAGGTTTTTGAAAACAAAGGGGCAGCGATGGGCTGCTCCAACCCTCACCCGCATGGTCAGGTGTGGGCCAACAGTTTCCTGCCCAATGAAGCGGAACGGGAAGACCGTCTGCAGAAAGCGTATTACGCCGCACAGGGCCAGCCGATGCTGCTGGACTATGTGCAGCGCGAACTGGCCGACGGCAGCCGCACGGTGGTGGACACCGAGCACTGGCTGGCGGTGGTGCCCTACTGGGCCGCCTGGCCGTTCGAAACGCTGCTGTTGCCGAAAGCGCACGTGCAGCGCATAACCGATCTCACCGACGCCCAGCGCAGCGATCTGGCGCTGGCGTTGAAAAAGCTGACCAGCCGTTACGACAACCTGTTCCAGTGCTCATTCCCCTACTCCATGGGCTGGCACGGCGCGCCGTTTAACGACGAAGACCATAACCACTGGCAGCTTCATGCCCACTTTTATCCGCCGCTGCTGCGCTCCGCGACGGTCCGCAAGTTTATGGTTGGTTATGAAATGCTGGCCGAAACTCAGCGCGATCTGACCGCCGAGCAAGCTGCCGAACGACTGCGCGCCGTCAGCGACGTCCATTTTCGTGAATCCGGAGTGTAATGATGAGTCTGAAAGAGAAAACCCAAACCCTGTTCGCTGACGCCTTCGGCTACCCGGCCAGCCATGTCATTCAAGCGCCAGGCCGCGTCAACCTGATCGGCGAGCATACCGATTACAACGACGGTTTTGTGCTGCCCTGCGCTATCGACTACCAGACGGTGATCAGCTGTGCGCCGCGCGACGATCGTACGGTGCGGGTGATTGCCGCCGATTACGACAATCAGACCGATGAGTTCTCTCTCGACGCGCCGATTATCAGCCACGACACCCAGCAGTGGTCGAACTATGTCCGCGGCGTGGTAAAGCATCTGCAGCAGCGGAACAGCCACTTTGGCGGCGCGGATCTGGTGATCAGCGGCAATGTACCGCAGGGTGCGGGGTTAAGCTCCTCAGCCTCGCTGGAAGTCGCCGTCGGCACCGTGTTCCAACAGCTGTATCATCTGCCGCTGGATGGCGCGCAAATCGCCCTCAACGGCCAGGAGGCGGAAAACCAGTTCGTCGGCTGCAACTGCGGCATCATGGATCAGCTGATTTCAGCGCTGGGCAAAAAAGACCACGCGCTGCTGATCGACTGCCGTTCGCTGGGCACCAAAGCCGTCTCGATGCCGAAAGGCGTGGCGGTGGTGATCATCAACAGCAACTTTAAGCGTACTCTCGTCGGCAGCGAGTACAACACCCGTCGTGAACAGTGCGAAACCGGCGCGCGCTTCTTCCAGCAGCCCGCCCTGCGCGATGTCACCCTTGAGCAATTTAACGCCGTCGCCCATGAGCTGGATCCGGTCGTCGCGAAGCGCGTACGCCACGTGCTGACGGAGAATGCCCGCACTGTGGAAGCCGCCAGCGCCCTCGAAAAAGGCGACCTGAAGCGGATGGGTGAGCTGATGGCAGAGTCCCACGCCTCGATGCGTGATGATTTCGAGATCACCGTCCCGCAGATCGACACCCTGGTGGAGATCGTTAAGGCCGCGATCGGCGATAAGGGCGGCGTGCGCATGACCGGCGGCGGCTTTGGCGGCTGCGTGGTAGCGTTAATCCCGGAAGATCTGGTCGATACCGTTCAGCAGGCCGTTGCCAACGAGTATGAAGCGAAAACCGGTATTAAAGAGACATTCTATGTCTGCAAACCGTCACAGGGGGCCGGGCAATGCTAACGCAAACCACCGCGCTGGCCCCGGACGGTCAGCCATGGCAGCAGGTGACCCTGCGCAATAAGTCGGGGATGACCGTCACCGTGGCGGACTGGGGCGCGACGCTGCTCAGCGCCGAGGTGCCGCTGGCCGATGGCAGCCTGCGCCGACCGCTGCTGGGCTGCGCAAAGCTGGAAGACTATGCTCGCCAGGCCGCATTTCTTGGCGCCTCGGTAGGCCGCTACGCCAACCGTATCGGCCACAGCCGCTTCCCGCTTGACGGCCAGGTCGTCAACGTCACGCCGTCAAACGACGCGGGCCACCAACTCCACGGCGGCCCGGAAGGTTTTGATAAGCGCCGCTGGCGCATTGTCCGCGCCGACGAGCAGGAAGTGCTGTTCGCCCTGACCTCGCCCGATGGCGATCAAGGCTTTCCGGGCACCCTGCAGGCCACCGCGCACTATCGTCTGAGCGACGATAACCGCATCGCGATTACCTATCGCGCCACCGTGGACCAACCCTGCCCGGTGAATATGACCAATCACGTCTATTTCAACCTCGACGGTGAGCAGGGCGATGTGCGCCAGCATCAGCTCCAGATCCTCGCCCAGAGTTATCTGCCGGTGGAAAGCGACGGTATCCCGGGTGGCGAACTGAAAGATGTTGCTAACACCAGCTTTGATTTCCGCCAGCCGAAAACCATCGCCGCCGACTTCCTCGCGGATGCCGATCAGCAAAAGGTGAAGGGATACGATCATGCCTTCCTGCTGGATGCCAAAGGCGACGCCAGCCAGCCTGCGGCACAGGTCTGGTCGCAGGATGGCAAGCTGCAGATGACGGTCTATACCTCCGCTCCGGCGCTGCAGTTTTACTCCGGCAACTATCTCGGCGGCACCCCATCGCAGACGACGGAGCCCTACGCCGACTGGCAGGGACTGGCGCTGGAGAGCGAATTCCTGCCGGATTCGCCGAACCATCCGCAATGGCCGCAGCCGGACTGTGTATTACGTCCGGGCCAGGAGTACGTCAGCCTGACGGAATATCAGTTTATCGCCCGATAATCGCCAGCGCCCTCCATCAGGGGGCGCTGCTTTTCGTCCCCGCCCTCCTCTCTGCCGCCTCTTTTTTCAGCAACCTGCTCTATTTTCCGTCACCAAAGGACAAAAAAATAACCTGTGTATTACAAGCACCTTACACTGCGCCACTATTTTCGCTATGGTTAGGGATAAGCATTGCCGTGCGCCAAATCACGGCAATATAATGAGAATAGTTATCAATCAATAACACATACACCATCACATTCAGCGTACCGTTCGCGGCGCGAGGGATGGCGTGTAGAGAGGAGTGAGAGAATGGCTGTAACTAAGCTGGTACTGGTTCGTCATGGCGAAAGCCAGTGGAACAACGAAAACCGCTTCACCGGTTGGTACGACGTGGATCTGTCCGAGAAAGGCGTTAGCGAAGCGAAAGCAGCGGGTAAACTGCTGAAGGCTGAAGGCTTCAGCTTTGATTTTGCTTATACCTCCGTGCTGAAACGTGCCATCCACACCCTGTGGAACGTGCTGGACGAACTGGATCAGGCCTGGCTGCCGGTTGAGAAATCCTGGAAGCTGAACGAGCGTCATTACGGCGCGCTGCAGGGCCTGAACAAAGCGGAAACCGCTGAGAAATACGGTGACGAGCAGGTTAAACAGTGGCGTCGCGGCTTCGCTGTCACTCCGCCGGAGCTGACCAAAGACGACGAGCGCTACCCGGGCCACGATCCGCGCTATGCAAAACTGACCGACGCCGAACTGCCGACCACTGAAAGCCTGGCGCTGACCATCGACCGCGTCGTGCCTTACTGGAACGAAACCATTCTGCCGCGCCTGAAAAGCGGTGAGCGCGTGATCATCGCCGCTCACGGTAACTCCCTGCGCGCGCTGGTGAAATACCTCGACAACATGGGCGAAGACGAGATCCTCGAACTGAACATCCCGACCGGCGTACCGCTGGTGTATGAGTTCGATGAAAACTTCAAGCCGATCAAACATTACTATCTGGGCAATGCGGAAGAGATCGCGGCGAAAGCTGCTGCCGTCGCCAACCAGGGTAAAGCGAAGTAATTTCTCCTGGTGAGAACAAAAAAGCGTGGAAATCTCCACGCTTTTTTTATGACCTGCGCTAGCGCGGAGTAGCTTAGCCGCGGCGGGTTTTCACCGCTTCCGCCAGCTGACGCAGGATCGTTTCGGTATCCTCCCAGCCGATGCAGGCGTCGGTGACGCTCTTGCCGTAGGTCAGCGGTTCACCGCTCTCGAGGCTCTGGTTGCCTTCCACCAGATGGCTTTCAATCATCACGCCCATAATGGCGCGCTCGCCGCCGGCGATCTGCTGGCATACGTCGGCGCCCACTTCCATCTGCTTCTTAAACTGCTTGCTGGAGTTGGCATGGCTGAAGTCGATCATCACCTGGGCCGGAAGACCCGCTTTCGCCAGACCGATTTTCACCTCCGCCACGTGCTTCGCGCTGTAGTTAGGCTCTTTGCCGCCGCGCAAAATAATATGGCAGTCGCCGTTACCGCTGGTATTCACGATGGCGGAGTGGCCCCACTTGGTGACCGACAGGAAACAGTGCGGCGCGCCGGCGGCGTTAATCGCATCGATAGCCACCTTGATGGTGCCATCGGTACCGTTTTTAAAGCCCACCGGGCAGGAGAGTCCGGAGGCGAGCTCACGGTGCACCTGGGATTCGGTGGTTCGCGCGCCAATGGCGCCCCAGCTCATCAGATCGGCGACATACTGCGGGGTGATCATATCGAGGAATTCCCCCGCCGCCGGCAGGCCGCTGTCGTTAATGTCCAGCAGCAGTTTGCGCGCGATGCGCAACCCGTCGTTGATGCGGAAGCTGTTATCCATATGGGGATCGTTGATGAGCCCTTTCCAGCCGACGGTGGTGCGCGGTTTTTCAAAATAGACCCGCATGACGATCTCGAGCTCGCCCTTCAGCGCCTCGCGCAGGGTCAGAAGGCGGGCGGCATACTCTTTCGCCGCTGCCGGATCGTGAATAGAACAAGGCCCAATCACCACCAGCAGACGGTCATCGTCGCCTTTGAGGATCTGATGGATCGCTTTGCGAGCATGTGCAACGGTGTTTGCAGCATTTTCGGTAGCAGGGAATTTTTCCAGGAGCGCAACGGGAGGTAATAATTCGTTGATCTCTTTAATGCGTAAATCGTCGTTCTGATAATTCATCTTCTTTCCAGCGTTGCCATACTTATTCAATGAAATGCAATCCCTCCAATCTATCTCTTCGCTGAAATAGTGTAAACGTGATTTTACAGTAGTGATGGAATAATCCTGGAAATAGGCAAAAATACGCCATAAAGTAGCGAAACCAGGCTCATGAACTACAATATTTAACTGTTAAAGCTAATTAAGTCTTACGTTTCAGGATTATATAGTGACACTGCGATCGTCTGCGGAGTCTTAAACCATAGCGAGTCAGATCCCTGGCACACTCACCGCGGGAAGCGCATTTCCCCTTCCCGGCTTAACAGGAGTATCCGATGAATATGAAAAAACTGACGACCCTTTTGCTCACCGCCACCTTAGGTCTTGCCAGCGGCGCGGCCCTGGCGGCAGACACCGGCGCCCAGTCCAATAATGGCCAGGCCAACTCTTCCGCGGATGCCGGTCAGGTGGCCCCGGATGCCCGTGAGAACGTGGCGCCGAACAACGTGGACAATAGTCAGATCAACTCTGGCTCTGGGAGCACCACGGGCTCGACGATGACCCAGGATAATATGTCGAGCGATGAGGTACATAAAAACTCGATGTGTAAAGACGGCCGCTGTCCGGACACCGGTAAAAAACTGGACAACGGCGGCAATACGACCCAAGACAACAGCAAAACCGACGGCACCACCCAGTAACACATGAGGTGGGCAGATCGAAGAAAAGGCGAGCCGGTCTCGCCTTTTCTTCGTTTTTTATCGCTCTCTGTTTATGATGTCATAGCGTAATAATGATAACTATTAAGGGACGACACTATGGCGCACTCGCATTCGCACTCCTCTGTCCAGGCTCCGGATAACAGCAACGCCCGCCGGCTGCTATGGGCGTTTATCGTCACCGCCGGCTTTATGCTGATTGAAGCCGTCGGCGGCGCGATCTCCGGCTCGCTGGCCCTGCTGGCGGATGCCGGCCATATGCTCACCGACTCCGCCGCTCTGCTGTTTGCGCTGCTGGCGGTTCGCTTCGCCAGCCGCCCACCAAATGCCCGCCATACCTTTGGCTGGTTGCGTTTAACCACCCTGGCGGCGTTTCTCAATGCTATTGCTCTGGTGGTGATCACCATGCTGATTGTCTGGGAGGCGATTCAGCGCTTCCAGCATCCGCAGCCGGTAGCCGGCGTGACGATGATGGTCATTGCAGTCGCCGGTCTGCTGGCCAACGTGCTGGCGTTTTGGATCCTACATCGGGGTAGCGAGGAGCGGAATCTTAACGTACGCGCCGCAGCGCTACACGTGCTTGGCGACCTGCTGGGCTCGGTCGGCGCGATCGTGGCGGCCGTGGTGATCCTCACCACCGGCTGGACGCCTGTCGACCCGATTCTTTCCGTGCTGGTTTCCTGCCTGGTATTACGTAGTGCCTGGCGATTACTGAAAGAGAGTCTGAATGAATTGCTGGAAGGCGCGCCGCGTTCGCTGGATGTGGCGGCCCTGCAGCGGGATATCCGTCGCTCTATCCCGGAGGTACGCGATGTTCACCACGTCCACGTCTGGCTGGTGGGGGAAAAACCGGTGATGACGCTCCATGTACAGGTCGTTCCACCGCACGACCATGACGCGTTACTCAACCGCATCCTGCATTTCCTGGAACATAAATATGAAATTGCGCATGCCACGGTGCAGATGGAGTACCAGCCCTGCAGCGGCCCGGAGTGCCATCTCAACACGATGCACGCCGGGCACGATCATCACCACCACCATTAGCCAGAAAACGCGTAAGAACCTCGCTCACGCGCGCTGTTTATCCACATCCGGCTGCCGTTCAACGCAATGAACGTCAGCAAGAGGTATTCCAGCGACATGGCATAGACGCCCTGACGGGCAAAAATCACCACGCTTATCACGTTGACGATCACCCACAGCAGCCAGTTTTCAACATACTTGCGGGTCATTAAGATCATCGCCACCACCGACAGCACCGTCATGCAGGAGTCCCAGAACGGGAAAGCATCCGGCTGCAGTTCCGGCATAGTGACCTGCAAACCGAGCGCTTGCATCAGGCTGACCGCGATCCGCGTCAGGAAAGCAAAGAACGGGTTGATAAACAGGGTCAGCAAGCCGATCGCTACCACGCAGGCCGCCAGCCAGCCCAGCGCTTTGCTGCGCGGCAGCCAGCGGATCTGCAGCTCAGCCTCATAGTTGCTGCTTTGTCGCGACCATGCATACCAGCCGTAAACGTTAGCGGCAAAAAAGAACAGCTGCAGCAGCAGGCTGGCGTACAGCTGGATCTGAAAGAAGATGATTGCGAACAGCGTGACGTTGACCAGGCCGAAAGCATAGTTACTGATCTTCTCCAGGCTCGCCAGCCAGATACACAACAGCCCGGCAATCGTTCCCACGGCCTCTATCCAGGAGAGATCGTACCCCCCAGCGCCGATGGGTATATGTACTAAAATATTCTGCGTGCTAAAAAAATCCATTTCCTCCCCTCAGCGTCTGGCGACGCGACAATAGGTTATCCCCGTAGTGTAGCCGCAAAATCCAGCATCCGGTTAAGGGGAATTAATGCGCCGGTTCGCAGCGCTTCGTCGACATGGATTTCATGTTCGGCGCCGCCCTGCTCGAGACCCTCGGCAATGGCTTTCAGGCCATTCATCGCCATCCACGGACAATGCGCGCAGCTGCGGCAGGTCGCCCCTTCGCCGGCGGTGGGCGCTTCCAGCAGCGTTTTCTCCGGCACCGCCTGCTGCATTTTATAGAAAATACCGCGATCGGTGGCCACGATCAGCTGGCGCTGGGGCAGGCTTTTCGCCGCCGCAATCAGCTGGCTGGTGGAGCCTACGGCATCGGCCATCTCAACGATCGCCTGCGGCGACTCGGGATGGACCAGCACGGCGGCTTCGGGATGCAGAGCCTTCATCCGCATCAACGCCTGGGTTTTAAACTCGTCGTGCACGATGCACGCCCCCTGCCAGCACAGCACGTCTGCGCCGGTCTGACGCTGAACGTAGCGCCCAAGGTGGCGGTCCGGCGCCCAGAGGATCTTTTGACCAAGACTATCCAGATGGTCAATGAGTTCCACGGCGATGCTGGAGGTCACCACCCAGTCCGCGCGGGCCTTCACCGCGGCGGACGTATTGGCATAGACCACTACGGTGCGGTCAGGATGGGCGTCGCAAAAGGCGTTGAATTCCTCAATCGGACAGCCCAGATCCAATGAACACTCGGCGTTCAGTGTCGGCATCAAAATGGTCTTTTCCGGGCTGAGGATTTTGGCGGTTTCCCCCATAAAACGCACCCCGGCGACCAGCAGCGTGGAGGCCGAATGGCGGGCGCCAAAGCGCGCCATCTCCAGCGAGTCGGCGATACAGCCGCCGGTCTCTTCCGCCAGCTGTTGAATTTCAGGATCGGTGTAGTAATGCGCCACCATCACGGCATCGCGCTCGCGCAGCAGGCGCTTGATTTTTTCGCGGTAAAACTGCTTTTCGTCGACGGTCAGCGGCTGCGGTTTAGCAGGGAAAGGATAAATCGCCGTTTCAGGATCAAACATTACGCTCATCATGCAATCTCGTTTTACTGGCTTAACTCTACAACCGTCTGTATGGCCTTTCGGCGGCTTAACACGGTCATGGTGTTTTATATGCTAAACAAGATAGCCGATTACGAGCTAAAAGTCGTGATGAATTTTGTACATCAGACCCTTTTCCCGGGGACGGTGCTGCGCATCTGCCCGAACGACCGGTTCGTACCCTATGCAGGCACGGTAAGCGCAGCGTGACCGTGGGAAAATGATGAATTAAGAAATTATTAACATTGATGAGTGGCAGGGAAAATGCAGATAGCAAAAAGGCGCCTTTAGGGCGCCTTTTTACATTGGTGGGTCGTGCAGGATGACTCGGCTTCGCCTCGCCCTGCGGGCCGTCGCCGCAAGCGGCTCCGTTGTCTCACTGCGTTCGACCCGAACCTGCTGCAGGTTCGAATCGTTGAGTTCTGCGCATAGCAAAAAGGCGCCTTTAGGGCGCCTTTTTACATTGGTGGGTCGTGCAGGATTCGAACCTGCGACCAATTGATTAAAAGTCAACTGCTCTACCAACTGAGCTAACGACCCGCTCTGGTACTACCTGAATAATTTCACTCGACACCAATTCAGAAATTGGTAGGTCGTGCAGGATGATTCGGCTTTGCCTCGCCCCTCGGGCCGTTGCTGACGCAACGTTATCCTTCACGTTCAGCATCTGAGTTAAATGCTGAAATTGGTGGGTCGTGCAGGATTCGAACCTGCGACCAATTGATTAAAAGTCAACTGCTCTACCAACTGAGCTAACGACCCGAAGTGGTGGGTGATGACGGGATCGAACCGCCGACCCCCTCCTTGTAAGGGAGGTGCTCTCCCAGCTGAGCTAATCACCCGAAACTGCGCTGGATACTACCGATACTGCGTCCACCTACCCCATCATAAAAATGATTGGAGTGCAGGATGACTCGCTTCGCTCGCCCTCCGGGCCGTAGCTGAAGCAACGTTATCCTTCACGTTTAACACCGACGTTCGATGTTAAAGATGGTGGGTCGTGCAGGATTCGAACCTGCGACCAATTGATTAAAAGTCAACTGCTCTACCAACTGAGCTAACGACCCGAAGTGGTGGGTGATGACGGGATCGAACCGCCGACCCCCTCCTTGTAAGGGAGGTGCTCTCCCAGCTGAGCTAATCACCCGATACTACGCTGGATACTACTAAGCGGTGGGTCGTGCAGGATGACTCGGCTTCGCCTCGCCCTACGGGCCGTTGCTGACGCAACGTTATCCTTCACGTTTTACTATCGCGTTCCACCAGAACGATTGGTGGGTCGTGCAGGATTCGAACCTGCGACCAATTGATTAAAAGTCAACTGCTCTACCAACTGAGCTAACGACCCACTCTGGCATTGCTTTGGGCTTGTTTGATATCCCTTGGCAACGGCGGCATATATTACTGATTTCAGAATTCAGCGCAACTAAAATTTCGATAAAGATCACTTAACTGCTGGCGATTCAGGCGACAAGACCAGAAATAACGCGATTTCTGGTCATGCCGTAATCAACCAAGAGCATTAAGTCGTTTTTGCGCTTGTTTCGCACCGTCGGTGCCGGGGAATTTATTGATCACCTGCTGGTAAACCGCTTTCGCTTTCGCGGTATCACCTTTGTCCTGCATGATCACGCCGACTTTAAACATCGCGTCAGGCGCTTTTGGCGATTTCGGGTAGTTCTTCACCACCGAAGCGAAGTAAAACGCCGCGTCGTCTTTTCTCCCCTTATTGTAGTTCAACTGCCCGAGCCAGTAGTTAGCGTTTGGCTGGTAGGTTGAATCCGGGTACTTTTTGACGAAGTTTTGAAACGCCACCATCGCGTCATCCTGGCGTGAGGCATCCTTCACCAGGGCAATAGCGGCATTATAATCGGTGTTCGCATCGCCGGTCATCGCCGGGGCGCCTGAGGTGGCCGCTGGCGCTGCGCTGGTGGCAGCCGCGCTCTGATCGCCAGAAGACGACGGAGCCTGCGCACCTGATGCTGCGCCGCCACCGCTGCTCAAACTATCTATCTGCAGCAGAATCTGTTTCTGGCGCTCAACGATCTGATTCAGCTGGTACTGGTTCTCCTGGATCTGCCCGCGGAGAGAATCAATGTCAGTCTGGTTATCAGAGAGTTGTTGCTGGAGTTGGGTTAAAAGCTGGCTGTGAGCATTCGAAATACGCTCGAGTTGAGTGACGCGGTCTTCGACCGAGCCTGAGCCGACACTACTGATTGGCGCCTGAGCAAAAGCGGCCCAGGGGGCCGCTATGCCAACCAGTAACGACAGACTCAATAAATGATGTCTGAAGTTACTGCTCATGCAATTCTCTTAGTAAACCAGTACGGCGCGACGGTTTTTGGCATATGCCGCTTCGTCATGACCCAGTACTGCTGGTTTTTCTTTACCGTAAGAAACGATGGAGATCTGATCGGCAGAAACACCTTTGCCCTGCAGATACATCTTAACGGCGTTAGCACGACGCTCACCCAGAGCGATGTTGTATTCCGGCGTACCGCGCTCATCCGCGTGACCTTCTACAGTCACTTTGTAGGACGGGTTGCTGCGCAGGAAGTTAGCGTGCGCGTCCAGCATAGCAGCGAAGTCAGAACGGATATCGTACTTGTCGAGATCGAAGTAAACGATGTTGTTCTGCTGCAGCTGCTGCATCTGCAGACGAGCTTGCTCTTCAGAAGACATGTTGCCGCCGTTACCGTTAGCGTCCATACCAGTGCCGGCACCCAGCATGCCTTCACCGCTCTGGTCGTTGCTGGCGTTCTTGTTAGAAGAACATGCCGCGATTGCCATAACCGGCAGAGCGATCATCAGCCCTTTCAGCACTTTGTTCAGTTGCATTTCTTTGATTCCTTTAATAATCAATTATTTATTATCACAGATACGGCGACCAGGCAGGCGATTTTACCTGTCCATCAGTTGCCGGAAGACGCGCTTTGAAACGCCCATCTGTAGAAACCAGATTCAGCACGGATCCCATCCCCTGAGAAGAGCTGTAGATTACCATAGTGCCGTTAGGTGCCAGACTTGGCGTTTCGTCTAAAAACGTTGATGACAGAACCTGTACACCACCCGTTTCCAGATCTTGTTTGGCAATGTGCTGCTGACCGCCGGCCGAGCTGACCATTACCATGGTTTTACCATCCGCGCTCACGTCGGCGTCCTGGTTCTGAGAACCTTCCCAGGTGATACGCTGCGGCGTGCCGCCATTAATGTTGACTTTATATACCTGCGGACGACCTGCCTGGTCAGAAGTGAAGGCCAGATTCTGGCTGTCCGGGAACCAGCTTGGTTCGGTGTTGTTGCTGCGACCGTTGGTCACCTGACGAATCTGACCCGATCCCAGATCCATTACGTACAGGTTCAGGCTACCGGTTTTCGACAGCGCGAACGCCAGTTTAGAACCATCCGGTGAGAACGCCGGGGCGCCGTTGTGCTGCGGGAAGGAGGCGATCTGACGCACAGAGGCGTTCGCCAGGGTCTGAACCACCAGCGCAGAACGACCGCTTTCAAAGGTAACGTAGGCCAGTTTAGAACCGTCCGGAGACCAGGCCGGGGACATCAGCGGCTGGGAGGAACGGTGAACCAGGAACTGGTTGTAACCATCGTAGTCGGACACGCGCAGTTCGTAAGGGTACTGGCCGCCGTTTTTCTGCACCACGTAGGCGATACGGGTACGGAAGGCGCCCTTGATGCCGGTCAGCTTCTCAAATACCGCGTCGCTGGCCGCGTGCGCCGCATAGCGCAGGTACTGCTTAGTGACTTTAAAAGAACCTTGCGCCAGCGTTGTGCCCGGCGCTCCGCCGGTGTCCACCAGTTGATACGCAACCTGATAAGAACCATCCGGATTTTGCGTAACCTGGCCGACGACTACGGCGTCAATACCCAGCGCAGACCAGGCAGCAGGCTGCACTTCCTGGGCACTGGTCGGCTGCTGCGGCAGACGAGAGCGATCCAGCGGATTGAATTTACCGCTGTTGCGCAGGTCAGCTGCCACGATACCACCGACATCTTCCGGCGCAGCGCCCTGGCCGGCCCACTGGAACGGTACCACGCCGATAGGGCGCGCCGAGTCCACCCCCTGGGTGATCTCGATACGTACTTCTGCGTGCAGCACTGCCGCCCACAGCATTAAAAAACCAAATGCTACTCGTAATGCCTGCTTCATCATATCTCCCTTATCCGGGCGGAAAGCCCACGATAATTTAGCAGAATGTTAACAAACTCAAATATACAAAACTACCAAAACCCTGTGACTACCATAGATTGTTTTTCCCCGTTTGCACGGGGAAAAATGTCACTGAGGTTTGAAGTCCAGTGGCGCATTTTTGAAGACTTCATATACTGCCTGGCTAGGTGGTTTCGGAAACTTAGCCTGTCGGGCTGCGGCAAGAGCGGCCTGGCACAGAGCAGGATCACCACCTTCGGACTGTATATTTAACAACAGGCCGTCAGGAGCAAGTTTGATACGCAAGGTACATGTTTTGCCCGCATAGGACGATGCGTCATAAAACTTACTTTCAATCGCCGATTTTATCTGTCCGGCATAGTTGTTGATATCAGCCCCTGAGGCACTGTTTTTAGTATTACCACTCCCGGCAGCGGAGGCATTGTTTCCTTTGGCCCCACCGCCTGTTTTAGGCGCATTCTTACCAGAACTCAGATCGCCGAGCAGGTTGTCAACGCCGTCCGCTTCTTTCGCAGCCGCCGCTTTCTTCGCCGCCGCGGCTTTTGCTGCTGCCGCCTTGGCCGCTTTATCAGCTGCAGCCTTCTCTGCTGCAGCCGCTTTCGCTGCCGCCGCTTTTTCAGCGGCTGCGGCTTTCTCGGCGGCGGCCTTCTCAGCGGCCGCTTTTTGCGCGGCGGCTTTCTCAGCGGCTTTTTCGGCAGCCGCTTTTTCAGCTGCCGCCTGCTTAGCCGCTTCCTGCTGGGCTTTTTTCTCCGCTTCCTGTTGCGCTTTCTTCGCAGCCGCCGCTTCCGCTTTCTTCTGCGCCTCGGCCGCAGCTTTCGCCGCTTCAGCTTCCGCCTGTTTCTTCGCCTCGGCAGCGGCTTTCGCTGCAGCGGCTTCGGCCTGCTTCTTCGCGTCAGCAGCCGCCTTGGCCGCCGCCTGTTCTGCCGCTTTCGCCTGGGCATCCGCCTTCGCTTTCGCCTCGGCGGCCGCTTTGGCAGCGGCTTCCTGCGCTTCTTTTGCCTGTGCGTCCGCTTTGGCTTTTGCCGCCGCGGCGGCCTTGGCAGCCGCTTCTTCAGCCTGCTTCTGCTGCTCCTTCGCTTCTTTCGCCGCTTCCTGCGCCTGCAGCCGCTCCTGTTCGAGCTGTTTCAGCCGTTCCTGTTCCGCCGCCTGTTTCTCACGTAACTCTTCCGCCTGCTGCTGCGCCTGTTTTTCACGCTGTTCAGCGGCGCGACGTGCGCTGGCCTGCTGCTGTTGCTGACGGTTATAGTTATTTACCACCGCCCCCGGATCGACCATGACGGCATCAATCGACGATCCGCCGCCGCCGCCGGCAGAGGCATCCAGATGCTCGTCAAACGAACTCCAGATCAGCAGCGCGATCAGAATGATGTGCAGCGCGACTGAAATGATGATCGCTCGTTTAAGCTTGTCGTTTTGTTCGGTTGCCTTTGACACTATCGGTTCCCAAAAACTGTTCGCCTGTATCCGCGATGCGCACCGACGGCGAGCGATACCCGCCACCGGACGCCGCGCGGACGCACCTACCTGAAGCGATTAAATAGGTTTGGTCATCAAGCCGACCGATTTAACCCCTGCACTATGCAACAGGTTCAGCGCTTTAATAATTTCATCGTAAGGGACGTCTTTCGCACCGCCGATCAGGAATACCGTTTTTTCATTGGCTTCAAGACGACGCTTCGCTTCGGCAATTACCTGCTCCGGCGGCAGCTGGGACAGCGTCTCCTGCCCCACCTTCACGCTGTACTGCCCTACCCCGGAGACTTCCACAATCACCGGCGGATCGTCATTGCTTTTCACCGCTTGCGATTCCGTGGCGTCCGGCAGATCGACTTCCACGCTCTGCGTAATGATCGGTGCCGTTGCCATAAAGATCAGCAGCAGCACCAGCAGGACATCCAGCAGCGGAACGATGTTGATCTCGGACTTCAGTTCGCGACGTCCGCGTCCACGTGCTCTGGCCATGGCTTACCCCTTATTGCTTTCGCTGGTGGTAAAGGCCTGACGGTGCAGAATAGCGGTGAACTCTTCCATAAAGTTGTCGTAATTCAGTTCAAGCTTGTTCACGCGCTGGTTCAGGCGGTTATACGCCATGACCGCCGGGATCGCGGCGAACAGACCAATCGCGGTGGCGATCAGCGCTTCGGCGATACCTGGCGCCACCATCTGCAGGGTGGCCTGCTTCACCGCGCCAAGGGCGATAAAGGCGTGCATAATCCCCCAGACGGTACCAAACAGACCGATATACGGGCTGATCGAGCCTACGGTGCCGAGGAACGGAATATGGGTCTCCAGCGTTTCCAGTTCGCGGTTCATCGAAATACGCATCGCGCGCGATGCCCCTTCGACAATCGCTTCCGGCGCATGGCTGTTAGCCCGATGCAGGCGTGCAAACTCTTTGAAACCGCTGTAGAAGATTTGTTCCGAACCGGTCAGGTTATCGCGACGCCCCTGGCTCTCCTGGTACAGACGAGAGAGCTCGATCCCGGACCAGAATTTGTCCTCGAACGCTTCAGCTTCACGCGCGGCCGAGTTAAGGATACGCGTTCTCTGAATAATGATAGCCCAGGAAGCGATAGAAAAACCAATCAAAATCAACATGATAAGTTTTACCAGAAGGCTCGCCTTCAGGAACAAATCAAGGATATTCATGTCAGTCACTGCTTAAACTCCGCGACAATAGACTTGGGAAGCGCACGTGGCTTCATTAAGAGTGGATCAACGCACACAATGAGAACCTCAGCTTCGTTTAACACTGTATTCTCGGCGTTGACGATTCGCTGCGTGAAAACCAAAGAGGTGCCGCGCATCGAGGTAATTTCCGTCTGGACTTCGAGCATGTCGTCGAGTCTGGCGGGGGCAAAATACTCCAGCGTCATTTTGCGAACCACGAAGGCAACGCGTTCAGCCAACAGCACCTGTTGACTAAAGTGATGGTGGCGCAGCATCTCTGTGCGTGCTCTTTCATAAAAAGCGACGTAACTGGCGTGGTAAACCACACCACCGGCATCGGTATCTTCGTAGTAGACCCGAACCGGCCATCGAAACAGCGTTGTATTCACTTTACATCCCGGTAATGCAAAAAAAGGTTAGAGCTTTCAAACTTCGCTACTATACGCGCGGGAAAGGTGGTTTGGAATGGGGGAAAGTAAACGGGGCGTAAATTTTTATGGGCTTATGCAAGCCCATAGCATTAACAGAGATCTCTTATTCAAAAGAAGAAAAAGAAGAGACCTAAAGCGAGCACGATATCAGCGATAAGCGGACAAAAAATCCCCTGCCAGTGAACGGCACGCGGGCGAAAGCCCACGCCGTGAATAACGCCGCTGCAAACCGCCCACATCAGCAAGAAACCATGCCAGATTTCCAGCTCGCTGGTCTTCGCCGCAAAGCGCGACGGATCCCAGAAAATGCAGCCAGCCAGCAGCAGCGCCATCAATAAGGAAAGCGCCCGGAGCGGGCGCTTGTCCATTATCGCGTACAGAGTAGCGATAAATTTCATCAGATTTCTTCTTTCTTCCCGGCTTTGGTGGCTTCCACGTGCTCAAGCGCCAGCGCGGTAATGACCCCAAAAGCACAGGCAAGAAGCGTTCCCAAAATCCATGCGAAGTACCACATATATAGCTCCTTACCTTAGTACAGCGAGTGGGTATTCTTTTCGATGTCTTCGCGCGTGATGCGGCCAAACATCTTCCAGTAACACCAGCTGGTGTAGGCCAGAATGATCGGCACGAAAACAATCGCCACGTAGGTCATCAGGTTCAGCGTCCGCTGACTGGAGGTCGCGTCCCACATTGTCAGGCTGGCGTTCAGCATGGTGCTGGACGGCATGATGAACGGGAACATCGCGATACCGGCAGTCAGAATGATGCAGGCCAGGGTCAGCGAGGAGAACAGGAATGCCCAGGCGCCTTTATCCGCTTTGGTCGAAACGACGGTCAGCAGCGGCAACACCACGCCCAGGGCAGGCACCGCCCACAGCGCTGGCATATTGTTAAAGTTCACCATCCACGCGCCAGCTTCCCGCACCACTTCCTTGGTCAGCGGGTTAGACGGGCCGGTATGGTCAATCACCGATTTCACCACATAGCCGTCGATGCCGTAGTAGACCCACACGCCCGCCAGCGCGAAGCAGACCAGCGTCACCAGCGCCGCCACCATGGAAACGGTGCGAGTACGCAGGTGCAGTTCGCCTACGGTACGCATCTGCAGGTAGGTGGCGCCCTGAGTCAGGATCATCGCCACGCTGACGATACCGGCCAGCAGACCAAACGGGTTCAGCAACTGGAAGAAGTTACCGGTATAGAACAGACGCAGGTATTCATCGACGTGGAACGGCACGCCCTGCAGTAGGTTGCCAAAGGCCACGCCAATCACCAGCGGCGGCACGAAGCTACCGATGAAGATGCCCCAGTCCCACATGTTGCGCCAGCGGGTGTCCTCGATCTTGGAACGGTAGTCAAAACCGACCGGACGGAAGAACAGCGAGGCCAGCACCAGAATCATCGCCACATAGAAGCCAGAGAACGCCGCGGCGTAAACCATCGGCCAGGCAGCGAACAGCGCGCCGCCGGCGGTGATCAGCCACACCTGGTTACCGTCCCAGTGCGGGGCGATGGCGTTGATCATAATCCGACGCTCGGTGTCGTTGCGGCCGAGGAAGCGGGTGAGCATGCCCACCCCCATGTCGAACCCGTCGGCGACGGCAAAACCAATCAGCAGAATGCCAATCAGCAGCCACCAAATAAAACGCAATACTTCATAATCGATCATTTGACGACTCCTGTCTTAGCGTGCCGACTGAATAGCCGCAGAGGACTGTTCAAAGTGATAGCGGCCGGTTTTCAGGCTGCTAGGTCCTTTGCGGGCAAACTTGAACATCAGGAACAGTTCAGCCACCAGGAACAGCGTGTACAGACCGCAGATCAGCAACATTGAGAAGATCAGATCGCCCGCGGTTAATGATGAGTTAGCCACCGCCGTCGGCAGGACCTCACCAATCGCCCACGGCTGACGGCCGTATTCGGCAACAAACCAGCCCGACTCCACGGCAATCCACGGCAGCGGCAGGCCGTAGAATGCGGCGCGCAGCAGCCATTTTTTCTCGCCGATGCGGTTACGGATCACGCTCCAGAAGGAGGCGCCTATAATCAGCAGCATCAGGATGCCGCACGCCACCATGATACGGAAGGCGAAGTACAGCGGTGCGACGCTTGGAATGGAGTCTTTGGTCGCTTTGGCGATCTGCTCTTCCGTGGCGTCAGCGACGTTCGGGGTATAGCGCTTCAACAGCAGGCCATAACCGAGGTCCTTCTTCACGTTATTGAACTGGTCACGCACGGCCTGATCGGTTGAACCGGCGCGCAGCTGTTCCAGCAGCGCGTAGGCTTTCATGCCGTTACGGATACGCTCTTCGTGCTGAACCATCAGATCCTTGAGGCCGATAACCGGCTTGTCCACCGAGCGGGTAGCAATGATGCCCAGCGCGTAGGGGATCTGGATCGCAAAGTGGTTGGTCAGCGCATTCTGATCGGGAATACCAAACAGGGTGAAGGCCGCCGGCGCAGGCTGGGTTTCCCACTCTGCTTCGATAGCCGCCAGTTTGGTTTTCTGCACGTCACCCATTTCGTAACCGGATTCGTCACCCAGCACAATAACGGAGAGGATCGCCGCCATACCGAAGCTGGCTGCGATGGCAAAGGAGCGCTTGGCAAAGGCGAAGTCGCGACCTTTCAGCATGTACCAGGAGCTAATCGCCAGGATGAACATCGCGCCGGTGACATAGCCCGACGCCACAGTGTGAACGAATTTCACCTGGGCGACCGGGTTGAGCACCAGTTCAGAGAAGCTGACCATCTCCATACGCATGGTTTCGAAGTTGAAGTCCGATGCGATAGGGTTCTGCATCCAGCCGTTGGCGACAAGGATCCACAGCGCGGAGAGGTTGGAACCCAGCGCAACCAGCCAGGTGACGGCCATGTGCTGAACTTTGCCCAGACGATCCCAACCGAAGAAGAACAGACCTACAAAGGTGGATTCGAGGAAGAAGGCCATCAGACCTTCAATGGCCAGCGGCGCACCAAAGATATCGCCCACGTAGTGTGAGTAATACGACCAGTTAGTCCCGAACTGGAACTCCATGGTCAGACCGGTCGCCACACCCAGCGCGAAGTTGATACCAAACAACTTGCCCCAGAATTTGGTCATATCTTTATAAATCTGTTTGCCGGAAAGGACGTAGACCGTTTCCATGATGGCCAGCAGGAACGCCATACCGAGCGTTAGCGGCACAAACAGGAAGTGGTACATCGCGGTCAAGGCAAACTGTAAGCGCGACAGTTCGACTATATCTAACATCATGACTCCTTGCTCATCGCATGAAGACTCCGAAAATGAACCGAGAAGCTCTGGCTCATACGCATGCCCCAATACAAATTTATTTGTCGCCCGTCCACAGCAGGTTTCAATCGAAGGTAAAACCATGCCAGGGTAAGGTTACAAATACGTTAACGAAAAACCCAATTGATTCCCCAATATATTACGCCGCAATAACCTTACAATAAATATGTTTTTATTGTTCCAGTTTTACATTTTTCGACGGTGATCAATATATAGTGAAGATGTCTGAATTCAGCCAATTTGACTTGAGACAATTTAACGTTTTTTGAGGGATTTTTCCAAGGATTAAGTATTGATATAAATCAATTTTTACTCTATGTGTTAATTATGTAGTCCAATAAAGAATATTGGTGAACTTAATGTTAATTAAGTGTTTAAACTATGGCTTTTCCAGTTACTAAAAAGAGAGATATGAGAATCATAGGTAATATTATTTAACGTCGTGGAAAAAAAACAAAAAAAGTAACTGTTCCGAATAATGTTAGACCGCTCACAGTATTTTATCTGCTTCCTTATCCCCTGCCCCACGCTTTTTCGCTGCCGCTTTTGTTTCCCTACGGTACAGCCGGGGTATATTTTTTTAGCCACTACAGCGCATCGAAAATACTTATTAAATAATAAATTAAATCAATATGATAGATAGGGTTTTTCGCAGAAAATCAATTCGTTGTTGGCGCTGCGGTTCTGACGAGACGGGATAACGGTCACAAAAAAGGCCACCTGACGGTGGCCAACCATGTCGAAATCGGACAGATTTCTGCTTGCGGACAAGCAGAGAGGGTTTACTTGATAATAGCTTTCAGCGCTTCGCCGATGTCGGCCAGGCTGCGAACAGTTTTCACACCCGCCGCTTCCAGCGCTGCGAATTTCTCATCCGCTGTACCTTTACCGCCGGCGATGATAGCGCCCGCGTGGCCCATACGCTTGCCTTTCGGCGCGGTAACGCCCGCGATGTAGCCGACAACCGGCTTAGTGACATGATCTTTAATATAAGCAGCCGCTTCTTCTTCCGCGCTGCCGCCGATCTCACCGATCATGACGATCGCTTCGGTCTGCGGATCTTCCTCGAACATCTTCAGGATATCGATGAAGTTGGAGCCCGGGATCGGGTCGCCGCCGATACCGACGCAGGTAGACTGGCCGAAGCCGTAGTCGGTGGTCTGCTTAACCGCTTCATAGGTCAGGGTGCCGGAACGGGAAACGATGCCCACTTTACCCGGCTTGTGAATGTGACCCGGCATGATGCCGATTTTGCACTCGCCCGGAGTGATAACGCCCGGGCAGTTCGGGCCGATCATACGCACGCCCGCTTCGTCCAGCTTCACCTTCACGGTCAGCATATCCAGCGTTGGGATACCTTCGGTGATGGTGATGATAAGCTTAATGCCCGCGTCGATCGCTTCCAGGATGGAATCTTTGCAGAACGGCGCCGGAACGTAGATCACGGTCGCGGTCGCGCCGGTCGCTTCAACGGCTTCGCGCACGGTGTTGAACACCGGCAGGCCCAGGTGAGTGGTGCCGCCTTTGCCTGGCGTCACGCCGCCAACCATTTGCGTACCGTAAGCGATCGCTTGTTCAGAGTGGAAGGTCCCCTGGCTACCGGTGAAGCCCTGGCAGATAACCTTGGTATCTTTATTAATTAAAACTGACATTATTTCCCCTCCACTGCGGCTACAACCTGCTGTGCTGCGTCCGTCAGACTTTTCGCTGCAATAATATTCAGGCCGCTGTCAGCCAGTTTTTTCGCGCCCAGTTCGGCGTTGTTACCTTCCAGACGAACCACAACCGGAACGTTAACCCCTACTTCCGCTACCGCGCCGATGATGCCGTCAGCGATCAGGTCGCAACGCACGATGCCGCCGAAGATGTTAACCAGCACCGCTTTAACGTTGTCGTCAGAGAGGATGATTTTGAACGCTTCGGTCACGCGCTCTTTGGTCGCGCCGCCGCCTACGTCGAGGAAGTTAGCCGGTTCGCCGCCGTGCAGCTTAACGATGTCCATGGTACCCATCGCCAGGCCTGCACCGTTAACCATGCAGCCGATGTTGCCGTCCAGCGCGACGTAGTTCAGTTCCCACTGCGCCGCCTGCGCTTCACGTGGGTCTTCCTGAGACTGATCGCGCATTTCGCGCAGATCCGGCTGGCGGAACAGCGCGTTGCCGTCAGCGCCCAGTTTGCCGTCGAGGCAGATCAGGTCGCCCTGCTTGGTGATCACCAGCGGGTTGATCTCGATCAGCGCCAGGTCGCGCTCAAGGAAAATGGTCGCCAGCCCCATGAAAATCTTGGTGAACTGCTGAACCTGTTTACCTTCCAGACCCAGTTTGAACGCCAGTTCACGACCCTGGTAAGGCATCGGGCCCGCCAGCGGATCGATGGCGATCTTGTGGATCAGGTGCGGGGTCTCTTCCGCCACTTTCTCGATTTCCACGCCGCCTTCGGTAGACGCCATGAACACCACGCGACGGGAGCTACGGTCAACAACCGCGCCCAGGTACAGCTCTTTGTCAATATCGGTCGCCGCTTCAACCAGGATCTGGTTAACCGGCTGGCCGTTCGCATCTGTTTGATAGGTCACCAGACGTTTGCCCAGCCAGTGCTCGGCAAATGCGCGGATCTCTTCTTTGCTCTTAACTACTTTCACACCGCCCGCTTTGCCGCGGCCACCAGCGTGAACCTGACATTTCACTACCCACGGACCCGCGCCGATTTTTGAAGCGGCTTCTTCTGCTTCACGCGGAGTAGTACAGGCATAACCCACCGGCGCCGGTAAGCCATAGCGGGCAAAAAGTTGTTTTGCCTGATATTCATGTAAGTTCATGTGTTCAGTCCATCCTTCAGGGTGTAATTATCTTTAAACCTGTAGGCCTGATAACAGCGCTAACGCGTGTTATCCGGCCTACGGTAGGTAATACGCTTGCTGACTACACGTCCAGCAGCAGACGGGTCGGATCTTCCAGCAGCTCTTTAATCGCCACCAGGAAGCCTACCGATTCACGTCCGTCGATCAGACGGTGGTCATAGGAGAGCGCCAGGTACATCATCGGCAGGATCTCTACCTTGCCATTGACCGCCATCGGACGGTCTTTAATGGCATGCATACCCAGAATAGCGCTCTGCGGTGGGTTGATGATCGGCGTGGACATCAGGGAGCCGAAGACGCCGCCGTTGGTAATAGTGAAGTTACCGCCGGTCAGGTCGTCTACGGTCAGCTTGCCGTCGCGGCCTTTCACTGCCAGCTCTTTGATATTCTTTTCGATATCCGCCATGCCCAGCAGGTCGACGTCACGCAGAACCGGGGTGACCAGACCGCGCGGAGTGGATACGGCCATGCTGACGTCGAAGTAGTTGTGGTACACCACGTCGTCGCCATCGATGGAAGCGTTCACTTCCGGATAGCGTTTCAGCGCTTCCACTACCGCTTTCACGTAGAAGGACATAAAGCCCAGGCGGATGCCATGACGTTTTTCGAACGCCTCACCGTACTGCTTACGCAGATCCATGATGGGCTTCATGTTGACTTCGTTAAAGGTCGTCAGCATGGCGGTAGAGTTTTTCGCTTCCAGCAGACGTTCGGCTACGCGTTTACGCAGACGGGTCATCGGGACGCGTTTTTCCGAACGGTGGCCCAGCTGCGGCGCCGGCGCGGCTGCCGGGGCGGCGGCTGGCGCTTTGGCTTCTGCCGGCGCCGGGGCTTTCGCCAGATGTTTCTCAACGTCTTCGCGGGTCAGACGGCCGCCGACGCCAGTGCCTTTGATGGCCGCTGGGTCAAGGTTGTGTTCAGCCAGCAGACGACGGATCGCCGGGCTCAGCGCGTCGTTGTTCTGCTCTTCCAGAGAGGCCTGCTGACGCTGCGCCGGAGTGGACGCTTTCGCATCGGCTTTCTCGCTGCTTTCTTTACCTGCGCTGTTGCCTTCGCGCAGGCGGCCAAGGATCTGGCGAGACAGGACGGTGGCGCCCTCGTCTTCCAGCACTGCATCCAGAATGCCGTCCGCTGATGCCGGTACTTCCAGTACCACTTTGTCAGTTTCGATTTCGACCAGAACTTCGTCACGGACGACCGCGTCGCCCGGTTTTTTGTGCCAGGTGGCGACGGTTGCGTCAGCTACGGACTCAGGCAGGTCGGGAACCAGAATATCTACGCTACTCATTGTGTATCCTTTAATTAATCGACGTTCAGCGCGTCATTGACCAGATCTTGTTGCTGTTTCTGGTGAACGGACATATACCCTACCGCCGGAGAGGCGGAGGCCGGGCGGCCTGCATAACGCAGAGAGGCCCCAAACGGAATCACTTCACGGAAGTGATGCTGGCTGCAGTACCATGCGCCCTGGTTGAGCGGCTCTTCCTGGCACCAGACAAAATCATGCACGTGCGCATACGCTTTCAGCGCTTCCTGCACCGCCTGATGCGGGAACGGATAGAGCTGCTCGATACGAACGATAGCGACATCTTTTTGCTCGTTTTTGCGGCGCTGTTCCAGCAGGTCGTAGTAAACCTTACCAGAGCACAGCACAACGCGCTTCACAGCCTGCGGATCAAGTTGATCGATTTCACCAATAGCCGGCAGGAAAGTGCCGTTCGCCAGCTCATCCATGCTGGAGACCGCCAGCGGATGACGCAGCAGCGACTTCGGCGACATCACCACCAGCGGACGACGCATACCGCGCAGCGCCTGGCGACGCAGCATGTGATAAACCTGTGCCGGCGTGGACGGCACGCAGACCTGCATGTTTTGTTCAGCGCACAGCTGCAGATAACGCTCCAGACGCGCGGAGGAGTGCTCCGGGCCCTGGCCTTCGTAACCGTGCGGCAGGAGCATCACCAGGCCGCACATCCTCCCCCACTTCTGCTCACCGGAGGAGATGAACTGGTCGATCACCACCTGCGCACCGTTGGCGAAGTCGCCAAACTGCGCTTCCCAGATGGTCAGAGTGCGCGGCTCGGCGGTGGCGTAACCATATTCGAACGCCAGCACCGCTTCTTCAGACAGTACCGAGTCCCAAACGCGGAACTGGCCCTGGCCGTTATGGACATGCTGCAGCGGCGTGTAGGTTGAACCATTGGTCTGGTTATGGATCACCGCATGACGGTGGAAGAAGGTGCCGCGGCCGGAGTCTTCGCCGGACAGACGAACCGGAATACCTTCGTCAACCAGCGTGGCGTAGGCCAGGTTTTCGGCACCGCCCCAGTCAAACAGCTTCTCGCCTGCCGCCATCGCCTGGCGGTCGGCATAAATTTTCGCCACGCGGGACTGCATTTCGATACCTTCCGGTACCGTGCTGATGCGTTTGGCCAACTCCTGCAGACGTTTCGGCTCAACTTTATCCGGATAGCTCTCGTCCCACTCGTGGTTGAGGTACGGCGACCAGGTAAAGGAATGCATATTCATCGGACGCCATTCCTGCACCACGCATTCGCCGGCATCCAGCGCATCGCGGTAGAGGTTAACCTGCTCGGTCGCATCTTCCAGAGTCGCCACCTTCTCCTGCTCCAGCTTGTCAGCATAGATTTTGCGCGGAGTCGGATGCTTTTTGATCTTCTGATACATCAGCGGCTGGGTTGCGCTCGGCTCATCGGCTTCGTTGTGGCCGTGACGGCGGTAGCACACCAGGTCAATGAAGACATCGCGTTTAAAGGTATTGCGGAAATCAAGCGCCAGACGGGTGACGAAGGCGACCGCTTCCGGATCGTCCGCGTTCACGTGGAAAATCGGCGCCTGCACCATTTTACCGATGTCGGTGCAGTACGGCGTTGAGCGCGCATCCAGCGGGTTAGAGGTCGTGAAGCCCACCTGGTTGTTGATAACGATGCGCACGGTACCGCCCACTTCGTAACCGCGGGCTTTGGACATGTTCAGAGTTTCCTGAACCACGCCCTGGCCGGTGACGGCGGCGTCGCCGTGGATGGTAATAGGCAGAACTTTGTTGCTGCTTGGCTCGTCCAGACGATCCAGACGGGCGCGTACGGAACCGATAACCACCGGGCTGACGATCTCGAGGTGCGACGGGTTAAACGCCAGCGCCAGGTGCACCAGACCGCCTTCGGTTTCCATATCGGAAGAGAAGCCCATGTGGTACTTCACGTCGCCGGTGCCGAGGTGTTCTTTATGTTTGCCCGCGAACTCGTCGAACAGGTCCTGCGGTTTTTTACCCAGCACGTTGACCAGCACGTTCAGACGGCCGCGGTGCGCCATGCCCAGCACCACTTCGCGGGTGCCGCTTTTGCCTGCATGGCGGATCATCTCTTTGAGCATCGGGATCAGGGCGTCGCCACCCTCCAGCGAGAAGCGCTTCGCCCCCGGGAATTTGGCGCCGAGGTAGCGCTCCAGACCTTCCGCGGCGGTCAGTTCGCTGAGGAAGCGTTTTTTCTCTTCCGCGGTAAAGCTCGCTTTGCCAGCTACCGATTCAATGCGCTGCTGGATCCAGCGTTTTTCTTCGGTAGAGGTGATATGCATGTATTCCGCGCCGATGGAGCCGCAGTAGGTTTGCTTGAGGGCGGCAATCAGCTCGCCCAGCTTCATCGTGTCTTTACCGATGGCAAATGAACCTACGTTATAGCTTTCCTGGAAATCGGCCTCGGTCAGATCGTGGTAGGCCGGATCGAGATCCGCCACTCTCTCTTGCTTCCACAGCCCCAGCGGATCGAGATTCGCATGCTGGTGGCCACGGAAACGGTATGCGTTGATGAGCTGCAGGACTTTAACCTGCTTCACATTGGTGTCTGGGTCGGAAATCGAAGAAGTGTAACGTGAGGCATCCTTCGCCAGTCGACGGAAATAATCACGCGTTTTGGAATGAAATTGATCCGGTTTAACTCCGGTGCCAGGTAACTGCTGGAACATTGAACGCCAGTTGGCGTCAACAGAGTCAGGATCGGTTAAGAAGTCTTCATAGAGCTGTTCTATCCAGCTCTGGTTCGAACCAGAGAGGTAAGAAGAGTCCAGCCAGGCTTTCATTGCGCCGTTCTGCATCGTGATCCCTTAAGCATTCATATGCTTATTTCGCCGTAGAAACTACCACGCACACCGAGTGCACGTGCCGGGGTTCACTTGTTGCGGACGAGTTGTGGTTTCTATCCGCTAAGGAACCTTTAAAAACTGCCATTAATCTTCAGCGTTCAGGCTGCGGTTGCGTTGGCTGCCTTCGCTTACCCCGGTCACATAGTTCACTATGCTCCCGGGGATGCGCTCAGTTGCCGCCTTACCTCGCACTGAACGCCTCGATTACTGGTACATCTTGTGGCGGTTTTTAAAGATTTCCTGCTATATCCCCCGGCGGCGCTAACGCTTGCCGGGGCTACTGCTTTGGTAGCCCGGATAAGCGCTAGCGCCATCCGGGACAGACCGTGTTGCTTACGCGCTGCGCTGCAGCAGCATCGACTTAATATGGCCGATGGCGCGAGTCGGGTTCAGCCCCTTCGGACACACACTGACGCAGTTCATAATGCTGTGACAGCGGAATACGCTGAAAGCATCGCTCAGGCCGTCCAGGCGCTCGCTGGTTTCGGTATCGCGACTGTCGATCAGGAAGCGATACGCGGCCAGCAGGCCAGCCGGGCCGATGAACTTGTCCGGGTTCCACCAGAACGACGGGCACGAGGTCGAACAGCAGGCACACAGAATACACTCGTACAGCCCGTCGAGTTTCTCACGCTGCTCAGGCATCTGCAGATGCTCGCGAGCCGGAGGATTTTGCCCATTATTCAACAAGTAAGGCTTAATCTTCTCATATTGTGCATAGAATTGCCCCATGTCCACCACCAAATCACGGATAACCGGTAATCCTGGCAGCGGACGGATAACAATCTTCTTGCCCGGCTGATTCAGCGCGGAGATTGGCGTGATGCACGCCAAACCGTTTTTCCCGTTCATGTTCAGACCATCGGACCCGCAGACCCCTTCACGGCAGGAGCGGCGGAACGACAGCGACGGATCTTTTTCTTTCAGCTGGATCAGCGCATCCAGCAGCATCATGTCGCGACCTTCTTCCGCTTCAAGGGTGTAATCCTGCATGTGCGGAGCGTCGTCAACATCCGGGTTATAGCGATAAATTGAAAACTCGAGTTTCATTTTCCTGTCTCCGCATTAGTAAGTACGAATCTTCGGCGGGAATGCCGGACGCAGTTTCGGTTCCATATTGACGCTACGACGCGTCATGGATTCCGACTCTGGCAGGTACAGGGAATGGCACAGCCAGTTTTCATCATCACGATCCGGGAAGTCGAAGCGGCTGTGGGCGCCACGGCTCTCGGTACGGAAGTTAGCGGATACGGCGGTCGCGTAGGCGGTTTCCATCAGGTTATCCAGCTCCAGGCACTCAACGCGCTGGGTGTTGAACTCGCTGGAGGTATCGTCGAGACGGGCGTTTTTCAGGCGCTCGCGGATCACTTTCAGTTGCTCCAGACCTTTGTGCATCGCATCGCCTTCGCGGAACACCGAGAAGTTATGCTGCATACATTCCTGCAGCGCTTTACGAATCGCCACCGGATCTTCACCAGAGCGGGTGTTGTTCCAGCGGTTGAGGCGATCCAGCGAGCCTTCGATATCGGATTCGCTAGCGTCGCGCAGCGTGCCCTGCTCGGCAATGGATTCCTGCAGATGCAAGCCCGCCGCGCGGCCGAAGACCACCAGGTCGAGCAGCGAGTTGCCGCCCAGACGGTTGGCGCCGTGGACCGATACGCAGGCGATTTCGCCTACCGCGAACAGGCCCGGGATCACCACGTCTTCGCCCTTCTCATTCACGGTCAACGCCTGGCCGGTGACTTTGGTCGGGATACCGCCCATCATGTAGTGACAGGTTGGGATAACCGGGATCGGCTCTTTCACCGGATCGACGTGGGCAAAGGTACGGGAAAGTTCAAGGATACCCGGCAGACGAGATTCCAGAACCTCTTTACCGAGGTGATCCAGTTTCAGTTTCGCGTGCGGGCCCCACGGACCGTCGCAGCCGCGGCCTTCGCGGATTTCGATCATGATGGAACGCGCCACCACGTCACGGCCCGCAAGGTCTTTAGCGTTCGGGGCATAACGCTCCATAAAGCGTTCGCCGTGTTTGTTCAGCAGGTAACCGCCTTCGCCGCGGCAACCTTCGGTAACCAGAACCCCAGCCCCGGCGATACCGGTCGGGTGGAACTGCCACATTTCCATATCCTGCACCGGCACGCCGGCGCGGATGGCCATCCCGACGCCGTCACCCGTATTGATGTGGGCGTTGGTGGTGGACTGATAGATACGGCCTGCGCCGCCGGTCGCCAGCACGGTGGCGCGGGCTTTAAAGTAGACCACTTCGCCGGTCTCGATGCATAGGGCGGTACAACCGACTACCGCGCCGTCCTGGTTTTTCACCAGATCGAGGGCGTACCATTCGGAGAAGATAGTGGTGTGGTTTTTCAGGTTCTGCTGATACAGAGTGTGCAGCAGGGCGTGACCGGTACGGTCAGCCGCCGCCGCGGTACGCGCCGCCTGTTCGCCGCCGAAGTTCTTCGACTGGCCGCCAAACGGGCGCTGATAAATACGGCCATCGTCAAGACGAGAGAACGGCAGTCCCATGTGCTCCAGCTCAAGAATCGCTTCCGGGCCGGTCTTACACATGTATTCGATGGCGTCCTGGTCGCCGATATAGTCCGACCCTTTTACGGTGTCGTACATATGCCATTCCCAGTTATCTTCATGGGAGTTACCGAGCGCGACGGTGATGCCACCCTGCGCGGATACGGTATGGGAACGGGTAGGGAACACTTTGGAGAGCAGTGCACAGGTCTGTCCGCTCTGGGAAATTTGCAGCGCCGCGCGCATACCTGCGCCGCCGGCACCGATGACAACAGCATCAAACTCTCTGACTGGCAATTTCATTACACACCCCACACCACAACAAATCCATAAAGAACGTAAGCCACCAGCGCCACAACGATAGCCAGTTGCAGAACCAGGCGCAGAGCCAGTGGTTTAACGTAGTCTGTTAACACCTGCCACATCCCGATCCAGGCATGGATGAGAATGGAAACGAGAGCCAGCAGAGTGAAGACCTTAGTGAAGCCGGAGGCAAAGAATCCGGTCCACACTTCCCATGAGATTTCACCGGTGGTGGCGAAGAAGCCAACCATGTAGATGATGTAGAGGGTCAGAACGATGGCGGTAGCACGGACCAGGATAAAGTCATGTACGCCGTTGCGTCCCAGTGCTGAGGCGTTGCTTACCATACGAGGACTCCTGCGAGAAGTGAAAGCACGACAGTAATAACAAAAGAAATTTTGGCGGAACGTTTCCCTGCTTCGAGGGTTTCGTCCAGGTAGCCAAAGTCCATCATCAGATGGCGAATACCGACAACGACGTGATAGGCCAGCGCGGTGAGAATGCCCCACATGATGAACTTCACAAAGAAGCTATCCATGATGGAGGCCGCCGTCAGAAAACCTTCTGGGGAGGAAAGGCTGGTGCCCAGCAGCCAAAGCAGAATTCCGACCGCCACGAAGGTGATGACACCGGAAACGCGATGGAGAATGGACGCTATCGCCGTGATTGGGAACCGTATCGTTTGTAGATCCAGATTGACAGGTCTTTGTTTTTTCACATTTCTTACCATGAATAACGCCCACATGCTGTTCTTATTGTTTCCTTCCTCCGGTCTGCTTGCGGGTCAGACAGCGTCCTTTCTATAACCAGAAGTCATGTTAAAACGTCTTTTCAGGCATTAAAACATCACTAAACAACGCTGGGTGGCTCGGGATTGCAGGGTGTTCCGGAGACCTGGCCGCAGTATAGGCCGTTCACAAAATCATTACAATTAACCTACATATAGTTTGTTGGGTTTTCTCCGGAACAGTGATCAAGGTCACGATACCAACATTTTTTTAATTTTTAATCACCTGATTTGACAAATATTAAACATTCTTGTTACAACCATTACCAGTTAAATGCAATAATGCTCAAAAGTTATGGGGTCACTCTTTCACCTGAGAATAAGTTATGTAACAGTGTGTCAGTATTGACCGATGTAATCAGGACAGTTATTAGTGGTATATAGGTTTTAATATTCGGACTGCTAAAACGCTGATTTGCTGTTGTTTCACCGCAGCCCTGAAGGACGTGCCATCAAGCGCCGTTGCTCTGTACCCTGCCCTTTTCGCTGACGCAGAGCTGTGTGCAACATAACAAACTGGTAACGTATGCAGGCGCGGGCCGAAAGCAAATCCACCACCCGGCAGTCTTAAGCAATAAAGGCGCTAAGGAGACCATAAATGTCTGATGCTAAAGCAAAAATCACCCTGGGTGGTGACACTGCTATTGAACTGGATGTGCTAAAAGGCACGCTCGGTCAGGATGTTATTGATATTCGTAGTCTTGGTTCAAAAGGCGTATTTACCTTTGACCCAGGTTTCACATCAACGGCTTCTTGTGAATCTAAAATTACGTTTATCGATGGTGACGAGGGGATCCTGCTGCACCGCGGCTTCCCGATCGACCAGTTAGCGACCGAATCTAATTATCTTGAAGTCTGTTATATCCTGCTGTACGGCGAAAAGCCGACCCAGGCCGAATATGACGAATTCAAAACTACCGTCACCCGCCACACCATGATTCATGAGCAGATCACCCGTCTGTTCCACGCGTTCCGTCGCGATTCCCACCCGATGGCGGTGATGTGCGGGATCACCGGCGCGCTGGCGGCGTTCTATCATGATTCCCTCGACGTGAATAACCCGCGTCACCGCGAGATTGCCGCCTACCGTCTGCTGTCCAAAATGCCAACCATGGCAGCCATGTGTTACAAGTATTCTATCGGCCAGCCGTTTGTTTATCCGCGCAACGACCTCTCCTACGCCGGCAACTTCCTGCGCATGATGTTTGCGACACCGTGCGAAGAGTATGAAGTCAATCCGGTGCTGGAGCGCGCGATGGATCGTATTCTGATCCTGCACGCCGATCACGAGCAGAACGCGTCGACCTCCACGGTACGTACCGCAGGCTCCTCCGGCGCTAACCCGTTCGCCTGTATCGCTGCGGGAATCGCCTCCCTGTGGGGACCGGCACACGGTGGCGCCAACGAAGCGGCGCTGAAAATGCTGGAAGAGATCAGCTCCGTTGAGCACATTCCGGAATTTGTTCGTCGTGCGAAAGACAAGAATGACTCTTTCCGCCTGATGGGCTTCGGCCATCGTGTTTACAAAAACTACGATCCGCGCGCCACCGTGATGCGTGAAACCTGCCATGAAGTGCTGAAAGAGCTGGGCACCAAAGACGACCTGCTGCAGGTGGCCATGGAGCTGGAGCATATCGCGCTGAACGACCCGTACTTCATCGAGAAGAAACTGTATCCGAACGTCGACTTCTACTCCGGTATCATCCTGAAAGCGATGGGTATTCCGTCCTCCATGTTTACCGTTATCTTCGCCATGGCGCGTACCGTGGGCTGGATTGCGCACTGGAACGAAATGCACAGCGATGGCATGAAGATCGCCCGTCCGCGTCAGCTGTATACCGGCTACGCCAAACGCGATTTCCAGTCCGACATTAAGCGTTAATCTCACTGTCCGGATCATAAAAACGCGCCTGCTGGCGCGTTTTTTTATGCCTGATAACGCGCTTCATGCTGAAATCGCCCGCCAGCCGGCTTAATGCTGGCATCCTGGACACCAGTAAAATGGCCGCGAGGAGAGCGTCGTCTTCTCAATGATTCCCCCACAGCGTTCGCACCTTTCCCTATCGCGATGGAAGACCTTAAAGCGAAACAGCGCGCCATGATGCTTGTTGTCATCCACCAGACCGCGAGTACGATAGGACAGCCGCGGGATATCGAGCAGCGCGTGCGCCAGCGCATCCAGCTGACTGTCGCTCAGTTCAGCGGCTTTACGCTTACCGCTTAATCCCACCTGCCAGAGAATTTCCACCCGCAGATAGTTTCCGAGCCCGGCAAGAAAAGCCTGATCCAGCAGCAGGCCGGAAAACTGACGATTGCGGAATTTGGCCGACAGCAGCCGCGCTTTCACCTGCTCCGCGGTTAACGTCATGTCCAGCACGTCCGGTCCGACGCGCAGCAAGAACGGATGGTTGGCAACCTGCTCCGCCGTGAGGATATCAATGTCCGACGCGCTGTAGAGCAAAATCGCCTTGCTGGCGGTCTGCAGCCTGACGCGCAGTACGCGGTTCGATTGCGGCTCAACGCCGGCATCCACCACACGCCAGACGCCGTACAGCTGGTTATGGCTATATAGGGTCAATCCGCCGGAGAAGTGGGTTAACAGGGCCTTGCCGCGGGTGGCGATATGGGTCACCCGCTGACCAGTTAGCTGAGTTTGATAGGGTTGCAACTGAGGAAAGGCGAACCAGACGTTGGTTAAGGGTTCGCCTTTGATTGCCGCCTCCAGTTTATCCGCCGCACGGCGGATCTCCGGACCTTCCGGCATACTGTCATCCTTCTGTTAATGGGTGGCGCCGCCGCCAATTTTGACATCGTCATCCTGTTCAAGGGCGACGGCAATCGCCGTTTCCAGCGCCGCGCGTACCGTCGCGACCGACATACTCGCCTGCCCCGGGTGGGCCGCCGCCTGTTCAGGCAGATAAGGAATATGGATAAAACCGCCCTTCTGCCCGCTTTTTCCCTGCAGCTGATGCAGCAAACCATACATCACGTGATTGCAGACGAAGGTGCCCGCGGTTTGCGACACCGAGGCCGGGATCCCCTGCTGGCGCAGCGCGCTGACGATCGCTTTGATCGGTAGCGTACTGAAGCAGGCCGCAGGGCCATTAGCGACGATCGGCTCGTCGATCGGTTGCTGGCCTTTATTGTCGGGGATCCGCGCATCATCGACATTGATTGCTACACGTTCGACGGTAATATCGACACGGCCGCCGGCCTGTCCGACGGCAATCGTCAGCCGCGGTTGATAGGTTTCCAGCGCCGCCTTCAGCACCGTCAGCGCTTCGCCGAATACGCAGGGTAACTGTTTAGCCACCACCTGCTGTCCGCGAATAATCATGCCATCCAGCTGCTTAACCACTTCCCATGAAGGGTTAACCGTTTCGCCGCCGAACGGCTCAAAACCGGTAATCAATACGCCAGCCATCATCCCTCCTTACAGGAACATCAGGAAATAGAGTAAGAATACATTGACGATAAGCAGCAGGATACCGGTCGGTATCTGGGCTTTAATCACCGCGTTTTTATCCGGCAGTTCCAGCAGCGCCGCCGGCACAATATTGAAGTTCGCCGCCATCGGCGTCATCAGCGTGCCGCAGTAGCCGGAAAACATACCAATCGCCGCCATTACCGCCGGATTGCCGCCGTGCTGCAGGACTAAAATCGGAATGCCAACTCCGGCGGTCACAATCGGGAAAGCGGCAAAGGCGTTGCCCATCACCATTGTCAGCACCGCCATGCCGATGGCATACACAGCCACGGCGATAAAGCGGTTATCGACCGCCAGATAGTGCTCGGTCAGCCATGAAATGCTGGTTCCGACGCCCGCTGCGGTAAACAGCAGCCCCAGCACCGCGAGGATTTGCGGCAGGATAAAGGCCCAGCCGACGGAATCAAGCAAACGGCGCGCTTCCTGCATTGGCTGCGCCACCGTTTCATGCGTCATACGAATCGCCATCGCCAGGCCAATCAGCGTACCGACAGTCATCGAGAACAGAGTAATCAGCGTCGCGTGGTTGCCCGGTCCGAAGAGCGCCACCTGCCATGAGGGAAGATTGTTAAACAGCAGTACGCCAATGACGGTGACGACCGGAATCGCCAGCGCCGGAAAGAAAAGTTTGTTGCCGAGGCGTTTCGCGCTGGCGGTTTTCTCTTCCTGGGTACGCTGATGGTAGCTGCCGAGGCGCACGCCGCCAAAACCGGCGATCAGCGCCAGGATGACCACCACCCCGCCGACAGCGATATTCACCGTACGCTTATCGCCCACCAGTTGATATGTCCAGTCGCCGAGCAAGAACACCAGCCCGTACAGGCCCCAGAACAGACCGGTTGTCAGACGTCGCGGATTGCTTTTGTCGCGCCAGGACATGATAGCCACGACCAGCAGTACCGCGCCGGCCAGCCAGTATAAATAGGTTTGCTGGAAATTCATGCCGCACCGCCTTTCGCCTGTCCGGCGTTTATCCGGTCCAGCTCGCGCTGGAGATGGCGATCGAGTCGCCACAGGCGCGCGGCGTGGATCAGAAAGGCGCAGATCGCCGTCGGGATCCCCCACAGGGCAATATGCAACGGTTCTGTCTGGATCCCACCCGACTCCAGCATAAAGTTGTGCATGAAGATGATCGCGCCGAAGGCGACAAAAATATCTTCGCCGAAGAACAGCCCGACGTTATCGGTCGCCGCCGACATCGCGCGCAGGCGGTAGCGTACATTGCCCGGCAGCGGGCCAAAGCGCTTTTCCGCCGCCCCCTCCGCCATCGGCGCCAGCAGCGGGCGCACCATTTGCGGATGTCCGCCGAGGCTGGTCAACCCCAGAGCGGCGGTGGCTTCGCGCACAAACAGATAGACGATCAGCAGACGTCCGGCGGTCGCGCTATGGATCTTCGCGATCCACGCCTGCGCCCGCTCTTTCAGACCATGGCGCTCCAGCAGCCCGATCACCGCCAGCGGCAGCAGCAGAATAAACGGCAGATTACGGGTATTCAGGAAGCCCTCGCCCAGTTTCTCCAGAATAGTGGCTATTGGCATATGCGCCGCCACGCCGGTGACGATCCCGGAGATAATCACCACCAGCACCGGGTTAAAGCGTAATACAAAACCGACCACAATCACGGCAATGCCGATTAGCGGCCAGAGGGATATCGCCTCTTGCATAATAACGTCCTGTTCAGTTGTGAGTATTGTGAGTGTTGTTAATTATTTGATTTAATTATTATTAATAACTTAGGCGGACTATTACTCGAGGTCCGCGCTGACGTCGATATTCCGCCCGGCAAACGCGGCGCGCAAGCGCCGGGCGAAATCGAGCGCGTGAGCGCCATCGCCATGCAGGCAGACCGTTTCCGCCTTAACATGCGCCCATTCGCCGCTCAGGCTGCGCACCCGATTGTGCTGCACCATTTCCAGCGTTTGCGCCAGCGCCTGCTCTTCGCTCTCAATCAGCGCGCCCGGTTGGCTGCGCGGCACCAGGCTGCCGTCGGCCTGATAGCCGCGATCGGCGAAGACTTCCTGGCGCGTCGTCAACTGATAATGCTGTCCGGCGCGGATAAGCTCGCTGCCCGCCAGCCCAACCAGCACCAGGTCGGCGTCGGCATCGCGCACCGCACGGGCGATAGCGTCGGCCAAAGGCGGCTCTTTCGCCGCCTGGTTGTACAACATGCCATGCGGTTTGACGTGCCGCAGCTCGCCCCCCTGGGCGTGTACGATTGCCGCCAGCGCGCCAATTTGGTACAGCACCTGGGCGTGGACCGTCTCTGGCGGTAACTGCATCGCGGTTCGACCGAAATTTTCCCGGTCCGGGAAGCTCGGGTGTGCGCCAATAGCGACGCCGTTTTTCAGCGCCTCGCGCACGCATTGCTGCATGAGAACCGCATCGCCGGCGTGAAAGCCGCAGGCGATATTGGCGGAAGAGACCAGCTGCAGCAGCGCGCTATCGCTGGCGCAGCCTTCGCCGAGGTCGGCATTTAAATCAATTTTCATCGCTTAACCTCCAGGCCAGTTGTTCAAGGTAGCGCTGCTGGTCGGCGCGCGCTTTTAGCGCTTCCTCCAGCGAACAGGGGACGAAATGGATCGGCTGACCTAGCGGAATTTGCGCCAGTTGGTACATATCGGCTTCAATAATGCAGGCTATACGCGGATAGCCGCCGGTGGTTTGCGCATCGTTCATCAACACAATCGGCTGGCCGTTATGCGGTACCTGTACCACGCCGGGCAGCAGGCCATGAGAGAGCATTTCCCGGTCGGTTGTGCGCCTGAGCGGCTGCCCCTGCAGGCGGTAGCCCATACGGTTGCTTTGCGGACTCAGCTTCCACGGCGAGCGCCAGAAAGACTCCTGCGACACGCTGTCGAATTCGTGATACTCCGGCCCCGGCAGCGCGCGAATAATATTGCCTATCGGCAGCTGTTTAACGCCGCGCGAGGCGCTAAAGCGGCGGGACGATTTCCCAATCTTCACTTGATCGCCATCCTGCAACCGGCGCCCTTCGATTCCGCCGATACCGACTTTCAGATCGGTAGAGCGGGAACCTAAAACTTCAGGGACATCAATACCGCCCGCGACCGCCAGATAGCTGCGGATCCCATGCTGAGGATTTTTCAGCACCAGCCGCTGCCCGGCCTTCGCCTCCATTCGCCAGCCCAACCAGACCGGCGCGCCGTCGAGCGTCGCTTCACAGGCGGCGCCGGTCAACGCGAACCAGCAGTGGCGGGTAAACTGCACATCGACCTGACCCAGCGTAATTTCCAGCGCCGCCGCCTCCGGCGCATTGCCCACCAGCAGATTGGCAATGGTCATCGCCGGTTTATCCAGCGCGCCGCAGCGGCTAATCCCCCACTGGCGCTGGCCTTCCCGGCCGCCATCCTGTACCGAGGTATACATGCCGGCGCGGATAAATTTCAACATACCCCCTCCTTCTGCGGCACAAAGCGCACGCGATCGCCGGAACGCAGCAGCACCGGCTCTTCACGTTTTGGATCGAATAATGCCAGCGGCGTGCGCCCCAGCAGCTGCCAGCCGCCCGGCGTCGCCAGCGGATAAATACCGGTTTGCGATCCGCCGATACCGACGGATCCCGCCGGTACCAGTACGCGCGGCTCGGCGCGACGCGGCATCGCCAGCTGCTCCGGCAGGCCGCCAAAATACGGAAACCCCGGCTGGAAACCCAGAAACCACACCATATACTCCACCGAAGAGTGCAGTTCGACCACCTGCTTTTCGCTCAACCCGCTATGGCGCGCGACGTCGCCAAGATCTGGTCCCGCCTCGCCGCCGTAGATAACCGGGATACTTATCTCACGGGATTCCGGCTCCAGCGCATCGCTCTCTTCCCACCAGCGCTGCAGCTTGTCAATCGCCTCCCACGCCATCTCCTGCGGACGACGCAGCACAACGGTGATGTTGTTCATCCCCGGGATCACTTCAACCACCTCTTCGCGATCGGTCAACCGCTGCGTCAGGCCCCAGATACGTTTTTGGCTCTCCAGGGTCACCGGAGGCTCAAGCTCCAGGACCACCGCCGTTTCACCTAACAGATAACAACGCGCTCGCTGCACTTTCTTCTCTCCCGTCAGGCAGGGTTAGGAATATCAATAAAGGTAACGTCCAGATCGGTCGTTTCCGTCAGCCATTCGCTGAGGGCGCGAATGCCGCCCCGCTCGGTGGCGTGGTGGCCGGCGGCATAAAAATGCAGGCCCTGCTCGCGGGCAGAGTGAATAGTTTGTTCCGACACCTCGCCGGTGATAAAGGCGTCCACGCCAAAGCGCGCCGCGGCGTCGATAAAGCTCTGGCCGCCGCCGGTACACCAGGCGACGCGGCTGACGGTGTCCGGCCCGGTATCGCCGCACCACAGCGGCTTGCGCCCCAGTCGCGCTTCGATCCACGAGGCCAGTTCGAGGCCGGAAACCGGCATCGACAGCTCGCCCCACGGCACCAGCGGTTCGATTTCGCCGAGCACGTTAATCCCCAGCAGATGCGCCAGCTGCGCGTTATTGCCCAGCTCCGGATGGGCATCCAGCGGCAGGTGCCAACCGTAGAGATTGATATCGTTGGCCAGCAGGGTTTTCAGGCGACGGCGCTTCATGCCGCGGATCACTGGCGATTCGTTTTTCCAGAAATAGCCGTGATGAACAATCACCGCATCCGCCTGCAGACGGACGGCCTCATCCAGCAGCGCCTGGCAGGCCGTCACTCCGGTGACGATCTTGTGCACCGTTTCGCGTCCTTCCACCTGCAGACCGTTAGGGGCGAAGTCACTGATGGCCGCACTATTGAGCTTGTCGTTAATCAGTTGTTCCAGTTCGCTATTTTTCATCGCCACTCCAGCAGATAATCAGGTTATACAAAGGCATAACATAACCATATCCATTCGGGTCGTCGATAGTCCGCTACCGTCACTGACCATGACTTTTTAACGAATCCCGCAATTTGTCTATTCATCCCGCCGCGCATTAGTGTATATTTATGCACTAATAAAGCATATTAAATAATCAGAAAGCCCCTCAAGCCATGAATATGACTGATAAATCGCTATTCATGCAGAACGATCGACTTTCGCTTTACGCCAGGAAACACACTTCATATGCAGACAACATCATCGCAACCGCGGGCGATCTACTACGTCGTGGCGCTGCAAATCTGGGAGTATTTTAGCTTTTACGGCATGCGCGCCCTGCTGATCCTCTATCTCACCAATCAGCTCAAATATGACGATAACCATGCCTACGCCCTGTTCAGCGCCTACTGTTCGCTGGTCTATGTGACGCCGATCCTCGGCGGCTATCTGGCCGATAAGCTGTTAGGCAACCGGATGGCGGTCATGCTCGGCGCGCTGCTGATGGCCATTGGCCATCTGGTGCTCGGGGCCAGCGAAACCGCTCCGGTTTTCCTGTACCTGTCGCTGGCGATCATCGTCTGCGGCTACGGGTTGTTTAAATCCAACGTCAGCTGTCTGCTGGGCGAGCTGTACGAACCCGCCGATCCGCGTCGCGATGGCGGCTTTTCGCTGATGTATGCCGCCGGCAATATCGGCTCGATTATCGCGCCGATCGCCTGCGGCTACGTACAGGAGGAGTATAGCTGGGCGATGGGCTTTGCCCTGGCGGCCATCGGCATGGTCGCGGGGCTGGTGATTTTCCTCTGCGGCAACCGTCATTTCCAGCATACCGCTGGCGTCAACCGCCAGGCGCTGTGCGCGCGCCGCTTCCTGCTGCCGAACTGGGGCTGGCTGCTGGTGTTGCTGGTTACCGCCCCGCTGCTGATTGCGGTACTGTTCTGGCAGGAGTGGTCGGTGTATGCCCTGATCGTGGCCACGGCCATTGGCCTCGCGGTACTGGCGCGGATCTACCTGCGCGCCGAAACCGATAAACAGCGCAAGGATCTGCGCCTGATCGTCGTCCTGACCGCCTTCAGCCTGCTGTTCTGGGCCTTCGCCCAGCAGGGCGGGAGCTCCATCAGCCTGTATATTGACCGCTTCGTTAACCGCCATATCATGAGCTACGAAGTCCCTACCGCTATGTTCCAGTCAATCAACGCCTTCGCGGTGATGCTCTGCGGCATGGTGCTGGCGTGGCTGGTGAAAGAGAGCGTGAACGGCAATCGCACCGTGCGCATCTGGGGGAAATTTGCCCTCGGTCTGGGCCTGATGAGCGCCGGGTTCTGCATTTTGACCCTCAGCGCCCGCTGGTCGGCGGCCTATGGTCAGTCGTCCATGCCGCTGATGGTGCTGGGTCTGGCGGTGATGGGCTTTGCCGAACTGTTTATCGACCCGGTCGCGATGTCGCAGATCACCCGCATTGAGATCCCGGGTGTCACTGGGGTGCTGACCGGTATCTATATGCTGCTCTCAGGGGCCATCGCCAACTATCTGGCCGGCGTTATCGCCGACCAGACCTCGCAGGCGTCATTCGACGCCGCCGGAGCGGTGAACTACTCCATTGACGCCTACATTACCGTCTTCAGCCAGATCACCTGGGGCGCGCTGGCCTGCGTCGGCGTGGTGCTGGTCATCTGGCTGTATCATTCGCTGAAAGTCAGGACCCGCCGTCTGGCGGTGGAGTAATTCCTTTTCTGGCGGCCTCCCAGGCCGCCAGCGTCTCCTGCCGCGCCTGCTTGTGATCAACTATCGGGCGCGAATAGTCCAGCGTGATCCCTTGTTTATCCGCCCACGCCCACGGCTGATGCAGGGCCTTCTCCGGCACCTTTGCCAGCTCCGGCAGCCAGCGACGTATAAACACCCCCTGTTTATCAAACTTTTCGCCCTGGGTGGTGGGATTAAATATGCGGAAATAGGGCGCGGCGTCGGTGCCCGTTGAAGCCGCCCACTGCCAGCCGCCGTTATTCGCTGCCAGGTCGCCATCAATCAGCTGGCTCATGAAATAGCGCTCGCCCGCCCGCCAGTCGAGGCGCAAATCTTTGGTCAGGAAGCTGGCGACAATCATGCGCAACCGGTTATGCATCCAGCCGGTGGCGTTAAGCTGGCGCATGGCGGCATCAACAATCGGAAAACCGGTCTCCCCGCGCTGCCAGGCCTGCAGGGCGGCCTCCTCTGCGCGCCAGGCGACCTTATCTGTCCAGGCAGTAAATGGCCGTCCTTTACAGAGCTTCGGATAGTAGACCATCAGATGGCGGTAAAACTCGCGCCAGATCAGCTCGTTAAGCCAGGTGGCGCCGGCTCCGCCGTCCAGCGCGGCGGGATGTTCCGTCAGCAGACGATGCAGGCACTGGCGGGGGGACAGCACGCCGATGGCCAGGCAGGGCGACAGGCGACTGGTCCCTTCCACGGCCGGGAAGTCGCGCTGCCCCTCGTAATCCGCCGCCGCTTGCTGACAAAACGCGCGCAGACGCGCCAGCGCCGTTTTTTCATCCGCGGCAAACAGCAGCCCGTCGAACGGCGTTTGCGGGTAGTTAAGCTCAGGCAGCGGCGGCGCCTGGCAGGCAGGCGCCTGGCGCGGCTTCGGGGCCGCCACGCACGCCGGCAGTCCGTCCCGCAGACGGCGAATAAACGCATTTTTAAACGGGGTGAAGACTTTATACATTTCGCCGCCACCGGTCAGTACGCTGCCGGGCGGCAACAGGACGCTGTCGTCAAAGCCCTGGCAAATCACGTCGCGCAAGGTGTTCTCAACGGCGGCATCGCGCTGGCGTTCATTGAATTCGTACTGATAGTTGTAGAACAGGTGACTGACCTGATGCTGCTGGCAAAAATCGGCCAGCCGTTCGACGCTGGCGGTAAAATCGTCCGCCTCTTCTACCCACAGCGGTATGCCCCGTTCCGCCAGCGCGGCATGCAGACTCTGTAAATGGCTGGCGATAAAAGCGGCCTGCCGTGGCGCCAGGTGATGTTCACGCCACTGCCCCGGGGTGGCGATATACAGCGCCAGCACCTGCGCCTGCGGATCGCGGCAGGCGGCAGCCAGCGCCAGGTTATCGTGAATGCGTAAATCCGTGCGTAACCAGACCAGATGGGTGGCCATATCACTCCTTATTATCCGTCAGCAATAATCATCTTATGATCTAAGCCGGCAAAAATAGCGCGCTCCGGCAAAATACGCACCTGCCAATTCCAAGGCGGCGCATAAAAACGAGTGTAGACAAGCGGCGAAAAAAAACCGCCGGGGCAACCCGGCGGTCTTGTTATTTTCTTCGCAGCAGGAGGATTAATAGAAATCGTGAGCGGCTTTCTCCGCCTGCGCCATCCACACCGGCTGCTCGCTGGTTTTCGACCACACCCGGTGCAGCCAGCTGTAGTAGCGGGCGCGATCTTTCCAGAACAGCATCACCGGCAGCGCCGCGACGCCAGCCACGACGGCGAAAGCACGACGCAGCAAAATAATATGAGCAGGATAAGCTTTGTACAACGCCATCATTTCTCTCCCCTTTGTCAGGCCGGCAAGCAGCGCCGGTAAAATTAATCATGTTTGTCTGAGCAAAATAATACCGCTCTGCTTGTAATTTTACTACTCATCCGACCACTAAAAAGCACGTATTTATACTTAATTTACATTCGCCACGTAAATTAGTTACGAAAAAGTTAAATTAATACTAACCATCAGTTAATTTGTGCCTTTGTCATTTTTATACTTTTTTTACACCGCACCCGCGGATTTTTGCGAAATCTTTGCGCCGTAATTTCTATCCTCCAGGTAAATCGAAAACACACCCGGAGGTGGATTGTGACTGCAGGCGTACTCACTGGCGTTGGGCTGGTGTTCCTGTTACTGGCTTATCTGGTTTATGCCTTGATACATGCGGAGGCATTCTGATGGCTGCCCAGGGATTTTTATTATTAGCCAGCTATCTGCTGGTATTGCTGGTGCTGGCGCGCCCGCTGGGGATGTGTCTGGCGAGAATGGTGAACGATATCCCGCTTCCCGGCCTGGCCGGCGTCGAGCGCGTCCTGTGGCGCGTGGCCGGGATCCGCGCCGAGGAGATGGGCTGGCTGCAGTATTTGCTGGCGATCCTGCTGTTTAACGCCCTCGGCGGCCTGGCGCTGTTTGCCCTGCTGATGCTCCAGGGCGTGCTGCCGTTTAACCCGCAGCACCTGCCGGGGCTGTCATGGGATCTGGCGCTCAATACCGCGATCAGCTTTGTCAGCAATACCAACTGGCAGGCTTACGCCGGCGAAAGCACCATGAGTTATCTCAGCCAGATGGTCGGCCTGACGGTGCAGAATTTCCTCTCCGCCGCCACCGGCATTGCCGTGGTCTTCGCCCTGACCCGCGCCTTCGCCCGGCAGAAAATGTCGACCCTCGGCAATGCCTGGGTCGATCTGACGCGCATTACCCTGTGGCTGCTGCTGCCGCTCTCTCTGCTGGTGGCCCTGTTCTTTATTCAGCAGGGCGTGCCGCAGAATCTGCAGGCCTACCAGCCCTTTACCACCCTCGAAGGGGTGCACCAGCTGCTGCCGATGGGGCCTGTCGCCTCACAGGAAGCGATTAAGCTGCTGGGCACTAACGGCGGCGGTTTCTTCAATGCCAACTCCGCCCATCCGTTTGAAAACCCGACCGCGCTGACCAATCTCGTGCAGATGCTGGCGATCTTCCTGATCCCGGCGGCGCTGTGCTTCGCCTTCGGCGAGGTGGTAAGCGATCGGCGTCAGGGACGCGCCATCCTGTGGGCAATGACGCTGATCTTTATCCTCTGCGTCGCCGTGGTGATGTGGGCGGAGACCCGCGGCAATCCGCATCTGCTGACGCTGGGCGCCGACAGCAGCCTGAATATGGAAGGAAAAGAGAGTCGCTTCGGTATTCTCGCCAGCAGTCTGTTCGCGGTGATCACCACCGCCGCCTCCTGCGGCGCGGTCAATGCCATGCATGACTCCTTCACCGCGCTGGGCGGCATGGTGCCGATGTGGCTGATGCAGATTGGCGAAGTGGTATTCGGCGGCGTCGGCTCGGGCCTGTACGGCATGCTGCTGTTCGTTATGCTGGCGGTATTTATCGCCGGGCTGATGGTCGGCCGCACCCCGGAGTACCTCGGGAAGAAAATCGATGTCCGGGAAATGAAAATGATCGCCCTCGCCATTCTGGTCACCCCGACGCTGGTGTTGCTCGGCACGGCGCTGGCGATGATGACCGACGCCGGCCGCGCCGGGATGTTCAACCCTGGACCGCACGGCTTTAGCGAAGTGCTGTACGCCGTCACCTCGGCGGCCAATAACAACGGCAGCGCCTTCGCTGGCCTGGGCGCGGCGACGCCGTTCTGGAACCTGCTGCTGGCGTTCTGCATGCTGGTCGGCCGCTTCGCCGTCATCATTCCGGTGATGGCCATCGCCGGCTCGCTGGTGGCGAAGAAAATTCAACCGGCCAGCCCCGGCACCCTGGCCACTCACGACGCCCTGTTTATCGGTTTACTGATCGGCACCGTGCTGCTGGTGGGCGCCCTGACCTTTATTCCTGCGCTGGCGCTTGGCCCGCTGGCTGAACACTTTTCCTTACTTTGAGCGATGCGGAGCACCCTGTTATGAGTCGCAAACAATTAGCCCTGCTGGAGCCGACGCTGGTGCGCCAGGCGCTGCTGGATGCCATGAAAAAACTCAGCCCGATGGTGCAATGGCGCAATCCGGTGATGTTTATCGTCTGGGTGGGCAGTCTGTTAACCACCCTGCTGGCGATCGCCATGGCTGGCGGCGCCCTGACCGGTAGCGCCACCTTTACCGCCGCCGTCAGTATCTGGCTGTGGTTTACCGTGCTGTTCGCCAACTTTGCCGAAGCGATGGCGGAAGGCCGCAGCAAAGCCCAGGCCAACAGCCTGAAAGGGGTGAAAAAAACGGCCTTCGCCCGCAAACTGCGCGCCCCGCAGCATAACGCGCCGGTCGACCACGTGCCGGCGGAAGACCTGCGCAAAGGCGACGTGGTGCTGGTGGAAGCCGGGGATATTATCCCCTGCGATGGCGAAGTCATCGAAGGCGGCGCCTCGGTGGACGAAAGCGCCATTACCGGCGAGTCTGCCCCGGTGATCCGTGAATCCGGTGGCGATTTTGCCTCGGTGACCGGCGGGACACGCATTCTCTCCGACTGGCTGGTGATCCGCTGCAGCGTGAACCCGGGAGAAACCTTCCTCGACCGGATGATCGCCATGGTGGAAGGCGCCCAGCGCCGTAAAACGCCGAACGAGATCGCCCTGACGATCCTGCTGATCGCCCTGACGCTAGTGTTCCTGCTGGCCACCGCCACCATCTGGCCCTTCTCGGCGTGGAGCGGCAATGCGGTCAGCGTTACCGTACTGGTCGCCCTGCTGGTGTGCCTGATCCCGACCACCATCGGAGGGCTGCTGTCGGCCATCGGCGTCGCCGGGATGAGTCGTATGCTCGGCGCCAACGTGATCGCCACCAGCGGCCGCGCGGTGGAAGCCGCTGGCGACGTCGATGTTCTGCTGCTGGATAAAACCGGGACTATTACTCTCGGCAACCGCCAGGCCTCCGCCTTCCTGCCGGCTCGCGGCGTGGAAGAGCGAACCCTCGCCGACGCCGCCCAGCTCTCCTCGCTGGCGGATGAAACCCCTGAGGGGCGCAGCATCGTGGTGCTGGCGAAACAGCGCTTTAACCTGCGCGAACGCGATCTGCAGTCGCTGCACGCCACCTTTGTCCCCTTTACCGCGCAAACGAGGATGAGCGGCATCAATATCGATCAGCGCATGATCCGCAAAGGGTCGGTGGACGCCATTCGCCGCCACGTGGAGGCCAACGGCGGCCACTTCCCTGCCGATGTCGATAAACAGGTGGAAGAGGTCGCTCGCCAGGGGGCCACGCCGCTGGTGGTCGCCGAAGGCGAAAAGGTGCTGGGGATTATTGCGCTCAAAGATATCGTCAAAGGCGGCATCAAAGAACGTTTCGCCCAGCTGCGCAAAATGGGCATTAAAACGGTGATGATCACCGGCGATAACCGCCTGACCGCCGCGGCGATCGCCGCCGAGGCCGGCGTCGATGATTTCCTCGCCGAAGCGACGCCGGAAGCCAAGCTGGCGCTGATCCGCCAGTACCAGTCGGAAGGTCGGCTGGTGGCGATGACCGGCGACGGCACCAACGACGCGCCCGCGCTGGCTCAGGCCGACGTGGCGGTGGCCATGAACTCCGGCACCCAGGCGGCGAAGGAAGCGGGCAACATGGTCGACCTGGATTCCAACCCCACCAAGCTGATTGAGGTGGTCCATATCGGCAAACAGATGTTAATGACGCGCGGCTCGCTGACCACCTTCAGTATTGCCAACGACGTGGCGAAATATTTCGCCATTATTCCGGCGGCGTTTGCCGCGGTCTATCCTCAGCTGGCCATGCTGAACGTGATGGGCCTGCATTCGCCCTCATCGGCGATCCTCAGCGCCGTTATCTTCAACGCGCTGATCATCGTCTTTCTGATCCCGCTGGCCCTGAAAGGCGTCAGCTATCGCCCGCTCTCCGCCTCGGCGATGCTGCGCCGCAACCTGTGGATCTACGGCCTCGGCGGTCTGCTGGTGCCCTTTATCGGTATTAAAGCCATCGACCTGCTGCTGACCCTGAGTGGTCTGGTGTGAGGAACAAACTATGTCATTGATTCGTCCGGCACTTGTGCTATTTATTCTGTTAACGCTGCTCACCGGCGGCGTCTATCCTCTGCTAACCACCAGCCTGGGACAATGGTGGTTTAACTCACAGGCCAACGGCTCGCTGATCCGCCTGAACGGTGAAGTGCGCGGCTCGGCGCTGATTGGCCAGAACTTCACCGCCGCAGGCTATTTCCAGGGCCGCCCGTCGGCCACCGCGGAGACGGCGGATAATCCCATGGCCTCTGGCGGCAGCAACCTCGCCGCCAGCAACCCGGCGCTGGATAAAGCGGTGAGCGAGCGCGTGCAGGCCCTGCGCGCCGCCAACCCGGACGCCGACCCGCGGGTGCCGGTCGAACTGGTCACCACCTCGGCGAGCGGTCTCGATAACAACCTGACTCCGGCCGCCGCGCTGTGGCAAGTGCCCCGGGTGGCTCAAGCGCGCCAGCTGAGCGTTGAGCAGGTAACCCAGTTGGTGAATCAGGCCACACAAACCCCGCTGCTGAGCTTCCTTGGCCAGCCGGTGGTCAATATACTGCAACTCAATATGGCGCTGGATGCCCTAAAGGATAAGTAAATGAGTGACGAGCCGCTGCGCCCGGACCCTGACCGCCTGCTGCAGCACACCGCCGCCCCGCATCGCGGCAAACTGAAAGTGTTCTTTGGCGCCTGCGCCGGGGTGGGGAAAACCTGGGCGATGCTGGCGGAAGCGCAGCGGCTGCGCGCCCAGGGGCTGGATATTCTGATTGGCGTGGCGGAGACCCACGGCCGTAAAGAGACCGCCGCGATGCTGCAGGGCCTGAGCACCCTGCCGCCGCGGCGGCTTGCCCATCGCGGGCGGTACGTCTATGAGTTCGATCTCGACGCCGCCCTCGCCCGCCGTCCGGCGCTGATTCTGGTGGATGAGCTGGCGCACAGCAATGCGCCAGGCTCCCGCCATCCAAAGCGCTGGCAGGATGTGGATGAACTGCTGGAGGCCGGGATAGATGTTTTCACTACCGTTAACGTCCAGCATCTGGAAAGCCTGAATGACGTCGTCAGCGGGATCACCGGCGTGCAGGTGCGGGAGACGGTTCCCGATCCCTTCTTTGACGCCGCGGACGACGTGGTGCTGGTGGACCTCCCCCCTGACGATCTGCGCCAGCGGCTCAATGAGAGCAAAGTCTACATCGGCGGCCAGGCCGAGCGCGCTATCGAAAACTTTTTCCGCAAGGGCAATCTGATTGCGCTGCGCGAGCTGGCCCTGCGCCGCACCGCCGACCGCGTCGATGAGCAGATGCGCGCCTGGCGCGACCGCCAGGGCCAGGAGAAAGTCTGGCACACCCGCGATGCGATCCTGCTCTGTATCGGGCACAACACCGGCAGCGAAAAGCTGGTGCGCGCCGCCGCCCGGCTCGCCGCCCGCCTGGGCAGCGTCTGGCATGCGGTGTATGTCGAGACCCCTTCCCTGCACCGGCTGCCGGAAGGCCGGCGGCGGGCTATTCTCGCCGCGCTGCGTCTGGCCCAGGAGCTGGGGGCCGAAACCGCCACCCTCTCCGACCCGTCGGAAGAGAAAGCGGTCCTCCATTACGCCCGCGAACATAACCTCGGCAAAATCGTCATTGGCCGCCAAAGCAAGCGCCGCTGGTGGGATCGCAGCGGCTTCGCCGATCGTCTGGCTCGCCATGCGCCGGACCTCGATCTGGTGGTGATCGCCCTCGATGAGAAACCCTTCCCCCTTGCCGCACGCGCCAGCGACAGCCGTCCGGCGCTGGAGAAATGGCGCCTGCAGCTGCAGGGCTGCGCGGTGGCGGTGGCGCTATGCGCCATCATTACCCTGGTGGCCATGCAGTGGTTGATGGCTTTCGAAGCCGCCAACCTGGTGATGCTCTATCTGCTGGGGGTGGTGATCATCGCCCTGGTCTATGGCCGCTGGCCGTCGGTGCTGGCGACGGTGATCAACGTCATCAGCTTCGATCTCTTTTTTGTCGCCCCGCGCGGGACGCTGGCGGTGTCGGATGTCCAGTATCTGCTCACCTTCGGCGTGATGCTCACCGTGGGCCTGCTTATCGGCAACCTCACCGCCGGCGTGCGCTACCAGGCGCGGGTGGCGCGCTACCGTGAACGCCGTACCCGCCATCTGTATGAGATGTCTAAAGCGCTGGCGGTGGGTCGCAGCCAGCAGGATATCGCCACCACCAGCGAGCGATTTATCGCCTCCACCTTTCAGGCCCGCAGCCAGCTGCTGCTCCCGGACGCCCAGGGAAAACTGCTGCCCTTAACCCACCAGCCAGGGCTGACACCATGGGATGATGCCATCGCCCGCTGGAGCTTTGATAAGGGGCAGCCTGCCGGCGCCGGCACCGATACCCTGCCCGGCGTGCCTTATCAGATCTTGCCCCTGAAGAGCGCCGCCCGCACCTGGGGACTACTGGTGGTGGAACCGGAGAATCTGCGCCAGCTGATGATCCCGGAGCAGCAGCGGCTGCTGGAGACCTTTACCCTGCTGGTGGCCAGCGCTCTGGAGCGCCTCACCCTGACCGCCAGCGAAGAGCAGGCCCGTCTGACCAGCGAGCGGGAAAGCCTACGTAACTCGCTGCTCGCCGCCCTGTCGCACGATCTGCGTACTCCGCTAACCGTGCTGTTTGGCCAGGCGGAAATTCTGACCCTCGATCTGGCCAGCGAAGGTTCAAAACATGCCCCGCAGGCCAACGAAATCCGCCAGCATGTGCTCAACACCACCCGGCTGGTGAACAATCTGTTGGATATGGCGCGGATCCAGTCCGGCGGCTTTAATCTGCATAAGGAGTGGCTGACGCTGGAGGAAGTGGTCGGCAGCGCGCTGCGCATGCTCGAGCCAAGCCTCGGCGGCCAGCATATTCAGCTGGATTTACCCGATCCCCTCCAGCTGGTGCATGTCGACGGGCCGCTGTTCGAGCGGGTGCTGATCAACCTGCTGGAAAATGCCCATAAGTATGCCGGCGCCCGGGCGAGCATCGGCATCCGCGCCGAGGCGGACGCCCGGCAGCTGTCGCTGGAGGTATGGGATAACGGTCCAGGGATCCCGGCAGGCCAGGAACAGACTATCTTTGATAAATTCGCCCGCGGCAACAAAGAGTCGGCGATCCCTGGCGTCGGGCTGGGCCTTGCCATCTGTCAGGCCATCGTCGACGTCCACGGCGGGACCATCTCCGCCAGCAACCGGCCCGAGGGCGGCGCCTCATTCCGTGTTACACTGCCTGGAGAAACGCCCCCTGAACTGGAAGAGCTACCTGAGGAATTGTGATTAACGTTCTGATTATCGAAGACGAACACGCTATCCGACGCTTTCTGCGCACCGCGCTGGAAGCCGACGGCATGCGCGTATTTGAAGCGGAAACCCTGCAGCGTGGGCTGATTGAAGCCGCCACCCGTAAGCCCGACCTCGCGATCCTCGATCTCGGCCTGCCGGATGGCGACGGCATTGATTTTATTCGCGACCTGCGTCAGTGGAGCCAGATGCCGATTATCGTCCTGTCAGCGCGTAGCGAAGAGCATGACAAAATTGCCGCCCTGGATGCCGGCGCCGATGACTACTTAAGTAAACCCTTTGGCATCGGCGAGCTGCAGGCCCGCCTGCGCGTCGCGCTGCGTCGCCATGGCGCGGCGCAGGCCGATGAGCCGGTGGTGCGCTTCGCTGACCTGGAGGTCAATATCCCCGCCCGCCGCATCCTGCGCGGCAGCGAAGAGATCCACCTGACGCCTATCGAGTTTCGCCTGCTGGCGGCGCTGTTGAATAATCCCGGCAAAGTGCTTACCCAGCGTCAGCTGCTGAATCAGGTGTGGGGGCCTAACGCCGTGGAGCACAGCCACTATCTGCGGATCTATATGGGTCATCTGCGACAAAAGCTGGAGGCCGATCCGGCACGGCCGCAGCATTTGCTGACCGAAACCGGGATTGGCTATCGCTTTATGCCCTGAATCCCGCCTCTGCAGTACCAGAGGCTGGCGATTTTCAGCCCTTCAGAGAGCAGCAGAAAGCCTGCCAGGATCGCTACATGCCGGACCCCGGCAGCCTGAATCAGCCACAGGCCCAGCGATAGCGAAGGCTGCATAAACAGCAGCCTGAGCGGCGCCTGCCCCCAGGCCAGCCACAGCGCATAGCGGCTCTGGCGGAAAAAAAAGATCATCGATAGCGGGATGCTGATAATCAGCAGAACATTCAGCGGGTACAGCCAGATCGCCGCGGAGCCCCAGGTGTGCAATAGCTGGAGATAAGCGAGTAGATCGTCGTAAAAAGGGAGGCGGCGGTGGGCAATATTCCACCATAAGAATTGCAGGACGAAAAAGAGATCCATCCACGCCCAGAACAAAAACAGGGACTTCCGTTGTATTTTCATCGCTATCCTTGCGAAAAAAATCAGGCCCGCAAGGGGCCTGATGGTAGTGCGTCGTTAAGCGTTCTTCAGCACTTCGCTGACAATCTCTACCGCTTCTTTTTCAATCAGCTTGCGATGCTCTTCGCCGAGGAAGCTTTCGCAGTAGATCTTGTAGGCGTCTTCGGTGCCTGACGGACGCGCCGCGAACCAGCCGTTGTCGGTCATCACCTTGAGGCCGCCAATCGCCGCCCCGTTGCCCGGCGCCGCGGTCAGACGGGCAGTGATCGGATCCCCCGCCAGGGTGTCAGCGCTGACCATTTCCGGAGAGAGCTTGGACAGCGCCGCTTTCTGCGCGGAGGTCGCGGAAGCCTGCAGACGGTTGTAGCTCGGCGCGCCGAAGCGTTCCGCCAGTTCGTTGTAATGCTCCTGCGGGTTTTTCCCGGTCACCGCGGTGATTTCCGCCGCCAGCAGGCACATGATGATGCCGTCTTTATCGGTGGACCACGGCGTGCCGTCGAAGCGCAGGAAGGAGGCCCCGGCGCTCTCTTCGCCGCCGAAGCCGAAGCTGCCGTCGAACAGGCCGTCGACAAACCACTTAAAGCCCACCGGCACTTCCACCAGCTTGCGGCCCAGATCGTTCACCACGCGGTCAATCATCGCGGAGGAGACCAGCGTTTTACCCACCGCCACCTCTTTGCCCCACTGCGGACGATGCTGGAACAGGTAGTTGATCGCTACCGCCAGGTAGTGGTTCGGGTTCATCAACCCCGCCGGGGTCACAATCCCGTGGCGGTCGTAATCCGGGTCGTTAGCAAACGCCAGATCGAACTTATCGCGCAGCGCCAGCAGGCCGGCCATCGCACACTCTGAGGAGCAATCCATGCGGATGGCGCCGTCTTTATCGAGGTGCATAAAGCGGAAGGTCTGATCCACCTGATCGTTAACAATGGTCAGATTGAGCTTGTAGTGCTCGCCAATGCGTTTCCAGTATTCGATACCGGACCCGCCCAGCGGATCGACGCCCAGCGTCAGGCCGGCTTTCTGGATTGCGGCCATATCGACGATATCCGCCAGCCCTTCGATGAACGGCTGCACCAGATCCTGTTCTTTAACGTGGCCAGAAGCCAGCGCCGCGTCCAGAGAAATGCGTTTCACGCCCTGCAGGCCCGCGGCCAGCAGTTCGTTGGCGCGGTTTTCCACCACTTTGGTGACGTTGGTATCAGCCGGGCCGCCGTTTGGCGGATTGTACTTGATACCACCATCTTCCGGCGGGTTGTGTGACGGGGTGATCACAATGCCGTCCGCCAGCGGACCGCCTTTTTTGTTATGCACCAGAATCGCGTTGGAGACCGCCGGCGTCGGGGTGAAGCCGTTGTTTTCCTGCACGATCACGTCGACGCCGTTGGCGGTTAACACTTCCAGCACCGAAATAAACGCCGGCTCGGAGAGGGCGTGGGTATCTTTGCCGACATAGCACGGACCGGTGATCCCGTTTTTCGCACGATCTTCCGCAATGGCCTGGGCGATGGCCAGGATATGCGGTTCGTTGAAGTTGTGGCGCGCCGCGCTACCGCGATGGCCAGAGGTGCCGAATTTTACCGCATGCTCCGCATTACCGACTTCAGGCTTCAGCACGTAGTACTGAGCAGTCAGTTGGGCGACGTTAATCAAATCACTCTGTTGCGCAGGCTGCCCCGCACGTTTATCGATTGCCATTGCCTGATCCTTCTGGTGCAAATGTTAAAAAGCTAGATCGTGCCGCAAACCTTTTCAATCAGCTCCGCAGGGAACTGCATCGACTGCATGATGTGCTCAATCATGCTGCATTTACGGCCGGTATTGGTATTGGTGATCACCCACCACGGTGTACCAGGAACCTGTTTCGGTTTGGTCTGATTACCGCTTTTCAGCAGCGTACGCGCATCTTCCGCGAAGTAAACGCGCGTGCGGCCGTGCAGAGACTCGGTGGCCTCGGCAAATGCTTTACTGTCCAGGGAGTAGAGGGTCGTCAACACCAGCATAAAACGGTTCACCGCGCGCTTCTGCTCGGCGTATTCATCAGATAACAGCATCTCGCGCATGGCGCGGACTTTATCTTTCACCGGGTTAGCGGGTTTCACCTCAGCGACAGGCGCTGGCGCCAGCGTCGGCGCGGCTTTGCTGACCGGTGTAGCCGGTTGGGAAACGGCGGAAAATTTTAGCATACGCCGTAAAATGTCGGATGCGCTCTCGCCGATATGCAGAGTGTGGCTGGCAATATAGCGATAGAGTTCATCATCAACTTCAATTGTTTTCATCTTAATCCAGTGCGATATCTTTTCTGAATACAAATCGTTGGGATTATAAGTACAAATCCCAACCGCGGATAGCGTCAAACCAGGATGGCGGTAAAACTCAGAAAACTTCTGGGTCTTGCAGCCGGATGGCAGAATGTCCAACATAATACCCTAACCCGACGGAGCGAAAAAAAGAACTTTGCCATGAAATTAAATAGCCGAGCGCAATCTGCACAGAATCCGCACAACCACTCCCCGATCGTGCTGGTCCACGGTCTGTTTGGCAGCCTGGACAACCTGGGCATCCTCGCCCGCGACCTGATCGCCGACCACGATATTGTGCAGGTCGATATGCGCAACCACGGTTTGTCGCCGCGGTCGCCAGAGATGACCTACCCCGCCATGGCGCAGGATCTGCTTGATACGCTCGACGCGCACCAGATCGAGCGCGCCACCTTTATCGGCCATTCGATGGGCGGGAAAGCGGTAATGGCGCTTACCGCCCTGGCGCCTGAACGCATCAGCGGTCTGGTGGCGATCGATATCGCGCCGGTGGATTATCACGTTCGCCGCCATGATGAGATCTTCGCCGCTATCCGCGCCGTCAGCGAATCCGCCGCCAGCACCCGCCAGCAGGCGGCGCAGGTGATGCGCGAGCACCTGCAGGAAGAAGGCGTGATTCAGTTCCTGCTGAAATCATTCGTCGACGGCGACTGGCGCTTCAACGTGCCGGTGCTGTGGGACCAGTATCCGCATATCGTCGGCTGGGAAACCATCCCGGCCTGGCCGCACCCGACGCAGTTTATTCCCGGCGGCAACTCGCCCTATGTGACCGACGCCTACCGCGACGCGCTGCTGGCCCAGTTCCCGCAGGCCCGGGCCCACGTCATCGCCGGCGCCGGACACTGGGTCCATGCCGAGAAACCCGAGGCGGTGTTACGCGCCATCCGCCGCTATCTGACGAGCATCGCCGCCTGATTGGCTAAAATATGCCCGACCGCGCCGCAGAATGCCCGCGGTCGTTGGCGCAGCCGTTCGCCTGATGTATGATGGCGCGCTATCTGCGCCGGCTAGAGCCCGGCAGCTTGTTTCCCCGAAGTCACTCAGAATCATGGCAAAAGAACAAACGGACCGTACGACATTAGATTTGTTCGCAAACGAGCGTCGCCCGGGAAGACCGAAAACCAATCCGCTGTCGCGCGATGAACAACTGCGCATCAACAAACGTAACCAGCTGAAACGCGATAAGGTTCGCGGGCTGAAGCGCGTGGAGTTAAAACTCAACGCCGATGCGGTCGATGCGCTCAACGAGCTGGCGGAAGCGCGTAATATGAGCCGCAGCGATCTCATTGAAGAGATGCTGATGACCCAGTTAACCGCCCTGCGCAGCCAGGGAAAAGTCTAACTTTCCGCGAAAAACCCGCATTCATGTAGCAGAGTGTGCAGTCGGGCGTGATTGCTGTTTCCGCGCCCTTGCCTGTTCTGCTATGATTGCCGTTATCTATGGGCATTGCGTCCCTACCACATCATTTAAGTTTCAAGAGGTTATTTTACTCATGGCAATCATCGGCATCTTTTTTGGCAGCGACACCGGCAACACCGAAAATATTGCAAAAATGATTCAAAAGCAGCTTGGTAAAGATGTTGCTGATGTTCACGACATTGCCAAAAGCAGCAAAGAAGACCTGGAAGCCCACGACATCCTGCTGCTCGGTATCCCGACCTGGTACTACGGTGAAGCGCAGTGTGACTGGGATGACTTCTTCCCGACGCTGGAAGAGATCGACTTCAATGGCAAACTGGTGGCGCTGTTCGGCTGCGGCGACCAGGAAGATTACGCAGAATACTTCTGCGACGCGCTGGGCACCATCCGCGACATCATTGAGCCGCGCGGCGCGACCATCGTCGGTCACTGGCCAACGTCGGGGTATCATTTTGAAGCTTCCAAAGGCCTGGCGGATGACGACCACTTCGTCGGCCTCGCCATCGATGAAGACCGCCAGCCGGAGCTGACCAACGAGCGCGTTGAGAAATGGGTGAAGCAGGTTGCCGAAGAGCTGCACCTCGAAGAAATCAAAAACGCCTGATGATTAAGCGGCGCAATCATTGAGTTGCGCTGCATTAATAGACAAAAGCAATCAAACTAATAGCTACAAGTTTTTAACTTTTAATCACATATCTGTACAATGTCCTCTGATTCTACGAGGCACGTGACGCAGTTTGTAGCTGGTGCCTCGTTTTTGACAGCAAACCAGGCCCGATGCTTGCAGTTTTCATTTACCAGTGGCAGTTCTATAATGAGACGCATTACGTCGGGTTAATTTCTGTATGACTTCCGTTGAAGGAAGTAGATCGTTTAGCAACAGGACAGATTCCGCATGACTGACAACAATACCGCATTAAAGAAGGCTGGCCTGAAAGTCACACTTCCTCGACTAAAAATCCTTGAAGTGCTGCAGGAACCGGATAACCATCATGTCAGTGCGGAAGACTTATATAAACGCCTGATCGACATGGGCGAAGAGATCGGTCTGGCGACCGTTTACCGCGTCCTCAACCAGTTTGATGACGCCGGCATCGTGACTCGTCATAATTTCGAAGGCGGAAAATCCGTTTTCGAACTGACCCAGCAGCATCACCACGATCACCTGATCTGCCTCGACTGCGGCAAAGTGATCGAATTCAGCGACGACTCGATCGAATTACGCCAGCGTGAAATTGCCTCCCGCCACGGCATCCGCCTGACCAACCACAGTTTATATCTGTACGGTCACTGTGCGGAAGGGGATTGCCGCGAGGACGAACACGCCCACGACGCGGTGGAAAAATAATTCCCCGTTTCGCTGAGACTGAAAAGCCAACCTGCCGGTTGGCTTTTTTATGGGCGCCTCTGGCACCCTTCCCGCACACGCCCCTGGGGTGACTTTCCTCATCCCCGCTTTGTCCGGAGAGTTGATATGGAACTTCGCCAGCGGGGCGATCTCTGATCGGATCGGTCGTCGTCCGGTGCTGATGGGCATTACCGTGCTGGCCCTGCTCACCACCTGGCCGGTGATGCACTGGCTCACCGTCGCGCCCGATTTCACCCGTATGACACTGGTCCTGCTATGGTTCTCGTTCTTCTTTGGCATGTATAACGGCGCGATGGTCGCGGCGCTTACCGAAGTGATGCCGGTACACGTCCGCACCGTGGGCTTTTCGCTGGCCTTTAGTCTCGCTACTGCCATTTTCGGCGACCTGACGCCAGCTATTTCCACCGCACTGGTCGAGCTCACCGGCGATAAAAGCCCGCCGGGCTGGTGGCTAATGTGCGCCGCGCTGTGCGGATTCATTGCCACCGCGCTACTGTTCGTGCGGCTGAGCCGCGGCTATCAGCCGGCGGAGAGTCAGCGCAAAAAAAACAAACGGGCGGAGATATGCCCCGCCCGTTTGCCGCTGTCGTCTGATTTAATGGGTCGTATTATTGCTGCGGATCTCCTTCCAGATCTGATCGCAGCGCGCTTTCACCGCCTGATCGTTGCCGGTGCGGGTGGCCTGAATACACTGTTGGTAATCCAGGACGCGAACGCTCTCCTGGTTGGCGAACTGCTGGTGCTGTTTATCCTTTTTCAGCACATTCAGTACGCTCTGGCAGGCTTCAATCTTGTCCGGATTCCCTTCCGCCATATTAATACAGGCGCTATAGGCATCTTTCAGTTTGGTGTCTTCTTTCGGCGCCGGCGACGTGGTGCAGGCCACCAGGCCCGCTGCCATCATGGCAATAAGCAGCATTTTTTTCATTGTCGTTCTCCCAGAGGTGCGGCAGGCTCACGCCCGCCGCGCAGGCATCAGAAAATAGTGAACGGGGCGATAACCATGAACTTCACGTCGCGCTCATCCTGGAAGATGTTGCCGTAGCCGCCGCTCCAGCTCGGAATATCGGAATGGTTGTCGTATTGGGTAAAGTGCAGTTTGAACAGGGTGCCCTTCGCCCGCCCTTCCTGTACGGTATACATTGCATCCAGGCTATAGGCCGACTCTTTCAGGCGATAGTCAGGGTCATAGTACGCATCCGGAGAGGACATTCTGCCCGGCTTCGCATCCCAGGCGTAGACATAAGACGCGCCGAACGCCCAGCCCGGCATATCCCAGTTTTTCATGTCATACATCGCGCCAAAGAAGACCGCTTTTTCGCCGTTGGCGTTAAAGTCGGAGCGGTTATCCCACCAGATATCGAGACGACCATTGGAAGAGGCGTAGGTCGGGGTCATACGCTGCAGGAAGTAGCCCTGCTGGCCATCAGCCTTCACCCAGGTTCCCTCGAGACGCAGATCCAGGACATCCGCCACCTTATAACCAAAGGTTAACGCCTGCAGCCATGCGGTGCCATCATAGATGTCGTTGACCCCGCCGTTGCTGACCTTATCGCGGGTGCCGTAGAACTGGTAGCTGGTGCTCAGCGGCGCGCCGGCGACGTCAAACTTGTAGCTGGCTTTAGCAAAGTACTGATCGATATAGCCCTGAGCCTGACCAAATGCCGCCTCCAGCACCAGGTCATTTTTGAAATCATATTTAGCGCCGACGGAGTGGAGGTAATCGACTTTGGTCTTCTTATCGTTCTGATAGAAATCGTCCATCTCGATATGCCATGGCGCTTTATACTCGTTCGTCCACATATAGGAGAAACTTAACGCGCCCGCCGTGCCATAGTCGAAGTTAGCCCCGGCCTCCGCCCCCTGATAGGTACCTGGCATAAAACTCCAGTGCGGGGCCAGCAGAGTCTGGCCGGTTGGCTGGATATAGCCCGCACGTGCCCACGCCGGACCATATTTGAATTTCGCTGCGGCTTTATACAGGCTGATGCCGCTCTTATCGCCGGAATAGTCTTCGTCATAGGCTTTGTTACGTGACGAGAAGGCAATTTCGTTCGGGTGACCGCTATCGCCGTTCTCCGCCATTTCAATCGCGGTAAACGCGGCAATATCAAGGCCAAACATATCGGCGGCATAGCCGGACTGGAAGTCCAGGTTGGCGTTCCAGGTGGAGTGGGAAAGGTTGGTTTTGTATTTGTCGCCGTCGGTCACATCTTTACGGTCACGCTCACGCTGCCAGTAATAGATACCGCCGGTTAAGGTTGAATCATCGATAAAGCCTGCTGCGCTGGCCTGTGGAGCAACAACCCAGCCCGACATCGCGGTGACGGCGGCAATAGCCAGCGCCAGCGTACTACGTTTGCCACTAAACGTACGCATGTGCATATCCTCTTTGACGTTTTAAAAGGCGAAGACCAGCGGTCAATCGCTAAAAAATAAATAAAACTGCAAAATGTGGGGCGGTAAAAAAGACCGCGAAACCACTGTAGATAGACTATTTTTCGTGACGCGAATTATCAATGTTTTTCGTGAGGCAAAGCTTAAGATTATGACAAAGCGCACATATTTTATGTCGTTTTGTTACAGTCTTATCTCTGATGATTTTGTTATGGAAGTCATTGCAAAATCAGGGAAAAACGCAATCATTGAAAGCGATTACATTGGTTTTTTGTATGTGACAGGAAACATCAGAAGCGCTATTTATTACCGCGCAGAAACAGAATTAATTCGCATCGCGAAAATGAAAAGTTTAATTAGCTGATTCTGAAACAAAAAAAGCGCCGCTGGGAGCGACGCTTTGACAGAAAAGAAATGTTATTCGCCCGCTTTCGCCCAGGTATCACGCAGCCCGACGGTGCGGTTGAACACCAGACTGGTTGCGGTTGCATAGCGGCTGTCGAGGCAGAAATAGCCTTCACGCTCAAACTGGTAAGCTTTACCGGCTTCGGCCTGCGCCAGGCTCGGCTCCGCGTACCCCTGTTTGATCACCAGCGATTCCGGGTTGATCACTGCGAGGAAATCTTCCGCCGCGCCCGGGTTTGGCACGCTGAACAGACGATCGTAGAGACGGATCTCTACCGGCAGCGCATGCGCCGCGCTTACCCAATGGATCACGCCTTTGACCTTGCGGCCGTCGGCCGGGTCTTTGCTCAGGGTGTCGGCATCGTAGGTGCAGAAGATGGTGGTAATATTGCCTTCGGCATCTTTCTCCACGCGTTCCGCTTTGATGACGTAGGCGTTGCGCAGACGCACTTCTTTACCCAGCACCAGACGCTTGTACTGTTTGTTGGCTTCTTCGCGGAAGTCCGCGCGATCGATCCAGATTTCGGCGCTGAACGGCACTTCACGACTGCCCATTTCCGGCTTGTTCGGATGGTTCGGCATCACCACCATTTCGCTTTCGCCCTGCGGATAGTTCTCGATAACCAGTTTCACCGGATCGATCACCGCCATCGCGCGCGGGGCGTTTTCGTTCAGATCTTCACGAATGCAGGACTCCAGCGACGCCATCTCGATGGTGTTGTCCTGCTTGGTCACGCCGATGCGCTTGCAGAACTCGCGGATGGATTCGGCGGTGTAGCCGCGACGACGCAGACCGGAGATGGTCGGCATACGCGGGTCGTCCCAGCCTTCCACGTGCTTCTCAGTCACCAGCTGGTTCAGCTTACGCTTGGACATCACGGTGTATTCGAGATTCAGGCGCGAGAATTCGTACTGACGCGGATGCACCGGGATGCTGATGTTGTCCAGCACCCAATCGTACAGGCGGCGGTTGTCCTGGAACTCCAGGGTACACAGCGAGTGGGTAATGCCTTCCAGCGCATCGCTGATGCAGTGGGTGAAGTCGTACATCGGGTAGATGCACCACTTGTTGCCAGTCTGATGATGCTCAGCGAACTTAATGCGGTACAGCACCGGATCGCGCATCACGATAAACGGCGACGCCATATCGATCTTCGCGCGCAGGCAGGCTTTGCCTTCTTCGAAGCCGCCGCTGCGCATTTTTTCAAACAGCGCCAGGTTCTCTTCCACGCTGCGGTCGCGATACGGGCTGTTTTTACCCGGCGCTTTCAGGGTGCCGCGGTATTCGCGAATTTCATCAGGAGAGAGTTCATCAACATAGGCCAGACCTTTGTTGATCAGCTCAACCGCATACTGATGCAGCTGATCGAAATAATCAGACGAGTAGCATACGTCCCCGGACCAGTGGAAACCTAACCACTGCACGTCGTTTTTAATCGACTCAACGTATTCGATATCTTCTTTCACCGGGTTGGTGTCATCGAAACGCAGGTTGCATTGGCCCTGATAATCCTGGGCGATGCCGAAGTTCAGGCAGATGGATTTTGCATGGCCAATGTGCAGATAACCGTTCGGCTCCGGCGGGAAGCGAGTGTGAACGGTGGTATGTTTACCGGTAGCCAGATCTTCATCAATAATCTGACGGATAAAGTTAGTCGGGCGGGCTTCTGCCTCACTCATCACGGGTTCCTCAAAGCGTAAACAACGTATAACGGCACATGATCTTACAAGCAGGGCGTAGTGACAACTATTAGTTACGTAAAATAGGTATCAGAAGAGGATTATGGGGCCGATTGCTGGAAAAAAAAGCGGCGAAGGTTTCCCTTCGCCGCTGAGGCAAAAACTCGACTCAGGAGCCTTACTTGCCTTTAATCTCATACAGCGGCGTCTGGCCAGCAACGACCTTACCGCTCGCCAGTATCACCAGCGCGCTGTAGTCATCGCTGTTGCTGCAGACGACCGGACTGATCATTGAGCGCGCGTTGGCGTTGAGGAAGTCCAGATCCATTTCCAGAATCGGCTCACCCGCCTTCACGTCCGTGCCCTCTTCAACCAGACGTTTGAAGCCCTTGCCTTCCAGCGCCACAGTGTCGATACCCATGTGAACGACGATTTCCGCACCGTTGTTGGTTTCGAGGCAGAACGCGTGGTTAGTGTTGAAAATTTTCACCACGGTACCTGCGGCCGGGGCCACCACGATGTTGCTGGTCGGTTTCACCGCGATCCCGTCGCCAACGGCTTTGCTGGCGAAGGCTTCGTCCGGCACCTGCTCAAGGGCCACCACGTCACCGGTAATCGGCGAAACCAGCGACTCAACGGTCTTCGCGTTCGCTACCGCCTGCGGTTTAGCCGCGGGCGCTGCGGTGGCGACGTTGCCAGCCGGTGCGGCTGCCGCTGCCGCTACCGGGCCGCGGGTAACCACTTTTTTCATCTCATCGCCGATAGACTCTGCTTTCGCACCGACGATAACCTGAATGGTTTGCTTATTCAGTTTCACCACCCCGGACGCGCCGAGACGTTTACAGGCGGCGTCGTTCACCTTCGCCGAATCGCCCACGGTCAGACGCAGACGGGTGATACAGGCGTCAATGGCTTTCAGGTTGTCCGTTCCGCCCACCGCGGCGATATAGCTGGTCGCCAGCTGGGTCAGCCCCTCTTCAGTGTTGCTGTTGGCTTCTTCCGTTACCACGTCAGCGGCTTTGTCTTCACGACCCGGCGTTTTCAGGTTGAACATGCGGATCACCGCGCTGAACAGCAGGAAGTAGACGAAGAAGAACACCACGCCCATCACCAGCAGCATCCAGACGTTTTTGCTGGCGGCCGGCAGGCTGTACATCAGCACGTAGTCAATTGCACCTGCGGAGAAGGAGAAGCCCGCATGGATCCCGAGCGCCGTTGCGATGAACAGGCTGATACCGGTCAGCACCGCATGCAGGAGGTACAGCAGCGGAGCCAGGAACATGAACAGGAATTCCAGCGGCTCGGTTACCCCGGTCAGGAACGCGGTGATGGCCACGGACAGCAGCATACCGCCTACCATCGGACGACGCGCTTTCGGCGCCGCCAGATACATCGCCAGCGCCGCACCCGGCAGACCAAACATCATGATTGGGAAGAAGCCGGACATGAACATCCCCGCGGTGCCGTCGCCGGCGTAGAAGCGGTTGATGTCGCCGTGGAACACAGCGCCAGCGGCGTTAGTGAACTCACCAATCTGGAACCAGGCGATGGTGTTCAGCACCTGATGCAGACCGGTTGGGATCAGCAGACGGTTGATGAAACCAAAGATACCAGAACCCAGCGCCCCTGCGGAGACGATCCATTCGCCGCCAGAGTGGATAGCGTGCTGCACCGGCGGCCAGACGTAGCCGAAGATCGCCGCGAGGATCAGACAGAAGAAGCCGGTGGCGATCGGCACGAAGCGTTTGCCGCCGAAGAAGCTCAGGAAGTCCGGCAGCTTGATGCCGGCCCAGCGGTTGTATACCGCCCCTGCCACCAGACCGGTAATGATACCGGCCAGCACGCCCATATTGATTTCCGGGTTGATGGTGACCATCGCTTTGGTCATCACGAAATACCCTACCGCACCGGCCAGCGCCGCAGAACCGGCGTTATCCTTAGACCAGCTTGATGCCACACCAATTGCGAAGATCAGCGCCAGATTATCGAAGATCGCCCCACCCGCTTGCGCGATGAAGGGTACATTTAACAGGTCTGGTTGCCCGAAACGCAGCAGCAATGCCGCGACCGGCAGCACTGCGATAGGGAGCTGCAACGCCCTACCCAGTCGCTGAAAGAAACCTAAAATATTCATCTTATTCCCCCTATGAGACCCCGATGAGGCTCATTTCAAAGCCACTTTTTTATTGTGTAACAAGGTCGGTTTTATCACTTACCGGCAAAGTGTGTGAAAAATTAATTCGTATCGCAAATTAAACGGGTATTTTTTGTGATAATTATCACCAAATATCGTATTCCCTCCTCCCTTGCACTGGCTAACAACGAAAACTTATTTTATCATTCAAAAAATCAACACGGATTGACCCCGGTCGGCGCAGTTGCTGCAATACTCTCCTTAGAGTGCTGGCGCCAATCCGCCAGAATCTACTTTGACTATAGAGGTGAAGAATGAGACTGATTCCCCTGGTAACCGCTGAGCAGGTCGGTAAATGGGCTGCCCGCCATATCGTTAACCGCATTAATGCATTTAAACCAACCGCGGACCGTCCGTTCGTCCTGGGTCTGCCAACCGGTGGTACCCCGCTGACCGCCTACAAGGCGCTGGTTGAAATGCATAAAGCAGGCCAGGTTAGCTTCAAGCACGTCGTCACCTTTAACATGGATGAATACGTTGGCCTGCCGAAAGAGCATCCGGAAAGCTATCATAGCTTTATGCACCGTAATTTCTTTGACCACGTTGATATTCCGGCAGAAAATATCAACCTGCTGAATGGTAACGCGCCGGACATCGATGCGGAATGCCGTCGCTATGAAGAAAAAATTCGTTCCTACGGTAAAATCCACCTGTTCATGGGCGGCGTGGGCAACGATGGTCATATCGCGTTTAACGAACCGGCCTCTTCTCTGGCGTCCCGCACCCGTATTAAGACCCTGACCCATGAAACCCGCGTAGCGAACTCCCGCTTCTTCGACGGCGATGTGGATCTGGTGCCGAAATATGCACTGACCGTCGGTGTGGGCACCCTGCTGGACGCAGAAGAAGTGATGATTCTGGTGCTGGGTCATCAGAAAGCGCTGGCGCTGCAGGCGGCGGTAGAAGGTAACGTCAACCACATGTGGACCATTACCTGTCTGCAACTGCATCCGAAGGCGGTGATCGTCTGCGACGAACCGTCCACCATGGAGCTGAAAGTGAAGACGCTAAAATATTTCAACGAATTAGAAGCTGAAAATATTAAAGGTCTGTAATGTAGTCCTTCCCGCGCCCTGGCGCGGGATCATCTTTTTCTTTGTACGCACCATCATGCCGGCGGCAAACGAACGAACGCTGACCTGATGAGGCGTATATACCGGGGGTCGTAATGTATGCATTAACCCAGGGCCGGGTTTATACCGGTCATGAAATTCTCGATGACCATGCGGTTGTTATCGCTGATGGCTTTATCGAACGTCTTTGTCCGCTGGCAGATTTGCCGTCTGACATCGAGCAGCGCTCAGTCAACGGCGCAATAATCGCCCCCGGTTTTATCGACGTCCAGCTCAACGGCTGCGGCGGCGTGCAGTTTAACGACAGCCCAGAGGCGGTCACTGTCGAAACGCTGGAGATCATGCAGAAGGCCAACGAACGCTCAGGCTGCACCAGCTTCCTGCCGACGCTGATTACCTCCAGCGACGATCTGATGAAGCAAGGCGTGCGCGTGATGCGCGAATATCTGCAAAAACATCCGAACCAGGCGCTGGGCCTGCATCTCGAAGGGCCGTGGCTGAATATCGTTAAGAAAGGCACCCACAATCCGGACTACGTGCGTAAACCGGACGCGGCGCTGGTCGATTTCCTGTGCGACAACGCCGATGTGATCACCAAAGTGACCCTCGCCCCTGAGCGCGTTGAGCCAGAAGTGATCCGCAAACTGGTCGCCGCCGGGATCGTTGTCTCCGCGGGCCACTCCAACGCTACGCTGAAAGAGGCGAAAGTCGGCTTCCGTGCGGGCATTACCTTCGCCACCCACCTGTATAATGCGATGCCGTACATTACCGGCCGCGAACCGGGTCTTGCCGGGGCGATTTTTGACGAGCCGGATGTCTACTGCGGTATCATCGTCGACGGGATGCACGTCGATTACGCCAACGTGCGCAACGCCAAGCGCCTGAAAGGCGACAAGCTGTGCCTGGTCACCGACGCCACCGCGCCGGCGGGGGCGAATATTGACCAGTTCATTTTTGCCGGGAAAACAATATACTACCGCAATGGGCTGTGCGTAGATGAAAACGGCACCCTCAGCGGATCTTCCCTGACCATGATTGAAGGGGTGCGTAATCTGGTTGAGCATTGCGGCGTGGCACTGGACGAAGTATTGCGCATGGCGACGCTCTATCCTGCGCGCGCTATCGGCGTGGACAAGCAGCTCGGCAGCATTGCGCCGGGCATGGTCGCTAACCTGACCGCCTTTACACGCGATTATAAAATCACCAAGACCATCGTTAATGGTAACGAGGTCGTCACTGAGTAAGTAAAAGTATGACAGCAGGCGGACAAGCTCAAATTGGTAACGTTGACCTCGTAAAACAACTGAACAGCGCGGCCGTGTACCGCCTGATTGACCAGCATGGGCCCATCTCGCGCATTCAGATAGCCGAACAAAGCCAGCTTGCCCCTGCCAGCGTGACCAAAATCACGCGTCAGCTTATTGAGCGCGGCCTGATCAAAGAAGTCGATCAGCAGGCCTCCACCGGTGGCCGCCGCGCTATCTCTATCATTGCAGAAACCCGCAACTTCAACGCCATCGGCGTGCGGCTTGGCCGCTATGACGCCACACTGACCCTGTATGATTTAAGCAGCAAGACCCTGGAAGAGGAGCACTTCCCGCTGCCCGAGCGCACCCAGGAAACGCTGGAACACGCCCTGCTGAATATCATCGCCACCTTTATCGAAAACTGTCAGCGCAAAATTCGCGAGCTGATCGCTATCTCAGTGATCCTGCCGGGCCTCGTCGACCCGGAAAGCGGCGTGATCCGCTATATGCCGCATATTGCGGTGGAAAACTGGGGCCTGGTCGGGGCGCTGGAGAAACGCTTCAACGTTACCTGCTTTGTTGGCCACGATATCCGCAGCCTGGCGCTGGCCGAGCACTATTTTGGCGCAAGCCAGGATTGCGAAGACTCCATTCTGGTGCGCGTGCACCGCGGTACCGGGGCGGGTATTATCTCCAACGGGCGCATTTTTATCGGCCGCAACGGCAACGTCGGCGAAATTGGCCATATTCAGGTCGACCCGCTGGGCGAACGCTGCCACTGCGGCAACTTCGGCTGTCTGGAGACCGTCGCGGCCAATGCCGCCATTGAACAGCGGGTTCGCCACCTGCTGGAGCAGGGCTACCAGAGCCGTCTGACGCCGGATGACTGCACGATCAAAACTATCTGCAAAGCGGCCAACAAGGGCGATGCTCTGGCCTGCGAGGTGATTGAGTACGTGGGGCGCCACCTCGGGAAAACGATCGCCATCGCCATTAACCTGTTCAACCCACAAAAAATCGTCGTCGCCGGCGAAATAGTGGAAGCTGAAAAGGTCCTTCTTCCGGCCATCGAAGGCTGCATTAACGCCCAGGCGCTTAAGGCGTTTCGTAAGAACCTGCCGGTGGTGCGCTCCACCCTCGATCACCGCTCTGCAATCGGCGCCTTCGCGCTGGTCAAACGCGCCATGCTTAATGGCACGCTGCTGCAGCGTTTGCTTGAGAGCTAATCGCCCCTTTTCTGATAGCGCGTCACCTTGATACGGGCGGGCCTCGCCCGTCAGAGGTGTGAAACCTCATCAATGACGCGTATAGTTTCGTCTTTGTTAATGATTCTGGACCCACCATGACCATTCAAAACATAATTTGTGATATTGACGGCGTACTGATGCACGATAACGTCGCCGTTCCCGGCGCAGCCGAGTTTATCAAGCGCATCCTCGATAAAGGCATGCCGCTGGTAATGCTGACCAACTACCCGTCGCAAACCGGCCAGGATCTGGCGAACCGTTTCGCCACCGCTGGAATTGATGTTCCGGATAGCGCCTTTTACACCTCAGCGATGGCCACCGCCGATTTTCTGCGTCGCCAGGAAGGCAAAAAAGCCTACGTGGTGGGAGAAGGGGCGCTGATCCACGAGCTGTACAAAGCCGGCTTTACCATTACCGATGTGAACCCGGATTTTGTCATCGTCGGAGAAACTCGCTCCTTTAACTGGGAAATGATGCATAAGGCCGCCTTCTTCGTCGCCAACGGCGCCCGCTTCATTGCCACTAACCCGGATACGCACGGTCGCGGCTTCTACCCTGCCTGCGGCGCGCTGTGCGCCGGGATCGAGAAGATCTCCGGCCGTAAGCCGTTTTACGTCGGCAAACCCAGCCCGTGGATCATCCGTTCAGCGCTGAATAAAATGCAGGCTCACTCCGAGCAGACGGTGATCGTCGGCGATAACCTGCGCACCGATATACTGGCCGGTTTCCAGGCGGGGCTGGAGACTATTTTGGTGCTCTCCGGCGTCTCCACCCTCGACGACATCGACAGCATGCCGTTCCGCCCGTCGTGGATTTACCCTTCCGTCGCGGAAATCGATATTTTCTGATGCCAACCACGTCGCAGGACGTGGTTTTTCATTTCTAGCGGCCATCAGAATTACCCCATCTAATAAAAACGGCCTATAAATACGAATTCCTCAATAAAGCCGTTCAAAAGATACTCTTTTTTCACTGTTCAACAATCACGGTTGCGTTTTTTCTTTTTCCGGCCGCAAAACCCTTGCGCCTGCTCCCCCTTTACGGCATTTTCTTAAGCACGCACTCAGGCTTCGCCACGAGACGAAGCCAGCACAACATCAAACACGACAGGGTAATGGAGAAGGCTATGTGTTCTATTTTTGGCGTACTGGATATTAAAACTGACGCAGGCGAGCTGCGTAAAAAGGCGCTGGAACTTTCCCGCCTGATGCGCCACCGCGGTCCGGACTGGTCTGGCGTATATGCCAGCGACAAAGCGATTCTGGCGCACGAGCGCCTGTCGATTGTCGACGTCAACGCCGGGGCCCAGCCGCTGTACAACGCCGAAAAAACCCATGCGCTGGCCGTTAACGGCGAGATCTACAACCACCAGGCGCTGCGCGCGGAGTATGGCGATCGCTACCAGTTCCAGACCGGTTCCGACTGCGAAGTGATCCTCGCGCTGTATCAGGAAAAAGGCCCGGAGTTCCTCGACGATCTGCAGGGAATGTTCGCCTTCGCCCTGTACGACAGCGAAAAAGACGCGTACTTAATCGGCCGCGACCATATCGGCATTATCCCGCTGTATATGGGCCATGACGAACACGGCAACTTCTATGTCGCCTCCGAAATGAAAGCGCTGGTGCCGGTATGCCGCACCATTAAAGAGTTCCCGGCGGGCAGCTACCTGTGGAGCAAAGACGGCGAAATTCGCCAGTACTATCAGCGCGACTGGTTTGATTACGACGCGGTGAAAGACAACGTTACCGATAAGAACGAGCTGCGCCAGGCGCTGGAAGAGTCGGTGAAAAGCCACCTGATGTCCGACGTGCCTTACGGCGTGCTGCTCTCCGGCGGTCTTGATTCATCGGTCATCTCGGCTATCACCAAGAAATTCGCCGCCCGTCGCGTCGAAGATCAGGAGCGTAGCGAAGCCTGGTGGCCGCAGCTGCACTCTTTCGCGGTCGGTCTGGAAGGCTCTCCTGACCTGAAAGCGGCGCAGGAGGTGGCCAACCACCTCGGCACCGTGCACCACGAAATTCACTTTACCGTCCAGGAAGGGCTGGATGCCATCCGCGACGTTATCTATCACATCGAAACCTACGATGTGACCACTATTCGCGCCTCGACGCCGATGTACCTGATGTCGCGGAAAATTAAAGCCATGGGCATCAAAATGGTGCTTTCCGGCGAAGGTTCGGACGAAGTGTTCGGCGGCTACCTCTACTTCCATAAGGCGCCGAACGCCAAAGAACTGCACGAAGAGACGGTGCGTAAGCTGCAGGCGCTGCATATGTTTGACTGCGCCCGCGCCAACAAAGCGATGTCCGCCTGGGGCGTGGAGGCCCGCGTGCCGTTCCTCGACAAGAAGTTCCTCGACGTCGCGATGCGCATTAACCCGCAGGATAAGATGTGCGGCAACGGCAAAATGGAAAAACACATTCTGCGCGAATGCTTTGAATCCTACCTGCCGGCCAGCGTCGCCTGGCGCCAGAAGGAGCAGTTCTCTGACGGCGTCGGCTACAGCTGGATCGATACCCTGAAAGAAGTGGCCGCCAAACAGATCAGCGACCAGCAACTGGAAACCGCAAGCTTCCGCTTCCCGTACAACACGCCGACCTCCAAAGAAGGCTATCTGTACCGCGAGATCTTCGAAGAGCTGTTCCCGCTGCCGAGCGCGGCGGAGTGCGTCCCTGGCGGTCCGTCGGTGGCCTGCTCTTCAGCGAAAGCCATTGAGTGGGATGAAGCGTTCAAAACCATGAACGATCCATCAGGCCGCGCGGTCGGTGTCCACCAGTCGGCCTACAAATAAGCCCAGACGGGCGGTGAAACGCAAAACGGACCCTCCGGGGTCCGTTTTCTTTTTGCCGGATTTATACCGCTGAAAAACGATAAATAACCAATAATTGCCGAATATTCCAGCGAGCTGTTCGCAACCTAACCAAACAGTCACATTACAACGATTTTCCTTGAAAAAGAGGTTGACGCTCGCAGGCCCAATACGCATAATGCGCCCCGCAACGCCGATAAGGTTACGCGAAAAAAAGATGGCTACGTAGCTCAGCTGGTTAGAGCACATCACTCATAATGATGGGGTCACAGGTTCGAATCCCGTCGTAGCCACCATCTTTTTTGCGGGAGTGGCGAAATTGGTAGACGCACCAGATTTAGGTTCTGGCGCCGCAAGGTGTGCGAGTTCAAGTCTCGCCTCCCGCACCATTCACCAGTTAGCGTTGTACGGATGGGGTATCGCCAAGCGGTAAGGCACCGGTTTTTGATACCGGCATTCCCTGGTTCGAATCCAGGTACCCCAGCCATATTTCTTCGATATTTGCGGTTCACCGCGACGGTATTGGGGTATCGCCAAGCGGTAAGGCACCGGTTTTTGATACCGGCATTCCCTGGTTCGAATCCAGGTACCCCAGCCATCGAAGAAGCAGTAAGACAATTAGGCTACGTAGCTCAGCTGGTTAGAGCACATCACTCATAATGATGGGGTCACAGGTTCGAATCCCGTCGTAGCCACCAAATTCTGGACGTATCGATATGCATCGATAAATCCGCAAACAATTTGTTGGGGTATCGCCAAGCGGTAAGGCACCGGATTCTGATTCCGGCATTCCGAGGTTCGAATCCTCGTACCCCAGCCAAATTTAAAAGTCGTTCAGCAGTGAACGCACTGTTGCCCTCAACCGGCATAGTTACGGTCAAGCGCAACAGACAATTGGGGTATCGCCAAGCGGTAAGGCACCGGATTCTGATTCCGGCATTCCGAGGTTCGAATCCTCGTACCCCAGCCACTTCAATGCAAAAAAGCTCACTTCGGTGGGCTTTTTTGCTATTGGCGTCCTGACATGCTTACTCCGTCCTGACTGCCGGGCAGGCGCTCTCCGCTACGCCCCTGCCCGGGAAGCCGGTTTTACAAGCCTAAGGCATACTTCAGCGCCTGACGCTTCAGCACCCCGGCGCGTTCAGCCGCCATCAGGCCAATATTACGCAGCATCCGCACCGGCGCCAGGTCATTGCTGAAACCGGCATAAAAGAGGTCCATCCCCGACTGCATGATAAAATTATCCGCTCGCCGCCGCGCCTGGTAGCGCTTCAGCACCGGCAGGCTGGCCCAGTCTTCGCCGCGGCCGCGCGCTTCCGCCAGGATCTCCAGCAGGGCATCGACATCACGATAGCCAAGGTTAACCCCCTGCCCCGCCAGTGGATGAATGGTGTGCGCCGCATCGCCCACCAGCGCCAGGCCGGGCTGAACATACTGCAGCGCATGACGCCGGGTGAGCGGGAAGGCGCCGGCCGCCTGCGGCGTCACCCGTCCCAGCCGCGCCGGAAAGTGACTGGCGATCTCCTGCTGGAGCTGCGCCATGGTCATGCTCTGCAGCTGACGGATCCGCGCCGGGGCGTCGTACCAGACCAGCGAAGCCCAGTGGTCGAACAGCGGCAGGAAGGCGCGTGGGCCGCTGGGAGTAAACTGCTGCCAGGTGCTGTCGCCGGGATCGTCGGCGCATTCGACGCTGATCAGCATACAGGACTGCTGATATTGCCAGGCGTGCACGCCGATGCCGGCCATCTCCCGCACCTGGGAGTTAGCGCCGTCGGCGCCGATAACCAGCCGGGCGTGGATCGTCTCCCCCTCGCGCAAATGCAACGCCGTCTGCGTCTCGCCGCGCTGCATCGTTTTCAGTTCGCTACCGACGCGCAGGGTAACCGCCTCATGCGCCGCCAGCGCTTGCCACAGGCCCCATTGCAGAACCTTGTTCTCGACCATATAGCCCAGCTCCGGCAGCTTGAGCTCCGCGGCGTCGAAGGCGACGTGCGCGCTCTCCCACTCCCAGGTCTCCAGACGGCGATACGCGTGGACGCGCATCGCCCGTATGGCATCCCAGACGCCGAGACTCTTCAGCAGGCCGACCGAAGCCGCGCTGATCGCCGAGATCCGCACATCCGGGGCGGATGCCGGATCGAACGCCGGTGGCGCCGCTTTCTCAAGCACCGTCACGGTAAATCCCTGTTGCGCCAGCCCTAACGCCAGGGCGCCGCCGACCATGCCGCCGCCCACGATGGCGACATCTGTTACGTGAATTGTCATGGCTATTATCCTTAAAGCAGAATCCGTTAAGTTTACCGGATTTTTCGCCCTCTTGCGGCGATAACGCTCGCACTGGTCAGGGGGCGACCAAAGCATTACAATACGCGCCCTGGAATGCGAAATTCACCCTGTATATATCCCCGCGTTTTGGATATCTATTACTGAGCATGAGCAAGTCAATGACAAAAAAACTCCATATTAAAACCTGGGGCTGTCAGATGAACGAGTATGATTCATCAAAGATGGCCGATCTGCTGGATGCGACACATGGGTATCAACTGACCGAAGTGGCGGAAGAAGCAGATGTGCTGTTGCTCAATACCTGCTCAATTCGTGAGAAGGCCCAGGAAAAAGTTTTCCATCAGCTTGGCCGCTGGAAGCTGCTGAAAGAGAAGAACCCGGACCTGATTATTGGCGTCGGCGGCTGCGTGGCTTCCCAGGAAGGCGACCATATTCGCCAGCGCGCGCACTATGTCGATATTATTTTCGGGCCGCAAACCCTGCACCGCCTGCCGGAGATGATTAACTCCGTGCGCGGCAACCGCAGTCCGGTAGTTGATATCAGCTTCCCGGAAATTGAAAAATTCGATCGCCTGCCAGAGCCGCGCGCCGAAGGGCCGACCGCCTTTGTCTCGATTATGGAAGGTTGCAATAAATACTGCACCTACTGCGTGGTGCCGTATACCCGCGGAGAAGAAGTTAGCCGTCCGTGCGACGATATCCTGTTTGAAATCGCCCAGCTGGCGGCGCAGGGCGTGCGTGAGGTCAATCTGCTGGGGCAGAACGTTAACGCCTGGCGCGGTGAGAATTACGACGGCACCACCGGCAGCTTTGCCGACCTGCTGCGCCTGGTCGCCGCCATCGACGGCATCGACCGCATTCGCTTCACCACCAGCCACCCGATCGAATTTACCGACGATATCATCGACGTTTATCGCGATACGCCGGAGCTGGTGAGCTTCCTGCACCTGCCGGTGCAGAGTGGCTCCGACCGTGTGCTGAACCTGATGGGACGCACCCATACCGCGCTGGAGTATAAAGCGATTATTCGCAAGCTGCGTGAAGCGCGCCCGGATATTCAGATAAGCTCCGACTTTATCGTCGGCTTCCCGGGCGAAACCACGGAAGATTTCGAAAAGACCATGAAGCTCATCGCCGACGTCAATTTCGATATGAGCTACAGCTTTATCTTCTCCGCTCGCCCGGGCACCCCGGCGGCCGATATGGTCGACGACGTGCCGGAGGCGGACAAAAAACAGCGTCTGTATATCCTGCAGGAACGCATTAACCAGCAGGCGATGGCCTGGAGCCGTCGCATGCTCGGCACGGTACAGCGCATCCTGGTGGAAGGCACCTCGCGTAAGAACATCATGGAGCTCTCCGGACGTACGGAGAATAACCGGGTGGTCAACTTCGAAGGTACCCCGGACCTCGTCGGTAAGTTTGTCGATGTCGAAATCGTCGATGTATATACCAACTCGCTGCGCGGTAAAATCGTGCGCACCGAAGCGGAGATGGGTCTGCGTATCGCTGAATCACCCGAATCAGTGATTGCCCGCACCCGTAAAGAGAACGATCTTGGCGTGGGAATTTACCAGCCATGATCCCTTCAGGCCTGTCGGTTCCGGCAGGCCTTGTAATTCCTCTCTCCGTCCCTATATCTACAGCAATGCTTGCGCCATTTTCCTGTGACGTAAATAATTTCCTGATTAGCCGGCCACGCGCCGCGTCCGGCCACCTGCGTAAAGAGGAATAGTTTGAACATAGACACTCGTGAGATTACCCTGGAGCCAGCGGATAACGCACGCCTGTTAGCCCTGTGCGGCCCGTTTGACGACAACATTAAACAGCTGGAGCGTCGGTTAGGCATTGAGATCAACCGCCGTGACAATCACTTTAAGCTGACCGGTCGCGCCCTGTGCGTGCACGCTGCCGCCGATATTCTGCGCAGCCTGTATGTCGACACAGCGCCAATGCGCGGTCAGATTCAGGATATTGAACCAGAGCAGATCCACCTGGCGATCAAGGAAGCGCGCGTACTGGAGCAGAGCGCCGAAAGCGTGCCTGAGTACGGTAAAGCCGTCAATATCAAGACCAAGCGCGGGGTAATCAAACCGCGTACGCCGAACCAGGCGCAGTACATCGCCAATATCCTCGATCACGACATCACTTTCGGCGTGGGTCCGGCGGGTACGGGTAAAACCTATCTGGCGGTAGCGGCGGCGGTCGATGCGCTGGAGCGCCAGGAGATCCGCCGTATTCTGCTGACCCGTCCGGCCGTCGAGGCAGGCGAAAAGCTCGGCTTCCTGCCCGGCGATCTGAGCCAGAAGGTCGACCCGTATCTGCGCCCGCTGTATGACGCGCTGTTTGAGATGCTCGGCTTTGAGAAAGTGGAGAAGCTGATTGAGCGTAACGTCATCGAAGTGGCCCCGCTGGCCTATATGCGCGGACGGACGCTGAATGACGCCTTTATCATTCTTGATGAAAGCCAGAACACCACCATCGAACAGATGAAGATGTTCCTGACCCGCATTGGCTTTAACTCCAAGGCGGTTATCACCGGCGACATCACGCAGATTGACCTGCCACGCAGCACCAAATCCGGTCTGCGCCATGCCATCGAAGTACTGGCGGAAGTCGATGAGATCAGCTTTAACTTCTTCCATAGCGAAGACGTGGTGCGCCATCCGGTGGTCGCCCGCATCGTGAACGCCTATGAGGCATGGGAAGCCGCAGACCAGAAACGTAAAGCAGAGCTGGCCGCCGAGCGCAAACGCGAAGCCCAGGAACAGGAGCAAAAATGAGTCAGGTGATCCTCGATTTACAGCTGGCCTGCGAAGAGACCAGCGGCCTGCCGGACGAAGCCCTTTTCCAACGCTGGGTCGACGCCGTCATTCCGCCGTTTCAGGAGGAGTCAGAGTTAACGATTCGTCTGGTCGACGTTGCAGAAAGCCATGAGCTGAACCTGACCTATCGCGGCAAGGATAAGCCGACCAACGTCCTCTCCTTCCCGTTTGAAGCGCCGCCGGGAATTGAAATGCCGCTGCTCGGCGATCTGATCATCTGCCGTCAGGTGGTAGAGCAGGAAGCCAGCGAGCAAGGTAAGCCGCTGGAGGCGCACTGGGCGCATATGGTGGTGCACGGTAGCCTGCATCTGCTGGGCTACGATCATATCGAAGACGACGAAGCGGAAGAGATGGAAGGCCTTGAAACAGAGATAATGCTTGCTCTGGGCTATGAGGACCCGTACATTTCCGAGAAGATTGCGGAATAGCGCCCAGCCGGATGGCGGTGCTTGCGCCTCATCCGGCCGCTGTTTCTGCGTTTTACCTGCCAGAAAGTCAGGCAACCCATGCCGTCCGGCGCTGAGTTTACGCGCGACGAGCGACAGTTAAATCAACATGAGAACCCAAACGACGCCATGAGCGACGACAATTCACACAGTAGTGACACAGTAAACAGCAAAAAGGGATTTTTCTCCCTGTTACTCAGCCAGCTTTTTCACGGGGAACCGAAAAACCGCGATGAACTGCTGGCGCTGATCCGTGATTCCGGGCAAAACGACCTTATCGATGAAGATACGCGTGACATGCTCGAAGGGGTAATGGATATCGCCGACCAGCGGGTCCGCGACATTATGATCCCCCGTTCACAAATGATAACCCTGAAACGCAACCAGACGCTGGACGAGTGCCTGGATGTCATCATCGAATCCGCCCACTCGCGTTTCCCGGTCATCAGTGAAGATAAAGATCACATCGAAGGGATTCTGATGGCCAAGGATCTGCTGCCGTTTATGCGCAGCGACGCCGAAGCCTTCAGCATGGAAAAAGTGTTACGGCCGGCGGTTGTCGTCCCGGAAAGCAAGCGGGTCGACCGCATGCTGAAAGAGTTTCGCTCACAGCGCTATCATATGGCGATCGTTATTGACGAATTCGGCGGCGTCTCTGGCCTGGTGACCATCGAGGATATCCTTGAGCTCATCGTCGGGGAAATTGAAGACGAGTACGACGAAGAAGAAGATATCGATTTCCGCCAGCTGAGCCGCCACACCTGGACGGTGCGCGCCCTGGCCTCCATCGAAGACTTCAACGACGCCTTCGACACGCACTTTAGCGATGAAGAAGTGGATACCATTGGCGGGCTGGTGATGCAGGCCTTCGGCCATCTGCCGGCCCGCGGCGAATCTATCGACATTGATGGTTACCAATTCAAGGTAGCAATGGCAGATAGTCGTCGTATCATTCAGGTGCATGTAAAGCTGCCCGATGACGCTCCCCAGCCGAAGCTGGAAGAGTAAGCGGTAGCGCTGAAATGGCCAGCCGGGAGACCGCGAGTCATACACGGTTGTAGGTGCCCCGCGTCCGGCTGGCAAAAAGAATAGCCTGTAGCAGCAGGCGTTAATTAACGGGACGATTAACCTAAATGGTATTTGCCTCTCTTCTTGAACGCCAGCGCATACGTCTGTTGCTGGCGCTGTTGTTTGGAGCCAGCGGAACGCTGGCTTTTTCACCTTATGACTTCTGGCCAGCGGCTATCGTTTCGCTGATCGGTCTGCAGGCGTTAACCCTCAACCGACGCCCGCTGCAAAGCGCCGGGATCGGCTATTTCTGGGGACTCGGGCTGTTCGGCACGGGTATCAACTGGGTCTATGTCAGCATCGCGCAGTTTGGCGGAATGCCCGGCCCGGTTAACGTCTTCCTCGTCGTTCTGCTGGCGGCCTATCTCTCGCTCTACACCGGCCTGTTTGCCGGCCTGCTCGCCCGTCTGTGGCCTAAAACTAACTGGATACGGATGGCTATCGCTGCCCCTGTCGTCTGGCAAATCACCGAGTTCCTGCGCGGCTGGGTGCTGACCGGCTTTCCGTGGCTACAGTTCGGCTACAGCCAGATTGACGGCCCGCTGAAAGGCCTCGCGCCGGTGATGGGCGTCGAGGCGATTAACTTCCTGCTGATGGTAGTCAGCGGCCTGCTGGCCCTGGCCCTCGTCCAGCGCAACTGGAAGCCGCTGGCGATTGCCGCGCTGCTGTTCGCCCTGCCGTTCCCGCTGCGCTATATCCAGTGGTATCAGCTGCTGCCGGCGCGCGCGACCCAGGTCTCGCTGGTGCAAGGTGATATCCCACAGGCCATGAAATGGGACGAAAAGCAGCTGGTCAATACCCTGAAAACCTACCTGGCGCTGACCCAGCCGCATATCGGCCACTCGCAGCTGATTATCTGGCCTGAATCGGCGATCCCGGATCTGGAGATCAACCAGCAGCAGTTCCTCAGCATGATGGACGATCTGCTGCGCGCAAAAGACAGCTCGCTGATCACCGGCATTGTCGATGCGCGTCTCAACAAGCAGAACCGTTACGATACCTACAACACTATCATTACTCTCGGCAAAGATAACCCGTACCGCTACGACTCGACCAACCGCTACAACAAGAACCATCTGGTGCCGTTCGGCGAGTTTGTACCGCTGGAGTCGATTCTGCGTCCGCTGGCGCCGTTCTTTGACCTGCCGATGTCCTCCTTCAGCCGCGGCCCCTACGTGCAGCCGCAGCTGATGGCGCATAACCTGAAGCTGACCGCGGCCATCTGCTACGAGATAATCCTCGGGGAACAGGTGCGGGATAACTTCCGGCCGGACACCGACTTCCTGCTGACCATCTCCAACGACGCCTGGTTCGGCAAGTCCATCGGCCCGTGGCAACACTTCCAGATGGCGCGAATGCGCGCCCTGGAGCTGGCCCGCCCGCTGCTGCGCAGCACCAACAACGGCATTACTGCGGTGATCGGCCCGCGCGGCGAGATCCAGAAGATGATCCCGCAGTTTACCCGCGAGGTGTTGACCACCACCGTGACCCCCACCAGCGGCTTAACCCCTTACGCCCGCACCGGCAACTGGCCGCTATGGGCGCTGACGGCGCTGTTTGGTTTCGCCGCGCTGCTGATGAGCCTGCGCCAGCGTCGCCGATAAGTTTCTCCGCCGGCGACGCCCGTCGCCGGCTTTTTCTTCCCATCATCTGCCACTCTGGCACAGTCATTGCTTTATTTAACCTGGTAGCGGCATCGTCCGACCCAGTGCAACCGGGTTGCACCAGAAACGATCGGTGGTCGCGCTATTTTGGTGCAATGGAAGATATTTGCCTCCGATTGGTGCGGAGCGCTTCGCAAAAATAAACAATAAAGCAGCAAAATCTTTACATTAAGCCAAACTAAATGCTAACAAACACATACAAATGCGGCACGTGGACGCGTGCCCCCAATAACAACACACACAATCACAATGGGTATCAATAGCGTCGCTGACGCTGCGGATAAGGAGTTGGATATGCAATTACGTAAACTGGCCACGGCAATGCTGGTAATGGGAATGACCGCTGGTCTGGCGCAGGCGGAAGATGCTGCCCCGGCGGCTGGCCAGAACACCCTGGATAAGATCGCCAAAAACGGGGTTATCGTTGTCGGCCATCGTGAATCTTCGGTCCCGTTCTCTTACTACGATAACCAGCAGAAGGTTGTGGGCTACTCTCAGGATTATTCCAACGCCATCGTCGATGCCATCAAGAAAAAACTGAACAAACCCGATCTGCAGGTCAAACTGATCCCGGTCACCTCGCAGAACCGTATCCCGTTGCTGCAGAATGGCACCTTTGATTTCGAGTGCGGCTCAACCACCAACAACCTTGAGCGCCAGAAACAGGCGGCCTTCTCCGATACCATCTTCGTGGTCGGTACCCGTCTGCTGGTGAAGAAAGGCGGTCCGATCAAAGATTTCCCGGACCTGAAGGATAAAGCGGTCGTCGTCACCTCCGGAACCACCTCAGAGATCCTGCTGCATAAGCTGAACGATGAGAAAAAAATGAATATGCGCATTATCAGCGCCAAAGATCATGGCGACTCTTTCCGCACCCTGGAGAGCGGACGCGCCGTGGCCTTTATGATGGATGATGCCCTGCTGGCTGGCGAACGCGCCAAGGCGAAGAAACCGGATAATTGGGAAATCGTCGGCACCCCGCAGTCGAAGGAAGCCTATGGCTGCATGCTGCGGAAGGACGATCCGACGTTCAAGGCGCTGGTTGATGAAACCGTCGCCCAGGCTCAGACCTCTGGCGAAGCGGAGAAGTGGTTTGACAAATGGTTCAAAAACCCGATTCCGCCAAAAAATCTTAACCTCAACTTCGAGCTGTCGGACGACATGAAAGCGCTGTTCAAATCACCTAACGACAAAGCACTGAACTAATTATAACAACCAGGGGCGGGATATCCTGCCCTCCCGATGATTGTCACAGCACGGACAGACTATACGGCGGCTGGTCGTTCCCCAGCCGCCGCGAATACCGAAACAAGCTGGACAACCGTCTTCGAGGGTAGCACTGGCTACCCTTTTTTTTCCAGGAGTCATGTATGTCAATAGACTGGAACTGGGGGATATTCCTGCAACAGGCCCCCTTCGGCAACACTACCTACCTGGGCTGGCTGTGGAGCGGTTTTCAAATCACCGTCGCCCTCTCCATCTCGGCCTGGATCATCGCTTTTCTCGTCGGCTCACTGTTCGGCATTTTACGCACGGTACCCAATCGCTTCCTCTCGGGCATTGGCACCTGCTATGTCGAACTGTTTCGCAACGTGCCGCTGATCGTGCAGTTCTTTACCTGGTACCTGGTGGTGCCGGAGTTCCTGCCGGAAAATATCGGCATGTGGTTTAAATCGGAGCTGGACCCAAACATTCAATTCTTTGTCTCCTCCATGCTGTGCCTGGGGCTGTTTACCGCCGCTCGCGTCTGCGAGCAGGTACGCGCCGCCATCCAGTCGCTGCCGCGCGGGCAGAAGAACGCCGGCCTGGCGATGGGCCTGACCCTGCCGCAAACCTACCGCTACGTGCTGCTGCCGAACGCCTACCGCGTTATTGTGCCGCCGATGACCTCGGAGATGATGAACCTGGTGAAAAACTCGGCCATCGCCTCCACCATCGGTCTGGCCGATATGGCCGCGCAGGCGGGCAAACTGCTGGACTACTCCGCTCATGCCTGGGAGTCTTTTACCGCCATCACCCTGGCCTATGTTTTCATCAACGCGGTGATTATGCTGATTATGTATGTGGTCGAGCGTAAGGTTCGCCTGCCTGGCAATATGGGAGGCAAATAATGTACGATTTTGACTGGAGTTCGATCGTTCCCTCCATGCCCTATCTGCTGGCAGGGCTGGTGATCACCCTGAAGATTACGGTGATCGCCATCGTGGTCGGCATCGTCTGGGGCACCCTGCTGGCGGTTATGCGCCTGTCCAGCTTTCTGCCGCTGGCCTGGTTTGCTAAATCCTACGTCAACGTATTCCGCTCAATCCCACTGGTGATGGTCCTGCTGTGGTTCTACCTGATTGTCCCGGGCTTCCTGCAGAACGTGCTGGGACTGTCGCCGAAAACGGATATTCGCCTGATCTCGGCGATGGTGGCGTTTTCGATGTTCGAAGCCGCCTACTATTCAGAGATTATCCGCGCCGGCATTCAGAGCATCTCCCGCGGCCAGTCCAGCGCCGCGCTGGCGTTGGGGATGACCCATTGGCAGTCAATGCGGCTGGTGATCCTGCCGCAGGCCTTCCGCGCCATGGTGCCGCTGCTGCTAACCCAGGGGATCGTCCTGTTCCAGGATACCTCGCTGGTGTATGTATTGAGTCTCGCCGACTTCTTCCGTACCGCCTCCACTATTGGCGAGCGTGACGGAACCCAGGTCGAAATGATCCTGTTCGCGGGCGGCGTCTATTTTGTGATTAGCCTCAGCGCCTCGCTGTTGGTCAGCTGGTTGAAGAAAAGGACTGTGTAATGATTACCCTGAAAAACGTTTCAAAATGGTATGGTCACTTTCAGGTGCTGACCGATTGCTCCACGGAAGTGAAAAAAGGCGAAGTCGTGGTGGTCTGCGGGCCGTCAGGCTCCGGTAAATCCACGCTGATTAAGACTGTGAACGGCCTTGAGCCGGTACAGCAGGGGCAGATTATTGTCGATGGCACCGTGGTTAACGATAAAAAGACCAACCTGGCTAAACTGCGCTCGCACGTCGGCATGGTGTTTCAGCATTTTGAACTGTTCCCGCATCTGTCGATTATCGACAACCTGACGCTGGCGCAGGTTAAAGTGCTTAACCGCGATAAAGCCTCAGCGCGCAAGAAAGGCCTCAAGTTGCTGGAGCGCGTTGGCCTGGCGGCGCATGCGGAAAAATACCCGGCGCAACTCTCCGGCGGCCAGCAGCAGCGCGTGGCCATTGCCCGTGCCCTGTGTATGGACCCGATCGCCATGCTGTTTGATGAGCCCACCTCAGCGCTTGACCCGGAGATGATTAACGAGGTGCTGGACGTTATGGTCGAACTGGCCAACGAGGGGATGACCATGATGGTCGTGACCCATGAGATGGGCTTTGCCCGCAAGGTGGCGAACCGGGTGATCTTTATGGATGAAGGGAAGATTGTCGAGGATGCCGATAAAGAGGCCTTCTTTGCCAATCCGCAATCCGAGCGTGCCAAAGATTTCCTCGCCAAAATACTCCATTAATGGTTTTTCTCTGCGCATACCGCCCGGTATGCGCAGTTAATCTTTTCCGCCATATTATTCGCCAATGTTATTTATGCGGCAGATTATCGCTACTATCATTTACGTACCCAATAAACCTGGGCGATAAAAGCTGAACTTATTTATTAAATCGATCAATTCATAAAGAATTCAATAATGAATTCGTGGACCGGCCTTGCCACCGCCGCTAGCATATAACGCCTCGTAACAGGTTCGTCGCACGATTATTTTATTAATTGAATATAATATTCTTGCCTGACCTCGCCTGCGCCGAAATAAAGGCCATCAATATTCTCTGCCGCTCGCAGAATAATGGATGCGCCACCAAACCAATGAAACAAATGGATATTGCTTCATGTTAATTCGATCTCGCACGCTCACCGGGCTGCTGTTTATCACGCTGGCGGGCACCTCAGCCGCCGGGGCCGCGCCATTGGCCTCTTCTACTCACCAGACGGAGCAGGATAAAGCCCGCCAGGAAGCGCTGGCGCCGCAGCAACAGGATTTTCAGTCTTCACAACAGCGCGTGGCGCCGCAGGGTATCCCTTTTCCTGAGGAAACGCATTGCAAATTGATCAACCGGGTCGATATCGACTCCGATAACCAGGCGCTCACCCGGAAATTACTGGCGAAAACCGCACGGCAGGCGCAGGGACGCTGTCTGGGTAGCGAAGGCATTCGCCTGCTGGCCTATACCTTGCAAAATGAGCTGATCGCGCAAGGCTACATCACCTCGCTGATTGATGTGCCCTCCCAGTCGCTGGAGCACGGCATACTCAGGTTCACGCTGCACTATGGCAAAGTGGGCGCTATCGACTATGCCGACGGCTCGGACACCACCCGCCTGTGGAATTCCCTACCCACCTCTTCCGGTACTATCCTGCGCTTAAGCGACCTTGAGCAAGGGATGGCCAACCTGCAGCGTCTGCCCGGCGCCACCGCGCACATGAAACTGCTGCCGGGCCAGCACGAGGGCGAAAGCGATATCCAGATCGCCCGCAGCCTGGCGAAAAAATGGCAGCTTGGCGCCTGGCTTGACGACGCCGGCAGCAAAGCCAGCGGACGCTACCAGGCCGGCGGGGCCCTCTATCTCTATGACCTGACCACCCTCAACGATATCCTGTACCTTTCCGGCGGGGGCGATATTGAATTCAATCAGCATAACGACGGCAACCACAACGGCAGCCTGTATTACTCCATTCCCTTTGGCTACTGGACACTAAGCGCCTACGGGGCATACAGCCAGTATCGTCAGCAGTTTAACGGCAACTGGTCGACGATGGATTATAAGAGTAAAAATCGCTACTACAGCGCCACGCTGAGTCGTCTGCTCTCCCACACCCGGCAGCAAAAAACCACCGCTGACCTGCGGATCGCCAAGAGCAGCTCGCATTATTACTTCGGCGGCAGTGAGCTACTGGTGATGCGCAAGCAGAACCCCTCATGGGAATTCACCCTCAACCACCAGCACTACTTTAACAAAAAGATTGTTGATGCCAGCATCGGCATCCAGCGCAGCCTGCCGTGGCTCAGCTCGACAGCAACGCCGGAAGAGCAGGCCGGGCTGTATAGCCCGCTGTCGCGGATTGTGCATGGTAATCTGCAGGCAATGATGAAATTTGACGCCACCGGCGACAAATTTACCTGGGCTCCCCGCCTCAGCGCCCAGTTCAGCCCGGACAAACTCGCTTCCGATAATAAATTCAATATTGGTAGTCGCTGGAGCGTGCGCGGTTTTGACGGTGAAAACAGCCTGTCCGGCAATCAGGGATGGTACTGGCGCAACGATTTTATCTGGGATCTGGCCACCCACGAGCGGCAATTCTATTTGGGCGCGGATATAGGCCGTCTTATCGGCGCCGATCTATATCAAAAAGGCAAAGTGCTCTCCGGCGCCGTCAGCGGGCTGCGTGGTCAGCTATGGTCAACGCAGTACGATCTGTTTATTAGTACCCCGCTGAGTAAACCGGATAAGTTTCATAGCGACGCCCTGAATATGGGCTTTTCATTACAGTGGAGGTATTAATTCGCACATTATTGACTCGTCATATTTACATTATTTATTAATCATTATTTAAAGGAATAAAGAAAATGTTTAAGTTTAAGGCTTCTTATGTCGCACTGGCGGCAGTATTAACCTCGTCGGTAGTTTATGCCGACCCCACAAGCTATACGCACTCTTCCGGCGCCACGGTTATCGATATTGAAAAGCCGAATGCCGCCGGTGTCTCCCATAACCTGTACCGCGACTTCAACGTCGGCACCAATGGCACCATCCTTAATAACAGCGGCGATGATGTCAGCCACAGCACATTTGGCAATATCGCCCGCAACAATAATCTGACCGCCGGCAGCGCTTCGGTGATTTTGAACGAGGTGACCTCCAAAAACGCCAGTAGCCTGAAGGGCTTTATCGAAGTCAACGGTCAGAAAGCGGATGTGGTAATCGCCAACCCGAACGGCATCACCTGTTCCGGCTGTAGCTTTGTTAATACCAACAAGGCTATCCTGACCACCGGCAAGGTTAATATGACCGACGATGGCGCCATCGGCAGCTATACCGTAACGGGCGGCACCCTCACCATCGGCGAAAATGGCATGAACGCCGCCAACGGCTACGCGGTTCTGCTCGCCGACGCGATTAAGATTAACGGTAAAGTGCAGGCCAACAACGCCCTGGTCAGCGCGGGCAACTTCACCATGGATAACAGCTCTGGCTCGGTGACCTCCGCCGGTAAAAAGGCCACCCTGATCCAGATGACGGTTAACCCGCAGTACAGCATCGACGTCAGCAGCCTTGGCGGCATTGAGGCCAACAGCATCAGCATGGTCGGCAATAACATCGGCTTTGGCGTACGTAATAAGGGTTCTATTATCTCCAACGGCACGCTGATGCTCACCAGCAACGGTAATTTACTGAACAAAGGGTCAATAACGGGCAAAGGTTTGCTGAGCCAGGTTTCCACCGTCACGGGCATCACCAATGACGGTAGCATCGCCGGCGCCTATTATTTAATGCTCTCCAGTGGCGATTATATCGTTAACACCGGTTCTCTCTCCGGCGGCCAGCTGATTGCCACCGCTAACGGCAACATCACCAACGGCGACTCAGGCACGATGACCGGCACCAGTGGATTAAGCCTGACCAGCGGCGGGAAAATCCGCAACGAAGAAAAAGCCTCCCTGCTGTCAAATAACCAGATTGCCGCCACGGCAATCGGTGATTTCCTCAATGAAGGCAAAATCAGCGCCAAACACACCAGCCTGACGTTTGTCGGCGACAGCTTTAAAAACACCGGCAATATTAACTCTACTGGCCAAACCACCATTCAGTCGCTTACACAGGACGGCAGCGCCAATACGGGCGAGATCTATAACCTCGGCAATATCACCGGCGAAAATATCAATCTGCAGACCAATGGCACGCTGGCGCAAAGCAGCAGTGGTCGTATTGAGGCAACCAACGCCATTACCGCCCACAGCTACTGGCTGAACCAAAATGGTTATATGAATGCCGCCGATATCACCACCGATCACGGCGTAGTGAATAATTATGGCAATATTACTGCCAAAAATATTTCAATCACGACCTACTCAGATATCACCAACGAAGGGCAGATCAGCAGCACCGGCGACCTGACCTTAAATACCAAAAATAAAGGCGCGATCTACAATTATTCAACCCTCAGCGCGGGCGGCAACATGACGTTAACCGCCACCAAAGTGGTCAATGGTGGTAAAAGTTGCGGCATACTGGGCCTGGCGAAATGCGGCGTCGGGACGTTAACTGCTGACAAGCTGGTACTGAACTCATCGCAGAAATATGTTAGCGACATGGGTGGAAAACAGTATTTCAAGAGCACCGAAGTCAACACGGTGAAATAAGACAAACCACGATGCGCGAAGCCTCGCGCATCGTTTTTCGCACGCTTAGGGCTCGAAGGGCCGACGCTGGAACTGATCGTGGCCACATTTTGGACAGCGCGGCAGCACGTCCGGGGTGTATACCGCCAGGTGATAGTGGCACTTCTCGCAGACCAGGTTGCCCAGACCGACCACTTCGCCGCTGTGGTACACGCCGTGATGATTCAGATCCTGAAAGACTTCCCGCCACTCGAGCTGGGTTTTGTCGGTGATATCAGCCAGCTCCTGCCACAGGCTCTCTTTGATCACCCGCATAAACACGCTGTCGCTCTCGTCTTCGTGACTCTCTTCGTAGCTGCGGGCAAACTCCTCGAGGTCGCGTTTGACCGCCGCAATCACCGACTCGATCTCGCTCTGCGTCAGATCGCCGGCGCGGACGATTTTTTCCCGCGCCTGCGTCACCAGCGCGTCGATATCGCGCTCTCCATGGCGGAGCCGTTCGCTGAGCGAGGAGACCAGTTCACGGTAATATTGAGCAACCTTGTTCATCATTTCGCCTCCGGTGGGGTTAACGTCTTCTGATAATAGACCTTATTCCTCTCCCGCTGTGTCTGGCAAGCCACAGAGTCGCGAAATAATCTGCGCAGCTTTTGCCGATGTTGATGTGCGAAAAGCTGTTTTGACGTGGGCGTTTGGGCTATGCTATGCCGATCTGAAATAACACATCCATTGGCTACACTTTGTAGCTGTATTGAAAACAGGACCACTGGCTGCCATGCAAGAGCAATACCGCCCGGAAGAGATAGAATCGAAAGTCCAGCTTCACTGGGACGAAAATCGTACATTTGAAGTAACTGAAGACGAGAGCAAAGAGAAGTATTACTGCCTGTCGATGCTTCCTTATCCTTCTGGTCGACTACACATGGGTCACGTGCGTAACTACACCATCGGCGACGTGATTGCCCGCTACCAGCGCATGCTGGGCAAAAACGTCCTGCAGCCGATCGGCTGGGATGCGTTCGGTCTGCCGGCAGAAGGGGCGGCGGTGAAAAACAACACCGCGCCAGCGCCGTGGACCTACGACAACATCGCCTACATGAAAAACCAGCTCAAAATGCTGGGCTTCGGCTATGACTGGAGCCGCGAGCTGGCGACCTGCACCCCGGAATACTACCGCTGGGAGCAGAAGTTCTTCACCGAGCTGTACAAAAAAGGCCTGGTGTACAAAAAAACCTCCGCAGTGAACTGGTGCCCGAATGACCAGACCGTGCTGGCCAACGAACAGGTTATCGACGGCTGCTGCTGGCGCTGCGATACCAAGGTCGAGCGTAAAGAGATCCCGCAGTGGTTTATTAAAATCACCGCCTACGCCGATGAACTGCTGAACGATCTGGATAAGCTGGACCACTGGCCGGACACCGTGAAGACCATGCAGCGCAACTGGATCGGCCGTTCGGAAGGGGTAGAAATCTCCTTTGACGTCAACGACTACGCTGACAAACTGACTGTCTACACCACCCGTCCGGACACCTTTATGGGTTGTACCTACCTGGCCGTCGCGGCGGGTCACCCGCTGGCGCAGCAGGCTGCGGCGAACAATCCGGCGCTGGCCACCTTTATCGACGAGTGCCGCAATACCAAAGTGGCCGAAGCCGACATGGCGACGATGGAGAAAAAAGGCGTCGATACCGGCTTTAAAGCCATTCATCCGCTGACCGGTGAAGAAATTCCGGTCTGGGCGGCAAACTTTGTGCTGATGGAATACGGCACCGGCGCGGTAATGGCCGTTCCGGGTCACGACCAGCGCGACTACGAGTTCGCCAGCAAGTACGGTCTGAACATTAAGCCGGTTATCCTCGCTGCCGACGGCTCCGAGCCGGATCTCTCCGAGCAGGCGCTGACCGAGAAAGGCGTCCTGTTTAACTCCGGCGAGTTCAGCGGTCTTGATTATGAAGCGGGCTTCAACGCCATTGCCGACAAACTGGCTGCTATGGGCGTGGGCGAGCGTAAAGTTAACTACCGTCTGCGCGACTGGGGCGTATCCCGTCAGCGCTACTGGGGCGCGCCGATCCCGATGGTGACCCTGGAAGATGGCACCGTGCTGCCGACCCCGGAAGATCAGCTGCCGGTGATCCTGCCGGAAGACGTGGTCATGGACGGCATCACCAGCCCGATCAAAGCCGATCCTGAATGGGCCAAGACCACCGTCAACGGCCAGCCGGCGCTGCGCGAAACCGACACCTTTGATACCTTTATGGAATCCTCCTGGTACTATGCGCGCTACACCTGCCCGCAGTATCGGGAAGGAATGCTGGATTCGAAAGCGGCCAACTACTGGCTGCCGGTAGATATCTACATCGGCGGTATCGAACACGCCATCATGCACCTGCTCTACTTCCGCTTCTTCCATAAGCTGATGCGCGACGCGGGCATGGTGAACTCCGATGAGCCGGCGAAACAGCTGCTGTGCCAGGGCATGGTGCTGGCTGACGCGTTCTACTATGTGGGCGAAAACGGCGAACGTAACTGGGTTTCCCCGGTTGACGCCATCGTTGAGCGCGACGAAAAAGGCCGCATCGTGAAGGCCAAAGACGCGGCGGGCCACGAGCTGGTGTACACCGGCATGAGCAAGATGTCCAAGTCGAAAAACAACGGCATCGACCCGCAGGTGATGGTTGAGCGCTACGGCGCGGATACCGTGCGTCTGTTCATGATGTTTGCGTCCCCGGCGGATATGACCCTCGAGTGGCAGGAATCTGGCGTTGAAGGGGCGAACCGCTTCCTGAAACGCGTCTGGAAACTGGTCTACGAGCACACCACTAAAGGAGAGGTTGCGGCACTGAACGTGGCGGCTCTGAGCGAAGATCAGAAAGCGCTGCGTCGCGATATCCACAAAACCATCGCCAAAGTGACCGATGACATCGGCCGTCGTCAGACCTTCAACACCGCCATCGCGGCAATCATGGAGCTGATGAACAAGCTGGCGAAAGCGCCGCAGGAAGATGAGCAGGATCGTGCGCTGATGCAGGAAGCTCTGCTGGCGGTGGTGCGTATGCTCAACCCGTTCACTCCGCACGCCAGCTTCACCCTGTGGCGTGAGCTGAACGGCGAAGGCGATATCGACAACGCGCCGTGGCCGGTAGCGGATGAGAGCGCGATGGTGGAAGACAGCACCCTCGTCGTCGTCCAGGTCAATGGCAAAGTTCGTGGTAAAATTACCGTTGCGGTAGATGCAACTGAAGAGCAGGTTCGCGAGCGCGCCGGCCAGGAACATCTGGTGGCGAAATATCTCGACGGTAAAACCGTGCGTAAAGTGATTTACGTTCCGGGTAAACTGCTCAATCTGGTCGTTGGCTAAGCGCGGGAGGAAGCGTGCGATATCTGGTAACAATGTTGTTATCTCTGGCGGTGCTCGTCACCGCCGGCTGTGGCTGGCATTTGCGTAGCACTACCAAGGTGCCCGCCACCATGAAAACCATGATTTTCCAGTCGAGCGATCCGAACGGCCCGTTAAGCCGCGCGGTACGTAATCAGCTGCGTCTTAACGGAGTGGAACTGATCGACGCCAGCACGCTGCGTAAAGATGTCCCTTCTCTGCGCCTCGATGGCTCGTCGATTCAGAAAGATACCGCATCGGTGTTCCAGGATGGTCGTACGGCGGAGTATCAGATGGTCATGACCGTTCATGCCAGCGTCCTGATCCCGGGTCACGATATCTATCCGATTACCACCAAGGTCTATCGGTCGTTCTTTGATAACCCGCAGGCGGCATTAGCGAAAGACGCCGAGCAGGATATGATTATCCAGGAAATGTACGACAAAGCGGCGGAACAGCTGATTCGTAAGCTGCCAAGCGTTCAGGTAGCGGATGTTGAAGCAACCCAGCAGGAAGAGAAACCGGTCGCCAGCAGCGCGGCGCCGGCTTCCTCGGGTAACCGCGTCTCCACCACGCTGGGTCAATGATGATTCGGTTGTACCCGGAACAGCTCCGCGCGCAGCTCACTGAAGGGCTGCGCGCGGCCTATCTGCTGCTTGGCAACGATCCCCTGCTGTTGCAGGAAAGCCAGGACGCCATTCGCGAAGCTGCTGCCGCGCAGGGCTTTACCGAGCACCATACTTTTTCAATCGACAACAGCACCGACTGGCAGGCGATTTTCGCCTTAAGCCAGGCGATGAGCCTGTTTGCCAGCCGGCAAACCCTGCTGTTGATCCTACCGGAAAACGGCCCCAACGCGGCGATCAATGAACAGCTCGCCACGCTGGTTGGCCTGCTGCACGACGACCTGCTGCTGATAGTTCGCGGAAATAAGCTGACCAAAGCCCAGGAGAATGCCGCATGGCTCACCGCCCTGGCTCAGCGCGCCGTCCAGGTCAGTTGCCAGACGCCGGAATACGCGCAGCTGCCGCGCTGGCTGGCCGCCCGGGCCAAACAGCATCAGCTGCAGCTCGACGACGCGGCCAGTCAGCTGCTGTGCTACTGTTACGAAGGCAATCTGCTGGCGCTGGCGCAGGCGCTGGAGCGTCTGGCGCTGCTCTGGCCGGACGGTAAGCTAACCCTCCCCCGCGTTGAGCAAGCGGTAAACGATGCCGCGCACTTTACGCCTTACCATTGGGTCGATGCCCTACTGGCAGGCAAAAGTAAGCGCGTGCTGCACGTCCTGCAGCAGTTACGCCTTGAAGGCTGCGAGCCGGCGATCCTGCTGCGTACTCTGCAGCGGGAGCTGCTGCTGCTGGTTACCCTCAAGCGCCAGGCGACGCACACGCCGCTGCGCTCGCTGTTTGATAAACATCGGGTCTGGCAAAACCGCCGTCAGCTGCTCAGCGACGCCCTCACGCGCCTGAGCGGGGAACAGCTGCGCCAGGCGGTGACCCTTCTGACCCGCGCGGAGCTCACCTTTAAACAGGATTACGGGCACGACGTCTGGCCCGAACTGGAAAGTCTTTCGTTGTTGCTCTGCCACAAAGCCCTGGCGGACGTTTTTATTGATGGTTGATATGACTCAGTTACAGGCAATCTATGGCGGCACCTTCGATCCGGTGCATTACGGTCACCTCAAGCCGGTTGAGATCCTGGCGAATCAGATTGGCCTGAGCAAGGTCATCATCATGCCTAACAACGTCCCGCCGCACCGGCCGCAGCCGGAAGCCACCAGCGCCCAGCGCGTGCACATGCTGAAGCTGGCGATTGCCGATAAACCGCTGTTCACGCTCGATGAACGCGAACTACGGCGCGATACCCCCTCCTGGACGGCGCAAACGCTGCAGGAGTGGCGCCAGGAGCAGGGGCCGCGCAAACCGCTGGCGTTTATCATTGGCCAGGATTCGCTACTGACCTTTCCCACCTGGCACAACTATGAAACCATTCTCGACAATGCCCACCTGATTGTTTGCCGCCGCCCGGGTTACCCGCTGACCATGGCGCAGGAAGCGGATCAGCGCTGGCTGGATCGCCATTTAACCCACGACGTGGAGTCTCTGCATAACCGCCCTTCCGGCGTGATCTACCTGGCTGAGACGCCGTGGTTCGATATTTCCGCGACGATCATCCGCCAGCGCCTTGAGCGCGGCGAGTCCTGCGCCGAGATGCTGCCTGCCGCCGTGCTGGATTACATCCGCGAGCAGGGACTCTATTGCTGACCCCAGGCTGGGCCTGGCGCGAAAAAAGCGCTATCGTAACGCCATCTCTTCATCGCCTGTCAGAGCCTGTTCATGAAATTGTGGTTAGTTCGCCATGGCGAAACCGAAGCCAACGTTGCCGGGTTATACAGCGGCCATGCCCCAACGCCCCTGACGCCGCGCGGCGTCGCTCAGGCGCGCGCGCTCGGCGAACGGCTGCGCCTGGCGCCTTTCGATAAAGTATTCTGTAGCGAGCTGGCGCGGACCGGGACAACGGCCGATCTGCTGCTTGGCGACCGCGCTATTCCGCGTGAGCGCCATCCCGCGCTCAATGAGATGTTTTTCGGCGACTGGGAGATGCGTCATCATCGCGACCTCCAGCGAGAAGATGCGGAAAACTATGCCGCCTGGTGTGCCGACTGGCAGCATGCGGCCCCCACCAACGGCGAAAGCTTTCAGAATTTTGCCCGCCGCGTCAGCGAGTTTATCCCAACGCTGACCGACTGCCGCCATCTTGACCATCTGCTGATCGTCGGCCATCAGGGCGTCCTGAGCCTGCTGACCGCCCTGCTGTTGCAGATGCCTGCGGCGGCGATGTGGCACTTTCCCATTGCCCATGGCGCCTGGAGCCTCCTCGAAATCCGCGACGATTTCACCACCCTGCGGGTATTAAATAGCCAGGCCGTCTGGCGGCCGCAAGAAGAATTCCCGCCAGACCATTGACAGGCCAGAGCAGGCTGTTATTCTCCGCTGCCAGGCAGCATCCGCCAAAGCCGGTTTGCAGAAATTGTTTTACAAAAATGGCGATGCAATCCGCGGCGAGGGATGGGATGATAGCCCGCCACGAACGCCTGCCGACAGACATTTCACCCGACTTTTTCATCAGTTCAGGTATACTGTCAGGCTCTTTATGATTATCAATCTTCACGCACCCAGGGGGAACACTTGCAGGGTAAAGCACTCCAGGATTTTGTTATCGACAAAATTGATGACCTGAAAGGTCAGGACATCGTTGCCATTGATGTACATGGCAAATCCAGCATCACCGATTGCATGATTATCTGCACCGGCACCTCCACGCGTCATGTGATGTCTATCGCCGACCACGTGGTTCAGGAGTCCCGCGCCGCCGGCATGCTGCCGCTGGGCGTTGAAGGGGAAGCCGCCGCCGACTGGATCGTCGTCGACCTCGGCGACGTGATGGTCCACGTCATGCAGGAAGAGAGCCGTCGTCTGTACGAGCTGGAAAAACTCTGGAGTTAATGCGTGAAGTTGCAGCTGGTGGCCGTTGGCACCAAAATGCCGGACTGGGTACAGACCGGCTTTAGCGAGTATCTGCGCCGTTTTCCCAAAGATATGCCGTTCGAGCTGGTGGAGATCCCTGCCGGTAAGCGCGGTAAGAACGCTGATATCAAACGCATCCTCGAAAAAGAGGGCGAGATGATGTTAGCCGCTGCCGGTAAGAACCGCATCGTGACCCTGGATATTCCGGGTAAACCATGGGATACACCGCAGCTGGCGCGCGAACTGGAACGCTGGAAACAGGACGGGCGCGACGTCAGTTTACTGGTAGGCGGCCCGGAAGGTCTCTCTCCCGCCTGTAAAGCAGCGGCGGAACAGAGTTGGTCGCTCTCCACCCTCACCTTACCTCACCCGCTGGTGCGCGTACTGGTGGCCGAGAGTCTGTACCGGGCGTGGAGCATCACCACCAACCACCCGTACCACCGTGAGTAATGATGATCAGGGTAGACTAAGCAGCGAATGAAATTACAGAATTCTTTCCGCGACTATACGGCTGAATCCTCGCTGTTCGTGCGCCGGGCGCTGGTCGCTTTTTTGGGGATTTTGCTGCTTACCGGCGTTCTGATCGCCAACCTGTACAATGTGCAAATCGTTCGCTTCGACGACTATCAGACGCGCTCGAACGAAAACCGCATCAAGCTGGTGCCGATCCCGCCGAGCCGCGGCATTATTTACGATCGCAACGGCACCCCGCTGGCGCTTAACCGCACCATTTACCAGCTGGAGATGATGCCGGAGAAAGTCGATAACGTACAGCAGACGCTGGATGCGCTACGCGACGTCGTCGATTTAACTGACGATGACATCGCCGGTTTCAAAAAGGAGCGCGCCCGCTCCCATCGTTTTACCTCGATTCCGGTAAAGGTCAACCTCAGCGAAGTGCAGGTGGCCCGCTTTGCCGTCAACCAGTACCGCTTTCCCGGCGTGGAAGTCAAAGGCTACAAGCGTCGTTATTACCCCTATAATTCGGCGCTGACTCACGTCATTGGCTATGTCTCAAAAATTAACGATAAAGACGTCGACCGCCTGGATAAAGAGGGCAAGCTGGCCAACTACGCCTCGACGCACGACATTGGTAAGCTGGGTATAGAGCGTTATTACGAGGACGTTCTGCACGGTCAGACCGGCTACGAAGAGGTTGAAGTGAACAACCGCGGCCGCGTCATTCGTCAGCTGAAAGAGGTGCCTCCGCAGGCCGGACGCGACATCTACCTCACCCTCGACCTCAAGCTGCAGCAGTATATTGAAACGCTGCTGGCCGGCAGCCGCGCCGCCGTGGTGGTGACCGACCCGCGTACCGGCGCTATTCTGGCGCTGGTTTCAACCCCGAGCTATGACCCGAACCTGTTCGTCGACGGCATCTCCAGCAAAGATTACTCCGCGCTGCTCAACGACCCGAACACACCGTTGGTCAACCGAGCAACGCAGGGGGTCTATCCGCCGGCGTCGACGGTCAAACCGTACGTCGCCGTCTCGGCGCTGAGCGCCGGGGTGATCACCCGCAACACCAGCCTCTTCGACCCCGGCTGGTGGCAGTTGCCTGGCTCAGAGAAACGCTATCGTGACTGGAAAAAGTGGGGCCACGGCCATCTGAACGTCACCAAAGCGCTCGAGGAGTCTGCAGATACCTATTTCTACCAGGTCGCCTATGACATGGGCATCGACCGTCTCTCAGAGTGGATGAGCAAGTTTGGCTACGGCCACTACACCGGTATCGACCTCTCCGAGGAGCGCTCTGGCAACATGCCGACCCGCGAATGGAAGCTCAAGCGCTTTAAGAAACCCTGGTACCAGGGGGACACCATTCCGGTGGGCATCGGCCAGGGTTACTGGACCGCCACGCCGATCCAGATGAACAAAGCGCTGATGATCCTGATTAACGACGGCGTGGTGAAGGTGCCGCATCTGCTGCAGAGCACCGTGGAAGACGGCAAGCCCGTACCCTGGGTCCAGCCCCATGAGCCGCCGGTAGGCGATATCCATTCCGGCTATTGGGAAATCGCCAAAGACGGCATGTACGGCGTGGCCAACCGCGGCAACGGCACCGCGCACAAATACTTCGCCAGCGCGCCGTATAAAATCGCGGCCAAGTCAGGTACCGCTCAGGTGTTCGGCCTGAAGGCCAACGAAACCTATAACGCGCACCGGATCTCCGAGCGCTTGCGCGACCATAAACTGATGACGGCGTTTGCGCCTTATAACAACCCGCAGGTTGCCGTGGCGATGATTCTGGAAAACGGCGGCGCCGGCCCGGCGGTCGGTACGATTATGCGCCAGATCCTCGATCACATCATGCTGGGCGATAACAACACTACGCTGCCAAGCGAAAACCCGGCGGTAACCGCAGGGGAGGATCAATAATGACGGATAATCCGAACAAAAAATCGCTATGGGATAAAATCCATCTTGACCCCACCATGCTGCTTATCCTGCTGGCGCTGCTGACCTACAGCGCGCTGGTTATCTGGAGCGCCAGCGGTCAGGATGTCGGCATGATGGAGCGTAAAATCGGCCAGATCGCCATGGGCGTGGTGATCATGATCGTCATGGCGCAGATCCCGCCGCGGGTCTATGAAGGCTGGGCGCCCTACCTCTATATTTTCTGTATCATCCTGCTGGTAGCCGTTGACGCCTTCGGCGCCATCTCCAAAGGGGCGCAGCGCTGGCTGGATCTCGGTATTGTGCGCTTTCAGCCGTCGGAGATCGCCAAAATAGCCGTGCCGCTGATGGTGGCGCGGTTTATTAACCGCGATGTCTGTCCACCGTCGCTGAAGAACACCGGCATTGCCCTGGTGCTAATCTTCCTGCCGACGCTGCTGGTGGCGGCGCAGCCTGACCTCGGGACCTCGATCCTGATCGCCCTATCCGGGCTGTTTGTGCTGTTCCTCTCCGGCCTCAGCTGGCGCCTGATTGGTATCGCCGTGGTGCTGGTCGCCGCCTTTATTCCGATCCTGTGGTTCTTCCTGATGCACGACTATCAGCGTCAGCGCGTGATGATGCTCCTCGATCCGGAAACCGACCCGCTGGGCGCCGGCTATCACATTATTCAGTCTAAAATTGCCATTGGCTCCGGCGGTCTGCGCGGCAAAGGCTGGCTGCACGGCACCCAGTCGCAGCTGGAGTTTCTGCCGGAACGCCACACCGACTTTATCTTCGCCGTCCTCGCCGAAGAGCTGGGCCTGATTGGCGTACTGATCCTGCTAGCGCTTTATATTCTGCTGATTATGCGCGGACTGTGGATCGCCGCCCAGGCGCAAACCACCTTTGGCCGGGTCATGGCCGGTGGTTTAATGTTGATTTTATTCGTTTATGTCTTCGTAAATATTGGTATGGTGAGTGGTATTTTACCGGTGGTGGGCGTACCGTTGCCGCTGGTGAGCTACGGGGGCTCCGCCCTGATCGTACTGATGGCCGGGTTTGGTATCGTAATGTCGATCCATACCCACAGAAAAATGTTGTCGAAAAGCGTTTAAAGGGGTTAGCAATGCGTAAGCAATGGCTGGGGATCTGCATAGCAGCGGGGCTGCTGGCGGCATGTTCGAGTGATGACGTGCAACAAAAAACGGTCAGTACTCCACAGCCGGCCGTCTGTAATGGCCCGACGGTTGAGATCAGCGGCGCCGATCCGCAGTATGAAACGCCGAACGCCACGGCGAATCAGGATTATGAGCGCGACGGTAAAAGCTACAAAATCGTTCAGGATCCGGCCAACTTTACTCAGGCCGGTTTCGCGGCGATCTATGACGCAGAACCCAACAGCAACCTGACCGCCAGCGGCGAAGCCTTCGATCCGACTCAGTTGACCGCAGCGCACCCGACGCTGCCGATCCCGAGCTACGCGCGGATCACTAACCTTGCCAACGGACGGATGATCGTCGTGCGGATTAACGATCGCGGTCCCTATGGCAACGATCGGGTCATCTCGCTTTCCCGCGCATCCGCTGACCGCCTGAACACCTCCAACAACACCAAAGTGCGCATCGACCCCATCATCGTCGCGCCTGACGGTTCGCTTTCCGGCCCGGGGATGGCCTGTACCACCGTCGCCAAACAGACTTACGCCCTGCCCGCCCGTCCGAATCTGGACGGTGGGGACGCCGCTGGCATGAGCCAACCCGCGCCCACTGACGTTCGCCCGATCAGCAACAGCACGCTGACGCCGGCAGACAGCGTGGGCGCGCCGGTGAACAGCGGCGGTTTCCTCGGCGCGCCGACGCCCCTGAACAACGGCGTGCTGGAGAGTAGCGAACCAGCGGCAGCCGCCGCGACGGCTCCTGCCGCCGGCGCCACGCCAACAGCGCCAGTGACCGCGCCTGGCTCCATTCAGGGTAATGTGGCGCCCGCTGCGGCCACCGCCGCAGCCGCTGGCGCCGTGGCGGCCTCGTCCTCCGCGACCTCCAGCGCCAGCGGTAATTTTGTTGTCCAGGTGGGCGCAGTAAGCGACCAGACGCGGGCGCAGCAGTATCAGCAGCGCCTGAGCCAGCAGTTTTCTGTGCCAGGCCGGGTCATGCAAAACGGCGCGGTCTGGCGTATTCAGCTGGGTCCCTTTGCTGATAAAGCACAGGCCAGCGCCGTGCAGCAGCGCCTGCAAAGCGAAGCGCAGCTGCAGTCCTTTATTACTCGCGCCAACTAAACGCCGCGGGCCGCCCGTTCACCTCGCGCATGTAAAAGTCATTAACAAACTCATGCGCAATGTCGGATGCTGGCCCGCAGAGCATTTGCTATAGTAAGGCACTTTTTTAACTCCATCACGGATGCCGTTGTTCTGACCATGAAGACCTCTTTCACCGCTCGTTTACTCATTACGGCGCTCTCCGTTGCAGCGCTCTCCTCCGCTGCCCGCGCCGATGACCTGAATATCAAAACGATGATCCCAGGCGCCCCGCAGATTGACGCCGAATCCTGGATCCTTATCGATTACAACTCTGGCAAGGTACTGGCTGAAAACAATGCCGACTCCCGCCGCGACCCGGCCAGTCTGACCAAAATGATGACCAGCTATGTTATCGGTCAGGCGATGAAAGCGGGCAAATTCAAAGAGTCCGATCTGGTCACCGTCGGCAACGATGCCTGGGCCACCGGCAACCCGGTTTTCAAAGGCTCTTCTCTGATGTTCCTCAAGCCGGGCATGCAGGTGCCGGTTTCTCAGCTGATCCGTGGTATTAACCTGCAGTCCGGTAACGATGCCTGCGTGGCGATGGCCGACTACGTCGCCGGCAGCCAGGACGCCTTCGTCAGCCTGATGAACAACTACGTCAACGCTCTGGGCCTGAAAAACACCCATTTCCAGACCGTTCACGGTCTTGATGCTGACGGACAGTACAGCTCCGCGCGCGACATGGCGCTGATTGGCCAGGCGCTGATCCGCGACGTACCGAACGAGTACTCCATCTATCGTGAGAAAGAGTTCACCTTCAACGGCATCCGCCAGCTGAACCGTAACGGCCTGCTGTGGGATAACAGCCTGAACGTCGACGGCATCAAAACCGGCCATACCGACAAAGCGGGTTACAACCTCGTCGCTTCCGCCACCGAAGGCCAGATGCGCCTGATCTCCGCGGTAATGGGCGGCCGGACGTTCAAAGGCCGTGAGTCGGAAAGCAAAAAACTGCTTACCTGGGGCTTCCGCTTCTTCGAAACCGTCAACCCGATTAAAGCTGGCAAAGAGTTTGCCTCCGAACCGGCCTGGTTCGGCGACAGCGATCGCGCTTCGCTGGGGGTGGATAAAGACGTCTACCTGACCATTCCGCGCGGCCGAATGAAAGATCTGAAAGCCAGCTACGTGCTGAATAACACTGAGCTGCACGCCCCGCTGCAGAAAAACCAGGTTGTCGGCACCATTAACTTCCAGTTGGATGGTAAAACCATCGACCAGCGTCCGCTGGTGGTCCTGCAGGAAATTCCGGAAGGTAATTTCTTCGGCAAAATTATTGATTACATTAAATTAATGTTCCACCACTGGTTTGGTTAAAAATCGAACACTTGAAAGTGTGATTTCCATCCCCATATACTATTCATTCAAGTAACCTGATAACTCCCGCCCTTGGTGGGAGTTATTATTTTGTCGTAACACCGGAGCTGACATGAAAACCAAACTTAACGAACTGCTTGAATTCCCTACGCCATTTACTTACAAAGTAATGGGGCAGGCGTTGCCGGAGCTGGTTGATCAGGTGGTGGAAGTGGTACAGCGCCATGCGCCTGGTGATTACTCGCCGTCAGTAAAACCGAGCAGCAAAGGTAACTACCACTCGGTCTCCATCACCATCAACGCCACCCACATTGAACAAGTGGAAACGCTGTACGAAGAGTTAGGCAATATCGATATCGTTCGGATGGTGCTGTAACCTTTTCCCTGACCCGGCCGCCGTGCCGGGTCTTCTCATTCCCTTCTGCACGGCTGTGATATACTCCCCAACCTGAATTCTCTCTTCCCGGCGGAGATGTTGTTTTGCAGCACAATAAAATTCTTATCCGGCAGCTTGGCCTGCAACCTTACGAACCCGTCTCGCAGGCGATGCATGAATTTACCGACGCCCGTGATGAAGATACCCTCGACGAGATCTGGCTGGTGGAACATCACCCCGTATTCACCCAGGGTCAGGCCGGCAAAGCGGAACACGTGCTGGTGCCCGGCGATATTCCGGTGATCCAGAGCGATCGCGGCGGCCAGGTCACCTATCACGGTCCGGGACAGCAGGTGATGTACGTCCTGTTGGACCTCAAGCGCCGTAAGCTGGGCGTGCGGGAGCTGGTGACGCTACTGGAGCAAACGGTCGTCAATACCCTAGCTGAATATAGTATCGAGTCGCACCCCCGCGCCGACGCCCCTGGCGTCTATGTCGGCGAACGCAAAATCTGCTCTCTGGGATTGCGGATCCGTAAAGGTTGTTCTTTCCACGGTCTGGCGCTTAATATCGCCATGGATCTCACACCGTTTTTGCGTATCAACCCCTGCGGCTATGCCGGTATGGAGATGACGCAAATGCGCCAGTGGCAGCCGGCAGCCTCCCCGGAGACGGTCGCTCCGCGGCTGGTCGCCAATCTGCTGGCGCTGCTAAATCATCCACCGTACGAATATCTTCCCCGGGATTAAGCGGCAGGCCAACGTCCCGCTGTCAGCGGGGCGCTAAACGAGTAACACGTTATTTTTGCAATCAATTGTCACGCACGGCAACGCGGTGGGCCGCTATACTTGGCCTATCATTCCCAACCGGACTCATCGCGTGCCAGAGAATACGCCTCCGTCAGAATCTCCTGACAGACAGGATGAACGTTACGATCGTCAAATGTTTCGCATCCTGCGTAATATTGACCTCAATCTGTTGACGATCTTTGAAGCGGTATACGTGCATAAAGGTATCGTCAACGCCGCGAAGATACTCAATATCACACCGTCGGCGATTAGCCAGTCAATTAACAAACTGCGGGCGTTGTTCCCCGATCCGCTATTTATCCGCAAAGGACAGGGCGTTACCCCCACCGCCTATGCCACCCATCTTCATCAATACATCAGCCGCGGCATGGAAGCTTTCCTCAGCGCGCTGGATATCACCGGTAGCCCGCACCAGCAGCGGGTGATCACTATCGCCACTACGCCAGCGATGGGAGCGCTGCTGATGCCTGGCCTGGCCAGCGCGCTGAAGCCGACCTTTCCGCAGATCCTGTTGCACAATATCGCAATCGTCGACGCCGCGCGGCAGCTTGACCAGCGCCAGGTGGATCTGCTCATTGATACCCACCTGCACAGCGGCCAGGCGATAAGCCATCATGTGCTGTATCAGGATCGGGTACAGATGTACTGCCGCGCAGGACATCCCGCGCTGGACGGTCCGCAGGATGAAACGACCCTCGCGGAGTACGAATTTGCGCAGCTGCTGCCGGAAGGCCAGCGCTACCCCACCCTCCATCGCCGACTACAGGAAGAGATGGGCGAGCGCCGCTGCGGCTTTAGCACCTTTAACCTGATGACCCAGGCGGCGATGATCGCCGGGAGCGATATGCTGGGTCTGACCACCGAACGCCTGTTCGCCATGGTGTCCCGTCTCTGGCCGCTGCAGACCCTGGATTTCCCTTCCCTCGGTGAAGAGCAGATTGACGTTGCGCTGCACTTTAATAAGCTGAGCGGGAAAGAGCCATTGCTGAAAGAGATCATCGAGACGGTGATCCGCTCGTTTAAGGCGTAGCGCACGGAAGGGAAAAGGATAAAACAACAACTATTTTACAATTTGCTGGGCAGGCAGGCTGCTTTCTGCCCCTTTTCAATGGTATACTGCCTGCTCTTGATTCAAAAATAGTTGATAATTGCAACATTTCATTGAATTAATTCGCTTTCCTTCGTGACTCGCAACTGGAACACGCACGCTATGAGTAAACCCATTGTGATGGAACGCGGTGTTAAGTACCGCGACGCCGATAAAATGGCCCTTATCCCGGTGAAAAACGTGGCAACTGAGCGTGAAGCTCTGCTCAGAAAACCGGAATGGATGAAAATCAAACTTCCGGCAGACTCGTCCCGTATCCAGGGAATCAAAGCAGCGATGCGTAAGAACGGCCTGCACTCTGTGTGCGAAGAGGCCTCCTGCCCGAACCTTGCAGAATGCTTCAACCACGGTACCGCGACCTTTATGATCCTCGGCGCGATCTGTACCCGCCGTTGCCCGTTCTGCGACGTCGCGCATGGACGCCCGGTCGCGCCAGATGCAAACGAGCCACAAAAGCTGGCGCAAACTATCGCCGATATGGGTCTGCGCTATGTCGTAGTCACCTCGGTAGACCGTGACGACCTGCGTGATGGCGGCGCACAGCATTTTGCCGACTGCATCAGCGCCATTCGCGAGAAAAACCCGTCGATTAAGATCGAAACGCTGGTTCCGGATTTCCGCGGCCGCATGGATCGCGCACTTGATATTCTGACGGTGACCCCGCCGGATGTCTTCAACCATAACCTCGAAAACGTGCCCCGTCTTTATCGTCAGGTACGTCCGGGCGCGGATTACAACTGGTCGCTGAAGCTGCTGGAGCGTTTTAAAGAAGCGCACCCGGAGATCCCGACGAAATCCGGCCTGATGGTAGGTCTGGGCGAAACCAACGACGAGATCATCGAAGTGATGCGCGACCTGCGTCGCCATGGCGTCACCATGCTGACGTTAGGCCAGTATCTGCAGCCGAGCCGTCACCACCTGCCGGTGCAGCGCTACGTCAGCCCGGAGGAGTTTGAAGAGATGAAAGCGGAAGCGATGGCGATGGGCTTCACCCACGCCGCCTGCGGTCCCTTCGTCCGCTCTTCCTATCATGCCGACCTGCAGGCTAAAGGGATGGAAGTTAAATAACCCACCGCTTCCGCCGCTGCGCGCCTGTTCGGCGCAGCGGCTCTCTCCGCTTCATCCGTTTCGCCTGTCCGTAACAGTTAGTTGCATCTTTTCTCCGCGGCGTCGACAAAAACGACAAAGGCCGCAACGATAAACGTCGCGGCCTCTTCGCCGTACCGCCAGCATCCCGTCAGGGGACGCAGCCGGAGAATTACTCTTTATGAGAGAGCTTCTGCGCCGGCGCTTCTTCTTCTGCGGTGGTTTTCTTCGCGCTATCGTCATCTTCGTTCATGGCTTTTTTAAAGCCCTTGATAGCCGACCCCAGGTCGCCGCCCAGCGTACGTAATTTCTTGGTACCAAACACTAAGATAATCAGTGCTGCGACTACCAGCAGTTTGGTAATACTAATCTCACCCATAGCTAACCTTCTTCTCTATACAAGCTGCGAATACGCCATCATACACGCATTTATCCGTCCTATTGTAATCCACCTGTGCGTGGGCTGCGTGTTTCGGCCATAGCCTCCCCTCCGGGAGTGAGCGCTGAGATGTCCATCCTGACGTGCACAGCGAATTATTGGGATAAACAATACGGGTATTTGACGCGCGGACACAATAGCAATCTGTAACAAGGTGAATCAAGCCTTGTTTAAAAAAACGTCATAATAATTGCGGTGGCGCAAATCGTCGGTTCCGCAGCACTGGTAAACGCTCGCGAACGCGCGCAAGGTCATCCGCAGAGAGATCGGCAAAGATCAGCTGCGGCTCGCTCCCGGCCCCCGCCAGAGTGGTCCCCAGCGGATCGACGATGCGGCTCAGCCCGATATTGCGCGTTCCGCATTCGCCTGCCGCCACGATATAGCAGGTAGTATCGAGAGCGCGTGCCGCCAGCAGCGTCGCCCAGTGATGCTCTTTCTGCGGCCCTTTCACCCATGCAGCGGGCAGCACCAGCAGCTGTGCCCCATTCAGGGCCAACGAAAGCGCCAGTTCCGGAAAGCGAAGATCGTAGCAGGTCATCAGGCCAACGCGTAATCCCGCCACCTCAATCACCGGCGGGATCTGCTGACCGGGATCCACCCGCCGGGACTCCTGCATCGCGAAGGCGTCATATAGATGAAGTTTATGATAATGGGCGATCACTGCGCCTTCCCGCAATACCACCAACGTGTTGGTCGCTCTCCCCTCCCCTGACGGCACATGGAGCGTCAGGACCGTGGTGAGGCTGTTACGCCTGCTCTCGGCCAACAGCGGCTGCAAAAATGCGCCATCCAGCGGCTGGGCCGATTTAACTGACAGATCCGGGTCGTTGTCATCCCGCGCCAGCAACGCCTCCGGCAGCACCAGCAGCGCCGCCCCTTCTTGCTCCGCCTGCTGCATCATCGCCACACAGGTTTGCGCATTCGTCCGCCATACTGGCGTGACGGCAAATTGTCCTGCCGCTACCCGCATGTTCTTCTCCCGTCAGGTTATGGATAGCCAATCGCGCCCGATGCGCGCTACACTTGACACTCTCTTACATCAAATAGCAGGAAACGACCGTGTTTCAACTTCTTTGCGCCGTTTTTATTGGCGGCGGCACCGGCAGCGTATTGCGCTGGTGGCTCGGCATGAAGCTCAATCCTGTGCACCATGCTATCCCGATTGGGACTCTAACGGCCAACCTGTTAGGCGCCTTTGTGATTGGCGCCGGGCTGGCGTGGTTTAATCGTCTGACCGGTATTGACCCGATGTGGAAACTGCTGATTACCACCGGTTTCTGCGGCGGCCTGACCACGTTCTCCACCTTTTCTGCGGAAGTGGTGTTTCTCCTGCAGCAGGGCCGGGTAAGCTGGGCGCTGCTCAACGTCGCGGTGAATTTGCTGGGTTCGTTTGCGATGACGGCGCTCGCCTTCTGGCTTTTCTCGCAGGCGGCCAGCCGCTAAAAGCGAAGGAGACAGGCAAAAAAAAACCCGCTTATTAGCGGGTTTTTATATTCTACTGACGCGTTGCTTACAGAGCGATGACGTTTGCAGCAGAAGGGCCTTTGGCACCGTTAGTGATTTCGAACTCTACGCGCTGACCTTCAGCCAGAGTTTTGAAACCGTTGGACTGGATTGCAGAGAAGTGTACGAATACATCTTTGCTGCCATCTTCCGGAGTAATGAAACCGAATCCTTTGGACTCATTAAACCACTTAACGTTACCTTTAATCTTAGACATCAAAATTACCTTTATATGAAAAATCGACACTAATGCTGTGTCGGGTATCAGTACACCAATTGTGGTACCTTTTGTCCAGTGCAACTTTGCTAAAAAGTGATAAAAGTCGCTATCTTTTTTAGTGGGTAACGCTTTAGTCCTTGTTTTTGCACAAGACCTTCCGCTTATCTCATTTATTGCTAAGACTTAGCGAATTAAAACTGGAAGCGCGCCCAGGCGAAGTAAACGTTACCGTTATTGTAGGTGCCGGGAATATAGGTCATCTGGAAAGTTGCCGGACCGTAACCTATTGACGCCAATGGCAAGATCACCGGGATCGGGATGTAGTTCCAGTTATCGCGCGCCGTGACGCCGAGGGTATAGCCAAGGCCGAGGTGGAAATTCTGGTCCGTCAGCGGGCGCCAGGTTTTCTCCCACCCGTAGCCGCCGATGGGCTCCCACTTATTAAAAGAGTCTTTAAACGCCATCAGGTACAGGCCATGCCAGTTCCCTTTCTCATCCCAGCGCGAGACGCCGAAACCTGCCCCCCACGGACGTTCGTTATACTTATCGGTTTTTTCCTTGTCATAGGCAAAGCGCGCATGCCAGGTGATGGCTGGAACGTACAAATCATAGTGCTCCGGCTCATTCCAGGTCTGCGCTACGTTATTACTTAAGGTATGGTAACCTTCGCTAAGGGTCGATGAAAACGACGCGCTGGCGTTTCCGGACACCAATAACCATCCTAAAAAACCAAGAGAAAACAATGAAAAACGACGTAACATCAACACTTTTCTATTACCACTTTGATTTAAAAGCCACCTAAAATAGCAAAGATAATCTCAATGCAGGTTGAACGAAATAAGGCAAACTCCTGATTTTCGCCCGCTGTCCATCAGAACGGCTTAACTATCCATCTGGTGATTATATCCAGGCGTGCTGGGGGACGTGTAGTTCTTATCGCTTTATTGATTTGCATCAGCGAGTTTTGTCCGTTTTTTCGGCACATTCGCACATTAAAATTTGGTGTGGTGCTTTTTATCTACATATTCTTTGGGTTTAGGGGTAATAAATGCTGACGTTTATTGAGATCCTGATAGGGATTGTGGTCATTGTGGGCGTAGCCCGCTATATCATTAAAGGCTACTCGGCCACCGGGGTGCTGTTCGTCGGAGGCTTAATCTTACTGATCGTCAGCGCCCTGCTGGGACATAAAGTGTTACCGGGTAATACCGCGAGCACCGGCTATTCCGCTACCGATATTATTGAATACATTAAGATTCTACTCATGAGCCGCGGCGGCGATCTGGGCATGATGATCATGATGCTGTGCGGCTTCGCCACCTATATGACCCATATTGGCGCCAATGATATGGTGGTCAAATTAGCGTCGAAGCCGTTGCGCTATATTAATTCGCCCTATCTGCTGATGATTGCCGCCTATTTTGTCGCCTGCCTGATGTCGCTGGCCGTCTCCTCCGCGACCGGCCTTGGCGTACTGCTGATGGCGACGCTGTTCCCGGTAATGGTGAATGTCGGTATCAGCCGCGGGGCCGCCGCCGCCATCTGCGCCTCACCGGCGGCGATTATCCTCTCGCCAACCTCGGGTGACGTCGTCCTGGCGGCCAAAGCCGCTGAAATGCCGCTGATCGACTTTGCTTTTAAAACCACGCTGCCGATCTCCATCGCGGCCATTATCTGCATGGCGATCGCCCACTTTTTCTGGCAGCGCTATCTGGATAAAAAAGAGCACATTTCTCACGAGATGCTCGACGTCAACGACATCACCACCACCGCCCCGGCGCTGTATGCCATTCTGCCGTTTACCCCGATCATCGGCGTGCTGATCTTTGACGGTAAATGGGGGCCGGAGCTGCACATTATCACCATCCTCGTTGGCTGCATGCTGCTGGCGGCGATCCTCGAGTTCCTGCGCGGTTTCAACACCAAAAACGTCTTTAGCGGGCTGGAAGTCGCCTACCGTGGAATGGCCGACGCCTTCGCCGGCGTAGTGATGCTGTTGGTTGCCGCCGGCGTCTTTGCCCAGGGGTTAAGCACTATCGGCTTTATCAACGGTCTGATCTCAATCGCCACCTCCTTCGGCTCGGCCAGTATTATTCTGATGCTGGTGCTGGTGATCCTGACCATGCTGGCGGCGATGACCACCGGTTCCGGTAATGCCCCGTTCTACGCCTTCGTTGAGATGATCCCCAAGCTGGCGCACTCCTCCGGCATCAATCCGGCCTACCTGTCGATTCCGATGCTGCAGGCTTCTAACCTCGGCCGCACGATATCGCCCGTCTCCGGGGTGGTGGTCGCCGTTGCCGGGATGGCGAAGATTTCCCCATTCGAAGTGGTCAAGCGCACCTCAGTGCCGGTGCTCGTTGGCCTGCTGGTGGTGATCGTTGCTACTGAAATCCTGGTGCCCGGCAGCGCGCTCCACTAATGGTCTAACCACGCGAAAAGGCGCCAGCGGGCGCCTTTTTTATGCTTTAATAACTCCCCGTTATCTTTTGCCATCCATAATCAGGAATAAAAATGTTCAGGAAGGATTTCGCCGCGATTGCCCTTGTGCTTACCGCCACTCAGGCCGGTGCTGAACCGCTCACCGCGACGCGATACGCTGATTTTGACCGCTACGTCCTTGCCCTCTCCTGGCAAACCGGATTCTGTCAGAGCATGTATGACCGCAATCGCAACGAACCGGAAGAGTGTCGCCTGCAGCAGGACACCGCGAATAAAGCCGACTTTCTGACCGTGCATGGCCTGTGGCCCGGGCTGCCAAAGTCCATTGCCGCGCGCGGAGTGGATGAACGTCGCTGGATGCGCTACGGCTGCGCCACGCGTCCGGTGCCTAACATGCCGGAGGTAAAAGCGAACCGCAAATGCCAGGCGGCGGAGACCGGACTGTCGCTGGAGATGGCCAATAAACTAAATAATGTGATGCCGGGATCGGGCGGCACCTCCTGTCTGGAACGCTACGAATATGCCAAACATGGCGTCTGCTTCGGCTTCGATCCCGACAGCTACTTTGGCGCCATGGTGCGACTAAACGGTGAAATTAAGCGCAGCCCGGTGGGGGATTTTCTCGCGAAGCACTATGGCCAAACGGTCAGCCGCGCCGACTTCGACGCCGCCGTGGCCCGCGCCTGGGGTCCGCAGAGCGTGAAGGCGTTTAAGCTAACCTGCAACGGTAATCCGGCCTATCTGACGGAGATGCAAATCTCGCTCAACGCCGCGACCATCAACGCCCCGCTGGCCACTTCCGCTTTTCTGCCCCAGCCTCACCCGGGTAACTGCGGCGCACAGTTTATCCTCGATAAGGTTGGCCACTAGCGTAAAGCGGGATGCTGATTGGAAAACACCGTCCGCCGGATGGTGTTGCACGCTGAATGTGCGTTTCATCACTTCAAACTGCCGGCAACTCTCAGTATGATGGTAGGACCTTAACCCTTGCCCCTTTCGGCGAGGGTTTTCTTTTACGGACAGGTTCCTGGATAACATGGAGTATGCAATGACCAGACCCGCAATCATCATTAATGAACTGGATGCCGAACGTATCGACAGGCTGCTGGAGCAGCCGGCTTTCGCCAACTCACCGGTTGCCGATGCCCTGAATGAGGAACTCGACCGCGCGCAAATGCTGGCCCCGGAAGCGATGCCGCATGATGTCGTCACCATGAATAGCAGGGTAAAATTCCGCGATTTAACCAGCGGCGAAGAGCGCGTGCGGACGCTGGTGTTTCCGTCACAGGTGACCGACAGCGCCAGCCAGCTCTCCGTCCTCGCGCCGGTGGGCGCCGCGCTGCTGGGCCTGAAAGTCGGCAGCACCATTCACTGGGAGCTGCCGGGCGGCGCATCGACGCACCTGGAAGTGCTGGAGCTATTGTACCAGCCGGAAGCCGCTGGCGAATTCCACCGCTAATCCCGCTGCCTGAGGCGTTTCGCGCTTTATTCAGAGGATGTCCGCACATCCTCTTTCTGCTGTTTTCCCGCCGCTTACCCTTTTTTACGCTTTGCGCCTGCCTGGCTGACAGTTTTGCGACCTGAATGACACAATATCCGCATATAATATGTTGATATAGACGCAAACGAACAAGGAGGATTGCATATGTATAAGACTATCATTATGCCGGTTGATGTCTTTGAGATGGCGCTGAGCGATAAAGCCGTCCGGCACGCGGAGTTTCTGGCCCAGCAGGACGGGGTGATCCATCTGCTCCACGTCTTACCGGGTTCCGCGAGCTTTACCATGAGCCGTTTTACCGCCGACCTGCGGCGGTTTGAGGAACATCTGCAGCATGAGGCGGAGACTCGCCTGCAGACGATGGTCAGCCACTTCAGCATTGACCCGTCTCGTATCAAGCTACATGTCCGTTTTGGCAGCGTGCGCGATATGGTCAACGAGCTGGCCAGCGAAATTAACGCCGACGTGGTAGTTATTGGCTCACGCAATCCCTCCATCAGTACCCACCTGCTCGGCTCCAATGCCTCAAGCGTGATCCGCCATGCCCATATCCCGGTAATGGTCGTCAGGTAAGAATGACGAAAAGAGTATAAAAAAAGAGGCTACCCCTGGGTAGCCTCTTTGTTATGCAGGTCTATTGTCTGACTTGTTATGCGGTTTTCGTGCGGATCAGGTAGTCGAAAGCGCTCAGCGACGCTTTTGCCCCTTCCCCTGCCGCGATAATAATCTGTTTGTACGGCACGGTGGTGCAATCGCCCGCGGCGAACACGCCTTTGACGTTGGTTTCGCACTTCGCATCGATGATGATCTCACCCATGCGGTTGCGCTCAACGGCGCCTTCCAGCCAGGTGGTGTTAGGCAGCAGGCCAATCTGGACGAAGATCCCCGCCAGCGCGACATGATGCTCATCGCCGCTCACCCGGTCACGATACTGCAGACCGGTGACTTTGCTGCCATCGCCTTTCACTTCCGTGGTCTGCGCATTAAGAATGATGTCGACATTCTTCAGGCTGCGGACTTTATCCTGCAACACCTGGTCGGCTTTCATCTCTGGGGCAAACTCCAGCAGGGTTACGTGCTCTACGACGCCCGCCAGGTCAATGGCGGCTTCCACGCCGGAGTTCCCGCCGCCGATTACCGCTACGCGTTTGCCCTTAAACAGCGGACCATCGCAGTGAGGGCAGTAGGTCACGCCCTTGGTGCGATACTGTTCTTCGCCCGGCACGTTCATATTGCGCCATTTCGCCCCGGTGGCGATGATGACGCTACGCGCCTTGAGCACCGCGCCGGAGGCGGTTTCGATCTGATGCAGGCCGCCCTCTGTCGCCGCCGGCGTCAGTTTGGTCGCACTCTGGGAGTCGATCACGTCGACGTTATAGTCATTGACGTGCGCTTTCAGCGCGCCTGCCAGCTTCTGGCCTTCAGTTTTCGGCACCGAAATATAGTTTTCGATATCCACGGTATCCAGCACCTGACCGCCGAAGCGTTCGCCCATCAGGCCGGTACGAATCCCTTTACGTGCAGAGTAGACCGCCGCCGCCGCGCCGGACGGGCCGGAGCCAACGATCAGTACATCGTAAGCGTCACGCTGATTCAGCTCTTCCGCTGCGCGTTTTTCCGCACCAGTATCCACTTTGGCGACGATTTCAGTCAGCGTCATCCGTCCCTGACCAAACTCCTGACCGTTCATGAACACCGCTGGCACGCCCATGACGTTACGCTCGGTGATCTCATTCTGGAAGGTCCCGCCGTCAATCGCCGTGTGTTTGATGCGCGGGTTGAGCACCGCCATCAGGTTCAGGGCCTGGACCACGTCCGGGCAGTTATGACAGGAGAGCGAATAGTAGGTTTCGAATTCGAAATCGCCATCAATATCGCGGATCTGCTCCAGCAGCGACTGGGCCTCTTTCGACGGATGACCGCCGGTCCACAGCAGCGCCAGCACCAGCGAGGTAAACTCGTGGCCCAGCGGCGAGCCCGCAAAACGCGGCCCCTGGTCGGAACCTGGGTTAGTAATCAGGAACGAGGGCTTACGTACCGCGAGCGTGTTGTCTTCTTTAAAGGTGACTTTGTCTGACAGTTCAGCGATTTCAGCCAACAGTTCCTTGATTTCTGCCGATTTAGCGCTGTCATCCAGCGTGGCAATCAGCTCAACAGGCTTGGTCAGCTTCTCAAGATAGGCCTTGAGCTGGGTTTTCATGTTGGTGTCGAGCATTGTTATCTCCTGGGCTTAAAACATCATCATGCAAGCGGCCTCGTCAGGCTGCCTGAATGCGCTTGCATCATGGTGTTGGAATAAAATGGGCGCGAAAGCGCCCATTGATTACCGGGTGGCACGCCGTTTACCCGGCCTACGATCTTGTAGGCCCGTGCAAGCGTAGCGCCGCCGGGCACAAACAGACTTAGATCTTACCAACCAGATCTAAAGAAGGAGCCAGCGTCGCTTCGCCTTCTTTCCATTTCGCCGGGCAGACTTCGCCTGGGTGAGAAGCAACGTACTGCGCCGCTTTGATTTTACGCAGCAGGTCAGACGCATCACGGCCGATACCTTCAGCGGTAACTTCGATCGCCTGGATGATACCCTGCGGGTCAACGACGAAGGTAGCGCGGTCAGCCAGACCTTCATCTTCACGCATGTTGTCGAAGTTACGGGTCAGGGCGCCAGTCGGGTCGCCGATCATCGCATATTTGATTTTGGCGATGGTTTCAGAACTGCTGTGCCACGCTTTGTGGGTGAAGTGGGTATCGGTAGACACAGAGTAAACGTCTACGCCCAGCTTCTGCAGTTCTTCGTAATGGTCAGCCACGTCGCCCAGTTCGGTCGGGCAGACGAAGGTGAAGTCAGCCGGATAGAAGAAGAAGACGCTCCAGCGGCCTTCGGTGTCTTTCTCGGTGACTTCGATGAATTCACCATTTTTGAATGCCTGGTTTTTGAACGGTTTGATTTTGGTGTTAATTAAGGACATCTATACTTCCTCCGTGTTTTCGTTGAGGTCTAAGTTAACGAATTTTTCCTGACCCGACCAATGCGTTTACATTATCGAATCAATAAGCGTTATCTAACAACCGGAACAAGACAACTCTGTGAACCTGTCGACGCGTTCAGCGCTAATCGCTGTTTTTCGCATCATTTGCCGCGACAAAAGTAAAAAGGCCACCTTTTCAGGCGGCCCCGTTACCTGAAATACCCGAGGGTAGGTTCAGCGCCAGTCAGACTGGCTATGTGTTGCGCTCTACATTACCTTAATGTAACAGCATCCAGGATTACATCACCCACGCCAGCAAAGGGCAATCCGTCATTCTGCTGATCTTGCCTATGACTGTGATAGGTTCGACAATCGTTTTGCCCTTTCCTGCTGATTTTACAAGGAATACTTATGTTAAAGCGTCTGCTGTTACTCAGCCTTTTGCCGTTATGCAGCCATGCGGAGGAACTCCCCGCTCCGGTAAAAGCGATTGAAAAACAGGGCATTACCATTATAAAACCCTTTGAGGCGCCGGGGGGAATGAAAGGCTGGCTGGGCAAATACCAGGACATGGGGGTCGCCATCTACCTAACGCCGGATGGTAAACACGCGATCTCCGGCTATATGTATGATGAGAACGGCAGCAACCTCAGCGAGCAGCTGTTTCAGAAAGAACTCTATACCCCGGCGGGACAAGAGATGTGGAAGAAGATGGCCAGCGCCCACTGGCTGCAGGATGGTCGCAAGGACGCCCCTATCGTGCTGTATGTCTTTGCCGATCCCTTCTGTCCCTACTGCAAGCAGTTCTGGCAGCAATCCCGCCCCTGGGTAGAGGCCGGTAAAGTGCAGATCCGCACTCTGCTGGTGGGGGTGATTAAGCCGGAGAGCCCGGCCACCGCCGCGGCGATTCTCGCCAGCAGCGATCCGGCGAAAACCTGGCATGATTACGAGCAATCGAATGGGAAAATGGCTCTGACGATCCCGAAAGCAATTCCGCCGGAGAAAATGAAAATGCTCAACGTCAACCAGCAGCTGATGGACGATCTGGGAGCCAACGTGACGCCGGCGATTTATTATATGAATAAAGATAATATGCTGCAGCAGGTGGTCGGCCTACCGGATAAAGAGAAACTGCATATTATGATGGGTGAAAAAGAGTAATTCCATCCCGCAATGGCGCCTGGCGGAAGCGACCGCTGGCGCCACCGTCGACGATAAGATATATTAAGCAGAACTTAACTGTATTTGCCAATAATTAAATTCACACCGCAAATATTAAGCCACAAAACATTATCATTAAGAATATTATAATCCGCACCGGTAATAAACAGGACTGCATTAATGGCAAACCTTTACGATCTGAAAAAGTTCGATTTGAATTTATTGGTTATTTTCGAATGTATCTATCAACATTTGAGCATCAGCAAAGCGGCGGCGATGTTATTTATCACCCCCTCAGCGGTGAGTCAGTCGTTGCAGCGTCTGCGCCAGCAGTTAAACGATCCGCTATTTGTTCGTGTTGGCAAAGGAATGACGCCCACCACCGCCTGCGTCAATCTTCATTATCATCTACAGCAAAATCTGGAGCAGCTGGAAAAAACCATCAATCTTAATAATCGCTCAGAACTGCGTAAACGTATTGTGATATATGGCCCCCCGCTGTTCTGTTCAGTCAATAGCCACGTTATGATTAACCAGCTCTGTCATCAGGCGAACTTGCAAATTGAGCACCATAACCTGACCACCACCGAATCGGCTGAGGAGCTGCTGGCGTATCGCCAGGCGGACCTGGTGTTCACCCGCATGCCCATTACCAACCGCACCACGATCTGTCAGCCCTATCAGACGGTGCAGACGCTGGCGGTTTGCCGGGCGGGCCATCCGCGACGCGAAACGCTTACCTCGGTAGAGTCACTGGCGCAGGAGTTTTTCACTCACTATATTACCAACGATCCCGTTATTCAGCGCGTGCAGCAAAGCAGCATCGCCTGGCTGAATCCGCGCAATATTGCCTTTCGCAGCGACTCTTTTATGACCATTCTTAACATGATTAATAAAACCGACTTAATTGGCTTTTTGCCTTCCTATTTATATGACTTTATCTCACCCACTATGCAGCTTCACGCCATCAACATAGATAATCTTTTTCCGGATATCACGATCTACATTAATTACCACCATGCATCTTCGCAAAATCATTTTTTAACTGAATTAATCACCATATTAATGAATGATCGAGAGGCATCACGGCCCCAATTTAATCACAGCGAATAACGCCCTTCTGTTCCCCCGCTGCCAGAAACAATAATCGACCATTAATTTCCTACCCCTCATCGTTTATACTGAGCTAACGGGAATTTTCTACTATTAAAGGATTAATGGTCATGTCGTTTATTAAATACCCCTTACCGGAATCGGTGCTGCAGGCAACTGAGCAGCGGATCCAGTGGATCATGGATAATTTTTCGCGCATCTGTGTCTCTTTTTCCGGGGGAAAAGACTCCACCGTTATGCTGCATTTAACCGCCCAGGCGGCGCGGTTACAGGGGAAAAAAATCTGCGTGTTGTTTATTGACTGGGAAGCGCAGTTCTCCTGCACCATCGCCCACTGTGAAAAACTGCGTGCGCTGTATGCGGATGTTATCGAAACCTTTTACTGGGTCGCCCTGCCGCTCACCACCCAAAATGCCCTGACGCAGTATAAGCCGCAATGGCAATGCTGGGAGCCCGGAACCGAGTGGGTACGCCAGCCGCCGCCCTGGGCCATTACCCACCCGTGCTATTTTTCATTTTATCAACCCGGAATGAGCTTTGAAGCCTTCGTCGGCCACTTCGCCGAGTGGTTTTCGCAGCGTCGTCCCGCCGCCGTGCTGGTGGGCATTCGCGCCGACGAATCGCTAAATCGCTTTATGACGATTTCTTCACAGCGTAAACAGCGCTTCGCCGACGATAAACCATGGACCACTTCAGCGCCGGGCGGCCATGCCTGGTACATCTACCCACTCTATGACTGGAAAACCGCCGATATCTGGACCTGGTTTGCCAAAAGCGGCGAGCCCTATAACCCGTTGTACGATCTGATGTATCAGGCCGGGGTGCCGCTGCGCTATATGCGCATTTGCGAACCGTTTGGTCCCGAGCAGCGCCAGGGGCTGTGGCTGTATCACGTGCTGGAACCTGAGCGCTGGGCCGCGATGTGCCAGCGAGTGAGCGGCGCGCACAGCGGCGGGGTCTATGCCGGGCATGATAACCAGTTCTACGGTCATCGGAAAATCGACAAGCCCGACCACCTGACGTGGAAAAGCTACGCCCTGTTCCTGCTCGACAGCATGCCGGAAACCACCGCCGAGCACTACCGCAATAAAATCGCCGTCTACCTGCGCTGGTACCAGAAAAAAGGTATGGAGGATATTCCGGATACCCAACCTGCGGACATTGGCACCAAAGATATCCCATCCTGGCGGCGAGTCTGCAAAGTACTGCTCAATAACGATTACTGGTGCCGTCAGCTTTCGTTTAGCCCAACCAAAAGCAGCCACTATCAGCGCTACCGTAAACGCATGGAAAAACATCGCCAACAATGGGGGATTTTATGCAACAACAACTGACGCAGGCGCTGGAAGCTTACCTGCAAAAGCTGGATGACGAGGCGCGCATTGAGGCTATCAACGCGTTTCGCCAGGTGCTCCACCGCTACAGCCCCTTCCGCTCGCAGCCCGTCGACTGCGTGCTGTGGGTCAAACAGGAGCTGGTCGCCCCCAACGACTACAACCCGAATAACGTGGCGCCGCCGGAGAAGCGTCTGCTGCAAACGTCGCTGGAGGCCGACGGCTTTACCCAGCCGGTCGTCGTCATCCAGCAAGGCCCACAGGCGTATACGATTGTCGATGGTTTTCACCGCCATGAGCTGGCCTGCAGCAAAGCCGCGCTGAAAAAAACGCTAAAAGGCTATTTGCCGGTGACTTGCCTGACGAGTGAAGCTGCCTCGCGTGACGGGCTGATGGCAGCGACCATACGCCATAACCGGGCGCGCGGTCGCCACCAAATCCACGCCATGTCAGAGATCGTCCGCGAGCTGACCCGGCTCGGCTGGACGCCGCAGAAAATCGGCAAAGAGCTGGGGATGGATGCCGATGAAGTGCTGCGTCTGAAGCAAATTAGCGGCCTGACAGAGATGTTCGCCGGCCGCCAGTTCTCCCAGGCGTGGACGATTAAGTAACTACAGCTGGCACAAACGCGTCGCCGCAGCCAGCAGAGTCGCCGGCTGTTTGGCGAAGCACAAGCGGATCAGTTTGTGCGGGAACGGATCGGCGCAGAAGACGGAGAGCGGGATCGCCGCTACCCCGACTTCGGTCGTCAGCCAGCGGCAGAAGCTGACATCGTCAAGATCGGAGATGGCGCTGTAGTCCGCCAGCAGGAAATAGGTCCCTTCACAGGGCAGGATTTCCAGCCGGCTGGGACGCAGCGCCTCGATAAACAGATCGCGACGTTCCCGATAAAACGCCGGCAGCTCACGATAATGCTCAGGCGCTTCGCGCAGCATGTCGGCGATCGCCAGCTGCGCCGGGGTATTCACCGAGAAGGTCAGATACTGGTGCACCTTGCGCAGTTCGGCGCTGATGGCCGCCGGGGCCACGCAGTAGCCGACCTTCCAGCCGGTCATATGAAAGGTTTTGCCAAACGAAGAGACCGCCACCGCCCGCTCGCGCAGCTGTGGATGCGCCAGTACGCTGGCGTGGCCGCCCTCAGCAAAGCAGATATGCTCATAGACTTCATCGCTCAGGACATAGATCTCGCGTTCGGCGATCGCCTGCCACAGGGCGGCAAAATCCTCGCGCTGCCAGACGGTGGCCGAAGGGTTGTGCGGGGTGTTGAGGATCACCAGCCGGGTTTTCTCGCTCAGGGCGGCGGCAAATTGCCGCCAGTCGACGCGAAAATGCGGCGGCTGCAGCGCAATACGACGTAACTCGCCGCCGGCCAGCGCCACCGCAGGGGCGTAGCTGTCATAGCTGGGATCGAAACAGATCACCTCGTCGCCGCGGCGCACCAGGGCGGTGATCGCCGCATACAGGGCCTCCGTCGCGCCGGCGGTGACCGTGATCTCGCTGTTAACGTCGGGCTGGTAACCATACAGCTCCGCCGTCTTCCCGGCGATCGCCTCGCGCAGCGCCGGCACGCCGGTCATCGGGGCGTACTGATTCGCCCCCTGCGCCACGTGGTACGCCAGACGCTCCTGCAGATAGCGCGGGCCGTCAAAATCGGGAAAGCCCTGGGACAGGTTTATGGCCTGATGCTGCTGGGCCAGGGCGCTCATCTGGGTAAAAATCGTGGTGCCGAGCGCAGGAAGTTTACTCTCTGGAATCAAGGGGTTATTGTTCATTCTTTTTATACCGATTGTAATGCTGTTGTTGAAGCCACTATAACACGATGTTAATATTTGGCAATCAAGACGCTTAGACGTCTAAATGCTAATGTTATTCCACGCTACGCCCACTCTGGAGAAACCATGATCCGCGCCATCGTGACCGACATAGAAGGCACCACCAGCGATATCCGCTTTGTGCATAACGTGCTGTTCCCCTACGCCCGCGAACGACTGGCCGGCTTTGTGACCGCTCAGCAGCACGCTGAACCGGTCAAAACCATTCTCGACAACCTGCGCCGCGAAACAGACGCCCCCGCCGCCAGCACCGCCGACCTTATCACTACCCTCTTCGCCTTTATGGATGAAGACCGTAAATCCACGGCGCTGAAGGCGCTGCAGGGGATCATCTGGCGTGACGGCTATCTCAACGGCGACTTTACCGGCCATCTCTACCCGGACGTACTGCCGGCGCTGGAGCAATGGAAAGCGCAGGGTATTGATCTGTATGTATATTCCTCAGGCTCGGTGGCTGCGCAGAAATTGTTATTTGGCTACAGCGATGAAGGTGATATTACTCATCTGTTCACGGGCTATTTCGATACCCTGGTAGGCGCCAAACGTGAGGTGCAGTCCTACCGTAACATTGCTGAACACCTGGGCCATGCCCCTGGCACCATCCTGTTCCTGTCGGATATCCATCAGGAACTTGATGCCGCCGAGGCCGCGGGTTTGCGCACTGTGCAGCTGGTACGCGGCGACCGCGACCCGGCGAGCCACCATCCTCAGGTTCAGCGTTTTGACGACATTCATCCGGAGCAGATCCCAGCATGAGCGCATTAACACTTTTTTCCGTGACCGATCCGCAAACGCCGGTCTGGCACAGCACCGACGCCAGCGCGATTCAGGCGCAGCTTAACGCCAAAGGCGTCCGTTTCGAGCGCTGGCAGGCCGACCGCGACCTCGGCGCAAATCCCAGCCCGGAAACGGTGATTGCCGCCTATCAGCATGAGATTGATAAACTGGTCGCCGAAAAGGGCTACCAGAGCTGGGACGTCATCAGCCTGCGCGCCGATAACCCGCAAAAAGAGGCGCTGCGGGAAAAGTTCCTGAACGAGCACACCCATGGCGAAGACGAGGTCCGGTTTTTTGTCGAGGGCGCTGGCCTGTTTTGCCTGCACATTGGCGACGAGGTGTTCCAGGTGCTGTGCGAAAAGAACGATCTGATTTCGGTTCCCGCCCACACTCCGCACTGGTTTGATATGGGATCAGAACCGAACTTCACCGCCATTCGCATTTTTGATAACCCGGAAGGCTGGATCGCCCAGTTTACCGGCGACGATATCGCCAGCGCCTACCCGCGGCTGGCGTAACGTCAAACTGTCGTCAGTCTAAAACCGCCAGGCGCGGGCTTTGCCGGAGGCGGCGCATACCGCGCCTTCTCCGGGCTACCCGCCCCGCCGCCGGCGAGCGCCAACGCCTAAACTTCAATAAATTTCGGCGGATCAAAGGCAGTGATCGGCGGCAGCTCCTCTCGCCACGGGGCGATCTCCACCCAACAGCTCTGGGCGCTACAGCCCTGCCCCAGGCGCGAACTGCCGCGATCCTCGGTTAATACGTTGGGATTACCGTGCTTATCGAGCGACCGTTCTTCCTTCGGATCCAGCGGGTCATACCAGGCGCCGGTGGACATCTGTACCACGCCGGGCAAAATCTGCTCGCTCAGGTGCACCCCCGCCAGAATTGCCCCGCGGTCGTTATAGACTTTCACCACGCTGCCTTCGCGGATATCCCTTGCCTGCGCATCGCTCGGATGCATCCACAGCGGCTCGCGTCCCTGAACTTTCGTCGCCCGGCTGACGCTGCCGTGGTCGTACTGACTGTGCAGGCGGGCGCGCGGCTGGCTGGAGAGCAGATGAAGCGGCCAGCGCGCCGCCTCCTGCCGCTGGCGGGCGGCCTCCTGTTCATCCCACCACGGATGGCCAGGGCATTCGCGATAGCCAAACCCGGCGACGGTGGCGGAAAAGAGTTCAATTTTGCCGGAGGGCGTGGAAAGCGGATAGCGCTGCGGATCGGCGCGAAAATCGGCGAGAAAAATTTGCGGCCGCTCCGGCGCGCTGTATTCCAGCACCCCTTGCTGCCAGAAGTCATCGAACGAGGGCAGCGCAATACCCTCCTCCTGCGCCCGCGGTCTTGACTCCTCATAGAGATGACGCAGCCACTGCCCGGCGTCCCGCCCTTCGCTGAACGCTTCTCCGAATCCAAGCCGATCGGCGAGATCGCAGAAAATAGCGTAATCGTCACGCGCTTCGCCCACCGGCGGGATCTGCGCGCTCATGGCGATCATAAACCCGTCGTGACCGCCGCTGCCGATATCCTCTCGCTCCAGCGAGGTGGTGGCCGGCAGAACGATATCGGAGAATTTGGCCTGCGCGGTCCAGTACTGCTCATGCACCACCACCGTCTCCGGGCGGCGCCAGGCCTCGCACAGTCGGTTGATGTCCTGATGATGATGAAACGCATTGCCTCCCGCCCAGTAGACTAAACGGATATCGGGATAGCGCCGCTGCTGACCGTCGAACTCATAGGTTTCTCCCGGGTGCAGCAGCATATCGGACAGCCGCGCCACCGGGATAACGCTGTCCACCGCATTCTCCCCGGCGGGTAAGCGTGGGCCGGAAAACGCTTTTCGCACCGCGCCCGCCAGGTTGGTGCAGGCGTAGCCAAACCCGAGGCCGCCGCCCGGGGTGCCGAGCTGTCCCAGCAGCGCGGTCAGGGCCACCGTCGCCCAGTAGGCCTGCTCCCCTTGACGGGCGCGCTGGATAGACCAGGAGATATTCACCATCGTCCGGTGGCGGGCCATCTCCCGCGCCAGGTCGGCGATGCGCTGGGCGTCCAGGCCGGTAATCGCCGCCGCCCACGCCGGGGTTTTCGCTACGCCATCGTGCTCGCCCAACAGATAAGCGCAGTAAGGGGCAAACCCGACGGTATGGCTGGCAACAAACGCCTGGTCGTAGAGAGACTCAGCGATCAGCACATAGCTCAGGGCCAGCAGCAGTGCGGTATCGGTACCCGGCCGAATGGCCAGCCACTCGGCGTCGGGCACCGCGCTGAGGTCATTGCGCACCGGACTGATATTGATAAACCGGGTGCCGTTGGCCCGCATCTTATCCAGCCAGTACTGGAGCATATGGTCATTGGCGCCGCCGCCGTTGACCTGGGCATTGCGCAGCGGCAGACCACCGATGGCGACAAACAGCTGACACTCCCGGGCCAGCTCGGAAAAATGGGTATGCTGTCGGTGCAGCGGGCTCAGCGGCCCGAGAATATGCGGCAGAATACGCTCGCCCGCGGCGCTGCTATAGGTATTGGTGCTGGCGGTGTACCCGCCAAAGCCCTTGAGAAACCGGTGCAGCTGGCTCTGCGCATGGTGAAAGCGTCCAGCGCTGGCCCAGCCGTAGGAGCCGCCGTAGATCGCCTCATTGCCGCAGCGCGCCTTGACCGAGCGCAGCTCGCGCGCCAGCAGGTCCAGGGCCACCTCCCAGCTGACTTCGACAAAGGGCTCTTTACCTCGCCCTTCTCGTGACGCCGGCCCGTGCTGGAGATAGCCGGCGCGCACCGCCGGACGGCGAATGCGCGTTTGGCTGGTCACCGCGTCGGGAAGCGACTGGCCGATGCGTGAGGGATTTTTATCCCAGGGCACCGGCTTAACCGCCACGATCTCGCCCTCACTGCTCTCCACCTGCCAGGTTCCCCAGTGCATCACCGTATAATTATGCTGTTTCTTCATAGCGCCCGCGTTCTTCTCAGCTTAAGGTTCATTACAATAAAGCGGGGAAATAGGGTAATAATCCTTACCCGGCCAGACATTGCTCTGCTAAAAAAAGCTTTAGCCCGCGCAATCTTCTTTTTTTCTCTGTAGACGCCGTATTTCCCATGCACTCACAATATTAAGAAAATTGTCTTTATCCGCTAAATAAACACGGAATAAGTCAAAAATAAAACCACAAAATAAAAAGGTCTATCCGCCATCATGAAATATTTTCAGGTTCCTCATGACAAAATAAACTTTTTCTCTGACGTTTCTGCGATATAACATTCCTGGCATAACTTAGACTTATTTTGTATTTGAGGTGGCGAGGTGCTTCTTGTCATGCTACCGGTCCGCAACCACCTTCATCACAGGATCATAATAACAATGTCGCAGAAAAGAAAATTATTGCCTGCCGCGCTGGGACTGCTTTCCCTTGCCTCGCTGAGCGTCGCTGCCGCAGACGCCCTCTCCTTACAGGGAAAAACCATTGGCGTTGCCGTGGTCGGCACTCAGCATTTCTGGGATCGCGAGGCCTTTAAAGGCGCGACAGAGGAGGTGGAGAAGCTGGGGGGCAAAGTCATTGGCGTCGATGGCGGCCGCGATAATCAGGTGCATGCCAATAACCACGATATTTTACTGTCACGCAAGGTGGACGCGGTAATTAGTATTCTCGGCGATAGCGCCGTCGAACCAAAATTTAAAGCATTGCGTGATGCCGGTATCCCGGTATTTACCGTAGATCATGTTTCTCAATATTCGGTCAACAATACTACTTCCGATAACTACACCTTAGGCTCAACCATCGGCCGCTACATGGCGGATGAATTAGGCGGCAAAGGCAACGTCGCCGTATTTAACGCCTTCTCCAGCGCGCTGCGTATTTGCGGAATTCGCTACGATCAGTGGAAATATGTCCTTAAGGATTATCCGGATATTCATATTATCCAGCCCGAGCTCGCGGAACAGTTCGCCAACTCGCCGGAAGACGCGCGCAAGAAAACCCTCGAATTACTCAGCCAGTATCCGAAAGGTAAACTGGACGCCATCCATGTCGCCTGCTGGGATCAACCGGCCATCGGCATCGTCCAGGCGCTGGAAGAGACCGGTCGCGATAAAGACGTGAAAGTGACGGCCATCGACGCCGGTCCGGAGACCCTGGAGATCATGGCGGAGCCCGGCAGCCCGTTCGTGGCTAACGTCGCGCAGCAGCCGCATCTGATCGGCCAGACCTCGGCTGACAACGTGGCCCGCTACTTTGCCGGCCAGAAACTACCGGTGCAAACCTTTATTCCGGTGGTTCCGGTGAAAGGTCCGCAGGAAGCGAAAGCGGTGTATAAACAGTTGGGATACGGCGAGCTGCAGTGATTAATCAACATCCTGGCGGGGAACGCCCCGCCGCTGGTCTGGTCATGGAGCAGATCGGTAAACGTTTTGCCAGCGTCACCGCGCTTAATGCGGTTACCCTGCGCCTCAATCCGGGGGAGATTCATGGCCTGATTGGCGAGAACGGCGCCGGTAAATCGACGCTGATCAAGATCCTCGCCGGTGTCTATCAGGCCGACAGCGGCAGCGCCACCCTCGACGGTCACCCGCTGCCCCTCGGCAATCCGGCAGCCATCGAAGCCGCCGGCATCCGCGTTATCCACCAGGAGTTGAACCTGATCCCGCACTTTACCGTCGCGGAATCGGTGTTTCTGGGCCAGGAGTATCGCACCCGCTGGGGGGCGCTGGATCGCCGACGGATGAAGGCCGCCACGGCGCAATTTTTCCAGCAAAACTGGCAGCTGGCGATCGACCCCGAACGGCTGGTGCGCGACCTGAGCCTGGCCGAGCGCAAGCTGGTGCAGATTGCCCGCGCGCTGATCGACGGCGCAGCGCGGCTGGTGGTGTTCGACGAACCCACCGCCCCCCTGGAGGCGCAGGAGGCCAGTCTGGTCTCCTCCGCTATCCTGCGCCTGCGCGACCAGGGCATTGCCATTCTGTATATTTCCCACTACCTCAATGAGATAGCCACCCTCTGCGACCGCGGCACCGTACTGCGCAACGGGGAAGTGGTCGGTTACCCGGACCGCGACCTGCTGCAGAATACCGAGGCGCTGATCGCCATGATGGTCGGCCGGGAAATCGACCAGCTGTATACTCCGCGCCAGCGCCCGGCGGCAGACAATGGGGCAACCCCGCTGCTCTCGGTGCGCCAGCTGAGCGACGGGCGGCAGCTGCAGGATCTTTCTTTTGATATTCAGCCGGGCGAAATCGTCGGCGTCGCCGGCCTGCTGGGCGCCGGACGCGATGTGCTGGTCGACCTACTCTACGGCTTACGCCCGGCGGAACGCGGCACCATCCACCTCGAGGGCCGGCCGCGGCGCATTCGTACGCCAAAGCAGGCGATCCGCGCCGGCATAGCGCTGGTGCCGCGCGACCGCCGCCATCAGGGGCTGATCCTGCCCTTCACCACCGCCGACAATATTAATCTCGCCTCGCTGCCGGAAACCGCCACCTTTGGCTGGGAGCGGCGGGGTATCGCCGAGCAGAAAGCGCGCGACTGGATAGAACAGCTGGCGATCCGCCCGGGACGACCGGGGCTGCCGGTACGCTACATGAGCGGCGGCAACCAGCAAAAAGCGATCCTCGCCCGCTGGCTGGGGACCGATGCCCGGCTGTTTATTCTCGATGAACCCACCCTGGGGGTCGATATCGGCGCCCGCCGGGATATTTATCAACGTACGCGCCAGCTGGCCGATCAAGGACGGGCGGTGCTGGTCTCCTCCAGCGATGCCCCCGAACTGCTTGGACTATGCGACCGGATCCTGGTCCTCTGGCGCGGCGCGCTGGCGGCCAATCTGCCCACCCGCGGGCTAACGCTGGACGCCCTGCTGGTGGCGATCAACGGCGGACAGGAGCCTTCACCATGAGTACTGCTATCCAGCGTCGCGGCCGTCCGGGCCTGGCGACGCTGATTGAAAAATTTCCCCTGATCCTGTTTCTGTCGCTGCTGGTATGGCTGAGCGTACAGTCGCCCTACTTTCTCAGCTGGCAAAATATCAGCCTGATGCTGGTCCAGAGCGTTCCGCTGGCAATCCTTTGTTTCGGCCTGGTCTGCGTTATCGCCGTGGGCGGGGATGATGTGGTCTCCGGCGGCATCGACCTCTCCCTGCCGGCGACGGCGGTGCTCGGCGTCGCGCTGCTCAGCCTCGGGCTGGCCGAATGGCACACGCCATATCTCCTGCTGCTGGCGCTGCTGGCGGCGGTTTGCCTGCTGTGCGGGGCGATCAACGGCTTGCTGGTGCTGGCGGCCGGCCTGCCGCCGCTGCTGGCCACCCTCTCGACCTCGGTGGCGTTTACCGGTCTGACAGATCTGTTGACCGGCCAGCGGCGCATCGCGGTCAGCGATCCGCTGATGGTCGCCTTTCGCGACAACAGCGTGCTGGGCCTGCCCTGGCCGCTGGTCTACCTGCTGGGGGTGTTTATCCTGTTCCAGTTCCTGCTCCACCACTCCCGCTTCGGCCAGCATGTGCAGGCGGTGGGCGGCAACCGCGATATGGCGCAGATGAGCGGCCTGAACGTGCGCCGCTTGACCCTGCTGGTCTGGCTGTTAGCGGGCATTGCCGCCGGGCTGGCTATTCTGCCGCTGCTCAGCCAGGGCTCCGGCAGCTCCAGCGGGACGGCCACGCCGCTGCTGCTGGAGACCGTGCTGGCGACCTTTATCGGCGCCGCCTTCTCGCGCCGTCGGGTGGTCACCATCTGGGGCGCGCTGCTGGGGGCAATCCTGGTCAACGCCCTCTCTAACGGGCTCGGCCTGCTGGGGGTCAATATCTTCTGGATGGGCGCCATTAAAGGCGGCCTGATCCTGGTGGTGCTGGCGGCCTCGGCGGTCAGACACAAAGGAGGCGAGGCATGAGTCAAATCACTCTGAAAACCTCTGCGTCGGCGGAACAGACGGCCAGCAGCCCGCTGGCCTGGCTGTCGCGGGCCGGATTTGGCGTCATCATCCTGCTGGCCATCGCCCTGTTTGGCTGGGCGAATCCGGTATTTTTAACCGTGGATAACTGGGCCAACCTGCTGCAGGGCAGCGCGATCCTGCTGATTGTGGCGATGGCGATGACCCTGATCGTCAGCGCCGGGGCGATTGATCTGTCGGTGGGCGTCGCGCTCGATTTCGGCGCCGCCTTCGCCCTCGTCGCCCTGAAAACCTGGCATCTGCCGTGGCAGGCCGCGGTGGGCTGCGCTCTGCTCGGCGGCGTGCTGATTGGCCTGCTCAATGCCTTTCTGATCCTCATCTGCCGGATCCGTCCCTTCCTCGCCACGCTCGGCACCTGGTTTATCGCCAGCAGCGCCGAGCGCATCTATACCGACGGCGGCGGCGCGATAGCCTATCGGCGGATGGCTCCGGAGTATCACGACCTGGCGGTGGGCAACCTTGGCGGGATCCCCACGCCGGTAGCGATCGTGCTGGCGCTGTGGCTGGCGGCCTGGCTGGTTACCGAGCGCACCCTGTGGGGCAAATATGTCCGCGCCATCGGCCAGAACAGCGAAGCGGCGCGTATCGCCGGGATCCGCGATCGCCTGACCATGCTCGGCGTGCTGGTGGCCGCCTCGGCGCTCTGCGCCGTCGGCGGGGTGATCCTCTCCGCCAACCTGCGGCAGTTTACCCCGCTGGCCGGGCAGTCTTACCTGATGGACGCCATTGCGGCAGTATTTATCGGCACTGCCTTTACCCGTCTGGGCCGGGTCAGCATCCTCGGCACCCTCGGCGGCGTGCTGTTCCTTGCCATTATTGATAACGGCCTGAACCTGATGGGGCTCAATTATCTGGTGAAGGACGCGCTGGTCGGCGTGATTCTGGTGGTGGCCCTCGCCCTATCCTTCTGGCAGGCGCGCCTGCGCCAAACGCATCGCTAAACGGGAGAACGATGGCAACCTTTGACGCCGTATTTGTCGGCCTGACTATTCTGGATATCGCCGGGCGCCCGGTGGTGGCGATCCCGCCGCGCGGCGGCGTCGCCTTTATTGAGCAAATTCGTCTCAACCCCGCCGGCACCGCCGCCGGGGCTAATATCAACGCCGCGAAGCTCGGGATCCGCACCGCAGCGGTGGCCTGCCTGGGCGAAGATGAAAAGGCCGACTTTATCCTCGCCAGCTATGCCCGGCTGGGCATCGACTGCTCGCTTATCCAGCGCACCGCGCTGAAGGAGACCTCGGCGACGATCCTGCCGATTCGCCCCAACGGCGAACGTCCGGCCCTGCACTGCCGGGGCGCGTCTGACGCCCTGTTTGTCAGTGAAGCGGAATTTGACGCCGTCCTTGACTGTCGTTTCCTGCATCACGGCGGGACCGGGCTGCTGGCGGCAATGGACCAGGGACAGAGCGCGCGGCTGTTGCAGGCGGCCAAAGCGCGCGGAGTCACCACCAGCTTTGACCTTATCGCCCCGAATGAAGAGACCCTCGAACTACTGCGGCCCCTGTTGCCGTCGGTGGATTATTTCATGCCTTCGCTGGAGGAAGCCGCCTTTCTCTCCGGAGAGACGCAGCCGGAGGCCATCGGCCGCTTCTTCCTGGCGCTCGGCGTGGGCACCTGCATTCTGAAAGACGGCGAGAACGGCTCCTGGCTTATCGGCCGCGATGGCGGGCCGCAGCATATTGCGCCGTGGCCGGTCGAGGCGGTGGATACCACCGGCTGCGGCGACAGCTACTGCGGCGGGTTTATTGCCGCACTGGCGCGCGGACTCAGCGTGAAAGCAGCGTGTGACGTCGCCTCGGCGGTGGCCGCGCTGGTGGCGACCGGGATGGGATCGGATGCCGGGGTAGTGGACTGGGAACAGACCCAGGCTTTTATGGCGGCCCATCGCCCCTGACGATGGACCCGCGCCGCTGCAGAATGCGGCGGCGCAAGCGGCTTAACGCCACTGGTACAGCAGCGGCTCCCCGGCGACATAGCGCTGAAGATCGGCGGCAATCATCGCCGTGTGTTTGGCGATACTCTCCCGGGTGGCTCCGGCGATATGCGGCGTGATAATCACGTTATCGAACTCGATGACAAAAGGATGATCGCGCCACAGCGGTTCGCGGTGATAGACATCCAGCGCCGCGCCGCCCAGCGGGCCGTGGCGCAGGGCATCAATCAGCGCTGCCTCGTCGACCACCGCCGCGCGAGAGGTATTGATCAGCAGCGCGCCGGGCTTCATGCTGTTTAACAGCGCGGCATTCACCAGCCCGTCGCTGTGCGGCCCGCTGCTCAGGTGCAGGCTGACGATATCCGCCTCGCGGAACAGCGCCTCCAGGGTCGTTTTCTGTAGCCCTGGCTCATTGATATCCTCTGCGGCGACGAACGGATCCACCACCAACACCGCCATGCCGAACGCCCGGGCGATACGCGCCACCCGGCGGCCAATGTTGCCATACCCCACCAGCCCCAGCGTTTTATTGCGCAGTTCACTGCCTTTAAACACTTCATAGGGGCTTTCCGGGCTCACGTCCCAGACCACATCCCGCCGCAGACCCTGCTGAGTGGCGGCGGCGGCATTGTCAGCCTGCGTGAATTCCCCCCGCTTCAGCGCCGCATGGGATTGCGGAATATGGCGCGCCAGGCTGAGCATCAGGCCAAGCGTCAGCTCCGCGGCGGCATCGGCATTGCGCCCCGGGGTGTAGAGCACCCGGATGCCGCGCGCCTGGGCGGCCTGGGTATCAATATTCACCGGATTCGCGCGGGTGCAGGCGATCACCTGCAGGCGCGGACAGGCGGCCATCACCGCGTCCGTCACCTCATCATAGCTGGTCACCAGCACCTCGGCGTCGTGGGCCAGCTCAATCAGCTGACCGGCGCTGAGTTTCGGTTTGCCCAGCGCCCACCCCTCCACCAGCAGCTCGCCCAGCTGGTGGAAGGCGCTAAGGTCGCCAGCATGCTCGGCGGTAAAAACGATTTTCATGGTTGTAGGTCCTGAGAAAGAGGTTGAAGGGCGGCCTGTCTGGCCTGCCATACCGGCAGCATCTGCTCGCGCAGCAGGCGGTAAACGGGATACAGCGCCGCGTAGCGGGCATGCGCCTGAGGGCGCGGCTGATAGCGGGTCTGCGCCAGCGGAGGCGTCTCGGCCAGCGCCGCGACGCTACGGGCCGCCAGGATCGCCGCGCCGCGCGCGCTCAGTTCGTTAAAGGCGCTGGAGACCACCGTGCGTCCGGTACAGTCGGCGATAATCTGCAGCCAGGTCGCCGAGGCTGCGCCGCCGCCGGTCAGATACAGCTCGCCGCCCTGCGGATAACCCTGCAGCGCATCGACAATGGCGAAGGCCAGGCCTTCAAACACCGCGCGCTGCAGTTGGGCGCGGGTGGTGTGCGGGCTAATGCCGAAAAAGCCGGCCCGCGCGTCCGGGCTGTAAAACGGCGCACGTTCGCCATTGAGGTACGGCTGCCAGAAGACGCCGCCGCTGCCTGGCTCCACCGCCGCGATCGCCTGCTCCAGGCGCCCCAGATCGGCGTCCAGCGAAATATGCTGCTGCAGCCAGTCAATGTTTGGCGTACCGGCCTGCATCGGAAACAGGGAGATCACCTGTCCGGCTTCGGTATGGGTGACAAAGCGCGTCGCCTCGTTCACCGTCTGCGGGCCGCGGCAGACGATCCCGGTGCAGCAGGTGGTGCCGAGGATCGTGTAGATATCCCCTTCGTTGACCGCGCCGCAGCCCAGCGCGGCGCTACAGACATCCAGCGCCCCGGCGGCCACCGGCGTCGCGGCGGGCAGCCCGGTCAGCGCCGCCACCGCGTCGCTCAGCGTGCCGGCCAGGGCATCCGGGGCCAGCAGCGGGGGAAACAGCGGCAGCAGTTCGTTCAGCCCCATCTCGTTCATCACCACCGAGGACCAGCTGCCGGTCTGCTGATTGAGTAACGAGCTGCTGGCGTCCGTCAGCTCCAGCGCCGCCACGCCGGTCAGGCGAAAGCGGATCCAGTCCTTGGCGAAAAACAGATAGCGCGCGGCCGCCAGCCGCGCCGGCTGATACTGTTTCAGCCAGTACAGCTGCAGGCTGGTATTGCAGGGCTGCAGGTGGGTGCCGGTATCGGCGAAATAGCGGCGGTCGAAGCCGGGTCGGCGCAGCAGGTCGCTCATCAGCTCGTGGCTGCGGGTATCGCTCCACAGGATCCCCGGGCCCACCGGTTCGCCCTGCTCATCGCTGAGCCAGACCCCCTCCCCTTGCCCGGCGAGGCCGATAGCCCGCAGCCGCCCCGCCTGTAGCGCCGGATGGCGGGCAATCTGGCGCAGAATAGCCAGCACCGAATGCCACAGCTGGGTCATATCCTGTTCCGCGTAGCCATTGGCCGACAGGCGGGGTGAGGTATTTTCCGCGGCGCTGGCGCAGGCGGTGAAATGCTGATCAAACAGCACCGCTTTCACCCGCGAGGTGCCAATATCGATACCAAGATAAAAATCCATACCTGCTCCGGCTCAGGGCTCGTAGCGGCGGCGCATCAGCTCGCACTCGAACAGGAACTCCAGCCCCTCCAGTTGACGGCGGGCCTCCTGAATATCTTTCCCCCAGCAGGTCAGGCCGTGGCCGCGCAGCAGAAAGCCGTAGCGCAGCGGGCGCGTTTGCGCATAATCGGCAATCCGCGCCGCCAGGGCGTCAATATCCTGGTCATTATCGAAGATGGCGATCGGAACGGTATCGAGATGGCTATGCTGCCCGCTAAGGGTTTTCTGCATTTCATACCCCTGCAGCGCCAGCGTGTCGCTTTTTTCGATGCGCGATAGCACAGTGGCGTTGACGGTATGCACATGCAGCACCACGTTGGCTTCCGGGAACAGGCGATACACCAGGGTGTGCAGACCGGTCTCGGCCGACGGCTTCCGTCCGGAAGGCGCCTGGTTGGTGGCGATCTCAACCTGCAGAAAATCCTCGGTTGTCAGGCTGCCTTTGTCGCGGCCCGACTCGCTTAGCCAGCACCAGGTATCATCCTGACGCACCGACATATTGCCGCCGGTCGCCGGCGCCCAGCCTTTCGCGCCGATCCAATGACAGGTGGTGACCAGTTGCGCGAGTCTTTCTTGCCACATAGCAGTTCCTTAGGTTAGCGATGATTTATTTAGCCGTCTAAATGGCTATTTATCCGATACTAACACCGCTAACCGGAGGGGACAATATTTCAGGAAACACACACAAGACAAATGGTTATATCATAAAAGCATATTAAATAACCTTTATTCACAGTGATTTAACCAACCGTTTTCAGTACACCGCTATTCTCCACTACTCTCTGGCCAAAAACAGGCGGATCGTCCTGGCTAAAATTCTCCTCCGGCGCCAGGGATGCGCTCACCGCCCTACTCTGCCCTGGACTGGTGCAAAACCTGGCAGGATGCACAGTAGAATGGCATTACCCCTCCGGGATCCTTCAATAACTGTGCATGTTGCACACCGCGCGCTATTCCCCGTGCCCGGTTTTTCCTGGCACATCTCTTGCTACTTCCGGCTATCACCGCCCATCTACCAGCCAGAGGTTCCAGGATGTCAAACAGCAATGATTTTCCCCTCGTCGAAGCGCCCGCCGCCGGACGCAAAGGCGTATTTTCCATCGCCATGGTGTTGTTCAGCTTTACCTTTTTCACCGGCACGATGTTCGCCGGCGGTAAACTCGGCGTCTCCTTTTCCATCGTCCATCTGCTGTGGATAGCCGTCATCGGCAACGCCTTGCTGGCCCTCTATGCCGCGTCGCTGGGCTGGATCGCCGCGCGCAGCGGCCTGAATACGGTGCTGATGGGCCGGTTCTGCTTCGGGGAGATTGGCAGCAAGCTGGCCGATTTTATTCTTGGTTTTGCCGAGCTGGGCTGGTACGCCTGGGGCACCGCCACGGTCGCTATCTCGCTGGTGAAGATCCTCGCCCTGCCCGAGGCGCTGACCCAGCCGCTGATGGTGCTGTTTGGTATTCTGTTCTGCGTCACCGCGCTGGTGGGCTACAAGGGGCTGGACGCGCTGTCGCGCCTGTCGGTGCCATTGATGTTTGTGCTGCTGATGGTCTCCATGTATCTGGCGCTGCACCACGCCGGCGGCTGGCAGGCGATGACCCGTATTGCGCCGAGCGACACCATGACCTGGTCGGCGGCCATCACCATGGTCTTCGGGACCTTCGCCAGCGGCGCCACCCAGGCGACAAACTGGACCCGGCTGGCTAACTCCAGCCGGACCGCCATTCTCGCCAGCATGGGCAGCTTCCTCATCGGCAACGGGCTGATGATCGTCGCCGGCGCCTGGTGCGCTATCGTCTATCAACAGGCCGATATCGTTGAAGTGCTGATCCTGCAGGGGCTGTCGGTGGCCGCGGTGATCATGCTCTGTCTCAACCTGCTGACCATCCAGGGCCCCACCATCTATAACGTCTCCGCCGCCGCCTGCCATCTGCTGCGCAGCGAACGTCGCCGGACGCTGACCCTCGCCGCCGCCGGGGTGGGCATTGTGCTGGCCATTGGCGGGATGTACGAAATGCTGATCCCCTTCCTCGTGCTGCTGGGCAGTATTATTCCGCCCATCGGCGGGGTGATCCTCGCCGACTACTGGTTCGCCCGCAGCGGGCGCTATCCCCTGCTGCAGAACGCCCGCCTGCCGCGTTTTAACTGGCTGGGACTCGGCGCCTACGCCGCCGGCGCGGTGGTGGCCTATCTTTCGCCGTGGATCGCGCCGCTGGTGGGGATCACCGTCTCCGCGCTGGTCTATATCGTCCTGACCCTGCTAAGCAAACGCCAGCCTGCCGCCGTCGCGGAGCAGGAGCCATGAGCCTGACGGTCAGCGAACTGCTGGCCCTTGAGGGACTCTCCGCCCTGCGTCTGCGGGCGGGAAAGCAAGGGCTGCAGCGGGCCGTACGCTGGTACTACGTGGCGGAAAATGAACATATCGCCGAGTGGATCATGGGCGGCGAGCTGGTGTTTATCACCGGCATCAACCATCCCCGGGATGAAGCCAACCTGATCCAGTTGCTGATGGAGGGCAAACAGCGCGGCATCGCCGGGATGGTGATCCTCACCGGCGAGGCCTATATCCACGCCATTCCCGCCACGCTGATCGCCCTTGCCGACGAGCTGGACATGCCGCTGATCGAGCAGCCCTACCTGCTGAAGATGGTGATTGTCACCGAGCGCATCGGCACCGCGCTGGTCCGCAGCGAAAACGTCCTGCAGTCGCAGCGCGACATTCTGATGCAGCTGGTCACCGGCGACTATCCGGACCTGCAGATGCTCCATCAGCGCGCCCTGCACCAGCAGCTCGATTTTACCCGTCCGCTGCGGCTGGCGGCGCTGCGTCTGGAGGGGCTGTCCCGCCTGTTTCGCCAGTTCCCGCCCGAACAGGCCGAAGCCTGGCTGCTGCAGGCCCACCGCAGCGTACGTCAGCAGCTGCAGCAGCAGCTCAACCAGCAGGGCAACCCCTTCCCGCTGCTGGAGCGCAGCAACATGTTCCTTTTCCTGCTGCCGGATGAGGAGGGGGAAGGCTTTCAGCAGAAAAAATGGCTACAGCAGTGGCTGCAGGCGCTGGCGGACGGAGAGGAGGGTTTGTCGCTGCTCTGCGGCCTCTCCGCACCAGTCAGGCAGCTGCAGGGTTACCCGCGGGCGCTGTCGCAGGCGCGCCAGGCGCTGGATCTGTGCGATACCCTGCGGCCAACCCAGCGCATCAGCGACTATCAGCAGCTGGGGTTTATCAAACTGCTGTCCGCGGTCAGCGACCCGGCGCTGCTCAACGATTTTATGCACGACACCCTCGGCTGCCTGATCGAGCCGGGCCGTAAAGCGCCGTGGCTGCTGCTGGAGACCCTCGAGACGCTGCTGCAGGAGAACGGCAACGTGGTGCGGGCCGCCGACCGGCTGGGTCTCCATCGCAACACGTTGCATCAGCGCATCCAGCGCATTGAAAAACTGACCGGCTACCCGGTCAGCCACCCTCAGTTTCATCTCAACGCCTCGGTCGCGCTGGTGATCTGGCGTTTATCGCAAAACCATTTACAGGACCCACCATGAAAATTATTAACGCTCGCCTGCGCCGCCAGGAGGCGCTGTTTACTCTTGACCTGCAGGACGGGATGATTCACCGCATCACCGCCCAGGCCGCGATGCAGACTGCCGACGCAGGGGATATCGACGCCCAGGGCCGGCTGGCGATCCCGCCCTTCGTCGAGCCGCATATCCATCTTGACGCCACCCTCACCGCGGGCGAGCCGGAGTGGAACCGCAGCGGCACCCTGTTTGAAGGCATCACCCGCTGGAGCCAGCGCAAAGCGAGCATTACCCCGGAGGACACCCGCCAGCGGGCGCTGAAAACCATCGGCATGCTGCGCGACTTCGGCGTCCAGCACGTCCGGACCCATGTGGATGTCACCGATCCGTCGCTGTCGGCCCTGAAGGCGCTGCTGGCGGTGAAACAAGAGGCCGCCGATCTCATCGATCTGCAGATTGTCGCCTTTCCGCAGGAGGGAATCGAATCGTATCCCAACGGCCGGGAGCTGATGACGCGCGCCATCGAGATGGGCGCCGACGTGGTGGGCGGCATTCCGCACTATGAGAACACCCGCGACAAAGGGGTCAGCTCGGTGATGTTTTTGATGGACCTCGCCCAGCGTTACGGCCGCCTGGTGGATGTCCACTGCGATGAAATCGACGATCCGCAATCGCGTTTCCTCGAAGTGCTGGCGGAAGAGGCGCGGGTGCGCGGCATGGGGGCGCAGGTCACCGCCAGCCACACCTGCGCGATGGGCTCTTACGATAACGCCTACTGCTCGAAGCTGTTTCGCCTGCTGAAAGCCTCGGGGATCAACTTCATCTCCTGCCCGACCGAAAGCATTCATCTGCAGGGCCGGTTTGACAGCTGGCCGAAACGGCGCGGCGTCACCCGGGTGGCGGAGCTGGATCGCGCCGGCATCAACGTCTGCTTTGCCCAGGACTCGATTCAGGATCCGTGGTATCCGTTGGGAAACGGCAATATCCTGCGCATTCTGGATGCCGGACTGCACATCTGCCATATGCTCGGCTATGACGATCTGCAGCGCTGTCTCGACTTTGTCACCGACAACAGCGCCCGGGTGCTGTGTCTGGGCGATAACTACGGCCTCGCCGAAGGCCGCCCGGCGAACCTGCTGATCCTCGATGCGGAAAACGACTACGAGGCCGTCCGTCGTCAGGCACGGGTGCTGACCTCCATTCGCCACGGCAGGGTGATTTTGCAGCGTGAGGTGGAGCACATCCGCTACCCGGCATAGGGCGCAAGGCGCTGCGCGACGACGCCTTTCTGTGATACCTTTTCAGGCAGTGTGCGTGACCGACGCCCGCCCGGGCGTCGGCTTCCTGGAAAACAGACGGCGCGAAACGACGATGAGCGATAAAAAATGGATTAAGGCCGAGGACGTGGCCAGACTGGCCGGGGTCTCGCGCTCGGCGGTCTCCCGCACCTTCACCCCCGGCGCCTCGGTGTCGGAGAAGACCCGGCAGAAGGTGCTGAGCGCCGCGGAAGCCCTGGGCTATCAGGTGAATATCATCGCCCGGACGATGATCACCGGCAGCAGTAATTTTATCGGCATCGTCACCGCCGGTTTCGACAACCCGTTTCGCAGCAAACTGCTGGCGCCGCTGGTCCATCAGCTGGCGCTCAATGGCTTTATGCCGCTGCTGATGAACGCTGACGATCCGCAGCAGCTCGCCCCCTCGCTTAAACAACTGCTGAGCTATCACGTCGCCGGGGTGATCATCACCTCCGGCGCGCCGCCGCTGTCGCTGGCGGAAGAGTATCTGGCGCGCAAGATCCCCGTCACCCTGATCAACCGCCATGCGGACCTCGCCGGCTGCGACCGGGTGTGCAGCGATAACGCCCAGGGAGCGAAGCTGGTGGCGGATCTGTTCAGTCGTCGAGGCTGGCGGCAGGTTGGCTTTATTGGCGAAAATCGCGAGAACTTCAGCACCCGCCAGCGCTATGAGGCTTTTATCGCCCGGACGTCGGATATGGCGGTGAGCAGCCGCTTCTGCGACGGCGGCGGCTATCAGGCCGGCTACCAGGCTGCCAGAGAATTGGTTGCTGAAAACCCCGGGATGCAGGCGCTGTTTTGCGCCACCGATATGCTGGCGCTGGGCGCCCAGGACGGCCTGCGGGACGCCGCCGCCCCGCTGCCGGCCATCGTCGGCTTTGACGATATCCCGCAGGCGGACTGGCAGCCCTATCAGCTCACCACCGTTCAGCAGAATACCGCCCTGCTGGCCCACCACGCGGTGGATTTGTTAATGACGCGGATCGCCCGCTTCAGCCTGCCCTCGCGCCATCGCGAAGTGCCGGTGAAACTAATTATTCGTCATAGTGCGAAATGAAAAAATCATTTTATGCTGGAGCGATCACAGAATCTTCTGCGAAACCCGGCCACACTCATTCGGCCCTTCGGGGCTGTTTTTTTCACGCAAAATGCACACGTGTGCAAAATAGGGAGTCACTATGCAATCTCAGGAATCAGAAGCGCTACAGGCCCGCTACCGTCTGGCCTGCGAGCTGGCGAAAGCGGGGGCTGAGCTGGCGTTTGAATACTATCAACAGCGCGAGGCGTTGACCGTCGACCATAAGGGCGACGACCTGCAGGATGTGGTCAGCGTGGCCGATAAGCGGGTGGAGGCCTTTGTCAAACAGCGCATTCAGAGCGCGTTTCCGGAGGATGGTTTTCTCGGCGAAGAGAGCGGCGCTCGCCTGCCCGACGCGCGAGTGCTGTGGGTGGTCGACCCCATCGATGGCACCAGCTGTTTCCTCAACGGCCTGCACACCTGGTGCCTGTCGCTGGCGATCGTCGCCGACGGCGAACCGGTCATCGGCGTGGTCTACGACCCCAACCATCGCGAGCTGTTTCACGCCCTGCGGGGCCATGGCGCCTGGCTCAACGACGCTCCGATCCGTCCGCACCCCGCGACGACGGTCAAAGAGGGCGTGATGGGCGTCGGCACCTCGCATCGCGTCACCCCGGCGGACTTTCTGCCGTTTCTGCAGGCGCTGCTCAGCGACGGCGGCATGTTTATCCGCAACGGCTCCGGGGCGTTGATGAGCGCCTGGGCGGCGGCGGGCCGGTTGATTGGCTACTACGAGCCGCACATGAACCCGTGGGACGCCCTGCCGGGGCTGGTGCTGATGCGCGAAGCGGGCGGCGCCAGCAACGATTTTCTGGCGCAGGAGGGGATCCAGCGCGGCAATCCGCTGCTGCTGGCCAGCCCAACGCTCTACCCGCAGCTGAAAAAGATGATCCCACAACCATTACATTAACCCTTACGGGTCAGGCTATTTCTGATTATGTACTCTACACAGTAACGATAACTTCATTCACGGACGAACCACATCAATCAGTCAGGCCTCCGACCTGCGGAGAACCACCTATGTCTGGAATTATCGCTTTTTTCCGGGCGTCGCCGCCGAAAGCGGGCGCCGCGTTTGATGAACACCGTTTTCGCCGGGTGCGCTGGCAAACCTTCATCGCCATGACCCTGGCCTACGTCACCTTTTACGTCTGCCGGTTATCCTTCACCGTCGCCAAAAGCGCGCTGGTGGAGCTGGGGATCACCCCGACGGAGCTCGGCATGATCGGCTCTACCCTGTTCTTCAGCTACGCCATCGGCAAACTGGTCAATGGTTTTATCGCCGATCACGCCAACGTGGTGCGCTATATGAGCCTCGGTTTATTGCTCAGCGCCGGGATGAACCTGATGATGGGGATGACCACCAACGCCCTGCTGCTGGCCATCTTCTGGGGGATCAACGGCTGGGCGCAGTCGATGGGCGTCGGCCCCTGCGCGGTCTCGCTGGCGCGCTGGTACGGCGTTAAGGAGCGCGGCACCTTCTATGGCATCTGGTCGACGGCGCATAATATCGGCGAGGCGGTGACCTATATGGTGATCGCCGCGGTGATCGCCGGGTTTGGCTGGCAGATGGGCTACCTGTCCACCGCCGCGCTCGGCGCCGCCGGCGTGGTGCTGCTGGTGCTGTTCATGCACGATTCGCCGCAGAGCAGCGGCTTCCCGTCCATCAACGTCATCCGCGACGAACCGCAGGAAGAGGTCGAAGCCCGCGGCTCGGTGTTTAAAAACCAGCTGCTGGCGCTACGTAACCCGGCGCTGTGGACCCTCGCCCTCGCCTCCGCCTTTATGTACATCGACCGCTACGCCGTCAACTCCTGGGGGATCTTCTTTCTCGAGCAGGATAAAGCTTATTCCACCCTGGAGGCGTCCGGGATTATCGGCGTCAACGCTATCGCCGGCATCGCCGGGACCATCATCGCCGGCATGCTCTCCGACCGCTTTTTCCCGCGCAACCGCAGCGTGATGGCCGGATTCATCAGCCTGCTGAACACCGCCGGCTTCGCCCTGATGCTCTGGTCGCCGCACAATTACTACACTGATATTCTGGCGATGATTATCTTCGGGGCCACCATTGGCGCTCTGACCTGCTTCCTTGGCGGGCTGATCGCCGTCGATATCTCTTCGCGCAAGGCCGCCGGGGCCGCGCTCGGCACCATCGGCATCGCCAGCTACGCCGGCGCCGGCCTGGGCGAGTTTCTCACCGGGATCATTATTGATAAAACGGCTATCCTTGAGAACGGCAAAACGCTGTATGATTTCAGCACGTTGGCGCTGTTCTGGGTGGGTACCGGTCTGGGTTCCGCGCTACTCTGTTTTACCACTGCCGCCATCGTCGCCCGGCGCCATGCCGTCGAACGGCAGACCTCGTTCTCCTCATAACCGATTAACGAATAAGGAAGAAGATATGATGCCTGCAAGACATCAGGGGCTGTTACGCCTGTTTATCGCCTGCGCGCTGCCGCTGCTGGCGCTGCAATCTGCCGCCGCCGCGGACTGGCAGCTGGAGAAAGTGGTCGAGCTCAGCCGCCACGGTATTCGTCCGCCGACGGCCGGCAACCGGGAAGCCATCGAGGCCGCCACCGGCCGACCGTGGACCGAGTGGACCACCCATGACGGGGAGCTCACCGGCCATGGCTATGCCGCCGTGGTCAACAAAGGGCGTGCGGAAGGCCAGCATTACCGCCAGCTCGGCCTGCTGCAGGCCGGATGCCCGACGGCGGAGTCGATATACGTGCGCGCCAGCCCGTTGCAGCGGACGCGAGCGACCGCCCAGGCGCTGGTGGATGGCGCCTTCCCCGGCTGCGGCGTCGCTATCCATTATGTCAGCGGGGATGCCGATCCCCTGTTTCAGACCGACAAGTTCGCCGCCACGCAAACCGACCCCGCCCGCCAGCTGGCGGCGGTGAAAGAGAAGGCCGGGGATCTGGCGCAGCGTCGGCAGGCGCTGGCGCCGACCATCCAGCTATTGAAACAGGCGGTTTGTCAGGCCGATAAGCCCTGCCCGATCTTCGATACCCCGTGGCAGGTCGAGCAGAGCAAAAGTGGGAAGACCACCATTAGCGGACTGAGCGTGATGGCCAATATGGTGGAGACGCTGCGTCTCGGCTGGAGTGAAAACCTGCCTCTCAGCCAGCTGGCGTGGGGCAAGATCACCCAGGCCAGGCAGATCACCGCCCTGCTGCCGCTGTTAACGGAAAACTACGATCTGAGTAACGATGTGTTGTATACCGCGCAAAAACGCGGGTCGGTGCTGCTCAACGCTATGCTCGATGGCGTCAAACCGGAGGCGGATCCGAACGTACGCTGGCTGCTGCTGGTGGCCCATGACACCAATATCGCCATGGTGCGCACGCTGATGAACTTTAGCTGGCAGCTGCCGGGCTACAGCCGGGGAAATATCCCGCCGGGCAGTAGCCTGGTGCTGGAGCGCTGGCGCAACGCGAAGAGCGGAGAACGCTATCTGCGGGTCTATTTCCAGGCCCAGGGCCTCGACGACCTGCGTCGTCTGCAGACGCCGGACGCGCAGCACCCGATGCTGCGTCAGGAGTGGCATCAGCCGGGCTGCCGTCAGACCGACGTCGGTACGCTGTGTCCCTTCCAGGCGGCTATTACCGCCCTCGGTCAGCGTATCGACCGATCATCCGCCCCGGCGGTAGCCATGGTCCTGCCGTAGCGGCGCGGTGTTTGTCCGGGCCCGGGAAAACCTTTTTTTCCAGGCCCGGCACGACGTCCGTTATCCGTTGTCCGGCGCAAACGCCCCGGCGGCGACCTGCGCCGGGGTGACCACCCCGCTGTCCAGCACCCAGCCGCTTATCAGCCCAGCAGGCGTGACGTCGAACGCCGGATTGTAAACGGCGGCCCCCGTCGGCGCCCACTGTACCGCGCCGAAGCTGCCCGCCACTCCTGTCACTTCCGCCGCCGCGCGCTGCTCAATGGGGATCGCCGCCCCGTTCGGGCAATGGCGGTCGAGGGTGGTCTGCGGGGCAGCGACGTAAAACGGGATCTGGTGATAATGGGCCAAAACCGCCAGAGAATAGGTGCCGATTTTATTCGCCACGTCGCCGTTGGCGGCGATACGGTCGGCGCCGACCCACACCGCATCCACCTGCCCCTGCGCCATCAGGCTGGCGGCCATTGAATCGGCGATCAGCTGATAGGGCACGCCCAGCTCGCCCAGCTCCCAGGCGGTTAAACGACCGCCCTGCAGCAGCGGCCGGGTTTCATCAACCCATACGTTGGTCACTTTTCCCTGCCGGTGCGCCAGCGCGATAACGCCCAGGGCGGTCCCTACCCCGGCGGTCGCCAGGCCACCGGTGTTGCAGTGGGTCAGCAGTCGACTGCCGGGCTTCACCAGCGCACTGCCCGCCTCAGCGATGCGGTCGCACAGCTGTTTATCTTCTTCGACCAGACGCAAGGCTTCCGCTTCCAGCGCCTGCGGGTAATCCTCCCGGGCCAGCGCCTGCTTCATGCGATCCAGATTATTCATCAGGTTGACCGCCGTCGGCCGCGCCGCGCGCAGCGTCTCCAGCGCCTGCTGGAGTGCATCCCGGTTCAGGCCGCGCTGGGCCAGCAGAGCCAGCAGCAGGCTGGCGGACAGGCCAATCAGCGGCGCGCCGCGCACCCGCAGGGTATGAATATGGTCCACCAGCAGCGCAACGTTATCCGCCGCCAGCCAGCGTTTTTCCTGCGGCAAGGCCTGCTGGTCGAGAATAAAAAGCTGATTTTCACTCACCCGCAGGCTGGTGGTCTGTAATGTCTGCATGTCGTTAAATCCCTGTTGCGTTGTTGTATCACATTGTGTCAGGATGGAATCCAGAAGTATAGACGTCTGAACGGCTTAATCAGAATTCGAGGATCGAGGCAATGTCGCAATACCATACCTTCACCGCCCACGATGCCGTGGCTTACGCGCAACAGTTCGCCGGCATCGACAACCCATCTGAGCTGGTCAGCGCGCAGGAAGTGGGCGATGGCAACCTCAATCTGGTGTTTAAAGTGTTCGATCGTCAGGGCGTCAGCCGGGCGATCGTCAAACAGGCCCTGCCCTACGTGCGCTGCGTCGGCGAATCCTGGCCGCTGACCCTCGACCGCGCCCGTCTCGAAGCGCAGACCCTGGTCGCCCACTATCAGCACAGCCCGCAGCACACGGTAAAAATCCATCACTTTGATCCCGAGCTGGCGGTGATGGTGATGGAAGATCTTTCCGACCACCGCATCTGGCGCGGAGAGCTTATCGCTAACGTCTACTATCCCCAGGCGGCCCGCCAGCTTGGCGACTATCTGGCGCAGGTGTTGTTCCACACCAGCGATTTCTACCTCCATCCCCACGAGAAAAAGGCGCAGGTGGCGCAGTTTATTAACCCGGCGATGTGCGAGATCACCGAGGATCTGTTCTTTAACGACCCGTATCAGATCCACGAGCGCAATAACTACCCGGCGGAGCTGGAGGCCGATGTCGCCGCCCTGCGCGACGACGCCCAGCTTAAGCTGGCGGTGGCGGCGCTGAAGCACCGTTTCTTTGCCCATGCGGAAGCGCTGCTGCACGGCGATATCCACAGCGGGTCGATCTTCGTTGCCGAAGGTAGCCTGAAGGCCATCGACGCCGAGTTCGGCTACTTCGGCCCCATCGGCTTCGATATCGGCACCGCCATCGGCAACCTGCTGCTGAACTACTGCGGCCTGCCGGGCCAGCTCGGCATTCGCGATGCCGCCGCCGCGCGCGAGCAGCGGCTGAACGACATCCACCAGCTGTGGACCACCTTCGCCGAGCGCTTCCAGGCGCTGGCGGCGGAGAAAACCCGCGACGCGGCGCTGGCTTACCCCGGCTACGCCTCCGCCTTTCTGAAGAAAGTCTGGGCGGACGCGGTCGGCTTCTGCGGCAGCGAACTGATCCGCCGCAGCGTCGGACTGTCGCACGTCGCGGATATCGACACTATCCAGGACGACGCCATGCGTCATGAGTGCCTGCGCCACGCCATTACCCTGGGCAGAGCGCTGATCGTGCTGGCCGAGCGTATCGACAGCGTCGACGAGCTGCTGGCGCGGGTACGCCAGTACAGCTGAATGCGCCTGTTTCCCTCACCCCAACCCTCTCCCACAGGGAGAGGGAGCCCCCCCTAAAAAAGTGCTATTTTCGGGGATTGCCCGGCGGCGCTGCGCTTGCCGGGCCTACAGATAGCCGCATAACGGTTTGATCTTGCACTCTTTCGTAGGCCGGGTAAGGCGAAAGCCGCCACCCGGCAGACATCCGAGTACAATAACGAAACAGGGGAGCAACCCCTAAAAAAGTGCCATTTTCTGAGATTGCCCGGCGGCGCTGCGCTTGCGCGGGCCTACAAATAGCCGCATAACGGTTTGATCTTGCACTCTTTCGTAGGCCGGGTAAGGCGAAAGCCGCCACCCGGCAGACATGCAAGCACAATTTTGCATTTACCTTACCCTCACCCCAGATACTCAATCACCGATAGCCCGCCGTTGTAATCGGTGCTGTAGATAATGCCTTGCGCATCGACAAACACGTCACAGGACTGGATCACCCGCGGGCGGCCGGGACGGGTATCCATCATTCTCTCAGGCGCAGCCGGCACCAGCGCCCCGGTCTCCAGCGGACGATACGGGTTGGAGATATCGTAAGCCCGCACGCCGGCATTCTGATACGTGGCAAAAATCAGCGTTGAGCTGACAAAGCTGCCGGGACGATTCTCATGCAGGTTGTGCGGACCGAAATGCGCCCCTTTCGCCACATAATCCGCTTCGTCCGGCGGCGGGAAGGTGGCGATGCTCACCGGGTTGGTTGGCTCGCGGATATCAAACAGCCAGATCAGCTTCTCGCCGTCCTCCTGGTTGTCGAGCACCGCTTCGTCAAGCACCACCAGCAGGTCACGATCCGGCAGCGGCAGCGCGGTATGCGTTCCGCCGCCGAACGGCGGGCTCCAGTTGCGATGACTAATCAGCCTCGGCTGGGTACGGTCTTTGACATCCAGCAGCGTCAGGCCGCCGTCGCGCCAGCTGCCGTAGGCGGTATCCCCGGCAATAATGGCGTGATGCAGCGCATAGCGTTTGCCCTGCGGCCAGTCCGGTGTTTCACCGCCCGCCTGGTGCATCCCCGGCAGCCACCAGCGCCCGGCTACTTTGGGCTTACGCGGATCGGCCAGATCGATGGTCAGGAAGATGTAGTCGGTAAAACCGTCGATCAGCGCGGACACATACGCCCAGCGCCCGCCGACGTACCAGATGCGGTGAATACCGATGCCGTTAAGCGACAGGAAACTGATTTCCCGCGGCTGCGCGGGAGTGGAAATATCAAAGATGCGCAGCCCGGCGCTCCAGCCCCTGTCCTGCACATCGCTGACCGTGTCACCCACCGAGCGGGTGTAGTACACCTTCTCATCAGCAAAACGGGCGTCAGCAAACAGATCCCGGGCGTTGATCACCAGCAGCAGATCGTCATGCGCCTGGAGGTGCACGTTCCAGGTGCCCGGCGGCGCGGCAATATAGTTGACGGTGGTGGGCCGGGTCGGATCGCGAACATCGACCACGGAAAAGCCCTGCGACACCATATGGCCGATATAGGCGAATCCGCGATGCACCATCAGCTGCACGCCGTCCGGACGACCGCCCTGATCGCTATGGCCAATCAGCCGCATATTGCGGCTGTATTCGGGGGAAGGTAATGCTGACATAGGGGATCCCTTTCGCCCGGTGGCATGGTTTTCCCCCTCTCCCTGCGGAGAGGGCCGGGGCGAGGGCACCAGGCCGCCACCCACCGCCACCCGGCTTGATTTTATTTGTTCTTCGCTTCCAGCGTCGCGAACCACGGCGCGATAAAGTCTTCGGTCTGGCCCCAGCCAGGGATAATTTTCCCCAGCGACGCCACGTTTACCGCTCCCGGCTGGGCCGCAAGCAGCGCCTGGGGAATCGCTGCCGCCTTGAAGTCGTAGGTGGCTGGCGTCGGCTCGCCGGCGATCTTGTTGGCGATCAGCCGCACGTTGGTCGCGCCGATAAGCTTCGGATCCACCGCCACGCTCACCTTCCACGGGCTGCCGGCTTCGCGCATCAGCTGCAAATCCTGGTTGGAAATATCAATGCTGTAGAGTTTGATCTCGGTGCGGCCGTTCTCTTTCAGCGCTTTATAGGCTCCCTGGCTAAAGGCATCCCAGGTGCCCCAGATCGCGTCAATTTTCCCTTTCGGATACTTGGCGAGGATCGCCCCCACCTTGTTGGCAGTGTCGCCCTGCACATCGGATGACACGGCGCCGATCGACTCCAGCTCTTTAATCCCCGGATTTTGCTTCAGCAGCGTCTGGTAAGCCGCCTGACGGCGCTCCATCGGCGGGAAGCCCGCCACCCACAGCTTGACGATGTTGGCCTTGCCGTTGAAATCTTTCACCAGCTGGCCAAAAGAGAGCTCGGTCAGTGAGGCGTCATCCTGCTGGCTGACCGTCACCCCGGGGATCTCACCGCTTACCGCGGTATCGAACACCGCCACTTTGATCCCGGCGTCCACCGCCTTCTTCACCAGGGCGGTGGAATACGGGTCACGCCCCTGAGAGAGAATAATGCCATCGTATTTCTGGCTGATGGCCTGGTTGACGAAGTCCTGGAATTTGGCGTCATCGCCGTTGCTCAGGAAGGTGCTGATTTTGAAACCGAGCTTTTTGCCTTCCTGCAGCGCCCCGGCGACAAACTGGGTGGTGTTATCGTCAGACCCGAGGTTGCGGATCACGGCAATGCGGATCGGGCCGTTGTGTTCGGCAATCGCCGCCGGCACCGGCGTCGGGGCGGTGGCCAGCGCCGCCGTCGACTGCAGCAGACCCAGCGTCATCAGAGAGAGTGCGATCTTTTTCATGCGGTTTACCCTGTAAAATGTTAAGTACGGCGCTGAAAATAGGTCAGTGCCAGCGCGCCAGCCAGCACCAACCCTTTAATAATGTCCATCGCGTAATACGGCACCGAGAGCATCACCAGCCCGTTGGAGAGCACGCCGAGGATCACCGCCCCCACCAGCGTCCCCAGGGCGTTTGGTTTGCCGGAGCCCGCCAGCGAAAAGCCGATCCATGCCGCGGCCACCGCGTCCATCAGATAGCCGCCGCCGGCGTTGACCTGCGAAGAGCCGATGCGCGAGGCCAGCAGAATGCCGCCGAGCCCGGCCAGCAGCGAGGCAATCACGTATGCTGCGACTTTGTAACGCGTGATCCGCAGGCCGGAGAGCCGCGCCGCCTCCGGGTTGCCGCCGATGGCGTACATCCGCCGTCCGTGGGTAGTGAACGACAGCGCGAGCTGGGCGACCAGCGTCACCACCAGCATGATAATGACGATGGTCGGCACCTGCCCCAGCGCGCCAAAGGCCGCCGGGATAGTACCCTCCGCCATCTCGCCGCTCGGCAGCACCATGTTTTCGGTAATCGACCCACCGTAGCTGTAGGTCATTGCCACGCCCTGAATCACAAACAGGCTGGCCAGGGTGGCGAGCATGTCAGGAATGCGCAGCACCACGATCAGAAAGGCGTTAAACAGCCCCACCAGGGTGCAGAGCGCGAGGGTTATCAGAATCGCTTCGGTGGTCCCCAGGCCATGCCAGACAAACAGGGAAATCACCAGCGCGTTAGCCAGCGATGCCGTCGATCCGACGGACAGATCGAAGCCGCCGATGGTGAGAGAAATCGACACCCCGATGGCAATCACCGTCACGATGGCGATCGAGCGCAGAATGTTGATGATGTTGAACGGGTCAAGGAAGTTGTCCGAGGCGAGGCCAAAGACCGCCACCAGCAGCACCACGGTCAGCAACATGCCCCACTTATAGAGAAAATCAAAAAATCGCTGACGGCCCGATACCGTCGCGTTCACTGCCAGGGCCTTGCTCACGCTGCCGCTCCTCCGGTTGAATAATAAAGCAGTGTCTCTTCCCGGGCTTCCGCGCCGGGGATCTCCGCTACGATCCGTCCGTCCCACAGTACGCAGATGCGGTCGCATAAACCGACCAGCTCGGCGAATTCACCCGAGGCATAAATCACCCCTTTGCCTTCCCGCGCCAGACCATCGATCAGCATGAACAGATCGGTTTTCGCTTTCACATCGACCCCTTTGGTCGGTTCGTCAAAAATCAAAACGTTGGCATCACCGCGCAGCCATTTGCCAATGGCCACCTTCTGCTGGTTGCCGCCAGAAAGACGGCGCAGCGTCTGACCGGGACCGGTAGCGCGCACGCCGAGGCGGGCAATCACCTCCTCCGCCCAGCGCCAGGCCTGCCGATGGCCAAACAGGCTCCAGCGCGAAAAGCTGTTATCGGCGCTGACCGCCAGGTTCATCGCGATCGGCTCTTCAATGAAAATGCCCTCTTTGCGTCGCTCCTCCGGGACCAGCGCCAGGCCGCGTCCTACCGAGTCGGCCGGATCGCGCGGTCGCCACGGCTGGCCGTTCAGCTCGCCATGCTGCACCCGGCTTTTGCTGGCGCCGAACAGCGCTTTGCACAGCTCGGTTTTGCCCGCGCCGGCCAGCCCGGCGATACCAAGAATTTCCCCCTTCCGCAGGCGCAGCGAAATATCCTGCAGCAACGCCTCATCATGCAGACCGTCAACCTGCAACAGCACCTCTTCGCCGTGCGGCGGGCGCGGCGGCGGGAAGATATCGCTCAGCTCGTGGCCCAGCATCTTTTCGACGATCTGTTCGCCGCTCAGCGGCCCCATCGGGCCGCTCTCAATCAGCCGCCCGTCGCGCAGCACCGTCAGGGTGTCGCAGATCGCCTTCAGCTCATGGATACGATGCGAAATAAACACCACCCCGATCCCCTGATGCTGCAGACGGCGTACTACCGCAAACAGACGCTCACTTTCATGCTGATCCAACGGCGCGGTGGGTTCATCGAGGATCAAAAAGCGGCAATGGTGCGACAGGGCGCGGGCCAACAGGATTTGCTGTTTTTCGGCGAGCGTGCAGCTGTCAATGGAGCGCCGGACGTCCAGCGCCACATCCAGCTGCGCCAGCGCCTCGCGCGCCAGCTGCCGAACCCGCGACCAGCGGAAGGTCATGCCCGGCTCCGCCAGCCTGTCCAGCATAATGTTTTCCGCAATGCTCAGGCCCGGCACCAGCGCCACGTCCACCTCCTGCTGCACCAGGTGGATCCCCAGCTGTTTAGCATCCCGCGGCGAACGAATGGTGACCGGCAGGTTGTTGATCGTCACTTCGCCCTCATAGTGGGCGTGGGTGCCGCACAGCACGGCCATCAGCGTCGACTTACCCGCGCCGTTGGCCCCGGTCAGGGCATGCACCGACCCGCCATGGAGGGTAAAGTCCACCTTGTTCAGCGCCTGAAAGCCGGAGAAGGCCAGGCTAATGTTATGCATCTCAAGGCGATTCGCGCTCATCACTGCTCCCGTGCGGCAATTAATCTTCTGATTTAACGAATTTTTCATAGCCGCCGCTGGCTGACAACTGCGTAAAAAGCATAAGATACAACGAAATAATATTAGCCATCTGGATGTCCAGACATAACATCAGGTTAGCCCAACACCCATAAGGACAGCTTCCATGAGCAACAGCGATATCCGCGTCGTGCCCGGCCCGGCCAACTATTTCTCCCATCCTGGCAGCCTTGAGCGGCTGAGCGATTTTTTTAACGCCGACCAGCTCTCGCGAGCGGTGTGGGTCTATGGCGAGCGCGCTCTGGCCGGCGCCGAACCTTTTCTGCCGGCGGCCTTCCACCTGCCGGAGGCGAAAAAAATCCGCTTTACCGGCCACTGCAGCGAACGCGACGTGGCGGGGCTGGTGCAGGCCTCCGGTGACGATCGGGCGGTAGTGATTGGCGTCGGCGGCGGCGCGCTGCTCGACAGCGCGAAAGTGCTGGCCCGCCGCCTGGGGGTACCGCTGGTGGCCATCCCTACTATCGCCGCCACCTGCGCGGCGTGGACGCCGCTGTCGGTGTGGTATAGCGACGCCGGACAGGCCCTGAATTTTGAGATCTTCGATGACGCCAACTTCCTGGTGCTGGTCGAACCGCGCATTATTCTCAACGCCCCGGCGGAGTACCTGCTGGCGGGCATTGGCGACACCTTAGCCAAATGGTATGAGGCCGTGGTGCTGGCGCCGCAGCCGGAGGCGCTGCCGCTCACCGTGCGGCTGGGGATTAACGGCGCGCAGGCGATCCGCGATGTGCTGCTGGCCAGCAGCGAAACGGCGCTGGCGGACCAGCGCCGCGGCGATCTGACCCAGGCGTTTCGCGATGTGGTGGAGGCGATTATAGCCGGTGGCGGGATGGTTGGCGGGCTGGGGGAACGTTACACCCGGGTCGCCGCCGCCCATGCGGTGCACAACGGACTGACGGTGCTGCCGCAGACGGATAAATTTCTCCACGGTACCAAAGTGGCCTACGGCATTCTGGTACAGAGCGCCCTGCTTGGTCAGGACGATGTGCTGGCGCAGTTAGTGCAGGCGTATCAGCACTTTAACCTGCCGACCACCCTGGCGGCGCTGGAAGTCGATATCAATAACCGCGCAGAGCTGGACCGGGTCATTGCCCATACCCTGCGCCCGGGCGAGTCGATTCACTATTTACCGGTGACGTTAACCCCTGAGGTTCTGCGCGCGGCGTTTGAGAAGGTGGAATACTTCAGCCGTTAATCACCCCGACCGTCTATACCTAATGATGATGCTCACCACTCTCGCAACGAGGTCATCATGCAGATCGATTTAACAGGTAAGAAGGCGCTGGTTACCGGCGCCAGCCGTGGGTTGGGTCGCGCCATCGCGCTGTCGCTGGCGCGCGCCGGCGCCGATGTGGTTATTACGTATGAAAAATCGGCCGATAAAGCCCAGGCGGTCGCCGATGAAATAAAGGCGCTGGGTCGGTACGGCGAAGCGGTACAGGCCGACAGCGCCAGCGCGCAGGCGATTCAGGAGGCGGTAACCCATGCGGCCCGGTCCCTCGGCGGGCTGGACATTCTGGTCAACAACGCCGGAATAGCCCGCGGCGGTCCACTGGAATCCATGACGCTGGCGGACATTGACGCGCTTATCAACGTCAATATCCGTGGAGTGGTCATCGCCACCCAGGAAGCGCTGGTGCATATGGCCGATGGCGGACGGATCATCAATATCGGCAGCTGTCTGGCTAACCGCGTGGCCATGCCGGGCATCTCGGTTTACGCCATGACCAAGTCCGCCCTCAACGCCCTGACCCGTGGCCTGGCGCGTGATTTAGGCCCTCGCGGGATCACCGTTAACCTTGTCCATCCAGGGCCGACCAACAGCGATATGAACCCGGAAGACGGAGAACAGGCGGAAGCCCAGCGCCAGATGATTGCGGTCGGCCACTACGGCCAGCCGGAAGACATCGCCGCGGCGGTCACCTTCCTCGCCAGCCCGGCCGCCGGGCAGATCTCCGGTACGGGGCTGGACGTGGATGGCGGATTGAACGCCTGATCGCACATTTTCTGCAAGCCTCTGTCGCCCGGCAGAGGCCTTTCCGCGCCGCCTCGACGGGTTGCGTTTTGCCTCTTACCTGCGTTTTTTCTCCGCTCTACAGTACCCCATAAGAAATTCGGAATTTATCTAATAGTCTTATTATTTCCTTATATTTTGTGTGGGCGTACAGTGGAGGTACGGATGAAAATTGTCTGGTCAAAAACGGCAGATAAGCAATTTTCTAAAATCGATACTCGGTATAAGAGCCGCATTAAATCCAGGCTGGAGAAGATGGATGATAAAGCTTCACCTATCTCGGATATCAAAAAATTGTCCTCTCCCGAAAACCACTACCGGCTGCGATTAGGTGATTACAGAGTCATCTACACCTTTGGGGATCCGCCGGGCGATACCTGCTACGTCGTGGCGGTTAAACGCCGAACCACCACCACCTACCTTCATGAGGAACATACCGAATATGACTATTCAGTACATCAAGGATGAAGAAGGAAAAGACCAGTATGTCGTCATTCCTTACAGCGATTACTTTCGTATGCGCCTGGCTCTGCTGGAGTACGACGACGAGGATGAAAGCGACTGGGAAGATATTCCTTATGAATCAGATATCTATGATGACGTCATGCTGCCGGGCGAAGTATGCGACGTGATGCATAAAGAAAACGTCAGCCTGCAGGCCGCGTGGCGCATCCTGCGCGGGATGTCCCAGCAGGAGGTAGCCGAAAAGCTTGGCATCAGCCAGTCCGCGGTGTCACAGCTGGAAGCGCTGGACTCCCGTCCGCAAAAGCGCACCCGCGAGAAGCTGGCGGCGATTTACGGCTGTACTCAGGAGCAGATCAGCCTCTATCTGCCGAAAGAGGGTTAACAGCACTTCGCCCCGCCCTTGCCGCCGTAGCGCGCGTCCTGGCGTTCGCGAAAGAACTCTTCATAAGTCATCGGCGTCTGATCCGGGTGGGTTATTCGCATGTGCTCGACGTAGTTATCGTAATCCGGCACGCCGATCATCATCTTCGCCGCCTGGCCCAGGTACTTACCTGCTTTGGAAAGGGTGTCAAACATAAGTCATTTCTCTTTTGTATCCCTCACCCCGAGCCTCTCCCAAAGGGAGAGGGAGGATCGGAAATGTAGGCCGGGTAAGGCGAAGCCGCCACCCGGCACACCGGTTAATGCGCCCCTTTCGCCTGGGTCTCAATCGCGTCCAGGTTTTCAGGCATTGGCTCATACGGCGTCTCTTTCGCCGTCGGTTTATCCTCTTTCAGCGCCGCCAGCGCGGTTTTAATCGAGAACAGCGCCAGCACCACCACCACAATCATAAAGAAGATGGTCAGCCCGGCATCGAGACGGTTGTTAAACACCAGCTGCGCCAGCTGTGATTCGGTATATTGCGGCGGAATGTTGCCGCTGTCGATCATCGCCTGGAATTTATTGGCGATGGCCAGGAAACCGACTTTGGTGTCCGGGCTAAACGACTTCTGCCAGCCGGCGGTCAACGTACAGATCAGCAGCCAGCTGGTCGGCAGCAGCGCCACCCACGCATAGCGCTGGCGTTTCATCTTGAACAGGACCACCGCGCAGAGCATCAGCGCCATCCCCGCCAGCATCTGGTTGGCAATACCGAACAGCGGCCATAGGGTGTTAATCCCGCCCAGCGGATCGACCACCCCCTGATGCAGGAAGTAGCCCCAAGCCAGCACGCACAGCGCTGTCGCCAGCAGGTTGGCCGGTAGCGAGCTGGTTTTTTTCAGCCCCGGGCTAATCACGCCCAGCAGATCCTGCAGCATAAAGCGCGCCGCGCGGGTGCCGGCGTCAACCGCCGTCAGGATAAACAGCGCCTCAAACAGAATGGCGAAGTGGTACCAGAACGAGACATCCATCAGTCCGCCCAGCGAGCCGTGCAGGATGTAGGCCATCCCCACCGCCAGCGTTGGCGCGCCGCCGGCGCGGGAGATAATCGACTGTTCGCCGACCTCGCTGGCGATTTGATGCAGCGTATCAGGCGTAATGCTAAAGCCCCAGCCGCTCACCACCTGCGCTGCCGAGGCGACCACATCGGTGGTACCCGCCGGCGCCAGCACCGCCATCGGGCTGTTCATCGCGAAGTAGACGCCCGGATCGATAATACAGGCCGCCACCAGCGCCATAATAGCGACGAAGGATTCCATCAACATGCCGCCGTAGCCGATAAAGCAGGCCTGGCTTTCGTTGGCCAACATTTTCGGCGTGGTGCCGGAGGAGATCAGCGCATGGAAGCCGGAGACCGCGCCGCAGGCGATGGTGATAAACAGGAACGGGAACAGGTTGCCGGTCCATACCGGGCCGGTACCATCGACGAACTTGGTCAGCGCCGGCATCGTCAGGGTCGGGCGCATAATCAGGATGCCAATCGCCAGCCCCACGATGGTGCCGATTTTCAGGAAGGTGGAGAGATAATCGCGCGGAGCCAGCAGCAGCCAGACCGGCAGTACCGCAGCCACAAATCCGTAGCCCACCAGGATCCAGGTCAGCTGTACGCCGGTGTAATCAAACCACGGCGCCCAGGTCGGGCTTTCCGCCACCCAGCCGCCGGAGATGATGGCGAACACCAGCATCACCAGGCCTATCACCGACACCTCGCCGATGCGTCCCGGACGCAGATAGCGGATGTAGATGCCCATAAAGATCGCCAGCGGAATGGTAAAGGCGACGGTGTATGTCCCCCACGGACTGTGGGTCAGCGCTTTCACCACAATCATCGCCAGGACCGCGAGGATGATCACCATGATCATAAAGCAGGCCACCAGCGCCAGGACGCCAGCGGTCGGTCCCATCTCCTCTTTAACCAGTTCGCCAAGCGAACGGCCATCGCGGCGGGTCGAAACAAACAGCACCATAAAGTCCTGTACCGCCCCAGCCAGCACCACGCCGGCGAGGATCCAGATCATCCCCGGCAGGTAGCCCATCTGCGCGGCGAGCACCGGGCCCACCAGCGGCCCCGCGCCGGCAATGGCGGCAAAATGGTGACCGAACAGCACTTTTTTGTCGGTTGGAACGTAGTCGAGGCCATCGTTATGCCGCACCGCGGGCGTCATCCGCGTCGGGTCAACGCCAAGCACGGTTTTAGCGATATACAGGCCGTAGAAACGATACGCGATCAAATAAACGCAGACCGCGGCGACGACAATCCACAGCGCGTTTATCTGCTCACCCCGGTTTAAAGCGATATAGCCGAGGGCGAAGGCTCCGATGACGGAGAGCAGCGCCCAGATAAGGTATTTCCCTGAATTATTCATTGTTGTGGTCCACCGGTAGGGTAATCAGGATGTTACATTTTGTTTCTAGATCACAACGCAGAATTTAACAACACCGAAACATCGCAGATGCCGTACACCCACAGAGATTTGTCTCACATTGCTAGCGAGATCACTTAAGGCAGGAAAATGAATGAAAGGGTTACCGTGAACGGTGCCGTTTTTTTTGTCGGGTGGCGGCTAACGCCTTACCCGACCTACAGATCCGTAGTCCTGCTAAGCGCAATGCGAGCAGGGAAACTCCCGGATGGCGGCGCGCTGCGCCTTATCCGGGCTACCCCATTGCGCCGATACGTAGCCCGGCTAAGCGTAGCGCAAGCCGGGGAAACAGCGGCTTCTTAGCCCAGCACCGCGGTGCCCAGACGACAGGTGCAACAGCGCCGCCCCTTCTCGTCATACACCACAATCTCCCAGCTCTGGCTCTGGCGACCAAGATGCAGCGGACGGCACTCGCCGCGCACTTTCCCGCTGGAGACGGCCCGGTGATGGCTGGCGTTAAGCTCAGTCCCGACGACGCACTGCCCTTCTTCGGTCATCAGCCAACCGGCCATCGAGCCCAGCGTCTCCGCCAGCGCCGCGGAAGCGCCGCCGTGCAGCAGGCCAAACGGCTGATGCGTGCGCGCATCCACCGGCATCTCCGCCTCCAGCAGCCCCTCTTCCAGTCGGGTGTAGATGATGCCAAGATGCGCCACCATGGTATTTTCGCTGCTGGCGTTCAGCGCCGCCAGCGTAAGCTCTCGCTTCCAGGCCATTTACGCCCCCAGCGTCGAGCCGCCATCAACCACGATATCCTGCAGGGTGATATGGCTGGCGTGAGAAGAGGCGAGGAACAGAATGGTATTGGCGATCTCCTGCGGGCGGGCGATTTTACCCAGCGGGATGCCGAGCTTAAACTGCTCGCCGAAGCCGCGGATCCGCTGCTGCTCTGCATCGTCGCTGACCCACAGGGTGCGCTGCATATCGGTATCGGTGGAGCCCGGCGACACCAGATTACAGCGCACCCCGCTGCCCGCTAGCTCAAGGCCGACGGTCAGCGCCAGGCTTTTCAGCGCCGCCTTCGAGGCGCCATAGGCGCTCATGCCGATACGCGGCGTGTGCGCGGCATCGGAGGCGACGGTGACGATCGCCCCGCCCCGCTGGCGACGGAACTGGGCCATCGTCTGCTGAAACAGGTTGAACGCCCCGCCGACGTTGACCGCGAAGGTCTGCTGCCAGTCTTCCGCGCTCAGCTGGTCGGTAGCGCCCATGCGCAGGATCCCGGCGGCGTTCACCAGCACATCTAAACGCTCGGTGTTCGCCAACAGCCGGCTACATGCCTCGCGTACCTGGTCGGCATCGGCGACGTCCAGCGTTTCGGTGGCAAACGGATAGCTTTCGCCGTCAAAGGCGAGGTCGAACCCGGTGACGTTGGCCCCGGCCTCGACGAAAGCCAGCGCGGTGGCATAGCCAATCCCTTTACCTGCGCCGGTCACCCACACGGTCTGACCGCGAAAATCCAGCGCCGCCATTATTGCACCTCGCGGGTGAGCAGCGCCCACCAGGCGTCGATGGTCGGGTTTTTCGCCAGCATCACGAAGTCGATATCGCCGTGCACTTTGCGCCAGCGGGCGGCCAGGGCCATCATCCGCACCGAATCCAGACCGTAGTCGATCAGGTTTTCATCATCCAGCGGTTCATCGGATTCGTCGAGCAGCGGCAGGATCAGCGCGCGCAGCGCCGCTTTGGAGACTGGGATCGGTAGCAGCTCTTCGGTCATCACCACCCGTCCGGAGCGGCCGGCGACGTATTTCAGCGCCATCAGGTGCTCTTCACGGCTGAAATCTGCCAGCGCGTCGGCGACAAAGAACGGTTTGATATCGCGCATGAAAGCATCGGTGGCGGTGGTCATGCAGCCGATATGGGCGTAAACGCCGGTGATGATCAGCTGATCGCGGCCGGTCTCTTTCAGCATCTCCTCCAGCGGCGAGCGATGAAACGCGCTGTAGCGCCATTTCACCAGCACGGTATCGTCTTCATCCGGCGCCAGCGCGGCAATCACCTGCTGCTGCTCCGGCGAGCGGGTCAGACCCGGCCCCCACATATCATTCAGCAGGGCGCGGTCTTCATCGCTCTGCTCTTTCGGCTGGGCGGTGTAGTACACCGGAATGCCGTTCTGTTTGCAGAAGTCGCGCAGGGCGGCGATATTAGCCACCACTTTCTCCATCATCGCGCTGTTTTCGCCCCAGAAGTTGAGGAAATACTCCTGCATATCGTGGATCAGCAGCGCGGCGCGCGACGGCTCAAAGGCCCAGTTGACCTTGTTCGCCGGGATATCGCTGGCTTCCGGCAGCGCATATGCCTGTAATTTAGGGATTGCCATTCTCTGTTCTCCTTCAGCCCAGCTTGCCTTCGGCCAGCCACTGACGTAATTGTTTTTTATCGACTTTGCCCACCGGCGTCAGCGGCAGCGCGGCAACGCACTCCACGCGGTCCGGCAGTTTAAATTCCGCCACCCCCTGCTCGCGCAGGAAGCGGCGCACGGCGACGGCGCGCAGCGGCGAGGTCACCACCAGATAAGCGCAGCTTTTCTCGCCCAGCAGATTGTCTTCGATGCTGACCAGCGCGGCGTGGATCACCGCCTCATGGCGCAGCAGCAGGTTTTCGATCTCTTCAGCGGCGATCTTCTCGCCGCCGCGGTTGATCTGATCTTTTTCCCGGCCCTGGACGGTGATATAGCCATCTTCATCGATCGAAATCAGATCACCGGAGCAGTAAAATCCATCGGCATCAAAGGCTTCAGCGTTATGTTGCGGACTGTTGTAATAGCCGCGGAAGGTATAAGGACCGCGGGTCATCAGACGGCCAACTTCGCCGCGCGGCAGCGGGTTGCCGTCGGCGTCCGCCACCCACACTTCGTCGTCCGGACACATCGGGCAACCCTGGGTGTTGATAATCCGCTCCGGGCTATCGTTGAGGCGGGTGTAATTCACCAGCCCTTCCGCCATGCCGAACACCTGCTGCAGCTGACAGCCGATTTCCGCCGGAATGCGCGCGGCGAGCGTCGCTGACAGGCGCGCGCCGCCGACCTGCAGCAGCTGCAGCGATTGCAGCTGGGCGTTGCTGCCCCATTCGTGAATCGCCTGCAGCCACAGGCTGACTGCCGGCGGCACCAGCGAGGCAACGTTGATCTGATGTTTTTCGATCAGCGGGAAACAGAGCGTGGCGCTCGGGTCAGCGGCGAGGATCACCCGCCCGCCGGCGAGGAAGACGCCGAGCGAACCCGGGGAACTCATCGCATAGTTATGCGCCGCCGGCAGCGCGTTGAGGTAGCGCGTTTCAGCGTTAATCCCACAGATCTCGTTGCTGCGGCGGATACTGTAGTCGTAATCGTTATGGGTGCGTGGGATAAGCTTCGGCGTCCCGGTGCTGCCGCCGGAGAGCTGGAAAAAGGCCACTTCGTCGGCAGGGGTTGGATTGGCGATAAAGTTATCCGCCGGGCGGTTAATCTCCGTCGCCAGATCGCGCTCGCCGCCGTCGTTACGCAACAGTGCGACGCGCAGGGAAGGATGTTCCGCGATAAACGCGTGGAGAAAGCTATCGTCAGCAAACAGAGCGTGCTCGCGATCGGCAATCAGCAGCGCCGGTTTAATCTGCGCGGCGTAGGCGTTAAGTTCGCTGCGCTGGTGGCTGAACAAAGCGTTCACTGGCGCGACGCCGATGCGCAGCAGCGCAAAGAAGGTCATGTAAAACTCGGCGACATTGCCCAACTGCACCAGCGCGGTCTCCCCGCGCTTCAGTCCCTGGCGCTGCAGCGAGCAGGCGAGGTTGTCCACCAGCTGGTTAAACTGGCGGTAGCTAATCTGCCGCTCGCCATCGATAATCGCCACGGCGTCATTGTCCGCGTGACGGGTGATCAGATTGGTTAACGGCAGATCCTGCCAGTAGCCTTTTTGACGATAGCGGGCCGCAAACTCTTCCGGCCAACGGGTAAATGCAATCATCCTTGCCTCTTAGTTCAAGCCAAATACGTTAAGCATGGTGGTCAGTTTGACGCCGGTTTCGCGCCATTCGCCCAGCGGCGAGGAGGCCGGAACAATGCCCGCGCCGGCAAACAGGCGCAGCGTACGCTGCTGCAGACGCGCGCAGCGGATAGTCACCACCCACTCGCCGTTGCCTTCGTCATCGCACCAGCCGACGATGCCGCCGAACAGCTGGCGATCGAAGGGTTCCAGTTCAGCAATCAGGCGCTTCGCCGCCTGATGCGGGAAACCGCTCAGCGCCGGCGTCGGGTGCAGCAGACAGGCCAGCGACATGGCGTTTTCTTCCGCCAGCGCGGTGCCTGCGATCGGCGTCGCCAGATGCCAGAGCGTCGGGGTGGTAATCAGCTGCGGCGACTCCGGTAGCGACAGCTGACTGCTGCGCGGGCCCAGCACGCTCTTCATCGCCTGGGTCACCAGCTCGTGCTCGTGGCGATCTTTGCCGGAGGCCAACAGCCTGTTGCCTGCTTCCCGATCCAGCACATCGTCCGGCTGGCGACGGGCGGAGCCGGCCAGCGGCAGAGAGCTGAAGTGCTGTCCTTCTTTACGCAGCAGCAGCTCCGGGCTGGCGCCCAGCAGCACGCCGCCGTCGGAGAGCGGCACGTGGAAGTTAAAGCTGGCGGGGTTCTGGGCGATCAGTCGCTCCATCAGCGCGCCGCTGTCGACGCGGTCGCGGGTGGTAATATCGATAAGCCTTGATAGCACCACTTTGTCGACTTCCGGGGTGGCGGTCAGCGCGGCGGCGCGTTCCACCATGGCTAAAAACGCGTCCTGCTCCGGGATCTCCCGACGCTCCACCACCTCCATCGCCTCCAGCGGCGCGGCATAGCGGGCGGAACGCTGCTTTTCCGGGCGAGAGAACGCTTCCCAGCGCTCGGGGATATAGAGCTCGGAATGCTGACAGGTGTCGAACGGGATAGCCCCGACCATCACCGGCTTGCGGATCCCCGCCGCCCGGGCCTCGGCAAAGGCGGCCGCCATCTGCTGCTGGAACTCGCCGTTCAGCGCATCGCCGCCAACGGCGGGCTGTGAGAAGCGACGGAAGCAGCCTGAAGTGGTAAAACTGCGGTACGGCGACATAAAGAAGAAGCTGTCCGGCGACAGGGTCCGGGTCGGTTTCTTTACATCCTCAGCCAGTGACGTTTCCATATCATCCTCCAAAAACGATAAAGATATTAAGAATAATTATCATTTATATTTTGGTTGGCTAACCTAAAAGGTATTGCCCGCCATGTCAACCGCGTTACGTCATGGCGCCGCCACTTTGGCTTGCATCCTGCTGACACAAAGTTGAAAATGAGACGCATTTATCACCTTTCAAATCAGGATGCGATGACGTGAACTTCTTTTCTTTCTGCCGCCGCGGTGCGCTGACCGGCATGCTGTTGCTTTTAGGAATTACCTCAGCCCAGGCGGCGGACTGGCCGCGCCAGGTCACCGACAGCTACGGGACGCATACCCTGCCGAGTCAGCCGCTGCGCATTGTCTCCACCAGCGTGACGCTTACCGGTTCGCTGCTGGCGATTGACGCTCCGGTGGTCGCCAGCGGCGCGACCACGCCGAACAACCGCGTCGCCGATAGCCAGGGCTTTCTGCGCCAGTGGAGCGAGGTTGCCAAAGCCCGCAAGCTGGCGCGGCTGTACATCGGCGAACCAAGCGCCGAAGCGGTGGCCGCCCAGATGCCGGATCTGATCCTGGTGAGCGCGACCGGCGGCGACTCCGCCCTGCCGCTGTACGATCAGCTTAAAACCATCGCCCCGACGCTGGTCATCAACTATGACGATAAAAGCTGGCAAACCCTGCTCACCCAGCTGGGGCAGATCACCGGTCATGAACAACAGGCCAGCGCGCGCATTGCCGACTTCAATAAACAGCTCGTTTCGTTAAAAGAAAAAATGAAACTGCCGCCGCAGCCGGTGACCGCCCTGGTCTATACCGCCGCCGCGCACAGCGCCAATATCTGGACGCCGGAATCGGCTCAGGGGCAGATGCTTCAACAGCTGGGCTTTAGCCTGGCGACGCTGCCGGGCGGCCTGCCCGCCAGCCATAGCCAGGGTAAACGCCACGATATCGTGCAGCTGGGCGGGGAGAACCTCGCGGCCGGTCTGAACGGCCAGAGCCTGTTCCTGTTCGCCGGCGACCAGAAAGATGCGGATGCCATCTACGCCAACCCGCTGCTGGCGCATCTCCCGGCGGTCGCAGGCAAACGCGTCTACCCGCTGGGCACCGAGACCTTCCGCCTTGACTACTACAGCGCTCTGCTGGTGCTCCAGCGTCTCTCCAGCCTGTTCGGCTAACGCGGGCTGCGCCATCAGGACGGGAACGCGGCCTGCACACCTTGCCGGGCGGCGCTTGCCCGGCCTACTGAGCTTGCACCGGCCTGCCGTACCCCAGGCCCGGTAAGGCGCAGCCGCCACCGGGCATCAGGCCGGGAACCCGGCCTGCACACCTTGCCGGGCGGCGCGGCGCTTGCCCGGCCTACTGAGCTTGCACCTGCCTGCCGTACCCCAGACCCGGTAAGGCGCAGCCGCCACCGGGCAATCGCACCCGACTTAACTTTCGTTGACAATTTCCGGGCGCTGGAAACGGCGCAGCTCGCGTAGCAACCCAACCAGCAGCACACCGACAAGCGCCAGCGCCCAGCCGCTGGCGCTGGCGGATGCCGCCGGCGTCATTACCGCCCCTAAGCCGCCGAGCAGCGCCGCGCCGATGGCGTCGCCGGTGACGTTTTGCGCGGTCCACAGACCGTTAATCCGCCCGAGCATATGTTCCGGCGTCTGGGTCTGAATCAGGGTGTACTGCAGCAGCGAGCTAATAGCGCTCAGCCAGCCAAACAGCGCCAGGCACAGCGCGCCCAATGCCCAGTGCGGCATCAGGCTGAACAGCGCAATGGCGACAAACGATCCCACCGTCGTCGCCAGCATCAGCGCGCCCGGCCGCACCGTCTGGGCCAGCTGGCCGCTGGTCAACGCCCCCAGCGCCGCACCGAGCGGAATAGCGGCGTACAGCAGGCCAATCTGTCCGGCCGACATCTGCCAGCTACCGGCCAGCGCCGGATAGAGCACCCGCACCGCGCTGGCCATGGTCAGCAGACCGCCAAGCAGCGCAATCCCGCCGATAAGCGGGCTCCGGCAGAGGAAGGTCAGCCCCGCCAGCAGGGAGCGCAGCGGATGCTCGCGCGGCTGCGGAGGCGGCGGCAGCTGCGGCAGACGCAGCAGGGTTAAGGTGGTGATAAAGGTCCCCGCCGCCGCCAGGCCAAAGTTCCAGGCCACGCCGCCGGTGGCCAGCAGCAGGCCGCCGATCATCGGCGAAATCACCGAGCCCAGGCGCACCGTCAACATAGTGATGGCCCCGGCCTGCATCAGGTTTTCCCGTCCCACCAGCGCCGGGGTCGCCGCCAGCAGCGCGGTCACCCCCAACGAGGCGAAGAACCCGTCCCAGATCCCCAGCAGGTAGATCGCCGCCAGCGACGGCTCCGGCAGCAGGGCGTTCAGACACAGGCCGACAAAGCCCACGCCGCAGGTGCCGCGCGCCAGCAGGATCAGGCGTTTACGTTCATAGCGGTCAGCCAGCACGCCCCCCACCATCAGACCAACAAACATCGACGCCCCGGTCAGCGTCACCGACAGCCCGACCTGCCAGGTCGAATGGGTCATCATCTGGATCTGCACCGGAATGGCCACGCCCAGCAGGCCAAGCGACAGAATAGAGATAAAGCGAGCGATAAAAACGGCGCGAAACGCCGGGTGAGTTTTCAGCAGGCTGAGATTGAGCAGCCAGGATTGTCGGTTCATTACAGCGCCTTGTCGTTATTTTTAATACCCTTTTTACTGTGGGTCATGCTACCATAGCTGAATAAAATCGATAACGATAATTACTATCATTATCATATCAGGGATGTCAGTTATGTCGTTTTCTACGACCGCGGTACGCTCTGTCGCCGTGCCCGGATTGTTGCTATTACTCGCCTTAGCCGCCGCGCTTAGCCTGACCATCGGCGCCAAATCGTTGCCGATCGGCACGGTATTCACCGCCTTCAGCGGAACCTGTCAAAGCGCTGATTGCACTATCGTGCTGGACGCGCGCCTGCCGCGCACTCTGGCCGGTCTGCTGGCCGGCGTCGCCCTCGGCCTCGCCGGCGCGCTGATGCAGACGCTCACCCGCAACCCGCTGGCCGACCCCGGCCTGCTGGGGGTCAACTCCGGCGCCAGCTTCGCCATCGTCCTCGGCGCGGCGCTGTTTGGGATCACTTCCCCGCAGGAGCAGCTGCTGCTGGCATTCTGCGGCGCGCTCTGCGCCTCGCTGCTGGTAGCCTTTACCGGCAGCCAGGGCGGCGGTCAGCTGAGCCCGGTGCGCCTCACTCTCGCCGGGGTCGCCCTTGCGGCGGTACTCGAGGGGCTGTCCAACGGCATCGCCCTGCTCAACCCGGACGTCTACGATCAGCTACGCTTCTGGCAGGCCGGTTCGCTGGATATCCGCACCCTGCAAACGCTGAAAATTGTCCTGCTGCCGGTAGTGGTGGCGGGGATCGCCGCTCTGCTGCTGAGCCGGGCGCTGAACAGCCTGAGCCTGGGCAACGATACCGCCACCGCCCTCGGCAGCCGCGTCGCCCGCACCCAGCTGATCGGCCTGATCGTCATCACCGTCCTGTGCGGCAGCGCCACCGCCGTCGTCGGCCCCATCGCCTTTATCGGCCTGATGATGCCGCATATGGCGCGCTGGCTGGTGGGGGCCGATCATCGCTGGTCGCTGCCGGTCACCCTGCTCGCCACCCCGGCCCTGCTGCTGTTTGCCGACGTGATTGGCCGCCTGCTGGTGCCCGGCGAACTGCGGGTATCGGTGGTGTGCGCCTTTCTCGGCGCGCCGGTGCTGATCTGGCTGGTGCGCCGCCAGCCGCGGGGAGGTGGCCTGTGATTGCCCCGTCCCGCCGCCTGATAGCCAGCTGTCTGCTGCTAATGGCCGCCAGCCTGCTGATTTCCCTGCTCGGGCTGGCGCAAGGCCCGGTGCCCCTGACGATTGACCAGGTGTTCTCGGCGCTGTTCGGCGATGCGCCGCGCAACGTCGCGATGGTGGTGAACGAATGGCGGCTGCCGCGGGTGTTAATGGCGCTGCTCATCGGCGCCGCGCTCGGCGTCAGCGGCGCCATTTTCCAGTCGCTGACCCGTAACCCGCTCGGCAGCCCGGACGTGATGGGCTTTAACACCGGCGCCTGGAGCGGCGTGCTGGTGGCAATGGTCCTCTTCGGCCAGAACCTGACGGCGATCGCCCTGGCGGCGATGGCCGGCGGGGTGCTGACCTCGCTGGTGGTCTGGCTGCTGGCCTGGCGCAACGGGATCGAAACCTTCCGCCTGATCATTATCGGCATCGGCGTGCGCGCCATGCTGGTGGCATTCAACACCTGGCTGCTGCTGCGCGCCTCGCTGGAGACCGCCCTTTCTGCGGGCCTGTGGAACGCCGGATCGCTTAACGGCCTGACCTGGGGTAAAACCTGGCCGTCGGCGCCGCTGATCCTGTTGATGCTGGTGGGCAGCGCCCTGCTGGTTCGCCGGATGCGGCTGCTGGAGATGGGCGACGATACCGCCTGCGCGCTGGGGGTGCAGGTCGAGCGTTCGCGCCTGCTGCTGATGCTGGTGGCGGTGGTGCTCACCGCCGCCTCGACGGCGCTGGCCGGGCCGATCTCATTTATCGCGCTGGTGGCGCCGCATATCGCCCGCCGCCTGAGCGGCACGGCCCGCTGGGGACTGACCCAGTCGGCCCTGTGCGGCGCGCTGCTGCTGGCGCTGGCCGATTACGGCGCCCAACGGCTGTTTATGCCGTGGCAGCTGCCGGTTGGCGTGTTAACCGTCAGCCTCGGCGGTATTTACCTTATTGCATTGTTGATTCAGGAGTCCCGCAAAAAATGAGTGCTGTCCCCTCCCGTTTGCGCGGCGAGCAGTTAACCCTGGCCTACGGGAACAAGACCATCGCCGAGTCGCTGAACGTGACCATCCCTGACGGTCACTTCACCGCCATTATCGGCCCCAACGGCTGCGGCAAGTCGACGCTATTGCGCACCCTCAGTCGCCTGATGACGCCCGCCAGCGGCCACGTCTGGCTCGACGGCGCGCAGATCCAGCAGTACGCCAGTAAAGAGGTTGCTCGCCGCATCGGGCTGCTGGCGCAGAATGCCACCACCCCTGGCGATATCACGGTGCAGGAGCTGGTGGCCCGCGGGCGCTATCCGCACCAGCCGCTGTTTACCCGCTGGCGCAAAGAAGATGAAGAGGCGGTGAACAAGGCGATGCGAGCGACCGGGATCAGCGATCTGGCGCTGCAGAGCGTCGACACGCTTTCCGGCGGCCAGCGGCAGCGGGCGTGGATTGCGATGGTGCTGGCCCAGGAAACGGCGATTATGCTGCTGGATGAGCCGACCACCTGGCTGGACATCAGCCATCAGATCGACCTGCTGGAACTGTTGAGTGAGCTGAATCGCGAGAAGGGCTATACCCTGGCGGCGGTGCTGCACGATCTTAACCAGGCCTGCCGCTACGCCACCCACCTGATCGCCCTGCGCGACGGCAGGATCGTCGCCGAGGGGGCGCCGAAGGAGATCGTCACCGCCGATCTGATTGAACGGATTTACGGTCTGCGCTGCACGATCATTGAAGATCCGGTGGCGCATACGCCGCTGGTGGTCCCGCTGGGCCGCCGGTAATCTCCTCTTTCCCCGGCTTGCGCTACGCTGAGCCGGGCTACCTGCTGTAGCCCGAACTCAACCGTTACCCCAGAATCTCCCTGACCACCGGACCGATGGCCTCAAAGGCCTGCGGGGAGATGATATCGACGTGGGCGCAGTTCTGGCTGAACACCTCCAGTTCCCCCACCCACGGGCCCCATACGACCTGCGGATCCATCCCCTCCTGCCGCGTCTTCTCCGCCACGAACAGCGTCGCCTTGCCGTCAAACTTCGCGCTATGCGCGGTGGTTAACAGCCGCACCGCATCGGCATAGTTGCCTTCGATGGCGCTGAACAGCTCGCCGGAGGCTTGCCCCTGCTGGGCGGCGAGGAACGCTTCGCGCTCGCGGTCGATCTCCGCCAGTACCTCGGGATCCAGCCCGTTGGCCTCTTTCTCCGCCCAGTTTTGCGTCTCCGGCGGCCAGGTATCCAGCAGGCCGAGGAAGGCCACCGCTTCGCCGCGCTGGCGCAAGCGGGCGGCAATCCCCTGGGCTAAGGTGCCGCCCAACGAATACCCGAACAGGTAATAAGGGCCGTGCGGCTGCTGCGCCAGCAGCGTGCGCAGATGATGCTCGCAGACCTCGTCGAGGCTGGCGGCGCTGGCCATCGGCCCCTGCGGGCGCGGCGACTGAATACCGGTAATTGACCAGCGCGGGCTGAGATAGCGCGCCAGCACGCTGAACTGCCAGGCGAAGCCGGAGGCCGGATGGAAGCAGAACAGCGTCGGACCGTCGCTCTCGCGCAGCGGCAGAAGCGTATCCAGCCCCAGGCGCTGAGCCTGCTCATCGCTGAGATCGGCGGCCAGCAGCGCGCTCAGTTTGCCCACCGTCGAGGCCACCATCACCTGCCCCGGGGTCACCTGCCGCGCCAGCTGGCGGCTGAGCTGTGCCGCCAGGCGCATCGCCAGCAGCGAATGACCGCCAAGGGCGAAGAAATCGGCGTCGATATCGTTCACCTCGCAGCCCAGCAGCTGGCTGAAGGCCGTGGCGACAAGGGTTTCCATCCCGGGCTCCGGCGGCCGGCCGCTGCGCTCCCCGCCGAGGGTCGGCAGCGGCAGCGCTTTGCGGTCCAGTTTGCCGTTGGCGCTCAGCGGCAGCTCAGCGAGCTGCATCAGCACCACCGGCACCATATGCGGCGGCAGCTGTTCCGCCAGTTGCGCTTTCAGCGCCGCGGTATCCAGCGGCAGGCCGGAGTCAGAGACCAGATAGCCCACCAGCTGTCGGGCATCGCCGCCGGTCGCCGCCGCCTGGTTGAAGACGCAGGCGTGACTCACCGCCTGCCCCACGTCCGGCAGGGCCGACATCACCCGATCAATCTCGCCAAGCTCGATGCGCTGCCCGCGGATCTTCAGCTGATCGTCGCTGCGGCCAAGGTACTCCACCGCGCCGTTCGCCAGCCAGCGCGCCACGTCGCCGGTGCGATACATCCGCTCGCCGGGGGCAAACGGGTCGGCGATAAAGCGGCTGGCGGTGAGATCCGGGCGCCCCAGATAGCCCTGCGCCAGCTGGATGCCGGTGAGATAAAGATCCCCCGCCACCCCCGGCGGCACCGGGCGCATCGCGGCATCGAGAATGCGCAGCCCGGTGTTCCACACCGGCCAGCCAATCGGCACGCTGCTGCCGGTCACGGCCGCCAGCTCAGGGCCGCAGGCCGGATACCAGCTGACGTCCACCGCCGCCTCCGTCGGGCCGTACAGGTTATGCAGCGGCGCGCCGGTCAAGCGCTCCCACTCGCGGCACAATTCCGTCGGCAGCGCTTCGCCGCTGCAGAATACCCGCCGCAGCGTGCGGCAGGCAGCGATGCTGTCGGCATCCAGCGAGGCGACAAACGCCGCCAGCATCGACGGCACAAAGTGGGTGGTGGTCACGCCGTAGCGGGCGAAGAACTGCTGCATCGCCTGCGGGTCGCGGTGCGCCTCCGGCTCGGCCATCACCAGCTGCGCGCCGGCGATAAACGGCCACCAGAATTCCCACACCGACACGTCGAAACTGCACGGCGTTTTCTGCGCCACCACGTCGTCGGCAGATAACGGATAGCGATCCTGCATCCACAGCAGGCGGTTGACGATGGCGGTCTGGCCGACCATCACCCCTTTCGGCCGCCCGGTGGAGCCGGAGGTAAAGATGATGTAGGCGGTATGGTCTGGTTTTGACACCGCCAGCGGCGCGTCATCCCCGGCGGCCAGCGGCTGCTGGTAGCAGAGGCTTTCCAGCCCCGGAATATCGCTGAAGCGGGCCAGCTGGTCCTCCGTGGCGATCAGCAGCGACGGCCGGGCGTCTTCCAGCATCATCCGCAGGCGGTCGTCCGGGTAGCCGGTGTCCAGCGGCAGCCAGGCGGCCCCCGCTTCGACAATGCCGTGCAGCGCCAGGGTCAGGAACACCGAGCGCGGCAGGGCCACCGCCACGCTGTCGCCTGGCTTCACGCCGCGCTGACGCAGCAGCTGCGCGAGCGCCACCACCTGCTGACGCATCTCGCGATAGCTGAACTGCCAGCGGGCGTCCGCCAGCGCCGGGGCATCCGGGGTCTTCCGCGCCTGGTCGGCCACCAGCGCGCTGAGGGTGGTGGCAGGCAGCGGCACAGCGGTATCGTTGACCGCCGCCAGCCGGGCCAGCTCGTCGGCGGAGAGCATCTCTGCTTCGCCGCAGCGCAGCGCCGGATCGGCGGCGAACTGCGCCAGCAGCGCGGTCAGTCGCGCCATGTGGCGACGGAGCTCGGCTTCGTCGTACCGGGCCTTGTTGGCGAGGATCTCCAGCGACAGCCCGCCGGTCTCATCCGGGAACAGCGCCAGCTCGAGATCGTTGACCGGGCCGGTGGCGAGGGTGTGGGTCACTGCCTGCACACCATCGATATCCAGCTGGTAATCAAAGACTTTGACGTTCAGCACCGGGCCGAACAGCAGTTCGTCCCCTGCCGCTTTGCCGCTGTCGCGGACGATCTGCTCGGCGTCATAGCGCTGATGGCGGCGCATCTTTTTCAGCTGAGCGGCGAGGCGCATCGCCAGGTCCGCCAGCGTCTCCCGGGCGTCAATATGCACCGCCAGAGGCAGGACATTGAGCACCGGCCCTGTCGAGGTCAGCGCGGCTGAACCCATCCGACGCATAAAGATAAAGCCCGCCGCGTAGTCCATCCGGTTGCACAGGCGCCCCAGCCACAGCGTGGTGAGCGCCAGCGCCAGGTCAGCGGGCTGACACTGCGGCGCATGGCTGGCCAGGCGGCGGAAGGCGTCGGCGTTCATCTCCAGCTTCATCCGCCAGATATCGCTCCCGGCGGCGCGTCCGCCCAGCGGCGCGGCAGAGAGTGAGGCAGGCGCCGGTAACGCCTGGCGCTGAGCCTGCCAGAAGGCTTTATCCCGCTGCCAGGCCTCGCTGCCGGCGTAGCGCTGGTACTCGTCCACCACCTCGGCGAAGGGGGTGAAAGGCGACTCAGGAGTGGCTTCCCCACGCTGCCAGGCGCGGTAAATGGCGGCGATCTGCCGAGTTATCGCCGGGAAGCTGAAGCCATCCACCAGCAAGTGGTGATAACGCTGATACCAGTACCAGCGGTCGTCGCCGACGCGCAGCAGCTGATGGCACACCAGCGGGTTGCCGCCGTCGACGCGCAGATCCTGCGCCAGATCCGCCTGCATCCGCTCCGTAGCGGCGCGATGCGGATCCGGCGCCGTCCGCAGGTCAATGATCGACGGTTCGGCAAAGGTGCGGTCGGCCGCCAGCCACTGCCAGACTTCCCCCTCCTCTTCCTCAAAGCGCAGGCTGAGGGTGTCCGCCTGCTGCAGACCGGCGACAATCGCTTTTCCCAGCAGCGTCGGATCGAGGGCGCCGCGTAGTTCAACATAGTGGGCTACGCTCCAGGCGCCTGGCAGAGTGGAGAGGCGCTCGGCCATCCAGATCCCCGGCTGCGCGGCAACCAGCGGTAAACGAGTGGTCATTGTCAGCTCCTTATGACGCATGATGGGCGGGGGTCAGTGTCGACCAGTTGGCCGCCAGCCAGGCGTTGCAGGCCTCGGCCGACTGCGGGGGGCACACCACCGTCCAGCCGGCAGGCAGGTCGCAGTGCGCCGGCCACAGGCTGTACTGCTGTTGATCATTGCGCAGAATGTAAAACTGCCCTTGCGGATTGTCGAAGGGGTTACTGAATTGCATATCAAACTCCTGTCGTAAAACGCGATGCTAAGGGTGCGACAGCAGAGGCTGCCAGAGCTGGATAAGCCCTGCCGTCAGCCCGCCGCGCCAGCAAAGCGCATCATGCCCGCCGTCAACCTGACGCCAGAAAATCGTCTGCTGTGTTGTGGTGAGTTGCGCCAGTAGCACCTGGTTCGCGCGAAAAATGATCGGTTCGCGTTGGCCCGCTTCCAGCCAGACGCGCAGCCCGGCCGCGGACACCTCACCCTGGCGAAGCTGTTCGCCGATAAAGCCCGTCCCGCGGCCATCACGGTGCGGCCACCAGTAGGAGCCTGACTGGCTGAGCACGCAGCCAAAGCGCTGCGGCCAGTTGAGAGCGGCGAACATCGCCGCCAGACCGCCGAAGCTTTGCCCGGCCACCACCGTCCGATCCGGGCGGTCGCTGAACGGGGCATAGCCGTGGACCAGCGGCAGGAGCTCCTCCTGCACCGCCAGCCAGAAATCGCGGTGACAGGGCAGCTCAACCCCGCGGCGCTGGTTGTCGATCGCGTCGATCAGCAGGTAGACCGCCGGCGGCAGTCTCCCCTCGCGGGTCAGGGCGGCCAGCGGCGACCACACCGGCATGCTCTCGGCCCAGAATTGGCCGTCGAGCAGGATCGCCAGCGGCCGCGTTTGCGGGTCGACAGCCTCGCCGGTGGTGTAGATCCAGACCCGGCGATGGTTGCCCAGACGCGCGCTGCGCCACTCAAGGCAACGGGCGGCAGGATGTGCCTCATTAAGCGGGTCCCAGCCAGGCTGCGCGGGGGCCTGCGGCATCTCCAGGGCGGACACGCCATGGCCGCGTCCGCCCCGCCAGCTGTGCGGGTTCAGCGGATCGGCTATCGCCCGCGGCAGCAGTTTGCGCCAGCCTTCGCGTAGCAGCGCGCGGTCGGGCGCATCAGCGCTGAACACCTCAGGGGAAAAATCATCGTCACGGTCGGAGGGAATAAAACAGTAGCTGCCGCGCCAGGTCGGCGACAGCGTAGTGCGCCAGAACCAGGCGTCGGTCCCGGGGAGACGTTGCAGCGATTGCGGCCGCGCATTCTGATGGTGGTCGGTCACGCCGGTGATATAGAGCCATACCCGACGATGGGGAGAGCAGGTTTCATCCCCCGCCGGGTCCCGCCACCAGAACGTTACCTCGATGGCGTCATCCACTGCGCGGCACTGCGGCCCCCGCAGGGTTTGCCACCACTCCTCGCTTCCTGTCCTTAACATTCTGTCATTAACCCTATGTATAGCGTGACTTTTTTAATTAATTGTCATTATTTATTGATAATATTATTGATAACTATTTGCATTTGCAATAGCGTATTAGCGCGCCGTGGGAAGCGCGTCTTTCATCAGAACATGTCAAATCGGGCTTATTCAGCCAGCGACGGAGTGCCTTTGCCCGCTTTTGGCAACATTTATGCCGCCTCCCCTCCCGGTGGGAAGGGGCGTTTGGGGAACGTGGCGACAAAAAGCAGGAATAACAATGAATAACAGGATCAAATCCCTGGCCTTGCTGGTCAATCTGGGAATTTACGGGGTTGCTTTTCCGTTAAGCGCAGCGGAAACCGCCACCGACGATAAAAACAGCGCCGCTGAAGAGACCATGGTGGTCACCGCCGCCGAGCAGAACCTGCAGGCGCCGGGCGTCTCCACCATCACCGCCGATGAGATCCGCAAACGCCCCCCGGCGCGCGACGTCTCGGAGATCATTCGCACCATGCCGGGGGTCAACCTGACCGGCAACTCCACCAGCGGCCAGCGCGGCAACAACCGCCAGATTGATATCCGCGGCATGGGCCCGGAAAATACCCTGATCCTGATCGACGGCAAGCCGGTCACCAGCCGCAACTCCGTGCGCCTTGGCTGGCGCGGCGAGCGCGACACCCGCGGCGATACCAGCTGGGTGCCGCCGGAGATGATCGAACGTATCGAAGTGATTCGCGGCCCGGCCGCCGCCCGCTACGGCAACGGCGCCGCCGGCGGCGTGGTGAATATCATCACCAAAAAAACCGGCGATGAGTGGCACGGCTCATGGAACACCTATATGAACGCCCCGGAGCACAAGGATGAAGGCTCCACCAAACGCACTAACTTCAGCCTCAGCGGCCCGCTGGGCGGCGATTTCAGCTTCCGCCTGTTCGGTAATCTCGACAAAACGCAGGCCGACGCCTGGGATATCAACCAGGGCCATCAGTCCGAACGTACCGGGATCTATGCCGACACCCTGCCGGCCGGGCGCGAAGGGGTGAAAAACAAAAACATCGATGGTCTGGTGCGCTGGGAATTCGCTCCGATGCAGTCGCTGGAGTTTGAGGCCGGCTACAGCCGCCAGGGCAACCTCTACGCTGGCGACACCCAGAACACCAACACCAACGACCTGGTAAAAGAGAACTACGGTAAAGAGACCAACCGTCTGTATCGCAACACCTACTCGGTTACCTGGAACGGCGCCTGGGACAACGGGGTGACCACCAGCAACTGGGCGCAGTACGAACGCACCCGCAACTCGCGCAAAGGCGAAGGCCTGGCCGGCGGCACCGAGGGGATCTTTAACAGCAACCAGTTCACGGATATCGATCTGGCGGATGTGATGCTGCACAGCGAAGTCAGCATTCCCTTCGACTATCTGGTTAATCAGAACCTGACGCTGGGCAGCGAGTGGAATCAACAGCGGATGAAGGATAACGCGTCCAACACCCAGGCGCTGTCGGGAGGCGAAATTCCGGGCTACGACAGCACCGGCCGCAGCCCGTACTCGCAGGCGGAAATCTTCTCGCTGTTCGCCGAGAACAACATGGAGCTGACCGACACCACCATGCTGACTCCGGCGCTGCGTTTCGATCATCACAGCATTGTCGGCAATAACTGGAGCCCGTCCCTCAACCTGTCGCAGGGCCTGTGGGATGACTTCACGCTGAAGATGGGCATCGCCCGCGCCTATAAAGCGCCGAGCCTGTATCAGACCAACCCGAACTACATTCTCTACAGTAAAGGCCAGGGCTGCTACGCCAGTAAAGACGGCTGCTATCTGCAGGGTAATGACGACTTAAAAGCCGAGACCAGCATCAACAAAGAGATTGGCCTCGAGTTTAAACGCGACGGCTGGCTGGCGGGCGTCACCTGGTTCCGCAACGACTACCGCAACAAGATTGAAGCGGGCTATGCCCCGGTCTATCAAAACAATAAAGGTACCGATCTCTACCAGTGGGAAAACGTGCCGAAAGCGGTGGTGGAAGGTCTGGAGGGGACGTTGAACGTTCCGGTGAGCGAGACCGTCAACTGGACCAACAACATCACCTATATGCTGCAGAGTAAGAACAAAGAGACCGGCGATCGTCTGTCGATTATCCCGGAATACACGCTGAACTCCACCCTGAGCTGGCAGGTTCGCGATGACGTTTCGCTGCAGTCGACCTTCACCTGGTACGGCAAGCAGGAGCCGAAGAAGTACAACTACAAGGGTCAACCGGTCACCGGCAGCGAGAAGAACGAGGTTAGCCCCTACAGCATCCTCGGCCTGAGCGCGACCTGGGACGTCACCAAATACGTCAGTCTGACCGGCGGCGTGGATAACGTCTTCGATAAGCGCCACTGGCGCGCGGGCAACGCCCAGACCACCGGGGGCGCCACCGGCACGATGTACGGCGCCGGCGCCGAGACCTACAATGAATCGGGCCGCACCTGGTACCTGAGCGTCAACACCCACTTCTGATAGCGGGTTCTCCCTCCCCCGCCCTTGCTGGACAAAGGGCGGGGGCAACCGCGGTAACCTTACCCTATGCGCCACCATCGCACCGCATTGCCTCTGGCCGGCTATACCATCCAGCAGATCGACTTCGACCCGGCGACTTTCCAGCCTGAAGATCTGTTCTGGCTGCCCTATCACGCCAGCCTGACCGGGTGGGGCCGCAAGCGGCAGGCGGAGCACCTGGCCGGACGCATCGCCGCGGCATACGCCCTGCGCGAGGTGGGGGAGAAACGGCTTCCCGCCATCGGCGATCGGCGCCAGCCGCTGTGGCCCACGCCCTGGTTCGGCAGCATAAGTCATTGCGGCCAGCGCGCGCTGGCGGTGATCGCCGATCGGCCGGTGGGCGTCGATATCGAGCGCCGGTTTACCCCACAGCTGGCCGCGGAGCTGGAGAGCAGCATTATCAGCCCGGCGGAAAAAACGGCGCTGCTGCGCAGCGGCCTGCCCTACCCGCTGGCGCTGACGCTGGCGTTTTCGGCAAAAGAGAGTGGGTTTAAGGCCTGCCATCCCGACGTACAGGCGGGCGTCGGTTTTAACGATTTTACGCTGGCTGCAATAAAGGAAGGAAATCTGCGTCTTCGGCTCTCCACCGTGGAGTATCGGCTGCAATGGATTCAGGCAGGGGAATACATCATCACGCTCTGCGCGCCGTAAAAAAACCCGCGCGGCATTCCGCACGGGTTATCGGTTTTAGACGGCGAAAAATCAGCGCATTTTCTGCGCCAGCTCCGCGACGGAAGCGGCATCGAAACCGTGGTGTTTACGCAGCCAGCCGCGATCTGCCGCCGCCGCATACTCACCATCCGGGATCCCCAGACGTTTGAGCGGGATACCCACCCCAGCCTCAGCTAATACTTCCGCCACCAGGCTTCCCACCCCGCCGTTGACGTTATGCTCCTCCACCGTAATCACCGCTTTGCACGGCTTCAGCGCCGCCAGCAGCGCGGCGGTATCGCAGGGGCGAAGAGATGGCACGCTCACCACTTTGGCCTGAATCCCCGCGTCGGCCAGCATCTGCGCCGCATCGACGATCTCATGCACCGTCGAGCCGGTGGCCACCAGCGCGATATCATCGCCTTCCCTCAGCGTGACGATCGCGCCCGGTACAAAGCGATAGCTTTCTTCGTGCAGTTCCGGCAGCGCCTTGCCATCGAGGCGAATATAGACCGACCCCTGATAACCGATGGCGTAATCAATAATCTGCCGACATTCGCGCGGCGAGGACGGGGCGAAAATCTGGATATTGCCGAAGCCGCGCATCACCGCCAGATCGTCAATGGCATGGTGGGTGCTGGCCAGCGGGCCGTAGCTGGCTCCGGCGTTAAGGCCAAACAGCTTGACGTTGGTGTTGTTGTAACAGACATCCACTTTGATTTGCTCATTGGCCCGCGAGATAAGAAACGGCGCGGCGTTACAGGTCACAGCCACTTTTCCGCCCAGCGCCAGACCGGCGGCGGTGCCGACCATGCTCTGCTCGGCGATGCCGACGTTCACCAGCCGGCCGGGGAACTGTTTAATAAACGGCGCGATTTTGGCCGTTGACGTGGAGTCGGCTACCACCGGCACCAGATCGACGCCGCGCTCCACGGCGGCGATAAAGGCTTCGACCATGACGTTAGCCAGGTGTTCTGCATTACTCATCTTTCAGTTCCTCCAGTGCCAGTGCAATTTCTTCGCCTTTCGGCACCCGGTGGTGCCACTCCGGGCGCCCCTGGATAAAGGAAATACCGGCACCTTTCGTGGTGTTGGCAATAATAACGTTGGGTTTACCTTCCTGCTTCAACCCCTCGATGACCGAGACCACCGAGGCCATGTCGTTACCCTGGCATTCGCTGACTTCCATACCGAAGGCGCGCCATTTATCGGCCAGCGGATCGGTATTCATGATTTCGCGCGTCGGCCCGGCCAGCTGGAGGTTGTTCTTATCATTAATAATGACCAGATTATCCAGGCCGTAATGTGCAGCCGCCAGGGCGGCTTCCCAGTTACTGCCTTCCGCCAGTTCGCCGTCGCCGGTGATCAAAAAAATGCGGCGGGTGCTGTTGCTTTTCTTCGCGGCCAGCGCCAGCCCCACCGCAACAGGCAAACCGTGGCCCAGCGCGCCGGTGTTGAGCTCGATGCCCGGCGTTTTTTGCCGCACCGGGTGGCCGGGGAGATGGGAATTGGCATGCTGGTAGGTCTCCAGCCACTCGACCGGGAAGAAGCCGGCTTCCGCCAGGACGCAGTAGTAGCAGCCCACGGCGTGGCCTTTCGACTGGATGTAGATATCGCGCTGCGGGTCGTCGAGCCGGTCCGGCGCGACGTTAAGGACGCGGAAATAGAGCGCGGTTAACAGTTCGACCTGCGAAAGGTCAGCCCCGGTGTGGCCGCCGGCCGGACTATTGGCGTTTAAGCGCACAATATGGCGCCGCACCGCGCGGGCTTTACGCTCCAGCGTCTGAATATCATATCTGTAGGGATTCATTTCACACCTCTGAATTTATTTTCAGCATGGAATATTTATTCCAGCAAGGACTAAAAAAACCAGATATCCCTATGCCGGGTGGTAAGCCTTCTGCCACAGCGCCCTACTCAGGAACATTCTGCCTCCCGCTCCAGGCGAAGCCCGGATAAACACATTGACTCGAAATCGCCTTGAATATATATTCAATAATGATTCTTTATTCGATTATGGCCTGGCTGTTTTGTTTTTGTCCATAGTCGATTTTGAGGATTGGCAAAAGTTAGACGCCTGTCACACTTAAGTCTGATTTTTTTTCGCGTATGATAAAAGTCACTACGATAATGGCTGCAGCTAACCGCCTGAAGAAAGGCGATAAATGATTTTCGAGGATTAATATGGCTAAGCAGGATGAACAACGGCTATTGGTTAAGATTGCCACGCTTTACTATCTGGAAGGACGAAAGCAGTCTGATATCGCCCAACTTCTCTCGCTGTCTCAGTCATTTGTCTCCCGCGCCATTACCCGCTGCCAGAAAGAAGGCGTCGTCAAGATCAGCGTCGTTCAGCCGTCCAACATCTTTCTGAAGCTCGAAAAAGGGCTTGAGGATCGCTACGGCCTTAAGCAGGCGGTGGTGGTGGATACCGAGGAAGAGGCCAGCGATCATACCATCAAGCGGGCGATTGGCTCCGCCGCCGCCCACTATCTGGAAACCCGGCTGCGGCCAAAAGATCTGATTGGCGTCTCCTCGTGGAGCTCAACCATTCGCGCGATGGTCGATGAAGTTCATGCGCAAAACCTGAAAGCCAGCGGCGTGATCCAACTGCTCGGCGGCGTCGGGCCAAACGGTAACGTGCAGGCGACGATTCTTACCCAGACCCTCGCCCAGCGCCTGAATTGCGACGCCTGGCTGCTGCCGTCACAGAGCATCGAAGGATCCATGGAGGAGCGCAACCGGCTGCTGGCCAGCAAAGACGTCGCTGACGTGGTGTCGCGCTTTGATGAAGTGGATATCGCCATCGTCGGCATCGGCATTCTCGAACCCTCTCAACTGCTGAAAACCTCCGGTAACTACTATCACGAAGATATGCTGCAGGTGCTGGCGGCGCGCGGCGCGGTGGGTGATATCTGCCTGCACTACTACGACAAAAACGGCCATCCGGTGTTACGCGATGATGAAGATCCGGTGATCGGTATGGCGCTGGAGAAGGTCAAAAAATGCCCGAACGTGGTCGCGCTGGCCGGCGGTACCGACAAAGTCGCGGCCATCAAAGGCGCCCTCACCGGCGGCTACATTGATGTTTTAATCACCGATTACCCTACCGCTCGCATGCTGGTTAGCGACTAACCTGCCGCGCTGCTTTTCCTCTCTGCCGCCCTGACGTGCTTTTTTAGCTTCAGGGCTGGCTCTGTTAATACATTTAAATTCAATCAGTTAATCAACCACTCCAGCCGCCTATCGCCGCTTTCGCCGATCGGCGAAATGTGATTGCCAGCACAATTGATGATTTTTCCGGTAGCCCGTCACCGGGTTTGTGGCTTAAGGTATCAAATAAATAATCACTATCGAATATATATTCAGTGATTAAAAAGATGATAATGAAATGTCACAACATGGCCTGCACAGACGCAGGAGACGGTGGGAGATATTCCTCGTCTTCGCGGTTCCAGGACACCGAGTGACCGAGGAGAGCACGATGCAGGCGACAGCAAAAGAGTTCATCATTGCCCTGGATGAAGGCACCACCAACGCCAAAGCGGTGGTGCTGGATAGCCGGGGCAAAGTTATCGTCAAATTCTCGCAGCCGCTGGCGATCCAAACGCCGCGCGACGGCTGGGTGGAGCAATCGGGCGAAGCGCTGGTTACCGCCTCACTGACGGTGATCGCCAGCGCGGTGGCCCACGTTGGCGCGGAAAACGTCGCCGCGCTGGCTATCAGCAACCAGCGGGAAACCGCCATCGGCTGGTATCGCGACAGCGGCGAACCGATTAACGCGGCCATTACCTGGCAATGCACCCGCAGCGCCGCGTTCTGCGACACGCTGCGTCACGATCGTCAGGAACAGCACATTAAGCGTGCCACCGGCCTGCCAATCGCCCCGCTGTTCTCGGCCTCCAAAATGCGCTGGCTGCTGGATGCGACTGTCGATGGCCGCCTGCGCGCCGAACGCGGTGAAATTTGCCTCGGCACCATCGACAGCTGGCTGCTGTGGAATCTGACTGCTGGAGAAGCCTTCTGCTGCGACTACTCCAATGCCTCCCGCACCCAGCTGCTGAACCTGCACCGCGGCGAGTGGGACGACGAGATGCTGGCGCTGTTCGGCATTCCGCGCGCGGCGTTGCCGGAAATTAAACCGTCGAGCGGCCTCTTCGGCCATACCAAAGGACTGGCCGCCATTCCGGACGGTATTCCGATCATGTCGATGATCGGCGACTCCCACGCCGCGCTGTTCGGCCACGCGCTCGGCGAGGCAGGCTGCGTCAAAGCCACCTACGGCACCGGCTCTTCGGTCATGGCCCCGGTCAAATCGGCGCAGTGCGATATCGACGCGCTGGCGACCACCGTCGCCTGGCACGATGGCGACCAGCTGGTGTGGGGCCTGGAAGGGAATATTCCCCACACCGGCGATGCTGTCGCCTGGATGGCGGACAGCACCGGACTGAGCGAACTCTCTGCCGCCGAGCTGGCCCATGAGCTGAATACCCTCCCCGCCTCCGTCGACTCAACCCTCGGGGTCTACTTCGTGCCGGCGCTGACCGGTCTTGGCGCGCCCTGGTGGGATGACAGCGCCCGCGGCGTGATTTGCGGCCTGAGTCGCGGGGTGAAACGCGCGCATCTGATCCGTGCGGCGCTGGAGTCCATCACCTATCAGATAGCCGACGTGGTGGTGGCGATGCGTCAGCATGAGGAGTTCACCCTGACGGCGTTGATGGTGGACGGCGGGCCGACCAACAATGACTGGCTGATGCAATACCAGGCCGATCTGCTCGGCTGCCCGGTGATGCGCAGCGACGTGCCGGAGCTGTCCGCCATCGGCGCGGCGTTGCTGGCACGCAAAGCGCTCCATCCGGGATCGACCGCCGATCTGCAGGCCTTCTTAACCGAACATAGCACCTTTCAGCCCGACATGGCCCGCCACCAGCGCTTACAAACGCGCTGGCAGGAGTGGCGCCATGCGGTCGACCGAACATTATGGAAACCGGACTCGCCAGCCTGACCGCCAGACTGCGCGACGACACGCATTCACTTATCACAGGAGAAACCCGGCCCATAACGATATCGCTATCCCCGAATACATTAGGGGAAATTTCAGACCGTAAAAGCCTGCCCGCTCAGGGGCTCATTTGTTCGAATATAAAAATACAGGAACAGAGTCATGAAATTACGTATAACCCTTTTAACCGCTGCGACCCTGACCGCCTTCTCCTTTGCCGCGCACGCCGCGGAGAAAGGCACCATTATGATCATGGTCAACTCGCTGGATAACCCGTATTACGCCTCGGAAGCCAAAGGCGCCAGCGAAAAAGCGCAAGCTCTCGGCTACAAAACCACCGTGCTGTCCCATGGCGAAGATGTCAAAAAGCAGAATGAGCTTATCGACACCGCGATTGGTAAAAAAGTGCAGGGCATTATTCTCGATAACGCTGACTCCACCGCCAGCGTCGCCGCCGTTGAAAAAGCCAAAAAAGCGGGCATTCCGGTGGTCTTAATTAACCGCGAAATTCCGGTTGATGATGTGGCACTGGAACAAATTACCCACAATAACTTCCAGGCCGGCTCTGAGGTCGCCAACGTCTTCGTCGAGAAAATGGCGGAGAAAGGCAAATACGCCGAGCTGACCTGCAACCTTGCCGATAATAACTGCGTCACCCGTTCTAAATCTTTCCATCAGGTCATTGACCAATATCCGGATATGGTCAGCGTGGCGAAACAGGATGCCAAAGGCACCCTGATCGACGGCAAACGCATCATGGACAGCATCCTGCAGGCGCACCCCGACGTGAAAGGCGTCATCTGTGGCAACGGGCCGGTAGCCCTTGGCGCGATTGCGGCGCTGAAAGCGGCCAACCGTAGCGATGTAATTGTCGTCGGCATCGACGGCAGCAACGATGAGCGCGACGCCGTGAAAGCCGGCACCCTGCAGGCAACCGTGATGCTGCAGGCGCAGGCCATCGCCGCTCAGGGCGTCACCGATCTGGATAACTACCTGCAAAAAGGCGAGAAGCCGGCGAAGCAGCGCGTGATGTTCCGCGGCATTCTGATTACTCAGGATAACGCCGATAAAGTCCAGGATTTCAACATTAAGTCCTGAGTTCGGGTGGTTGCGCCCCTGCGGGGGCGCAGAGGAGAGCATTATGTTTAAGAAAACCTGTCTGACGCTGGCCGTACTGGCGCTAGGGGGCTGTCGCATCGTCTCGCAGCAGGAGCTGGCAGACCTGAAATCCCCGCCCAACCCGCATATGGCGAATATGGATAAAACCTGGCAGCAGAGCATCGTACCGCAGGTGGTGACGAAAGCGCGTCCGGCGGCGGAACTGATGAGCGCGCTCAAGGCGGCAAAAGACATTGATAGCGCCTGTAAAACCCTCGGCTACCGTGCGCAGGATGAAAACCCCTGCATCTTCTACGTCAAGGTTTCAGGTACCGTCAGCAAACTCGATACCGCCTCGCGCAGCGGCAAAATGACCTTGACCGACGCCAGCGTCGGGAAGGTGACGGTGCAGATTGGCCCTACCCTGCGCGGCACCCAGCTGCGCGACGGCTACAGCGGCGCCAGCTATCAGGACTTTAATGACCAGGTGCTGTTCGGCGAGTACAGCAAGAATATCAACAGTCAGGCGGTCAAAATGATTCAGACAGCCAACGTCAAAACCGGCGACAGCGTGGAGGTGTACGGCGTCTTCTCGGCCTGGGATATTCCACAAACTCTCCCGGAAATTACCCCGGCGAAAATCATTCATACAGGGGGACAATAATATGGCGCCGCACGATCTCGTCGCTTCCCAGCCCGTTGAGTCCGAAGTGATTATCGAAACCCGCGGCCTGTCGCGCGTCTATCCCGGCGTAACCGCCCTGGATAATGTCAATTACCGGGTCTATCGAAATAAGGTCAACGTGCTGATCGGAGAAAATGGTGCGGGTAAATCCACCATGATGAAAATGCTTGCCGGCGTTGAAACGCCCTCCTCCGGGCAAATTATCCTCGATGGTGAAGCAGTTTCATTACAGTCGACGCATCAGGCAGAAAAACTGGGCATCAGTATTATTTTTCAGGAACTGAATTTATTTCCCAATATGAATGTGATGGACAACATCTTCATGGCGAATGAATTCTTTCAGAAAGGACGCATTAACGAAAAATACCAGTACGCGCTGGCCAAATCGCTGCTGGAACGGCTGGAGCTGGATGTCGATCCTTACGCTCCGCTGGGTGAACTCGGTATCGGCCACCAGCAGTTAGTCGAGATTGCCCGCGCCCTGTCGAAAGACACCCGCGTGCTGATCATGGACGAGCCCACCTCGGCGCTGAGCCAGTCTGAGGTCAAAGTGCTGTTCAAGGTGATCGCGCAGCTTAAGCGCCGCGGCGTGACCATCATCTATATCTCGCATCGCCTCGAAGAGCTGATGGAGATTGGCGACAACATCACCATTTTCCGCGACGGTCGCTTTATCAGCGAGCGTCACGTCAGCGACGCCAGCGTACCGTGGATCATCGAGCAGATGGTCGGTGATAAGAAAAAACACTTTGATTATCAACCGGCGCCAAAAGGCGACGCAGTGCTTGACGTCAAAGGGCTGACCGCGCTGCATCCCAGCGGCGGTTACAAGCTCAATGACGTCACCTTCACCCTCAGCAAAGGCGAAGTGATCGGTATTTACGGCCTGCTGGGCGCCGGGCGCACCGAGCTGTTTAAAGGCCTGGTCGGCTTGATGCCCTGCCAGCGCGGCGAGGTGCATCTTAACGGCGAAAGCATCGGCAAATCTCGCTTTCAACAGCGCCTGAAAAAGGGGCTGGCGCTGGTGCCGGAGGACCGTCAGGGCGAAGGCGTGGTGCAGATGATGTCGATTCAGGCCAACATGACGCTCTCTGATTTCAGCCTGCAGGGGTTCCGCCGCGCCTGGCGCTGGTTGAACCCGCAAAAAGAAGAGACCTGCGTGAAAGAGATGATCCAGCAGCTGGCGATCAAGGTCAGCGACGCCACATTGCCCATCACCTCGCTGAGCGGCGGCAATCAACAAAAAGTGGTGCTGGGTAAAGCGCTGATGACCCAGCCGCAGGTGGTGTTCCTCGACGAACCGACGCGCGGCATCGACGTCGGCGCGAAAACCGACGTCTATCACCTGATCGGCAAAATGGCTCAGCAGGGGCTGGCGGTGATGTTCTCATCTTCGGAACTGGATGAGGTGATGGCCCTGGCCGACCGCATCCTGGTGATGGCCGATGGCCGCATTACCGCCGATTTACCGCGCCATGCGGTGACCCGCGAACAGTTAATCGCGGCTTCAACACCTCAAGATTAATCAGGCTGGAATCCATCATGAACCAGAAATATATGATTTATATGTACCTGCTGAAGGCCCGCACCTTTATCGCCCTCCTGCTGGTGATCGCGTTCTTCAGCGTGATGGTACCCAACTTCCTGACCGCCTCTAACCTGCTGATCATGACCCAGCACGTGGCGATCACTGGCCTGCTGGCCATCGGCATGACGCTGGTCATTCTCACCGGCGGCATTGATTTGTCCGTCGGCGCGGTAGCGGGGATCTGCGGCATGGTGGCGGGTGCGCTGCTGACCAACGGCCTGCCGCTGTGGAACGGCGATATCCTCTTCTTTAATGTCCCGGAGGTGATCCTCTGCGTGGCGATCTTCGGTGTGCTGGTCGGTCTGGTCAACGGCGCGGTGATCACCCGCTTCGGCGTGGCGCCGTTTATCTGCACCTTAGGCATGATGTACGTCGCCCGCGGCTCCGCGCTGCTGTTTAACGACGGGAGCACCTACCCGAATCTCAACGGCATGGAAGCGCTGGGCAACACCGGTTTCGCCACCCTCGGATCCGGCACCCTGCTCGGCGTCTATCTGCCGATCTGGCTGATGATCGGCTTCCTCGTGCTGGGCTACTGGCTGACCACTAAAACGCCGCTTGGCCGCTACATCTACGCCATCGGCGGCAATGAGTCTGCCGCCCGTCTCGCCGGCGTGCCGATCGTGAAAGCGAAAATATTCGTCTATGCCTTCTCCGGCCTGTGCGCGGCGTTTGTCGGCCTGATCGTCGCATCACAGCTGCAAACCGCGCACCCGATGACCGGCAACATGTTTGAGATGGACGCCATCGGCGCCACCGTGCTCGGCGGTACCGCGCTGGCCGGCGGCCGCGGCCGGGTGACCGGGTCAATTATCGGCGCCTTCGTCATCGTCTTCCTTGCCGACGGCATGGTGATGATGGGCGTCAGCGACTTCTGGCAGATGGTGATTAAAGGCGTGGTGATTGTCACCGCTGTGGTCGTCGACCAGTTCCAGCAGAAGCTGCAGAGCAAGGTCATCCTGATGCGCCGCCACGAGGAAAAACTGGCCGCCATCCCCCCCAACGGCGCCACCTCCAGCTAACCGGCAACGATTCACATCTTCCGCCGGGCCTGGTGCCCGGCTCAGCGAAAGGGAAAAAATATGCAACGAGATTTCCAGAACAAAACGGTGGTGATCACCGGCGCCTGCCGCGGCATCGGCGCAGGCATTGCCGAGCGCTTTGCCCGCGACGGCGCGAATCTGGTGATGGTCTCCAACGCCGAGCGCGTTCACGAGACCGCCGAAACCCTGCGTCAGCGCTATCAGGCGGATATTTTATCGCTGCAGGTCGATGTCACCGATGAAGCCCAGGTTCAGGGGCTATATGAGCAGGCCGCCGCGCGCTTCGGCACCATCGACGTCTCCATTCAGAACGCCGGGGTGATCACCATCGATTACTACGACCGGATGCCAAAAGCCGATTTCGAAAAAGTGCTGGCGGTCAACACCACCGGCGTGTGGCTGTGCTGCCGCGAGGCGGCCAAATATATGGTGAAACAGAATCACGGCAGCCTGATCAACACCTCTTCCGGCCAGGGGCGACAGGGGTTTATCTACACGCCGCACTACGCCGCCAGCAAAATGGGCGTGATCGGCATTACCCAAAGCCTGGCGCACGAGCTGGCACCGTGGAATATCACCGTCAACGCCTTCTGCCCCGGCATCATTGAGAGCGAGATGTGGGATTACAACGACCGCGTGTGGGGCGAAATTCTCAGCACCGAGCAGAAGCGCTACGGCAAGGGCGAACTGATGGCGGAATGGGTCGAAGGGATCCCAATGAAACGCGCCGGTAAGCCGGAAGACGTGGCCGGGCTGGTGGCCTTCCTCGCCTCCGACGACGCGCGCTATCTCACCGGGCAGACCATCAATATCGATGGCGGTTTGATTATGTCGTAATCCCCGCGGGTTAGCGGGCCCCATCGCCCGAATAAGGCGTCCCGAATTGGCGCTACCACTCCGGGACGGCCCCCCGGTGGCGCTACGCTTACCGGAGCTACGTAACACCGCCGAAAGGTAGCCCGGATAAGGCGCGGCGCACCACCATCCGGGAAGCCAGGCTCCCGACGTTCGACACTATATTGAAGAGAATAAACATTATGATCGGTAAAGACTTTGCACAACACCTATTTAGCCTGCGGGATCGCGTCGCCTTCGTCACCGGCGCCGGCAGCGGCATCGGACAGACCATCGCCTGCAGCCTCGCCAGCGCGGGTGCACGGGTAGTCTGTTTTGATCTTCGCGACGACGGCGGGCTGGCGGAAACGGTCAGCCATATTGAATCCATCGGCGGTCAGGCTTGCTCTTATAACGGCGATGTCCGCCAGATTGCCGACCTGCGCGCCGCCGTCGCGCTGGCCAAAAGCCGCTATGGCCGCCTCGATATCGCCGTTAACGCCGCCGGGATCGCCAACGCCAATCCGGCGCTGGAGATGGAGAGCGAGCAATGGCAGCGGGTGATCGATATCAATCTCACTGGCGTATGGAACTCCTGCAAAGCGGAAGCGGAACTGATGCTGGAGTCCGGCGGCGGGTCGATTATCAATATCGCCTCGATGTCGGGGATTATTGTTAACCGCGGCCTCGACCAGGCGCATTACAACTGCTCCAAAGCCGGCGTGATCCATCTGTCGAAAAGCCTGGCGATGGAGTGGGTGGGCAAAGGGATCCGCGTCAATTCCATCAGTCCGGGATATACCGCCACGCCGATGAATACCCGTCCGGAGATGGTGCACCAGACCCGCGAGTTTGAAAGCCAGACGCCGATGCAGCGGATGGCGAAGGTGGAAGAGATGGCCGGCCCGGCGCTGTTCCTCGCCAGCGACGCCGCCTCGTTCTGCACCGGCGTAGACCTGGTGGTCGACGGCGGGTTTGTCTGCTGGTGATCCTCTCCTGCTTCAGGGCGCCACGCTGCGGCGCCCCTCTCCACCCCTGCCGTTAACCCAGGGGATACTGTTGAAACGCCGGCAGCGCCTCCCCTTTCTCCGCCAGCGCGCGAATATGCGGAAACGCCGCGGCCGACACCACCGCCGGGATCATCAACTGGATAAAGGACCAGACCACCGTGCTGGTGACCATCACCTGATCCGGCTGCGCGGCGGCGGCGCGGTCTGCCAGCCGGGCGTCCCACTCCCGACAGGCGGCCAGCAGCTGGCCGGTCACCCGGGCTATCCACGGCTGATGCTGCTTCTCTTCCGGCCGCAGACGGTGCTCATAAACATGCTGGACCGCTTTTTCACAGGCGGCGAGGATCACCCCCAGCAGGTGCAGATCGCGGGCCAGCGCCTCGGGATGCACGGGAAGCAGCCGGCGCCCGGCCGGATTGGTCGTTTCGAAATAGTGGAGGATCAGCGTGGAGTCCATCAGCTGCGTCCCGTTATCGAGCACCACCGTCGGCGCCTTGACCACCGGATTAATGCGGGAAAATTCGTCAAAGCCGCTAAAGACCGATAGCGGCAGGCTCTCGAATTCCACGCCATAGAGCGCCAGAGAAACCGCCACGCGTCTTACATAAGGTGAATCCATCATACCAATGAGTTTCATCGTCACTCCTGCCTGCGATAAAGAGGTTGCGGCTTTACCTTACTGGAAAACCGATGCCGCGAATATCACCAGATACTTACCGCAACGGTTAGTAAAACTAACAGATTGGCGACTCGCTGTAGCCCTCCAGTCCCCCTTGTGCTATACCGACTGAGGCAGCATTTAGCCCCTTTTTCAGCCTGTTCGCGGCGGCTATAAAACCCGCTAACCCGGTAGTAACGTTAACGTATCGACTCACTGACTGAGAGATCACCATGGCAGATTTTCCCCCTGTCGCCAGCCTGCGCAGCTTTGAGGCGGTGGCGCGCCTCGGCAGCGTAACGCAGGCCGCCCACGAGATGAGCGTGACCCATTCGGCGGTCAGCCAGCACATCAAACAGCTGGAAGCCCTGGTCGGCGTCACGCTCTTTATCCGCCACGGCCGCGGAGTGCGCATCACGGAAGAAGGACGGCTCTATGCCCTGCAAATCCGCGAGGCGTTACAGCACATCGCCGACGCCACGCGCATGGTGCAGATCAAACCCCGCACCCTGGAAGTGACCCTGGCGACGCTCCCCTCCTTTGGCTGCCACTGGCTGCTGCCGCGGCTGGCGCGCTTTCAGGCGCGGCATCCGCAGATCGCGGTGCGCCTGCTGACCAGCCTGGCAGTGGTTAACCTGCAACAGGAGGGTATCGATCTGGCCATTCGCATGGGGCAAGGCGATTGGGAGGGAATGGAAAGCCGGCGTCTGTTTGCCGATGAACAGCTGGTGGTCGCCGCCCCCGGCTATCGCGGCGGTAACCTGCCGACCACCCCGCAGGCGATCGCCGCCAGCGATATTATTTTTTCCATGGAGTCCTGGAACGCCTGGTGCAGCCAGGCGGGGCTGGAAAAGCCGATCGTCCCCGCGGGCCTGCGCCTGAACGACTCCAATCTGGTGCTGGAGGCGGTCCGCCTGGGGGCCGGCGTGGCGCTGGAGCGGCGCTCCCTGGTGGCGGGGGCGATAGCCCGCGGCGAGCTGGTGCAGCTCACCGCCGTCACCGTCCCCTACCCCTGGCACTACTGGCTAACCGTCTCCCCGCAGGCGGAGAACCGGCCGGAAGTCGCCCGGTTCATCGCCTGGCTGGAGGAGGAGATCGCCCTCTGGCGCCAGCAGATCAGCGTTTAGCCTTCGGCCGACGGCGGCAGGCCCGTCCGGGCGGCGTGCTCCTGGGAGAGACGCCAGAAATCGTGCCCGGCGGGATACTGATAGAGGCGCAGGGAAAACTGTCCGGCCACCGCGGTAATGTACTCAAATATCGCCGACTGGGTGTTTTCGTAGTCTTTCCATAGCGTTGAGGTGGTGAAGCAGTAAATCTCCAGCGGGATGCCCGACGGCGAAGGTTTCAGCGTTCTCGCCACAATGTACATCTCCTTAATAATATCCGGCCGCTCGGCGAGATAGTGCATCAGATAGTGGCGAAACAGGGTCAGGTTGGTCAGCCCGTTATCGATAAACCAGCGGTCGGCCACGCCGCCGGGATCCCGGCCGTCAAGCAGCGTCGCCAGAGGCTCACTCACTCCGCGGATGGTCAGCATCGAGGAGAGCATCTCCTGGTCGAGAAAACGCACCGAGTGTTGATCGATGGCGATACTGCGCATGATCCGCCGCGCCCCGGAGGAGAACATCGCCTGCCAGTTGGTATAGGTCTCGGTGAGGAAATTCTTGGTCGGGATACGGGAGATGGTATTGTCCCAGTTGCGGATGGTAATGGTGCGCAGCGCGATATCCGTCACCTCACCGCTGAGGTTCTTGTCAGGCATTTCAATCCAGTCCCCCAGCTGGAGCACGTCGTTGGACGACAGCTGAACGTTCGCCACCAGCGACAGCAGAGTATGCTGGAACACGATCATCAGTACCGCCGCCACGGCCCCCAGACTGGAGATAATAATGATCGGCGATTTGTTCGACATCACGGCGAGGATCATGATCGCCGCCAGGATGTGGACTAAGATTTTGCCTATCTGGATATAGCCCTTAATGGAATGATTTTTACGTTTGGTCTTTCGCAGATAGGAGCTGTTGACAATATCCAGCATCTCGTTGAAAAACACCGACATAAAAATAAAAAACAAGATCCCGCAGATAGTATTAATCGCCGTCACCAGCGATGCCGGCATCGCCGGCATAAACTGCAGAACGTAATAGACGATAATAACCGGAATGAAATTGGACAGCTTTTCGGCGATGCGTCGATCCTTCTCCAGCGGCACATCCTGTTTGTGGCTACTAAAGAAGACCTTACGCACCACTTTAATCAGCAAGAACTTGCATAAAAGATGGGCAAATATGCCGGAGAGCAGCAGCAGAATAAGATTAAACCCCACCGCCAGCGCCGGATTACTCTCAATAAACGTCAGTAGATGATTCACATACGCCATGCTTTATCGCCTGAATAACTATGCCACTTCGCTAACTGCTTTATCCCAAGGGCATATATTTGGAAAATAAATCAATCCGCATCATGGCATATCGCTTAGCGTAACGTCCATGCGCGCACCGCTTCTAATCATTCACAGAAAATATGTCAGAGTTTGCATTAATCATTCTCTACGCTCACTATAAAGAGGCTTGTTATGAGGACGGAATAAGTCCAGGAGGAAACATGTTTAAAGCTCTTACCGCTATCGTCGCCTTAGCCGCCTCCGCCAGCGTTATGGCGCAAGGCGATGTCACGCTGAACAGTCTGGCTCACGATGCCGCCACCCGGGCGTCGTTTAACCAGATGGTCAAAGGCCATCAGCTGCCCGCCTGGGTGACCACCGGCGGCACCGGTTCGCCCGCGCAGACGGTGAAACTGGGTAGCGAATCCTGGCAGGTGTTAAGCGCCTGCAAACCCCACGACTGCGGCCATGAACGTATCGCGGTGATCTGGTCGGAAAAAAGCAAACAGATGTCCGGCGTTTACTCGGTGGTCGATGAAAAAACCGACCAGGAGAGGCTGACCTGGCTTAACGTCAGCGATGCCCTGTCCATCGATGGCAAAACCGTGCTGTTTGCCGCCCTCAGCGGCAGCCTCGACAACCACCCGGACGCCTTTAACTACCAGTAACGACCATCGCCCCCGTCAGCCTTTCCCCGACGGGGGCTTCCCTGATTAGCCATCCGGGAACATCACGCTGTTCCCCGGCGCTTCCCGATGCAGATGGATAAAGTTCAGGTGCCGCTCGTACTGGTCGAGAATATCGGTGATCACCTGCTCTTTGCTGTAGTCCATCAGGTCGTTACCCTGACTGCCCTCCAGCAGGAAGGTCTCCAGCCGGTAATAGGTGGATTTCCCGCTGCGCGCCCGATAGGTAAAGCCCGGCACCGAGTACTGCTGCGGCCAGATCTTGTAGATAAAGTTCTGCTCGTCGCCCATGTGCACCAGCAGATCGAGGTGGCCAAGGTTCTCACCCTCTTCCGGCGGCAGGCTCTTCAGTTCCACCGCGGCGCCGCGCAGCCGCAGTTCCTGGGCCACCTCCTCCATCGCCGGGTAGCACACCGTCTCCATCATCAGTTTGGTATAGCGCGTGCCGGGGTAATTCATCAGCCGCGACAGGCGCTTCTTCCAGCTCAGACGATCCTGGAGGCCCATCGGGCGCGGGGCGGTGTCGCGGCTGGCGCTGACCCGGCGGTAATCTTCCACTTTCAGAGATTTATACAGTCCGGCCATCACGAAGAAAATCACAAAGCTGAACGGCAGCCCCATGATCACCGTGGTGTTCTGCAGCGCCGAGATGCCGTTGGTCATCAGCATCCCGAGGGTCAACAGACCGATGGCCACCGACCAGAAGATGCGCAGCCAGTTCGGGGCGTCGCTGTTGATGTCCTTCAGCTTCGAGGTGAAATTCCCCAGCACCAGCGCGCCGGAGTCGGCGGAGGTAACGTAAAACAGCAGACCGGTGATGGTCGCCACCGACGCGCTAAAGGTAAACGCCGGATACTGCGCCAGCAGGCTGTAGAAGCCGCGCTCCGGGTGGGCCATCGCCTCCTGGGCAAAGGCCGCGTCGCCGTGGATGATCTCATACAGCGCGCTGTTACCGAACACCGACAGCCACAGCAGGGTAAAGGTGAAGGGAATAATCAGGGTGCCCATCACAAACTGGCGGATGGTGCGCCCGCGCGAAATGCGCGCCAGGAACAGGCCCACAAACGGCGACCAGGCCACCCACCACGCCCAGAAAAAGAGCGTCCAGTTGTTCATCCATTCCACCGGCCGGTCGAAGGCGAAGCTGTTCAGCGTCATTCCCATAAAGCGATTGACGTAGTCGCCGACGTTGAGCACTAACGCATTGAGCAGGAAGGAGGTATCGCCCATGAACAGCACGAACAGGATCAGCCCCAGCGCGAGGGCGACGTTCAGCTCGGAGAGCACGCGGATGCCCTTGTCCACCCCGGAGGTGACCGAGATGGTGGCGATGATCACCGACAGCGCAATCAGGGCCGCTTTCGCCGCCAGCGAGTCCGGAATATCGAACAGCACGCTCAGACCGTAGTTGAGCTGCACGACGCCGATACCGAGGGTGGTGGCGATGCCGAAGATGGTGCCGATCACCGCCGCAATATCGACGCTGTGGCCGATGGGCCCATTGATCCGTTTGCCAAAAATCGGGTACAGCGCCGAGCGGATGGTGAGCGGCAAATTATAACGATAGCTAAAGTATCCCAGCGCCATGCCCATCAGGGCATACATTGACCAACCGGTTAAGCCATAGTGAAACAGGGTCCAGACCATCGCCTGGCGCGCCGCCTCGATGGTCTGCCCCGCCCCTTCCGGCGGCTGCATATATTGCGTCACCGGCTCGGCGACCGAGAAGAACATCAGGTCGATGCCGATGCCGGCGGCGAACAGCATCGCCGCCCAGCTCAGCAGGCTGAACTCGGGCTTTGACTGCTCCGGCCCGAGCTTCACTGAGCCGAAGCGCGAGCAGGCAATGCAGACGACGAAGACGATATACAGCGTCGCCGCCAGCAGATAGTACCAGCCGAAGGTTTTCGACACCCAGTCCAGGGTGCGCCCAATCCACTCGGCAGAAAAATCGCGAAAAAAGATCGTCATCAGGGAAAACAACAAAATCAGTCCGGCCGAGGTATAAAAAACCACCGGATTGATTTTGCCCTTTTCTCTGCTTTGCGAAAGATCTGTCATCCAGTATCCCCACTGTTTTTGTAACTATTAAAATCCAAATCCGCAACAATTAAGACACATTTTATATTGAACGTCCAATCAAAAACCGCTTTAATAGTTAACCAACGCTGATGAATGGAGTGGCAAAAATGCCCAAACTGGGGATGCAGCCGATCCGGCGCAGGCAGCTGATCGACGCCACGCTGGACGCAATAAATGAAGTCGGAATGCACGACGCGACCATCGCGCAGATTGCCCGGCGGGCGGGCGTATCGACGGGGATCATCAGTCACTATTTCAAAGACAAAAATGGTCTGCTGGAGGCGACCATGCGCGACATCACCAGCCAGCTGCGCGACGCGGTGCTCAACCGTCTACACGCTCTGCCGGACGGCAGCGCCAGCCAGCGCCTGCAGGCGATTGTCGGCGGCAACTTTGATGAGACGCAGATCAGCAGCGCGGCGATGAAGGCCTGGCTGGCCTTTTGGGCCAGCAGCATGCACCAGCCGATGCTTTATCGGTTACAGCAGGTCAGCAGCCGTCGCCTGCTGTCGAATCTGGTGTACGAATTCCGCCGCGAGCTGCCGCGCGAGCAGGCGCAGGAGGCCGGCTACGGGCTGGCGGCGCTGATAGACGGCCTGTGGCTGCGGGCGGCGCTCAGCGGCAAACCGCTGGATAAAACGCTGGCGCAGTCGCTGACCAGCCACTTTATTCGTCAGCATTTACCGAACCCATAACCGAGGAGGCGTTATGTCCCGAATGGCAGAACAGCAGCTTTATATTAATGGTGGTTATACATCGGCCACCAGCGGTCGCACCTTCGAGACCATCAACCCTGCCACTGGCGAGGTGCTGGCGACCGTTCAGGCTGCCGGACGCGAGGATGTCGACCGCGCCGTCGAGAGCGCGCAGCGTGGGCAAAAAATCTGGGCGGCGATGACCGCCATGGAACGCTCGCGCATCCTGCGTCGCGCCGTCGACCTTCTGCGCCAGCGCAACGATGAGCTGGCGCGGCTGGAGACGCTGGATACCGGGAAACCCCTCAGCGAAACCGCCGCCGTTGATATCGTCACCGGCGCCGATGTGCTGGAATATTACGCCGGATTGATCCCGGCGCTGGAAGGCAGCCAGATCCCGCTGCGCGATAGTTCCTTCGTCTATACCCGTCGCGAACCGCTGGGGGTGGTAGCCGGGATCGGCGCGTGGAACTACCCGATCCAGATCGCCCTGTGGAAATCGGCGCCAGCGCTGGCCGCTGGCAATGCGATGATTTTCAAACCGAGCGAAGTCACCCCGCTGACCGCCCTCAAGCTGGCGGAAATTTACAGCGAAGCGGGCCTGCCGGACGGGGTGTTTAACGTCCTGCCAGGGATCGGCGCGGAAACCGGCCAGTATCTGACCGAGCATCCGGACATCGCCAAAATCTCCTTCACCGGCGGCGTCGCCAGCGGCAAAAAAGTGATGGCCAACTCGGCCGCTTCATCACTGAAAGAGGTCACCATGGAGCTGGGCGGCAAATCGCCGCTGATTATCGCCGACGATGCCGACCTCGACCTCGCCGCCGATATTGCCATGATGGCCAACTTTTACAGCTCCGGCCAGGTGTGCACCAACGGCACCCGGGTGTTTGTCCCGGCGAAACGGAAGGCGGAATTCGAGCACAAGATCCTCGAGCGGGTGGCCCGCATCCGCCCCGGCGATCTGTTTGCCGATGACACCAACTTCGGCCCGCTGGTCAGCTTCCCCCATCGCGACAACGTTCTGCGCTATATCGAGAGCGGCAAACGCGAAGGCGCGCGCCTGCTGTGCGGCGGCGAGGCGCTGAAAGGCGACGGTTTCGATAACGGCGCGTGGGTCGCCCCGACGGTGTTTACCGATTGCAGCGACGAGATGACCATCGTGCGCGAAGAGATCTTCGGCCCGGTGATGTCGATCCTCAGCTATGCCGACGAAGCGGAGGTCATTCGCCGCGCCAACGCCACCGAATACGGCCTCGCCGCCGGCGTGGTGACGCCCAACCTCAACCGCGCTCACCGAATTATCCACCAGCTGGAAGCCGGCATCTGCTGGATCAACAGCTGGGGGGAATCCCCGGCGGAAATGCCGGTTGGCGGCTACAAACACTCCGGCATTGGCCGCGAGAACGGCGTCATGACGCTGCAGAGTTACACCCAGGTGAAGTCCATCCAGGTTGAGATGGGTAAATTCCAGTCCATATTTTAACCGGGAGGTTTTTTTGCAATTTGACTACATCATTATTGGTGCCGGCTCCGCCGGCAACGTTCTGGCAACACGACTGACTGAAGATCCAAACACCACCGTCCTGCTGCTGGAAGCCGGCGGCCCTGACTACCGGTTCGATTTCCGCACCCAGATGCCCGCCGCGCTGGCTTATCCGCTGCAGGGCAAGCGCTACAACTGGGCCTACGAAACCGAACCGGAGCCGTACATGAACAATCGCCGCATGGAGTGCGGACGCGGCAAAGGGCTCGGCGGATCCTCGCTGATCAACGGCATGTGCTACATTCGCGGTAACGCGATGGATCTGGATAACTGGGCCAAAGAGCCGGGTCTGGAACACTGGAGCTATCTCGACTGCCTGCCCTACTACCGGAAAGCGGAAACCCGCGATATCGGGCCTAACGACTACCACGGCGGCGATGGCCCGGTGAGCGTGACGACACCGAAGCCGGGCAATAATCCGCTCTTCGAGGCGATGGTTGAAGCCGGGGTGCAGGCGGGCTATCCGCGTACCGACGATCTCAACGGCTACCAGCAGGAAGGCTTTGGCCCGATGGACCGCACCGTGACGCCGCAGGGCCGTCGCGCCAGCACCGCCCGCGGCTATCTCGACCAGGCGCGCGGTCGACCGAACCTGACCATCCGCACCCATGCGCTGACCGATCACATTATTTTTGCCGGCAAGCGCGCGGTGGGCGTCGAGTGGCTGGAGGGAGAGAGCACGATCCCGTCAAAAGCGACGGCCAACAAAGAGGTGCTGCTGTGCGCCGGGGCGATTGCCTCGCCGCAGATCCTGCAGCGCTCCGGCGTGGGTAACCCGGAGCTGCTCAGGCAGTTCGATATCCCGGTGGTGCACGATCTCCCTGGCGTGGGTGAGAACCTGCAGGACCATCTGGAGATGTATCTGCAGTACGAGTGCAAAGAGCCGGTATCGCTCTACCCGGCGCTACAGTGGTGGAACCAGCCGAAGATCGGCGCCGAGTGGCTGTTCGGCGGCACCGGCATCGGCGCCAGCAACCAGTTCGAAGCGGGCGGTTTTATCCGCAGCCGCGCAGAGTTCGCCTGGCCGAACATTCAGTACCACTTCCTGCCGGTGGCGATTAACTACAATGGCTCCAACGCGGTGAAAGAGCACGGCTTCCAGTGCCACGTCGGCTCGATGCGTTCGCCCAGCCGCGGCCACGTGCGCCTGAAGTCGCGCGACCCGCACGCCCATCCGGCGATCCTGTTTAACTATATGTCCCATGAGCAGGACTGGCAGGAGTTCCGCGACGCCATCCGCATTACCCGGGAGATCATGAACCAGCCGGCGCTGGATAAGTATCGCGGTCGCGAAATCAGTCCGGGAATAGAATGCCAGAGCGATGCCGAACTGGATGAGTTTGTACGCAACCACGCCGAGACCGCGTTCCACCCGTGCGGGACCTGTAAGATGGGTTACGACGAGATGGCGGTGGTCGATGGCGAGGGCCGCGTCCACGGTCTGGAAGGATTGCGGGTGGTCGACGCCTCGATCATGCCGCAGATCATCACCGGCAACCTCAACGCCACCACCATTATGATCGGCGAGAAGATGGCCGACGCCATTCGCGCCCGCCAGCCGCTGCCGCGCAGCACCGCGACGTATTATGTCGCTGGCGACGCGCCGGTTCGCCGCTAACAGGTCAATGCCGGGCGGCGACTACGCCTTGCCCGGCCTACCCTGAGGCGATGTAACGTAGCCCCGGTAAGCGCAGCGCGACCGGGGTGCCGTTCCGGGTTTTGACCCCATAGGTTGATGTTAGCGAAACGCCTCCAGGCGCTTAATCTGCTGACCGTCGGCAGTAAAGTTCTCCGCTGCCAGCCACGCCCGCAGCGCCGCATCGCGCGCAGGCCACTCGCCGTCGATGATGGACAGCATATCGCTGTCGCGCGTCCGCCCTTTACGCACCAGCCTCTGCCGCAGACGTCCTTCCCAGCTAAAGCCCAGCCGCTCGGCGGCGCGGCGCGAGGCGACATTCATCGAATCGCATTTCCACTCCAGCCGACGATAGCCATGGTCAAAGCCGTTTTTGAGCAGCAGCCAGACCGCTTCGGTACCCAGCGGGGTGTTTTTCATCCGTCGCGACCAGGTGACATGGCCGATCTCAACCGTGCCCATTTCCCGCTCGATCGCCATATAGCTGACGATGCCCACCGCCTGCTCGCTACGCAGGTCAACCACCGCATACGGCACCAGGGCATCATCATTCACCTTGCCCGCGATCCAGTGGGCGGTCGCCGTCACGCTCTCCGGCCGCGTAGACGCCAGCCACGTCCAGTCGCTGTTGTCGCCGAGCGCATAGGCGGCAAACAGATCCGCCGCATGACGGTCAACGTCCAGCGGCTCCAGGCGGCAAAAACGGCCATTTAACGCCGTCCGCCGCAGGACTTGCGCCCCCTGCCAGCCAGGGACCAGGTCGTTCACCTGCTGGCCATACTCATTAATTTCCGGCACACCCACCTCCTCGCAATAGACAATGCGTTATAGCAAGAACCCCGCAGCGGAGAAAGGCGCTTCTGCGCGACCGGCAATAACCTGTCGTTCTTGAATATGCGTTTTTAGCATAAGGATATCCTTATTTTGACTTTACGCCTTATGGCAAGCGGCCTAACGTAGCGAGGCATAAAACAATAAAATAACCATTCTTCAGGGATTGCACATGACCAAAAAACTGTTGCCTTTACTGCTACTGTCGGCGCTCTCCGCCGCCGCGCATGCCGCCACGCCGCCCAACACGCTGGTGGTCGCCCAGGGTCTCGACGATATCGTCAGCCTCGACCCGGCGGAAGCGAACGAACTCTCCAGCATTCAGACGGTCCCCAGCCTCTATCAGCGTCTGGTGCAGCCCGACCGCAACAACCCTGAAAAAATCGTACCGATCCTCGCCGAAAGCTGGCAGGCCGATCCGGCGGCGAAAACCCTGACCATTAAACTGAAGCCGGATGCCAAATTCGCCTCCGGTAATCCGCTGCGCCCGGAAGATGTGATTTTCTCTTACACCCGCGCGGTGACGCTGAATAAATCGCCAGCGTTTATTCTCAACGTGCTCGGCTGGCAGCCGGACAACATCGCCAGCCAGCTGAAAAAGATTGATGACCATACCCTGACGCTGCACTGGACCGCCGACGTCAGCCCGGCGGTGGCGCTGAATATTCTCTCCACCCCCATCGCCTCTATCGTGGATGAAAAACAGGTGGCGCCGAACGCGAAAAATAACGACTTCGGCAACGACTGGCTGAAGATGCACTCGGCGGGCAGCGGGGCCTATAAAATGCGCGTCTACCAGCCGCATCAGGCCATCGTGCTGGAAGCCAACGCCAGCTCCCCCACCGGCGCGCCGAAGATCAAGAGCATCATTATTAAAAACGTCCCCGACCCGGCTTCCCGCCGCCTGCTGATCCAGCAGGGGGATGCCGACGTGGCGCGCGATCTCGGCGCTGACCAGATTGCCGCCCTGCAGGATAAACCCGGCGTGAAGGTGCTGAGCATCCCGTCCGCCGAGCAGAACTATCTGGTGTTTAATACCGCCAACAGCGCCAACCCGCTGCTCAATAACCCGGCCTTCTGGGAGGCGGCGCGCTGGCTGGTCGATTATGAGGGCATCACCAAAAATCTGCTGAAAGGCCAGTACTTTATTCACCAAAGCTTCCTGCCGGCCGGCCTGCCGGGGGCGCTGGAGACTAATCCGTTCACCTTTGATCCGCAAAAAGCTAAGGCTATCCTCGATAAAGCGGGCATTAAGGATGCCCACTTCACCCTCGATGTGGAGAACAAACCGCCGTTTATCACCATCGCCCAATCGCTGCAGGCCAGCTTTGCCCAGGGCGGGGTGAAGGTGGATCTCCTGCCGGCCGCCGGCAGCCAGGTCTATGCCCGGGTGCGCGCGAAGCAGCATCAGGCGGCGATCCGCCTGTGGATCCCGGACTACTTTGATGCCCACTCCAATGCCAGCGCCTTTGCCTGGAACGATGGTAAATCCAGCACCGTGGCCGGGCTCAACGGCTGGCAGATCCCTGAGCTGAATAAAGCCACCCTCGCCGCGGTGGCGGAGCCGGACCCGGCGAAACGCCTCGGCCTGTACAAAACGATGCAGGAAACCCTGCTCCAGCATTCGCCGTACGTCTTTATTGACCAGGGAAAAACCCAGATCGTGGTGCGTGACAACGTGAAGGGCTATCAGCAGGGACTGAACGCCGACATGGTCTGGTACGATAACGTGACCAAGTAAGCGGGTTTTGTCACCGGGTACGGCGGCCTTGTCTGCCCGGATGACCGACTCCTCACCCGGGCCCGGTCGGCATCGCGCCGCCGGGTACAATGCTGATATACCAGGAATTTCCATTCTCCATGCCATCGTTTTCTACTCACCTTACCCGCCTGCTGCAGGGGCTGTTTACGCTGCTGCTCACGCTGTTCGGGCTGGTGCTGGTCACCTTCTCGCTCTCCGCGCTGTCGCCCGTCGACCGCGTACTGCAGATCGTCGGCGACCATGCCAGCCAGTCGACCTATGACCAGGTTCGCCATCAGCTGGGTCTCGACCAGCCGCTGCCGGTGCAGTTCTGGCACTACCTGGTCAACCTGGCCCATGGCGATCTTGGCATCGCCAGCGCCACCGGCCAGCCGGTGCTCCACGACCTGCTGGCGGTCTTTCCGGCGACCCTTGAGCTGGCGACCCTGGCGCTGATCGTCGGCGCGGTACTGGGCATCGTCGCCGGGGTGCTGTGCGCCCGTTACGCCGGTTCGCCGTGGGATCTGGCGGTTCGCACCTTTACCCTGTTGGGCAACTCGGTGCCCATTTTCTGGCTCGGCCTGCTGATGCTAGCCCTGTTCTACGCCCGGCTGCAGTGGGCGCCGGGCCCGGGTCGCCTCGACGATATTTATCAGTACACCGTCGAGCCACGCAGCGGTTTTGCGCTGATCGACACCTCGCTCTCCGGCGATACCGCGGCGTTTAAAAATGCGATCGGCCATCTGACGCTGCCGGTGCTGGTGCTGGCCTATTACTCGCTGGCGAGCATCACCCGCCTGACCCGCTCCGCCTGCCTGAGCGAGATGAACAAAGAGTACATTCTGCTGGCGCGGGCCAAAGGGGCCGGAGAGATGACGATTCTGCTGCGCCACGTCCTGCCCAATATCCGCGGCACTCTGCTGACGGTGACCGCCCTCGCCTGGACCTCCATGCTCGAAGGGGCGGTGCTCACCGAAACCGTCTTCTCGTGGCCGGGGATCGGCCGCTACCTCACCACGGCGCTGTTCGCCGGGGATACCACGGCGATCATGGGCGGCACGCTGCTGATCGGCGTGAGTTTTGTGCTGATCAATAATCTGACCGACCTGCTGGTACGGTTAACCGACCCGAGGGTGCGCTGATGCCGACTTATCTGTTTTTACGCCGTCTGCGCCGCTCACCCGCCGCCTTCAGCGGCCTGACCCTGGTGATCCTGCTGGTGCTGACCGCGCTGTTCGCCCCGTGGCTGGCGCCGCACGATCCCAACTGGCAGGATGCCGCCGCTCGTCTGCAGGGGCCCGGGGCGGGACACTGGCTCGGCACCGACAGCTACGGCCGCGACCTGCTGTCGCGCTTGCTCTACGGCGCCCGCCCGGCGCTGGGTCTGGTGGCGCTGGTGACCGCCATTACCCTGCCCGTCGGTCTGCTGGTGGGTATCCTCTCCGGCTACTATGGCGGGTGGCTGGAGCGGATACTGATGCGCTTTACCGACGTGGTGATGTCGATGCCGCGCCTGATCCTCGCCTTCGCGTTCGTGGCGATGCTCGGCCCGGGGCTGGTCAACGGCGCGCTGGCGTTAGCCCTGACCACCTGGCCGGCCTACGCCCGTCAGGCGCGCAGCGAAATTCAGCGCCTGCGCCATAGCGACTACCTCGCCGCGGCGGAGATGCTGGGCATCCGCGGCGGGCGGCTGCTGGTCGGCCATATTCTGCCGCTGTGTCTGCCGTCGGCGATTGTCCGTCTGGCGCTCGATCTGGCGGGTATTATCCTTGCCGCCGCCGGGCTCGGCTTTCTCGGTCTGGGCGCCCGCCCGCCGATGGCGGAGTGGGGAGCGATGATTGCCGACGGGATGCAGGTGATTTTCGACCAATGGTGGATCGCTGCCATCCCCGGCGCGGCGATCCTGCTCGCCAGCCTGGCGTTTAACCTGCTGGGCGATGGCCTGCGCGATATTCTGGAGCCGCAACATGACTGACATCCGACTGACCGTCCAGGGACTCGCCGTCGACTATCCCACCGCCCGGGTGGTGGACAACGTCAGCTTCACCCTCGGCAACGAGCGGCTGGCGCTGGTGGGCGAATCCGGCTCCGGCAAATCGATGACCGCCCGTGCGCTGATGGGCCTGGTGCGCAAGCCCGGGGTGGTGAGCGCTGAACGGCTGGAGGTGCTGGGGCGCGATGTGCTGACCCTCAGCGCCCGCGGCTGGCGCGCGCTGCGCGGCAACGATATCGCCATGGTGCTGCAGGACCCGCGCTATGCGCTGAATCCGGTGCAGTCCATTCAGACGCAGCTGGAGGAGGCGTTAACCCTGCATCAGCGTCTGAGCCGCCGCGCGCGCGCTGAGGCGGTCAAAGACGCCATCGCCGCCGTCGGTCTGGATCTGCCGGTCCTCAGCCGCTATCCCGGCGAACTCTCCGGCGGGATGGGACAGCGGGTGATGATCGCCCTCGCGCTGCTCAATAACCCGAAGGTGCTGATAGCCGATGAGCCGACCTCGGCCCTCGACGCCCGCCTGCGCAACCAGATCCTCGAGCTGCTGGTGGAGCAGTGCGCGCAGCGGCAGATGGCCATGTTACTGATCAGCCACGATCTACCGCTGGTAGCCGCGCATTGCGATCGCGTGCTGGTGATGTACCAGGGGAGACAGGTCGACGAGATGCCGGCGCGGGCGCTGCCGAGCGCGACGCACCCTTACACCCGCACCCTGTGGACCTGCCGGCCAAATGCGCACACCTACGGCCAGATGCTGCCGACCCTCGACAGAACCCAGGACTTTACGGAGACAGCCCATGGCGATCGTTAATCTTCAGGATTTACAGGTTACATTCGGCGCGAAGACGGCGGTCTCCGCCGCCAGTTTCCGTGTCGACGCCGGGGAAACCTTCAGCCTGATCGGCGCCTCGGGCTGCGGCAAATCGACGATTTTGCGCGTGCTGGCCGGATTGCAGCGCGAATGGCGCGGCAGCGTGGATCTGCTCGGCCAGGCCATTACGCCGGGCGCCCGCTTTCAGGGCGATCTGCGGCGCAACGTGCAGATGGTGTTTCAGGATCCGTACGCCTCGCTGCATCCCAACCATACCCTGTGGCGCACCCTGGCGGAGCCGCTGCAGATCCACGGCATCCGCGACGTTGCCCCGCGAGTAACCACCGCCCTTGAGCAGGTGGGTCTGGCCGCCGACGCCGTGCGCCGCTATCCGCATCAGCTCTCCGGCGGCCAACGGCAGCGCGTGGCCATTGCCCGCGCCCTGCTGCTGCGCCCGCAGATCCTGCTGCTGGATGAGCCGACCTCGGCGCTGGATATGTCGGTGCAGGCGGAAATCCTTAATCTACTTAATCGTCTGAAACAGGAGCACGGCATGACCTATCTGCTGGTCAGCCATGATGCCGACGTCATCGCCCATATGTCCGATCGGGCGGCGTTTATGGCGGAGGGCGTGATCCAGCGCTTTTTCGATCGCGAAGCGTTGGTCAACGGAGAGCACCGGATGAGGTGAGGTCAGCGGATGCGCGGTTGTTTTGTCGGGTGGCGCTTCGCTTACCCGACCTACAGGATCCACTCACAGGCTCACACCCCGTAGGCCCGTGCAAGCGCAGCGCCGCCGGGCAAGATATCAGGCACGGTATCCTTGATTTCGCCGGGTGGCGGCTGCGCCTTACCCGGCCTACAGCCCCAAATCACCGCGGGTCCTGGGGCTGCTGAAACTGCCGGTGCTGGCGGCCTCAACATCGCTGAGACGTTCCCGGAAGGCCGGGGCAGCCCGCATGGATGCGGGCTGAGGGCCGTGTTTTGCACGGACGCTGCCTCGGCCCGACCCGAAGCCTGCAGGGATAAGTCGAAGGCACCGCGCAGCGGCGATGTTGCTGGCCGGAGCCCGGGGGTACAGGGGGCGACGGCGACTGGCCGCCCCCTGTGCGCTCCCTGCGCCATGAGTGACATAGCGCAGACAATTAACCGGGAGCGCAAACTACGCTGAAGCCACCTATAACTAAACAACAACACTGCAGTGCTTCCCCTCACCCTGGCCCTCTCCCGGAGGGAGAGGGAACCGTCCGGCTGGCGTTTAGGCCCGTGCAAGCGCATGGACTGACCCCATAAAGTTGGATGGTTCATATTAAGCGGCTCTCA